>Ga0256914_1000001_pt1 | contig 480603 bp, 433 predicted proteins | sample HulkmetaG_FD_191571 | JGI IMG/M metagenome (GOLD analysis project Ga0256914, IMG submission 191571) | Hydrothermal chimney microbial communities from Main Endeavour vent field at the Juan de Fuca Ridge, Pacific Ocean - Hulk | ecosystem: Environmental > Aquatic > Marine > Hydrothermal vents ...
TTATCTAGACGTTTTAGCCCAATCTCATCTGCTAATCTTAATGCCTCTTTTAGTTCTTCTTTTTTAAGCTTTCTATCTAAGGGTGGGTATTCATAAGCCTTCCAACAAGGATGATAATGTCCCATAAGGTTTACATATGTATTTTCTGATATTTCGTTCTTTATAAAGCTGAGTATCTTATGGGTGTCTTCTAGATTGCCAGGAAGAATAAGATGTCTAATCATGAGTCCTTTTTGTGCAACTCCTTTTTTTATAATAAGATCTCCTACTTGACGGTGCATTTCTTTTATTGCCTCTTTAGCTATAAGCGAATAGTCTTTTGCTCCAACTATTTTTTTTGCAAGTTCGTTATTCCAGATCTTAAAGTCAGGCATGTATATATCAATAATGCCTTCTAGGTGTTTAAGGCACATAAGGTCATCGTATCCACTTGAATTGTAGACAATTGGTATATTAAGCCCTTTTTCTATAGCAATTTCAAGTGAGACAATTATAGGTAGTATTTGATGAGTAGGAGTTACTAAATTTATGTTATGACAGCCACGTTTTTGAAGGTCAAGCATTGCATAAGCAAGTTGTTCAACACTTATATACTCACCTTCTAACAATTGGCTTATTTCAAAATTTTGACAAAATACACACCTAAGGTTACATCCAGAAAAAAAGATTGTACCAGAACCACCTGTGCCTACCAGACAGGATTCCTCTCCAAAATGAGGGCCATATCCAGATATAAATGGCTCTTTAGTGACCTTACAAAAACCAACGTTATCTTTTCTGTCAACCTTACATTTCCTAGGACAAATTGTACACGGACTAAAATTTTTTATAAACCAGTCCTTTACTTTTCTAATTTTTTCTAGTTTTTTATCCATAGAAAATACCTAACATGTTAGGTGAAATGCACCTGCGATATTTTCAAGTCCTTGTAATTCAGCAAGTTCATTAAATCTCTCCATTGCAAGTGCAGTTGATATTGCCTCAAGCCTTATCCCATATTTCCCTAAAGCCCCTGCCAAATCTGGTGCAAGACGCATTAGGTCGTTTGCTCCAGTGCCCACAACAAGGGTATGAGGCCTTGCCTCAATAATATCTTCTAGGTCTTCAAGCTGGAGTAAATGTCCTTGTTTACGCCACCAATTTGGTTTAATCTTCCCCTTGACTATCTTAAGATCACTTGTATATTTTTTACCATCAATTACCATTTGTCCAAAACGGTAGAATTCAAGTTTCATAGTTATTATCTCCTTTTTTCTATTTATTATTCATAATACTTATTGTTCTTTGGTTGACAAGCCATAATAAGCTAGATATACATCATCTGTAAACTAGGTCGGGACGTGGCTCAGTCTGGTAGAGCACAGCGTTCGGGACGCTGGGGTCGGAGGTTCAAATCCTCTCGTCCCGACCATCTAAATGTATATTTTGTTTTAGTGGGGGATAAAATGTCAAAGATAGAAAGAGCTATTATAAGTGTTACAGACAAAAGTGGTATAAAAGAATTTGCAAAGGCCCTCAGTGAGATGGGGGTAGAGATCATCTCTACAGGGGGAACAGCTAGGGTAATAAGAGAGGCAGGAGTTGAGGTTAAAGATGTCTCTGATATAACTGGATTTCCAGAGATGATGGATGGAAGGGTTAAGACCTTACATCCTAAGGTACATGGTGGAATTCTTGCCATAAGAGATAATGAAACCCATGTAGCCCAAATGAAAGAACATGGTATCCCTCGTATAGATCTTGTTGTAGTAAACTTATATGCTTTTGAAAAGACTGTTGCTAAAGAAGGGGTAAGCCTTGCAGAGGCAATTGAAAATATTGATATTGGTGGCCCAACACTTCTTAGGTCTTCTGCAAAGAACTTTAGGTATGTTACTGTAGTTGTAGATCCAAGTGACTATGAGCTCATTTTAAAAGAGATGAAAGAGAACAATGGAGAGACTACTCTAGAGACTAGATTTTATTTAGCAAAAAAGGTCTTTGCTACAACAAGTAATTATGATAAGGCAATCACTGAATATCTAAATAAGATAGATCCTTCTTCTGATTCCTATTTTAAAGGATAGTTGTGATTTGTGTAAGTCTATTACAAAAAGATGTCGATAGCCTGTTAAAGGCTATTTCAATTTATAAAACCAAGGCGGATCTAATAGAGATTCGCCTTGATTCCCTAAATGCTCTTGATTTTTCTTCATTAAAGATACTAATTGAAAGTTGTTCAGGGATTAGAACAATAATTACAAATAGAGCAGAATGGGAAGGTGGTTATTTTAAGGATTCAGAGGATAAGCGTATAGAATTTTTATGCGCATCTATAGAATTAGGAGCTAGTTTTGTTGATGTTGAGATTAAGACCCATCCTAATTTAAGAAATAGGGTCTTAAATACTTCTCGGCGTTCTAATACTAAAGTAATACTTTCTTTTCATGACTTTTCCCATACTCCTTCCATAGGAAAACTAAGACAAATCCTTTTGTGGCAAAGAAGAGAAGGTGCACATATAGGAAAGATTGTTACTATTGCTAATAATATAGAAGATTGTGCGGATATACTTTCTCTTTATAGCCTTTCTCATCAATTAGATTTTAAACTTCTTGCCTTTTGTATGGGGCAAATAGGTAAACCTACCAGAGTTGCCTCCCTTGCTGTTGGTGCTCCTTGGATGTATGTAAGTCCTCAGATTGGTAAGGAAACTGCACCAGGACAACTTAGTTTTGATAAAGCAGAAGAGATACTAAAATTTTTTAGAGATTAATATTCTTGTTTTTTTGAAAAAATTTTTCAAAAAGGTTATATTAATACTTTGAAATGATTAGCTTTTTGATGATAAAACTAATCAAATTTAACTATTTTTATAATTAGTTATTTTCTTTTTTCTCTTATAATTGCTATTGCATTTTTTAGTATTTTGTATCAAAATTATCTATAGGTCTTATTACCAAAATAAGTTGAGAGGTTTTTAGGTAGTTTTATGACTTTAACAAAAGCAGATCTAGTTCGTAGGGTTTATAAAGTAGATTTTATAAACAAGACACAGGCTTCAAAGACAGTTGATCTTTTATTAGAGATTATTAAAGAACAGTTAGCAGAAGGCGAATCTGTAATGATTAGTGGCTTTGGCAAATTTGTTGTAAAAGATAAAGATCCTAGACGTGGCAGAAATCCTCGCACAGGAGAGACAATTATCTTAGAGGCGCGTAGAGTTGTTACTTTTAAGCCTTCGGGTGTTCTTAGAAAAAAGATTAATCAAAAATAAATTTTATTTTGATTAAAGAATTGATTAAGAAGCCTTATTAAGGACATTGGGCCGCCTGTTTTTCAAGATTATGTTTTTGAGATTGTTTAAGAGGGGGAAGTATGCCTATAGGATAATTTACTTGGTACTTGTTTGGGTCTAATACAATTTGTCTTGCAAGGCGGGTCCTTGCATTTACTACAATAGGTCCTAAAAGATTTACTGTAATGATCTCTTCTTTATCACTCCTATTGGGAATAGTAACAAGTGTTATAATATTTACATCAGAAGGCTCTTTAATATCTAATTCCTTTTCTACTCTATCAGGTATCACAAATTCATAATCAGGCCTTATCAAAAAAGGATCAATACAAACAAAGGCAAGCTCAGGTCTTTCAATACTTTGTAACCAAAAAAATATCTTACTATCTTTATGAGGGAATAAAACATAAGCTCTTTCTTTAGGAAAACCTAGTATCCCTTGGGTAAAATGTATAATTTTATCTTCTTCAATCTCAATAGTACCAAATCGTGTAGTCTTTATTTCCATATTTAGACTCACTCCTTCTTTTTTATAAAGCCTTCTAGCTCTTCTATGGCATTGGGTTCTTGTACATAAGAGGCAGCCTTTAAATTCTCTTCTAGAATACGTCTGTAAACCTCTTCTCTATGGACAGGTAGCTCACTTGGTGCATTAATCCCTAAACGTACCTGTTTGCCTTTTATCTCTACAACTGTGATTTCTATGTCATCTCCTATGGTTATCTTTTCCCCAACCTTCCTGGTTAATATTAACATTAAGCAAGCCCTCCATGGCTAAGCTTTTAGGAGTATATTCGACACAATTAATAGAAAACTTAAATACTTATAAATAGTTAACTAAGGAGAGCTTCATCACCTTAGAGGCAGCAGATAAGGCAGCCTGATAACTTAGTTCCTCAGTTTTTAGATCTGTAATTGCCTTTACAATATCTGTATCTTGTATATCAGATAAGCGTTTTTTACTTGTGGTAAGAAGTTGATCTTCCATATCATTATGGACACTAAGGGCATTGTCTTTTGCACCCATAGCAGAGATCTGTTGATTCATATAATTAAGAGATGTATTTATTTCAGACATTGCTCTTTCTATATCAGTTTGGCTATTTGAGTTTAATGCATCTTCTAAGTCCTTTAATGCACTAAAGACTCCTGATTGTATAAGTGCATCATGTCCATTTACATTTATAGTCATGCTTTGACCTTCAGCAACATTTATAGCCAGGTTCTGTCTATTACCTAAATACTTAACACTACCATCTGGTTGCATAACAAATGGAGCTTCTCCAGGTCTATAACCCCTAGTTTTTGTTCCACCAAATATATACCTATCTCCCATCCTTGTATTACCAAGTGCTACTACTTCATTTAAGATGGTTTTTACCTCTTCAGCCATAGCCTTACGGCTGTCTGCGTTTTGACTATCATTGGCACCTTCTACAGCTAATGTTTTTGCTCTAAGGAGTCTATCTTGTATTTGACTTAGTGCTGAGCTAGTAGCAGCTATCCATCCCTTGGCATAGGTTATATTTCTTTGATATTGCTTTGTATCTGACATCTCTTCTTTAATAGATAGGGCATGTGTAAGTGCAACAGGTGCATCAGAAGGAGTAGAATATATCTTACCAGATGAGATAGAAAATTCTGTTTTAGCCATCTCATCAGTGATTCTATTAATATCTGTTCGTATCTGGTCATACATAGTGTGAGCTGTAATACGCATAATTAGACTCCTTTAAAAAGGACTATTTTACACTAAGAAGTGAATCAAACATTTCATCTGCTGATTTGATAAGCTTAGCAGCAGCAACATAAGCATGTTGATATTTTATGAGATTTGTCATCTCTTCATCTAGAGATACAGCAGATACCGCATCTCTTCTTTGTTGAAGTTGATCTAGACTTTGTTTTGCAAAATCATAATCAAGTTGAAATCCTTTAGATTGTATTCCCACTGTTCCTACCAGCCCTTGATAAGCCTCATTTATGCTTGATCCATCTAGATCTTGTATCGGCATTCTAGATATGTCTCTTATAGAAAGGGCATTTTCATTATTAGCAGGGGCAATATCACCACCTTTTGGGGTAAAAAGATCTATTGCATTTAATAGCCCTGAGCTGTCTCCAGCTAGTACAAAGTTTGAAACTCTATTTTTTGCACTTATCTCTATGCGTCCGTTTTGCACTTGGGCACTAAGCCCTGGCATGTTGTCTATCTTTGATGCAATTTCAGCTAATCCATCATGTTGGGAGTTAACCTCTACAGTATAGAGTCCACTAAACTTTCCAAGATCAAGCCCAGATATACTTCCTGTTATACCCTTTATGTGAAATGTAATTGGAAGTCCATTTTGGCTTATAAGTGTGATTCGTCCTGTTGGATCTACTTTAGCATCGACTATATTACTTCCTCCAAAGCTTGATTCTATATCAGACAAAAAGGATCCAACCGTATCAGTAGATGTCCCTGTATATGTAGCATCTACTTTATTACCATTTGAGTCTATTGCCTCATATTCTATTTGAAATGTGCCTGTAACACTTACACCATCTATATTCCCCCATGTAGTAGACTCTGTAATTGGTAGTCCAGCACTCGTGTTTGCCTTTGAACCTGTAAGAGAGGGGGCAGCATTTGTTGTACCAAAATCAATTCCACCATCTCCTTGATTGTCATAAGTAATATCATCTACCTGAAATGAAATAGGCTCACCTGTTAATGAGCTTACACATAGTTTGCCACTATCTGTTATAAATGCATGTACATTAGATGGTCCACCAAAGGCATTTTCAACAGCAGTTAAAAAGTCTCCCACTGTAGATGAAGTAGGATCACCATCAAATACTCCAGAAACCTCTGTACCGTCTTGTTTAACACCTGAAAAGTGTATATGAAAATTACCTGTTAGGCTAACTCCATCTATATCAGAGAATAGGGTAGAAGAGGTTATTGGTGTTCCAGATGATGTATTTACCTTAGAACCCAATATATCTGAAGCAAGGGCACGTCCTTTGTCATCATAGTTATATATATAAAATTGCCCATCTTTTACATCCTTCACAAATTCTCCTACAGGTTTTGAAACAGGATCTAGTTGATATAATCCCTTAAAATCAGTGCCCATCTGTGCTAGCCCAAGTGCTGTAAGTACACCACTTGAGTCAGATTTAAGTACAAGTGAGTATCCTGATGGTACTTTAAGGGCGAGTCTATTGTCTGAAGTTATCTCTGCTGTAACATCTGGTATGCCTGTGGTTGCAGTACCTATTTGAGAAGCAATTTCATTCAGTGTTGGATCAGAATCAACAGTTACAGTTTGAGGGAAACCACTTACTAGCTTTCCATTTGGATCATAAAGGAGTAGTTGAAAAGAGCCTGCATGAACAAGTCCTGAACTTGTAAGTCCAGAATCAGGTGAGTTTAGTGGTATATTAGGATCAGTTACAGCATTTCTTGATACTATCTCTGGTCCATCTATTGGATCAATCTCAAATGAGTCTATCCCTAGATATTTTAAAATGCCACTTGAATCAGGCCCAAAGCTTATACCTTTCCAGTCTGGATTTGTAACCTTTATGCGTATCTTCCCACCTTCTACATCAGCAGATAGTCCATCTACATCATTTATCTTGTCTATTATGTCTTGAATTGTAGTATGTTGTGGATCAATGCTTATCTGAATAGGATCAATCTCTGATGTGGAGGGATCCATATCAATTCTTTGATTGTTTTGATTATATACCCAAATAGAAAAGCTTCCAGATTGGATTTTTGTTCCAACAGGCCTATCTTTATCGGAGAGTGCTATGCCACTTGTTGCTTGATTACTTCCTCTTTTACTTACTTTTGCAGCAGCTATTAAGCGTTGATTTTGCGATATTTCAGGATTTATTCCTATAGTTGCTGCGTCATAACCTGTAAAAAATGCATTTAATCCAAGTGCTAAAAGGGCACCAGATGTATCTTTCCCAAAGGCAAAACCCGCTACATCTGTAGTTCCATCAGGTTGGATAACAAGTTTTCCATTTACAATGGTTGCCCTAAGTCCTACCTTTTGAGGTGGCGAAGTACCTGCAAAGTAGGCATTATTTATAGCATTTTTTATATCTTCTAAGCTTGTATGATCTTTTAAAACATGGATCACTAATGGATCATTGACCTCTGGAGTACTTGGATCAAAATCTATAACATTTCCATTTTTATCATATAGCCAGATTTGGAATGATCCATCCTTTACCTCAGATGAAAACTTTAAACCTGAAGAAAGGTGTCCAATTGGACTCGTTGTATTTAAGGCACTGTATATACCTGTTACCTCTTTTAGTGGATCAAGTCCTACTCCTTGAGCATGTTGTGCATTTACAGCCTTTATTAATTCTTTTCCTATATTGTTTAATTGTACTAAATAATTAGGAGGATATGAGCCATCAAACTTGCCTAGATTGAGTCCTGTAACATTCCCTTGGATGCTGTCTATTTGAAAGGTAATTGGATAGTTGCCAGGGTGTAAGTCCTGGATATATATGCGACCATCATCTGTTATCCCAGCCTTAACCCTTTGTATAGGTGGTGAGGCACTAGTGTCTTCATATGCAGTTTCAATGGCATTTAAAAAGTCTCCAACAGTTGCATTTGTACTAGTTGGAGTATATGTAAAAGAACCTTCTATTGGTTTCCCATCTTCATCTGTACCTGAAAAATTTATTGTAAAACTACCACTTACAGTTACTCCATCTATTTGATCCCACCTTGTAGCCGCCTTTATAGGTGCACCACCACAGGTATTAGGCTGAGTACTTATGAGTTTTGTTGTATCTGGGGGGCTAACTCTACTTTTAATGTCCATCCATGCACCAAGCTCTCCTGCAGAGATATCCTCATTACTTAGTGGAACTAGGGTTCCATCATTTGCCACCCAATTGACCTGATTGTTTGCAAGCTCTAGATGCCAGGATTTATCGTCTTCAACCAAAGGACTTCCTTGACCAATAAGTACTGTATATGACCCTCTTTGAGTTTCAAAATAATGTATGTTGGCAAGCTTAGATAGTTTTTTTACAAGTTCATCCCTTTGGTCTCTAAGGTCATTTGCCTTATGGTGGCTAGATTCTTCAGCAACAATTTGTACATTTAGCTGAGCTATTTGATCTGCTAGCTGGTTTATATCTTTTATATTTGTTTCTATATTTAAATCTACATCATGAGAGAGTTTTACAAGGCTGTTATACTTATCCTTTAGAGTCTTTGCTAAAAGAGTTGCCCTTTGTAAAAGGGTTGTTCTTTCTGGAAGGCCTTCTGCATTGTTTGCTAGATCATCCCAACTAGACCAAAATTGGTTTAAAAGCTGAGCTAGACCATTGCTGTTTACTTCATTAAATTGATCTTCTATCATCTTCATGCCAGAGACTCTAGTATCAAGCCCTGCCTCTATAGATGTCTTATTAAAAAGGGTAGTGGTAATAAATCTATCATAGGCCCTTGTTATTTGGGTTGCTTCAACCCCGTTTCCAATAGGGCCTATCTCACTTGGAGTAGGTATCCTAGCAGTTAGCTGGACTTGTTGTCTACAATATCCAGGAGTGTTTACATTAGATACATTATGTCCCGTAGTTTGAAGGGCTAGTTGTTCCGTAAGTAAACTATTTTTGGCGACATTTAAAAGTCCAGTAAGTCCAGCCATACTTACCTCCATTCTTTAAGGAGAAAGAAGAGCACAATCTGATACCCTTGTACCTTGTTCTTTATGTGTCTTTTTGCTTGGAGGGCTATATGTCTTTTTACTTTTTCTGATTCCTTGGGTAATAATATTCATTAATTCACGAGCAAGTTGTGCCTGTGCTTCCATCCAGCTTATATGTTTTTGATTTTGTGTTTGTACTTTTATCCTTAACTGTTCTCTTTGAGCTTGCCATTTTTCCAGTCTAAACAAATCATTAAAGTCTATTACTTGTTTAAATGATTTAATTATTTCGTCTTTTTCATATGGAGTAGAGGTTCTATTTAAAATGCTCTCTATAGCTTTTAAGAATATGCCTTCAAGTCTTTGAATCTTTTGGGTTTGGGCAACCTTTTTTTCTGAAAGTTTCCAGATCATATTTAGATCTCTGGTAGAAAGTGCTTTCCACTCCTCATGCATTAAGGCATCAAGGTCTTGCCACGCCCTTATTATCTGATTTGAAAGCCTCCAAAAGTTTTCTGGTAGAGGAGGTATGTGTTGTACATTTGGGTTGTTAGGCATATCTTGCGCCCTCATTTTTTATGATTTTTTAAATAGTTAAGCTCTTTATTTACGTGATCCTTTATGTCTTTTGTGTAGTTATTATCCTTCCCACTTTTTTCAAGTTCATCTCTAAATCTCATAGCAAGTGCTCTGTAGAGCTTGTCTGCTATCCCAATACCACCAGCATGTGCCATCTTTAGAGAAAGCTTTTCATCTATAATATCTTGGTATATCTGTGCTCGAATACTTTTGCCCATAAGCCCTCCATCTGAAAGAGTCTTTCGCATCTCTTCAAAAAGCTGTTTAATAAATATGGCTTCAAAGTCCTCACATACCTGCTTAAGTTGTTTAGGATTTATTTTGCCTGCATGAGTTTGTATATTCGTCAGTTTTAATTGTTCTTCTATACTTGATGGAAATGCCGCTATTGGTGGCATTACAGTTGGTACAATTCCTTGCACAATTTACCTCCTTTTTAGATAACTACTAAATCAGCCTGAAGTGCTCCTGCTGCCTTTATTGCTTGGAGTATTGCTATAAGATCTCTAGGAGTTACACCTACTGCATTAAGTGCCCGCACAAGTTGTCCAATTGTAGCACCAGGTTTTAGTAATATGAGTTTGCCGCCGCCTTCTTTTGCCTTAATTTGGGTGTTTGGAGTTACAACTGTCTGTCCATTTGAGAATGGAGCTGGTTGAGATACCATGGGATTTTCCTTTATCTGGATACTTAGGTTACCATGGGCAATTGCAACTTCTGAGATCCTAACTTGTTCTCCCATAACAACTGTTCCAGTCCTTTCATCTACAACTACCTTTGCCTGTACATCGGGTGTTACTCGAACATTTTCTATCCTAGCTATAAGATCAACAGCATTACCCCAATACTTGGGTGGGATTTTTACTGATATGGTCTCAGCATCTATTGGTTTTGCTATTGGCATTCCAATTGATCTGTTTATTGCACGAGCTGCTCTAACTACTGTAGTAAAGTCTGGTTGATTAAGACTAATTTTAAGGTCTTTTTTATCATCTATATCTACTGGTACTGTTGCCTCCACTGTGGCACCATTTGGTATACGTCCTACTGTAGGATGATTCTTTTGTACACTTGCACCAGCTCCAGAGGCTGCAAATCCACCAATGCTAATGGGACCTTGAGCAAGTGCATATATCTTTCCATCTACTCCTCTAAGAGGAGTTAATAAAAGTGTTCCACCTTGTAGGCTCTTAGCATCTCCTATAGAAGAGACAAGTACGTCAATCTTTTGACCAACTTTTGCAAAAGGAGGTAGTTGCGCAGTTACCATAACACTTGCAACATTTTTTACCTTGACCTTATCAGGATCAACATTTATACCCATCCTCTCCATCATGTTTACTATTGCTTGAGTAGTAAACTGTGCCTGTGTACCATCTCCTGTTCCATCAAGGCCTACAACAAGTCCATAACCTACAAGCTGATTGCTTCTTACACCTTCAATTGAGGCTATATCTTTAAGCCTTGCACAAAAGGCCACTTGAGATATGGCAAAGACAAATATTATAACTGCTATCAGACTAGGAATATGTTTCCTATCAGGTTTTATCTTATAGGATATCTTTGCCATTTTTGTTAACCTCAATAATTAGAACTTTTATGTAACTGTCTATTTTTTTATGTATTTTTAATAATTTAATATATCTTTTATCCTTTCCTTGCCATTTAAAATGCAAATAAAAGACCAAATTATATAATTAAAAAGGACTCAATACTCCTAATATTCTTGCTAGCCATCCAGGCTTTTGGGCCTCACTAAGTACTCCCCCACCAGTGTATTCTATCCTGGCATCAGCAAGTCGTGTTGAAAGTATGGTATTATCTGGTGCAATATCCTGAGGTCTAGCAATACCTGTAATAACTAGATATTGTGTTTCATCATTAATCCTTAGCTGTCTTACTCCTCTAATTACAAGATTACCGCCAGGAAGTACCTTAATTACCCTTGCAGATATTGTCCCAACTAAAGAAGTATTTCTAGATGTCTGTCCATTTCCATTAAACTTATCATTTGTGGTTCCACCTATTACTTGACTTGGATCGAATCCAGTCAAAGAACTGACACCCTTTTTTAGATTTAATCCAAGAAGTCCTGAAAGTCCTATATTAAATTGGGATTGTCTTTGTCTTTGAGTCTTAACATCCTTTGAGCCTTTTAAATTTTCTACAATCTTAATTGTAACTACATCTCCAATTCTTCTAGCTCTAAAGTCTGATACAAGACTTGCTCCCATTCCAGGTCTAAAAAGTGAGCCTTCTTTTGGCTTTGGAGTAGGGATCACAAGAGGTGCTACATCACATGGAGCAAGATCTGCCTTCATTGGAGCAGGTGGAGTAGTTGTTGCACATGCTGATAGGAAAAAAATACCCAGTATTATAAGTATTAATCCCTTTATATTGTTTATATTGTTGTTCATCTTGATGCTCCTTAATCTAACTATTTTTAAAATGTGACAACAACAGTATCTGAATCCACAACCTTTGCTAGAACTTGCCGTTTACTACTTAGGTTTTTAACCCACACAAGCTGCCCCTTACTCCCATCTTGACATGCAAGCCCTGTAGCCCTAATTGTGATATAGGGATTTTGTGCAACTATTGTAACCTTGTCTCCTTTATGAATTATGACAGGTGCTCTGATCATATTTTTGGTAATAACCTGCCCAGCCATTACATATTGTTTAAGCACCATACCCAGTACTTGCCTTTTGTTTAAGATAGCAGTGCCCTGTATTCTAGTAAGCGGCATTTTTATAACTTTTATGTCGTTTTTATCTATACGGTGTCCTCTGCATAAAGTACGAGCAGCACATATTACCTTTTGATATACTTGAACACGTCCAATTACTCTTACAGTCCTTTCTATTTTATTGTTGACCTTTATGACATATAGAAGTGAGACCATACCAAGAGGCTGTCCAAAATTAGGTTGTCTTATTATCTCTATCCTACCACTTGGTACAGTTATCTTGCCTGGATATGCTCTTACATCTCTTATGACTATAGAATTTTTAGGCCATGGACTGTTTGAAATGATATAATGAACAAAAAGAGGTTTTAATTCTTTGATACTGATTGTTATGCAGTGTTTTTTAGTGGTCTTTCCTAGACATATAGGAGTAAAGCCAAATATGATAATAGAGAGAGTTAGTATTAAAAAATTCCATTTTCTTAGGTAAATATGCCGTTCCATGGCATACCTCCATCTATATTATTTTTTAAAATTAACGCTTCAGATTATTTGCAAGTCCCATCATCTGATCTGCTGTTTGTACGGTTTTTGAATTAAGTTCATAAGCCCTTTGTGTTACAATCATATCTACCATTTCACGTACTACATCTACATTTGATTGTTCTAAAAATCCTTGAGCAATAGTACCAAAGTTGTCTGTGCCAGGAGTCCCTTCTACTGGATCACCAGAGGCTTGAGTAGGTAGATATAGATTTCTACCAACACTATATAAGCCTGCAGGATTAGGAAAGTCATAGATAGTAAGTTGCACAGAGGCTAGGGGATGCCCTTCTTTATCTGTTGCAACAAGCATCCCATAAGGGTCTATTGTAATCTTTGCTGTACCCATAGGAACAGCAAATTCAGGTTGTAATCTTGCTCCATTTGAGGTGACAATATAGCCATCTTTGTCTAGCTTAAAAGCACCATCTCTTGTGTAATATTCTTGGCCGTTGCTTATGACCTTAAAGAATCCTCTTCCTTCAATGGCCCAATCAAGGTCATTACCTGTGTTTTCAAAATCTCCTTGTGTAAATATCTTTTGTACTGCTGCAGGTCTTGAACCCATACCTACCTGCATACCAGTTGGAACTTGAGTGCCATCAGCATTTTCTGTACCAGGCATACGTATTGTTTGATAAAGCAGGTCTTCAAAATCTGCCCTGCTTCTTTTAAATGCAGTTGTGTTTACGTTTGCTAAGTTATTTGCTATTACATCTAGATTGAGCTGTTGGCTGTTCATACCTGTTGCAGCAGCCCAAAGTGCTCTAAGCATATCCGTATTCTCCTTTTATTATTTTTATCCTCTTAATCTTCCAATATCCCTTGCAGCCTGAGTATTTAGCTGATCTACTGTCCTTAGAGTTTTTTGTTCTGCCTCATATCCTCTGTATATCTCAATTAGATTCACCATAGTTGTAACAGGATTTACATTAGAGTCTTCTATGTAGCCCTGTCTTACTCCTGCTTTGCTAGCTTCTTTAGGTGGTCCAGAGCTTGGAGTTTGCATAAAAAGATTGTCTCCAATTCTACTAAGCCCATTTGGATTGTTAAAAGTTACAATCTTAAAACTATCAACAGGTTCTCCATCTACATATAGTCGTCCATCTCCTGAAAGCCATATCCCTTTACCAGTAGTATCTCTTAAAACAATTGGTACTCCTCCTCGTCCTAATACAGGATAGCCTTGCTGTGTAACAAGTTGATCCTGTGCGTTTAGAGTAAAGTTTCCTGCTCGTGTATAACAAATACCAGCAGGGGTTTTTACTGCAAAAAAGCCCTTTCCTGTAATTGCAAAGTCAAGGGGATTCCCTGTATGTTCAAGGGAGCCTTGGCTAAAGTCTGTCCATTCAAATTCACCTTTTGCTGTCCTTTTGGTTTTATCTACTTGTGATAAGAAATATTCATGGAAGGTTACATGTTGGCTTTTAAATCCAATAGTATCTACATTTGCCATATCATTTGCTACAACATTAAGACGTCTTTCAAGTATACGCGCCCCTTCAAGTGCTTCCATAGCACCAAGTCTAGAATATGGATGAAGTCCTAGAGCTCTTATCATAAACAATCCTCCTTGATCTGCTATAAAGGATTAAGCAAGGCTTGTTCCTTTATAAATAAGAATCTGTAATATTTAAATTTATACAAAAAATTAAGTAGTTATAATGATTAAAAAAGTAGAAAGGAGCTTTTTAGGGAATCAAATTCCTATTTGACTAGGAAGCGCTTTCCTTATTTTATATTAGAGTTCAACTGATAGACCCATGCCAATATTTGGGCAACAACTATATAGGTCTCTGGAGGGATCTCTTGATTTATTTCAAGTTTATTTAAAATTTCTACTAGGTCTTGATCCTCTTTAATGGGCACTCCAGCCTTTTTAGCAATTTCTATTATATGCTCAGCAACTATACCTTCACCTTTAGCAGTAATTTTAGGAGCATTGTCTTTTTCTTTATCGTATCTTAAGGCAACAGCCTTTTTTCTTTTATTTTTCCCTTGCATAATCTTAAGTTACCTTATGAAATCCTGATTCTTTATTGTTTAAATCTTCTATAAAAGGGGCGCCAGTTCCTTCTATGTCCTTTATGTCCCAGAGTTCAAAACCCATAATGTTAAATCCCTGATTATTTAATGATCTTTGAAGACTAAGTCCTTCTTTTCTAAAGATATCTAAAGTTGGCTTTGGTGCCCACATAATCAATTCTAAATTTGTGTTGGATTTTATAAATACATGTATTTTTATATTGCCTAATTTTTTTAAAGTTAGATCAAAAAATAGATGCTGTATATCTTCTGTTTTTTCTGTATTGCTTTCATCATCCTTCCAATAAGCTAGGTGTCCAAATCCTTCTGATTTATTAAACCATAGAGGGATTAACAAAAAAGGAATCCCTGTTTGATTTAATTGTATAAGGAGGTTTGTTAATATTTTAAAATGGTTTGATAGTGTCTCAATATTTTGAGAAATACTTAAATGTGATTCCTGATTTATATCCTTTATATTTTGTGTATCTATAAAATATTCATTAGTTATAGTATTTTGGGGATCTATATTATTATGTTTAGATGATTCTAAATAATTTTTAGAGATATTAGGTTTCTTTGTTGTGCTATATGATTTGTCTGATTTAAATTTAAGATTCTTTATCTCTTTATTATTTTGTAATTTATTAAATTTAATATTTTTATTTTCAGTCTTTTTTATATCAATCGTATAATTTTCTTTTATGTTTTCTCTTAAATTTTGAATATCTTTGTAGATTGTTATGTTATTTTGCTCTTTGCTTGCATCATTTATTATATTTTTAATTGAAGAATTTGTATTATTAATTTTATTGTCAATATTTTCTGTATAATTTTTTTCATAATTATTTTTTAGTAATTTATTATTTATTAAGTTTTTATTTGTTTTTCTAGTATTTTTAGAATGTAAATATATATTTCTATCAGCAATATTTGTATTTTTTATAGAATTTTTTTGATTGTTTAGAAGTTTAGTTGAGCTCTTATTATTGTTATTTTCTTTATTAAGTTTATCTATATATTTTTCTGAATTAATAATTCTATGTTTAGATGTAGGTTGTTTATCCTTAGAAGTTTCAATAAATGTTGACTTATCAAGTTTATTTGCTAATTTATCTAAATCCTTTAAGTTAACTAGATAATTGCTATTATCTTTTTTAGTATTAATTAAAATTCTAGTCTTAGAAGTTTTAGGCTCGATATTATTTATAATATCATCTGCTACGTTTTTATTAATCTTTAGTCTCTTTATATTAGCTAATTTAGTGTAAGAATTAGAATTGATATCTTGCTTTAATTTTTCAAATAACTGATTTAGTCTAGTAATATCCAAACTAAATAAGGCTTTTATTTGATTTTTTAAACCAGGAATTTCTAACTCAGAACCAAACTCTTTTATATCTTCTATATTAAATAAATCTAAAATGGATTTAACAAAATGTAACTCTTTAAATGTGTGAGTTAACTCCTTATCTAAATGTATATTTTTTAACAAATCAAGAGCTTGTTCTAAATTATTTAAAGAAGAATTAGACTTTAACTCCGATGCCTTTAGACCTAGATAATTTTTTTGGATATCTTTTAGTAGGTATTCATGGGTACTAGATTCATCTAATAGCTTAAGTCGTATAGGAGATCCCAAATCAACCACTTGAAGTTTTACCTTTGTACCTGTTTTTAAAAAGACGTTACTTTTAGCCTTAACAACTTGCCCATTTATTTCTATTAGATCTACAGGACCATTTTTCCCAACAACAATACCTGTGAGCTTATCTCCGGGGAAAAGCCCCTTTAAAAGTTCTTCTTTATCAGTTTTTAAAGCTACTTCAAATTTTGTGTTTAATATCTCATTAAGTAGTTCAGATATGATTCTCAACAGACTTCTCCCCTTTATTAAATGTATTAAATGAGTTTACACCTTCTTTATCGAAAGCAGGGGAGAAGCCATTGAATTTAAGAAAAAACTAGATTAAGCCTAATTCTTTTTCATTAAATACCTCGGCACTAAATATTAGGATTTGCGTATCTGGTTCTTTCCAGCAGCCAGGATAAAGACCAGCTTTAATACAAGTTTGATCTAAAAATGTATATTTATCCCACCCATATTCTGTAGCAACTTGGGGTAAAAGTACACCCCTCATAGGACCTTTTATAATATATATACCGTGTTTCCCTACCTGGATTTCATCTATGTTTTTTATAGGTCTTAATGGAGTAAGAGCAGAGATTTCAATATCTATTAGTTCAAACTCAGAAGGGCTAAGGGGTGGGAATCTTGGGTCTTGAAATGCAGCAGACACTGCCATATCTGCTACTACTAGATATAGAGCTCTGTTTGATTCAAAAGTACCAATACAACCTCTTAGAGCACCATTTTCATGCAATGTTACAAATGCCCCTCTGTGTTCAAGTAACAAAGGATCACTTACTTTTGGAAGCTCTAATGCCTTTCCTTCAAGTTCAGAAAGTATAGCTTTACGTGCAAGTTTTAGTAAAAATTTCTTTTGAGCTACTCCAAGTTTTTCCTCTGGCATCTTGACCACCTTTTTGTTTATCTTTTTATGATTGTAAAGATAAATTTTTAATATAATTTTTTCAACATTTCTTAGGTTATTCTGGTAATTCAAAGACTATTTCAGCCCATTCCTTTTCAAAAGGATCAATCTTTACACATAGACACTCAAGCCCAAGTTGTTGATAAGCATCCAATATCTTTTCTATTTGCTCATTTAATATGCCTGATAACAATAAAAAACCACCTCTTTTAAGACTATAAACTATCTTATTAGAAAGGCTTGTTAACGTATTTAGATCAAGATTAGCAACTATGACATCATAAGTATCTTTTGCATCCCAGTCTTTTGTATTACTTACTGTTATAAATCTAGCTACATTGTTAGCCTCAATATTTTCTTTAGCACATCTTATAGCATCTTCATCAATATCTATAGCTAATACCCTTTTTACGCCAAGTTTTGCTGCAACAATAGCAAGTATTCCTGTTCCAGTACCTAGGTCTAGAACTATAGGTGATGGGTTCCTATGAAGAAGCTCATCCCACATTGATTCCATAGTTTCTATTATCATTCTTGTAGTTGGATGATCCCCTGTACCAAATGCCATAGAGGGATCTATTTCTATAACGATCTGTCCATTTTTTACTGAGACAGGTTCCCATGATGGCTTTACAATAATTTTAGAACCTATTTGTACTGGCTTAAAGTGTTGTTTCCAGTTCTCTGCCCAGTCCTCTTCTTTTATTTCTTTTATATCACAAGGTGGAAGACACTGTCCATGTAGTTTAAATATGTTCTTTAGAAGAGATTCAAGTTCATCTAGTATCCCATTTTTTAATTCAGAAGAGGTAAGATATGCCTTTACCTTTATCGTGTCATTATTTTTAAAATTATTTATTGTTTGACTGTCTTTTGTTAAAGGGTTTTCTATTCTTCCAACTTTTTTTAAATACTTAGGCTCTTCTATAACAACTCCTCTACCTAACGACTCAACTAAAAAATGAGACACTATATCTACATATCTTGCAGGTACTTTAAAGGTGAGCTCAGTCCATTTACTAACTTGCCTCTTTGGTTCTATCATTTGATTATGTTTATCTCCTTTCCCTTGGGTTTTTATCTTTTGTGACCGATAAAAGGTTAAGAGATAAAAAGATATTTTAATAACTTTAGCATACAATGTTTAATTTTTCTATTTTTTATGTTTAGAGATTAAAGACTAAGGAATCGTCTTGGTAAGATGCCGGATAAAGAACATCCATATAAAGATAAAGACTACATATTATCACTATTGATTGAGAATAAGCTTATAACAAATGAACAAAAAAGAGACATTGAGATTGCTCTAAAGGCAAGAGGAGACTCTTTTGAGGATTTTGTTCAGTATTTAGTCTCAATTAAACTTCAAAGAGCAGATAAGAAGAACAGGGTTTTAGAAGAGGCGGATATCTTAAAGCTCATAGCTATAGATCAGGGCTGGCCATTTAGACGCTTAGATCCGCTTGAGCTAGATATGGATGTTGTCACAAATACTATACCAGCTTCATTTGCAAAGAGATCTCTAGTTGTACCAATAAAAAGAGGAGATGATATTGTTGAGGTATCTTGTTATGACCCACTTATTCCAGATCTATTCGAAGATATAGAACGTGCTACTAAAAAACAGGTCAAGTTTTATGTATCTCCAAAAAAGGATATAACTAGAATTATTTCAGAATTTTTTGGTTTTAAAAAATCTATTGCTGCTGCAGAAGATCTTTTAAAAGGACCTAGCTTTGATCTAGGTAATCTTGAGCAGATGGTGAAGCTAGCCACCACTACCGACTCTATTTATTCTGATAAATATATTCAGCAAGCAGTAGATCATCTGTTACAATATGCCCTTGAGCAAAGAGCAAGTGATATTCACATAGAGCCAAAACGGAATTGTTCTATTGTTAGATTTAGGATAGATGGGCAGTTACATCAGATACATCGAATTCCAAGGGTTGTTCACGAGGCAATATGTTCTAGGATAAAGGCGCTTTCTAGGCTAGATATAGCAGAAAAGAGGAGGCCTCAAGATGGCCGCATGAAAATATCTTGGAACAATGAAGAGGCAGAAGTAAGGGTCTCTAGTGTACCTGTTGCATTTGGAGAAAAGCTTGTATTAAGGCTTCAAAGTGCACAGATTATATTTAAAGACCTTTCAGAGCTTGGTTTTCACCAAACAGATCTTAAAAAATATGAAGCCTTTTTAGAAAAGAGTTATGGCATTGTTTTAGTAACAGGTCCTACAGGAAGTGGTAAGTCCACAACCCTTTATTCTACACTTAGAAGGTTATCTAGTCCTGCTATTAACATTGTCACAGTAGAAGATCCTATAGAGATGGTGCATGAAGATTTTAATCAGATTGCTGTACAACCTTCTATAGGAATCACTTTTGCGACTATTCTTAGAAATATACTCCGTCAAGATCCAGATGTAATTATGATTGGGGAAATAAGAGACCTAGAAACCGCACGTTATGCTATACAAGCTGCACTTACAGGGCATCTAGTCTTTTCTACGCTACATACAAATGACGCAGTAAGCGCAATTACAAGACTTTTAGATATAGGAATTGAGCCATACCTTATATCTTCCACTCTTATAGGAGTAGTTGCTCAAAGACTTGTAAGGACTATATGCCCAAGGTGTAAAGAAAGGGTTAAGGTAGACAAAAACAGTCTTTCTGTACTTGACTGTAGAGTAAAGAGTGAAAAGGACTATGTATTGCTTCATAAGGGTAGGGGATGTGATTTTTGTCGTCAGACAGGTTTTTATGGCAGAATTGGTATCTATGAGATATTAACTGTTGATGACACTATAAGGTCCATGATTTATGAGGGTGCCCCTGAGATGTCGATAAAAAAGACAGCTAAAAAACTAGGTATGACTACTTTAAGACAAGATGCTTGTAGAAAACTTATAGCAGGGCTTACAAGCCTTGATGAAGTATTAAGAGTTACATGTGCAGGTTGATTCCTCCTTTTTAGGAGGTAATTATGACAACAATTAACAAAAGCATATATAGTTCATTTAATAATGCCTTAAAGTTTAATAAAGGCCAGGCTCCTGCTGTTCAAAATAACTCTCAAAATAAGAAACAAGCAAGTGATAGTGTTCAAAATTCATCGGGCGCTCAAAATAATAAAGACACTGTAGAGATAAATGGAAGGCGTCTTACAAGAAAACAACTTGCAATCTTACTTGAGCTTAAAAAGAGGGACCAACAAGTACGTCAGCATGAAATGGCTCATTTGATTGCTGGTGGGCAATATGTACGAGGTGGACCTAACTATGTATATGAAGTTGGTCCTGATGGTAGACGCTATGCTGTTGGTGGAGATGTCTCAATAGATACCTCTCCAGAAAGAGATCCTCGTGCCACTCTTAGAAAGATGCTTACGGTAGAAAGAGCTGCTCTTGCTCCGGCAAATCCATCTGCACAAGATAGAGCTGTTGCTGCGAAGGCTGCTCAAGAGGCTTCAAAGGCAGAAATGGAGATAATAGAAATGCAGCAGCGCTCTCATCAAAATAGTTTGTCCCATGCATCGAGTATAAAAAATAATGAAGGTAGTCAAGTTTTTGTACAAAACAGTCCATCTTCTACTTCTAGCTATTCATCTAATTCTAACAGTAATATAGGAAACTTTTTAAACATTTTTATCTGATATTAGAAAAAATAAAAAATATTTAACTTAATAAATTAAATTTATTTATTGTCTGTGGATTTTTTAATTGTTTAGTATTAAGATATCCCTCCATCTTTAAAGAAGATCTTTTAAATCCTTTTTAGGAGCAAATTATGAATATGGTTGATGCTGCCTTACTTGGAATACTGCAGGGAATTACTGAATTTTTGCCAATTTCAAGCTCAGGACATTTAATCCTTGCCGAATATTTCTTTCATCTAAAAGGGGCAGATCTTACATTTGATGTTATGTTACACATGGGTACCTTAATAGCAGTATTGATCTATTTTGCTAATGATTGGTTTGATATGGCAAAGGGAGTTTTGCCTCAGTTTAAGTATCAGAGAAAACTTCTATTTTATGTTATCATAGGTACAATACCAGGGGCGGTTTTTGGCGTACTACTTGCGCATAAGGCAGAGACTGTTTTTAGAAATCCATGGGTTATTGTAACTACACTTGCAGGAGTAGCCCTTTTACTGCTTTTAGCAGAAAAGGTTGCAAAGCATACTAGAAATTTTAAGGACTTAAATCTAAAGGATGCTATCCTTATAGGACTCTCACAGGCATGTGCTATAGTCCCTGGGGTATCAAGAAGTGGTATTACAATGACAACAGCCCTATTTTTAGACCTTGATAGACAGGCATCAGCAAAGTTTTCGTTTTTACTATCTGCTCCAATTATTGCTGGGGCAGGGCTCTATGAGGGGATAAAAATATTAAAACATGGTGGGGTTGGTGGATTAGCTACTGAATATTTAGTTGGTTTTTTAGCTGCAGCAATATCTGGTTATTTAGTAATAGCGTTTTTAATGCGTTTTTTAACTACTCATACATTTAAACCCTTTGCTTACTATAGGATACTTTTAGCAGGGGTTGTTGCAGCCTTTTTACTTGCAACACATGTAAGTCCAGCGTGGGGATATACTAGCGCAGAAAGGATCACTATGAGGCTATATAGAAAGTGTGCCCCATGTGTTGTAAATATTACAAGCAATAGCCTTCCTCTAAATTTTAGATTTTCACTAACTGTTCCAAAAGGAAGTTGTACAGGCTTTATTATAGACAATAAAGGAGATGTTGTTACATTATCTCATTTGATTGTGGATCCTCATCGCTTAGAGATAACACTTCCAAATGGTGATAGTTGGCCTGCTACATTGGTAGGATGTGATAAATCTACAGATATCGCTGTCATAAAGATAGGGGCTCCAGATAAGGTTTTAGCACACTTAAAGTATTTAATCTTTTCTTCTTCGCTTCCTTCACCTGGACAGAGTGTGTTTGTCTTAGGAAATGCATTTTCACAACAGCCAAGCCTTGTACAAGGAAGTGTTAGCTTATCAAGAAGGATTGTCACTAGCTATGATTCTACAGGACTTTTAGAACTTATTCAAATAAATGCCTTGGTTAATGCTCAAAATTCAGGAGGTCCTGTGATAGATACATCTGGTAAGGTATTAGGAGTAGCAACTGATGAGTACTCAAAGACACCAGGGATAGGATTTGCTATTCCAAGTAAAATAGTAGCTTGGATTGCAAAACAACTTATAAAAAATGGATACATAAGGCATGTATGGCTTGGGGCATCTCTTATTACAATTACACCTTCTCTTGCAAACGTAATGAATATTTCTGTGACTCACGGAGCATTGGTATGTTCTGTAATCCCGGGCAGTCCTGCTGCAAGGGCAGGTCTTAGGGGTTGTAGTAGTACAATCAATTTAGGTAATACAAGTTATCCAATGGGAGGAGATATAATAGTTAGTTTTAATGGAAGAACAGTCGACAGTGCCTCTAGTCTTATTGATATGCTAAAATTTAAAAAGCCAGGGGATAAGGTCTTATTAGGTATATATAGAGAAAATAGATTTAGGCGTGTTTGGATAAGGCTTGCTCCACGGCCTAATAATTAGAATTAGATTTGGTGTATGCATGATAGGGCCATTTTATTTCATTTTGGTGCACTAGGAGATGTATTAATCTCGCTTCCATGTATAAGGTTTCTTAAGGCTATAGGATATAGTGTTACTTTAGTTGCTTCTTTTCCGCAGGCTCTTTTATTAAAAGAATTAGATGAAGTAGATGATGTTATTAATGCCTCTAGTAGTGTTCTATCAGATATTTATGTTAATCCTAAAAAAAGTGACATTTTAAGCAGCTATTCAGAAGTATTTATATTCTCTAAATCCTTTGAGCCAGAACTTTTTAAGATTTTAAAAGCCAATAACATAGTTGTTAGGCTTATTCATACCTATCCATTTAAAAGGGTATCAAATTATAAATATCAATTAACTCAGCTTATAGAAGCCTTATCTATTAACTTGGATAAGATAGATGATCTGAGTACTTATTTTAAGCCTTTTAATTTATCTTCAGATATTCTAGAGAAGGATATAACTATTTCAGTTCATTTAGGAAGTGGAAGTGAGGTAAAAAACTTACCGCTTTTTACAATATTAAAATATATAAAAGAAATTAATAGATTATACAATCCTAGGTGGTTATTTATTACAGGACCTGCAGAAGCTCCACAAAGAAAATTATTTGTAGAGGATCTTGTGTTTAAGTTAAAAGATAGGGCTTTTCATTTAGATAGCTATCCATTGTTGTCTGTAGCTAATTATATTAAGTCTTCTTCATTATTTATAGGGAATGATTCTGGTATAAGCCACCTAGCAGCCTTTTGTAGCACAAAATCTATTTTATGCTTTGGTCCTACTGATCCTAAAATATGGGCGCCGCCTTTTAGTTGGGTAAAATATATATTGTCTAAAAAGGATTGTGCTCCTTGTGGCGATTATCATAAATGTCAGATAAAGGACTGCATGGGATTTGTAAGCGTAGAAGAGCTCATAGGATATTCATTGAAGCTCTTTAATTAGTTAAGCAAAAATATTTATAAATAAAAAATTTTGTAATTTTTTTTGTATTTTAGTAAGCTGTTATTAAGTATGTTTATATGTATGTGTTTAAGTAAATCAAATGAGCTTAAAAATTTTAAGAGGAGGTAAATTTGTCTAAAAGGGAAAAAAAGACTACAAATATAGAAAAGACAAATATGGCCTCACTAAGTGTTGCTTTTGTTGGAGGTGGCAAAGGATGTAAAGAAATTCTTGAGCTTTTACAGACTTATCGTCCAAGAACTTTTAAATTAAAGATTATAGGTGTTGCTGATTTTCATAAGGATGCTCCAGGGAGAAAGTTTGCTGAAGAGATAGGTGTTTGGACTACAGAAGACTATAAGGAATTTTTTAAACATGAAGACTTAGATCTCTTGATAGAGCTTACGGGTAAAGATGAGGTTTTAGAAGAAATATATAGGATAAAGCCCAAAAAAGTAAAGGTATTAGATCATGTTGGTGCAAGATTTTTGTGGGAGATTATAGAGATCCAAGAGGAAAAGCTTGTATTGGAGGAGCGTCTTGCAGCTTCTGAAAAGATGATAGTAATGGGGGAGATGGCATATCACCTTGCTCATGAATTAAGAAATCCGCTTATGTGTATAGGTGGACTTGCAAGAAGAGTTCTTCACTATCCGCATGTACCAGAGGGAATGCGTCACAGACTTCAACTTATTATTCAACATGTAGAGCAGATGGAGAGAGCAGTATCTCATGTATGTGATGTAGCAAAACCTCTTCAGCCCCGTTTTTGTCTATGTGATATGAAGGCTATAATGAGAGAACTTTGTAAGGGCATAAGACTTGAGGCAGAGACAAAGGGTATATTAGTAGAGTGTAATATAGGAGATGACCTTCCTACAATGGTAGTGGATCCAGATCTATTTAAACAGGCGGTATGGCATGTTGTCAAAAATGCTATAGAAGCTATGGAAAATATTGGAGGAAGGCTTACTGTCATAGCTGAGCTTTGTTGGGATGATCTTATAATTATTATTAAAGATACAGGACCTGGTATTGAAAATCATTTAAGAGATCAAGTCTTTAGACCTTTTTATACTACAAAACCAGGAAGTGCTGGACTTGGACTCTCTCTTTGCCGAAAGATAATTTGGGATCATGGAGGAGAGATTTCTATAAAAAAAGGAGAAGATGGTGGTACAGAGGTTCGTTTTGATATACCTGTTAGATTTGAGATTCCAGGTGCCCCTCCAATTTAGATATTATAAATTCCGTAGGTATCATTATGACATCATTCGTTCAAGATAGACATAGTATAGCAGTATTAGGTATTGGTAATTTTGTTTTAGGAGATGAAGGTTTTGGAATTCATGTAATAAGGGCTTTAAATAACTATAAGTTTGATCCACCTATAGAACTAATAGATGGTGGTACAGCAGGTATAACTTTAATAAATTCCATTGAAGGTATAAAAAGATTGATAGTTGTAGATTGTATTGATATTGATAAACCATGTGGTTCAATATTTGTATTTGATAAAAAAGATATAGCAAATGCACCAGGGATTCGTTTTTCTCCCCATCAGATAGGATTCTTAGATGTCCTTGATCTTTTAGCCATGAGAGATAAAGCTCCATTAGAAATAAAATTTATTGGAGTTGTAGGCAAGAATTTTTCTCCTAGTTTAGAGCTTTCTGAAACCTTACAAAATGTTCTTCCAAAGGTCTGTAGACTTGTCTTAGAGCTTCTTAAGGAGTTTAATGTTGAAGTAATATCAAAGAAAGAGATTTGAGGTTATAAGTTGCACGAACTTTCACTTGCACAGGCTTTAATTGATCAAGTAAAGTATTTGTTAAAAGAGCATAATGCCAAAAGGGTTTTAAGGATAAGTGTAGAGATTGGTCCTTTTTCTGGTATAGTAGTGGATTCCTTTGAGTTTGGTTTTTATGCTCTTATAAAGGAAGAGCCATCATTTTCTGATTCTAAATTAGAGATTATAATGCCCCCTGCCTTTTATCAGTGTGTATTTTGCGGCCGAAAATTTAAAGAAGATGAAGTTCCAAAGGATAAAAGGTGTCCTTTTTGTAAAGAGTCTTTTTTAACTCCATTAGGAGATAGTGATATCTTACTAAAAGAAGTAGAGATGGAGTAAAATACAGACTTATTTAGCCTATTAGAAAGGAGATAAACTATGTGTGAATGGTGTGGATGCGGACAACCAAATGATAGTTATCATGAACATAGCCATGAACATAACCATAGTGATACAAGTAAGATTGTTGAACTAAATAAGAGCATTCTTGAGGAAAATAATAGGATTGCGCTTAAAAATAAGGAGCATATAGAGGCATTGGGGGCAGTTGGTATAAACTTTATAAGTTCTCCTGGCTCAGGAAAGACAACATTGCTTCAAGAAACAATAAAGCGTCTAAAACCAAGGATTAAAGTTGGAGTTATAGAAGGGGATATTGAAACACAAAGGGATGCGCAAAGGATAAGGGAACAAAAAGTGCCTGTAGTACAACTTACTACAGGAGGTGCTTGTCATTTAGATGCACGCTTAGTACACAAAGGGATTCATCAGCTTGAACATGAGCTAGATGACAAAGTCTTAGACTTTTTATTTATTGAAAATGTAGGCAATCTAGTCTGTCCAGCTTCATTTTATTTAGGAGAACACAAAAGGGTAGTTCTTGTATCTGTGCCAGAGGGCTCTGACAAGCCTGCAAAATATCCAAAAGCCTTTATGGAGGCAGATCTTTTTATAATAAGCAAGATTGATTTGTTGGATTATTTTGATTTTTCTATTGATGAAGCCAAAGAAGAGGCATTAAAATTAAATCCAAGGCTTGATATAATATGCCTTTCTTCTGTAACAGGAGAAGGTATGGATGAGTGGATTAATTATCTTTTAAGGCTTATAAAAAAGGATGAGTAGAGATATCAATAGGCACAAAAAATATTATAGAGAAGATTTTACGCTAAGGCCATTTAAGGATCTACAAAAGAGAATTAATCAAAAGAGAAAGCAGGAATTACTTAAGATTGTTAAGAGAAGTAAAAGGGCTCATAATAATCTCCTATCTATTGAAGATGAGAAAGGGCTCTTTTTAAAAGCAATGCAAGGAGTTAGTCCCTTACAAACTAAAAAGGGTAGAGGGATAAATGCTGTTTTTAGTATGTCTCCACCCAGTGTTTCAAGGCCTCAGCCCATTGAATTAGATGAAAAAATAGGTTTTGATGAGCTCTGTGCCCTTGTTGAGGGTAAGGTTCCTATAGATGTGTCTTCTACTCCAGAGTATATAAGTGGTGGACAAGACTGCCTTGCAAGGGCTCTGTCACAGGGTTTTTTTACTATTCAAGCCTACCTCGATCTACATGGCCTAGATAGAATATCTGCTTTGGTAGAATGTGAGGAATTTTTTAAGGAAGCTATATTAGAATCAAAACGTTGTATTGCAATCATTCATGGAAGAGGACTTTGTTCGAAGGATAAACCAATTCTTAAAACTGCAGTTTGTGAATGGTTAAAGAAAGGGCCTTTTAGAAAAAGGATATTAGCCTTTAGTAGTGCACCTTATTGGGATGGTGGAGCAGGGGTTACCTATGTACTTCTTGGTCCATCTCCATCTTATGACAAAAGAAGTAAAAAATGATGACAGTCTTATAAATAAAAAGCGCTCCTAATGTTGAAGGAGCGCTTTTTATTCTTAATTTTTAAATAAGTTTCTTATTATTCGGCACCTAATGCTTTAAAGATTCTTTGTTTAATCTCCTCAACAGTACCAATTCCATCTATTTTTATATACTTAGGAGCATTAGGATCGCCAGAGGCTTCCCACTTTTTGTAATAATCTACTAAAGGCTCTGTTTGTTCATGATAGATTTTAAGCCTTTCGCGTACAACTTCTTCTTTATCATCATCTCTTTGGACAAGTGGTTCACCTGTTACGTCATCTTTACCTTCCACCTTTGGTGGATTGTAAATAATGTGATATGTACGTCCAGATGGTAAATGGACACGTCTTCCACTCATTCTCTTTATAATCTCTTCATCAGGTACAGAGATTTCTACTACATAGTCTATTTTTACACCAGCCTCTTTCATCGCTTCTGCTTGAGGAATTGTCCTTGGAAACCCATCAAAGAGAAATCCTTTTTCACAATCAGGTTGTTTAATTCTTTCTTTTACTAATCCGATGATAACGTCATCAGGTACGAGTTGGCCTGCATCCATGTATTTTTTTGCCTCTTTACCAAGCTCAGTGCCTTCCTTTACCGCAGCACGCAACATATCACCAGTTGAGATCTGCGGAATTCCAAATTTTTCACAGATAAATTTAGCCTGAGTGCCTTTACCTGCACCAGGCCCGCCCAACAGGATCAAACGCATAGCTAAACCTCCCTTCTAAAAAAGTTATTATATGCCAAGTATATGCAAAAGCAGAAAAAATGCAAATATGATTCAAAGGAATTTTATAAATTTTTAAGCAAAATGAAGGAATTCTTACTTTTTAATTACTTTCATAAATGTATCTTTTTCTTTTTTAGAAAGGTAAGGCCCTTAGGTTGTTAGTTGTTATATAAACTATAATATAACTATTTATAACTATTAAAAAATTATCGCTTAAATACTTTTTTTAAAGTCCGATAAGAACCTCAGGATTTTTAGAAAAATTTTAAATGAGTCCTGTTTATGAAAGGAGGTAGTTAGGATGTCTATTGTATCTAGATTTAATAGGATGCGTTTTGCTCCTAAAATTTTAATATCCATTGTTATAGTAGTAACTTTTTTAATAGGTATCCAATCATTTATGAGTTGGCAAAACTATAAACAACGTAAGGCAGATTTGTTACGACAGGCAATAAATGGTAAAAATCTTCTTCTTCATGAAATACAAAAGACTGCTCGTTCAAATCTAAAGATTGCTACAGTACTATCAGAAATTAATAGGATAAGAAGGGCGGTTGCAGAAAAGGACAGAAAGACTCTTTTAGAACTTACTAAGCCTATTGTTGAAAAGATTAACCAAGAAAGTAAACATACAACTCTAAAAGTTCACTATGAAGTACAACCTGGTATTTCTCTTTTAAGGGTATGGAAGCCTAATAAGTATGGAGACAATGTCGCAAGTTTTAGGCCAAGTATCAGAGATGTGTTAAGTAAAGGAGAGGCTATCGCAGGAATTGAGCCAGGGAAAGCTGGGATGGCAGTTAGAGGTATTGCTCCTATATTTTATGGAAATTCAAACAAACCTATAGGATGTGTAGAGGTATTTGGTAACCTAAGAGATATTGTTGCCTATACAAGTAAAATAAAAGGAGAGGAGGTTGCTTTATATGGACTTCCAATTGTCTCAGCCTTTAATAATTTTAAAAAATGTGGGAACTTTAATATTCTTTACCCACCACCAGAAGATTTTGCCTCTTATATAACTCCTGAATTTTTAAATAGAGCCTTAAAAAAAGGAGAAACTCTAAAAGAGATAGGAAATACCCTTATTACTGCCTTTCCATATAAAGATTACGATGGGAAATTTGCAGGTGTAATTGTACGTTTTGTTAATATTGCAACCCTTCACAAACAGCTTAGGAATACAATTTTGGAAGCTGTTGCTGCTGCAGTTATTGGGATTATAGCTGCTGTTTTGTTAGCATTATTTATGACCAAGACACTTGCTTCTCCTCTTAAATTTTTAAATGAGAGATTAAAAACCGCTATATCAAATGCTGATTTAAGTACTGATCTTGGTGTTAAAGGAGTAAACTGTTGGCAGATAGCAAATTGTTCTAATGAAGATTGTGAGTGTTATAATAAACATGGTTCAAAATGTTGGGCAGAGGTAGGTAGCCTTTCTGGGAATCCAACATGCACGAAGCTTACAACACATGTATATAATAGTTGTCAACAATGTCCTGTTTATAAAGAGGCAGTAAAAAATGAAGTAGAAGAAATATCCGTAAGTATAGATGCATTTTTGTCTATGGTTAGGCGGGTAATACTTAATGTAAAAGAACAAGGGGATAAAGTTGCAACAGAGGCCGAAAGAATGCTTTCTACTGCAGAACAAATGGTTAATGCTGCAACTCAAACAGAGAATCAAGCCAAAGAGGTTAATATGGCAGCACAGACTGCAAGTGACAATATAAGTGGTGTTGCTGCAGCTATGGAAGAAATGACAGCCACTGTTGCAGAAATTGCTCAAAATACAGGTGAAGCCCAAAATGTTGCAGAACAGGCAAATGAGGATGTCTTACAGGCAAAAGATGTTATTGTAAATCTAGCAGAAGCAGCTTCAAAAATTGGTGAAGTAAGTAAACTTATTGGTTCTATTGCTGAACAAACTAATCTTTTAGCATTAAATGCTACCATAGAGGCTGCTAGAGCAGGTGAAGCAGGCAAGGGATTTGCTGTGGTTGCTAACGAAGTAAAAGAGCTTGCTAAACAAACTGGTGATTCAGTTAGCGAGATAGATCAAGTAGTACAAGAATTACAACAAGGAGCACAAGAGGCACTTGGTGCGGTAGATAAGATAGTAGATGTTATGAATCGAGTTGCAGATTTATCAAGTAGTGTTGCTGCAGCTGTTGAAGAACAAACTGCTACAACCAATGAGATAAGTGAAAATACTCAAAGAGTTAGCTCTGAAGTTCATGAAATGACACGTCTTAGTGAAAATATCGCTCAAGCAGGTACTCAGACATCTCTTGGTGCAGAAGAGGTTAAAGAAGCAGCTCATACATTAGCAGGACTGTCTGAAAAACTGAAAAAGGTAATAGATCAATTTAGAACATAAAAATATGCTTTTTCTTTTAAAAAAGAGCAGGTTAATTATAGGTTAACCTGCTCTTTTTTGTCATTTATCAAAGTCTAAATGGAGAATCAGGATCTTCTTCATAACGTATTTCATCTACAGGTTCTTTTTTACCCCAACCCGCATAGAGTTTATCTGGTGCGTTAAAAACTAGTCCAGGTAATGGTCCTAAAGATTTATATCCGTGTACTACACCAGGGGGCACTGTTACAGCCTTTGGTGCATCTTGACCAGCAAATATGATTTGCACATTTCCATAGGTTTCAGAGTCTTTTCTATTGTCCCAAAGCACTAGTTTAAAGTTTCCTGGACCCACAAAACAAAATAGATCTGTTTGTTCATGATGTGCATGAGGACCTCTTACCACACCAGGAAGTGTTAAAGATGCATAAGCCATATTAGGAAGTGGTGTGCCATTTAGTTCATCTTCTCTATAAAGTTCAACAAGCCAACCCCTTTCATCTAAATATTTTGTAAGATTTCTTACAATTACATCTTTAATAGGACCCTTTTTAAAGATTATCTTCTCCATAATCTATCTTTCCTTTCTATGTAAGCTTAAACTTCAACCTGACTATGATCTCCAATCATAAGTCTTAATGCCTTAGTGTGTCCACTTCCAAGGCTTACTTTAGAGAGTCTTCCTATAAGACTATCTTCTAATCTTTCAATACCTTCAACACTTGCATCATCTAATATTACACTGTGTTCAATAACTGAACCAATAACTTTAGCCCTCTTACCAATACTTGTAAAAGGACCAATAAAGGAATTAACGATTTGGGCATCTTCTCCAATTATAACTGGTCCCCTTATTATAGAAGATTTTATTATTGCACCAGGCCTTATAGTAACACGTCCTTCTATTTTGCTATCGTTATCTATTTCACCCTTTATATCCCTTTTGGCATAGTCATCTAATACGGTAGTATTTGCTGCTAAAAAATCATCTTTTTTACCTGTATCTAGCCACCACCCATCAAGCTTTTCTCCTATGACTTTATATCCCATTTTTATAAGTTCTTGTATTGCATCGGTTATTTCAAGCTCTCCCCTCCATGAAGGCTTTATGCGTTCAATTGCCTTATGAATTTTGGGTGAGAACAAATATACCCCAACAAGTGCAAGATTAGATGGTGGTACTTTTGGTTTCTCAATTAATTGTTCTATCTCTCCATTTTTATTTAGGACTGCTACACCAAATGCTGTAGGATTTTCTACTTCTTTTAAAAATATAAGGGCATCAGGAGATTCTTGGTTAAAGTGTTTAATAGCATTTATAAGACCTGTACCCAATAAATTATCTCCTAAATACATTACAAAAGGGCTGTCTCCTAAGAATTCCCTAGCAGTTTTTACTGCATGGGCAAGCCCTAATGGAGCCTCTTGTTCAATATACGTTATTGAAAAACCCCAATTGCTTCCATCCTTAAGATATTCTTTTACCTCTTTACCCGTTTCAGGAGCAATTATCACTCCAACCTCTTTGATACCTGCCTGCGAGATGTGATTCATGACATAGCCTAAAATTGGTTGGTTTGCTACAGGCACAAGTTGTTTTGCCATTGTATGAGTAAGAGGTCTTAACCTCGTGCCCTTTCCACCACTAAGTACAAGAGCCTTCATCCACACCTCCATTATAATTCTAAATCAGAAATCCTTTTCTCCCATAAAGGATCAGTTGTAAAAAGTGTTATAATCCTCTCGTTTAAAGCACTTAGGTCTTTAAACTTAAAGGTTAAAGTTAGTGTTTGTTCCTCTGGTCTTTCATCTAAATATTGTGCCCATTCAATAAGACTTATATAACCTTTATCTATATATTCTTCTATACCTAAAGTAAAAAGATCTGCTCCTTTGCCCAGTCTATAAAGGTCTGCATGTAATAGCCTTACAGGTTTATCATATACATTTACCAGTGTAAAAGAAGGACTTGTTATATCTTGTTCATCAAATCCCAAAGCCTTTGAAAATGCCTTTACAAATGTAGTCTTACCTGTGCCAAGATCTCCATTTAGTAAAAAGATATCACCTTCCCTAGAACACCTAGCCAATAAGGTTGCAAATCTTTTGGTATCATCTAAGCTTTTTAAATAAAAGCTCTTTTCCATCTCTGCCTTATTTTATAAGCCTTTTTTTTAGCATATTTGCTGCTAATATACTTGTAAAAATAGCTAAAGTTATCGTAACCAGAATATATACAAATATCATGGAGCTTAACCTACCATAACAAAGCTCTCTAGCTGCAAGTACTACATGTGTTAGTGGAAGACAGTAGAGAATTGGCCTTACAAACTTAGACATTGCACTTATTGGGAAGAATATCCCAGAGAATAAAAATAGAGGCGTTATTACAAGTGAAGTAAAATAGTTAAAAAAGTCATAATTTGATGCAATTGCTGTCATAATGAGTCCTAGTGCTGCAAAGAATATTCCCTCAAAAAATAGAACAGGTATTAATAAGATTGTCCAAAAGGAGGGTATTACTCCAAAGAGAGGAAGCGCTATGAGCATTATAATCCCTGCCAGAAGACCTTTTGTAGCTCCCCACAAGATTTCTCCAAATGCAAGTTCTGTTGCAGAAATGGGGGTCATAAGTACTGCTTCGTAAGAGCGTTGTATAGTAAGTCTTGTATATGAATTATAAGTTGTCTCTAAAGCAGCCCCATACATTATTGCAGAGGCTACTAATCCTGGAGCAATAAATTGTAGATATGTAAGTCCATTTATCTGAGGAACTTCTTTTTTTAATCCAACCCCCATGGCTATTAAAAATAAGATTGGTTGTCCAAGATTACCAATAAGGCTTGCTTGATAGTGTTTGGTCCATACCTTTAGATTCCTTTGCCAAACCCTTATAGGTCCTAAAATCATAGCTTACTGATCCCTCAATTTTCTTCCAGTAAGGCGTAAAAATACATCCTCAAGATTAGACGGACGCCTAATCCAATTTGGGAATTCCTTTATTATCTTTTCAACAACCACTGCCCTTTGTCTGTCTTTAGGATATATATAAAGCCTTTGAGGAGATCTATCTACTGCAATATCACATTGAGAAAATCTATCAAGAAGCATTTCTATCTTGATGTTAGGAGAAAGCTCAAGTTCAAATACCTCAGGGCCAATAAGTGTGTCAATAAGTCTTTGGGCATTACCTTCTACTATGATTTTACCCTTATTCAATATGATTAAATTATCAGATAATCTTGAGACCTCTTCCATATAGTGGCTTGTTAAGAGCATAGTTGTCCCTTTTGCCTTTAACCTCTCAAGCCTTTCCCATATGAGAAGTCTTGCTTGAGGATCAAGTCCAATGGTAGGTTCATCAAGTATTAACAGTTCTGGTTTGTTTATAAGGGCTCTTGCAAGTATGATTCTTCTTCTTTGTCCACCTGAGAGGTTTGAAATTACTTCATTTTTTCTTTTAGAAAGGGCAAAAAAGTGTAGGAGTTCGTCTGCTCTTTTTAGTGCAGTCCTTTTGTTAATATTAAAATAAGATGCATAAATAAGAAGATTTTCTATAACAGTTAAGTCTGGATCGAGATTATCTACTTGAGGAACAACTCCAACCCTTTTCTTTATCTGTTTAAGATGCTCTGGTACAAATAAGTTAAATATTTCTATTGTACCAGAACTCTTTTCTACTACTCCTACCAACATGTGTATAGTTGTAGTTTTCCCTGCTCCATTTGGTCCTAATATGGCTAAACACTGTCCTTTTAAAATAGAAAAACTGATAGAGTTTACTGCTATTCTTTTGCCAAATCTTTTCGTTAAATTTTTAACAATAAGGATTTTTGAGTTGAGGGAGCTTTGATATGAATTTTTAGACTTATTTACACTAAAATGCCCTTTTTGATCCTGCAAGATAGCTTTTTACCCCTTTCCTTTTATGCTTTGAACCTTTTTTTAGACATATCTAATGCCATATAGATGGCTTCTATAAGGCTTGTTGGGTCTGCCAGATTTTTACCACTTATATCATAAGCAGTACCATGATCCACAGATGTCCTGATAAATGGAAGTCCTAAGGTTACATTTACTCCATCCCTAAAATGTAGAAGTTTTAAGGGAATAAGTCCTTGATCATGATATTGACAAAGTACTACATCAAAGTCTCCATTTGCTGCTCTATAAAATAGAGTATCTGGTGGGAAAGGCCCTTTAGCATTTATACCAATATCTTGTGCCCTTTTTATGGCTGGCTCTATAATTTCTATCTCTTCTCTTCCAAACATTCCACTTTCACCAGCATGAGGATTTAATCCACAAACAGCAATTCTTGGGTTATTAATCCCAAGATCCCTTCTAAAGGATTGATCAATAAGTATGAGTAAATCAACAATTTTTTCTTGAGAAATAAGACTTGCTACTTCTTTTAGTGCACAGTGTATTGTGACAAGTACCACTTTGAGTCTACTGCCTGCCAGCATCATTGCATATTTAGAACACTGGCTAAAATGAGCAAGTATTTCTGTATGTCCTGGAAAATCAATGCCTGCATATTTAAGTCCTATCTTACTTATGGGAGCTGTTACAATAGCAGATATTTCTTTAGAAAGAGCAAGATCAATAGCCTTTTTTATATACTTATATGAAGCTTCTCCTGTTGTTTTGTTTGGACTCCCTAGTTTAAGCTTGCTAATATCTAGCTGTGTAATTGGCAATACATTTATTTTATTAGCAATTGTCTGTTTACTGTCCTTAATAGGGGCAATCTCTATATCTATTTTTAGATTGTCTTTTGTATAATTTAGTACACCTATATCTCCAATAACAAAAGAGTATTCTAATAGCTCTTTTTTTTTATAAAGGGCTTTAAGGATTATCTCTGGGCCTATCCCAGCAGGGCATCCCATGGTTATTCCAATTCTTACATCGCTCATAGTGTTGACCTCAAAAGCCTTTTGGGTTCTTTTAAAATAGAGACTGTTCCAGAGATCAATCTATATATTATTCCATAAGATTCAAGCATAAGTGCCCCATTTTCATCAATTCCTTTTGCTATACCTCGTATACTTTCAGCTACGTTGAAATTATCTGATCTTATCAAGATAGGAGATTCTATCTCTACATATTGATTGTATAAAAGATCTCTTTTTAAAAAATTATCAACTATTTGCTGCCTTTTTTCGTTTAATTTTAACAAATAAGCCCAAATGTTATTACATATAGGATTAACTAATTGCCCTGCATTAATAATAGTGTCTGTCTGTATAAGTAGATCTGTAGCCGGATTTATATGAGAAATATCTTTTGGATGACCAGTTAAATTTATACCTATGCCACATATAATTCTACTTATAGAGCCATAGCTAGTCCTTTCACATAGGATACCACCTAACTTTTTATTGTTTAAGTATATATCATTTGGCCATTTAAGTTTTATAGCAATATCTTTATTGGACTTTCTTTTTACCCTAGCTTCAATAGCTTCAGCAACACTTATACCTGTAACAATAGGGATAAGATTTCGTAGTTCTTTATTAACATCTGGTAAGACTATAGATAAAAATAGTCCTTTGTCTTTTAGGGATACCCAATGGTTTCCTTTCCTACCTCTACCTTTAGTCTGTTCAGAGGCAAAAAACGCCTGCCAAGGCCTTGGATCTTTTAATAATTCATATTTAGCAAGATCATTTGTAGAGGTAGTTCGGCAAACCCAAACAATTTTCCGTGGGATCCTGTATAGTTTTAAGGGATTAGTCTTCATTTTTTGTTAATACCACACAATCTGGGGTTCCTTGTTCCTTAAGATATACGTTAACGTGTTCCTTAGATGAAGTCTTTATAGAAATACCTACATAATCAGGCTGAATTGGTAATTCCCTTCTCCCTCTATCCACTAACACGGCAAGCTGTATCCTTTTAGGTCTACCTAAATCTGTAAGTGCATCAAGGGCTGCTCTTATAGTACGTCCTGTGTATATTACATCATCTACAAGTATTATATCTTTTTGATCTACAGCAAAGGGTATCTCTGTTTTCCTAACGATAGGGTGTTGAGTGAGTCTGCTCCAATCATCTCTATATAAATTTATATCAAGTATACCAAAGGGTAACATTACACCTTCTATTGCAGCAATGCGTTGCCTAAGTCTTTCTGCTAAATAAACCCCTCCGGTTCTAATGCCTATAAGTGCTAAATCTTTTATACCTTTAGAATGCTCAATAATCTCATGAGCCATTCTTGTAAGAGCTCTATCCATCTCTTGAGCATTTAAAAGTATTTTTTCATTCTTACTCACATCTTCCTCCTGATTGCTTACTCTTCTTAAAAAGGCTTATTAAAAATTAATATAAATTTTTTCATTAATGTAAAAAAGATATATTTGCAAGAAAAAACTCTTAAGGATTATTAAAGGAAGAGTTTAGTATTTAAAAACTTATTCTGTATTAAAAAATCCAGTTCTTACTTAGCCTGTATGTCCAAAGCCACCTTCTCCCCGTTTTGTATTAGGTAGCTCTGTTACCTGTATCCAATCTATCTGATAGCAAGGAGTAAGAACCATTTGCGCAATTCTATCGCCACGTTTTATCTTAAAGTCTTGAGAGCTAAGGTTTATAAGTCCAACCTTTATTTCACCTCTATAATCAGCATCTATAGTGCCAGGAGCGTTTATTACAGTTATTCCATGTTTAATAGCAAGGCCACTTCTGGGTCTTATCTGTATTTCATAACCTTTAGGTATTGCTACACAAATACCTGTAGGGATTAGTTTTATCTCATTGGGACTTAAAATGAGTTCATCTTCTATTGCAGCAAAGATATCAGCCCCTGATGCATGGCTAGTCATATATTTAGGAAGAGGTAGTCCCTTTGCATTAGATAACCTTAATACCTGTACCTGTATCTTCCCAGTATTTGATTTTGGATATGTCATTTTGATCCTGTCTCCAACTTGGTTCTTGAAAACCAATAATTTTGTAACAATCCTCTATTTGCTTGTCATTTATAGGTCCTAGTGTGATCAACGAGAAGCCTTTGGAAAGGATGCTTTGGGCTATCTTTTTTATATCTTCTAAGCTTATAGCCTCAATTTTATTTATTACATCATGAGCAGTTAAAAATTTATTTAGATAAATTTCATTCTTAGCAAGTCTAGTCATCCTTGAATCAATATTTTCACAAGATATTAATATAGCACTTTTTAGATATTTAATAGCAGAAGTTAACTCATGTTCTTCAATACCGTATTGAGCAATCTGAGCTAACTCTGCTACTACAAGTTTTATAACTTCGCAAATATTTTTGGGAGAACATGCACCATAAATACCAAACATTCCAGTATCTTCATAATGTGAGGTAAAAGAATATATAGAATATGAAAGCCCTCTTTTTTCACGTATCTCTTGAAATAATCTTGAACTCATAGAACCACCAAGTATCACATTAAAGACAGAATAAAAGAGCTTTTTATCACTTTTAGCTGTAGGTGCATAACCTCCTAATATAAAGTGTGCTTGTTCAATATCTTTAGGATATATTTTTATTCCTCTTTTAGGTACAGGGGCAGGTAGTCTTTTGGGACCAGGACCTTTGGGGATTTTAGAAAGAAATCTATGCGTTAATTCTACGAGGTATTGATGTTCTATGTTACCTGCTGCAGCTACAATAATTTTTGATCCCCTATACGAATCCCACATAAACTGTTTTAAGGATTTATCTGTCATAGATAATATGGACTCTTTTGTGCCCAAAATAGAATGGCTAAGGCCATGATTGGGCCAATAAAAGCTTGGAAAGACCTCATGAATATACTCATCTGGACTATCTTCAACCATATTTAATTCTTGGACTATTACCTCTTTTTCCTTGTGTAACTCTATTGGATCAAAAGTTGAGTTTAAGATTATATCAGACAATAATTCTACAATGTCTTCTAGGTTCTCTTTTAAAACTCGTGCATGAAAACAAGTAGTCTCTTTTGAGGTAAAGGCATTTGAAAAGCCACCCATTTGATCAAATTCTTTTGCAATCTCTAAGGCAGTCCTTTTATGTGTACCTTTAAAGAGCATGTGTTCTAAAAAATGAGAGATCCCTTCACTGCCCTTGGGATCATCTCTTGAGCCTATAGAAATCCATATCCCAATAGAGACTGAATTAGAAAAAGAAAGGCGTTCGCTTAAAACACGAACGCCATTTTCAAGTATGGTCTTTTCTTTACTTGTGTTCATTGGGTTTGTGGCTTTTGTTAGATGTTTGATTGTTTTTGTGTCCTCTTGTGTTTTTAGGACCATGATGGTCTGTGGTTTTGTATCTATTAGATGTATTTGTTGAAGAGTGTAAATCTTTAGGTTGCTCTAAAAGGGCCTTTCTAGATAACTTTATACGTCCTTGAGGGTCTATTTCTATAACCTTTACAACAATTTCATCCCCTTCATGTACAATATCAGACACATTTTTTATGTGTCTATGATCCAACTGAGATATATGTACCAAACCGTCAGTGCCAGGGAATATCTCAACAAAGGCACCAAAATCTGTAATTCTTTTTACTATACCCTTATAGACCTTTCCTACCTCTGCTTCTTGGGTTAGTTCTTTTATCATTTCTATTGCTTTATCTGCAGCAGAGGCTTCAGGAGCAAATATATGAACTGCTCCAGTATCTTCTATGTCTATCTTTACTCCACATGCAGATATAATATTTTTTATATGTTTGCCACCAGGGCCAATTAGGTCCCTTATCTTTTCAGGATTTATCGTGATAGTAGTGATTTTAGGAGCATGGACAGATAGTTCAGCCCTTGGTTTATCTATAACTTGTTCCATCTTAGATAGTATATGAAGTCTTGCCTGCTTAGCTTGAACAATTGCCTTATGCAAAATGTCTCTACTAAGCCCTGATATCTTAATATCCATTTGAAGGGCAGTAATGCCTTCCTTTGTGCCTGCTACTTTAAAGTCCATATCTCCTAAATGATCTTCATCGCCTAAGATATCAGACAGAATAATTATTTGGTCTTCTTCTTTTATAAGTCCCATTGCTACCCCTGCAACCATGTCTCGAATAGGTATTCCTGCATCCATCATTGCAAGGGTGCCGCCACATACTGTAGCCATAGAAGAAGAGCCATTTGATTCAAGGACTTCAGAAACTATACGTATGGTGTATAAAAAGTCATCTGGTGGTGGTACAACAGATGCCAATGCCCTTTCTGCTAAGGCGCCATGACCTATATCCCTGCGGGCAGGACCTTTTAATGGTCTTACTTCCCCAACACAGTAAGGTGGGAAGTTATAATGTAACATAAAGTGCTTAAATGTCTGCCCACCAGGAGATTCTATACGCTGCTCATCTTCAGAGCTTCCAAGTGTCACAACTGCAAGTACTTGGGTTTCTCCTCTAGTAAAGAATGCAGATCCATGGGTCCTTGGAAGTTCTCCTACAGAACAAGTAATAGGCCTTATCTCATCAAATGCTCTGCCATCAATGCGCCGTTTTTCATGTACAATCATATGGCGCATACGCTCTTTTTCTAACTCTTTTAAAAAGGATGCTATTTCTTGTTCTCTACCTTCATACTCGTTACTCAGTGCTTCTATTACTTCATTTTTAAGGGCTTTTTTGGCCTTATTTCTTTCAACCTTAGTTGGTATTCTTATAACTTGCTCCATCTTATCTAGAGCAAGTTCTCTTACTTTGTTTTCAAGTTCTATATCTTTTTGTGGAGTTACAACACTAAACTTAGGCTTTCCTGCCTTTTGTCTAAGTTCTTGCTGTAGCTCAAGAAGTGGCTTTAGGGCTTCATGTCCAAAAAATATGGCATCTAAGACCTCATCTTCTGGCAGTACCGCTACCCCACCTTCTACCATAACTATGGCATCTTTAGTGCCTGCTACTATGATGTTTACATCAGATTGTTCAAGCTGGCTTTTGGTAGGGTTAGCAACAAATTTTCCATCTACTCTACCAACTCTTACACCTGCAATTGGCCCATCAAATGGTATATCTGATACAGTAAGTGCTGCAGATGCGGCTGTAATAGCAATGACATCAGGATCAATTTCTGGATCTGCAGACAGTACTGTTGCAATAATCTGGGTATCGTAATTATACCCTTCAGGGAATCGGGGTCTAAGAGGTCTGTCTATAAAACGTGAGGTTAGGATCTCCTTTTCACTTGGTCGCCCTATTTCTCTTCTAAAATAGCTACCCGGAATCCGTCCGGCTGCATAATACATCTCTTGATAATCTACTAGTAGTGGGAGAAAATCAAGCCCCTCACGAGGCTCTCCAGATGTAACAGCAGTAACAAGTACTACTGTTTCTCCCATGCCTGCAAGGATGGCACCATTTGCCTGTTTGGCAACGCGGCCTGTTTCCATCCAAAAAGGCATTCCATTTAGTGTTGTTTCAAGCCTTGTCATAGCCTTTGCCAATACCTTTCATAATGGTAGTTTTATTTTTAGATTAATAACTTAAGATCAGGCCCTTAGATCTCAAAAAGGGTAGGGGCCTGATCTTTCATAAAGAGATCATGATTATTTTCTTAAACCTAACTCTTTTATGAGCTTTCTATAACGCATAATGTCTTTACGTTTAAGATAATCAAGTAGTCTTCTTCGTTGTCCTACAAGTTTTAAGAGCCCTCTTCTTGATGCATGGTCTTTCTTGTGTACTTTGAAGTGTTCTGTAAGGTACTGGATTCTGGCAGTAAGGAGAGCGATTTGCACTTCTGGTGAACCAGTATCAGTGCTGTGTAGTTTGAATCGCTCAATAATTTCCTTTTTTTGTTCTGGGTCCAAAACCACCGGTTTATTCCTCCTTCATGCCTTAAGATTAATTTTTTGTATCAAACCCAAACCCTTAAGGTCTTGAGTCGATCTGTATTATTAAAAGTATCAGGCGGCCACGAAATCATAGCCACAAGTTCTAGGTTATTTTCTGAGTTTGGTTTCACATTTTCCTTTACTAAACGTAAAAATTTTGATTTTTTAGTGTCTACTTCTTGAAGTTCTACTAATTCCTCTATAAGAGGAGCAGATACAGCTCTTCCTTGACGTAAAGCCAAGGCTGTATCATCTGGTATTATGACACATGGTATATGTGAAAGGGCCTCTTCCTCTGTAATCAAACATCTATTTAACTCACCATTTGTAATCGCCCTTTCAATACTTTTAGGATCATATGCTCTATCGATAGAAAATGGCCCACTTTTTATACGTGTTAAAGATTCAAGATGGGCTCCACAGCCCAATTTTAAACCAAATTCGTGTACAATGGAACGTACATAAGTACCTTTTGTACAGTATATTTTAAACTTTATCTTGGAATCTTTTAACTCGAGTATATCAAATGAAAATATTTCAATTTCTTTAGGCTTTTTCTTGATCTCTATACCCTTTCTTGCAAACTTATAAAGAGGAGTTCCTTTATATTTTGCAGCCGAATATGGTGGTGGTACTTGCATCTGTTTGCCAATAAAGTCTTTGGCAATTGCCTTAACCTGGTCAATATCTAATCTTGGCACCTCTCTTTTCTCAATAATCTTCCCAAATGCATCATAAGTATCTGTAGATATGCCTAATCTTATTATCCCTTCATATTGTTTATTACCTGCCATTATAAATTGAACAAGTTTAGTTGCCCTTCCTACACAAAGGGGTAGCACTCCTGTTGCAATAGGGTCTAAGGTGCCTGTATGCCCAATTCTTTTTACTTTGAGGCATCTTCTCGCCCATTGTACCATCTTAAATGAGGTAACACCTTTGGGTTTATCTATTACAATTACTCCACTTAGCATGTTATTCCCTTATACATCACCACTTTCAGACTGAATTTCAGCTAGCAACTCCGTATCAGTATCAACTAACAGCTCTTCAATTCGTTCAATGAGGTTTTGTCTGACCTCTTGAACACTTCCTGTTGTCCTAAAGCCTGCTGCAAAAAAGTGCCCACCACCGCCAAATTCCTTTGCTACCTTTGCAACATTAAAGAATCTTTTTGATCTTAGACTAACAGCACAGTGGCCCGCATGTACTTCTCTTATAAAAATAGCTACCTCTACAGTATCAATACATCTAGCATAAGATACAAAGTCTTCTGCATCTGCTTCTGTTGCCCTTGATATTTTAAACATCTCTGGTGTTGCATGGATTATTGCAATCTTACCGTTTAGACGAACATCTAAGGTCTTTAAAACAAGTGCTAAAAGTTGAAGCCTTCTTAACGGATAGTTTTGATACAACATTTGAGCAATAAAGTCTGGTCTTGCACCAAAAGAGACCAGCCTTTTTGCCATATCAAAGGCCAATTCAGTTGTATTATTGTGTCTAAAACAGCCTGTATCTGTCAATATTGCAGTATATAAACTTTCAGCTACCTCCTCAGATATAGGCCATTTCATCTCTTCAAGTAGCCAAAAGATAAGTGCTCCTGTAGCAAATAGAGAAGGATCTTGATAACAAATAGTAACCTCTAGTTCTTCATCACTTAAATGATGATCAATCACAATTTGTTTTTTAGCCCGCTTAAATATATCCTTTCCTAATGGCCCAATTCTTTTAGGTTCATTACAGTCTAATACAATCAGGATTGTCTCTTCTAAAGGAATATCTATATCAGTAGTAATATCTTCACTTCCCTTTAAAAATCTAAGCTGTTCTGGTACTGGATCAGCACAATACATCGTTACCTTTTTGCCCTGTAGAATTAGAGACCTGCCTAGAGCCAACATTGATCCAATTGCATCTCCATCAGGCCTTATATGACATGCTAAGAAAAATTTATCTTCTTTTTTTAAGATCTCTGCTATTGCAGCTAACTTATTATGATCAATAATTGGTTCTGTTTTAGGTATATTTAATGAGTCAAAGTCCATTTAATTTACCTTATTTTTTTATACTAGACAGTAATTGTGTAATTCTTTGTTGAGCATCAAAGCTCTCATCTAGTCTAAATTCTATTTCAGGGCAGCGCCTTAGATAAATCCTTTTGCTCATTAGAGATCTTATGTATCCTTTTGCACTTTTTAGCCCATTCATTGCTTGCTTTTTCTTTTTATCGTCTCCATATACTCCAACAAATACTCTAGCAAGTCTTAAATCACTTCCAATTTCTACCCGCATTATAGTAACAAGACCCTGAACACGAGGATCTTTTATCTCTTTCATCAAAAGCGATGCAAGCTCTGTTTTAAATAATTCAGCTACTCTTTTTGAACGTTGAGATTGTTTCATGTTTAAAGAATTTCCTTATGAAAAATGTATAATTTCAATATCTGTATTTATAATCTCTACTAAGCATGTGGCTTCAATAAAATTAAGAGTCTTATTCAACATGGAATCTATTACGGACTGATTATTACCAACAACAGAAATTCCTATTTCTGATAATTGCCAAAGATCATGGTAATCTACTTCAGATATAGCCACATTAAATTTACTATTGACTCGTCCAATTAGGCTCTTTATGACCTTTCTCTTCCCTTTAAGGGATCTGTTTTCTGGTATTCGTACCCGTAATCGGGCAACTCCAACAACCATAACTAACCTGTAAAAAAGAATTTTTACTGCCCGTTGCTCTCTTTTTCTGTCTGAGACTCTTGCTCTAGCACAGGTTTTACCTCTTTCATAACAAATGCTTCTATAACATCGCCGACTTTTATATCATTAAATTTTTCTAATCCAATTCCACACTCATAGCCAGATTGAACTTCTTTTACATCATCTTTAAATCTTCTAAGAGATGCTATCCTACCTGTGTAGATAACTACATTGTCTCTTAAAAGTCTCGCCTCAGCATTTCTTTTAATTACTCCCTCTAATACAAAACAGCCTGCTACAGTTCCAACTTTGGGTACTCTAAATGTCTGGCGTACCTCTGCTTTACCAAGGATCTCTTCTTCATAAACAGGTTCAAGGAGTCCAACCATAGCATTTTTGACATCATCTATTGCCTGATAAATGACATTATAGAATCTAACATCTACGTGTTCTTTTTCTGCTACAGATTTTGCCTGTGGCGTTGGACGAACATTAAAGCCAATTACAATCGCATTTGATGCAGAGGCAAGAAGTATATCTGATTCAGAAATGGCTCCTATACCACCCCTTACAATCCTTACTTTTATGTCTTTGGTACTTAGTTTCTCAAGTGCTTCTTTTAATGCCTCAAGAGAACCCTGAACATCTGTTTTTAATACAATATTTAGTTCTTTTAGATCACTTTCTTGCATCTTTTCAAAGATGCTATCAAGGCTAATCTTAGCACTTTTAGCAAGAGCTGCTTCTCTTTCTTTGCGTTGACGATATTCTGCAACCTCTCTTGCCTTTTTCTCATCTGGTAATACTACAAATTCATCACCTGCATTTGGGACACCAGATAGCCCTTGTATCTCAACAGGCATAGAGGGACCTGCCTCTTTTATGCGTTTGCCTCTATCGTTTATCATTGCTCTAACTTTGCCATAGTGAAGTCCGCATACAAGGGCATCTCCAACATGAAGTGTACCTTCTTTTATAAGAACAGTTGCGACTGGACCTCGTCCTTTATCAAGCTTTGCTTCAATAACATTCCCTTTAGCAGGGCGCTTAGGATCTGCCTTAAGCTCAAGAACTTCTGCCTGAAGAGCTAGCATTTCTAGTAGATCTTCAATTCCTATCTTCTTTTTAGCAGATATCTCACAAAATATTGTCTCTCCACCCCACTCTTCAGGGATAAGTCCTAGTTCTGCAAGCTCCCTTTTTACTCTTTCAGGATTTGCCTCAGGTTTGTCTATCTTATTTATCGCTACAATTATTGGAACTCCTGCTGCCCGGGCATGGTCTATAGCCTCTTTAGTTTGTGCCATTACACCATCATCTGCAGCTACCACTAATATTACAATATCTGTTACCTTTGCACCTCTGGCACGCATTGCTGTAAAGGCCTCATGCCCTGGGGTATCAAGAAATACAACTTCTTTCCCAGATGGAAGAGTTACTGTATATGCACCAATATGCTGGGTTATTCCACCTGCCTCTTTTGAAGCGACATCTGCCTTTCTAATGGCGTCTAAAAGAGAAGTTTTGCCATGATCAACATGTCCCATAACTGTTACAACAGGTGGACGGGGTTGAGGCTCTCCGCCTTCTATATTCTCAACCATATCAAGCAAGTCTTCTGCAACAGCACGTTTTTCAACCTCATAACCAAAATCAGCAGCAACAAGTGCAGCAGCCTCATAATCTATTGATTGATTAGCTGTTGCCATTATGCCAAGTTCCATAAGTTTCTTTATAACATCTGAAACCTTTACCCCCATTCTTTGGGCTAGTTCACCCACTTGTATAGTTTCATATATGTGGATCTTTCTCTTTGATGCCTTTGGGGGTAGAGTAGAGGGCTTTTGTTGTTTATCTTCTTGTTTAGCCTCTTTTTTATCTTTTTTCCCTTTTGAAGCAGGCTCTATAAAGCTTTCTTCTGCCTTAGTCGCCTGTTCAACTTCTTTTTTGATTTCTTCTGCTTCTGCAACTAGATCATTTAAGCGTAGTTTTTGTTTAGCCTTTTTCTTTGCTTTTGTTGCCTTTTTCTTTGATGCTTCTACAAAGTCAACAACTCTTTTTGCCTTTTTCTTTTGTTTTTTCTCAGAAGCAGAGACTTCTGGTTGTATTTCCGGAGGCTTTTCTATTTTTGATACGGGTTTAACTTCTCGTTGTTCTATTTTAACCTCTTTTTTGTCATCCTGTTTCTTATCTTTAGTTTCTTGAATAGGTTTAGAGGCCTGTGCGTTAAGCTCTGTTCTACCTACAACCCTAACCAACGGCTTTTTTTCTTGTGCCTTTTGTTTTTTCTTTCTTTTTCGTCTTTTAAATTTTTCTTTTTTGGTCGGTTTTGTAGGTTTTTGTTCCTCTTTAATAGCCTTTTTTGTTTTTTCTACCGACTTTTCTCCTTGTACTTTAATAGGCTGTTTTTCCTTCTTAGGAACTTCTTTAAGACTTTTTTTCTCCTCCTTTTTTGAGGGTTCTTTTTCTTTAGTAATTTTAGCTTCTGTTTGATCTTGCTCTTTTTTGATTTCTTTAACTGTTTCTTTATCTTGAGAAAATTTAGTATTCTGATCTTCTTCTTCTTTTTTTATTTTAGTTTCCTTAGGTTTTTCCTGAGAAACTTCTTCTTTTATTGGTTTTGGTTTAGATATAATTTTTACCTTTGGTGTACTTATCTCTTTAGTTGAGGGTGATTCCTTAGGTTTAGCTTCTTTTTCTAGTGTGACTTTTTGTACATTTTCTACTTTTTCTTCAGTCTTTTCTTCTAGTTTAGTCTGAGTTTTAATATCTTTTTCAGAGATAAACTTTTCTTCTATTGTAGGCTTTTCTACTCCATCTTTTTGTGCAACTTTAGGGGGACGTTTAATCTTTATACGAATTATTTTATGTTTTCTTTTTATCTTAGGTGGAGATGCGACTTTTTTACGTTTTACTTTTATACTTTTTTCTTCTCGCTCCCTTAGAAGTTTTGCTCGTATTTCTTCTACCTCATGTTCTTCAAGGGTGCTCATATAATTTTTGATATTATAGCCCCATCCTTTTATCTTTGACTCTAATTCTTTGCTCGTTAGCCCTAATTCTTTAGCTAACTCATGCACTCTCTTTTTTTGCATGCTAATCCCTTAGTTACCTAATTTGTTTCTTATTTTATTTAAGGCCCTCGTCCAATTTTATAAGTTTAAATTTATTACGAAGTGCCCGGTTAATACAGTTTTTTTTGTTATTCTTTACAAATTCTATACACTTAGAATTTTTACAACAATACGCACCTCGTCCTGACAACTTCTGTTTTATATCCCATACTACTGTGTCATCTTTTATTGCTATTCTAAGTAGCTCCATTTTAGGTGCTTTCTTACCACATGCAATACAAGTTCTATATGGTATATGCCTTTTAGATGGCATTAACCCTTCTCATTATTTTCATTTGATTCTTGCATTAATTCCTTAACATCTGAATTATCATTAGTTACTTCAGTTACTTCTGTCTCTTCTTTATGTTCTCTTACATAAGCTTTAGCAGCCTCAACTAGTTCTTTTATAATAGCTTGACTCACTTTTGCATCATTAGAGAGTTGAGCAGGATCAGCTTCAGCAAGTGCTTTAGGTGTGGTTATGCCTGCATCAAATATTTTATCTGCTATATTTTCTGACATGCCAGGAATTTCTAATAACTTTTTATAGTTTTCATCTTGAAGATGTGCATATCGAGTTTCACTCTTAACATCTATATCCCATTTCATTAGTCTAGCGGCAAGTCTTACGTTTTGTCCTTGTTTGCCAATTGCCAAAGAGAGCTGATCATCTGGCACGATTACTTCTAGAGATTTCTCATTTTCATCTTCATATATCAACACCTTTGAGCATTCAGCAGGAGATAGTGCATTTTGTACATATTTGGCAGGATCTGGATGATAAGGAACTATGTCTATCTTTTCACCTCTTAGTTCTTGTACTACTGCTTGTACTCTAGAGCCCCTTATTCCTACACATGCCCCTACAGGATCAACATCTGCATCTGTTGAGGATACAGAGATTTTAGAACGACTTCCTGGCTCTCTTGCTACATCTATTATCTTTACAATCCCTTCTGCTATCTCTGGAACTTCTAATTCAAAAAGTTTTACTAAGAATTCTGGATGGGTCCTAGAAAGTACTATTTGGGGATCTCTGGAGGATTTTTTAACCTCTATAATAAGAGCTCGCAGTCTTTCTCCTCTCCTGTAAGTTTCTGTTGGAATCTGTTCATCTGTAGGAAGAATTGCCTCAGTCCTACCTAAATTTATAATGACGTTTCCTCTTTCAAATCTAAGTACTGTACCGTTTACAACTTCTCCTTCACGGCCTTTAAATTCTTCGTATATTACATCACGTTCAGCACTCTTCATACGCTGAATAATAACTTGCCTTGCAGATTGCGCTGCTATTCTCCCTAATGAGCTTATATCCATCTGTGTTCCCAATCTGTCTCCTAATTCAGATTCAGGATCAAGCTCTTTTGCTTCTTCAATAGATATTTCTGTGTCTGGATCTGTAACTTTTTCCACTACAGTCCTATATTGATAGACTTCTAATTCTCCAGTTATCTCATTAAAGTTTACTTCTAGTTCAAGCTTGGGCCCAAAGCGTTTTTTTACAGCAGATTTAATTGCCTCTTCTATAGCCTCTATTAGGATTTGTTTATCTAGCCCTTTCTCTTTACTGACTTGGTCTATTATACGTTTTAACTCTGTTGCCATTTTATATTCCCATCTTAGTCTAATTTATAAAATATCAAGTCTTGCTTTATGAATTAATTCTAAAGGAATATTATATAATTCTGATCCAATAGCTACTTGTACAACCTTTTGATCTAATATACATTTAAGTATTCCTTTAAATCGTCTTCGACCTTTAATAAGTTCTTTTGTTGTTATAAAGACCTTTTGACCTGAAAATCTTTCAAAGTCTTTAGGTCTTTTTAGTGCCCTGTTTATCCCTGGAGATGAAACCTCTAAATGATACTGACTGTCTATGGGATCCTTAGCATCTAACAGATCCCCTACAAGTCTGCTTATATAGGCGCAGTCATCTATGCTAACCCCACCTTCTTTGTCTATAGTAAGGCGTAAAACCATCCCTACTGCCTCTCTTCTAAATTCTACATCTACTAATTCCATACCTGAGGCAGTAATGATGGGCTCTGTTAACTCTTGTACTTCTTTAGCAATCCTTTTTTCTATACTTAGTTCTTTATTCATAAAATATCTATCAAACAAAAAAGTGGGCTAGGCCCACTTCAAATTAGTAGAAATATTGATCTTTCTCTAATACCTTTATAGTCTTACTCGGTATTAGAGATGTCTCTCTTAACTTCCACTAATTGAAGTAAGGCCTTTGCGTCAACAAAGACGACTCAGGCACAAACCTCAAAAAGGGATCTCTGGAGCGGGCGACGGGATTCGAACCCGCGACCCCAAGCTTGGGAAGCTTGTGCTCTACCAACTGAGCTACACCCGCCTAATCTTGCGGGCTTATATTAAATATTGGATAGTTAGTTGTCAAGAAGATTAGATGTTTCTAGCCTTCTTTTCTCTTTTATACAATAAAATTGCAGGTATTATTATCATGAATAACAATATTGGAGAAAATCCTTGATTATTATTTATACTACAATCATCCTCATCAGAGTTACTAGAATTAATATTGTTATTTGTTTGACTTTTTGATATAGAAAAATCTCTTATAGGGTCTGAAAGATTTGCATCTAGCTTAGACACAAAGGCATCAGCTAAATATCCTGAGCCATTGAAGCTATTATCATAAGCATTTGTTGTTACAGGAAAAGGGAATTTTTTTGATTCTGTAATTCAGGTAACATAGATATCTACAAGGCTATTTAAATCAATTGAAAATACATCATCATAAAATTTATACCTATAACTGTTGATGCAATTAAACTAAATAAATTTCCACTTAATTTTGCAACAAATGTATCATTGTGATCAATAAATGCATTTTGGATACTAAACCTAGTTGGAAAATCTGGTGAACTAGTTCATCCTATAACATATACGTTGCATGGACTATCAATTTTTGTACATTGTGCATTATTAGATTGATTACCAGCTAAAAGTAACTAGCAGTTATTAAATAAATAAGTGTTGGGTATAATATAGTAACAAAAAGCATATTCACTTCCACTATAGCTAGTTTGGTAAGAGCTATATTTTACTTATAAAAGTAGAGAAGTCAGAATAATAGGTCAAGCTGTTACATAAGCGCCTTTTTAAAGGATCTAAAACAATAGCAATTACATCAGTTTCAGTTCTACTCAAATACTAGCTTCAAAAGTAGTTAAATTGGTATCTAATTTCGTTATGAATGCATTGGCAAAGCGTGTTTTGTTAAAATGTGGATATAAGTAGATATAATATATTGAATTAACACAAGAGAGAAAGTGGGGATTGAGTATTAGCTATATATATAAATTTGAGAAGAGTCAGATTTTGGAGATATGATATGTAAAATAATTTTTTTTTCTATTACTATAGGCTTTAACTTTTAAAGTATGAGATGATATATTTTTCTAATTCTTGTTGTAAGTTACTAGATTTTAAGCCATTTTTTTATTTTTTTACCAAGGAAATGATTGATTGATTTTGTTTTATTAATTTTTTTGTATTAACTTATTGAGTCATAAAAATAACTTACAGAGAAAAATTAAAGAAGACCTTTTTCATCTTCTCTTCTGTTTTTCTGTGTGCGGTTAAAGAAAATAAATAAAATAGATTTTCATATAAAAAAGCATACATAACATTTAATGAATTATAGTATTAATAATTCCATCTACAGTCTGAGCGATATCATCCATAAAGCCTATTTGTTCTATTAAATCTTCTACAGATTCCTTACTGATTGCAAGTTTATAACATAAGATATCTAAATCTATTTTAGGTAAAGTTAAAAAGCCCATTCCAGTTTTATGAGACATATAATCTGCTAATTGTACTATGCCACTTATTCTAGTCCACTTAGGATGCTTGGGGCTTAAATGGTGAGTAGTAATAACTTTTACATATGTTGAAGGTAGATTCCATGATCTCGCTAGCCATCCTCCAATTACAGTATGAGGTAATCCAAAATATTTTTCTGCATCAATCATGGGCCACTCAGAGTCTTTTGCTAGAGCAATAATCGCTGTTAATTGAGCAGGGAAGCAGACATTTAATGCTAGTTTTCCTAAATCATGTAATAACCCAGCGGTAAAGAATATTTCTGGTTCCTTTTCTCCTGCTTCAAGTGCTAACAACCTACTCATTATAGCGGTTGCCATAGAATGAGTCCAAAAACTATGTTCATCAAATCCTTGAGCACTTTTTATCTTTTTAAATATCCCAAAAATAGCTAGCCCAAGACATAGATTTTTTACTTCTTGAAAGCCAAGATATACAATTGCTCGATGGACAGTGTCAATGTGAGTCCTAGGGAAAAAAGCAGGAGAGTTTGCTAATTTTAAAAGCTGTGAAGTTAATATAGGATCATGTCTAATTGTTTGTTCAAGTCTTATAATAGAATTAGGGTCTTCAGATAAAATTGAAAGCACCTCATGTACTACTGCAGGAAGAGGAGGAAGTACTTTTAATCTAGACACAATTTCTTTTCTCCGCATTAATGATATTAAACCAGTGATGATTTTTTTGTTTTCTTTTTGCAGAGTCATTTAATAGTTTTTATTTCCTATTATTTTTTATCTTTTCTTTTAAAAAAATAATCGTTTCTTTTATGAAGTAAGTTTAATTCTTTTAAAAATAAAAAAAGAGAGATATCTCTAATCGAGATATATCTCTCCTTTTTAACTTTAGTTATGCTAAATTATATCTTATTTTTTAGATTCGTTTTTTGAGGATGAATTTTTTTCAGAAGTAGTTTCTTTTTTATCTGCTTGAGACTGTTTACGTCCACCATAGTCTGTTACATACCAGCCTGTTCCTTTAAGGTGAAAGGTGGACATTGAAATCAGCTTATGTAGCCGTCCACCACAATATTCACACGTTGTTAAAGGTGGATCATTAATTTTCTGCCAACTTTCTATAATCTTACCACATTTCTCACATTCATATTCATATATAGGCATAAGCGACCTCCTTTAACCCAAATAACTGGATTCTAAACTATATTTTTGCCAGCTATTTAGATCATCAATTTTAATATATTCTTCTTCAAATAGTTGCTTTGGCATATAATAGTCTATAATTTCTTTCACCCCATTTAATTTTAAAGAGGATAATATATCAAATGTCAATTTATAGACAATTTGTTCTTCCTTCATTTTATTTTTTGATATATGAGGCAGATGATAAAATTTACTAAATCTAACTATGTGCACCAATTCATGAGTTAGTATATAAACTAAAAAGGGCAGCAGTAATATAAACTGTTTACTTATTTCCTGTAATATTAAAGGATCATTGAGGCATATTCTATAAAATTGGTAACAATCTGTTGCGCGTCTCTTTTTTTCCCATGATATTGTATAAAATAATACTTGTGCAAATACATGTTTAGGAATCCTTTCTTCATTATTCAATTCTTGAGCTGTTTTGATCTCATAAGGCATCTTTTTCCATTCACAACTTGAAAAACGAAAATAGTTCCCTACGATTTCTTCAGCTATAACAGCAGCGTCTGATAAAATTATTTTATGTTTATCTGAGAAATAAGCCATTACTTCTTTTTGCTTTTATAGATAACTTATTTCTGGCACAAAGATATTTATACCAACCTTGTGTGTCAAGAGATGATCACCAATAACAATTGAAGGAAAGAAGAGGGGATGAAAATTATTACTCTGTTACAATTGATAAAATATCTTTTATTTTTTTCATTTCTTTAAGAGATTTTACTAAGAAAATATTAAAGGTTTTATTAGTTATATCAAACTTTTTAATTAACTCTTCACTAATAACATATCGATAAGAGTCATATCCTACACCTATTCCAAGTATAGCACACATAATATTAGCTAGTGATAAAATAGCAGATACATCGTCTTGAATATACAAATCAGGATCATGATGATTTCTAACTGCTCTGTAGAGTATTGCTGGAAATTCCCAATGTTTTAATAATGTTGAGCCAATGACAGCATGATCTGTACCTAGTATTTCCCATTCAGCTTCCATAAATGTAATATCTTGTTCTAATGCAATCTTTTGTATTTTGTCTAATTCACTCCAAACATATAAATTTAATATAACTTTACCAATATCATGTAATATCCCAGCAGTAAATAGAATAGATGGTTCTGAAAAAGAGAATTCTTTTGCTAATAATTCTGCTATTACTGCACATCCTATTGAGTGAGTCCATATATCTATGGCACTTAGTCCATAACCTGGTAAAGGTTTTTGAAAATAAGCAACACTTGCACTTGCAACTAATATCTTTCTTAGTTGATTTTGTCCTAGTAATGCTAAGGCAGTATCTAAACTAGTTACTTGTTGAGGTAGAGCAAAATGAGCAGAATTGGTTAATTTTAGTATATTGGCTGTAATTGCAGGATCATATTTAAGTACTTCCTCTAGTTCTTTTATTGTAACATTTGGGTCATCTAAAAGCTTTAATGCCTTTTGTACTACTTTAGGAAAAGTTGGTACTTCTGTTAAGGTATCAAATATTTGTTCTAATGTAGTATTTATTTGATTAAATGCGGTGTTATTCACAAGGCAACCTCCTGAGAAAACGCAGATTTAACAACTAGGTCCCCAGCTATATTAAAGGTTATACTTCTATTTATTGGCCCTCCTACTGCTTCCCCAAATATAGTAAGTCCATTTTTTTGTAGTAGCTTTTTTACAGCCTGATATAATAATGTACCAATAGATAAGATCTTGGGAGCTTCTAAGAACTGAGCACCACCTACTAAGTAAATCTTTAGTTGTTCTTTTTTACATCCAAAGCTTAGTATTTCTTTAAACATACTTTTTAAGCCTACATCTAAGGCATAAAATTTATCGTCATCTTCTTGTATTTCAGGTTCTATAAGGGATTGTTTTAAAAAAGGTGATACTAGTAATCCTACACATTTTTTATTCATATCAACAACAGCAATTGCTATTGAACTACCTAGAGATTTGGCATATAGAGTAACATCTGGATCATTTGTAACTTTCCATTCTCCTTTATTAACTTCTAGTTTAGTCATATTAACCTCACATAGTTATCACACAATTTTATATTCTTATCGGTTAATATTTTTTTATCTAAAGAGCTAAAAGAAGCTTTGTTAGCAGATATAATTAAGTTCTTTCCTGTTGAATAAAATTTATGTTGACTTTTGGCAAAATGATTGATAACGCCTTGAGTGAGATATAAAAGTAAATTTTTTTAATTTACCTAACTAAGGGGTCAATTATGAGTTCTATACCTTTTTTATTTGGACTTCATAATCATCAACCAATTGGTAATTTTGACAATGTAATAAACCAATTGACTGATAGATGTTATTTGCCATTTTTAAAAATTGTTAAGGATTACCAATTTTTTAAATTTTCTTTACACATAAGTGGTCCACTGCTTAGTTGGTGGAAAAATAATTACACAGAAGTAATAGATTTAATTGCTGAAATGAGTGAGCGAGATCAAGTAGAACTGTTTGGTGGCGGTTTTTATGAACCTATTTTAGCTGTATGGAATAGTGAAGATAGGATTGAACAAATAACAATTTTGTCCAATGAAATAAAAAGATTATTTGGACAAACTCCAACAGGACTGTGGTTGACTGAAAGAGTATGGGAGCAACAGATAGTAGAAGATATTGTTAAATGTGGCATTAAATATGTAGTTGTTGATGATAGACATTTTATTGTAAGTGGTTTTAAGAAAGAAGATCTATATAGTTACTATCTAACAGAGTCAAATGATGCAGTAGTTTCAATATTTCCGATAGATGAACAATTGAGATACTTAATTCCTTTTCGAGAGCCTGAAAAATTGGAAGAATATCTTAAAAAGATTAGAGCTTGTGGTGATATGGCAATCTATTTTGATGATGGAGAAAAGTTTGGGGCATGGCCTGGTACATATAAATGGGTATATGAAGACAAATGGCTTAATAGATTTTTAGAATATGCAGAAAGATGGCAAAATGAGCTTATTGAATTCAAACTTTTTAAAGATGTGCTTAATGAGATCCCTGCAAAAGGAATTTGTTATTTACCAACTGCTTCTTATGAAGAAATGGAACAATGGAGTCTCCCTTATGAAGCCTCTTTGATGTTTAAGAGATTAAAAGAGCGATTTTCTAGCCAAGATCTATTAAAATTTACTTCATTTTTGAGAGGGGGGCATTGGAAAAATTTCTTTGTAAAATATCCAGAATCTAACTATATGCATAAGCGAGTAAAGATACTTAGCAAAAAGGTTTATAAATCTAATAATAAACAAGCTAGAGATCTTATATTAGCAGCTCAGTGTAATGATGCATATTGGCATGGTATTTTTGGAGGACTCTACTTACCTCATCTAAGAAATGCTATATGGAGTTCTTTATTAAGTGCAGAGTCTTTAGTGAGAGATTCAAGTTTTTCTTGTGATTGTGTAGATATTGATCTAGATGGAAAGAAGGAAATAATTTTTGGGTCAAATGAAATAATATGGGTATTTAATAGTATAACTTCTAAACTAATAGAGCTTTCCTTACCGACAAGGGCTCATAATTATTTAAATGTTCTTACAAGAAGGGCAGAATTTTATCATGATGAAATAAGAAGAAGAATATTTTCTAAAAAAGAAGATGGTGAGAGTAAAAAAGAAGATACCCATAGTTTTAGTATTCATGAAATAGATAAAAAGGTAGATCCAGAACTAATTTCTGATTTGTCTTATGATTGGTATAAAAGGGATTGTTTTGTTGATCATTTTTTTGATATAAGTGCTACTTTATTAGATTTTAAACGTTGTGATTTTAAAGAAATAGGAGATTTTGCTAATCAACCATTTAATTATAATCTAGATATAAAAAATTTAACAGTTAGCTTTGTAAGAAATGGGGGGATATATCCTTCTAATACCTTACCCTATGCTGTGGAGCTTAGTAAAAGTTTCAGATTTGAGAACTCTGGTCATAAAGTAGTGGTGTCTTATGAGATTAGAAATCTTGATAATAGAGAGATAAATGGCTGCTTTTTTGGGGTAGAATGGAATCTATTTCCTGGTTACTTAATAACAGGAAAGGGAAGAGTGTTTTTAGATGATATAGAAAGACCTGCATATCACTCTTGGGAAGCTAGCGGAAGTAAATTTTTAATAGAAGACGATGGGATAAATAACAAGCTGTTTATCTCATTAGAATCTCCTGCTAACTTTTGGATGTTTCCAATAAAAACCGTTTCTCAATCAGAGCAAGACTATGACAGAACAATCCAAGGTATTTCGCTTATGGCATTTTGGCCTTTTAAGCTAAAACCCAAAAATAGAAACACCTATTTGATTGAACTTACATGTCAATCTTAAAAAATTTAAAATAACTATTTAAAAAACTTTAAATTTATAAGAATCAAAAATATAAAATAAAAAGATTATTCACCTATAAGTTTGTATTGTCCTCCCTTAATACGTAAAGGTTTACCAAAAACTAAGGCTTGAGCTACTAACCTTCTTGCATGAGCAAGAATCCTTCCATAGGTTTGTCTTGATATTCCCATTAACTTTGCAGCAGCATCTTGCTCTAAGCCTTCAACATCTGTTAATCTTAGGGCTTCAAATCCATCCACGGGCAATACTATTTCTGGTTTTTTTTCTTGAACACCATGAGGTTTAAAAAAAGTAACTGTTGGTTCTTTGCTTACCAAGCGCCATTTTTTAGGTCTTGCCATGATCCCTCTCCCCATAAAAAGATTATAAAAAAATTTTTAAAGAATCTTTAAAACTATAAAATATAAAACAATTTATATCCTAACTTTTAGTTTCTACAAATTTTAATCATGTGTCAACTAGAATTTAAGAATAAACTTAAATTTTTGTTATTTCAGTATGTTATTCTATGATTTTATATATTAAGAGTCTTTATAACTTCTTTAAAGGAAGTTATAAAACGTTCATTTTCTTGAGGTGTGCCTACTGTAACCCTAATAAAACTATGAAACCCATAGGAAGCCATAGATCTTATAATTACTCCCTTTTTGAGCATTTCCTCATATACTAGATTGGCATCTACAGATATATCAACAAGTAAAAAGTTTGTATTAGTTGGATATACTGTGCATCCCAACTTTGAAAGTTTATCTGATATAAATTTAATTCCTTCCCATGTATTAGATAGGGTTTTTTCAAAATGTTCTTTATCATTTAAAGCTGCTATAGCTGCTTTTTGTGCAAGACTGTTTACATTAAATGGTTGTCTAATTCGTTCTATATATGAAGCTATGTTTTTATGCATAATTCCATAACCAAGTCTTAATCCAGCTAATCCATATGCCTTAGAAAAAGTTCTTAAGGTAACTACCCTACTATCTTTCCCAAGATATTCAATCCCTTTTGGAGTATTAGAATCTTTACAAAATTCCATATAAGCTTCGTCTAATACAACCAATAAATCTTTAGGTAAATCTCTTAAAAAGTTATTAAAATCCTTTCTTGATATTGTACTTCCTGTAGGATTATTTGGATTATCTAAAAAGATTAACCGAGTATTTTCTGTAACAGAGTTGCTAATTTTATATAGATCGTGATGAAAGTCTTTTAAAGGGATGATAATATTTTCTCCACCTACCGATTGAACTCTTTTTTTATATACCAAAAAACTTGGATGACTAGTTATACATTTAGATCCTGGTTCTAAAAGTAGTCGAATTAAGAGATCAATAAGTTCATCTGAACCATTTCCTAAAATGATTTCTTCTTGAGATATACCATATTTTTTAGCAAGAGCTTCTTTTAAATAAAAACCACTACCATCTGGATAACGATGTAGTTCATTAGCTGCTAATTTTATAGCTTCTATGGCTTTAGGAGAAGGCCCTAAAGGATTTTCATTAGAGGCTAGTTTGATAGGATCTTTCACATTATATTGCCTTTCAAGTTCTTCAATAGGTTTACCTGGTGGATATGGTATTAAACTTTTTATATAATTAGGTATATATTTTTCAATAGCTAATGTTTCTTTTTTTGTCATTTTTTTGACCCTATTTTTTTATTTTTTTGTATTTATACTTCTGTAACAATGTATTGGTCATGATCAATTTGATCAATACCTTCTACAACTATTTTAATATTATTTTGTTTTTCTAGTTCATATATATTATCTCTTTTTGAATTTAGTAAATAGTAAGCTACATCTGGCGTAGTTTGAATTAGTATTTTTCTGTTGGGTTGTTTTTTAGGAATTATAGATGTAGTCGAGGATACCACTGACCTGACTTTTCTTAGTATAGAGAGTGCTTGAGCCTCAACAGATATTATTTTCCCTCTTCCTTTACAAATGGGGCATTGGCTAAAATTAGCCCATTCTATGGGGCTTCCAATTTTTTGTCTTACCATTTCAAGTAGTCCAAATTTGGAGATGGCTCCTACTTCAGTACGTGCTTTATCTTTTTTTAACACGCTTCTCATTTGTTTTACTATCTGTCGTCTATGGGAAGCACTTTTCATATCAATAAAATCTATTACAATAAGTCCGCCTAAATCTCTTAATCTAAGTTGTCTCGCAATTTCTTTAGTTGCTTCGATATTAGTTTTAAGAGCAGTATCTTCTAAGTCCTTTTCTTTAATATTTTTCCCCGAATTTACATCTATAGATACAAGTGCTTCTGTTGGTTCTATAACAATAAACCCACCAGATGGTAGGTGTACAATGGGATTAAATATTTGTTCTATTTGTTCTTCTAACTTATAAGTATCAAATATTGGTTTAGAATTTTTATGATATTTTACTTCAGGAAGTTGTCTTTGAGATAGTAGCCTTAAAAAATTTTTTATTTCTGTGTAAGTAGTGTGATTGTCTACAATTATTTCTTTTATATCAGAAGTTAAATAATCTCTTAAAAATCTAATAACAATATCTCGATCTTGATATATTAAAGCAGGAGCAGATAGCGTACGAGCTCGTTTTTTAAGTTCTTTCCATAGTCTTAATAAGTAACGCAAGTCTTTTTGAATATCCCTTTTTGGAATCTTTTGTGAGGCTGTCCGAGCTATTAATCCTACCCCACCAGGTAATTTTGTTTCTTTTAATATATTTTTTAGTCTTTTTCTTTCGTGTTCGTCTTCAATTTTTCGTGATATACCAATATGCTGTGTTCCTGGCATTAATACTAAATATCGACTTGGGATGGACAGATATGTAGTAACTGCTGCACCCTTAAATGGGGTTTCTTCTTTTACTACTTGTACAATTAATTCTTCTCCACGTTTTAATAATTCATGTATTTTAGATGTGTTTTCTGCATAACCATAATATTCTGGGTGTATTTCATCAAAAGGTAAATATGCATTTTTAGAAAGCCCAATATCAATAAATACCGCTTGGAGACTAGGCTCAATATTTAAAAGTTTGCCTTTATATATATTTCCTCTTACGTGGCTATGTAATAAATTTTCTAAAGAAAAGGCCTCAAGTATTCCATTTTTAATAAGAGCAATTCTACATTGTTCTGGAGGTTCTACATTTATGATAATTTTAGAATTGTTTTCTTGAGTTCTTAAGTTTTTTTTATCATTAGAATTAGATTTATTTTTGAGTGACATAGTTATATTTTGCCTTTATTAGCTTATTTATATTTTATTTCCATTTAATAATTTTTTAATAATAATTTCTAGAAAAATTATACGAAAAAAAATTATACAGCTTTTAACTATAAAAAAGAATTATGTCAATTATAAGAGAATAGGGGACAGGTAAATTTGTAGGAATGCCGAGGAAATGAGAAGTTGAGGAGAAGGGCCACCTGTCCCCTATGAGAGGGCTTTTGTATTATTCTATTTCCATTATAAGCATATTAATGGGTCCAATCAAATATTTTTATATCTTTTCCAATCTTTTTTATTACAGAAGCCTTCATCCCCTCAAAATGTGGGCATGGATATCCTATAGGATTCCCTCTTGTTATACAGGAAGCAAAGACTATTGCTTCAGCTCCTTTTTCTAACATTTTTTGTGCACGTAGAGCCGCTTTTTTACCTGGACATCCTCCACAAGTAACAAAGCCAACAATTTCTACTGGTCCGATTTCTTCAAAAGCTCCTTTGCCATTTTTAGCCACCCTAAAGTCTCCTGTGCCGGGGCAGTAATCTTCAGTTTCATGACACCTTATAATCCCTACTTTTAGCATAAGTCAGCTCCTTATTGTATAATTTATACATAATAAAAAAATAGCCTAAAGTTTTATACAATAACTGAGAAAAAATTGCAATAACAATAAATATTTCTGATTTTGGAGTCAAGTTGTGATGAGTTTAGTTTATACAAATAAAAGGAATATTATTATGAGGACAATACTTAACAATTTGTTTTTTTATTAGTTTAACTATGTTCTTTTCAATAAGCTCTTTTTTTATACCTAAACATATAGCTAAATCTTCTACTGTTGAAGGACGTCTTTTTAAAACTTCTAGTATTTCAGCTTCAATAAGTTGTCTAGAGCCTTGTTTAAGTGCTTTAGAATAGTTTACAATAACTTCTGTAGTAGGACCCAAAAATTCAGCAATTTCATATAATCTTTTTTGACTAATAGCTTTTGCAAATTCTTCAGCAGGAGGTCTAGCTACAGTATTTAATTGTACTTTATCAGGCTCTATTATATTAATAGCTTGCTTAAGTGCTAATAGTTCTTTTGTTGAGTCATTTATATCTCTTACTAATAAAATCTCTAACCAAATTTGGCCTTTAAATTCTTTTCTTAAAATGGAGAGACCTCTTATAATATCCTCTATTTTTATATTAGGAGCAGGTCTATTAACTTTTAAAAATGTATCTTGAGTAGCTGCATCTAAAGAAGGCAGTAGTATATCGGCTTTACATAAAGATTCTCTTACCTTAGGTATCATTACGGTTGTAGCATTAGTTAATATGGTAACAGGTTTTTCTGATAGTTCTTTTGCTCTACTTATTAATTCTCCTAGCTTACTATATAGGGTAGGTTCTCCAGAGGCAGTAAAAGTAAGATAATCAAATTTTTTATGTGAAGAAGTTAAGGTTTCTTTAAGTTCCTTCCATATCTTTTCTATAGGTACATACTCTAAAATTTCTGTAGTGTATTTTAAGGTAGGGCCAAGTTCACAGTAGATACAATTTAGATTACAACTTTTCCTTGGAAGTACATCTACTCCTAAAGATAATCCCAACCTTCTTGATCGTACCGGACCAAAACAATAACTCATGAGCCGGTACTTTAAACCAACTTTTTTTTATGGCAAGTATTTTTATTTAAAATTTAACAAATCTTTTGGTTTTCCTATTTTTAATATCTGCACTCTTTGGTTAAAAAGGTCTGCTACAATAACATCTCCATTTTTATCTACTGCTACCCCTGTGGGATAATTAAACCAACCTGGTCCCCAACCTTTCCCACCAAATTCAAACATAAAATCTCCTTTAAAATTATATGCTAAAACTGTATGTCTCATATAATCTACAACATAAATAAGCTGTTTTCTATTGTCTATTGCTATGCCTCTAGGATGAGATGTTTTCCCTAATGTACCTCCTTTTTGTCCAAAGGAAAATAGAAAATCACCACTAGCATTATAGACATATATCTTACTTGTAGCTTCACTTAACATAAATAAATTCCCATTTTTATCTTTAGCAATACTAGTTATAATAATATGAGGAGCGTTTGAGTTTTTAATATATAAATTTTTACCAGGTATAATCCTTTTTAAGAATTTTCCATCTTTATTTAGTACTATGACTCCATAGGATCCAAGCCCTGTTACATAAAGGTTACCATCTTTACCTTTAATAAGATTTACTGGAATAAAGTTTTTGGCTCCTTTAAATCCTATAAGTCGTATGTTTTTTATAGGGAATAAAGCCGCGTTTAATACAGTAATTTCAGGTGGATGATTAGAGGTAGATCCTTGGGTGATATAAATATTTCCAAGCTTATCTACATATACTCCTCTTGGAGCATCTATTCCTCTACCTGCACCAATAGATATTTCTGGGAAATAATCGGGACTATATATAACTACTTTACTTGAGCCTGAACTAACGACATATATTTCTCCTGTCTTATGATCACAAAATACAGAAGAAGGGAATTTGAGTGGTTTGCCTTGATCATCTTTTGTAAGAATAGCAATTGGGATAACTGGATCTCCTAAGCTAGTTCTTTGTTGAGAAAATGCATTTGGGATAAATATAAATTGAAGAATAAGAATAATAGATAAATATACACAAAAACAGTACATAAATATATTAAAAATTTTAATTTTCATTTTTTAATAACTCCTTTTTTAATTATTTTTAAATTTTTGAGTAAAAAACTTAAATTTATAATCTTCTTAATAGCTGTCGTTATATATAATAGATAGATCATAGAAAGGAGGTCAAGTATTTCATAACAAATTATAAAAAATTATCTTGACATTTTAATTTTATGGCTCTAATTTCTAATTTAGTAAGATAATATAAAAAAATAGTAATAAGTTGAACTATAGGGTATTCACTTTAAAGTTTAGGTTTTATTTGGGGGGAGTTAAGAGGATAAACAGAAGTTGAAAGTTAAACTTTCAACTTTATTAATCTAAAAGAAGGGAGGACCTTATGCGCTCTAAAGTAAATTTAAATTTTTGGTTGTGTGTAATGGGGGGGTTGTTGTGGGTAATATCTATTGCTTTACCTACAACACTATATGCAAAGGTGACAGGACAATGTGCATTGTGTCATACAATGCACAACAGTCAAAATGGCCAGCCTATGACAAGTGATGGAAACACTCATAGGGCTTTAACAAAGGCAGATTGTATCGGTTGTCATACTGCAGATGCAAGCCATGACAATAATGGTACCAATGTTATTCCTTATGTTATGTCTGTGAACGAGCCTACCTATGACTTAACAGGTACAGAGTCTGATACAGATACCTTAGCAGGTGGTAGTTTTTATTGGGTAGCAACTAATGGCGCTAATAATCCTACCTGTGGGCATAATGTTGCAGGCTTAGCTGCTCAAGATACAAACTTGGGGCTTACACCTCCAGGTTGGTGTGCTACAATTGAGTCTAGTACATATGCTCAACTAGCAGGGGAGGTTACTAATGGTCATGGGTGGACAAAACAACTTACTTGTGCAGGTACTTGGGGATGTCACGGCAAACATGTAGGACCAAATGGTGAAGATCTTGATGATTTTGCTGCAATTAGAGGAGCTCACCATGGGGATGATGGTAGTATAAACGGTACTACTGTTGCTAACAGTTTTAGATTTCTCTTTGGTATTACAGGAACAGAGTGCAATATATCTGGTCATAAATGGGAATATCATCCAGATTCAACAGATCACAACCAGTATCAAGGAGCCAATGATTATAATCTAGCTACAAAAGATCCTCATACAATAAGTTATTTATGTGCAGAGTGTCATGGAGAATTCCATGCAGATACAGGTGGTGGTTCTCCATGGTTAAGACACCCAACTGATTATGAAATGCAAAATAAAGGAGAATATGCTTATTATGGTGGCGGTTCTCCTACTAATGACAGTCATACCTATCAAGTAATAGCCCCAGTTGCAAGTGAAGATGCTACATCTATTCTTTCTACTGTAAGTTTTGCTAGCAATCAGGGAATTGTTACTTGTATCTCCTGCCATAGAGCGCACGGAACTCCTTATCCTGATCTACTTCGTTGGGATTATGACCAATATTGTATAGCAGGTGGTACTTATACTGCAGATCAGTGTGGATGCTTTAAGTGTCATACTCAGAAGCAATGATAGGGGGATAATGTTATATTGAATTTAAAAGGCCTAATTGGGATATTAATACCCAATTAGGCCTTTTTGTTTTCCAGCCTCTTATCATGGAGGATGTTGGAGAAAGGGGGGAGTTATGGAAAGGCTGGAGAAATTAATATTTAATTTAATTTTTTTTGTGATAACTATATTTTTTATAGTTTATCCAGTGGTTAAGGGGAGAGCAATGGTTTCTGGCCAATGTTCAAATTGTCATACAATGCATAATAGTCAAGGTGGCTCTCCAATGGCTATGACTGGCAATAATACAGCGACTAAATTATGTCATAAGGACTTATTAATTAAATCTTGTGTGGGATGTCATACAGGTACTAATGCAGGAGTTATTGGTAGTTCCCATGGTAGTACTCCTTATGTGTTTAGTACTACTGCACCAATATATGGAGTAAATACTTTAGCTGGGGGGAATTTTTATTGGGTTTTAAAGGATCCTACGAAAGGGCATAACTGTTTATCTATTCCTGGAATGCAGCCAGATCCTTATTTATCAGAAGCTCCAGGTATGCCGGATGTAGCTTCAGGAGTAAATTGTGCGGGTTGTCATCGACGTATAGACAGTTGTTTAAGTTGTCATAATCCTAAACATCATGCAAATGATAAAGCATCTCCTATTGTAGGAAAGGAGGGCGGTTTTTATCGTTTTCTAAATTCTAGTTATCATCCAAGTGATAGTACGGGAGTTATAGGTATAGAAGATGACGATTGGGAATATACAGTTAGTTCTTCCGATCATAATGAATATATGGGGTGTAATAATTTATATGGTAAAGATGATAATTCTATGAGCAATTACTGTGCAGGATGTCATCAGCATTTTCACGGTATACAGTGGACAGATACAAATGGTAAGGTGGTTGCAGATGGTAAATCTCCTTGGTTTATGCACCCAACAAGTTTAGCATTATCTGATGCTACAGGTGATGAATATCAATATTATAATAATGGAAATGGATATTCTCCTTTAGCCCCCTTAGCTAGGGATCCTAATAGATTATTAACAATGACACATTCAACTTCTGAAGTTTGGGTAAAAAAGGGTGAATCAGAAGGTGATCAAGTGATGTGTTTGTCTTGTCACAGAGCTCATGGTTCCCCTTATGCAGATATGCTTAGATGGGATTATAAGGCCTGTATTTCTGGGGAGAATAATTCGAAGTGTGGATGTTTTGTTTGTCATACAACGAAAGATAAGTAAAAAATTTTTATTAAAACTTAAAGGATGGAGAGATTTATCTCTTCCATCCTTAATGTAATAAAGATCTTACAATAGAAAGATAATAAAAAGATTTATTTTATAACTTTACATTTGGAATAAATTCTTTAAGATAAAAAAATGAATTGAGATTCAATATTAGTTACTATGAGTTAAAATGATATATAAAAATCTTATGTTAAACTTTGTAAAGAGAGGTATTCACTAAAAGATGGGGAGTGGAGGGAAGAGTTATAAGATAATATATGAATTTATTTTCAGTTTTTTAAGTATAATTTTTTTATTTATAACAACTGGATATGCCCTTCCTATTGGATTAACTGCTAATTGGCAATATAGTTGGGATCATGATAAAACTACCACAAAAAGTTTTTTCCAATCTTATAGTATGGATTTTAATAAGTTTTTAAATCCTGTTATTTCCTTCAGTGGTAACATGAGATATACTAGGATATGGAGGGAAGGTAATGTAGATGAACTCTTGGCTCCTTTACTTAACTTCGGTTTAAATAACGATTTATTCAGATTTTATCTATCAGCTTCTGGAAGTGATAGAAGGAGTACAGGGACCCCTACTTATAGTTATAGATCTTTATCTGCAGTTTGGTCTAGTAACTGGAGAAAAAAGTGGATTCCTAATTTGATGTTTACTATAGGTAAAAATTGGAATTATGACAATTCTAGTCCTAGGACGATGGATATAACAAGTAAATATTTCGGAACTAATGTTAGTTGGAGCTATCTAACAAATAAAATATATTATAATTTCAATTGGAATAAAACTCAAAATTATGTTTACGATACAGAATCAACAACCAAAAATCACTTTGTAAGATTTCAAACTTCGCATAACTTTTTTGAAAATAGATTATCAATGTATTTTTCTCAACAATTTATGTATACTTCATCTACAAGCTATGCTACACCTATTTCAGGTACAACTTATATTAAACAGATTAAGATTGATAATATAGAAGCGAATAGTACTACTGCTTTAACAGCAGCACCTTACTTAATAGATGGTATTACTAAGCCTACAACAACATCTGGAACTAGTTTAGATGTGCCTGCTGGTTCAAAAGCTACTATATTTATTCAATATATTTATCCTCAATCTATTGGGCTTATTTATGTATATACTTATTCTGATATAAGTAGTTTTGCTAATAGTTTTGTGTGGGATATATATACTAGTAGTGATGGTATAACATGGACTAAAGTAATTACAGGAGCTCAGTTTACATATGATAAGATTCAGCAAAGATTTGAGATATCTACTGGTACAATAAAATCTCAATATATTAAAGTAGTTATGGATCAGCCAGTACTATATGATTATTATATTACAGAGGTTCAAACCTATCAGGTTATCTCTTCTGCTAATACTACGCCAAAATTTACAACTATTAGTAGAAGTTATATAACTAATTTGACACTATCATATAAGATTACACCTAATCTCATTGCATCTTATAATTTATATTGGAGGAGAAATATTGTTTCTAAGTTACCAACCTATAAAAATATTATTAATTCTGCTAGTTTGAATTGGAAATATTCTAAGTATTTCTCACCTACCTTTAGTATTAGTGAAAATATAAATGATAATGGAGTAACAAAAAATAGAATTAGGACTTATTCTATAAGTAATACATCACAATTTTTGCCTACATTATATACTAATATTATAGCAAGTAGAAGTGATAATTATAAAGATAGTTCTAAACAATCTACGACTAATTATATTACCCTGACAACAGGAGCTCAGATATATCCTGACTTAAGCACCACATTAAGAGTTGGTTATTCAGATACAAGAAATTATCTAGTAAATACTACTGTAACAGATATATTGAATTGTGGACTTGATATAACTATGAGATTAACTCCTAAATTAACTTTAGGTTATAATGGTAATTATAATGAAATAGTTAGGGGTACAGGTAGTGATTCTTATACCAATATGGTTAATTTGACATGGAGACCATCTGCAATCTTTTCTTTCAAAACAAATTATTATAGAACATGGAGTGAAGGATCAGAAACTACTGATGGTGCAGGAGCAAGTATTACTTTAGCTCCTACTCATAAAACTCAAATGAGCATTATTTATAATTGGTCTAATGGTTCTGCCAATATGCAGAGAGTGATGGGGTCCTTCTCATGGACAATTAGCAATCATTTCAACTTAAATCTTAATGGTAGTTATACTAAAATTGATGATAAAAATGCTTGGACTGCTAATGGTCAGTTTGTTGCTAGATTTTAAATATTAAGTGGGGAGGAGTAATATAACAATGAGAAAGCTTAAAATTATTAAGGGCTTTGTAATTCTTTTAATAATGTTTTCGTTAACAGCTTGTGGAGTTTCTATAAAAGAAAATGTCAATTCATTTTTAAGACCTAATGTAGATATTGGTTATATAAAGAAAGTTGCTGTATTACCATTTAGTAATCATTCTAGTGATAAGCTGGCTGCAGTTAGAGCCAGAGATATTGTGATTACACAGATACTTTCAAGGCATATTTTTGATGTGATTGATAAAAGTATAGTAGATAGTGTATTACAAGAGGAGGCAATTGAGCCAGGATCTCCTCTTGATAAAGCTATTATAAAAAGATTAGGGCAAAGATTAAATGTACAGGCTCTTGTTTTGGGCTCTATTGACCAGGCGGGTTATGAAAGAAATGGTATGTTTTCATATCCTGTAATATCTTTAACATTACGTTTAGTAGATACACGTTCTGGATTAGTATTATGGCAAGCTAGTGGATATGATAGCGGGTACTCACTTATAAAAAGGTTATTCGGTTTGGCGCCTTCAGATCCTTATGAAGTTACACTTAGGTTAGTTGATAATCTATTAGATACTATACCATTAGGTAAATAATAAATTTTTTAGGTATATAAGAGTGCCCTATGAGACTCCTAAAAGGTATTAATAATAGATTTTTATTAGTAGTTATCCTTTTTATATTAACTCTATTTTATCCTATTGTAGGTTTAGCTCAACCTATTGATGAAGTAGCTGTACTACCTATACAAGACTTAACTCATGGTGCTAATGGAGTGAATTTTAATTGTACGAAACTTTTAGAGAAAGATTTATCTATTCATGGGATAAAAGTTATTAGTGATAAAAAGATAATGTCTTTTTTAGTAAGACATAGAATAAGATGGACAGGATTTTTAGATACTTATAATATTATTTTATTGGGTAAAGAACTAAGTACTCATTATATTCTTTTAGGCACTTTATGTCAGTATGATAATAAAATAGAACCAAGGGTAGGACTAACTTTGACTTTATTAAATACAGATACAGGTAGTAGTATCTGGGGATGGGTTGGATCTTTATCTATTAAAGATTTCATTCATCCTTTAGGTCTTTTTGAACCCAAAACAGCTAAAGATTTATTACCACTTCTTATTAATAGAGCAATAGAACAATTTCCTAATAAATTTGAATTTACGAAGTCAGTATGTCCTAATTGTATTATTAAAAATATTATTATTCGTCCTAAATATGTTAAATCTAAACAACTTGTAACATGTATAGTTAGAGTTAATAAAATATATCCTAAAGTATTCCTTAATATGCAACTTTATTTAAACAATCATTATATAAAACTGAACTCTGTAGCTCCCAATAAATATAAGATAAATTTTTTAGCTCCTTCCCTACAGGGCAGTTTCCCAATGTATTTGATATATAAGATTAATAAAAAACTTTACAAGTTGTATGTGGGGAATTTATGTGTAGATAATCAAGCACCTCAAATAAGACTAATTAGTAGAGGAATCCATATATGGAATGCAGTAGCATTAAAAAAGCGACTTGTAATATTACCTAGATTAAAAAATCCTGAACCTATTTCTAGATGGCAGATTTCAGTATGTACTCTGGATGGAGAGAAGATTTTGAGTCAAGATGGCCCAGGACCTCTACCTTCTAAATTTTTCTGGCGAGGACAAGACGCATCTGGTGCTATGGTTGCAACAGGTGTATATAAAATAGTTCTTGATATTTGGGATATGGCGGGTAATAAGGCAGAAGCAAGTATAAGAGTTGCAGTTATAAGAACACCTCCCCAAATCAAAGTCAGTTCTAAGATAGTAAACAATAAACTTTTTTTAACTGTTAAAAATGAAACAGATATTCCTTTAAGCTTTTGGCGACTAGAAGTATTTGAAAATGGTAATTTATTAAAAACTGAGATAGGTACTAAGTTACCTGTTACTGTTAATTTTAGTATACCAAATAAAAAATTTGCTAAATTATACTGTATAGTTACTGCGAGAGACATCTTAGGGAATATTACTAAGAGGAAATTTAGCAATACCTTTGTCTTTAATAAAGTAAATAAGGAGAAGAAACAAAAAAGTAACAATGGTTGGACAACAGAATTTTAAATACAATTTAAAGAGAAAACTATGTTGGTTAACTATATTGGTAATATTTACTGTGGGTGGTTGTAGTATAGCAAATTTACCTAATGTTCAGATTCTCAATTGTCCTAAAAACTCTATAACTAAGGTTGCAGTGCTTCCATTTAAAAATAATTCTAAGTTCTTACAGGGGGGTGATCTCTTTTATAAAGTATTTAGTGCTAAATTAATCAATTCTCATTGGGTTGATGTATGTCCTGAAGGAGATATAAGAGCAATATATAGGCAGTTAGAAATATTCCCTGGGCAACAACCTAACTTACAGCAGCTTAGAATAATAGCAAGTAGATTACATGTAGAATACCTCATATTAGGTAAAGTGTTGAGAATGGAAGAGAAAAGAACTAGACAAGGAGAGATAAATCCAATTATTGCTGTATCTTTACAAATAGTAAATGGTCGCACTGGAAAAGTGATATTAGTAACCCATCATTATAGAGAAGGAGAATCTTATAGAAAGATAATGCATTTTGGCATGGTTGATACTGTAACGAAATTGGCAGCTATTATGTCCAGTGAGATTATAGAACAATGGGAAAGGGATATAAATGAATGTGTAAGAAAATAGTTACGTTGCTCTTGTGTCTTCAAGTGGCATTACTTGTTTTGGGTTCAAGTAGAGTAGAAGCATGGACATGGCCGTGGGAAAATAAAAACACTGCAAAAGTACTAGTAAAAATTAATGATAAAACATATACTACCGCAGATTTTAAACATTGGTGGAATAATTGGCGAGATCCTAATACAGCTTTTCCTAAGACATTAGATCCTTTTATTAATTGGTTTCTTTTAGTTCAAGAAGCTCAAAGAATGGAACTATATAGAGATCCAGAATATAGACATAAGGTTTTGGTCTTTTTAAAAGTACGTTCTCTTTTATCTCTAAAGTATTATGCAGTAGATTCAAAAATTCATATTACAGACGATCAAATAAAAAAAGAATATTTAACTCGTTATTGTCCCTTATGGGATATTGCAATAGCCTTTTTTAAAGACAAAAAGGATGCTCAACAGGCTTATAAGGAATTACTTTCTGGTAAGTTAAAATTTTCTTCATTAGCAGAAAAGTCAAAAAAAGTAGGCTTAGAATTTGAATATAAAGAAGGCTGGGTTCGTCCGATTAGTTGTCCTAAAAAGTGGAAGAAGGTTGTTGAGAGGTTAAAGGTAGGTGAAATTGGAACTCCCATCCCAATGGGCAATGGCTTTATTATAATAAAACTTCTTCAAAAAAGAGGCCCGAGTGATAAGGATTTTAAGGCATTAAAATCGAGAATTAAGTTTGAATTGAGGAGACATCAAGAAGATCTTCTTACGAATAAACTTATAAATAAATTAAAAAAGAAATATAAAGTTAAAGTAGATTGGAAACTACTTGAAGTTATTAATCTTGGTAAAATGCCCCCCAATATATTGAATGCTACCTTAGTATCTACAGCTAGGGGAAGAGTAACTGTTAAGACATTTTTAGAATTAATGAAAAAGGAAATTTCCTATAGAGAAAGTCTTCATCTAGGCAAAGAAGGTCTAGAGCACATGAAACTAAGAATCTTAAATGATATGTTAGGACAAACCTTAACAATGTGGTATGCTTTAGATCAACATTACGAGAGAAGGCCACCTTTAAAATGGATTTATAGATTTTATTGTCAAAATAGGCTCATTAAAGAGTTAGAATATAAAGTGCTCTATCCAAAAGTCAAAATAACACAACAGGATATAAAGACATTTTATAAGTCTCATATTAAACATTATACGCTACCAGAGTCTGTTAGCATTGCTGTTTTAATGCCAGAGACAGAAAAATTGGCCAATAAAATATGGAATAAGATATGTACAGGTGAAGACTTTTTTGAGGTTGCTAAGGAATTTTATCCACATGGTGTTAAAGTAAGGACCTTTCCTATTGACCATTTAGTTCCTAAGATGAGAAAGTTAGTGAGTTCCTTAGCTATAGGAGAGGTAAGTAAGCCTGTGTACATTCGTAATCATTGGATGATTGTGAAACTTATAAAGGTAATTCCACCTCATCCAATACCTTTAGAGAAGGTTAAGGATCAGATATATCAAAAATTATGGGAAAATAAGTTTAAAGAAATAAAAAATAACTATATCAAATTATTACGTAGTAAATCAACAATTATTATATATCCTAAGGTTTGGAAAGAGCTTGTATCAGAAATGGGGAGCAAGCATGAAAAAAATAAGAAGGCCGCAGGTTAAATACTATATAATTACTTTACTAATTTTAAGCCTTGCTTCATGTGTATCAATTGGACAAAGAAGACCGCATCGTAAGACATGTGTGCAATGCCATCCTAAGATGGCCCAGAAATTTCATAAAGGATATGTACATAAGCCTGTAAAAGAAAATAACTGTGAGGCTTGTCATTTGCCTCATGGTATCATTGGTGGGATATATTTAAGTCAATCTCAGCCAGGACTTTGTTTTCAATGTCATAAAAAGTTATCTAATATATATAACAAAAAGTATATTCATGAGCCCTTAAAAAATAAGCAGTGTACTATATGTCATAATCCTCACAATAGTAAGTATAAATATTTACTAAAAAAACCTTTAAAAAAGCAATGTTTTTCCTGCCATAATTCTAAAAATTTTCATAAGAAATTTGTGCATCCCCCGGTATTAAAGGGATGTAATACTTGTCATGTGCCTCATTCTTCTAATTATCCATATTTATTAAAGGATAATCCTGACAGTCTTTGTATTAAGTGTCATAAAGTAGGCACTGAGGGCTTAAAAAAAGAACATTTTGGACTCCCTGTAAAAAGTGGTTGTATACTTTGTCATAATCCTCATAGTTCAAATACAAAAGCTCTATTAAAGGCTACAGTTCATCCCCCTGTGAAAACTGGACAGTGTCTAAAATGTCATAAGATTTCTAATAATAAATTTTTATTAATCGCGCCTAAAAATAAGCTTTGTCTTAAGTGTCACTATAAGTCTGGTCTAAAAAATATGTCAGGTGCTCACCAACCTTTCATAGAAGATAAATGTTGTACTTGTCATAGTGCTCATGCAAGCAGTTATAAGTCTATGTTATCGAAGTCACCAAATACCTTATGTCTTTCTTGTCATAATAAAGGCATTTCTTTGAAAAATAACAGATGGATTAGTATCCATCCTCCTGTTAAACAAGGTAATTGTTTAGCTTGTCATAAGGGGCATAATTCTAATTTGCCTAATCTTCTTAAGTTACCCCCTAAACAGCTTTGTTTTTCCTGTCACAAAGAAAAGAATTTCGTTACTAAGATGTTTATTCATCCACCTGTAGAAAAAAGAAACTGTTTATATTGTCATGATCCACATAAGTCGAAATTTTCGAATTTATTAAAATGTAAAGAGTCAAAGCTTTGCTTCTCTTGTCATAAGAATATAGAACTTGAAAGAGGGGAATACAGTCTTCATACTCCTTTTGCACGGGGTAAGTGTAGTGATTGTCATAATCCTCACCAGTCAAGTATTTCAAATCTTTTATTAAAACCAGTACAGAGGGGAGCACTGTGTTATAGTTGTCATAAGAATTTAAAAAATCCTCGAAGAGGTGAAAAACTTCATATGCCATTTGCAGAAGGTAAATGTATAGATTGTCATAATCCTCATGCAAGTATGTATGAATTTCATATGAATCAACAGCCAGGAAAGATTTGTTTAAAGTGCCATGGTAGTATAAAAAGTGATTTAAAAAAGCAATATGTTCATGAGCCTGTTGCTAGATTAGATTGTAGTGCATGTCATAGTGCTCATGGCTCACCTCATAAATTTTATCTGTTAAGTTCACAACCTGCTTTATGTTTAAGGTGTCATACCAATATATCTAAAGACTGGACCAAGGGTTTTGCACATAAACCTGCAAGAGAGAAATGTACTACATGTCATAATCCTCATGGTTCTTTATATCCCAACATAACAAAAACATCCTTATCCTCACTTTGTGCTAGATGTCATAACGAGGGCAAAAAGTCATTTATTAAGGCTCATTATAATATTAAGCCCAAGGCCAATTCTTGTCTTGATTGTCATGATCCTCATGGAGGTTTAGAGAAAAACTTATTATATCAATATAAGCATAATCCATTCAAAAATGGGAAGTGTATTTTGTGCCATCCTCGGAGGGCAAACTAATGAAAATAAGTTTAAGGTATAATCGAACAATTTTGAAATACATAGGCCTCATTATAGGTCTTACCGTTTTTATTATATTATCTTTTTCACGTAGTAGTTTTTCGTATACTAGTGCAGCAATATGTTTTAAATGTCATAAAAAGTCACACTTTGTTGGTAAAGTAGTACATCCTCCTGTAGCTAAGGGGCAATGTATAATATGTCATAATCCCCATTGTTCAAAATATAAAGGACTCTTAAGAGATAAGGAAGCGAGTTTATGTTATAATTGTCATAAAAAAGATAAAATATTATTTGCTCAAGGAATTGAGCATGAACCAGTTAGAAAGGGCCAATGTTTGACATGTCATGATCCTCATTGTTCAAATTATTCTAATTTAATTAATGGCCGATTAGCTGATAAATGTTTTAAGTGTCATAAAAAACTCATTAGACATTTCGCTTATATACATCCTCCTTTTAAAAAAGGACAATGTATAGTGTGTCATGACCCTCACCATGCCAATAATAGTCTTTTATTAAAAAGAGATAGTGACGATATATGTTTTTCATGTCATAAAAAATCTAAGATGTTGAGAGTTCACAAAAACTTTCCTACTAAAGATATTGGCGATTGTTTAAGTTGTCATGATCCTCATGGAAGTAATAACAAATATATGATGAGAAAGTTTTTACACGAACCATATAAACAAAATTGTTCTATATGTCATAATAAGGGCAAGGTTACAGCAGAAGATTGTCTAAGATGCCATAAGGATATTTCTAAAAAGCTTTTATCAATTCATAATCATCTATTAGGAGCTCAGGGTAATGGTTGTATAGTATGTCATAGTCCACATGCAGGTGACTCAAAGGCCCTTTTGAGGGCACCCCAATTACTTCTTTGTAGGACATGTCATGAAGATACTTATGAACGTAATCAAGATAGCTTATATGTACATCCAAATATATCTAATTGTGCTGAATGTCATCAGGTACATGGCTCATCACGACTTGCTATGTTAAAAGAAGATGGCAATAAGGTGTGTACAAGGTGTCATGAAACACAAGGTAAATTTACCCATCCAATAGGAGCAAAGGCAAGAGATCCTCGTACAGGACAGGAAATGACATGTGTAACATGTCATCATCCTATGGGGACCAATTATAAATATGAATTGAAGTTAAGCGGAAAAGAAGATTTGTGTATTCAGTGTCATAAAAATTATTAAAAGGTGTAAAAATGACGAAGTTAACATTAATTAGGTCAATTTTAGTGATGGTTATATTGACTATCTCTACTGCTGTTTCTTGTTATGCTAGAAGTGCTCCATGGCACTGGATATTAACTTTGAGAGGGGATGCCTCTGGTAAGGCTATGGATATGCCTTATTCACTTTATGTAGATAGAATGACATCCCGATATTATGTAGTAGATACTTATAACAATAGATTATTGTCATTTTCCAAAAAGGGTAAATTTTTACATGCATTTAATGCAAACAGGACATTGAAACTTCCTATGGCAATGCTCCATGATACAAATGGAATTTTATGGGTGGTTGAAAGAGGTAAAAATGTCTTAGTAAAGATAGATTTAAAAAATAAAAAAATAACTACATTCCATCTTAAGTATCATTCTTTGACTTTGTTTCCAGATAGAATGCATGAATTTAATGGTGTAATATACTTATTGGACAAAATGACGGGGAATGTATATGCTTTTAATAAGCAATTAGAATTATTACACTGTTTTAAGGCTCCTAAATCGAGTTCAGGTTTTATAGATTTTAAGGTTATGAGAGGTGCATTGTGGGCTTTGGTTATGGAAACTCAGACTGTATATAGATTTGATCTAAATGGTAAGTTGAGACAGGTAATTCATTTATCTAAAGAAATGGAATTCCCTTATTCTTTAGCTATTGGTCCTACAGGGATGATTTATATTGCTGATAGGCATAAAAATTGTATATTTGTATTTGATGGCACAGGGGAATATAGATATAGCTTTTTAAGTTTAGGTCAAGATAGAGGAAAAATTTATTATCCTTCGGAAATAGATTTTGATCCGTGGGGTCGTTTATGTATTGTTGAGGAAGGCAATGGCAGAGTCGAAATATTCGGCCGCTAGGGGGTGAATAATGCGGACGAAAGTTTATAAAGTTTATACTATTAGTATTATATTATTAGTAATTTTGGTATCTGTCCCTATATACAGTTATGGTAAGGTTACTGGACAGTGTAGCAATTGTCATACAATGCACAATAGCCAAAATGGTATTTCAGTGAGTAAAGGTGGTCCTCATGAAGAATTGTTAAAAGATACATGTATAGGGTGTCATACAGGTACCAATACTGGTACTAATAAAACCCCCTATGTGCTCAGTATTTCTCCTCCTGATTATGGAGTAAATGGGACAGGTACAACTGGGAATACATTAGCCGGAGGAAATTTTTATTGGGTTGCTTCCTCTGGTGGAGCAGATGATAGATGCGGACATAATGTGCAAGGGATTTCTCCACCAGATGCTACATTAGGACTTACTCCGCCTGGCGGCACTCCTCTTTCTACAGAGCTTACATGCGCTGGAACTAATGGATGTCATGGGGATAGATCTATCCAAGATCAATATAAGGCAATATATGGAGCGCATCATGCTCATGTAGATACAGGATGGCAAGATGGTTCAACTGTAGCTAAAAGTTATCGGTTTTTACTTGGAATACAGGGGATGGAAGATCCAAAATGGGAATATCATCCAGATCAATATCACCACAATAAATATTATGGTGTAGATAGAACTACAGAAGCAGATGTTTCTGGCACAATAAGTCACTTATGTGCAGAATGCCATGGTTATTTTCATCATGGAACTGGCCAAATTGCACCTGATATTCCTCATGGAGTATGGTTAAGACATCCTACAGATTTTGATATGAATAATGTTAAAAATGGTACAGAATATCAATATTATAATGGTGGTACAGGAGTAGATAACCCATACAGCGTTATTTCCCCAGTAGCTACTTCTGATACATCAACTACTTTAAATACTGTTGTATATCATCAGGCTGGAGACGCAATTGTAATGTGTTTATCGTGTCATAGGGCTCATGGGTCACCATATCATGCAATACTTAGGTGGAATTATAAGGCATGGCCAGGGCCAAATGGATACAATGGTTGTGCTGTATGTCATACTGCAAAGAATTAAAGGGGGCTATATGCTGAGATATATATTTACAGCAACCCTTTTAGTAAGTTTGTTATTTTTTTCTCCAAAAGTAATGGCTGGTGGATATCTTCTTTCTGCACATGGCTCTAATATATATGGGGTTGATAGGACTGCTACAGCAAATCTAGGTTATGCTCAGGGGAATTGTGCTCACTGCCATGAGATGCATGCAAGTATAGGTGGAGTGGAGCCAGTACCTGCAACAGGTGCCCCTTCTGTTTTTGCATTGTTTGCAAATAACTTTAATACATTACAAACACTTCATCCTTATACTCAAAGCGACGACTTTTGTTTTTATTGCCATACTAGTGTAGATTCTTTACAAAATGGTGGAATAACAAATAAAGATTATAGTGCTACCTTTGCAGGGGCGCCAGAGACAGTAACAAGTATTTTTGATCAATTTAATGAGTTATCCTATCACAATTTGTATGATATATATCATTTTGCTCAAAATACCTTTCCTTCATTTTTTACTTCTTATTCAAATCCTTGTATAGCGTGTCATAATCCTCATTTAGCAAGAAGAGATAAGGCGAATGTAACAAATCCTGCCTATAGTGCAGTTTCTCTTCCTACTGATCATAATAAATTATGGACTACAAATTTAAAGACTTATACTGCTTATTATCAAGCACCATATTATTATCATTCTACTAGTAGTTATGAGCCAGGAGCTTCTTTAGTAACAGATGGATCTAATGTAGTTGATTGGAATACCTTTTGTACAAGGTGTCATAATAAAACTAATGTAATTTATAGTACAACCTTAGGAAGGAATTTACGAAATATTGACTGGATAGATCCTATATCTGTCTCTACAACTGGAGCAGAAACTGGTGGAGATAAACATGGCCAGGGTAACGCAACAGGTAATATAACAATGACATTATTACCACCATATAGTACATATTTAATTAGTCATGGATATACATCTGGTATAACATTGTCTTGTTTAGACTGTCATGAGCCACATGGTGCCCCTAATATTATGTTACTTAGACGAGTTATAAATGGTAATGATACTTGGGATGACACTTATACAGGAACAATAATCAACGTTACTACCTATGATTCTACACAATGGGTGGCTATATGTGATAGGTGTCATATTAGTGATGAATATTCTATACATCATGGGGGTACACTTACAAATTATGATTATCCTTATGTTGCTAAAGGTTGTGTATGGTGTCATGGTAGCCCATGGAATTATATAAATTGTACACATTGTCATTTCCATGGGGGTGATGATAGTTGGCTTTTGACTTTAGGTGTTACTCCTACTTACAGGCGATGTTTTTAATAAAAGAGGGATATGATAGTGAAGATGAAGGTGAGGTTTATACTTATTAGTTTATTTATACTACTAGTATTATATGGATGTAGTAATCTTTTTGGGAATTTAACTACTAATTCAGTATCTTCAAAAAATACAATTAGTCTACCTATTGTTTCTGTATTTTTATCTGTCAAGAATAATGATAGTCCTAATATACAAGTTAAAATAAAAGATATAGCTTTACTTTCTAGTGATGGTATATGGTATAATATTAATCCTAATGTTATAGAAATGTCATCAAGATCTATAAATAATGGGCAAATATTGTTAGCTCAAAGCCATATTCCTGAGGGAAGTTATTGTAAAATTAAGTTTGATGTAGTTTCAGCCTTTTTGCAACATGGAGACAATATTCAAAAATTATTAATTAAAAAGAAGACTATTACTGTGCCAATTTTGGGCAATTTTAGTTTATCTTCTACTGATAGTAAATGTATATTTGTAAGTTGGGATGTTAAGAAATCTTTAGATAAAAATATTTTTTCAATGGTGGTTGAGAGTTATCCACAATCTATTCCTTTAATGACAGAATTATTATATGTAGCATGTCCATATATAAATACTATTTTTATTATTAGAACAGATCTTAACAAAGTCTGTGGTTCTTTTGGTGTTACTGGTAATCCTACATATATAGCTCTTGATTATAATAATAACAAATTATATGTACTAACAACCCAAGATAATTTTATTAAAGTTTATAATATAAATTCGTACCAGTTAATAGATAAGATTAGTATCCCCTTTACAGTTCAAGCGAAATATATGGTTTTTGATAAAAATGATAATTATATATTTGTTCTTGATCCTACAAGTAATGCTATTGTAAAGCTAGATGTTTCTTCTGGCTCTATAACAGTTAAAGATCATATTGGTTATCAACCAACTTTTGGAAGCTATTTTGATAAGATTCATACATTAGCTATTACTTCTAAATTATCTCAAGTTATCTATTTTTTAAATCCTGATACTTTAAATATAATAAAGAGTATATCTACTACTAATTCTCCAACAGGAATATTATTGTGGAATAATCTACTTTATATAGCTAATAGCAACTCAAATAGTATTAGTGTTTATGATATTAATACTGATAATATGATAATGCATTTTAATGTAGGTATAGATCCAGTTAGGCTATATAATGGTACTAATGAAATTTTTGTCAGTAACTATATATCTAATTCAGTAGATGTATTATTACCTAATCAAGTAGGAGTCGTTCAGGAAATACCTGTTGGTAATGGGCCAGTAGATATGGCTTGTTCTCATACAAGACATTGGTTGTATGTAGCTTGCCATATTGATAAAAATATTACGGTTATAGATCCTTCTTCTTCTCGAGTTATTAAACATATCTATTTAGGTAGTATGCCATTGGGATTAGTAGTTCTTCAATAGTTTATTAATTAATTTATTCTTTTTATCTTTTTAAAATCCACATTATTTTAATAAGTTATAGTTATTTAGTTCTTTTTTTATCTCTTATCCTCCTAATCCGAAAAGATAAATAAGAAGAGATTAGACCTAAGGGTTAGGAGGATCAAGGAAGGTGAGATATTATATTTTATTTTTAATACTAATTTTTCTTTTATTTCCTATTCAATTAAATGCTCAACAGCAAGATTGCTTATCTTGTCATAGTGAGTGGTACAGTGAAAAAATAGATGATACTTCTATCCATGCTCCATTCTTACAAGGTAAATGTAAGGTATGTCATTCTGAAGATAATATGAATACTTCAACTCAAAATAATATCAATAACAGTTATAATTGGATTTTTTCTAAGAATCTATTAAATGGTATAAATCTAATTCCTCTAACTCAAGCGGATAATTTATTAATTCAAATTACTTATGATAATACATTATATAAAACTCTTCATATTAATTTTAATAATATAGTTTCAGCAACTGATATCAATTTTAGTGAGCCTATAATTATTACCAATTTCCATGTAGCTTCTATAACATCTGATTATATGATTCATGTTAAGTTAGTTTGGTCTACAAATATACCAACTAAATGTACATTATATTATAAAACTTCAACTGACAAAAATAATTCAACTGAGTATATATATTCTACTAACCATATAGTTGAACTAAATGGACTTAAAAAAAATGTTAAATATTATGCTTATATTGTTGCAACCTCACCATTTAATGAAAGTGTAACTTCTAATACACTTTCTTTTAATACTTCAATGAGATTTAATAATAATTTAATGCATTTTAGTTCTAAAAATAATCCAATAAAAGTTCAATTAGTAAATTTAAATGGTAAGAATTATATTGAAGTTGTAAATTCTGTACCAATTTATTTAAAAGCCGCTAAAGACAAGCTATATATATCTAAATCAGAAAATATTATCAACAATAATATAAATACAAATGTAAAGCCACGTCATTTATGTGCTTCAGAGATATATGAATTAGGATATATTAAATGTCTAAAATGTCATCATTCTTCTCAATATAATCACAATTCTCATCCAATTAATATTATTCTTCCAAACAATATGCATCCACCAAAAGAATTAATATTAGTAAATGGCAGAATTACATGTATAACATGTCACTGTCCACATGCAAGTAATTATCCTCATCAGTTAAGAATGAAAGAAACTACCTTATGTGGTTGTTGTCATGATCTTAAACATTATGCTGGACTAAAAATTGCCCAACAATATCAATTTAAGGAATTGCAAAATTATTAATAAAAACTATTTCTTCAAATAAATAACTTGAAAAGTTTTAGTGAGAGGATTTCTAAATTTTAAAAATGCTTTAATGTTACCGCTTTTATTGGTCCATATTAAAATAGAAATATGACCTCTTTGATTATGAGATAATATCCATTTTATAACACCACGTCTTTTGTTGTAACTAATAGGAGAAGGGATCGCTTTTTTTAAGTAGTTATTATGAGATAAATGAGCTTCAAGTATAAGAGTTTTCGGACCTTTATTGGATATAGTTATTTCAATCTGATAACAGTTATTCCCTTTATAGTTGATGGTAGCAAATACTTGTCCATAACAATCCACACAAATAGATATAAAAATAAATAATGTTGTTAATACTATTAATAATTTTATTAAACTATTTGCCATTATTGGGAATAAATTTATGTGTTTTAGAATCCCAGTGATAACTTCCAGCTGCCCATAGTTCTTCAATTTTTTTCTTTCCATATTCAGATCCCTTTATCCCTTGTAATTCATCAAAGATTGTAAGTATTTCTTGATCGTCAATTTTTAGATCCCCATTTATATCTGCCCAGTGAATATATTTAATAGTTAAGATGGTGTTACTTATTATAGGTTGTTTATATCTTCCTTGTTTGATTGTTATATTACCTGTAAATTTTAAATATTTATTAATAGGGGTTTCTTTTTTTGTTTTTAAGAAATATATCACAACTATCTTATTTTTATTAGCAGGAAATATCCAATCTAACTCCTTTTTCTTTATATTTTTCATGGTAGCTTTAGGAATTGATTTTATAAATGTACACGAATCAGGGAAGTGTTCTCTTAGTATTAGAGAAGAAATAGAATTACCTTTAATGTTTATATCTATTATTACAGGGAATTTTTCTCCAGGAGCGACATAGTGCGGTAATATTCTTTTCACATTTATTACCTCATGAGTAGCATGGTATCTTCTGTAATAAACAAAAAATGAAACACAAATTGTTAATAATAAAATCAAAAATACATATGTTATAATATTTTTAGTTATTGTTAATTTTGACTTTTTGGCTTTTAGGTTATTATTATCAATTTTTCCTATATCTTCGTTAGCTACGTTATGGTTTATTGTTTTAGGCTCATTTATTTCTTTGTTATTTTGTTTTTTTTCCTCTTTTATTAGTTCTATTATATCTATTTCTAATGCCTTAGCTAATTTAAGAGCATTTTCTCGTTTTATTGTAGGATATTTCTTATTTTCCCATCTAGAAATCGTGTCTGTCGTTACTCCAACTATTGAGGCTACATATAACTGAGTCAGTCCAAGTTCTTCTCTACGCTTTTTAATTTTATCACCATCAATAGGTATCTTGGATGGAATTTGATATTTTTTTTCAGACACTTATAGCTCCCAATCACCCTTTATCAATATTTAATCTATATTATATTGTAGGCTACATCTACCTAAAAGTAGCCCTACATCTATATATATCACCTTTTATTTTTTTATAATTTGTTTATTTTACAGGTAAAAGTTTACAGGTAAAAGTACCTACACAGCATAACATAAAAAAGGAGGTTTTTTATGATGAAAGCTAAAGGAAATATAAAAGTCGTATTGGCTACCATTGTATCAATGTTTTTATTGATGTCACTTGTAGTTACAGATGCTAATGCAGTTAGGATTAAGGGAGAGATAACAAATGTTCTTCCTGCTAACACCAGTGTGGAAAAAGTCGTTACTTCTACTATTAGTTTTATAAAAAAGATAAATCTAAAAAATACCAAACCTTATGGGGAAAATGTAGTAATAATAAATGCAAAGCTTCCTAGAAGATTACATCAGGGACAGAGAATTATCATTCATACTAGTACTGGAAAGCTGTTAGCCAAAATTTTAGCTGTAGTTACTCCAAAGACTTCGGTAGGAAAAGTAGAAAAAATTTTTAAACATAAAAAAGTAACAGTTGTTATTAATGACCTTAAAAGGAAGAGAGTTGTTATCTTAACTACTAAAAAAGAGATAAAAGTAAAAAAACAACAAAAAGTTTTAATTTTTATTCAAAAGAGAACTCATAAAACAATGATGGAAGGGTGTTAGGGATTTAATTTAATAACAATAAAATCATAGTTATATATTAAAATAGCCCAAGGTTAGTGTTAGTCTTGGGCTATTTTTTATTTTATTTTTTTCTTGTATCAATACAAAACAAAAGTATATTTAATATATAAAAAATAGCTAGAATATAATTTTTCTTAATTAAGAGGTATTTTATGAGTATGAGAGAAATAAATAGAGCTCCAGTTAACTTTTTTGAAGCCTATAAACCTAGAGCAAGTAAATGGACCCATCTTTTAATTGCATCTCTTGTATGGTCTATTGTGGGAGTAGTCCTTATAATAAGAGGCAGTTTTTATGCTGTTAAACCTTATGGTTGGATAGGGCTTTTATATTGTACTCCTGCTTTGATCCTTGGTTTTGTTAAGGCTAGATGGGTTCTAGATAAGACAGCTCATAAGATTATTAAGAGGATTGAAGCAAGGGGAGATCATAAGTGTATAGGTGGGTTTATATCATTTAAAAATTACCTACTAATTCTAGCAATGATTTTTTTAGGAATTACTCTTAGAAAAAGTGGCTTTTTCCCTGCATGGTTTGTTGCAATAGTATATGTAGCTATTGGTGCTGGGCTTTTATTTTCTAGTAGACTTATATGGATGAAGTGGAGGTTAAGAAAAAAGTTTGCTAGTTAAACCTTAAACCCAAATTTAATGCTTAAGATCTTTAACACCATTATTAGTAATGCAAATAGTATAAAATTAAGCTCTACAAATAATTCCAAACGAAGAAGTAATCCTATAGCTTCACCTTTTAACATATATGATAGAAGCAAAAACAATAGGGCAATAGGGAAAAAACAGATTATTCCAATCGGTGTAATCTTATATATAACTAACAATAATGAGGCTAGAGCAGTTAGAAATGCCATCCCTCTTATTAGTTTAATTGTTTTTGTTTCGCCTAATATAACAGCTATTGTTTCTCTACCAACTATTTTATCTCCATGAATCTCTAATACATCTAATAAGGCACTTCTTAAAAAGACTATAGAAAGTGATAACACAAATAGGATTAATATTTGCTTTTGATAGAAAATATTTAAGTCTATAGTCGGTGCTATAACAGATACAATAGACCATGCAAGAGGTACAAAAAAGCTCTTTGTTCCAGAAAGATTAATGCGTTTTCTTTTAAGCCTCTTATCTGTAAATAGTCTTGCAGTATATAAAGCACCTAATAGTGATAGAGTAAGATATGTCAAAAATGCATCCTTACCTAAGTAGAAAGAAATAATTATACTCAAAAGCGATAATAATATAGAAAGTGCAATTAATGCTTTTTGATGCGTACTTAAAAAGTCTGCTCTAAGTGGATCATTATATCTACCTGCTTCCCTATTTAAAAGACGATTTAGTGTATGCATTGCATAAATGTAACCACCTGCTGCACATGCAGCTATAATACTTCTAGTTCCAAGTCCTAATATTAAACCAATTCCTAATGCTAAGCTAAAGCCTGCCAATCCTGTCATAAGATTGGCTTCAAGTAAAAATCTAATCAGTTTTCTGCCTGCTCTTTCTAGTATTGTTTCTTTTTTGCCAGGAAAGGTTTCTAATTGTTTTACAACTTGATTTATGACCCAGTTCGGGGTAGATGCCCCAGCAGTTACTCCAACACTTGAGAACTCTTTTAGTTTTTCAAAATCTATATCTTCTGCTGTTTCAATAGCCATGGTGAAGGTATTGCATTGGCTTGCTATTTCAGCAAGTCTCTTGGTATTTGCGCTATTTTTACCTCCTACTACAACCATGGCCTCCACCTTTTGAGCAAGACGCCTTACTTCGCGTTGTCTTCTAAATGTAGCATCACATATAGTATCAAATACTTTACCACCAGGATTCTTTTCTAATATCTTTTTACACCATCTTTCAAAACGTTTTCTATCCTGAGTGGTTTGAGCAAGTATTATGTATTTATCTAACTTAGGTAATTTTGCTATATCTTCTTCACTACTTATAAGTATTCCTTTATCTCCTGCATGTGCTAATATCCCAATGACCTCCGCATGGCCTTTATCTCCTATGAGGATACAGTTGTATCCTTTTTGGGCATAAGTTTTTGCAAGCATCTGTACCTTAACAACCTTGGGACAGGTAGCATTTTTTATAGAAAATCCAGCTTGTTTTAATTTTTCTATAGTAGAAGGTGGGGTTCCATGAGCCCTAATAATAACAGTACCACTACCTTTTTGAGGTATTCTATTAAGAACATAAACTCCTTGCTTTTCAAGAAGGGCTAGGGCAGACGGATTATGGATTAAAGGACCTAGAGTATACACAGGTTTAGGTGCGTTTCTTGATGCTTCTAGGGCAATCTCCATTGCCCTTCTTACTCCCATACAAAATCCTGCAACTCTAGCTAGTTTAACCCTCATAGATTTCTACCTAACTTAGAGAACACTAAGATCTGCTACCAAAAGAAATAGTTCTCTTATATTAGTTAAGAGATTTAGTCGATTATTTTTAATCTCCTCTTTTTTGTCCATAACAAGCACATTGTCAAAGAAGTTATCTATAGCAGGTTTTAACTCTAATAATAACTTTAGAGCTTGTTTATAGTTTTCATCCTTTAATGCACTTACTATTTGATCTTTTTTATTTAAAAATATTTGGTAGAGTTGTTTTTCTTCATCCTGTATTAAGAGAGTTTCATTTATACTACCTGTAGGACGATTTTTTAATATGTTTACAACACGTTTAAAGGCAAGTATTAAATCTTTAAAATCTTCTTTTTCTTTTATTTCTTCTAATGCATTTATACAAGAAATAGCTTTTATAGGATTATTAAATCCTGTTGCCAAAACAGCTTCAACAACTTTTGGATCGTGTCCTTTTATGATTTGATCATTTAAAAATCTTTTTTTAATAAAGAGAAGAATCTTATCCTTTTGTTCCTCTGTTATATTTTTTATGTCAGTTAAAGCTTTAATTGTTTTTAAAGTAAACTCTATTAGTATTTCTAGATCAATTTTTAATTTGTTTTCGATAATAATTCTTAAAATTCCTAGGCTAGCTCTTCTTAGTCCATAGGGATCTTGTGTCCCTGTGGGTTCATGTCCTACTACAAACATAGAACAAATAGTGTCAATTTTATCTGCTATACTTACTATTGAACCACAAAGGCTTTTAGGAAGATCTCCTTCAGCTCTAACTGGCATATAATGTTCTTCAATTGCAAGAGCTACCTCGTTTGATTCTCCAGAAAATATAGCATAGTACTTCCCCATAGTGCCTTGTAGGGTAGGGAATTCTCCAACCATCTCTGTTAATAAGTCTGCTTTGCATAAATATGCTGCTTGTTCAACACATGTTTTTATTGAAGGCTCTAATATTTCAGCTAGATATTTAGCAATCTCTATGATTCTTTTAGTCTTATCAAGTAGGGTGCCTAGCCCTTCATGGTAGATCATTCCACTAAGCTCTGGAACATAGTCTCTTAAAGGTCTTTTGGTGTCTTCTTTAAAGAAAAAGGCTGCATCACTTAACCTTGCTCTTAGTACCCGTTCATGTCCTTTAGTAACCAGTTGAGGGTCTTTAGGTTTTAGGTTGTTGATAGCAACAAAATGGGGAGCTAGTGCTCCATCTTGGTCTATAACAGCAAAGTACTTTTGATGTTCTTTCATTGAGGTAATAAGTACAGGTTCTGGTAATTCTAGAAATTTTTGATCAAAAGTACCGCAAATAGCAAATGGATACTCTGTTAGATAAGTATTCAATAATACAAGATCGTTATCTGCTAATATATTATAGCCTTTGTCTTTTGCCGCCTTTTGTGCATCTTTAATAAGAAGTTCTTTTCTTTTGTCTTGATCTACGATTACAAAATTTTTTTTAAGAAGATTGAGATAATTATTTAAGTCAGCACAGTCTATTTTAATTTCCTTTTTTCCCAAGAATCTATGTCCTCTAGTAGTGTTCGAACTTATGACATCTTCTATTTGAAACTCTACTATATCTTTCCCAAATAGAGCTAATATCCATCTTATTGGCCTAGCAAATCTAATTCTTTCATCTCCCCAACGCATATTTTTTGGGAAATTTAAAGTTGTTATGATATTTTTTAAGATTTCAGGGAGTATATCTTTGCTATTTTTGCCTTTTATTATACGGTTTACTACTACGTAAGGGCCCTTGTCTGTATCTTCTATTGTAAGTTCAGAAATATCTACACCTTGATTTCTAGCAAAGCCTAGAGCTGCTTTTGTGGGGTTGCCCTTATCATCAAATGCTACTTTTTTAGGAGGACCAATAACCTTTTCTTCTTTATCTTTTTGTTTATTACTTAAGGATTCTACAAACAAGACTAATCGCCTTGGAGTAGCAAATGTTTTTATTTCAGAATAACTTAACAGGTGTTCGTTTAGTAATTTTTGAGCTATTGTTTTTAATTCTTTAAGTGTATTGGGAAGAAACCTTGCTGGAATTTCTTCTGTACCTATTTCAAATAATAGATTTTGCACCTGGCTCATCTTTATTTTGCCTCCTTTCCAAGTTTTTCTACATATGCCTTTGCTACCGCCCTAGCCAGGTGCCTAACCCTTGCAATATAGGCGGTTCGTTCAGAGACGCTTATAGCGCCTCTTGCCTCAAGTAGATTAAATGTATGAGAGCATTTAAGACATTGATCATAAGCTGGCCTTACTACGCCATTTTTTAATAGGTCTTGGGATTCCTTTTCATATTTATCAAAACAGTCTTTTAGAGTTTCTATATTGGCATATTCAAAATTATATGCAGAAAATTCAACTTCATCTTCGTAGTGTACTTCACCATATGTAGTATCTTCATTCCACTTTAAATCATATACATTGTCTACTTCTTGTAAATACATTGCGATTCTTTCAAGCCCATAGGTAATTTCCACACTTATTGGTTCTAAATCAATACCTCCTACTTGTTGGAAGTATGTAAACTGTGTTATTTCCATACCATCTAACCAAACTTCCCATCCAAGTCCCCATGCACCTAGGGTTGGGGATTCCCAATCATCTTCTACAAAACGTACATCATGATTGGTAAGATCTAACCCAAATGCTTCAAGGCTTCCTAAGTATAGATCTTGAATGTTATTAGGGCTTGGTTTAATGATTACCTGATATTGGTAATAGTGTTGAAGCCTATTTGGGTTTTGTCCATATCGACCATCAGTTGGCCTCCTAGATGGCTGTACATAAGCAGCCTTCCATGGTTTAGGACCTAGGCAATACAAAAATGTGGCAGGATGAAATGTCCCCGCACCTACTTCCATATCATATGGTTGAACGATAAGGCATCCCTGACGTTGCCAATATGAATTTAATGTAGAAATGAGTTGTTGGAATGTCATTTTGCTTGATCCTTACTCCTTTGTACTTATAGTTTATAAAAATAAAGCTATGTTTTAGTTGGCTATTAAATATCAAATGAAAATCTTATTTAGTCAACAGTTATAAATTAATTATGACAAAAATTGTTATTTTTATAAAAACAATGCTTTCACTGTTCTTTTTTCTTTGCTATAGTCAAACTTAAAGAAAAGACAATTTTAAAAGGAGGTGTCAAATTGAGCGAGGTAAAGAATATCCCAGCGATTGATCCAAGTAAAGATCCATTATCACCAGAGTTTTGGCGCAATTATTTCACTGACACCCAGGGGGGAATAAGTCTTAAAGATGCAATGGAGACCTGTATATGTGAAGATGCAGCGCTAGATTATGATGAACTTGAACGCTGTAGTCACTTCATGAATGAAGTAAATGCTGTTTTAGATGATCTTAATAGGGTTGGTGTTTTAAGCAGAGAGAATACTATTCTTCACATTGGTTGCGGTACAGGCACTTTTGCAATTCGGATGGCCCCTGTTTGTCAAAAGATAATATGTGTCGATGATTCTGAAAAAAATTTAAAAAGATTAAGAGAAAAAATACAGGTTATGGGGCTTGAGACCAATATTGAAATACAAAAGGTAGATTGGTCTACATATAAACCAGATAAAGAATATGATGTAGTATTTGCATTTAATGCTCCTATACTTCGTTCAATTGAAGGGATAGATAGCCTTCTTGCTTCGGCCAAGAAGTATCTTGCAGTAGTTTATTGGGCAGGAATAAGAAGAAATCCTCTTTTAATAGAACTATTTAAAGAAATCATGAATTTTGATTATAAGCCTGCTACTCCAGACATTGTTACAATATTTAATTATCTTTATAGCTTAGGCTATGCAGCAGATTTAAAATTCTTTAGAGGCTGCTGGAGAAGGACAAAGGATGTAGAGGCACAGATAGAAAATCTTATATGGCGCCTTGAGTCTAGAAAAAAATTAACAGATGAAGAAAAAGAATTAGTACGAAAGAAGGCACAGTCTTTAGCAGAAAATGGTAAACTTACTCTTTTAACCCAGGTGAGAATTGGATATATGCTTTTAGATGTTATGGCGGATAAGAAGTCTCCATGTGAATAGTCATTATTTAGATAAAAAGGGGGGGTATCCCCCTTTTTATCTATTTTAGCGAGCTATCATAGAGCGTAATATGTCGACTGCATTTTCTGCATGATCAGCAGAAGAACCAATTAGGTCTACCAATCGTAATAAATATAATAAAGATATAGGATCAAGACTATTATCATTAAATAAATTTCTTTTTAATTCATGTTCTAATACATCTGCATCGTGTTCTTTTTCTCTTATTGCTCTTATTCCATCTTTTACATGATTTCTCACGTCTTCATCTCCACTTTTGAAATATATGTTAGCAGCATGCAGTAATTGTGGGAGATTTTTAGAGGTTTCTAAGCATTTCTCCATAAGATTATATATTCCTTCTTTAATTTTAGGACCTATCTCTGGATGTCTATAGGTGATCCATTCTAGCATAGTTTCTGCAGTCCCTGCTATAGCATCTTGTTCATTAAGATAAAAGAACAACTCAAATTTATCTATTGGCATTATTATACCTTTAGGTAGATGTGCTCTGACATTTCTTTTTATCATATCTGCTTTATGTTCAAGGTCGCTTACTTGATCAAAAAGTTCAACGAAATTTATATGTTCTCTATCTATATAAGTTTTTATAGCTTTAGCTGCTGTTGCAAGACATTCATGTACTGTTTTAGCATGATGTTCTAGACTTTCTAGTGGATCAGGTCTATGAGTTGGAGAAGGCAATTCACATTTTTCTTCTGTTTTTGTTGTCTTAACGCTAGAATGTTTTACTACTCTTCCTTCTACTAGGAATATAACTTCTTCAGCAATATTTGTTGCAAGATCTGCAATACGTTCTACATTTAGAGCAAGTATTATATGATATACCCCACATTTTACTGAAGATCTATCATGGCTCATTGATTCAATTTCGGCTTGAACTACATCATTATAGAGATTATCTACTTCAGAATCACGTGTTATTACTTCTTTAGCTAGACTAGAGTCCTCATAAACAAAAGAGTTAATGCTATCTGCAAGCATTTGTATAGCAATGCCTGCCATCTCATTTAATCCTGGAGCAGGACAACTTCTTATTTCGTCTCCTTCCATTAAGCTATGGACTTGTTTAGCAATGTTAACTGAATGATCTCCTACACGTTCAAGTTGAGCAGATATCTGTTGAGCTGCAGTCAGAAATCTTAGATCTCTAGCCATAGGTTGTTGAAGTGCAAGGGTTTTTATAACGAGGTTATCTATATCTATATCCAATTTATCTATTTCTTCATCATTGTCGATTACCCTTTTGGCAAGTTCATGATCATATCTCTGCCATGCTTGTACCGAACTTCTCACAGCTTCTTCAGTAAGAGAAGACATCTGAAGGAGCATATTTTTTAATTCTATAATTTCTTGTTGTATACGGCTCATATCAAACTCCTTTTCTTATTGACTATTCAGTTTCCACCTGAAACGCAGCTTTTATGTGTTCTATTTTAGGTTGTTTATCTATTAATATTGATATCACATCAAAACGAATTTTAGAATGGGTATGGATATGTTTTTCATTTAAATACCACATTGCGGTACGAATGATTTGTTGCTGTTTTTTGTATGTTACAGCCTCCTTAGGTAAGCCATAATGTGTATTAGTTCTTGCTTTTACTTCTACAAAGACAAGGGTATCTTTTTCTTTAGCAATGATATCTATTTCACCTATAGAGCTTCTATAATTTTTCTGTATTATTTTAAATCCTTTCTTTTTTAAAAAAGAACTTGCCAATAGTTCCGCTTGTTGTCCTAATTTAATGTTGTGTAATTTTTTATTCATATTTAAATTAATCTAATCACAAAAAATTATTTTTTATTGTAAAGTAACATAATATATCTCAATAACCAACAAAAAAGGTGAAGTCTTTATTGGGCTTCGCTTTGCCGGTGTAGCTTGAAAAGCACCCTTAGATTACGATAAGCAGGACAGTTGGCATGGCAGAAAAGACACCGGATTTAGTGTTTGTATATTGGGAAATCTGGGTATGCTGGGGTTCCATGTTCTATTATATCGACTCCTTCTATCTCTTCTTCTAGGCTTATCCTTATACCATTAAATATTACTCTTTTTTAAAATTTTTTATTACTTTAAAATTTTTTATTACTATTTATTCTCTTATAAAAAAGACATAAATCCATATACCAACAACTCCTATAGCAGTGATTATAACAATGACCATATTTCCTAGTTCAATATTTGTTTCAATTGTTGGTAAATAATAATATCCAACAATCCATAAGATTATAGAGCCTAACAAAAAAGTTAAAGTTTTTATCATCCTAAGAGATAAAAGCAATATCACAACAGTAATAAATAATCCCATTAAACGCCAGTCAGTTACAAATACATGAGGATTTAAAAAACTAAATTTTTCTATGATCGTTTCAGTTGTCAGGCTGGATAATATGTGCCCAATTTTCTCTAACATATTACCTAAATACATGGTCATTTCCTTTTGTTAGTTAAATCTATTTTATTTTCTAGAGTTATTTATCGAAAGAAATTAAAGAAATTAAAATATTGGTAGATGTTTAGTATTGACCTAAGAGCTACCTTTGGTATTTTAGCCATTATGCCATATTCACAGATATTATCATTAATAGTAGCAGTACTTATTATTGCTAGTGCCCCTCAAGAGACTAAACCACTCCATCCTTTTTGGTGGTTGTTTTTAAACCTGTTAGCTACCTTTTTGGTTTGGATAGGGATATCTAAGGTCTTTTTATCAAAAGCTAAAAATAGTATTTTTCTTCAGCGTTGTATAAAACAGTTAGAATTATTTAGTTTATTTTTGTTATTTATTGATTTTTATTTTTTGGACTTAAAGACTTATTTATTAGAGCTACATATTACTCACTCTATTACTTCAATTATAGATATAGTTGGATTAACTATATATTGTTTATATCTTGCTACAATTTGGCTTATAGCATGGCAACAATATAGAGATATGGGTATAGATGTAGGAAATAAGAGTCAGTTTTTATTAGATGAATTTAGGATGATCCTTCCAGCAATAGTTCCATATGTATTAATTTCACTATTGGCTGATTTCTTATCATTAGTCCCTATTCCTTGGATATCAAAGTTTATAAATCAACCAATAGGAGAAGCTGTTAGTTTTATATTATTTATCTTATTGATACTCTTTTTATTGCCTCCTATGATAAAATGGTTGTGGGCTTGTAAGAGACTTCCTGACGGGATTGTTCGAAGAAGGATAGAGGAGTTTTTTAAAAGACAAAATATTTCTTTTTCTGAAATACTGATTTGGCCCTTTGCTGGCGGAAGAATATGTACAGCCGCTGTGTTAGGTTTTCTTCCTCAGTCTAGATATATTCTTCTTACTCCATGTATTATAGAAAATTTTAGTCCAGAAGAAACTGAAGCAGTCCTTTCTCATGAGATAGCACATATTCATTATAAGCACCTTTTGATATATTTCTTCTTTATTGCTATATATGCATTTGTAGTTTATAGATCGTTTGACCCTTTATGGATGTGGTTTCTTTCTAGGCCTTTTTCAATTGATATCCTCTTAAAGATTCAAGATACTCCCCAAGCTATTAATGCCTTTTTAACAGTAATTCCTCTTATGATCTTAATCTTATTATATTTTAGATATTTAATAGGATATTTTATGAGGAATTTTGAAAGACAGGCAGATCTATTTTGCTTTAAAATACAAGGGCACCCTTGGCACATGATTTCTGCTTTAAGAAAGGTGGCATGGTTATCTGGTATTCCTGAGGAACAACCTAGTTGGCACCATTTTAGTATAAAAGAGAGGGTAGAATTTTTAGTTAATTGTGCTAAGAATCCTTATTTAATAAAACAACATACTCAAAAGATAGTAGTTAGTATATCTATATTTATTCTGTGTTGTATCTTTTTAATCTCTTTACCCAATATATTACCTATTAAAAGTTGGCGTACTAATGCAAATATAAATCTTGTTGAGCTATATTTAAAACAGCTAGGTAATCAAGGCAAACAAGAGCCACAATGGTATATGGCTCTTGCTCAACTTTTGATTCAGGCTGGGAAATATAGGCAGGCAGAAGACGTATATAAAAAGGCTCTAAAACTAGCACCCAATAATCCAGATATCATGAATAATTATGCATGGCTTTTGGCAACAACAGCTAATACTACTCCTTCACAAAAACAAAAAGCACTTCTTTTAGCATTAGCTGCTGCTAGGTTAAAACCTAAAGGTTATATACTAGATACACTTGCTCAGTGTTTTTATGTAAATGGTTTTTATAAAAGGGCTATAATAACAGAAGAGAAAGCTATCAACATAGACCCCCAAAATCAACTATATTATAAAAAACAAATTAAAAAATTTTTAGCTGCATTAAAGAAAAAAGAAAATCCTAAAAAATAATAAAAAATATATTCTTATTTTACTTAAATACTATCTTATCTGCTTGACAAAGTTGTAATCTTTAATGTACAACTACTGAATGGAGCTTCATTCTAAAATATGAAGCTCAAGATACAATATTAGAAAGAAACCGAAAAAATTTCCCCTCAGCCACTATCTCTAAAGGGTGAACCTACTATATTGTCTTTATTTTTTAAGAGACAAGATATCTAATATAAAAATATAAGCAAATTAAGTAATTTTTAGTTTCAAAGGGAGGTTATCAAATGAAACTTGATCCAACCAAGATGAAGGATTGGCAGATTGCAGAAGCTGCTGAAGAACACATGAAAACAGTCTACCAATTAGGGGAAGAGCTTGGGCTTGAAAAAGAAGAGCTTCTTCCATATGGACATTATGTAGCTAAGATAGATTATGCAAAGATACTAAACAGGCTTAAAGATCGTCCAGATGGTAAATATATAGATGTTACTGCTATTACTCCAACTCCTTTAGGTGAAGGGAAAAGTACATCTGCTGTTGGACTTATGGAAGGTTTAGGAAAAAGGGGTAAAAGAGTTCTCGGTGCTCTTAGACAGCCTTCTGGAGGACCAACTTTTAATATAAAAGGAAGTGCTGCAGGAGGAGGTCTTGCTCAGCTTATACCACTTTCAAAGTTTTCTCTGGGACTTACTGGAGATATAAATGCTATTATGAATGCTCATAACCTCGGTATGGTTGCTTTAACTGCCAGGATGCAGCATGAGTCTAATTATACAGATGAACAGTTAGCTGAAAGAGGTCTTAAAAGACTAAATGTCCACCCTAAAAGTGTTGAGTTTAAATGGGTTATAGATTTTTGTGCTCAGGCACTTAGAAATATTACCATTGGTATTGGTGGCCGTATGGATGGCTTTACTATGCAAAGTGGTTTTAACATTGCGGTTAGCTCAGAGATTATGGCTATATTGGCTGTTGCAACAGATCTTAAAGACTTAAGAGAGAGAATTGGAAGGATTGTCTTGGCATATGATCGTACAGGTAAACCAATTACAACAGAAGATTTAGAGGTTGCAGGGGCAATGACAGCATGGATGGTAGAGGCTATAAATCCAAATCTTATGCAGACAATTGAAGGACAGCCCTGTCTCATCCATGCCGGTCCTTTTGCCAATATAGCTATTGGTCAATCTTCTGTTATTGCAGATAAAGTAGGGTTAAAATTGACTGATTATCTTGTTACAGAAAGTGGATTTGGAGCAGATATTGGTTTTGAAAAATTCTGGAATTTAAAGTGTCGTTTTAGTGGATTAAAGCCACATTGTGCAGTAGTAGTAGCAACTATTAGAGCACTTAAGTGTCACGGTGGTGCTCCAATTCCTCGTCCAGGAAGACCTCTTCCTGAGGAGTATATGAAGGAAAACGTGGAGTGGGTAGAAAAGGGATGTGAAAATCTACTTCACCATATAGAGACAGTTAAAAAGGCAGGAATTAATCCTGTCGTATGTATTAACTCTTTCTATACTGATACAAAAGATGAAATCGCTGCAGTAAGAAGACTTTGTGAGCAGGCAGGTGCTAGGGTTGCTGTATCTGAACACTGGTTAAAAGGTGGAGAAGGGGCGCTTGAATTTGCAGATGCAGTGATTGATGCATGTGAAGAGGAGAACAACTTTAGATTTTTATACGATCTTGATGTTCCTTTACGTAAGAGAATTGAGCTTATTACAAAAGAAGTTTATGGAGGAGATGGTGTAACATATACTCCAGAGGCATTAGCAAAGGCAAAGGCAATTGAACAAGATGAAGAGTTGTCCAAACTCGGAACATGTATGGTGAAGACACATCTAAGTCTTTCTGATGATCCTAATAAAAAAGGAGTACCAAAGGGGTGGAAGTTGCATGTAAGAGACATACTAACCTATAAAGGTGCTGGTTTTGTTGTTCCTGTAGCTGGTGCGATAAGTCTTATGCCAGGAACTTGTTCTGATCCTGCATATAGAAGGATTGATGTGGATGTTGAAACAGGCAAAGTGAAGGGGTTATTCTAACAGGTGATGATAAATTCCCCGTCAGTGGGGATTTTTTCCCCGCAGGCGGGGGTGTATAATTTTTAGCTTAAACGTAACACTATATCTATTGGAAAAATAAACATTTTATACAATTATTAAGTTATTTTTAAAGGTATTTTTTATCATTTTTTTGTTTGGCATGTTTTTAGCTTTAGCTAAAATAAATATAAGAAAGGCACCCTTTAGAGAGGTTACTAGGCTGGGGTTCGGTTTCTTTCTATATAAAAAATAAAAAGGGGGTGCAATTTTACCCTAATTTTTTAGGAGAGGGGAGAAATGTCTGCAAAAATTATAAGTGGTAAAGAGATTGCTCAGCAGATAAGAGAAGAGCTTAAAAAGGAAGTAGAAGAAATGAAAAAGGCTCATGGTGTTACACCTGGCCTTGTAACCATTTTAGTAGGTGAAAATCCAGCTTCAGTTTCTTATGTAACAGCTAAGCAACGAACAGCGCATGAGCTTGGTTTTTATTCTATACAAGACAATCAGCCAGAAGATATATCAGAACAGGGCCTTTTAGAATTAATAGATAAATATAATAAAGATGAAAAGATCCATGGTATCTTAGTACAACTTCCTCTTCCAAAGCATATAGATGAGTCTAAGGTAATCTATGCTATAGATCCTAATAAAGATGTTGATGGTTTTCATCCTGTAAATGTAGGGAAGATGGTTATTGGAGAGCCTTGTTTTTTACCTTGTACCCCTCATGGAATACTTGAGATGTTGATTCGTTCTGGAATTGAAACAAGTGGTGCAGAGGTTGTTGTAGTTGGAAGAAGCAATATTGTTGGTAAGCCAATTGCTAATCTTATGCTTCAAAAGAGAGAAGGTGGCAATGCTACAGTAACAATATGTCATACCCGTACAAAAGATATAGCATTTCATACTAAACGGGCAGATATTTTAATTGTTGCGGCAGGTAGACCCAAGGTGATTACAGCTGATATGGTAAAAGAAGGGGTTGTAGTGATAGATGTAGGGGTAAATAGGATTGGTAAAACTCCTGAAGGTAAGGCTATTTTGTGTGGTGATGTAGATTTTGATGCAGTTAAAGAAAAGGCAGCTGCTATTACTCCTGTTCCTGGTGGTGTGGGGCCAATGACTATTACTATGCTTATGAAGAATACTGTTCAAGCAGCAAAGCAGAAAATTTTAACAAAATAAAACATCTAATATATGATATTTATGTTAAAATAGAATCATTATAGAGTCTCGATAGGGTCTTGGGTTCTTTTAACTTTAAAAAGCATTAGTGGAGAATAAATTTTATGGATACAAGCAAACGCTTTGATAAAAAAGAGGCTTGTCCTAGCATTCAATGTGAAGCTAATAGGGCAGTTCTTTGTAATTCTTGTGCTCAAGGTGTTATAACTGCTGCCCATAGGGTAGAGATGCGCCCTGCAGAGCCTTGCCTTTTTGGTAAGAAAGGGCTTTGTTGTCGCATTTGTAATATGGGTCCTTGTCAAATAATAGAAGGTGTAGATGCAATGCAGGGGGTATGCGGGGCAGATGCCGCTACTGTTAGTGCAAGAAATTTCTGCCGTATGGTAGCTGGTGGTGCCTCTGCGCATATGGATCATGGCAGGGGTGTAGTTCTTGCCTTTTTAGAGACTGCCAGAGGAGAGACTCCTTATGAGATAAAAGATGAGAGAAAGCTTCAACAAACTGCAAGACGTATTGGAATTGATCCTACAGACAAGGCAAAGGAAGATCTGGCAATCGAGGTTGGAGAAAAGCTCTTAGCTGAATTTGGCCAACAGGTAGGTCGAATTGCCTTTACTAAACGTGCACCTAAGCCAAGGCAAGAGATTTGGGAGAGCTTAGGAGTAATGCCTCGTGGTGTTGATCGTGAAGTAGTTGAGATAATGCATAGGACTCATATGGGGGTTGATCAACACCATGAAAACCTGTTTATGCAGGCTGCAAGATGCTCTCTAGCAGATGGCTGGGGTGCATCCATGATGGCTACTGAGTTATCTGACATTATGTTTGGTACCCCTGTTCCTATAAGAACAAAGGTAAACATAGGTGTTCTTAAAAAGGATGAAGTAAATATAACTGTACATGGTCACGAGCCTGTTTTAGCAGAAGCCCTTGCTATGGCAGCAAATGATCCAGAGGTAATAAAAGAAGCCAAAAAAGTAGGGGCTAAAGGTATTAATTTAACAGGGGTATGCTGTACAGGAAATGAGATTTTAATGCGTCATGGAATACCTATTGCTGGAAGCTTTATACAGCAAGAAGTGGTCTTAGCAACAGGGGCTGTAGAGGCGATGGTTGTAGATGTCCAGTGTATTATGCAAGGTGTTAGCCCTGTTGCTGGTATGTATCATACAGAGTTGATTACCACCTCTGAAAGGGCAAAGATCCCGGGTGCTACACATATAGAGTTTCATGAGGACAAGGCACTTGAGATTGCCAAAGAGATAGTTCTTAGAGCAGTTAAACGTTATCCTGAAAGAGGGAAATATTTTATACCAGTTCATCAGATGGATGTTGTAGCTGGTTTTAGTCATGAAACAGTTAATTATATACTAGGTGGAAGGTTTAGAGCATCTTACAAGCCATTAAATGATAACATTATAAATGGACGTATAAAGGGAGTAGCTGCAATTGTTGGATGTGACAATTATAGGGTAAAGAGTGAAGTTCAGGTTGAACTTGCAAAGGAGCTTATTGCAAACAATGTATTAGTTTTAGTTACTGGTTGTGCTGCAACTGCTATGGGAAGAGCTGGGCTTCTCTCACCTGAGTCAATGGAGCTTGCAGGTGATGGACTTAGGGAAGTCCTTGAAGCTGTTGGTTGTCCGCCAGTATTACATATGGGTTCTTGTGTTGATAACAGCAGGATTTTGATAGCTGCAACACAGATGGTTGCTACAGGAGGACTAGGGCAAGATATTTCAGAGCTTCCTGTTGCAGGTTGTGCTCCTCAGTGGATGAGTGAAAAGGCTATTTCTATTGGTCAATATTTTGTAACAAGTGGTGTTTATGTTGTGTTTGGACCTGGCTTCCCTACTCTTGGATCCACTAAGTCTACAGAATTTTGTTTTAAAGGAATGGAAAAACTCTTTGGTGGTAAATGGGATGTTGCAGATGGAGCAAACGAATTTGCAAACAAGATGATAGACCATATAAATAAGAAGCGTGAAGCTCTTGGTCTTGATAAGAAGAAAGAGAGAATTCTCTTTGATATGGCTATGAGGCGTGAGCTTGATACAAGCAGCGAACATCATGAAGTTTAATTTGATTTAATTAATTAAAAAGGTTTTTTAGGAGTAATAAGATGGCTAAAAGCGGTGCAGTATTGGTCTTGGGCGGAGGGGTTTGTGGCGTTCAGGCTGCATTAGACCTTTCTGAGCTAGGTTATTATGTTTACCTAGTTGAGAAAAAGGCATCTATTGGCGGGGTAATGGCCCAGCTTGATAAAACCTTTCCGACCAATGACTGCTCATTGTGAATTTTGGCACCGAAGTTAGTTGAGGCCGGTCGGTCTCCTAATATTGAGATACTTACAAACGCAAGGCTTGAAGCGTTAGAGGGAAAGCCTGGTAATTTTATTGCCAAAGTTTATCAAGAACCTCGTTACATAGATGAAGATAAATGTACTGCATGTGGTACTTGTACAATGTATTGTCCTATGCCTGTTGTAGATTTGTACAATGAACGCTTAAATGTAACAAGGGCACCACATATAGACTATGCTCAGGCTATCCCCTCATGCTTTTATATAGATGCAAAGGCATGTTTGCGGGTCAATTATGAGGTATGTAACCTTTGTGCCCAAACATGCATTGCTGGTGCAATAGATTTTACTCAAAAGCCTAAAAAACTTGAGCTTGAGGTCGGAGCAGTTATTCTGTCGCCTGGGTTTGGAAGGGTAAGTCAAGAGGTTCTTGAGCGTTTTGGTTATGGTAGATATCCAGATGTGCTTACCAGTATGGAGTTTGAACGTCTTACATGTGCATCTGGACCAAGCGAAGGTCACATTATAAGGCTTTCTGATCATAAGCCTCCTAAAAAGATTGCATTTTTACAGTGTATTGGATCAAGGGATGAGACCTGTGGGAATGGATACTGTTCTTCTGTTTGTTGTATGTATGCGTTTAAAGAGGCTTCTGTCGCAAAAGAACATGAGCCAGATTTAGATATAGCTCTTTTCTTTATGGATATTCGTACTCAAGGTAAAGGCTTTGATCTTTCAAGAGAACAAGCTACTCAAAAATATGGCTTTAGGATTATAAGGGCACGAGTTCCAAAGGTAGATCAAGTGGAAGGAAAGCTTTTACTCACTTGGACAGAAGAAGACGGAAGCGCTAAGAGTGAATTTTTTGATATGGTAGTCCTTTCAATAGGACTTGAGTCACCCAGTGATGCTAAAGAGATTGCAGAAATTGCTGGAATAGAGCTGAATAATTTTGATTTTTGTAAGACAGCTATAGCCTCTCCCTTAAATACGAATAAAGATGGTATATTTGTAGCTGGGGCCTTTCAGGGCCCCAAAGATATACCTGAAAGTGTTACTCAAGCCTCTGGTGTAGCAGCGCTTGCATCAGAGATATTAGGAGAGAGTCGTAAGACAAAAACTATTACTATTACTTATCCTGAAGAGAATCAGGAACTATTAAAGCTTCCTCCAAGAATAGGTGTTTTTGTATGTCATTGTGGGGTTAATATAGCAGGGGTTATTGATGTAAAGAAAGTAGCTGAATATGCAGCTACACTTCCAGATGTAGTTTTAAGTGAAACCACGCTTTATTCTTGTTCCCAAGATGCACTTAGGACGATTGCAGAAAAGATTAAAGAAAATCAACTAAATAGAGTAGTAATTGCAGCATGTTCTCCAAGGACTCATGAACCTTTATTTAAAGAGACCTTACGTTCAATTGGTGTAAATGCTGCTTTTATTGAAATGGCTAACATTAGGGATCAATGTGCTTGGGTCCATTCTAAAGAGCCAGAAGCAGCTACAGAAAAGGCAAAAGACCTTGTAAGAATGGCTGTAGCAAAGGCAAGACTTCTTGAACCTTTATATGAGACACAGGTAGATGTGACTCCGAGGGCGCTTGTCATAGGCGGTGGTATATCTGGAATGAGTGCTGCTATTTCAATTGCAGAGCAAGGATATGAGTGTGTTTTAATAGAGAAGACAGATAGTCTTGGTGGTATTGCAAATAAACTTTCGTTTACCCTAACAGGTGAAGATCCCAAAGAGATAGTAAAAGACCTTGTTAATAAAGTTAAAAAACATCCTAAGATAACCCTTTATACAAATGCGACTCTAAAGTCTCTTTCGGGTTATATTGGTAATTTTATAAGTATAATTGATCATGCAGGAGAAGAGATTCAAGTAGAACATGGTGTTACTATTATTGCCACAGGTGCAAGGCCCTATAAGCCTAAGGGCTATCTATATGGAGAAAGTAACCGAGTTATAACCCAGCTTGAACTTGAACAAAGACTTAAAAAAGGCAAGTCTAGCTTAAAGAATGTTAACACTGTAGTGATGATACAGTGTGTTGGTTCAAGGGGAGAAGATCAAAATTACTGTAGCAAAGTCTGCTGTATGCAGGCAGTTAAAAATGCACTTAAGCTTAAGGAATTAAAACCTTCTGTAAGAATATATGTATTTTATCGGGATATGAGGACATATGGTTTCTCCGAGGCCTTCTATAGAGAAGCTAGAGAAAAAGGTGTTATATTTCTACGTTATGAGCCAGATAAAAAACCTGAAGTGGTAAAAAGTGGCCGTGGTATAAAAGTAAAGGCATTTGATAGAATATCTCAGATGGATATAGAAATACCAGCCTCTTTAGTTGTGCTTTCTACAGGGATTGCTCCAGCAGAAGATAATGAGAACATCTCAAAGATTATAAAGACTCCTATTACTCAGGATGGCTTTTTCTTAGAGGCTCATGCCAAATTAAGACCTATAGAGGTAGCAGTAGATGGAGTATTTATATGTGGACTCTCACATGGTCCTAAAGGGATAGATGAATGTATTGCTCAGGCCAAAGCTGCTGCATCTAAGGCAGTAATACCTCTTTCAAAGGGTAAGGTATCTGTTGAGCCTATAGTTTCTAGAATAGATAAAGATAAGTGTATTGGTTGTGGTATATGTGTAAGTCTTTGTCCTTATAATGCTATTCAAATGGTTAAGGTTGGTAAGAGACGAAAAGCTGAGACAATTTCTGCTTCTTGTAAGGGATGTGGTATTTGTGCTTCTCATTGTCCTGTACTTGCCATTAGTATGGGTGGATTTACAGATGAACAGATATTTTCTCAGATACATGCTTTTGCAGCTTCTTATTTAGAATCAGAAGCCAAAGCAAATAATACAGAAGAACAAAAAGAAGAAGGAAACCTAGAAGACAAGGAGTAGGTGATGGGCGAAGAATTTAATCCGAGGATCCTTGGTATATTTTGTAATTGGTGTTGCTATGCAGCAGCAGATTCTGCAGGAGTATCAAGATATCAATATCCTCCTAACGTACGTGTCATAAGGGTAATGTGTACGGGTAGGATTGATACTAGGTTTATTTTAGAGGCATTTAGGCTTCAAGCAGATGGAGTTTTTATTGGAGGGTGTCATTTAGGAGAGTGTCATTACCAAACAGGAAATTATGAGGCACTTATAATGGCAGAGCTTACTAGACAAGTCCTAAAAGACTGTGGGGTAAGGCCAGATAGAATGACACTTGAATGGGCATCTGCTGCTGAAGGCCCTCGTTATGTAGAGCTCATCACCAATTATACTAATAAGATAAAAGACTATGGAGAATTAGGCTCTTTGGAAGATGAAGAGCCCAAAGAGCTTATAGTAAGGCATTTAACGGCGGCTGTTAAAGCTGCTGAAGATATGAAAGTGCGAAGTGCCTTTGGCAACGTTGCTAAAAAGCTTCATAAAGAATGGGATTATTCTTCTGAACGTATATCTAAAGAAGTTGAACAAAAAGTTATGCCTGCATTTAGAAGGCAAAGACTTATTGAAGAGACAAAACTCCTTGTACAAGACAGGGAGTCTTTAACAGATAAAGAGTTAGTAAAGGAGCTAAATATATCTGATGAGGAGTTTGATGCAGTTATAAAGGCACTTTCAAAGGCAAAGGGTCTTAGTGTTGAAGAAGGAGTTATAAAGCTGGCCTCCTAGGGCGTTAAGGGTGTGAAAATGATAAATGCTGCTAAACTAAATCCAGACTTTTCAAAAGAACTAGAAGATCTTGAGGGCTGTGAAACAGTCCTTGGTTGTTTTAGGTGTGGAGCATGTAGTGCTGCATGTCCTGTCTCAAAGGTTGTGGAGGACTTTGATCCAAGGCGGATAGTGCATATGGTTGGCCTTGGGTTAGAGGATTATCTTTTAAATTCAGATATTATTTGGGCATGTTCTCAATGTCAAAGTTGTATTCCCGTTTGTCCTCAAGGTGTTAGACCTGCAGATGTTATAAAAGGCTTGAGGAAGAAGGCATTAGAAAGAAAGATTGTAGATGAAAGAAGACTGAAAGAGTTAGGACTTATTGCAGAAGTAGATCCTGGCAAATGCGTAGCATGTCTTACATGTGTTAGACTTTGTCCTTTTGCTGCACCACGTATTGTTTCTGAGGGCTATGCTTATATAGAACCAGAACTTTGTCATGGCTGTGGTATATGTGTACTTGAATGTCCTGCTGAAGCTATTCATCTTTCAGCTTCACTTGAACAAAGGGGAGCAGGGCATCCATTTAGTATGGACAGTAGAGAACAAAAGGCCTCTAATGGGTCATCATAGATAAAAAGGAGTTACGATGTCTGATAAGACAGGTAAAGTAATAGGTTTTTGTTGCAATTATACTACTCAAGTTACACAAGAGCCTTTAAAAGAGGCAGGAATACTTCCTGATCAGGTAGAATTTAAAAGGCTTTCTTGTACGGGTAAGCTTGAGGTTTCAAGTCTTTTAGCAGCTTTTAGTAGAGATGGGGCAGATGCTGTTTTTGTTGCGGGTTGTCCGGAGGAAGAGTGTCATAACTTTTCGGGCAGTAGGCGTGCTTCTAAAAGGGTTAAGTATGCAAAAGAGATATTGTCTGAACTTGGGATAGAGCCAGAGCGTATAGAGATGTTTTTTGTACCCAGACAAGAGACTGAGCCTGTGGTAAAGGCAGCAAAAGAGATGCTGTATCGTTTAGAGAAGTTAGGTCCTATTGTTAAGGAACAAGTAGATAATGAAAGGGACAGTGATGATTCTGGTAAAGCAGCGTAAGATTTTTGGGAGGAACTAACTAATGATAATTGCAGAAAGAAAGCCCATGCCAGAGATAATGGAGATGATATCTGGTGTAAAGAAGCTCCTTGTATTAGGCTGCAGGGGCTGTGTGGCAGTTTGTTCTGCTGGTGGTGATAAAGAAGTAAATATTATGGTTGAAGCAATTATGCTTGGAAGACGGCTAAAGGGAAAGCCGATTGAGATAGATCAAGATGTTCTTGTAAGACAATGTGATCCAGAGTATCTTGAACCCCTTAAGGAAAAGGTTAAGGATTATGATGCTATACTTTCGATGGCATGTGGTGTAGGAGTTAATTTTTTAGCTGAGAATTATCCTGATACGGTCGTACTTCCTGCTTTAAATACTACTTTTTATGGGGCAAATCTATCTAGTGGGGAATGGAAGGAAATGTGTGCAGGCTGTGGTGCCTGTATCCTTCATTTAACAGGCGGACTTTGTCCTGTAGCAAGATGTGCTAAGCACCTTTCAAATGGGCCATGTGGTGGTTCAGTTAATGGTCGTTGTGAGGTTGATCCAAATACTCCATGTGTTTGGCAGCTTATATATGACAGATTAAATAAACTAAATCTTTCTGAAAATATGAGGAAAATAATGCCCATACGTGATTGGACTCCTTCTGGAGAAGGAGGACCAAGACGTAGGGTTAGGGAGGATCTGTTACCGTGATTGTTGGAAGCAACTTAGAACATGTATTAACCTCTGGTCAATTTGCAGTAACAGGCGAGTTAGGTCCACCGAAAAATGGTGATCCTGAAGTAATAAGAAAGAAGGCAAAGCTTCTAAAAGGCTATGTAGATGCTGTAAATATTACTGATTGTCAAACTGCAATTGTTCGCATGTCTTCTTTGACAGCAGGACTTATTGCTCTTTCAGAAGGCCTAGAGCCTGTTCTTCAGATGACATGTAGAGATAGAAATAGGATAGGTATGCAGGCTGACCTTTTGGGAGCAAGTGCATTAGGGATTAAAAACTTACTATGTCTTACTGGAGACCATCAAAAGTTTGGTAATCACCCGCAGGCAAAGGGTGTATTTGATATGGATTCTATCCAACTTCTTACAATGGCAAAAGCCCTGCGGGATGATAAGAAGTTTCAATGTGGTGAAGAGATAAAGGGTCGGGAGCCTCGTTTCTTTTTGGGCTGTGCTGCAAATCCTTTTGCTGATCCTTTTGAATTTAGACCAATTAGGCTAGCGAAGAAAGTAGAGGCCGGGGCAAATTTTGTTCAAACCCAGATTATTTATAATGTTAAAAAGTTTGAAAAGTTTATGGAAATGGTCCGGGACCTAGGACTACATGAAAAGGTCTATATTTTAGCAGGTGTCACTCCTCCTAAGTCTGTAGGCATGGCCAAATACATGAAGAGATTTGTCCCCGGCCTTGATGTGCCTGATGAGATAATAGAAAGGCTTCAGTCTGCCTCTGATGTTAAAGAAGAAGGCATTCAGATATGTGTGGATATTATAAATCAAGTACGTGAAATAGAAGGTGTAGCAGGTGTTCATATAATGGCGATCGAATGGGAACAGGCTGTAGCAGAGATTGTAAAAAGAGCAGGGCTTGATAAAAGACCTGAGCCAAAAGGAATAGAGCCTGTTCTTATAAGCACTGCAGAGATAGAGGCTAGAGTTGAGCGTGTGAGAGCTGAAGTAGAAGAGGAGATGAAGAAACAGGTAGAACGTGCTCAGCAAGAGGCAAAGGCTTCTCGTGATCTTGTTGCCAAGGCAAAAGAGCAAGCAGAAGAAGAGATATCTCGTATAAAAAAGGAGTTAGATACATTAAAAGAAGATCTATCAAAGAAAGATAAAGAGACTTTAGATCTAAGATCTAGGGTAGAAGATCTTAAAAAGGAGCTTTCCAAAAAAGAAAAAGAGCTCAAGGAAGCAAAGAAGAAAGCAGCTTCTTTAAAGGTAGTTACTCCTTCTACTGAGCCAACTCCTACTGCTCAACCTGTTACACAACAACCTACCCAAATGGTTACTGGGGTTGGTTTAACACCGAGGGAGCAGTATATCTTAAATACCATTACTGCTGGGATGGAGTCATTTAGAAAGGCTTTAGGATTAGGTGAGGATCAATTTGATGCAATAAAGAGATTTTTAGAAGTACAGTTTATGCTTCACTTTGGAGCAATGCCATCTACTGCTGGTGTACAGCCAGAGGCTATGGTTCAACCTAGTCCAGCTCCATCTGTAGAGCAGGTTGAAACTCCTTCTATCCCAGAACCAGAGCAACCAGATGAGGTTGAGGAGATTAAGGAAGAAGCAAAAGCAGAGCCTAAAGAAGAGGAAGAAAAAGAAGAGGCTCTTACTCCTTCTGAAGATCCAACGCTTAAGAAGGTTATAAGGCTTACTGCTAAAGGAAATGTATTAATTCATAAAAAGGATTATAAGGGAGCTTTAGAGGCATTTAAGCAGGCTCTTGAATTAAAGCCAGGTTATGAAAAGGCTTTAAAGGGGTTAGAGGAAGTAAAGAAATTAGCAGGTGATGAGGTTGGTGAGGTTGAAGCTCCTAAGGAAGAGGTTAAAGAAGAGGCAAAGACTATAGAGGGTATTCCACCTTGTCCTCCAGAGGTGTCAGAGGATGAGTGGCGGATAAAATATGCTATAAGATTTGTTGCTAAGGGCAATCTTGCTCTTTATAAGGGAGATTTTGATAAGGCAAAAGAGTTCTTTAAGAAGGCGCTTGAGCTTGATCCTCAAAGTGATAAGGCAAAAGAGGGGCTTAAGAAGGCTGAAAATAATGAGAAGCTAGACTTTGGTGGAGCAGCTCCTTCTAGCGCCCCTTCTGTAGAGCCCAAAGAAGCACCAAAGGCAGAAGAAGAAAAGGTTGCAAAGTTAGAGGCTAAACTAGAGGCAAAGGAAGAGGTAAAGGCAGAGCCTGAGAAAGAACCACAAAAGGCTGTAGAGGAAAAGGTTGTTGAACTTAAGAAGCCTAAAGAGGCGGTTAAAAAGTCTGTATCTACACCAATAGAAGGAATTGGCAGTCTTGAGACTCCAGAGTTACCTAAGGAAGAGCGTTCATTAAAAGATAGAGTAGGGGATGTAATCCCTGAAGATACATATATGGAGCCTTGTACTGCCAAGATTCAAGAGGTAACTCTTGGCACAGGAGATAAGGCAATAACAGTTGGTGGAGAGAGCACTCTGCCGTTTCATGTATTTGAAGGGGAAGTTCCAAACCCGCCAGCAATATTTTATGAGATACTTGATATAGAGCCAGAGGAGTGGCCTGATCCTCTTGTAAAATATTATAAAGATGTTTGGTCAGACCCAGCATCATGGGCAAAAAAGTGTGTTGAAGAATATGGGGCAAAGGGGATATGTCTGTCCTTAATTAGTACAGATCCAAATGGTATGAATAGAGACGCAAGTGAGGCTGCAAAGGTAGCTGAAGCTGTAGCAAATGCTGTAGATGTTCCAATTATTCTTTGGGGATGTGGTAATGCAGAAAAAGATACTGAAACTCTAAGAGAGGTTATAAACCTAGTTGGTGACAAAAGGACCTGTATAGGTCCTCTTACAGATGCAAATTATAAGGCACTTGGTGCAACGGCAATGGCGTTTCAGTTACCTGTTGTTGCATCTACACCTATAGATGTCAACTTAGCAAAGCAGCTTAACATCTTACTTGAAAACCTTGGTGTTCATATGAATCAGATCTTAATGGATCCATCTATTGGAGCGCTGGGGTATGGTCTTGAGTATACATATTCAGTTATGGAACGTATAAGACTTGCGGCTTTAACCCAGCAAGATGACAAGCTTCAGCCTCCATTTATTTGTAATCTTGGCCGTGAAGTTTGGAAGGCAAAGGAGTGTAGACTTCCTTCTGATGAAATGCTTGGGGACCAAGAACGTAGAAGTGTGATGATGGAGGCAATGACAGCGCTTGTTTTAGCGCTTGCAGGTGGTGAGGTATTCATCATGCGACATCCAAAGGCTGTCAGCATGATGGAGGCTTTAATAAAGAGTTTGTTGTAACAGGAGTAGATATATGTCTAAGATAATTTGTTCTGCAGCAATTAGAGGTGCTCACAAAATAGTTGATATGGCAGAAGAGGCTTATGAAAATGCCCTTAAAAAGTATGGGCCAGAGCAGCAGGTGGCTTTCCCAAATACTGCTTATTATCTTCCTATAATCTATTCAATTTTAGGTGCTCCTATAAAACAATTGGGAGACATGAAGGATATATTTGTAGAGTGTAGGAAGCTGCTGCCGCCACCTGTTAGTGATAAGGTTTGGCTTCCATACCTTGCTCCAGCACTTGATGCTGGTATGGCCACATTTTTTGCAGAAGAGATGTTAGAGGCAATAAGATATATAGAAGATCCGGAGTTTTATAGTCCAACAGAGGATCCACCAGAGGGAAAGATATGGCTTGGTGCTGCAGATGACGTCATATTTAGGAAGAGAGGAGTTGAGTTTGTTGATGGTACAGCACCTGGATTTGCTGCAATACTTGGGACTCCTGAGGATCCTGAAGTTGCTGCAAAGATTGCTCAAGAGCTTCAGGAGAAGAATCTATATATATTTATGCATGATGCTACAAATGGCATAACAATGCCAGAGCAACTTTTAAAACAAAAGATTCAAATTGGTTGGAATACGCGTCTTGTACCATTTGGGCCAACATATACTTCTGCAGTTTTTTCTATTGGATTTGCCTGTCGTGTAGCACTTGCTTTTGGTGGTATAAAGCCAGGAGATTACAAAGGAAACCTAATTTATAACAAAGATAGAACATTTGCTTTTGTATTGGCATTTGGACCTGTTTCTGATGAATGGTATGCAAATGCTGCAGGTGCAATAAACTGGGGGTTCCCAACTATATCTGATTGGGATATCCCTCAGATATTACCTACAGGAATTTGTACTTATGAACATGTTGTTAGCAATGTACCTCATGATGAGATAGTCCAAAAGGCTATAGAAGTAAGAGGGCTAAAAGTTACTGTTTCTAAGATTGATGTACCTGTTGCTTATGGTCCAGCCTTTGAAGGTGAGCGTATTAGAAAGGATGACCTATATCTTGAGTGTGGTGGTGGTAGGACCCTTGGAGTTGAGCTTTTAATTAGTAAAGAGATGGATGAAGTACAGGACGGCCTTGTAATTGTAGAAGGACCAGAGATGACGGATGTCAAAGAGGGTGACAAACTTCCACTTGGTATCTTAGTTGAAGTTGCAGGTCGTCAGATGCAGTCAGATTTTGAACCAATCCTTGAGAGACAATTCCATCATCTAATAAACTATGCCCAAGGTATTATGCATATTGGCCAGCGTGATATTATGTGGCTTCGTGTTGGTAAGGCTGCTATAGAGAAAGGATTTAAATTTGAACACATAGGTAAGATACTTCATGGAAAGCTTCATCAAGACTTTAGTGCAATTGTTGATAAGATCCAGGTTAGAATATTTACAAAAGAAGAAGATGTAAAAAGGTTACTTGAGCTTGCAAGAAAGGTTTATAGAGCAAGAGATGAGAGACTTGGGCAGATGACAGATGAAAGTGAAGAGATATTCTACTCTTGTACACTTTGTCAGTCTTTTGCTCCAAGCCATGTGTGTATTATTACTCCAGAGCGTGTGGGGATGTGTGGTGCCTATAACTGGTTAGATGGAAAGGCATCTTATGAGATTAATCCCACAGGTCCTAATCAACCTATTAAGAAAGGGAAATGTATTGATGAGAGGTTAGGACAGTGGGAAGGTATTAATGAATTTGTGAAGAAGGCCTCACGTGGAAAAGTAGAGAGAGTTAGTGCATATTCTATCATGATAGATCCTATGACTGCGTGTGGTTGTTTTGAGTGTATTGCAGCAATGCTTCCAATGTGTAATGGGATCATGATAGTTAACAGAGATTATCTTGGAATGACACCAAGTGGTATGAAGTTTACAACAATGGCAGGTATGGTTGGAGGTGGACAGGTGACACCTGGATTTTTAGGTGTTTCAAAGCATTATATATGTAGCCGTAAGTTTATGAGAGCAGAAGGTGGGCTTAAGAGAGTGGTATGGATGCCCAAGATGCTTAAAGAAGAACTTAGAGATAGGCTTGAAGAGCGTGCTAAAGAAGAAGGTGTTCCAAACCTTTTAGAGCTTATTGCTGATGAAGAGGTAGGTGTTACAGAGGATGAAGTTCTTAAGTATATACAAGAGAAGAATCATCCTGTTTTAAAGATGGAAGTTACCTGGTAGCTAGTTTTTTGATTTAACATTAGCATATTCCCAAAGGAGTGCTTTTAGATATGGGACTTAGTGGAATTGAAATAATGAAGATGCTCCCCAAAAAGAACTGTGGGGAGTGTGGTGTTCCTACTTGTCTTGCTTTTGCAATGAAGGTTGCTGCAGGGCAGGCAGATATAAATGCCTGTCCCCATGCATCTGATGAGGTAAAGGCAAAGATTAGTGAGGCTTCTGCACCACCTATTAGGACTATAAAGCTTGGATCAGGGGACAACACCTTTGAAATGGGTGGTGAGACATGCCTATATCGTCATGAGAAGAGATTTGAACACCCAACAGGTATATGTGTATTAGTTTCTACAGATATGTCTGAGGATGATATAGCTGGACGGCTTTCTCGTTTTAATACTCTTAGATATGACAGAGTTGGTGTTTTAATGAAGGCCGATCTTATTGCTATAAAGGATAGAGGGGATAAATCAGCATTTACTTCTCTTGTGGAAAGGGTCAGAGGTGAATGTCCTGATGCATGTTTGATTCTTATGAGCGAGGATCCAGATACCCTTTCTGAAGGAGCAAAAATATGTGCAGATCATAAGCCCCTTTTATATGCTGCTACTAAAGATAATGCAGATAAGATGGTGGAAGTAGCTAAAGATGCAAAGTGTCCTCTTTGTGTAAAGGGAGATACTATTGGAGAGACTGCTTCTTTAGCAGAAAAGATTTCCGAAGACTATAAAGACCTTGTTTTAGATACAGGAGCACGTACTTTAAGGGCAGTGCTTGAGGATCAGATTTTAATAAGACGTGCTTCAATTAAGCACAAGGTTAGAAGTGTTGGATTTCCAACTGTTACGTTTCCCTGTGAGATGACAGATGATCTTATGGTTGAGAGTATGATTGCCTCTGTACTTGTAGCCAAGTATGCAGGTATAGTTGTGTTATCAGATTTGCAACCAGACACAGTATATCCATTGTTTCTTGAAAGACTCAATATATTTACAGATCCTCAAAGACCGATGGTGGTCCAGGAGGATATCTATCCTATCAATGGTCCAGATGAGAACTCACCAGTTCTTATCACCTGTAATTTTTCTCTTACATATTTTATTGTATCAGGTGAAGTTGAGGGTAGCAAAGTGCCTTCCTGGCTTCTTATAAAGGATACAGAAGGACTTTCTGTTTTAACCGCTTGGGCAGCAGGTAAATTTAGTGCAGATCTAATAGCTGCTTTTGTAAAAAAGTGTGGTATTGCAGATAAGGTATCCCATAGGTGTCTGATAATACCTGGGTATCTTGCCTCACTTAAGGGTGAGCTTGAAGAAGAGTTACCAGATTGGACCATTCAGATTGGGCCAAGAGAGGCGAGCCATCTCCCTGCATTTTTGAGAGAATGGCAGCCTTCTTAAATATAAAAAAAATAGAAAATAGTCAGGGGATTAAAGCCTATGTATGTCCACTGTATAGCTGAAAGTATAAACATTATGGGGAATAGAACAGGAGCTGCAATGAGGGCTAGAGATCCTGGTCCTATCCAGCTTATGGCAAATGAAGAAGTTGCAGATGGTGCAGATTTTTTAGATCTAAACATTGGACCAGCTAGAAAAGATGGCACAGATTTAATGCCTTGGATAGTTAGGGTAGTTGAGGATACTACAGATTGTCCTTTATCACTAGATACAACCAATGCTGATGCATTAATTGCTGGTATAAAGGCAGCAAAACATCCTGAACGTCATATTATGAATTCTATTTCTCTTCAACCAGAGAGGATGGAAAAACTAATACCTGTTGCTGCTGAGGCTGGATGTTATGTTGTAGCCCTTTTGTGGGGTGTGGATGGGATGCCAAGAGATTCAAATGAACGTGCTGCCATGACAGTAGATCTTGTTATGCGCATGAATGAAGCAGGTATCCCAAATGAAAAGATACTTGTTGATCCAATTGGTACTCCTATCACTTTAGGTTCTGATCAAGTTATGAGTGGAATAGAGTTTATGGGGATGCTTCAGGAAATTGCTCCTGGAGCTAAAAGTACAGTTGGTCTTTCAAATGTCTCTAATGGTGTCTCTGCAGACAAAAGGCCTTATTTAAATCGTGCCTATATGGCAATGCTTATGAAATACGGTATCTGGTCTGCTATTTTAGATACCTATGATCAAGAACTTGTAGAGCTTGCCCATGGGGAAAGGCCAGAGCTTGTAAAACTTGTGCATGATATTATGGATGGTAATGAACCAGATCCATCTACATTGAGTCCTAAGGAGCTTGAGTACTATAAGACAACAAGGGTCTTAATGGGTAAGACAGTATTTTCAGAGTCTTGGCTTGAACTTTAGGTAGGACAGGCGCTAAAGCTTTAATAATTTAAATAGTTAAGTTGGATGAAAAAGATGTATCTAGGATAACTCCTTTTAAGGGGAAAGGGCTAGATACATCTTTGCATTTGGGGTTATGTGTCTTTAATCCCACAGGGAGGATGTATCATGAGTAGTACAGGTCAGATTAAAATTATAATTAATGATAGAACTGTATTTGCACAAAGAGGAGAGAATCTTTTAGAGTTTTTAAATAAAGAGGGGTGTAATATACCACATCTTTGTTATTTACCTGGAGCAAAAGAAGCTTCGACTCCCTGTGGGCTTTGTATAGTAGAAATTGAAGGAGAAGGTATTAAAAGATCTTGTAATATAAAAATAGATAGAGAACTTGTAGTAAAAACACATACAAAAGAGCTTGAAGAACAAAGGAAAAAGATACTAGAATCCCTTGCAAAGGCTCATTATGGAGATTGTAGAGCACCTTGTAATCTTACTTGTCCAGGTGGAATAAACGTCCAAGGGTATGTTAATCTAATAGCAAAAGGTGAATATATTGCCGCACTTAAACTTATAAAAGAGAGAAATCCACTTCCTGCGATTGTAGGTAGAGTTTGTCCTAGATTTTGTGAGACACGCTGTAGAAGAATCTTAATAGATGAACCTGTTGCCATAAATCATCTAAAGCGTTTTGTTGCTGATTATGCAATGGAGCATGGTTTTAAAGATGATCAAGTTGCTTCTCCTACAGGTAAAAAAGTTGCCATCATTGGAGGGGGTCCTGCGGGGCTTTCTTGTGCATATTATCTTAGGAAGTTAGGGCATGATGTTACAATTTTTGAAGCTAAAGGTCATCTAGGAGGAGCAGTCTATTATTTCTTCCCAGGATACAAAGTATCAAAAAGGGTTGTTGATAAAGAAGTTCAACAGATTGTCAACCTAGGTATTCATGTTAGAACAAATCAGAAGTGGGGAAGAGATTTTACTTTAGAAGACTTAAGAAGAAATGGTTTTGAAGCAATATTTATTGCTACAGGCCTATCAAAACAAAAGAGTCTTGGGATTGAAGGTGAAGAGCTTTCATATGATGCACTTAAATTTTTATGTGAAGTAAATGCAGGAAAGATAAAAGAATGTGGACCTAGAGTCTTGGTTGTAGGTGGGGGAGATGTAGCAGTAGATGTTGCAAGAAGTGCAAGAAGACTTGGGGCAGAAGATGTAACAGTTATATATCCAAGATCTAGGGTTGAGCTTCCAGCTCATCAGAGGGATATAGAAGAAGCTGAAAGGGAAGGTGTAAATTTCTTCTTAATGGCTATGCCTATTAGATTAGAGAGAAATGGTTCTAGGATAAAGGTGGAGATGGCTAGGACCATTTTAGGTGAGCCTGATGAAAGAGGTATAAGAAGACCTGTTCCAATGCCAGGATCTCAACTATTTTGGGATGGAGAGCTTGTTATAAATGCGCAAGGGCAAGTTGGAGATGCAAGTTTCCAAGATTATGGAGAGCTTGAGGCAAAGATACATCTTTCTTCAAGAGGTACAATAAAAGCACATCCTACTACTATGAAAACAAATGTAGATGGCGTGTGGGCTGGTGGAGATGTTGTAACTGGGCCAAGAAGTGTTATACAGGCTGTTGCTGCAGGAAGAAGAGCTGCTGAATCAATACATGAGTATTTATTAGGCCATAAGGTATTTAAACCTGAGCCGAGGTTTAATTTTACCAAAGGTAGACGTTTTGAAGATGTGGATATGCAAAACTATGAGTCTTATAGTATAAGGCTCAGCGAAACGATGCCTTATAGAAATGCAGAGAGAAGGCTTAATGATTTTGATGAAATTGCACGTGGTTTTAGTGAAGATATGGCTCTTAGAGAGGCAAAAAGATGCCTACAATGTGGATGCTTAGGGCTTTCTAAGTGTACGTTTAGAGAATTTTGTATAGATTATAAGATCCCATCTAAAATTGGTAGAACAAAAAGAAGAGATATACCTGATGACTCCCATCCATTTATTTTAATTGATGCTAATAAATGTGTTGGGTGTGAAAGATGCATAAGATCATGTAACTATGATGCTATAATTCTCTCTATAATTCGAGACAATAAGACAGGTTTTATTGAAGATATTTCTATAAAGTTTACACAAGACTGTGTTGGATGTGGTTCTTGTGTAGATGCATGTCCTACTGGTGCACTTTCTAAAAAGGCTATTATGGTTCCTATATTTCCAGAGCAAGTGGTGAAAACAAGAAGTGTATGCACCTACTGTGGTGTTGGATGTTCTTTAGATTTAGTAGTTAAAAACAATGCTGTATTAGAAATAAAATCTTCAGAAGAATATCCACCCAATTATGGATTACTATGTCCTAAGGGACGATTTGGGTATGACTTTTTAAAACATGAGGAGAGGCTTTTATATCCTCTTTTAAGAGAGGATAGACAGGAAGAGTTTAGAGAAGTGTCTTGGGAAGAGGCTATTTCATTTATTGCAGATAGATTTAAAGATATTATTGCCAAATATGGTTCCCAATCTGTTGGGGTTTTGGCATCTTCAAGGTGTGAGAATGAAAGCAATTATCTTGCTCAGAAGTTTGCAAGAGCTGTATTAAAGACAAACAGTGTGGATAATTGTGCTAGGGTATGTCATGCTCCCTCTGTGGCAGGATTAAATATAGCGTTTGGTAGTGGTGCAGCAACAAATAGTCTGGATGAGATTGAAGATACAGGACTTATATTAGTATGTGGTGCTAATCCCCCAGAGGCGCATCCTGTTGTAGGGTTAAAGATTAAAAAAGCTCTTTCTAAGGGAGCAAAGCTTATTGTTATTGATCCTAGAAAGACGACTCTAGCAGAGGCAGCAGATTTTTGGATTGGATTAAGGGCTGGTACTAATGTTTTAGTTTTAAATGCAATGGCAAATGTCATTATAGAAGAAGGGCTCATAGATGAGAATTTTATTAAGTCTAGGACGGAAGGCTTTGAGGAATTAAGGGAGTATATTAAAGACTTTTCTCCTGAAAGTGTAGAAGAGGCAACAGGTGTTGATGCAAAGATTATAAGAGAGGCAGCTCGTCTTTATGCTAAGACAAAAGATGCACTTATCTTATATGGGCTTGGTGTTACCGAACATAGAGGTGGTACTCATGGTGTTATGGCTCTTGCTAATCTTACTTTATTAACGGGACATGTTGGAAGGCCTCTTTCAGGAATCTGTCCTTTAAGGGGACAAAATAATGTACAAGGCTCTTGTGATATGGGAGCTTTACCTTATGTATATCCTGGCTATCAACCTGTTGATAGTGATGAAGTACGTCAGAAATTTTCTAAGGCATGGGGTGTAGAGGTTCCTAAAGAAAAAGGGTTTACTGAACCTGTCATGTATGATGAAGCTCTTAAGGGTAATTTTAAAGGTATGTATTGTATTGGTTATGATCCACTTAAGACCCATGGCGATATAAATCGGATCAAACGTGCCTTTAAAATGATGGAGCTTGTAGTAGTTCAAGATATATTTATGACAGAGACTGCTAAAGAAGCGCATGTAGTTTTGCCAGCATGTTGTGTATTTGAAAAAGAGGGGACATTTACAAATGCAGAAAGAAGAATAAAAAGATTCCCCAAAATCATAGAGCCAAGAGGTGAAGCTATAGAGGATTGGAAGATCACTACAATGATTTCTAAAGCCATGGGATACAATATGGGCTATAAGAATATAGCAGAGATATGGGAAGAGATATCAAAACTTTGTCCGATATTTAAAGGAGTTGAATATAAAGGATTATGTAGTAAAGAAGGGGTTACATGGCCATGTACAGAGAAAGGGTCTTCTGGTACTAGAGTGCTTCATCAAGACAGGTTCCCAAGAGGAAAAGGAAAACTCTCTTGTATACCTTACATACCTTCTTATGAACAACCAGATAGTGAATATCCATTTATTCTTATAACTGCAAGAAGGCTCTTTCATTACAATAATGGTTCTATGACTACTAGATGTGAGGGACTTTTAAAGATGCTACCCCGTGAATATTTGGAGATAAATAGCCAAGATGCTGAGAGACTTGGTATCTCTGACGGAGATCATGTTACTGTTACCTCTAGAAGAGATAGTTTGATTTTAGAAGCCAGAATAACCGATAGGATGAAACCGGGTGAGGTCTTTATGTCATTTCATTTTTCAGATATTCTTACAAATAAGCTTACAAGCCCTGCGAGAGATGAACTTGCAGATACCCCTGAATATAAGGTATGTGCTGTTAGAGTTCAGAAATTATAATAGATATAAGGAGTTATTGGTGATATAGGATAACTTAGAATTATTAACTAAAAGGTTATGAGTAAATAAGATAGCTCCAATCCAATATAATCTGCTGCAGATGAAATTATTACAAGGTTTAGGAATATTTCATTAGTGTAGTTTATTAATAGACTTTTTTGCCCTAGACCAGGTTATGTTATCAACGGGGATAGATGTAATATCTTCTTAATAATTTTTCAACGCTTTTTTCATGTCTTAAGATATCATTTCATATGTAGTCAGTTCTTAGGAGTAACCATAGCATTTTAAGATAACAGTAGATACTTCCTTACCAAAAACAGCATCTACTTAAAAGTATTCTTCCGTAGAAAACTTTTCTGCTACATAAAAATTATCAATAAGTAGAAAATGTATGGTAAGTTTATGTTAATGGAGGGTACTGTGTCTTCAAATACATTTAGATTAAGATCATCATTTTTTAGGCATGTCACTTACTCGTAAGATTATTTTCCTTTGATTTTGTAACAGTTTTGTAAAGACTTTAACAACAATTTGACCTTAAATATTTGTATAAAATACTTAATAGGATCGACAAGTGAAGTGATAACCCATAACAAATGTTCATATTGAAAGGGGGTGAGAGTTAAAAATTTAGGGAGACAAATACGGTTTGGGATCAGTCTTTGACTGGGCTTTAAAGAGTAACAACTTGTAAGGAGTTAACCTATGAGTGATATAGGAGGGACAAAGGGAGCGGTAATAGTTGGATTTATTATAGGCTTTTTTATAGCTATACTTTTAGCCCTATTTGCCGCCTCTAAGATTGAATCTACAAGCACTGTTAAGTTTTGTTCTTCCTGCCATGAGATGAAGATCTTTCGAGATACATGGGCTGAAGCTGTACATGGATCAGATCAACTAGGTGTTATGAAGGCAAAATGTGTAGATTGTCATCTGCCTCATGAGGGAGTAGTTGATTATCTCATAACAAAATCGGAAGCTGGGATCCATGACTATTTAGCACATATTCGTGGCAAAAAGACTGATTGGATCTCCAAATGGAAAAACAGAGGCCCTCATGCTCATGGTGCGTATGAGTCTGGCTGTAAAAGGTGTCATAAAGAACTTATTGCTCCAGGGATTCCAATAAAGGCCTTTACTGCTCACAGAGCATATGAATTAGGGGAGACAAAACTTAATTGTATAGATTGTCATCATATGGCTGGACATGGAGATTTAGTCCTAGCCATTATGGAGTCAAAGAATAAATGAAATAAATGTTAAATGTTAAGGAGGGATTATGTGTCTTTCTAAAAGACCGCTCTTGTTTGTAATTTGTTTAAGTTTTTTAACAATGGTTATGGCTAATTCCGCTTTAGCCGCTAAGGATAAAAAGGTCTATTATCCTGATTTGTCTAAGGTAAAAAAGATACTTATAAAAAGGGGTTACTCAAAAGTAGCTATTAAGTGTATAGAGTGTCATGCTAAAAAGACCCCAGGGATTGTTGAAGATTGGAAGTCCAGCCGCATGGCCCATGCAGGGGTCTCATGTTATGATTGCCATGTTGTTCCAAAGAGTTCTCCTTTGGCAAGTCAGTGTGAAGGGATGAGAGGAAGCAATGTCTATACAACCCCTGTTGTTACTCCTAAGACATGCGGACGTTGTCATCCTACAGAGGTTAAGCAATTTGAAAAAAGTGGTCATGCAAAGCTTGCTAGTGCACCAGTAGTAGAGAAGAAAAAGTTTATAAAGCTTTGTTACTACCTTGAAGGTGGTCAATTTGCTGGTGTTCCAGAAGGTAGCAAATTGACACTTGCACCAAGACAAACTGGATGTCAGATGTGTCATGGTTGTGTTGTAAAGCTTGGACCAGATAAGAAACCAGTAGATGGTTGGACTGGTGGAATTGGTACAAGATACCCTGATGGCTCTATTGGAAACTGCATTGTATGTCATAACCGTCATGCATTTAGCATCGCAGAGGCTAGAAAGCCTGAGGCATGTGGAAAATGTCACTTAGGTCCTGATCATCCAGATATTGAAATCTATTATGAGAGTAGCCATGGACAAAGATTCTTAACAGAGGGTGAGCATTGGAAATGGGATAGTGCTCCAGATACATGGGAGCCTGGAGATTATTCTGCTCCTACTTGTGCTACCTGTCATATGAGTGGAATTGGTAAGTTAAGTCCTACTCATAATATCAGCGAACGTCTTAAATGGGATTTAGTGCATCCAAAGAGTGTTATAAGAAGTGGACTTCGTGGAGATGGTGTAAAAGGTCGCCAGCTTATGAGAGAAGTTTGTCTAAATTGTCATAGCAAACTCTTTGTAGATACTCAATTTGATAAGCTTGATAGAACTGTTGAACTTTATAACTTCTACGAAACCAATGCTAAAAAGATGTTAACCACTCTCAAGTCAAAAGGACTTCTTAAAAAAGATCCTTGGAGTGATCCAATACAAGAACTCTACTACTACTTATGGCACCACTGTGGTCGTCGTATAAGACATGGTGCTGCAATGGATGGTCCAGACTATGCTCATTGGCATGGATTCTTCCAGCTCTTCCAGATGTATAAAGATATGCAAGCCCTTTATAACTATAGGATGAAACACAATAAGATCGAAGAGTTAAGCCCAGTAATGTCAACAGGTCCTCTTTAATAGGTAAGACTGTGGGTGGGAGTGCCCACCCACAGTAATCTAAAAAATAAAAAGCTTGGGGAGGGATGTTATGTTTAATACCTATAAGATAAAAAGATGGAGTATTTTTATAGTTTTGTTTTTGGTTGCTGTTTTCTGGAATGTTCAATTTGCTAGCGCAGGTATAGTAGAAGATTTTTCTAATGCCTTAAAAAGTGGAAAACCAACATTAGAGTTGAGACTTGCCTATGAATATGTAAATAACAATGAACTTTCTTATCCGAATAAACATCCAGGTAATGAAATAAGTCTTAGAACAAGGGTTGGATATAGAACTGGCGAGTTTTTAAAGACTACAGCATATATTCAGCTTCAAAATGTTACTAATTTAATGGAACAGTTTAGTTTTAAAAAGGGCTATCCTGCCAAATTAGAAGGTGATACGGCTCAAGATTTTATTGGTGATCCTGATGGTAGCCGTGTTCAACAGGCATATTTAGATTTTCATTTTATTCCTCAGACACTCATTCGTCTAGGTCGTCAAGAAATTACACTTGATGATCATAGACTTATTGGAAATGTAAATTGGCGTCAAAATGGTCAGTCTTTTGATGCCTTAACAATTATAAATCATTCTGTACCAAATCTTACACTTTTTGCAAGCTACATAAATCAAGTAAATACAATATTTTTAGGACATATGGACTTAGATGCATTTTATCTCTTCCACGCTACTTATACAGGGATTAAGGGACAAAGTATTAGCGCATTTGTGTATCTTTTAGATACAGAAGATGATACTCCAAGCGCAAGAGATTGTAGTACTTATGGGGTAAGAGCAAATGGTAATGTGCCAATATTAAAGTCCTTTGCACTTAAATATGCAGTTGACTATGCACATCAAGGGGATTTTCAAGATGGAGAAGACCACAATGCAAATATGTTTAATATGTTTTTAGGTGCAAAAGTCAATGTATTTAATATAGGCGCAGGCTTTAGTTACATATCTGGACAAGATGGCAAGGATCGTCCTTTTGATACTCTATTTAGCACAGCACACAAGTTTAATGGCTGGGCAGATGAGTTTTTAGCAACAAATGGTGGCAAATTGACCCCAGGACTTGAAGACTACTATGTACAGGCAGGTGTTCAAGCTATAGGAATAAAGTTTTTAGCTGTTTATCACTATTTTGATACTACAGATGAGAAGAATCAATTTGATGGTACATATGGAGATGAGATAGATCTTCTTGCTGCAAGAAAGCTCACCAAAAATCTAAGTACTTTATTAAAGTTTGCTTATTACAATCGTAAAGACAATGAATCTAGTGGGTATTTAAATCCAACTACAGATAAGACAGTTGTTTGGGCAAGACTTATCTATAAATTTTAAGCCTTTTTAATAAGGAGGAGGTTGTGAAAAGAATAATATTATCTCTAGTTGTCTTGCTCTTTATGGTGTCAATTATTGGGGCGTGTGCATTTAGATGTCCATGTGGTTGTTTTAGAGCTAAGGATTCTAATACTAATACAAATAGACAAATAGCACTCAACAAAGATCCTAAGCCTAAAACACTACGCAAACATCCTAAGCTATCTTCTCAACAAAAACTTATTGCATGTGCTACATGCCATAAAGAGGTTACACCAAAGATATATAAGCAGTGGTACAACTCAGGCCATGGACTAGATAATGTCAAATGTTTTCAGTGCCATGGTACATATGAGAATTTTAGGGCTATCCCAGACCCAAGTACATGTGCAGCCTGCCATGCAAAAGAATATAAGAAGAGTGTAACTGGTAAAACATGCTGGCAGTGTCATCCTGCACATAGGTTTACTGTCCATAAGTAGCTTAGGAGGTTAAGCATGGGAATTACTAGACGTGAATTTATAAAAAGGGCAGCAGCTTTAACTGCTGCTTCATATATAGGTATGAACCTACCTGATGGTTTTGAAGATATAGCCCATGCAACAGATGTTGATAAGTGGGTACGCGGTTCTTGTCGTTTTTGTGGTGTTGGTTGCAGGGTAGAGTTAGGTGTTAAAAATGGAAGGGCGGTTGCTATAAGAGGAGTTTCTGATTCTAGAACTAATATGGGTTTTTTGTGTATGAAAGGGATGCTTTTTTATAAGTTAATGTCTCACCCTGAGCGTCTAAAGAAACCCCTTTATAGAGCAAACAAAAACCAGCCCTTTAAAGAGATATCTTGGGATCAAGCGCTTGATATTGCTGCTAAAGAATTTGCTAAGGCTGTTAAGAGTTATGGTAGTAACTCTGTTGCATATTATGGTTCAGGTCAAGCCCTAACTGAAGAGACATATATATTCCAAAAGGTGATGAGGGCTGGCCTTAAAACAAATAATGTAGAGGGTAATCCAAGACTATGTATGGCAAGTGCTGTTGGTGGTTATGTGACATCTTTTGGTGCTGATGAACCAATAGGTGCATATCGAGACATAGAAAAATGTAACTGTTTCTTTATTATTGGGAGTAATATGGCAGAAGCCCACCCTGTACTATTTAGAAGGGTGATGAGACGTAAATTAAATAATCCAGACACAGTTAAAGTAATAAATGCTGATCCTCGGGTGTCTCCTACATCAAGAATTGCAGATATACATCTTAAGTTTGAACCTGGTACAGATCTAGCCCTTTTAAATGCAATGGCTTATGTAATTCTTGATGAAAAGTTATATAATGAGGATTTTATAAAAAACTATGCTACGTTTCGTGTTGGTAAAAAGGTTGAGGTAAGCTTTGAAAAATATAAGGAATTTATTTCTAAATATAGTCCAGAAAAGGCTGCTAGGATATGTGGTGGCAATATTACTGCTGAAAACATAAGGAAAGTTGCCCGTTGGTTTGCCAATTCCATGGCTACAATGAGTATGTGGACAATGGGCATAAACCAGCGTAAGAGAGGTGTATGGGCAAATAACCTTATTCATAATCTACATATCCTTACAGGACAGCTTTGTAAGCCAGGGGCAGATAGCTTTTCCTTAACAGGACAGCCTAATGCCTGTGGTGGGGTTAGAGAAGGTGGAGGGCTTTGTCATATATTACCAGCTCATAGGCTTGTTAAAAATGATAAGGAGCGTCACGAAGTAGAAGAACTCTGGGGAGTACCTAAAGGAAGAATTCCTGCCAAACCTGGCTATCACACAATTGCCATGTTTAAGGCAGTAAATGAGGGCAAGATAAAGGCCATTTGGATAAATTGTACTAGTCCTGCTCAAAGCCTTCCAAACTGTGATCCTTATAGAAGAGGAATGCTAAGGGATGATGTCTTTATGGTTGTTACAGACATCTTTCCTACAAAGACTACAGAGCTTGCCAATCTAATATTGCCAACAGCATTTCATTTTGAAAAAACAGGTGTCTTTGGCTGCACTGAACGTAGATCCCAACTTACTACAAAGGCGGTTGATCCACCTGGTGAAGCCAAGCCAGAGGTATGGATTGTACGTGAATGGGCACTTAGATTAGCAAAAGAATTAAACGATCCTGTAATAAAGAAATGTGTAGAGCCATTTTTAGGAAAAGAGGAAGGCTATGAGCTTTCTAAAGCAATATGGGAAGAATATACACAAAAACTTACTAAAAATAGAGATAATGATCTAAGTGGTGCTACTTATGATGTACTTAAGAAGTTACCTGATGGAGTGCAATGGCCAGCTCCAACAAAAGAATTTGCTTTAAAAGGTGGTACATATAAAAAGTTTGTAAGGGGGATAGATCCTCTAGCAGATAAATATGCTATAAACGATTTGCCATACCAGTTTTATGGTGAAGCCCATCAGGATAAAAAATTATGGATATGGCTTAGACCATATAAGGGTCCTGCAGAACCACCTGATGAACAATATCCATTTTACTTATCAACAGGAAGGGTTATTGATCACTGGCATACAAGCAGTATGACTGGAAGAATCTTAGAACTTATGAGGGCTAACCCTTATGCATTTGTAGAGATAAATCCCAAAGACGCAAAGAAATTGGGAATAAGCCCTGGAGATATGGTTTTAGTTGAATCCAGACGAGGCAAGAATTTACTTCCTGCCAAGATATATGAGGGTCCAATAGAAGGTATGGTGTTTGTCTATTGGCATGATATGTTTGAAGACAGGATGATAAACAAGGTCACAAAGGATGCCTATGATCCTGGTTCAAAAGAGCCAGAGTTTAAGATTTGTGCTTGTAGAATAAGGCGTGTATCTGGTCCCAAACCTTTAACCCCCTACATCGTACGGAAGAATTGGCCAAGTGATTGGCATCCTTCTTCCTAGTTAGGTTATACACTTTGGGGATGGGGTTCCCATCCCCTTTTAAATTATGGAGGCTATTTATGCCTATAGGTGGTTTTGTTGTAATGGTAGATCCAAAAGAACAAGATTTAGTAGTTAAAAAGCTTAAGCACAAAGATTTTGTTGAAGTATATGGTTCAGATAAAAAAGGAAACATTGTCATTGTAATAGATACACATAGTTCAGATGAAATGGAAGATATAGTAAAAGAGATCTCTCTTATAAGTGGGGTATTATCTGTTGGTCTAACATATTTACATGCCGAAGATGAAGTAGAGAGGATTGAAAAAGGTGAATACATCCCAAAAATCAAAGGAAGACAAAGAGGATTCTTACACTAGGAGAGATTTTTTACTAACGGCTTCTATAGGAGGATTTTCTCTTTTAAACACCTTTAAAAGTGGTGATATTAGATCTCACTCTCCAGTGAAGACAAATGTATTAAGACCTCCTGGAGCAGTTTGTGAAGATATTTTTTTAAGTAAATGTATTCGTTGTGGAAGATGTGTAGAGGTTTGTCCTTATAGAGCAATAAAACCTTTAGATATTCGTTATGGTGTATATGCAGGCAGTCCCCTTATACATGTGTTAGATATCCCGTGTTATCTATGTATGAAGTGTGTCCATATATGTCCTACTGGTACTCTTAGACCTGTTGCTATGAAAGATGTAAGGATGGGACTTGCTGTAATAGATAAACACACATGCATTACTTGGAAAGGAGAGGCACTTTGTAGGACATGCTATAATGTATGCCCTTTTAAGGAAAAAGCAATCCATTTAGATGAGTTACGTCCTGTTGTAGACGAAAGATACTGTACTGGTTGTGGTATATGTGCACATGGTTGTCCTGTTACAAATAAGGAAGGCTTAAAAGGTATAAATATAAGACCTATTTACGCATTTAAGTCCCAAAGATGAAAAATAAAAAAAGAAATAAAAGTTATAAATGGAGTAATAGGCGATTCTTAATACAATTTGGAGCCTTCTTGTTGATACTTATAGCTCCATTTTTAAACTACTATCTTCGTATAAATTTTGTTCAAGGTTGGTATCAATCTATAAGTATAGGAAGACTTTGGTTTGTATCTCCACTTGAGGGACTTGAAAGTATCCTTACTTCTAAACTTATATATCTACCACTCCTAATAGGTATGGCACTGCCTATCTTACTTGCTCTTTTGTTAGGAAGAGTCTTTTGTGCATGGATATGTCCTATAAGCTTTTTAAGCGAACTTATTGATAGATTAATTAGAATCTTTTCTAAAAAAAGATATAGAAAAGACTTAATTAAGCTTCCTAAAAGGCTATTTTGGTTTTCTCTTATTATTGAAATAACATTAGCTATGATACTTGGTACTCCAATATTTGTCTTTTTATCTCCACCAGGATTAGTTGGAAGAGAGATTATGATGGCGGTATTCTTTCATACCTTTGTATTAGAGGGTATTGTTGTATTTATAGTGCTCGGACTTCATATGCTAACTAGGCGTTTTTTCTGTCGTTATTTATGCCCTCTTGGAGCATTACTTGGAATAATAGGAGCAAAAAGAAGGCTTGTAGTAATACATAATCCATCTATTTGTAATAGATGTGGAATGTGTAAAAATGCCTGTCCACTTGATCTTAACCCCACAAAGGGTGATAGTTTATCGGCTTATTGTTGGAATTGCGGGGAGTGCATAGATGTTTGTAAAAAAAGGGCATTAGATTTTTATTGGGCAGAGCTAAGGGTTAAACCGTTATGTAATACTAGTCTCCATCAGGTTCAAAACGATACCCAACCCCTGGATGAGTCAAGATGAATCTAGGGTTTTCTGGATCGGGTTCAATCTTTTTTCTAAGCCTTCTTATATGAACATCTAAAGCCCTACTCCAAGAGTAGACTTCTTTGTTAGGCCAAAGCTGGCCACATAAAAAATCTCTTGAAAGGACTTTCCCTTGATTAGATGCCATGAGATCAAGAAGGTCATACTCCTTTTTGGTAAGTTTAATAGGCTTATCATTTAGAAATACTTGTCTCTTGGCATGATCTATTTTAATAGCCCCATAGGAGATCTTTTTATCTTCTCCCATAGAACTTCTTCTTAAGCAGGCTTTAATACGTGCTTCAAGTTCTAGATATTCAAAAGGTTTTATTACATAGTCATCTGCTCCTACCTCAAGCCCTCTTATCCTGTCTTGAAGAGCATCTCTAGCTGTAAGCATGATTATTGGTACATTAGATTTTTTTCTGATTTGTTGGCAGACAATTATGCCGTCTATATCTGGTAACATCAAATCAAGTAAGATGAGGTCTGGGGCAAAAGTTTCAAAGAGTTTTAATGCGTTTTTCCCTGTAGTTGCCCCCTCTACTTCATAACCATCTAGTTTGAGTTGTTCTTTTAAAATCGTAAGGATATCTTGATCATCTTCAACTATTAGTATTTTTCTTTGATTCACTAAATACCTCCTGTTTGTTTTTATTAATAAGAGGTATGGTTATGTTAAATGCTGTTCCCTTATGGGTTGGCTGAGAGATCCAAACTCGTCCTCCATGGGCTTCAATTATTGCTTTTACAATAGCAAGTCCTAAGCCAATACCCTCACTTGCCTTTTCCCCTGCACGTCTAAAAAATTTCATAAATACTTTATCCCATTCTTCTTTAGGTATCCCTGGGCCATAATCTTCTACAGTAATTTGAGCAAAATTTTTATTGGAACTAAGTTTTACTTCTACACTTTTGTTTTTAGGAGAAAACCTTATAGCATTTGATAATAGGTTTGAAATAGCCTGTTCAATACGGTTTCTATCTATCATGGCAATCAATGGTTGTTCTGGAGGGCTATATTCTAACTTTACCTTTTTATCCCATGAAATAGGCATAACCATAAGCACTGCGTCTTCTATTACCTCAGAAATATCTGCTTCCTCAAGATTTAATTCTAGTTTGCCAGCTTCTATTTTGGCACAGTCAAGTAGATTCCCAACCATTGTGGATAATTTTTCTATATTCCTCTGTTGTATCTCTAGATAAGACTTAATATCTGGATTATTTCCATATTTTTTATACATTAGTTCTGTAGCCCCTTTTATGGCTGTTATAGGGGTTTTTAGGTCATGTGTGACATTTGAAAAAAAGTCTGATTTATATCTTTCAACTTGTTTTAATTCGTCATAGGCCTTTGAGAGTTCCTTTACAGCCTTTTCAACTTCGTGTTTTAAGATCCTTTGTTGGTTTGCTAAAGAGCTTATCATACGATTAAAGCTATGAGCGACCTTTTCCCATTCTTTACTTGCTTTTAGTTCGACTTTTACATCTAGGTTCCCTTGTTCAATTTGATCTGAGGCATCTTTTAGATGATTTAATGGAGCAATAACAAATCGTCTTAACATTAAATATAGCAAAGAAAGCATGAACAAAAATATAGTTAACAAATAGAATGAAAAGGTACGTCTTGTCTCAGAGATTGTCTGATATATAGAGTCTGCAGGGAAAGAGATACTTATACATCCTAATACCTCTTTGTTTAGATATAACTTTTTAGCATGGCAGTTTATACACTCATTTTCAAAAATGAGTGGTGCAGCATACTTAAATAATATATGTCCCTTAATTTTTATAAGTTGACAGTAAGATGTTGCTTTTTTTGCCTCAAATAGATTAATAGCCTTTTGTTCAAATTTAGATGGAGAGTGGTCAGGATTTATTGCATTGTTGACAGCAATTTTTACTCGGTATGGCATTTTTTTAGCAGCAAATCTTGCTATTTTTTTAGTAAAGGCAGAAGGGGTGATCTTTTCATAGTCTCCGTCTTTTGTTTTTATATACAATCCTCCAACACTTGATATCCACTGCCGTGTTAAAACAATATAGTGATATATACCTAGAGCTTGGTGTTTAAGCTGAGCAATTAAAATATAATTTTGTTGCTTATCAAGCCAATAAAAAAATATTGACCAAAGGATGCCAAAGATTACTAATAGCCATAAAATGATCTTTTTACCTAAAGAAGAAGGTAATAGCTTCATTTTTCATTACCAAATTTTTTTAATATACTAATTTTTTGTTAATAGTTTCAATAAGTTCAATTAAGTTTTTTTTGGTTACTTGTTGTCTTGTCTTAATCTCAGGAGAAAATATTTTAATCTTTAGTTCTTCAAACATTATATCAAGTTTTTTTATAAGGTTAAGGAGTTGTGTATTATCAAGTTGATTGGCAATAATTTTATTTTTTATACTATCGAATTCTTCTTTTATTTTTAAGATTTCTTGTTGTTTTTGAAATTCTTTTGCTGGATTATTATAAGCTCTTTGTATTCTTATACGAAAAGCCTCTAAATATCTAGGTAGTTGATAGAGTTTTTCTATATCTATACTTTGAGGGAAGTTATACGGTACCAATATATTCAATTCATCTAATAAATGATTAAACAGAGTATCTTTTTTATAGATTTTTAGTCTATTTATATGTAAATTTTTTAATTCTTGATATATATCAACTTTTAAGGACAATATTTTAATAATTTGTCTTATTAAGTTTGTAGCATTAGCTACTAAATTGCTTCTTATAGATTCTAATATTAAAGAAATTTTCTTAGGATTTTTTAATATCTCTTCAACGTCTATATTAATGATATTATCAACAACATAGTTAAATATATCATTATGTAGTTCTTTTGAGTGTCCGCAATTTAGAAGTTTTAATATTAGATCTTTAGGAGGTTTTGATATTTTATAAATGTAATTTAGTTGCTGAGATAGTTTCTTTTTTAGATATTCTTTTATTGCATAGTGGGTATGATTTTTAGCATCTTTTAAGGTAGGGAATAGTTTTATCCATAACTTTTTATCTATCAACTCTAAACCAAAGTATAACTTTTGTTCTGTTTTAACTCCATCTAAAGGCTTAGTTATTGTTATATGGTCTGAAAATTGAGGAAGGCTTTCTAACTCAAATGGACCTTTTTCATATATCTTTTTTACATCTTTTATTGTTTTGTCTTTGTCAAATTCCTTTTTTAGCTTTATATCAAATTGTTGTTTTAACCCTCTTAAATCTCTACTATGGGCAATAATCTTATCTGCCTTACCAATGATCTCAAATCTCATCAGTAAATGTCTAGGAAGATTGTCTAGAGACCACATTGTCCTTTCAACTTTGACTCCCCGTTTTTTTAGCACCAGTTCTAAGGCTTCTAACAAAGGCGCTTTAGCAAACTCCAATTCTTTTACTATCTCAGATGCTGTCTGATTAATAGGAATAAGTTTTTTCCTTATATTTTTAGGAAGAGATTTTAATAAGTATTGAACTTTTTCTTCCAAAAATCCCGGCACAAGCCATTCAAATGGCCAAGGATCTATATCTGGCAAATCCTTTAGAGGTATTTTTACACTTATACCATCTTCTTCTTTAGATGGAGAAAATCTATATGTAAGTTCAAACTCTTTACCATTTATTTTGATAGTGCCTGGGAATAATCTTAGCTCTTCTTCTTTTGGATAGGATTTTAATATTTGTTCCTTAGAAAATTTTAAGATATCCTGTGATCCAAATCGGCTTAGTACCAACTTTAGACATCTTTCATTTACAATTAGTCCTGAAGGTAGTTTCTTTTTTTCATGTATATTAAGATGGAATGTTGCCCATTGTTCTAACTTAGAAATAGCCTTTTCATATATAGAAAAGATAATTTCTTCTTCTACTAAGATATCTGGTCGTCTAGTTCGATCTTCAAGTTCTTTTATCTCTTCTATAATCTTTCTGTTGTGTTCTAAGAATTCATATTTACCTAATAGTTCACCTCTTACAAGCCCTTGTTGTATAAATATCTTTCTTGATTCATGTGGATCAATTCTTGAGAAGTCTACAAGACGCTTTTCTACAATTGTAAGTCCATATAGGCTTACTCTTTCCCATGCTACAACACTAGCCCGTCCCCTGTGCCATCGTGGTTCAGACCAAATCCTTGTACAAAGGTGTGGGGCAAGCTCTTCAACCCATTTAGGATTTATTTTAGCTACTGTCCTGGCAAAGAGTTTTGTTGTACGTACAAGTTCATAGGATACTATCCATTTAGGTTGGGCTTTAAACAAATATGAAGAAGGGTGAATATAAAGCTCCTTTCCCCTTGCTCCAATATACTTATGTCCCTCTTTATTAAGGGCTATATGACTTAAAAATCCTGCTAATATGGCCATATGGATTTGTTCATAATTGGCAGGGCTGTCATTTATTGGAAAGTCTCCACACTCTTCTAATATATCCAAAAGCTGCTTGTAAATATCCTCCCATTGTCGCATATGGTTATATGAGAGAAAGTGTTCTTTACAAAAGTTTCTTATTTCTCTATTACTTGCCCCTTTTTCTTTTAACCTTTTATAACTATTCCATATACGTAAAAAACCTAGAAAGTCTGATGAAGTATCTGAAAATTTATTGTGCATTTGCTGGGCTTTTAATTGCATTTCTATAGGACGTTCTCTGGGATCTTGAATGCTAAGGGCTGCAGCAATAATTAAGATTTCTTTTAAAGCATTTTGTTTTCTTGCTTCAATAATTATTCTTGATATACGAGGATCTAATGGCAGTTTTGCCATCTGATGGCCAATATGAGTAAGTTTATTATGATGGTTTATTGCTCCTAATTCTCTTAATGTAAGGTAGCCTTCTTTAATTGCTTTTGGTGATGGGGGGTCTATAAATGGAAAATCTGATGCAGAGCCAAGTCCTAGGTATAAAAGTTTTAGTATAACTTCAGCAAGATTTGATCTTAATATCTCTGGTGGAGTAAATTGGGGCATGTCTTCATAGTCTTTTTCACTATAAAGTCTTATACATACGCCAGGTGCAAGTCTGCCAGCTCTACCGGCTCTTTGATCTGCACTTGCTTTAGAGATAGGTTGTACAGGAAGGGCCTTGGTATGAGAGCTTATGTTATATCTAGCAATCCTTGCTAGTCCAGAATCTACTACATATTTTATACCAGGTACGGTTATAGATGTTTCTGCTACATTAGTTGCTAAAACAATCTTTTGTCCTGAAAATGGCTTAAATATCTTCTGTTGTTCAAAGGAGGCAAGCCTACCAAACATTGGAAGTACCAAAACATCTTTATTTTTGAACCTATCTTTTAAGAGATTTAAGGTGTCAATAATATCATTTTCTGTAGGCAAAAATACTAGAATATCGCCCAAGACATCTTGTTTTCTGATTTCATATACCGCTCTTAATACTTGTTCACTAAGAGGAAGTTCTTCTTCTGAATCTTCAAAAGTCATATATCTTATATCTACCGGAAAGCTTCTTCCTGACACCTTTATAACAGGAGCATTTTTAAAGGCCTTTGAAAATTGTTGAGTATCTATTGTGGCTGATGTAATAATAACTTTTAGATCAGGCCTTTTAGGTAGGATTTTTCTTAGTAACCCTAATAAAAAATCAATATTTAAGCTTCTTTCATGAGCTTCATCTACAATGATTGTGTCATAGTTTTTAAGTAACTTATCTCTATGTACTTGGGCTAATAACAGTCCGTCTGTAGCATATATTATGCGAGAAAGAGGGCCTGTTTTGTCTTTAAATCTTATTTTATATCCTACAATCTGTGGACCAAATTCACCAAGCTCTTGAGCCACTTTTTGAGAGATGGTAATAGCTGCTATTCTCCTAGGTTGTGTGCATACAATTGGAGCCTTTTTACCTCTGCCTGCTTTAAGACACAACTTAGGTAGTTGGGTAGTTTTCCCTGAGCCAGTCTCACCTGTAATTATAAGTACTTGATGTGTTTTTAGTGCTTCAATAATTTCATCTTGATGGTTATATATTGGTAGTTCTTTTGGACATGACAAATCCAATTTATTCCAGACTTCATCTGGTATTTCTCTTGTTCTATAAGTCATAAATTCTATGCGGAAAGTTCTTTTAGTACCTGTTGCTGGAGTTCTCTTAATCCTCTACTTGGCTTTACTTCCATGTTAGGTGTTTTTTCTATATCTTTAAATTCGTTAGGAAGACTTTCTAATTCACTAGAAGCTCTAGCTTTTATAGTATTTAGGTTCTCTTGGTGTACAATCTTTCCTTTTTCCATAACAGGGATAAGGAGAGGGATTGCCCCTTTTACCTTTTCATCTCTAAGTCCTAATATGTCTCTTTTTATAAACCCTTTTTCATCAAGGCATCTATAGATTTGTTTTTTACCGCTCCATGTAACCTTTTTTGGGGAAAGTTTTGCTACTGCTCTATCTCCTATTTCAACCATTTTATATACAGTATTTAGATATGGTGCATCTGCTGATACCCCCATCTTTGTACCTACACCAAAGGCATCTATTGGAGAATCTTCTTTAATAAGTTGATTTATCTTGTATTCATCAAGCCCTCCGCTTACAAATATTTTAACATATTTTAATCCTGCTTCATCTAAGAGCTTTCTAGCCTTTTTACTCATTTCAACAAGATCTCCGCTGTCTATCCTGATCCCTATGAGTTTTTTACCTTTTTTTTCCATCTCTTTTGCAACTTTTATAGCACTGTGTGTACCTTTTATAGTGTCATAAGTATCTACTAAAAAGACACTATTATTAGGAAAAAGTTTACAAAATGCTCTAAAGGCATCTTCTTCTTTATCAAAGGACTCAACAAAAGAGTGTGCCATTGTACCTGTAACAGGTATACCAAACATCTTTCCTGCAAGACAATTGCTAGTTGCTACAAAACCCGCAATATAGCTTGATCTAGCTACTTTTAATCCTGCTTCTATACCTTGAGTCCTTCTTGCAGAAAAATCTATCACTGCTTTATTTTTAGCAGCTAATACACATCTAGCTGCTTTAGATGAAATCATAGTTTCAAGATTTATGGCATTTATTATAAGTGTTTCAACAAGTTGAGCCTGTATAAGTGGTGCTGTTACCTCAAGTACTGGTTCATTTGGGAAAAATATAGTTCCTTCAGGCAGTGCCCAAACATCACCTTCAAAATGGAATGTCCTTAAAAATTCTAAAAAGTCTTCAGGAAACATCTTAAGAGATTTTAAATATAAAAGCTCTTCTTTTGAAAATGAAAATGATTCTAATATACTTAATGCTTCATATAATCCTGCTGAAATAAAAAAGGATCTATCAGCAGGGGGCTTTCTCATAAAAAGGGAAAATGTAGCTTTTTTATTTAGATTTAGCTTAAAGTAGCTTGCTGCCATTGTAAACTCATATAAATCTGTAGCTAGGCAAAGAGAGCTCTGTCGAATCTCCACTATCTCCTCCTTTTAAGGGCTTTATAAAGAATTTTGAGACATTTATAACCTAAAATTTGTTCTAGTACAAAGAAAATAGGTAACTGAGTTTGACAATATTGGCAATGGTATTTAGAATGATTTTTATGTTACTAGAGAAGATTACAATGTTAGAATTTGAACAAGGGCTTAGACAGACAAAGTCTGTAATAGTACCTTTTGGTTCTGTAGAAGAACATGGTAACCATCTCCCTCTTGGTACAGATACTGTCCATGCCTATGAACTTGCACATCTAGTAAGTCAAAAAAGGCCAGTATTTGTTGCTCCGCCCTTATGGTATGGGCTTTGTAGAAGCACAAGCAGGCATCCTGGTACACTAACTATTACTCAGCCTGTGTTAAGATCTATTACAATAGAGATAATAAAGAGTCTTTATCAACAAGGACTTAGAAATTTCATTTTACTTTCAGGACATGCTGGTTCTACTCACATGGCAGCTATCATAGATGCTGCAGATACAGTAATAAAAGAGATAGAAGATATAAACATTGCCGCCCTTTCTATAATTGATCTTATAAAGATGTTAGATGATAAGCTTATTGAAACTGAGGGGGATTCCCATGCAGGAGAGGTAGAGACTTCCTTGATGATGTTTTTAAGACCAAAAGATGTCAAAGGAACTAGCCCAAAAGAGTTTCCCACCTTTCCAGCATTTATAATTACAAGAGATAAAAGAAGATTTTGGCCTAATGGGGTTTGGGGAGATCCTTCAAAGGCTAGTATTCAAAAAGGAAAAGATATATTGGAAAAAGAAGCGCAACTATTAGTTGATTTATTAATTAAACTTGAGACAAATAAATTTTAAGTTAAAACCTCTTATAAAAGAAAGGGTATATTATGAGGCAAATAGATCGAATAAAGTTATTTATACCAATCATATTGGCAGTTTTTTTAGTTTCTGCTTGTCATGCTCAAAAAAAGCCTAAGGAAAGGGGTCCTAAAGCACCTGACTTTACTCTTGAGGATCTCAATGGCACAGTGGTACATCTTTCAGATTTTAAGGGGAAGGTGGTACTTTTAAACTTTTTTGGTACATATTGTCCACCTTGTAGAATGGAAATTCCTGGTTTTGTAAGACTTCAAAAAGAATTTGGGCCAAAAGGCTTTCAAGTTATAGGAGTTAGTGTTGATCAAAATCCTCTTTTAGTTCTTCCAAGGTTTATAGGAATATATCATATAAATTATCCAATACTTTGTGCTACAGATAAGGTCTTAAGGGATTATGGTAATATATATGCAATCCCTGTGACAGTACTTATAAGTAGAGATGGTATTGTATTAAAACGATATGTTGGTATGGTTACAGAAAATACTCTTATCCCTGAGATTAAAAAGGCTTTAAAAGAACATTAAGGCTTTAAAAAGCCTTGACAAAACCAAAAAAAGTGTTAAGTAGTCTCTCACACAGAACAAGGGCCGTTAGCTCAATTGGTAGAGCAACTGACTCTTAATCAGTAGGTTCGGGGTTCGAGACCCTGACGGCCCACCAAGAAGAAAGTAAAGGGTTAGAGGTTTTCCTCTAACCCTTTTTGTTTTGTAGAGAATTTTCTATAATCTATTAAAAATAAGCTTATAAGTAATAATCATAAGAAGTATTAAAGCTCAATAAGTACCATCTGAGCTAAGAGGATATCTACTTTGGTTATATAACTTAAAAAACAACAAAGAAGATAGGATTCCATCTCTATTCAAGTTAATCTTAACGTATATTCTGGTAGGTCATAGTTAATATTGTTTTTAGTTTGTGAAAAGTCATATTTTTATATGGAAAACTTGGATTATTAAAGAAATAGAAAAAAGGAAAAAGCCAAAAAGCTTTGTTCCTTTTTTCTTGTATTACAGCTATAAATAAGTATATGAAATAAAATCAAATTGAGTAGATTAAGAGAATTGTTCATTTGTATTTGCTTTATTTACTAATTTTTCTAGTCTTTTTACTGCTTGTTTTAATCCATTAGAGACGTTTCTTATTTCATATACTATTTCTTTGTTTTCTATACTTTCTTTATAAATTTTTTGAAGATCTTTGGTGGCAAAGCTAGCTACCTTCTTTGAAAGTTTTTCCATACGTTGAATAGCTTTTTCAATAAAACTAATTTCCCTAGCAACATTACAGAAAAATTCTTCAATTTCATTCGTTAATTCCTGTCCTGTTTCAGCTTCTTTTAGACTATTTTTCATAAGGTTTACTGCTTCCTTAACTTCATTTAAAATTGTGGAGAGTGTTTCATCTATTTTTTTGGTTGCTTCTCTAGTATTCTTAGAGAGTTCTTTAACTTCATTAGCTACAACTACAAAACCTCTACCTGCTTCACCAGCTCTGACGGCTTCTATAGTAGCATTTAAGGCTAAAAGATTAGTTTGTTCCGCGATTTCTTGGATAATTTGAATAATACGCCCTATTTCTCCAGAGAGGATGTGTAATTTATTAAGATTTTCAGAAACATTTACTACTGAGGTAGAAAGATTAGAGATTCCCTTTTCTACACGTTGAATCACTTCTTGACCACTTTGTACGATGCCAACTGCTCTTTTTACAGCATTCTCTACTTCCTTAGCCTTTTGAGCTACCTGATCTAGATCTTCAGAAGCCTCTTTAGCTCGACAAGCTGTTTTTTCTTGTTGTTCTGCGGTGTGTACTATATTTTCTGAACCATCAACCACTTGTTTGGTGATTTGGGCTATTTTGTCGGCGTTGGTAGTCATATTGGTTAGAAGTTTTTGAAGCCCTTTTACTAATGCATTAAGGTAACGTCCCATTTGACTGATTTCGTCCCGGCCTTTAACGTCGAATCTGTAGGAAAGATTTCCCTTGGCGATTTCTTCAACACCCCGGTGAAATTTTGAGAGCGGACGATCGACGGTAAAGTAAAAGATGATAAGTGAGATCACCAGGGCCGTGGCAAAGACGCCGAGAGCTACCATAAATCCTTCTTTTTTTACTGCAGCGGCTGCTCGAAGAACACTTTTATCACAAGCGACCAAAAAATATGAATTTATGCCTCCTTCGGGCCAACCTTGATGACATACCATACAGTAACGGGTGGTTTTCACCGAGATGAGCCTTACAAAGGCTTCTTTCTTTAATTCTGAAAGATTCTGTAAATTATAATGTCTGCCTACGGCATCTGGTCTTGAAGAATAGAGGACCTTCCCTTCTGGATTAAGGAGGGAAAGTTCTCGGAGGCCTTTAGCCTTGGTAGCTTGGAGCAAAAGATGAGAAAAGGTGTTCATATTTCCTTTGCGTAAGGCATCTATAGCCCCTACAGTACTCATCATGGCTAATTGATCTACAGTCTTTACGATTTCCTTTTCATATATACGCGAGATATGGCGTATAGCCTGCCAGTAAATAACTAGGAAGAGGCAGGCATTGGCCAAAAAGAGAAGGGCTACTTTATGTTTCAATCCGAATTTCATGCCTCCTCCTTCTCAAGTTCTATTTTTGTAGGAACAGTGGAGGGATCTCGATAAATACCTTTTTCTGGATCCCAAGGGAATTCAGGATGGGCACATCCAATACATGGAGTATTGGCCCTTACACACCAATTAGTCTCACCATTCCATGTTCTCAGAGGACAGTCAGCCCGGGTAAGCGGGCCCCGACAGCCAAAACAAAAGAGACAAAGCCCCTTTTCTGAAAGGGACTTGGCATATTTATCCTCAACGAAATAATGAAAACGTGGACAGTTTTCGTGGATCAGATCGCGGTAATACATAAGAGGTCGGCCATCTTTGTCCAGGGGAGGCAATTTCCCATAGGCGGCGAAATAGGCTACGGTGCCGGTAAACCGGGCTGGATTCATTGGGCAACCAGGGATACGTACCACCGATTTAGAAAGCCCTATTTGTTTCAGATATTCGGCTACAGAAATAGAACCTGTTTCTTTTGAGGCGTGCGGGATACCACCATAGGAGGCACAGGTGCCGCAAGCAATGACTAGGTCAGCGGCGCGAGCAAGCTTAGTCAGCCATTCTGTTACCGGTCTTTCTCCTATGACACAGGCCTCCGGCATACCAGCAGGCACTGCCCCTTCAAAACAGAGGATAAATTTCCCTTTTTGACTGGCTTCTTCAAAAATTTCTACCACTGCTTGCCCTTGAGCTACAGAAAGAAGAGGATAGAATCGAAAATCCACTAAAGAAGTAATCAATGGCACAATGGGTGGGGCATCTCCGTAAACTAAAGCCGTGGCGTCACCACTGCAACCCTGTCCGCTGAGCCAAAGGACTTTTATTTCGCCGCTTGCCAAGCGAGTCAGACCTTGGGCCAGCTTAGGGCCAAAAGTTGTAGTTCCAAAAAGGGCCAAGGAAAGTCGTCCACAGAACTTGAGAAACTCTCTACGGTTAAAAGGTTTCATACTTTTGCCCCTCCTTAATGGACACTACAGGCCATACAAGGATCGAAGCTCCTTAGCACTCGGCCTACTTCGATAAGGCCTTCTTTAAAGGCTACTGGTGTGCCTACGATAGCCTTTTCCGCCGGGCCCATAAGACCTCTTTCATCACGGGGTGAAAAATTCCAAGTAGTAGGGACTACGGCTTGATAGCGTGTTATCCGACCTCGGTCTACTTCTAAATAATGAAGCAGATCTCCTCGGGCGGCATTGGAAAGGGCATAGGCCTGGCCGCTAATGGGTTCTTCAGGATTCACATTTGTAATGGTAGGGCCGGCAGGGTCTAGTCGATCTAAGGCCTTTAAGACGAATTCCAAGAGGAGTTCGGTCTCTAGGGCCCGGGCTAGATGTCGCCCCATGACCGAGACCGCTTCTTTTTCTGAATATCCAAGTTCTTTCAGACAGGTCAAAAAGCGAGCTCTTCCTTCTTTTGAAAACCAAATTCTGGCCAAAGGCCCGGTCTCCATAGGGTGCCCGTCATAACGAGGGGCCTTGATCCAAGAGTAAGCCCCTGACTTTTTGGGCTGAGGATGGGTATCTTCTTCAAAAAATGGCTTGGCTTCTCCTTCGTAATAAGAATAGGCAACGTGCTCGACGATCTTTTCTGCTGAAAGGGGGTACCTTTGACCATTGATCCATACCCCGGGCTCAAAAAGGGGTTCACCAAGGGAGGTAAATCCTCCGTAAGCCAAAAGATTTTTCCATCCAACACCAAGACGGAAATAAGCGGGGTAGAGTCGGGCCAGATCTTTGACGTCCGGGAGATAAGCAGTCCTGACAAAGCGATAGAGCTCCTGGGTAATACTTTCTACTTTGGCTATACGATCGGCGGAAAGATCGGCAGAGATCCCCCCAGGGAAAATAGCGTGAGAAAATGGGGCCTTACTTCCTAGGACAGCCAGGCCTTGGCCGCCTTTGGCCACCATCTCCAGGGCTTCGATATAATGACCAAAAAAGGAAGGGACTATTTTTGGGTCTTTCACATAATCTCCAGGGACTTTCTTTAAAAAGAGAAGAGGCCTTTTTACCGCTAGCCAATCACGTAATTGCTTAAACAATGGATCAGAGCCACAGTAGGAGGTAAGTACGGAAAAATCTACGTAATCAGGCAAAGCAAGCTGATAAAAGTGAAGGATGTGATCACAAGCCAGATGAAGGGCCAAGATGATGTCTGTGATTATGGCACCATTTAGGGGGGGGGTAACACCATATATTGGGGCTATTACCCGGGCTGCAGCTATGCCGTGTACTTCGTGGCACACTCCACAAATACGCTGCACAATACGGATGGCATCCAGAGGCCGACGACCGAGAACGATGTTTTCGATCCCTCGGTACATTTCGCCTCGGATATAAGCCTCTGTTACCTGTCCGCCCTGTACTTTTACTTCTACTGACAAATGACCCTCAATTCTTGAGACCGGAGAAAGGATCTTTTTCTGAATCATCTTGATTTTGACTTTCCTCTTTTTTCTTTTTATTTTTGATTTTTTATTCTTTAAAAATTAGTTCGGTAAAAGAAAGCTTTTATAAAAGAGTTTTTTTTAGAGTAATTTTATTTTGTGTTTTATCAAAGATCAAAAATAACAAAAAAATAGAAAAGTAAATAATTTTTTATAAAAGTAAAAAAATAAAATTAATATCCTCTAACATGTATAACTAAGAGCAGCTATCCCATGCCACGTAGCATCTAAAAATGGGGCAGCCCCTTGGATACGAGAGAATCCTCCTCTTACAGTTGTACATGCAAGTATAAAGCCTCTTGCGCCAAGTCTATCTTTAGGTGATGCATTTAACCAAGATAGGGCTCTAAGGCACAGGTGGGTATTTTCTATATAAGATGTTGTCCCTGGCATAAAGCCAAATCCACCATCATAGTTTTGACACTCTTGAAACCATCTTATGTATTCCTGATAGGCTTTTTTACTAATATCTTTTTTGCCAATTGAATATATAAGCATCCATAATTGCTTAGCAGTACGCCATCTTTTTATATCTTTTATCCATGAAGGACACAGAAATGTCTTATTTAAAATTTCATCATATATTCTTGCACAATAATAAACCTCTTCTAATGGTATGTTTTGAGATAGGCGTTTTTCTAAAAAGGGGAAGAGTATTTTTTTATTTGGTTCGATCCCTATAATGTTCATTGATTTAGCAATTTGAAACATTGTTCTAGCACTTTTTATAACCTCATGTTCTCTTTGTCTTAAAAATTCTTCATGTTTTTTAATATTTTTAGGTACTAATTTTTTATTTTCTGTTTTTTGTTCAATGAGTTCTAATATCCTAATTGCATGATAGGTATCTTCTACTGTAGCAGGTAAAAGAGGGGTTGCACCAAAACCGCCTGTTTCTTTTTCTCTTGCTTTGACAAACTTGATAGTCTTATCAACAAGAAGTTCAGGAAAGCATGTTTTGGGTGTCATGTTTTTCCTCCTTTTACATTTTGGTCGAGCGCCAAATTTAATAAAAAATCGCCCCCCTCTTAAACATTAATCAAAAACAACATGATCGTTTGCGATCTTAACGAGAAGTTCTGGTGTTATTTTATTCTTTCATAGGTTCCCATTAATACTGCTCTTGCAATAATGTGTCCTTTCATTGCTTGTTCTAGTTTAGCTTTTGTTGGAGTTCCTAAATCAGGAAGAACAGTATCAAGGGCAAATAATCTAAAAAAGTATCTATGTCGTCCTATGGGTGGGCAAGGACCTCCATAACCAGTACGTTTCCAATCATTTAGTCCTTGTCTTGTACCTTCAGGAAGTTCATCAGGACTTACTCCTTCAGGAAGGCCATGAGTTGTGGGTGGAATATCGTACAATACCCAGTGTGTCCATACCATGCGTGGAGCCCTGGGATCTGGTGCATCAGGGTCTTCTACTATAAGAACTAGACTTTTGGTCCCAGGGGGGATACCTGTCCACTCAAGTGGTGGAGATATATCTTTACCGTCACAGGTATAGATTACAGGTATTTCACCATTAGGTGGAAAGGCGGGGGATGTAATCTCAAAGTTCATTTTCCCGACCTCCTTTTTTTGATGAGAAGCTGCAAAAGTTGTATTAGTTATTAGCAAAATACTAAATAATCCTATCTCAAAGTATAAAGTTAATATTGTAGTAATGTCTAGGCCATATCGAATTTTTTTCATACTCCACCTCCCTTTATATAAGCAAGATATGCCCATACAATTGCTACACTTATTATTAAAAAAGGAATAGAATATTTATGAAACGTCTTTATTGATCCCTTTTTATTTGCAAGTCTAAGCGCAATGATATTTGCAAGGGATCCTATAACAATTCCATTTCCTCCTACATTTACTCCATAAGATATGACTTCCCAATTATGAGAGAACTTAGAGAGTAATAGTACAGCAGGTACATTACTTATAAATTGAGAGGTTATAACACCTGTAATAAATAAATTAGACCAACTTTTAAGATCAAGAGAATTAAAAAAAGTTTTTACTTGGCTTAGATCTGTTATAAGATGTAAATCTATAAACATGATAACAAAGAGTATTATAAGAGGCCAGTCAATTTCTTTAAGTACATCTGTAAAAATAATACAGTATATTCCAAAGATGCCAATAAGTGCATAGAAAGATAAATTAAACTCTGTAGATATTAGATATCCTATAAGTAATGATACAGATGTAATTAAAAGTTTACGTTTTACTACTATTTTTGAGGGGAGGGTTTCCATATCTACAACTCTACTAGGAAAAACTGTCAGCACAAAAGCTACCAGAATAATTACCATTATAATCTCTACTGGTAGCATAAAATATATGAACTTACCAAAGGAAATTGCCCATTGGTGCCATAAAAATATGTTTTGAGGATTACCTATTGGAGTTAGAGTAGAACCTACATTGACTGCTATTGCTTCAAAAACTATTAATTTTATACATTCAAGGTTTTTGGAAACATCCTTTAGGCTCAAAGTTAAAGGAACTATTATAAATAGTGCTATATCATTTGTTAAAAACATTGCCATTATGGCAGATATAAGCACCATAAATAGGGATAAAAGCCTTTCTTGTTTAAACTTTGTAACTAGCATTAATGATAAGTTGTGGAAAAAACCGCTCTTTTTAAGTCCTGTTGTTACAAAAGCAAGAGCTGTTAAAGTAATGATTGTTTGCCAGTCTATATAATGAGGATAACACGGGATTTTTTCTGGGCTAATTGCTGAGAATATTACAAAAATTATTAATGAAATAATTAAAAGATAATTGCCCTCTAGTCTTTCTGTTAAATTTTTGTTTTTTAAGGGGGCATGTTTTTTTGTTACCATAATATTAAAAATTATACCTCTTTATCTTGATTCAAGCACTTGTATTTAATTTTCATGTAATAGTTAATGAATTTCAAGTTAATTTATCTAGCTTAGCATTTTTTATTATTTTTTTTCAACAAAGTTATAAAGTTTTGATCTCATTACTTGACACTTTTGTGATTTTATGAAAAAAGAATAGCTTATTTAGATGATATTTACTTTAAGTTAGATAGCTTAGATAAGAGATTCTTTTAAAGGGATAGTAAATATGGCTAAACAACTACGAGAACGTTGGGCTTCAAAGATTGGTTTAATATTGGCAATGGCAGGAAATGCGGTAGGACTAGGTAACTTTCTACGATTTCCTACTCAAGCTGCCCAAAATGGTGGTGGCGTATTTATGATACCCTATATGCTTTCTATGATTTTGATTGCAATACCTCTTATGTGGGTTGAGTGGGCTATTGGACGCTTTGGTGGTATAAGGGGCCATGGTACAACTCCTGGTATATTTAGGTTGTTGTGGCCTAAGAGAATATCTAAATATCTTGGTGTGCTTGGACTTTTTGTTCCTTTTGTAGTTGTTTGTTACTATGTATATATTGAATCATGGACTCTTGGCTATGCCATATACTCACTTTTTGGGTTACTTCCTCATTTGCCCCAAGGGGTAGGGGCAAATTCTGCTGCCTATCTAAAGCCATTTAAGGACCTACTTATTTCCTATACAGGAATGGGTAAAGGAGCATTTTATCACCCATCTTTGACAGCTTATATCATATTTTTGATCACTATAGGGTTAAACATCTGGATATTAGCAAAAGGTATTTCTGGTGGCATTGAAAAACTTGCAAAGGTAGCAATGCCAACTTTATTTATTTTGGCATTTATCCTTATGATCAGGGTTCTTACTCTTAAGACTCCTAATGGAAGTGCAATTGAAGGACTAAATTTTTTATGGACTCCTAAGTGGGCACTTCTTAAAAATCCAAAGGTCTGGCTTGCTGCAGCAGGACAGGTATTTTTTACATTAAGTTTAGGCTTTGGTGCAATTATTACCTATGCTTCATATCTTAAGGAAAATGATGATCTTGTAATCTCTGGACTTTCTGCATCTGCACTAAATGAGCTTGCAGAGGTAATACTTGGTGGCTCTATTGCAATACCTGCTGCAGTTGCATTCTTTGGTGTTATAGCTGCCCAAAAGATTGCCTCATCTGGAGCCTTTAACCTTGCATTTGTAAGCCTTCCAGCCATATTTACTAGTATTCCATTTGGAAGATTTTTTGGATTCTTCTGGTTTGTTTTATTGTTCTTTGCAGGGCTTACCTCTTCTGTAGCAATTGCTCAGCCAATAGTTGCATTTTTAGAAGATGAATTTGGGATTACAAGGAATAAAGCAGTATTATTCACTGTTATTATGATGTTTATTATTGCGCAATTCCCTATATTCTTGGCAAAGTCTTTAGATGAAATGGATTTTTGGGCAGGAACTCTTTTTGTTGTTGTCTTCGCTCTTATTGAAGTCTTGGTGTTTTTCTGGGGATATGGTTCAGACAGGGCTTGGGAAGAGATAAATCGCGGTGCTATAGTAAGAGTCCCTCGCATATTTTATCCAATTATAAAGTATTTGACCCCATTGTTTTTAGCAATCATACTTAGTTGGTGGTTGATTGATGTACTTCCAGGATATCTATCTAATGCAAATTGGTATGTATGGGTAACAAGGGTTATGTTGATTGGAATACTTATATTTTTATGTATGCTTATACATCTTAGTTCTAAAAGAAGGAGAGGCTAAAATGAATACTAGTGCACTTATATTTATGGGTTTTTCATGGGGAGTAGTTATATTACTTTGTATATATTGTTTTACAAAACTTTTCTCAAGACAAGATAAAACACAATAAATAATGGCTAATGATTCACGTCCACTTGCCGAAAGGATGCGTCCTAGGCGCCTTGAGGAGTTTGTAGGTCAAAGGCATCTTCTTGGTAAGGGGAAGATTTTAACTTCTCTTTTGGACCAAGGGGTTCTTCCTTCTATTATATTTTGGGGACCTCCAGGGTGTGGAAAGACCACTCTTGCAAGAATATTAGCCCAGGCTGTAGATGCAAGGTTTATATCTATTTCTGCAGTACTTTCTGGTGTAAAAGAGCTAAGGAACGTTATAGATGAGGCAAAACTTGTTCAAAAGGACTCCAATATAAAGACAGTACTTTTTGTTGATGAAATACATAGATTTAATAAGGCACAACAAGATGCATTCTTACCTCATGTAGAGTCAGGTCTTATTACATTAATTGGAGCAACAACAGAGAATCCATCTTTTGAGATCATTCCTCCACTTCTTTCTCGATGTAAGTTATTGACATTAAAACCACTTAATAAAGATGAGTTATTAGAGATATTAAAAAGGGCATTGACAGATAAAGAAAGAGGCCTTGGTTCATACAACATATCTATTTCTTCTGAAGCACAAGATAGCTTAATCTCTCTCTGTGATGGAGATGCAAGAAGGCTTTTAAATCTCCTTGAGACTGCCTTTAGTTTAGCACTAACAGATTCTGATAAGATTGTTATAGAGGTTTCAACTGTTATTGAAGCTGCTGGGAAAAAGCTACCAAGGTATGACAAATCTGGTGATGAGCATTTTGGGCTCATTTCAGCATTTCATAAGAGTTTAAGAGGTAGTGATCCTGATGCTGCTTTGTATTGGCTTACTAGAATGCTTGCTGCAGGAGAAGATCCCAAGTATATAGCAAGACGCATGATACGTTTTGCATCAGAGGATGTAGGAAATGCTGATCCATCAGCACTAAGTATAGCCTTAGATGCCCTTAATGCCTTTAATGTTTTAGGTTCTCCTGAAGGAGAGCTAGCTCTTGCTCAAGCTGCTATCTATTTGGCAACAGCACCAAAGAGTAATGCTATATATAAGGCATTTTCGTACGCAATGGAGGACGTAAATAGGTTTGGTACCTTAGAGGTTCCAAAACATATTTTAAATGCACCAACAAGGTTAATGAAAGAGTTGGGATATTCTAAGGGCTATAAGTATCCTCATAAGTATCAAGATGCAATTGTAGCTCAACAGTATATGCCAGATAAGTTAGTATCTCGGAGGTATTATGAACCAACTACACGTGGTTATGAGGCTACAGTAAAGGCAAGATTAGATAAGTGGAGAAAGATATTAGCAAAGAGGCGTAAAGAAAAAGGAGATAGTTAAGACATTGGTGCTTCCACCAAAAGTAGTAAAGGACTTTGATATAGATTTTCTTTTAGCTTCTTCTAAAGGAGCTACTGGAGAACTGTTAATAGATATATTTAAGAGACTATATGAATATTTTGGACCTCAAAATTGGTGGCCTGGGGATACAAGGTTTGAAGTATGTATCGGGGCGATTCTTACTCAAAATACATCCTGGAAGAATGTTGCAAAGGCTATAGAGAATTTAAAAGCAAAAGGGGTATTATCTATAAAAAAGCTATATCATATAGATATATCTTATTTGGCACAGCTTATTCGGCCTGCAGGTTATTTTAATATAAAGGCAAGAAGACTTAAAAATTTTGTTTCTGTCATATTTGAGGATTTTTCTTCTGATCTAGATAGACTATTTTCATTAGAGCTTGATGAGGCAAGAGAGATTTTACTTTCTATTCAAGGTATTGGACCAGAGACAGCAGATAGTATATTGCTTTATGCAGGAGGATATCCTACTTTTGTAGTAGATGCATATACAAAGAGAGTACTCATTAGGCACAATATCATAGACGAAGATGCAAGTTATGAAGATATAAGATATATATTTATGAATTATTTACCCTTAGATACAGAGTTATTTAATGAATATCATGCCCTTTTTGTTTCATTAGGTAAAAATTTTTGTAAAAAGAAGAATCCTGCCTGTGACAACTGCCCATTAAAGAATATATAACTATTTGACTTTCGCTCATTTTTTAATTTCTTATTAGTTTGATGAGAGGGGAAAAGAATGATTTTAATTTTATTTATTATGGCTTCTTGCATTTACTTAGATCTTGCTAATCTTATTTAGATTCTAGTAAGTTATAAGTTAAATAGGTAAAAAAACAAATTTTTTACTGTTTTGTAGTTAGTGATTATTTTTTAGACTGTTACTGTTGTTTTAAGGGTTAAAAAGTAAACTTACTAATGAATTTATTATAAATTAAGGTATAGTAAAGATATGACAAACTATAGGTATCCAGAGGCAAAACGTCTAGAATTTCCAGAGGATGAAAAGAAAAATCCGTGGCTTTCTTGGTTGTTAGATGCATATTTTGTTGCAGATAAAGGGGTAAGAGAGGCTATTTTAAAAAGGCTTTCTAAGGGAGAAAAACTTGCCTGTGCTAAAGGTTGTTATAATTGTTGTGAGATTCATAATACTATACCTGTTTACCCTTTAGAGTTAGTAGGAATTTACTGGTATGTAATTGAAAAATTAAGAGGAGATGCAAGGGATAGATTAAGAATACAATTAAAGGAGTTTGTATTTGGGAAACCCTGTCCCTTTTTAATAGATGGGGTTTGTATAATTCATCCTATGAGGCCCATGGCTTGTAGGCATTTTAATGTGTTTAATAAGCCTTGCAAAAAGGGTGAAGATCCTTACTATACTAGAAGACATGATGTCTTAACTCCTATAGAAAAATACAAAAATAAAGCCCTTTCCTTAATGCTTCCATTTCATGGAATAACTCAACGTGCAAAGCGTAAGCAGGCTATAAAAGAAGGCTATTTAAACAGATTTGTACAAAATCTTCATGAGATTGATTGGAAAAAGCTTGCTTCTAGGATGGAAGGAAAAGTTTTTGGATTAAATATGTAGTCTCTTTGAGTGCAAGTTTCCTTAATTCACTAGGTTCATTTTATAGGGACACTATACCACCACAACTTTCTTTTCTATTTTCGTATATAATATTCTTTAAAGGCATATAAGGTAAGAAAAAAATGAATTTTTTTATTCTATATTCTTTTTCTGCTCTATCATTTTTTTATTTTATCTAAATTTTTGCTTTAACTTTTTAGAAGAAGTGTCGATGTATAGCTTGACTATGGCATATTGTAACAGTATAGTGGAATAAAGTGGTATAAAGTAGAATAAAGGAAGTGCCTGTTGAAAAGTTTTCAACAATTTTGACTTTGAGAGAGGGGGCCTTCCTTATTGTTTTTAAAAAATAGCTCTTTTTGGAGGCTCTGTAGTGTCTTTCATGGGCCGTTCTGTCCATAATATGGACGCAAAAGGTCGTATAAGTATCCCAGCCCGTTTTAGAGAGACACTACATAGCCGTTATGACAACAGGTTGGTCGTTACTAATAAGGCAGGGAAAATAGCAGAAGAAGACATTTATCTTGTATGGCTTGTTGCATACCCCTTAGAGGTATGGAGAAAGCTTGAGGAATATCTTATGAACAGGCTGTTGAGATACTCTGAAGAGGAGAGTTTCGTAAGATATTTTGTTGGGGGTGCAGTAGAGTGCAATATAGATAGTCAAGGTAGAATATTGATTCCTCAGAATCTTCGTCAAGAAGCAGGACTTAAAAAAGAAGTAGTTCTCTCTGGTATGTTAGACCATTTTGAGATTTGGGATAAAGAAAAACTTGATTTAGAACTCAAGTATACGAGGCCGAACTTTGCAAACTACAGTAAAGTCGTCTTGCAAGCTAGACAAAAAGAAGACTAATACAGGTGGCAATGACTCTATTTTACATCTACCTGTGTTAGTAGAAGAGATATTAGGATTTTTAGACCCTAAAGAAGGGCAAATTTTTGTAGATGGGACTTTAGGCCTTGGTGGACATGCAAAAGCAATCTTAAATCATATCAATAAGATAGCACTATTAATAGGTGTTGATGTAGATCCAAAATCTCTTGAGATTGCTACTAAAAATTTGAAAGACTTTGGAGACAGGGTACGGCTCATACGCTCTAGTTATGTAGATATACCAGAGGTTCTTGTAAGTGAAGAAATAGAAAAGGTAGATGCAATCCTTTTAGACCTAGGGCTTTCTTCTTTTCAATTGGAGCATTCTGGTAGAGGTTTTAGTTTTACAAGGGATGAACCTCTTGATATGAGAATGGATCCAAGTATCAGTGTCACAGCATCAGATATGGTTAATAAGCTTCCTTTTGAGCAACTTGCTCAGTTGATAAGGACTTACGGAGAAGAGCGTTGGGCAAAGAAGATTGCAAAGACTATAGTTAAAAAGCGTAGGAAATCTCCTATAGTTTCTTCAAAGCAACTTGCTGATATTGTTGCTCTTGCAATTCCTAGGAAATATCATCCAAGGAGGATTCATCCTGCTACAAAGACATTTCAAGCACTAAGGATAGCTGTAAATCGCGAGCTCGACCAAATAAAAGAGGCCCTTTTAAGATTACCAGATTGTCTTAAACAAGGCGGTAAGATAGCTATTATATCATTTCACTCATTAGAAGATAGGCTTGTAAAACATGCCTTTAAGCATGATCCTAGGCTAAAGGTCCTTACTAAAAAACCTATTACAGCTACTGATGATGAAATTTCACATAATCCTCGATCAAGAAGTGCAAAATTAAGAGTGGCCCAAAGGACAGATTACGAGCCAGAAAACATAAACAACTAGACTTAATTAGGTGAGATTATGGCTATACGTACGGCTACAGTTAGAGGCATCCAAAAAGGCATTTTAAAAGAGGGAAGAAGAAAAGGATTTTCCTCAACCTTAAAAAGGGATATCCAAATGGCAAGGTTTGGTATTTTAAATTGGCTGTTATCAGTGGCATTAGTAGTTGCAGTTATTTTGGGAATATGGTGCTCATTTCAAATAGCACTAGTAGGTAAAGAGCTAAATAGCTTAAGAGCTAGGCAATATATGCTTAAAAAGCAAAATTTAATTTTGTCATCAAAATTATCCAATCTTACATCACAAAAAAGGCTAGAGAAGCTAGGAAAATCCCTAGGACTTAGGCCCCCGGCAACGGATCAAAAGATTAGATTAAATGAGTAGTGATAAAGGGGGAAATGCATGTGGCAATAAACAAGTTATCAACCAAAAAGGCTAAGAGACAAAAGAGAGTTTCAGTTATACTGTGTATACTACTAGGTTTTCTTGTTCTTTTTTCTTTCTTAATAAAGAGATATCTTTTATCTGCAGATGCAGATCAAGTATATAGTCAAGGTTTATTATTATTGCCACCTTATGCAACTAAAAAACCTAGAGCTACTATTCTAGATAAAGCTGGAGCAGTATTAGCTATAAGTCAAAAGAAGGCGTTGATATATGCAATACCTACACAAATTTCCAATTTACTAGATACTTCTAAAAGACTTTCGTCTATTCTAAATATTTCTAATAAAAAGATAATTAATTTACTTAATTCATCTAAAAGTAATATATGTATTATTAAAGAAGATATAAAGCCATCGATTGCCAATCTTATAAAAAAATTAAATTTAGCTGGTATTGGAGTAAGTTATTACTATAAACGTATATATCCATATAAAGATATTGTTAACAATGTGATCGGATCTATTGGTCCAAATGGTAATGGTATATCAGGTATTGAATATTTTTATAACAATAAACTTAAAGATTATAGACAAATTAAAAATTTAACTCTTGGTTTGGATCTAGATATAGAATCAAATTCTCAAAGACTTCTTAAATGGCAGATGGAAAGACTGAGGGCTAAGACAGGCTGTTTCTTAATGATGAACTTAAAAGATGACTCTATTATAGCAATGGCTAGCTATAAAAGAGAAAAATGGCATTTTATACCTGAGCAGCTATATCTTAAAGCCAATATATCACCCGTTATAATGTGGCCCATTATGGGGCTAATCCTAAGCAACAATGATAAAGAGCAAATTTTTGATTTTAATAATAGTAAGTCTTGGGACCTTTTCTACAGAGATGGAACTGGTGAAAATATAGTATTTTGGGGTCCGTTTTCTCACGATACTATCAATAATATTAAAATAAAAAACAGTAAAAATAGTTTAGTTAGTATATTGGCAAGACTTGGGTTTGGGCAAAAGACAGGTATAGATTTGCCAGATGAAGATGCTGGATATCTAATGCCGATCTCTGAGCCCAATCTATTACCTTTGGTATTTAAAAATACAAAAGCAAGCGCAATTCAACTTTTGGTAGCTTTTACAAAGGTGTTATCTGATCAAAATAATGTAATTCCTCATATTGTTATTCATAGAAAGAGTCATTTAATGGCTAAGTCAGCTTTGTTTCCTTTAAAGACTATAGCTTCTTTTAAAAAGGCTATTTCAGAAAAACATGGGATCTCACTGGCATCTATCCTGTTTAAAGGGGAAGATGATTCAAAGTTTGTTTCATTAAAAGATCCAGCACAGGTTGTAGCACTTGGTTTTTATCCAGCTAAAGATCCACAAGTGGTTTATATATTGGTTTTAAATGATGTTACACGCGATCCAAGATATGTAAAAGGCGTATTGGCACAAAGCTATTTAATAGCACGAAGAGCTAGCCAAAATATTTTAGCTCAAAAGAGGATAAAGAAGAGATTGAGATATTTTGTAGCATCAATAGAGAAAGAAAGAGATTCATAAGTTAGATAACATGCTTGGAATTTTAGCAACAGATATGGCAGAAAAACAAAAGACTATAAAAGATATTATATCTCCTTTAATGCCTGGGGCTTCTTTATTAAAAGGAGATGAAAATCTTATCATCTCAGGTCTTCAGTTAAATTCTCTAAATATTAAGCCAGGGGATCTGTTCATTGCTGTTAAGGGTAATAAATTAGATGGAATAAATTTTTTAGATGATGCTCTTAATAGAGGAGCTATAGCTCTGGCACTCAAACAAGAAAGGCTGAATTTACTAAAGGATAAAGACAGATGGAAGGTAATCATTGGTCTTGATGATCCTAGATGGGCAACTGGCATAATGGCAAGTGCCTTTTATGATTATCCATCAAGAAAGCTCTCTCTGATAGGCATAACTGGTACTAATGGTAAGACAACTACAAGTTATTTATTAGAGTCAATATTTAGAGTTGCCCGTTTAAAAACAGGCATTATTGGAACAATAACACATAAGATTTTAGATCAAAAGATACAAGCAAAACATACTACTCCAGATGCCATAACATTACAGTCTCTTCTTTCCTTGATGGTTGAAAGAGGGGTTGAGATTGTTTGTGCAGAGTGTTCATCACATGCACTTAAACAAGACAGAGTAAGCGGATGTAGATTTAGAGGAGCAATATTCACAAACTTAAGTCAGGATCATTTAGATTATCACAAGGATATGAGAAGCTATTTTGAGGCAAAGCTTAGACTTTTTACAATATATAGTCCTAATTTCAGTGTCATAAATATAGATGATGAATGGGGTAGAAGACTATTTAACATTACCTTAGGTCAAAAGCTTTCTTATGGTTTTAGTCCTCAAGCAATGATAAGACCTTTAAAATGGAGTCAAGATATAGAGGGAATTCGCTCTAGGCTAATTACACCAAAGGGCTTTTTAGATATAACTTCAAGATTAATAGGGCGTCATAATCTTTATAATATTATGGCTGCAGTGGCTACAGCTATTTCTTTAGGATTAGATTTAAGGGCTATAGCGTTTGGAATTGCAGCTTGTTCTAATGTATCAGGAAGGCTTGAAAGGGTAAAAGCACCTTTAGATATATTAGCTTTAGTAGATTATGCTCATAGTCCTGATGCATTATTGAAGGTTTTAACCTCTATTAGAGAGATTAAATGTGATAACAGGTTAATAGTTGTTATTGGTTGTGGTGGCGACAGAGACAGAACAAAACGACCTATAATGGCTAAGATTGCTTCAAAACTTTCAGATCTAGCTATCTTTACATCAGACAATCCTCGAAATGAAGATCCAGATGCAATATTAAAAGATATGATCTCTGGATTAGATAAAGAGCAACTAGAAAATACCTTAGTAATACCAGATAGAAGAGAGGCCATTTTTGAGGCTGTAAGGAGTGCCTCTAAAGGTGACATTATTTTAATAGCTGGTAAAGGACATGAAACATATCAGATAGTTGGCAATAGACGTATAGATTTTGATGATAGAAAGGTCTTACAAGAGGCTTTATTAGAAATTTTTGGTGAGAAATGAAAGAAGTTTTTTCTGCAAAAGACATTTTGGATGTAACAGGAGCGGAGATTTTATTAGGAGATATTAATTGTAAGTTTCCATCTATTTCTACAGATACTAGGACAATAAAGCCAGGAGAACTCTTTTGGGCATTAAAGGGAGAGCGTTTTAACGGGAATGATTTTGTATTAGATGCGCTACAAAAGGGGGCTAAAGGAGCAGTGGTTTGTGACACCAAGGTCTTAAATGAACTTGATGACTTAAGCCGAGCAGATAATAGCCCCCTTGTACTATATGTTAAAGATAGTCTTAGGGCTTTAGATGATTTTGCTGCATTTTGGCGTAAAAAGTTAGGTCTTAATGTAGTTGCAATTACTGGTTCTTGCGGAAAGACAACGACAAAGGAGTTATTATATCTTGTACTAAGCTCAATATGGCCTACAGAGAAGACAAAAGGTAATTTTAACAATCTTATAGGGCTTCCACTTACAATTTTTTCTATTCCTAAGGGAACTAAATGGGCAATCCTTGAACTTGGTATAAATCAAGAAGGGGAGATGGAAAAACTTATTCAGATTGCATCCCCAAATGTAGGTATTATAACACAGATTGCTCCATCTCATCTTGAGGGGCTAGGTACCTTAGAGAAGGTTGCAAAGGAAAAAGGTAGGCTTTTTGAGTCAATAGGGAAAGATGGATTATGTATTGTAAATCTAGATAATGAATGGATTATAAACGCTTCTAAGAGGGCAAAAGCGCCTCTTGTTGGTTACAGCCTTTATGAAAGGGATTTTGATACAAGGGATTTTGAGTCAATAGTGCGTTGTATATCCTTTAAACCAGAAGGATTTAATACCCTTATGCTTTTTGATTTTGATGGTAAACGTTATGATTTTTTACTACCCCTTATAGGAAGTTCTAATGTTCAAAACACATTGTGTGCCGCTGCTTCTTCTTATGCACTTGGTATAGATCCAATTGTAATCCTTGGGGCACTTAGTGTAGCAAAGACCTTACCTGGAAGGCTTAATATACAGCGTATTTCAGATAATTTTGTAGTTATTGATGATACTTATAATGCTAATCCTGCCTCTATGATCGCCTCTTTAGAGGCTCTTTCGAAATGGGCACAGGGAAACAAGATTGCTATCTTGGGGGATATGCTTGAGCTTGGTAAAGAAGAGAGCAAGCTTCATGAACAAGTTGGCAGAAAAGTTGCAGAGTTAGGGATTGATTTTTTGATAACAGTGGGCAAATTGTCTAAGAATATCTCTTTAGGTGCTAGGGAAGCAGGGCTTTCGCCTAATAATATTCTTCATTATGAAGAGGTATATCAATTATTAGATGGATTAAAGGATTTGCTAGATAAGCTAATTAAATCTAATAATGATAGCTTGACTATTTTAGTCAAGGCTTCAAGGAGATTAAGATTAGAAAGGATAGTAGAGAAGCTTTTATATTTAGCTTCTTAAATATAGGTTATGTTATATTATCTTTTGTATCCATTACATAATATTTGGATAGGATTTAACGTATTTAGATATATAACATTTAGAACCATTTATGCTAGTGTTACTTGTCTAGTATTAGTTTTGTTTTTTGGAAAGAGATATATAGGCTGGATGAAACAGTTACATGTTGGACAAGTAATAAGAGAAGATGGTCCTAAAAGTCATTATAAAAAAGCTGGTACCCCAAGTATGGGTGGTGGCTTGATGTTAGTATCGATAGCAATATCTACAATTCTTTGGGCTAGATTAGATAATTTTTATATATGGATTGTACTTTTTATAACTATTGCTTATGGGCTTATCGGACTTATAGATGATCTTAGGAAGATTCGCTATAAAAATAGTAAAGGACTTAGTGCAAAAGGTAAGCTTTTACTACAGATCTTAGTAGTAGTTATTGCTACGCTTGCTTTTATACATCATGGACACTATGATACACATTTATCAATACCATTTTTTAAACGAATACATCCAGATCTACATTGGTTTTATATAGTTTTAGCATTATTTGTAATAGTTGGTTCTTCAAATGCTATGAATTTGACAGATGGTTTAGATGGTTTAGCTATAGGTCCATTTATTATTACAGCAGGAGTATATACAATTTTTACATATTTAGCTGGTAATGCTGTATTATCTTCATATTTACAAATACCTTATGTACCAGGTGTTGGTGAGTTATCTATATTTTCTGGAGCTTTAGTTGGTGCAGGGTTAGGATTTCTTTGGTACAATGCTTATCCTGCTGAGATATTTATGGGAGATATTGGTTCATTATCTTTAGGAGGAGCACTTGGAGCTGTTGCAGTTCTTGCTAAACAAGAAATATTACTTGCTATAGCTGGAGGTGTATTTGTTGCAGAAGCATTGTCTGTAATTTTGCAAGTTTGTTACTTTAAATGTACAAAGGGTAAGAGAATTTTTAGGATGGCTCCATTGCACCATCATTTTGAATTAAAAAAGATTCCAGAGCCAAAGATAATAGTTAGATTTTGGATAGTTTCAATAATACTTGGGCTTGTTGCTCTAAGTACGCTTAAGCTGAGGTAATTTTATGGATTTTGCTGGACTTAAGGTGGCAGTAATAGGAGCTGGGATTTCTGGAATAGGTGCTTTAAAGCTACTTTTGCACCTTGGTGCAGAAACAACTTTGTTTGATACAAAGGATTTTGACCAGCTTTCTGAGCCCAGTAAAGCCTTTTTAAACTCAAATAAAGATATTAGATGCATATTGGGAAGAGGACATAGCATTAATGATTTTATAGGTCAAGATTTAGTCGTTATTAGCCCAGGAGTTCCCTATAAAAGCAGACTAGTTTCAGATATCTTAAAGGCAGGGATTCCTGTTATAGGAGAGCTTGTATTAGCATGTTACTTTTGGAAAGGAGATATCATAGCTATTACTGGTACAAATGGAAAAAGTACCACTACAATGTTGGTTTCTACGCTTCTTAACAAGGCTCAAATAGCGCATGTTGTAGCAGGCAATATAGGTGTTTGTCTTTGTGATAAGGTCTTAGAAGGGAAAACAGATGAGTTAGCGGTTATTGAAGTAAGTAGTTTTCAACTTGAGGCAATGGATGTTGAGCATGGCTTTTTCATAAAACCTAAGGTAGGGATATGGCTAAATCTAGCTCCTGATCACATAGATAGACATCCTAGTTTAGAAGAATATGGGATGCTAAAGGCAAGGCTTTTTAATATGCAAAGTGAAGACGATTGGGCTGTCTTAAATGCTAAAGATAAATGGATAAAAAGACTTACACAGACTATTAGTTCAAGGCGTGCTTATTTTTCTTTGGATAAAGGAGATACAAACCTAAGTGCTTATTTGTCAGATGAGCATACTATGGCGATTGATATAGATGGCTATAAAGACTATAGGATTGATCTGTCTAGTTGGAGACTTCCCGGAAGACATAATGTAGAAAACTTAATGGCTGCATCTATTGCAGCTACTATAGTAGGGGCTAGTCAACAGGATATTGAGGAAGGGGTTAAGGATTTTATCCCACTTGATCATAGAATCTCTTTTGTAGGGCAAAAGGATCAAGTCACATTTTATGATGACTCTAAAGCCACCAATGTAGCAGCAGCCATAACAGCTATAAAATCATTTGATAATTCTTCTAAGCCTAAAATTATCCTTATTGCAGGTGGACTTGGTAAGGATGAAGACTATTCTCCATTGGTAGATGTAGTGGATAGGCTTAAAGCCATTGTTCTTTTTGGGAAAGAACGTTTTAAAATTGCCAATACATTAAATGGATCTGCTAAGCACATTGATATATTTGTTTTACCAGAGGATTTATCTAAGGAAGAGGCTGATACAATAACTGAGAACAACTATTCACAAAAGATTATGGAGTTTGCAGTTAATAAGGCATTTAAACTAAGTGAAAAGGGCGATATAATCCTTCTTTCTCCATGTTGTGCAAGTTTTGATCTTTTTAATAGTTATGCAGAAAGAGGGGATACTTTTAAGCAAGCAGTAAGTAGCTTAATTCATTCTAATTAAGGTTAGAAGAGATGGAAGAGTGTGCAGTGATACTTAGAAAGAGCTGTTCAAAACCACAAGAGTTAAAGTTAGTTATAGCTGGGGGGGGAACTGGTGGCCACTGTAACCCCGCCATTGCTATAATTGAGGAATTAAGCTCTATTTCTCCATTAAGGGTGCTTTGGATTGGAACAGGAAGAGAGGCTGAGTTAAGGGCCATAAGAGATATTGGTTGTGATCATAAGGTATTGCATGTTAAGCCAATCCAAGGTGTTAGTCCTTTAAGTAAACTGCATGCACTTTTAACGTTACCTAAGCCTATCTTTAGTGCAGCATCATATCTTTTAAGGTTTAAACCAGATATTGTTCTTGGAGTAGGCAGCTATGTATCTGGTCCTGTAATAGTGGCAGCGTGGATGTTGGGGATTCAGTGTGCAATTCAAGAACAAAATGTGGTTCCTGGAACAGCAAACAGGCTAGCTTCTAAATTTGCAAAGAAGATATTTGTTACATTTGAAGATACTATTAGATATTTTCCTGCTCATAAATGTATTGTTACAGGAAATCCAATACGTAGAAGGCTGTTAGCTGTTCGTTCGAGTGTTTTACAGCGTTTTAATAATCCTCCTGTACTCCTTATTGTAGGAGGTAGTCAGGGATCAAGAGAGGTGAACAAAAAGGGTGCTCAGGCTGTAGTTGATCTATGGGAGCAAGGATTGCAAGTAAAGGTAATACATCAAACAGGTAATGATGATTATGATTTTGTGGTAGATGCTTATAATAAGGCTCTCTCTAAGGGTTTTACTGAAGAAGATATGTTTGAGGTCTATCCATATATAGACAGAATGGAAGATGTGTATTCAAAGGCTGATCTTGTACTTTGTAGGGCAGGGGCATCTACTATAGCAGAGCTTACAGCTATTGGGCTTCCTTCTATCTTGATTCCATTTCCTCATTCAGCAGGCAGACATCAAGAACTAAATGCTGAACTATTAGTTAAAAGAGGGGCTGCAATTATGACAGATTCAGGACCTCTTAAACTTTCAAATATTATAAAAGATGTAATATTTAATCCTGAACGACTAAAGACTATGGCACAGGCAGCCCTTGAACTTGGTAGAAGGGATGCAGCAAGAACAATTGCTCGTGAACTTTTAGAAATGGGGAGAAAAAGTGAAGTTACGGTCTGAGATTCTAGATCTAATACTAGAAATTTCAAAGAAAGAGGCGGCAAGAGAGATGTATAAAAGTCAACATATACATTTGGTTGGAATTGGTGGAATAGGGATGAGTGGCCTTGCAAGGATTCTTCATATCCTTGGCAACAGGGTCAGTGGTTCAGATATCAGAGAAAGCGAGATTACAAAAGAGCTTTCACAGATGGGCATAGATATCTTTATTGGCCATCGTAAGGAGAATATTTCTGATACTGTACAGCTTGTTGTTGTCTCATCAGCCATAAAGGATAACAATCCAGAGATATCGTATGCCAAGCAGAGGTATATCCCTGTTATTAAAAGGGCAGATATGCTTTCAGATTTGATGCGTTTAAAAAAGTATTGTATTGCAGTCTCTGGTGCACATGGAAAAACTACTACAACCTCTTTAATCTATTCAGTATTAAAGGCAGCAGGGCTTGATCCTTCCATAATAATTGGTGGAAAAGTAAACGGTTATAACACAAATGCCTATTGGGGCGAAGGGGAGTTTCTAGTTGCAGAGGCAGATGAAAGTGATGGAAGCTTTTTGCGTTTGTCTCCTACTGTAGTTGTAGCTACCAATATTGATAGAGAGCATTTAGATCACTACAGAGACCTTGATGAGATAAAAGATGCATTTAGGCGTTTTATAGAACTAATCCCATTTTATGGAAGGGCAGTTATCTGTGGTGAAGATCCCAATTTAATGGCTATAAAAGACTCTCTTAGTAAAAATGTCTTAGTTTATGGTTTTGATAAAGACCATGATATATATGCACGTCTTATAGAGAATCTTAAGATTGGTACAAGATTTGAGGCTTATTGCAATAAAAGGCTTCTTGGGGAGGTTACTCTAAACTTACCTGGTAGGCACAATGTATTAAATGCCCTAGCTGCTATAGGTGTTGGACTTGAGCTAGGTGTTTCTTTTAAGGATATAAGCTCTGGGTTGGCTAGTGCAAAAGGGGTAGACAGACGTTTTTGTATATCCCATCTTAAAAATGGTGCGATCTTAGTGGATGATTATGCGCATCATCCCACAGAGATAAGAGCAACAATAGAGACAGCTAGGAGGTGTTGGCCAACAAGGCGTCTTGTTATTGCATTTGAACCCCACAGATATACCCGTACCAAGGCCCTTAAGGATGAATTCTGTAGATGTTTTTTAGAGGCAGATGAGCTTTTAGTTACAGATATATATCCTGCAAGTGAAGAGCCCATAGAAGGTGTTGATGCAAGATTGCTTGCTGAGGCAATAAAGCTTAATTCTACAAATGGGCTTCAAATAAGATATGTAGAGCCTAATAGATTAATTGATGAAGTCTCTACAATGTTAGGTTCTAATGATGTTCTTTTAACACTTGGAGCTGGTAATATGGGAAGAATAAGTAAAGAGCTAAGAAAGACTTTGGGTAATTAAAAAGTGTTAAGGAAACCTATGCCCTTTAAAAAGAGACAGGATAAGGTGTTATCAACTGATATAAATGCGCTAAAAAGGGATCTCTCTTTTATAAAAGATATTAATATATTAGAGGATATTTCTATAGCTTCTTTTACTAGTTTTGGGATAGGAGGAGTTTGTCGTCTATTTTTAGAACCATATACATATAAGGCACTTAGGCAGGTTAAAAACTATTTAGATGCAAATCTTATAAACTATTATGTGCTTGGAGGTGGAAGCAATATTCTAGCCCCAGATAAAGGCATAGATTGCATATTAAGCCTTAGGGGATTAAGGGCATTTTCTATAGAAATGCAAGGTGGTATAGAACAAGATAGCATTTCTTTACGAGTGGGAGCTGGTTTTTCCTTAAAGGGTTTAATTAGTTGGTGTAGTCAAAATGGATTTTCTGGATTAGAGCCTTTGGTGTGTATTCCTGCAAGTGTAGGTGGGGCTGTACGTATGAATGCAGGTACAAAAGAGGGTAGTATATCTGATGTAGTTACTCGTATACTTGTTCTTAAAGAAGGTGAGCTTTTCTGGATAGATAAAGAGAGAATCCCTTTTGGTTATCGTGATATTGGATTAGATGATAACACTATTATTTGTGCATCAGAATTTAGATTAAAAAGACAGAAGCCAGTATTTGTAAAGAAGAATATCTTTAAATTTATCTACAAAAGGAGAAAGACCCAGCCCATAGAGGCAAAAAGTGCTGGGTGTATCTTTAAAAATCCTAAGGGAGACTATGCTGGAAGGTTAATAGAACTTTGTGGCTTTAAGGGTAGACAAATAGGCAATGCCCAAGTTAGTACAAAACATGCCAATTTTATAATTAATCTTGGTGGGGCAAGCCAACATGATGTTTTAGAGCTTATTGAACTTATTAGGCAAAAAGTAAAAAAAGAATTTTTTAAAGAGCTCTTATTAGAAATAAAGGTATGGGGAGTTGATTAGGTGACAATTAAGACACCTCGTAGGGGTATAAAAAGAAAAAAGAAAGCTGTTTTTACCCAATATCTTTTTAGGCTTTTGGTTTTAATAGGATTTTTGTGTGTAGTTGTAGGGATGTTTTGGGGGCTATGGTACTATGCTTCACATTGTTGTTCTTGGTTTTGTCTAAGAACAATAGAGGTAAATGGTACAAAGCATCTTAAGGCTAAGGATGTTATTGCTATTTCTGGATTAACTTTGTTTAAAGATAATCTACTTAGGATAGATTCTAAGGAGATTTCAAGACGGATTTTATCAAATTCATGGGTAAAAGATGCTGAGGTTGAAAAGGAGTTTCCAGATAAGCTTATTATAAAGATAAAAGAGCGCAATCCTGTTGCACTATTACATGTTAGAACTGGTTATTTTTTGATTGATATAGACGGACATCTAATAACAAAGACATCTCCTAAGTTTTATAAGAAATTACCTATACTCTCTATGCAAACAAAAGATAGATATATAGCAATCTCTAATAATTCTATAGCTAATATCGCTGGTTGTGGGCTTAGATTTTTAAGACTTTCTAAAAAGGCAAAGAGATTTATAAATACTATATATCCAATACTTTGTTTAGAGGATATAAAAGAGATCATCATAAGGCCTAAAACTTTAGTTGTTTACCTAAGAGGTGGGGATGTTCCAATAATATTTTCCAAGGAATATGATCTTAAAAAGGAATTTATTCATGCACAAAAGGTGCTTTGCTATCTTTATAGATCAGGTAGATATAGTCAGACCTTAGAGATTAGGCTTGATTATGCCCCAGATAAGGTGTGGGCAAAATTAAAAAGAAGTTAGGAAGCTAGATGGCAGATATGAATCCTGAAATAATAGTTGGTTTAGACATAGGTACAACAAAGATATGTGTTGTTGTTGCAGAGATTAATGAAGAAGGGCTTAATTTTATTGGTCTTGGTACGCATCCTTCAAGTGGTCTTAGAAAGGGTATGGTTATAGATGTTGAAAGTACAGTTAATGCCATAAAAAAGGCTGTAAAAGAAGCGGAGTTGATGGCAGGTTGTCAAATAGATGAAGCTCTTATTGGAGTAGCAGGAAGCCACATAAAGTGCCATAGTAGCAATGGAGTTATAAAGATAACTTCTGGAGAGATAACAGAGGAACATGTAAATCAGGTGATAGAATCTGCAAGTGCAGTGGCTATACCACAAGATCGTATTGTATTAGAGACACAGCCTCAAGAATATATTGTAGATGACCAAGGTGGAATATTAGATCCTGTTGGTATGACAGGTGTAAGGCTGGAGGTAAAGGTAAATGTTGTTACAGCTTCTAAGACAGCAGTTACTAATCTTACACGCTGTGCACAAAAGGCAGGACTAAATGTGATAGATACAATTTTACAGCCACTAGCTTCTTCAAAGGCAGTTCTTAGCCAAGAGGAATGTGAGCTTGGAGTAGCTCTTTTAGATATAGGTGGAGGTACTACTGATCTTACGATATTTAATCAGGGAGTTATAAGTTATACCTCAGTCTTACCACTTGGTGGTTACAATATGACAAATGACATAGCTATTGGGCTTAGGACTCCTATGAGAGAAGCAGAAAATCTAAAGATACGCTATGGGGCATGTCTTGAATCACTAGTTAGTAAAGATGAATACATAGAGGTTGCAAGTGTTGGTGGTAGAAAATCCAGAAGGCTTTCTAGACAGATACTGACTGCTATTTTAGGCCCTAGGGTAGAAGAGATGCTGAGCCTTATAAACGATGAGATACAGGAGCAAGGGCTTAAAGATAGTCTTTCTTGTGGGATGGTACTAACTGGTGGGGCTGTTGTTTTACCTGGGCTTTTGGAGATGGCAGATCAGATATTTGATTTACCTTGTAGGATAGGTATCCCTTCGGGAATAAAGGGCTTGGTAGATATGGTAAGCAGACCAGAGTACTCCACTGCTGTTGGACTAGTCATATATGGATATGAGAGATATTTGGATTTGTATAATGCTGAGACTCAGCGGCACGGAGGGATATTAAAGAGGCTTTCAAAGATTATGAAGACTGTATTTGGTAGTTAAAAATTTTAACTGGATATAAGGGGGGCTTATGGCGTTTCAATTAGTAGAGCCAGAACTTACCGCAAAGATAAAAGTAGTTGGTGTTGGTGGAGGCGGAGGTAACGCAGTTAACAATATGATTGCATCAGAGCTTCAAGGTGTTGAGTTTATTGCAGCTAATACAGATGCTCAGGTTCTTGAGCGTTCTAGGGCAGATATAAAGATTCAACTTGGCCGAAACCTAACAAAAGGTTTAGGTGCAGGTGCCAAGCCAGAGATAGGAAGAGAGGCAGCAGAGGAAGCAGCAGATGAAATAAGATCTGCACTAGAAGGAAGTGATATGGTGTTTATAACTGCAGGGATGGGTGGTGGAACAGGAACTGGTGGAGCACCTGTTATTGCAGAGATTAGTCGAGAACTTGGGGCACTTACAGTTGCTGTTGTTACAAAGCCTTTTGCATGGGAGGGTAAGGTTAGGATGGCACAGGCCGAAGAAGGTATAAGACGCCTAAAAGAAGTGGTTGATACGATAATTACTATACCAAATGATAGGTTGAGAAGTCTTGCTGAGCCTAATACCCCTCTTTTTGAGATGTTTAAAAAGGCAGATGAGGTTCTTTATTATGCTGTAAGAGGTATTTCTGATCTAATTGTAGTGCATGGATATATAAATGTTGACTTTGCAGATGTAAAAACTGTTATGAGTGAAATGGGACTTGCTCTTATGGGTACAGGAGTTGGACGAGGGGAGAGGCGAGCTATGGATGCAGTTAGGATGGCTGTAGCTAACCCCTTGCTTGAAGATATTTCTATAAGTGGAGCAAGAGGGATATTGATGAATATTACTGCTAGTTCAAAGACTATGACAATGGAGGAGGTGGAGCAGGCATCTACTTATATACAAGAGGAGGCAGATGATAATGCAAATATAATTTGGGGAACAGTATTTGATGATTCTATGGGAGATGACATAAGGATAACGGTTATAGCCACAGGTATAACTGATGAGGCTGAGGAGATTGAAAAGGCTAAAGAAAAGGAAAATTCTATACCCAAAGTCGTTTTAGGAGGTGGGGGAGTAAGTATAAATGAGTCTAATAGAGCTCAACAAAATCTAGAAGATACCCTAGAAGATCTTCCTATATATAAGGCATATAAAAAGGGACGGACTACAAAGATAAATAGAAGGTCTATTAAGGACCTAGAGGAACTTGAAAAACCTACTTTTTTAAGACATCCAGCAGATTGAGTTTTTTAATTGATATATCCTAGGAGATAAAGGAAAGGGGCTTATATGCCCCTTTTGTTTTTTATATTTTTTGTTTATATAGCAGAGGAATTCTTAATTTTATTTTGAGATAGAGACTTATGTATACAAAGCCAGTAGAGATAGAGTCTATACTTCCCCTTATTAGAAAGGCTTCAAGGTATCTTGGTACAGAAATAAATGCAAGACACAAAAGTTGGCAGGATTGTGATACAAAGGTAGCACTTATTTTCCCTGATCTATATGAGATTGGGATGTCACATTTAGGATTACACATTTTGTATCATATCTTAAATGATATTCCATGTATCCTTGCAGACAGGTGTTATGCTCCAGATACGGATTTAGAAGATATCTTGTTTAAAAATAACATACCACTTTGGGCATTAGAGTCTAGGATGCCTTTAATGGCTTTTGATTTTTTGGCTTTTACTTTACCATATGAACTTTGTTATACAAATATTATAACAATATTTAAGCTCTCTGGTCTTCCTCTTTTAGCTAGGGATAGGGATGAGAGAGCTCCTTTTATACTGGCGGGTGGAAGTTGTTCTATTCATACAGAACCTGTATGTGAGCTTTTTGATGCTGTATTAATTGGAGATGGGGAAGAAGCAGTACCTAAGATTGTTTTAACTGTAAGAGAGTGGAAGATAGCCAAAGGGAGCAAAGAGGAGCTTTTTAAGGAGCTTTCTAAGATAGAGGGAGTTTACATACCAAGTCTTTATCAGCCAATATATGAAAAAGGAAAGTTTTTAGGTATTGAGCCTAAAAAGAGTTGGCTTCCTCAAAGGATAAAAAGGACTATATTTGCTGATCTTTCAAAGGCTCCGTTTCCTACCAAACCAATCGTGCCGTATTTGCAGATTGTACATGATCGACTTGGAGTTGAAATTGCGAGAGGCTGTACGAGAAGCTGTAGATTTTGTCAGGCAGGTATAGAGTATAGACCTGTAAGGGAAAGACCTCCAAAGCAAATATTAGAGCTTGTTGAAAAAGGGCTTAAGCACTCTGGATTTGAAGAGATTTCTTTACTTTCTCTAAGTACAGGGGATTATTCATGTTTTTATCCACTTGTTAAGGAATTGATGGATACATATGTGCCTAAACGGGTGGCAGTATCTCTTCCTTCAATAAGGGTTGGTACGCTTAGTCCACAGATAATGGCGCAGATAAAAAGAGTACGAAAGACAGGATTTACTATGGCTCCAGAGGCTGGAAGTGAGAGATTAAGACAAGTTATTAATAAAGGTATAACAGAGCAGGATCTTATCTTTACAGCTCAAATGGCATTTGAGATGGGATGGCTTTCTGTAAAGCTTTATTTTATGATTGGACTTCCTACAGAAACCAAAGAGGATGTTATTGAGATTGCAGAACTTGCTTATAGGGTTTTAGGGGTAAAGGCAAAGAGAAAAAGGGGAAGGCAAGTCACTATAAGTGTTGGCACTTTTGTCCCCAAGCCTCACACACCATTTCAATGGGAAAGACAAATATCTATAGAAGAGTCTTGGCAAAGGCTTGAGCTCATAAAGAAGAATCTAAAGGCAAGGGGGCTTAAGCTTAGATGGCATGATCCAGAACAGAGTTATCTTGAGGGAGTCTTTTCAAGAGGGGATAGAAGGCTTTTATCTCTTATAGTTAGGTGTTGGCAAAAAGGGGCAAGATTTGATGCATGGGGGGATTACTTTAATCTTTCACGATACAAAGAAGGTGCTAAAGAGCTTGGTATAGATCTAGACTTTTATCTTAGAGACATAGATCATTCTAATGTTCTTTTTTGGGATCATATAGATTGTGGGGTTAAAAAATCCTATCTAAACAGAGAACTAAAAAGGGCTATAACCAGGACTCCAACCTTTGACTGTAGAAGGGGTGAGTGTCAGGGATGTGGAGTTTGTGATTTTAAGAATATAAAACCTGTTACTTGGCCTAATAGTTTAACTGTTAGTGATAATAGTAATGAATTAAGCAGAGTAGAGATTAAAGAAGTTAAAAAAGAGTCAGAGCCTATTTATTGGTATGCTGGTTATTTTTCTAAGTTAAATGAGCTTAGGTTCTTATCTCATCTTGAGATTGTAAGGACATTTCAAAGGGCAATAAACAGGGCTATGATTCCTATCTCTTATACACAAGGCTTTCATCCTAAGCCTAGAATTTCTTTTGCCTCTCCTGTGCCTGTTGCTACAGAAGCGATAAAGGAGCCAATTTGTTTTGGATTGTCAAAGAGGTTAGATGAAAGGCAGTTTTTAATTAAGCTCAACAATGAATTGCCATCAGGTATTAGAGTTACAGATCTATGGCTTACTAAGGAGCCGAAAAGATTTATAAAAGATGGAACTAGTGCTAGTTATATAGTTTCTCTTTCTAGTTTATTAGAAGAAGGCTCATTAGAGGAGTTAAAAAAGAAGTTTTTAGATTTCTTAAGAAAGGACTCTTTTGTAGTAAAGGTTAAAAGAAAAGATAAGCAAAGATGTGTTGATTTAAAAAGATTTATAGGCCTTTTGCTTATTGATAAAGATAAAATAAGGCTCAAAATATTAAGAGATGAAAGATACTTAACTAAATTTTGGTTAGATGCAGTGAAAAAAGGTGAAGTTATTTATATGAAGTTTAATCTGTCTTCTGGTCCTCAGCTTAAAGCATACGAAGTGATTTCTGGCATATTAGGACTTTCTAGAAGACAGGAGGCACTTGTTAGGATATTAAAACTTTCTTTAAGCAAGGAGGCTTAATGCTTTTATGATAAGAGCGGTATTTTGTGACATGGATGGTGTGATACTAGATAGTATGCCATATCATGTGGAGGCTTGGAAGAGGGCGGCCAAAGAGTTTGGTTTTAGTCTTGATGAGAGCAAGGTGTATCTTTATGAGGGTGCTATTGAGCTTTCTAGTTCAAAAGATGTATTTAAAAATGGGGACAAAGAGATCACCCAGAAGGTATTTTTAGATATTTTAAACAGGCAAAAAGAGATATTTTTAAAGGATTATCTAGAGCAGATAAGGGTTTTTGAACATGTACCAGAATTATTAAATATACTAAAAGAAAAAGAGTTAAAACTTGCTCTTGTAACCAGTTCACATAAGGACATACTTGAATATAGTTTGCCTTATGAAGTTAGATCTCTGTTTGATGTTATTGTTACAGGGGATGATATTAAAAGACCCAAACCCAATCCTGATCCATATCTAGCTGCAATAAGTGCAACAAAGGTTAGTCCTGAAACTTCTATTGTGGTTGAGAATGCCCCTGCTGGTATAAGAGCTGCCAAAAATGCAAGATGTAAATGTATAGGACTTTGTACTACACTGCCTCCTTCTCCATTAATAATAGCAGGTGCAGATAAGGTCTTTAATCGACATGAGGAGTTAGTTTCTCATTTTTTAGAGTTACTTAAATAAATCAAATATATATAGTTAGGGCCTTTTATTTATGGAGATAAATAGTTCATCTAATTCCTCAAAATCCCCACAAGATAATGCCCAAGGTGTTGCCAAAAGTGCTGGTGCAGTTGCAATTGCTGTGTTTATCTCTAGGATTTTAGGTCTTGTAAGAGAACAGGTTTTTGCTGCACTTTTTGGGGCATCAACTGCAATGGATGCCTTTGTAGTTGCCTATAGGATTCCCAATTTATTAAGAGATCTTTTTGCAGAAGGTGCGCTTAGTTCAGCATTTGTGACAGTCTTTAGTGAGTATGACCAAAAGAGGACTTCTGAAGAGACTTGGCGTCTTGTAAATAATGTTTTGAGTGTAATTCTCATATTACTTTCATCAATCACTTTGCTTGGTATATATTTTGCGCCTTATCTCGTAAAGATTTTAGCCCCTCATTTTTCTGCAATCCCTGGTAAGATCCAGCTAACTACACATCTTACTAGGATTATGTTTCCATTTTTGCTTATGGTGTCAATTTCTGCCCTTATTATGGGGATATTAAATACAAGAGGCCATTTTTTTATTCCATCTTTATCTTCAAGTTGTTTTAATTTTGGGACTATATTTGTAGGTGGAGCTCTTGCTCTTATATTTCCTCACCTAGGATATTCTGCCATAACTGGTATGGCTATAGGTACCCTTGTGGGTGGGCTGTTACAGATCCTTATTCAACTTCCATTATTAATAAGAGAGGGGTTTAAATTAAGTCTCTTTATAGATCTTAGAGATCCAGGGTTAAGAAAGATCGGACGCCTTATAATACCGGCAATTATCGGACTTTCAGCCACCCAGATAAATATTTTTATTAACACAAATTTTGCCTCAAGATGTGCTAATGGAAGTGTTTCTTGGCTAAATTATTCCTTTAGATTGATGCAGTTTCCCATAGGGCTCTTTGGAGTTGCGCTTTCTGTTGCAACTCTGCCTGTTTTAGCACGTCTTGCTACCAATAGGAAGATAAAGGAGCTTGGTAATACCCTTGTATCATCATTGAGTTTAGCATTTGCATGTACAGTACCTGCTGCAATTGGGCTTTGGATTTTGGCAGTTCCAATTGTTAGGATAATTTTTCAACGGGGTCATTTTAATGCCTTTGATACTCTAATGACAGCCGCAGCGCTTAAATTTTATGCAATAGGTCTTCTTGCATATTCAGCCGTTAAGATATTGGTGCCAGCCTTTTATGCCCTTGATGATACAAGGTGGCCTGTGATAGGGAGTTTTGTTACAGTTATAACAAACTTGATCGTAGTCATTTTGACTCTTAAAGCTCTTCAACACAGGGCTATTGCCCTTTCTACATCTATTTCAGTATTAGTTAATTTTTTCTTCTTATCCATAATTTTATATAAAAAGATAGGTGGTTATCCTGTAAAAGAGCTATTTATATCCTTTTTAAAGATAGTAATTGCATCAAGCATTATGGGTCTTACGATTTATGCCATTTATAATTTATTAGATTTGGGAAGAGGAGTTGGCCTCATAGTAGATATTCTTAAGCTATTTTTGGAGGTTATTGTAGGTTTATTGGTTTATGGATTAATTTTAAATTTTTTAAAAGTGCCAGCAGTGTTAGAGGCGATTGATCCATTAAAAAGAAAAGTAAAAAATCTATTTGTTAATTAAATTTTATATATGTTATAATTAAATTTTATAATTAGATTTATGTTATTACTTTTTATTATTAAATATTTCATTAAATTGTAGATAACCATATCTTAATAATATTGTTAAGACAGTTTTTATAAAATCATTTAGCAATTTGATATAAAATTTTAGATTTATATTTTTATATACAATTAATACAATTAATTGATATATTAAGACTATATTTTAATTTTACGGATTTACCTACCGATTTTAAATAAATATAGATAAAAGAGTCGTTATGATTAATTTATAATTAACTTGAAATTTTTTGTTGCTTAAGAAAGCACCACTAATAGAGAGGTGCTTATCATGATCAAGAAATATCAAAATAAATGGCTATCAGGTTTAAGGCTTAGGATATTTGCTAGGCTTTTTCCTTTATTAGCCATGTTAGTAGTGGCCATTTGTGCAGCTAGTCTTGTTTTTGCCTTATATCATCACCGCCAAGATATGAAGTATCTTTTTTCTCGGGTTGCTAATATACATGCTCAAGAATTAGTTAAATCAATCAAGAATAATAATCGTGAATCTGTTAAGAAAAAGTTAGAGGCTATTTGTTCTCATAGATTAATAAGATATGTATTTATAGAGAAGAATAGACAATTGTATATAAAAGTACCAAACAATAACTTTCCACCTTGGAAGTCCAATAACAACAAGCAAGAAAATCCTTCTATTAAAGAAATCAGAAATAATAATGGTGAAATATTTTATGACATATCTGCAAAGATACCAAATACAAGTGCTACATTACATTTATTACTTTCATGTGATGCAATAGATAAGCATGTATTTTCAACATTTTTGATTGTAGTTTTTTTAGGTTTAGGGACTCTAGTTTTAGTAGGGATAATGTCTTTTTTATTTTCCTGTTGGGCAACAAAAGAAGTTGATAGCCTTACTCACACGCTTGATGAAGAAAGAAGACAGCTTCTTTCTATTTTTGATAGTATAGGAGAAATTATATATGTAGTAGATCTTTATACTTATGAAATTCTTTATGCTAATAAAGCACTTAAAGATGCATTTAATAAGGATGTTGTAGGAGGATTTTGTTACAGAGAACTGCAAGGTAGAAAAACGCCATGTCCGTCTTGTAGTAAAGACATTCTATTAAAGGAAGATGGAGCAGTATACAGATGGGAATGTTACAATAGAGTTATTGACCAATATTTTTTGGTGACTGATAGAGTAATGAAATGGACAGATGGAAGAAAGGTTAGATTTGAACTTGCTATTAATATAACAGAAAGAAAAAAGGCAGAAGAAAGACTTAAAGAGAGTGAAGAAAGATATAGGACGCTTTTTGATGCATCAATTGATGCGGTCTTTTTAGAGACAATAGAAGGGGAGATAGTAGATTGTAATGAAGCAGCATGTAAGATGTTAGGTTATTCTAGGAAAGAGCTTATAGGCCTTAATGTGTCAGATATAATACCAGAAGAAGTTGGAAAAGATTTAGCAAATATATCTAAAGAGATAGTAAGTAAGGGAAGGATATTTATAGAGTCTTTAGGTAAGAGAAAGGATGGGAGCATATTTCCAACAGAGGTTAATGCAAGGCTTATAAAGATAGGTAATAAACACATGGTAGTTGTATATGTTCGAGATGTCACAGTACAAAAAGAGGCAGAAAAAGAAAAGATAAGGCTTCAAGAACAGCTAAGACAAGCTCAAAAGATGGAGGCAATAGGTACGTTAGCTGGTGGAATTGCACATGATTTTAATAACTTACTTACTGTTATTAATGGGCATTCAGATATAGCTTTAATGAAGAGTGTAGAAAATCCTGTAGTAAGAGATGATATAAAAATGATTAAAAAGGCAGGAGAGAAGGCTACAAGATTAATTTCACAGATTTTAGCCTTTAGTCGCAAACAGATTTATGAGCCTAAGATAATAGATATAAACGAAGTAATTATTAATTTAGACAAGATGCTTAGGAGGTTGATAAGTGAAGATATTTATCTTGAGAAGATACTTGCAAAAGATCTTCCACCAATTATGGCAGATCCAACTCAGCTTGAGCAGATTTTGATAAATCTGGTAGTAAATGCAAGAGATGCTATACATGAACATAGCGAAAAAGAGATAGAAAAGAAGATAACTATAGAGACCTCTTATGTTGTTTTAGATGAAGGTTATGTAAAGACTCACTTAGGAAGTAGGGTAGGGCCACATGTACTTATTTGTGTAAGTGATACAGGTGTAGGCATGGATGAAGAGACACAAAAGAGGATTTTTGAGCCGTTTTTCTCGACAAAGGAGATGGGTAGGGGTACAGGGTTAGGATTAGCAACAGTATATGGGATTGTAAAGCAGAACAATGCAAGTATTTATGTTTATAGTGAGGTAGGTAAGGGATCAGCTTTTAAGATATATTGGCCAGTTTGTAAGAGTAGGGTTTTGGTTGAAGATAAAGATAGTGGAAATGAAGTTCCAGGAGGAGAAGAGAGGATATTGGTAGTAGAGGACAACAAATTTGTAAGGGATTTGATATGTGAGAGCCTAAGAGGTGCTGGATATAAAGTAGTTGAGGCATCAAATGGTAAAGAAGCCTTAAAGAAGGTAATAGATGAGAGGGTTAAGATAGATCTTGTAATTTCTGATTTAATAATGCCAGAGATGAATGGTAAGGAATTAGTGAAGAGAATAAAAGAGAGATTTCCTGATATGCCAGTATTATACATGTCTGGTTATACAGATAACTATATAGTACATGATGGACTCTTAGAAAAAGGGACAAATTTTATCCAAAAACCTTTTAGTATTAAGAAATTTCTAAAAAAAGTTAGAAAAGTATTGGATTAGTAATTTAAATAAAATAAAAATGTATATATGAAAAAATTTTCTTAAAATATGGAAAAATTTTTCTTTTATAATGGAAAAATTTTTCATTCATATATTTATTTTTGATAAAAGATATAAAAATCTTACATCTAGCTAAGAGATTAAGAGTTCAAAATTTTTATAAAAAATTGAGAAATTACTATAAATAAACAACCTCTTATAGCTTATTTTTTATTTGGTATAAATATTGCTATCCCAAATAGATAAACTTCAAAAGTATCAATTTCCCTAAACTAATACATAAAAATTTTTTTGAAAAAGGAGGTGAGAATTAGGTATCAAATTTATTTGTTACTAAATTATTAGTATGTTAATAGTATTGAATTTAAAAAAAGGAGGAGGGCAATGAGGATAAGGAGGTATCTACTAGGTTTATTAATTTTTTGTTTTTTTAATATTTGGGTAGTCTCTTCTTTTGCAATTACAGTGACAGATATAGATGAAGGAGGATATACTGCTAACGATCTAGCACAAACCTTGGTAGGAAGTGGTATTATAGTTTCCAATGCTGTATTACAAGGAAATGGTCCGCAAGCAGCTGGTATATTTAAAAATTTTAATGTAATAGGGTTAACATCTGGGATAGTTTTAAGTTCTGGAGATGTAAACTATTTAGAGTCTAATACCAATACTTCAGACAGTATAACAAAAAACTGGGGAGCTCCAGGGGATCCCGATTTAAATACACTAGTTCCAGGTTATAATACTTACGATGCTATAACATTGGAATTTGATTTTGTAGCTATAGGTAACCCAGGGGACGTTATTACTTGTTCTTTTAAATATGTATTTGGTTCGGATGAATATGATGAGTGGGTTTCTAGCAACTACAATGATGTTTTTGGTTTCTTTGTGAATAATGTTAATGTTGCACTAATACCAGGTACTAATATTCCTGTTTCTATTAACAATATAAATTCACAAAATTATTCACAATATTATTGTGATAATGATATCAATGTTGGTGCCCCTTATGCTACAGAGATGGATGGTTTTTCTAAAATACTTTATGCGAATTTTAATGTGATAGCAGGACAAACCAATCATATGAAAATTGCTATAGCAGATGCAGGAGATCATAATTATGATTCATGGGTCTTACTTGGAGCAAATAGCTTTACTAATCATCCAGGTGGTGCTACCGTGCCTGAACCTGCTACTATATTGCTTGTTGGAACAGGTCTATTAGGTACCTTTTTGAAGCGTTCAAAACAGTAACAAAACAATACTAAATAATGAGTTATAAAATATGTGCATCCTTCTCATTATGAGAATGGATGCACATATTTTATTAAACAGAGGAAAGAGGATATAGTTATTTTTTATTGTAAATAAGGAAATATAAAAATTTTCATGTTGAAATAAAGCATTTGAGCTCATATCAATTTAATAGAATTAATTTTTCTTGTTGAGAGATTTTTTCTTCTTCTATAATTGTCCTTTTTTTAGTTTTTTTACTTAGATCTAAAACAAAGTCGTTTTAATCCTAAAAGTTTTGCCGTACCTGCTACTGTAGTTCCATAAAGATAAAGAGGTGTGTTAGTGCTATTACTTAAGTTTATTATATCTACTAAAGAACCATTTACTACTGTTGAACCAGTTGCTAAGACAAGATCTGAGTTTAAAAAGAGTTTTTGTGTAGAACTGTTATCTCCAAACTCGATTGTTACACCAAATTTCTCTTTTCCTGTGTTGTCTTCATCTCTATCAAGACAAGCTATAGAGCTAGCGCCAAATTTTTTGGTTAATGCCTCTAACATTGCAGGCTGAAGTCCAATCATTCCAATCTTTTTAGGAGTTAGAGTTTCTAAAAAATTTGCTATTTCTTCCGCACATTCTTCAGGCTCATTGTCTTTACAGTGGACAGTAGTTAGATCTGGGTATATATAGCGCATAACTGCATTTAGACTTGCGATAAAAAGTCCTCTATTTCTAATGTCATCTAAAGAAAGTCTAAATATCTCTTCAAGGCTTCCTTCAAATTCTGATGGTGCCTGAGTATATGCTTGTCCTATGGCATCCATAAAATTGGCACTCATTAGAACTTCTTTTCCTTTTAAAAGAGGAAAGTCCTTTCTATCAGGATTTCCTATGGCCTCTTCACTAGTTAATATCTTTGTTTTAATTACAATTTTTTTGTTAAGAAGATCTTTTTTAGTTGAAAGCTCATAAAACTTTTGATGTAGTGCTTGGTAGAGCATCTTTTAGGGTTCTCCTTATTGATTTCTGTCTCAACTGGATGAGCATATGATATATACCTCTTTGATGACTCTTTATCCAGAAAAATTTCTTGTTTTTTTATGTAATCCCAAATCGGGTCTTGTAGTTGTTGCCTATTACTTTTTATTAATTCAACAGGAATGGGCCTTGCACATATACAAAGTCCTTTTTGTATGATAGCCATTTCTTCTCCAATTTCTTTTACATCTTCTGGATCATGAGTAACAAGTATCAAAGGTAGATTAAAATCTTCTGAAATACTCACAAAAAGTTCTCTTAATTTATAACGTAGTGCAACATCTAGGGAATTAAAGGGCTCATCAAGCAGCACTAAATCAGGCTCAATTAAAAGTACTCTACCCAAAGCAACTCTTTGTTGTTGTCCACCAGAGAGTTGTTTAGGATATGAATCTAATAACTGATCTATCTCTAGTCTTTTGGCAATATAGTATATTTTGTCTTTTAATTGCTCCTTATGCCCATTTTTGTTAAAGAAGGCCTTTAGGCCAAATGCTAAATTTTCAAAAACACTTAGATGAGGGAAAAGAGCATAATTTTGAAATACAAATCCTATTTTTCTCTGTTGAGGTGAAAGATTTATACCTTTTTTTGAGCTATATAATATATTGCCTTTTATAGAGATCTCCCCTTCATCTGGCTCCATAAGACCTGCTATCATCTTTAGGGTAAGAGATTTTCCTGAGCCAGAAGGTCCCCAAATAACAAGGCGTTTCTTTTCATTTGTTATTTTGACTCTTAATGTCCAATTGTTGAATTGTTTTTTTATATCTAACTTTAACATAAGCTATGGCTACTTTTTGTCTTTTTATCACGTACAATCCATAAAACCGTAATTGCTATAAGAGTATGGATAACTACTAAGAAGTTTGCCTGAGACAATCTTCCTGCAATAAATTCATTATATATTGCAAGTGGCATAGTAGAAGTCTTTCCTGGGATATTTCCAGCAAGCATAAGGGTGGCTCCAAACTCTCCCATAGCCCTTGCAAAAGCAAGCACAATACCTGCAAGGATTCCTTTTTTGGCAAGAGGAAGTGTAACTCTCCAAAATGTGGACCACTTACTGTGTCCAAGTGTATAAGCTGCATGTTCTAGCTCTAGGTCCACAGATGAAAGGGCTGAAGTAGCAGTCTTAAATAAGAGGGGGAATGCTACTACTATTGAGGCAATGACTGCACCCCACCAATTAAACATTGGAGTCCATCCAAAGAGTTTATATGTAAGATGCCCAATTACCCCTCTTTTCCCAAAAAGACACACTAAGTAATAACCAAGCACGGTTGGAGGAAGAACAAGTGGAAGTGAAAGCAAAATATCTAAAAAAGACTTCCCATAAAATTCATACCTAGCAAACACATATGATATTGGGATCGTAATTACAATCAAAACCCCTGTTGCCATAAAGGCTACTTGTAGAGAGAGTCTTATTGGAAAAAGAGGGGCGTGGGCTAACAAACTGCTTAGCATTTAAACTCCTTCTTACTAATCTTTAATAGGTCTAAAGCCATATCTTTTTAGTATCTTTTGTCCTTCAGGTGATAAGACAAAAGAGATAAATTCCCTAGCTAGTTTGATGTTTTTACAACCTTTTACTACAGCTATGGGATAACAAATAGGACTATGGTAACTGGATGGTATTTTAATTACTACCTGTACCTGAGGGACTAAGGCATCTGATGAAAACACTATACCAGCTTCAACAGCACCTTGTGCTACATATTCACGTACCTGACGAACAGTTACACCAAGGACCAATTTATTTTGTAACTTTTTCCAAAGTCCTGCATGTATTAGTGCTTCTTTTGCGTAGCGACCTGCAGGAACATGTGAGGGATCCCCAATAGCTATATGAGCAATAGTTTTATCTAGTAATTGACTTAGCTTATGTATTTTGGGGACATTTTTGCCCTGTATAACCACTATAGAATTTCTTGCAAAGTCATGTCTTGTAGAGTTTATAATCATTTTCTCTTTTTGTAAGCGATTCATAAAGCGCTCTGATGCAGAGGCATATACATCTACAGGGGCACCTCTTTCTATTTGGGCACAAAGTGTTCCAGATGAGGCTAAATTTAGATCTATATGAGTATTGGGATAAGATTTTTCAAAAGCATTAACTATAGTCTTAAATGCATCTGTAAGGCTTGCAGCAGCAGAGACTGTAAGTGTTTTGGATGCAAATACATATTGTGGACATGCTAATAAAAAGATTAGTAAAAATACTGATAAAATACTCTTGATAGATTTAAAAAGATTAAAAGAGCATGTCTTATAGATATTTTTCATCATGGGGTCCTCCTCTCTATTTTAATTTAGGAATAGCGCTTATTCGTTATTTTTGCAAGGATATTTTAAAAATAGATGCACTGCTTATGCCAAGATGGGAATAATTTAATGTAATTAGCCTAGATTTAGTTAAATAAAAAGTATAGAGTTGGTTCTTAGGAAAAAATATATCTAAGGAAAAAATAAAATTTATGTAAAATAAATAACACTATTGTAATTTATATACAAAAAATAACAAAATTGAATTGAAAAAATTATTTATAATATTTTTTCTATTTTATCCCATATTTTTTCTGCTACTTCTATCTTTTTAAGTAACGGAAGCTTTACTATAGAGCCGCTTTTATCAATTATACTTACCTCATTAGTATCTACATCAAAACCAGCACCGGGTTTTGATATGTCATTTGCAACAATTAGATCTAAGCATTTATCTTTTAATTTTTGTTTTGCATTAGTTATAAGGTTTGTAGTTTCAGCACAAAATCCAATAACGATTTGATCTTTCCTTTTTTGGTTTGATATTTTTAATAATATATCATCTGTCTTGGTAAGAGTAATTGTTAATTTATTTTTTTGTTTGGACTTTTTTATCTTTTCTGTACTAAAAGAAATAGGTGTAAAATCTGCTACTGCTGCAGCCATAATTATTATATCCATCTTAGGTAAAAGAGATAAAACCTGCTCTAACATCTGAGAGGCACTCTCAATCCTGTAAACGTTAACTCCGTAGGGGTAATCTAAGTCAACAGGTCCTGTTACTAAATGAACTTCTGCCCCTTTTCTTCTTGCAACACGCGCTATTTCAAATCCCATTTTACCTGAAGATCTATTTGATATAAATCTTACAGGATCTATAGGTTCTCTTGTAGGTCCTGCTGTTACAAGAACTTTTTTATCTTGTAGTGTTTGATTAGAAATAGCCTTTAAAATTTCCTCTTTTATAATTTCCCAACTGGCAAGTCTACCAGGTCCTTTATCTCCACATGCCATATCTCCTACAGGAGATTCTACAATTACATAGCCTAGTTTTTTAAGTGTTTCTATGTTGACTTGGGTTTTGGGATGTGTGAACATGAAAGAATTCATGGAGGGAGCTATAATAACCTTTGCTCTTGTTGCAAGTAATATAGCATATATTATTTCATCACAGATACCAACTGCTGCTTTTGCAAGAAAATCAGCACTTGCCGGAGCAACTAAAATAATATCCGCTTTTTTAGCTAGATTTATATGAGATATTTCTGCGTCTTGCTCTTCTAAAAAAAAATCTTTTACTTCACGACCACAAAGGGCAGAAACTGTCAAAGGTGTGATAAACTTTCTAGCCCCTTTAGTCATAATAGGGAATATATTTGCACCTAACGCTCTTAGTTTTCTTATATAATCTACAGATCTAAAAACAGAAATACTTCCTGTTAAAGCAAAAACTATGTTTTTCCCCTCTAAGGGTTTATAAGGTGTAGGGATAATATGATTTATTTTTTCTCGTTGATTGACCATTTTGTTTTTTTTTTACTGCCTTGGCTCACTTATCCATATTTGGACCTCAGTTTCAAATCCTAAGCTTGTATTATAGACTTGTATAAGGCATGCAGAACCATTAGGCTTTGTAAATGCCAAGAAGTCTTTTTTACCTTTTATTTCGCCACTTAAGTGCCATCCATATTGAGGAAGTGTCTTTGTAAAAAAGTTTACAACAGAGTCTTGAGTAACTCGTCCTCTAAAGACTAAGATTCCACCTTGATACATAGGTGTTGTAACAATAGTTGAATCTTCATCCACTTTAACTAGCTGAGTGGGGATAGGTAAGTCTGGAAACTGATATATAATTTGAGGAGCGATACTTGTTACTGGTTTATTATTGGTAGTGGCATTGTTAGTTACTTGACTACTATATGGCTGCATTTGTGCACATGAAGAGACAATACCTATTAAAAATACGCATATTAAGATTTTGAGCCCAATACTACATTTTTTCATTGAGTTATTCCTCCTTAATTTCTAAATTAGATGGTTTATACACAATAACCTCTTTTAGAGATTTTCTAGTAGATATTTGATTCCTATGGGCAGGATGTCCCATTGCTATTACAGCCATAAGTTCTAAGTTTTCTTTTAATCCTAAAAGTTCCCGTAATCTTGTTGCATTTTTTAATATTTCTCCTAACCAAACCGCACCAAGTCCCAAACTATGTATAGCAAGAAGCATATTTTCAATACACGCTCCTATTGCTTGATGATCTTTTACTTCATTATACATTGCATTTTTATCTATAAAAACAGGAATCAATACTGCAGCCTGCTCAACTGTTTCTTTGTATTTAGTAAGTTCACTTATACGATTTATTAAGTTTCTATCTTTAATTATTGCAAATCTCCATGGTTGATTATTAAGTCCTGATGGTGCCCACATACCAGCTCGGATAATCTCTAATATAATTTCATCACTAACAGGTTCTTTTGTAAATTCTCTAATACTTCTTCTTGTATAAATTGCATCAAGTACGGGATTGTCCATAGCTATACTCCGTTTATAAAAATAAAACCCCGAAGGCATGCTTCGGGGAGACAATGATGATTTATAATATTAAATTTTATTTTTTACCACCAAGTAATACATTTATCAGCATCAAAGATCATTTTTACTAATTGATCATAATTGGGATTGCCCATATAAAGCTTAAATTCTGTAGCTTCACGATCTCTACTTACGATCTCTACAAGTTTTTTTACATCTTCTGTAGGTTCAGATCTATATACATGTAATATCTTCATTTTTTTCTCTTCACTCATGGCCTCTCCTCCTTAAATTATGCGCAGCCTTCTGGTGTTTCATTAGTGCTCTGCTTAGGAAGACCATAGCAGATAATATGAGTTGCATCTCTTAACCTTTCCCCTAGCTCTTCAATACTTAAGGGGTTTAGTTCTACACCTTCAGGTGCCTCTGCACCTACAGTGAAGGCATCCCCTTCCATATCTCTAATCCAGTCTATATTTTCCTTTACATAATCTGTAAATTTAGGGAATTCACCATTCATAAATGTTATATATCCATATTGATTCTCTACAGCAAGTCCTAAAGTAGAACGTACTGCATCTGCGCCATAAAAGCGATTTGTTACTAGGAAGTATGCCTTGATTTCCATTTTATATCCTCCTTTACTAAAAAACACTAAAATACTAGATACCTATCACACTCTTCAAGGATTTCTACGTGGAATCCTTGTGTACGCATTTGTAGATTAGTTAATCCTTTTGGAATATCTAGCTGGGAATCAAATCCCTCACAATTATAGCTTTTGGCACAGATTGCTATATCATCTGGAGGTAACATATTAGCTAATTTTACAAAATCTGGATGTTTTGTAAGATGTATTCCCTTAAAAGTAAAGAATACTTTAACTCTTTTACCTGCTCTTAGAGCAGCTTGGGTAATACCCATTATGTGATGCATATATTGTGGTGTGGTAACGCAAATACCCAACACATTGCCTTCTGCAGACATTATCTTTTCCTCCCTCTTTGATTTAAATGCAGCCCCTCACAAATCTAAAAAGATTTGGAGGGGCAAACGGGTGAGACTATTTTTTGAAAAAATTACTTTTTCCTAATGTAGAAACGGAAGAATCCATCATCTTCCTTTTCCCCAATCCACTCATGTCCAGCACGTGTAGCCCAACCTGGAATGTCATTTCTAGAACCAGGGTCAGTTCCTAATACTTCTAAGATTTGGCCAGATTGAATCTTTTCAATCTCCTTTTTGGTACGCAAAAGCGGCATAGGACAGCTAAGTCCCCTCGCATCCAGGGTATGATCAGGTTTTACATCGTCTGGAGCCTTTTTGTAATCACTCATAATTCCTCCTTATTTTAGGTTGTGCAAAAGAGGAAAATTTTGAAAATTTCCTCTTTTGCTGACACAGACTATTTTGTACCTACCACTCATCTCCAATAAAGTCATAGCCAACAAAATTATATTATATCTCATATACAAATTTATTGGTTTCTTCATTCCAATCAATAATAAGATACCAAAGAATCATAATAATTGTTATTAATATTACACTTCCACCATAACCTAGGTAGTCAGGTAAATATATAGGTTTACCAAGTTTATATAAGAAGCCAGTCTGAGTAAAATAATAACGGAATATAGAATTACTTAGTGCAAACATTGTAGCCACAACTATAAGTTTTACCTGACCTTCACCAACTCTCCAAAGTGAACCTGTTCCACAACCACCAGCTACAACCATTCCCATACCAAAGATGAATCCACCAATCAATGCACCCCACCAGAAGCAAGGGGTTACATAAAGCATCTCTGGTCTAAGCCCCATATATTTTATAATAGCTATACCTAATGTTCCTATTATAACACTTATTGCAACAGCTTTACCCATTCTAGCATCGCCTGTCATAAATGGTTCACGGAATCCATTAACCATACAGAATCGGCTTCTTTGAAATACAAATCCAATAGCACCGCCAATTAATAGGTAGCCAGCCATTAAATCCGCTCCACTTTTAGAAGAATTAGTATAAGCAAAAGCCGCTATAATCATAATTAAAATTGCTATAAAACCTACAGCAGGAGGAATCTTTTTATCTAAGAGAGTTGGCCCTGGAGGTCCTGCAGGAATATGTTCCATCTCCCAGAAAAGATATTTAAGTCCTATTGCTACTCCGCAGATTAAACCTATAAACATAACTAAACCATTTGCTGCTAAGTTTTGGGTAGCACTATAAAAACCTCCAACGTTACAACCAAAAGCAAAGGCAGCTCCTAATCCCATTAGTATACCAGAGAAAAATCCTTTTATTAGTTCTAATACAGGTGGGACTCTAAAGGCAAACTCTTTACCAATAACTGCAGAAATCCACGCACCTGCTAAAAATCCTATGTCTATGACTGATGAAGAGAAATAAAGTGGATGTGGTGGAGGTTGTTTCCAAGCATGGAATAAGCCAATTGAATAAAATAGCCAATCTGCCCAGTTACGAATACCACCAACAATTCCAAAAGGTCTATGCCAGGCAACCATAAAAACACATAGAAAGGCAATGACAATACCACCTGTCATTGGAGACCAAGTGGTTTGGAAAAATGCTTTGTAATTTTCTTTTACTTTATCTCCGAATGCTCCCATTGCATCCCCCCACTTTAATAGTTATTTTAGTTTTGTTTACTTTGAGCCTGTTATGCAGGCTTTTTGTAACCAATAAAAAACTTTTATGCTATTTTATATAGCAATAATGAAAAAAGCACCTATATCGTTTCGGGTGTACCAAAATTAACCTATGGTGTCAAGTCCTCAAATGAAGAGTTATTCATTTGCATCTCTATCAATAAGTTGTATAAGTCGTTATAACAACAACAAAGACTCAAAAGGAGACTTCTTATGAGCAGAGTTGTCCGAACAATTTTAGGAATAGTTACCTTTTTATTCATTGTAGGACTTTGTTCAATTTCTTACTCTATGGAGATCTCTCCTGGGCTTGAAAAGACTGTTTTGTCAAATGGTTTAACTGCAATAGTTAAGGCAAGCCATAGAGCACCGGTTGTAGCTGTACAAGTATGGGTTAAAGCAGGCTCTAGATACGAAACAGATAAAGAAGCAGGTATCACCCATCTAATAGAACATATGATATTTAATGGCACTAAGAAAAGAGGCCCTGGTGTTATTGCAAAGACTATAGAAAGTATTGGCGGAACTATAAACGCTTATACATCACTTGACTATACTGTTTATCACTGCCAAGTTCCTAAACAATATTTAGACACCGCCCTAGATGTTCTCTCTGATGCTGTATTTCATTCTGTATTTGCACCCAATGAGCTTAAAAAAGAGAAGAAAGTTGTGCTTGAAGAGATGCGAATGAGAAATGACATGCCAGAGTCTTGTCTTGAAAATCTTTTAATGAAGATCTCTTATAAGGTTTATCCATATAGAAGACCAGTTATTGGATATCCTAACACTGTAAGATCTATAACTAGAAAAGATATATTAGCCTATGTTGCCAAAAGATATAGGCCATGTCAGATGGCAGTTGTAGTTGTAGGTGATGTGGATCCTACACAGGCGCTTACACAAATACAAAAATATTTTGGTGCACAACCTAAAAAGCCTCCTGTAAAGGTAAATTTTCCTAAAGAGCCTCCTCAGACACAGGTAAGAGTAGCTATAAATCATATGGATATTTATGATGGTTATCTTGCTATATCTTTTTCTGGAGGGCCAAGTTTTAACTCTAAAGATACTCCTGTCTTAGATGTAATAGCAGCGCTTTTATCTGATGGTGCAAGTTCTAGATTAGTACATATTTTAAGGGATAAACTACAGCTTGTACAAAGCATTGATGCATATTCTTTTACCCCTGCAGGCCCTGGACTTTTTGAAATAACAGCAACTCTTGATCCTCAAAATACAGATCAAGCAATCTCAGAAATATTAAAACAGATATACCGGTTAAAATATAATCAAGTCTTAAATGAAGAATTACAACGAGCAAAGGTGCAGGTTGAAAGTGAATTTATATATGATCAAGAAACGATGTCTGGTGAAGCCCAAAAGCTAGGGGTGTTTCAGACCCTAGCAGGGGATCCTGGAGCAGTTCAGAAATATCTAAAAGCAGTAGAGTCTGTAACTGCTGCTGATATAATGAGGGTTGCAAATAAGCTCTTTAAAGATAGCAATATAAATATTGCAATGGAGCTTCCAGATAATGTTACAGTTGATATTACACCCCAGAGACTTGTTCCAATTATTCAAGATGCAGAACTTGAGGCTCAAGGTGTTCAGTCCTCATCTAATAATTCTATTGTTTATCCTATAAGGCGTTTAGTACTTTCAAATGGACTTACTCTTTTAATGAAGAGGACTCCAGGAGTACCTGCTGTAGCCGTAAGATTGGTTTTGCCTGGAGGACTTCGTTGTGAGACACCTAAAGACAATGGAATATTTGCATATCTTGCGCAAGTTTGGCCAAGGGGTACAACAGAACATAGTGCACAAGGTCTTGCTGAGGCTGTTTCAGAGTTGGGTGGTTCTATAAGTGGTTTTTCTGGCATGAATACATTTGGACTTCGAGGGCAATTTTTAAGTAGTACCTTTAGTAAAGGGCTTAAACTTTTTGCAGAGGTTGCACTTGATCCAACATTTTCACCAGATGAGGTAAATAAAGTTCGTCCTATTATGCTTGCAAGGCTTAAAAGACAAGAGGATAATCTTCCAGCAGTGGCAATGCTCGAATTTAGAAGGCTTTTATTTAGTCCTCATCCATATAGCATGAATCCTTTAGGCACTAAGGAGGTCATTGAAAAAATTACAGCTAAAGATTTAAAGAAAATATATACTCAATACGTAGTACCTGATAGGGCAGTGTTGGCTATTGTAGGTGATATAAATGTAGATAAAGTAATAGCTGAAGTAAAAGAGCTTTTTGGCAATTGGACTGTATCCAATGAGACACCTCTTCCAACCCCCCCAGCTCCGGCTCCACTTAATTCTCCAAAGTGTGTTTCTTTGAGTAGAAATGCACAACAAGTACAAATAGTATTAGGGTTTAGAGGTGTTACATTTACTAGTCAAGATAGGTGGCCATTGGAGGTCCTTGATGCACTACTTTCAGGACAGGGTGGTAGACTTTTTGAAGATATTAGAGATAAACAAGGACTTTGTTATGAAGTTACTTCGATTTTGGGATTAGGAGTAGATTATGGTTACTTTGCATTTTATGTAGCAACTACACCCCAAAACCAAGATAGAGTCATTAAAGCACTGTGGCAGGATATTTATGGAGTAGTTCAAGCTCCAGTAACTCAGCAAGAGTTAAATAGAGCGAAAAAATGGCTTATTGGAACACATGAGATAGCTCTTCAGACCAACGATGCGCAGGCATTAAGTATGGCATTAGACGAAATATATGGCCTTGGCTATGATTTTGAGGCTAGATATCCAGAGAAGATCCAAAATGTTACTGCTGCTATGGTACAACAAGTTGCTCAGAAGATACTTAATACAAATGGATATGTACTTGTGCAGGTAGGACCTCAACAATGACAAAGATTATAAAAAAAGTAAAAAAGATAAGCCTTGTAACAAAACCTAATTCTTATTTAGCCCAAAGAATTGGGCAAAATGTCATAGAATATCTTTTAAATAGAGATGTTGAAGTAATATCAGGTAGGGTGGATCCAAGAAGTGATGCTGTGATTGTATTAGGTGGAGATGGTACACTTTTACATGTAGCAGGTGAAGTAGGTAGCTCAGAGATTCCCATATTGGGGATTAACCTAGGTGGACTAGGTTTTTTAACAGAGACTACTTCAGAAGAGATCGAAAATGCAATCGAGGGTCTACTACAAGGTGACTTTGAAGTTGAAAAGCGTTTAATGTTTAAAGTAGAGGTTCGTGATTGTAGCAATAAACTCTTAACCTCTTATTATGCATTAAACGAGGTGGTTATAGCTAAAGGGCCTCTAGGTAGAATGATTAATATACCGACATGGGTGGATGATTCGTTTTTAACTGTATATAGAGGAGATGGACTTATAATTTCGTCTCCTACTGGTTCAACTGCTTATAATCTTTCTGCAGGGGGACCTATTATACATCCTTGTGTAGATGCAATTGTGTTAACTCCAATATGTCCATTTGCTTTAAGTGCAAGACCTCTTATATTACCAGCAAATTCTACTATAGAATTAAACTTTAAATATTGGACTAACCAAGACAGCAGTATATCAAAAGAACAAAAAGATAGCCCGGTTGAACTTTCACGAGATGTTACTTTAATTGTAGATGGAAGAATAGGACATCCTCTAAGTAATAAAGATAAAGTAGTAGTAAAAAGGGCAAAAGAGCCTTTATGGCTCATAAAGTCTAGATTGAGAGATTATTTTGCAATATTAAGAGAAAAACTAGGCTGGAGTACTGGTATAGATAGTACTAACAAACATTTTTTAATTACTCGAAAAAACTAATTCATTAAAAAATGTAGGGAAAGAGGCAGGTGTGCCTGCCTCTTATAATTGTTAGGCTTCTTCTTCAGCAGTTTCTTTTTTCACCTTGCTTAAAAGTCTCTCTTTTTCTCTTTCCATGGCTTCCTTGCCTGCTTCAAGGGCACTTTCTAATATAGCCTTTTTTTGTTCTACTAAGTCCTTGCTCTTTTCTACAAGCTCTTCTGCCTTGGCTTTTAGTTCATCAGCAATACGAAGGGCTTCGCTTTTTACTGTATCTGCCTGTTGTTTTATAGCCTCTCTGGTCTCTGGACCAGATTTGGGAGTTAAGAGTACAGCCAAACCTGCACCAACTGCTCCTCCTAATAAGAAGGAAACTACTACGGCTCCGGCAGAGAATTTGTTTTCACCACACATGAGTTGTCACCTCCCTTTGTTATAAGGTTTTTAGATAAAAAGTCTAAAGATGTCCTAACCCCTGTAGCTATGCTAGCTATTTGTACTGCAAGCCCACTTAATGCCTCAGTAGTAATCTGAGTTATAAGTTTGGCTTTTTTACCAGCAAGCCTAGTTGCTTCAACAAGTTCTTGTGTTGCATCAAGTTTTTGCTCGATATTTAGAGCAAGTGATTGTAACTGCTTAGCAAATTGTTGTATCTCTATTATCAATACATTTACATCTTTATCTATAGTTCCCTGCATTGTTTGTGCCAATTCTCTATAAGAAACTATTGTCTTTTGAGTCTCAATAAGAAGTGGCTCTATATTTTTACTTATCTTTTTGCTACATTCATTTAACTCTTTAACTGCTTCTGTAATTTGGGCCTCTAACAATTCAAGATTTTTTATAGCAGGAGATATAGTATTTAATGTTTCATTTAGAAATTTATCTAATTCAGAAAGACTACCTTCTAACTTTTTTACAGTAGAAGAAATCTGTTTTAAAAAGGATATAGCAAAAAATGTTAGTATAATGAAACAAATAAGAGCAGCAATTATTACAACTGACATTAAAGAAAGTGGCTTAAGCATTCCTCTATCCCTCTCTTAACTAGAGATTTTAAAGAGTTCTTTGATTTCTTTAGGTAACATAAACATAGCCTTAGTACTTGGCAACCCAAACTAGATGAATAATATTGATTTAGTAGTCCTAAAAGGAGGATTTTATGACAATAGATACAATTTCGGCAGGAATAGTAATTGTGAAAAAGAAAGAAAAGGATTGGTATTTCTTGTTGTTAGAGGCTTATGGTTTTTGGGATTTCCCAAAAGGGATTGTAGAAAAAGGAGAGGAAGATCTAAAAACTGCACTAAGAGAAGTAGAGGAAGAAACAGGTATTAAGCCAGATCAATTAGAATTCTTATGGGGTTATAACTATAAAGATTCTCGTCCTTATAGAGGTGGGCGTAAGATTGCAAGATATTTTATTGCTAAATCAAATACAGAGAAGGTTTTTTTGCCTGTTAGTCCAGAGTTAGGAAGGCCTGAGCATGACTCTTTTGGTTGGTTTACATATAAAGAGGCTACAAAAAGGGTTGGAGATAGAGTAAAACCCATACTTGAGTGGGCATATAAAACAATAACTGGTTCCAATGAAAATTAGGCACTTGATTTGCATTTACAACTGTTTAGAATTATTTAAAATAAATTCAAAGAAGATAAGAAGAATGCGGTGGTTATTTTTTAACATAAAAAAACTCAAAAAATTTATTCTCTTAGCTACACTACCTATCTGGCTAGGTGCGTGTTCTTCTGTTTCTATACATTGGATGCGTTTTGATCATGCCCAAAGTGTATATTCTTTGGATGGTACTCAAAAGGTTTTAAAGGCAAATAAGAATGATCAAGATAATTTGGTAACATCAAAACCCATAAAGATGTTAACCGATAATATGGGACTTGTCGTAAAATTTCACTATTAGACAATTTTTGTCACCAAAGATACTGTGACTTTTTAGTCATAGTGAGACCTTAGATTCACCCTTAAACTATCTACTTAAAGCAAGCATTCTTTCTACACTTCCTAAAGCCCTTTTTCTTATATCTTCTTTTATCTTTACTTGAGGGGCTTCAGTCTTTATAGCATTTAAAAGTATTTCTAAAGAGATAAGTTTCATATCTGGACATATCATTTTAGGAGAGGCAGGAATGAAGGTTCTATCGGGATATTTCTTTTTTAAAGGATGTAACATACCTACTTCTGTAGCAACAATAAATGTCTTTGCGTTACTTATTTCTGGATAGCTTAGCATACCACTTGTACTTTTTACTACATGCGCCATGCTTACAACCTCTGGCCTACACTCTGGGTGTACCATTACCTGTGCATCCGGATATTCTTGTAACAATCTTTCTATCTCTTTTTTTGTTAACAACTCATGTATTGGGCAGTATCCATTAAAATAGTGAATTGTTTTAGATGTGTTTATAGAAGTCCAGTTTGCAAGGTTTCTGTCTGGTACCATCAGTACTTCATCTTCTTCTAAAGAATTTACAACTCTAATGGAATTGGCAGAGGTACAACATATAGTACTTTCTGCCTTTACTTGCGCAGTTGAATTTACATAAGTAACCACTGGAATGTTGCCTTTGTATTTATACTTTTCCTGTTTTAATTTTTTTACATCAAGCATATCCGCCATTTGACATCCTGCATCTATTCGGGGAATAACTACCTTTTTATCTGGACATACTATTGCAGCAGTTTCTGCCATAAAGTGTACACCACAAAATATTATTATATCTGCATCTGTATTTTTGGCTTTAAGACTAAGTTCTAAAGAATCTCCCACCAAGTCTGCTACATCCTGTATTTCTGCCGGTTGGTAGTTATGGGCAAGAATAATAGCATTTTTCTCCCGTGCGAGTCTTTTGATCTCTGCTTGAAGCTTATCCATTTTTTAAGACCTCTTATTTAATTTTTTAATCTCTAGGACTATTAAATATCTTTACTCCTTTTGGTGGTGTAAATTGAAACATCTTATCTGAAACTTTAGGATTCTTTATAATATTACTAAAGAGGATATGAGTATTGCCCCCCATTTGATCTTTAATCCAAATTTCTTTTATAAGATGACTCTTAGGATCTAAGGTGATTTCTATCTGTTTTACCTGTGGCTCTGTCCTAATTGGGATTAATATTATGCTATTTTTAGAATTCTTAGGAAGTTTAAGATAGAAAAAATGGCTTAACCCTAGATCCCCAGTAAAAAAGGCATTTGTTATTTGGCTTGTCAAAAATCTGTTTCTAGGGATAACCATCACCTGATGTTGCTCTGGTTGGTAGATATATACATCTCTAAGACCAGCTATAATTAGTTGTTTATAAGGCTTATCATACTGCCATCTCATTAAATTTGGTCTTTTTAGCCATACACTGCCTTGTGCCAAAATGGGCTGGCTTGAACCAGAAGTCCATGTCTGTTGATAAAATTTTGCCTTTAAACTATTTATGTGTGTATAGGCATCTTTTAATTCTTTAGCTAGTTTTTTAATATCTTTATCTAACTGTTGTGTGACAACTAGTTGCCCTTTAGGAGATATTTCTTTTGATATGGAGTTTGTTTTGGATAACACAAAAGAAAAAACTATAACAATAAATATTATTGACAAAAATTTTTTTAGCTTATTTATCATAGTTTTTATATCCTAAGTATTACCATTTTTTTTTACAACTTTGATAAATCCCTTGCTAATACCTTTCTTCTACCCATTGCATCTGTTGGGCTTACAATACCTTCCTTTTCCATTTGTTCGATTATGCGCGCTGCACGATTATAACCAATCCTAAGTCGTCTTTGAAGCATGGATATAGAGGCATGTCCTGTACTTGTTACTATTTCTACAGCTTCATCATATTTTTCATCAAATTCTTCATTACCACTTCCAGTTTTTACCGCTTCTTCTTCGCCTGCAACTGGCTCTACAACACTTAGGTCATATTCTGGTTCTGCCTGAACCTTTAAGAATTCTACAATCTTAGATATCTCTGCTTCAGATACATAAGCACCGTGAATCCTTTCAGGTGTAGCTGTACCAGGGGCCAAAAATAGCATATCCCCCATACCCAAAAGTCTTTCTGCTCCTGTAATATCTAGTATAGTTCTAGAGTCTACCTTAGAAGATACTTTAAATGAGATCCTTGCAGGAAAGTTTGCTTTAATAAGCCCTGTTAAGACATCAACTGAAGGTCTTTGAGTTGCTACAATCAGGTGTATTCCCGCTGCTCTAGCCATTTGCGCAAGTCTTGCAATAGAAGATTCAACTTCCTTAGAAGATACCATCATCAAATCTGCTAACTCATCAATTATAATAACTAGGTAAGGAAGAGGCTCATCTACCTTCTTATTATAGCCCTCGAGATTTCTACACTTTGCCTCTTCAAGAAGGCTATATCTTCTTTCCATCTCCATAACAGCCCATCTAAGTGCTCTTGTTGCCTCTTTAGGCTCGTTTACAACAGGATGTAAAAGATGGGGTATACCATCGTACAGAGAAAGCTCAATTCTTTTAGGATCTATCATTAAAAGACGTAGCTTATCAGGAAAGTGTCTATATAAAAGAGAACATATCATTGCATTAAGCCCGACGCTTTTACCTGTACCTGTGGCACCTGCAATTAAAAGATGGGGCATCTTAGATAGATCTGTAACAACAGGCTGACCAACGATGTCTTGTCCTAGTGCAAGTGGGAGCGTACCTTTATGGTTTTTAAATGCCTTACTTGCTAAAAGCGCCTTTAAGGAGACAATCTGACGTTTGGGATTTGCAAGCTCAATCCCAATTACTCCCTTTCCTGGAATAGGGGCAACGATTCTAATACTTGTACTTTTAAGTGCGAGTGCTAGATCGTCTGCAAGCGATGCTATTTTGTTTATTTTTACCCCTGGTGCAGGAGAAAATTCATACATAGTTATTACAGGCCCTGGGCATATCTCTACAATTTTACCTGATACCCCAAAGTCTTTTAGTTTTTGTTCAAGTATTTGAGCATTTGTTAAGTAAACTTCTTTTGGTATTTTAGCATCTTCAGAGTCTATATCTTCAAGAAGATCAAGGGGAGGGAGTTTAAATTCTCCTTTTGGTGCCTCTAAATGAAACTCTGTCTTTTCTTTAGAGCTGCTAGTTTCTTCTTTTTCTGGTTTAGGGGGTGAGACTATATGAGGTATTGGTAACTCATCTTCTTTAGTTAATTCTTTTGGATTATCAGTATCTAATTTAATGCTTGTATCCTTTAATGAAATCTTTTGAGTCTTTTCTTTAGTTTTATTTTTTAGATACAAAATTGAATTTTCAATTACAGATACAATAGATATAGGAGTTGCTGTTACAATACCTGTTAAAGACAGTACAATTACAAACAGTACTAAGCCACCAGCTCCAAACCAGTTGATTAAAAAATTAGAGATTTCAATCCCTAAGACTCCACCTGCCATACTTAAATGAGTATTAGAAATCTCTGTACCATTTTGAATCCAGTAAGAAAGGGCAATAGATGTAGCAATCAAAAGTTGTATCCATCCACCTACAACCCAAACTATAGCCTTAGACCATCCATAGCCTTTTAAAAATGGCCAAGACACAGCCAGGATTAATAGTGGAATCCAATAAGAAGCGTATCCAAATATAGTGAATAAAAAGGCTGCCAGGTGTGCTCCTACAGGTCCCATCCAATTTGTAGAGCCGTGGAAGCTATATGTGGTAAGACATGGATCGTTTGGAGAATAACTGATAAGTGCTGCAAATATAAATAAAGAAATTGCAACACCTAAAATACCTAGTACTTCAAATCTTATATCTCGTTCCACAGCCAATTCACGATTCATTTTGTTTACTTAGGTTATTTAACAAATTTTTTTACTGCCTTTTGCATCCCTTCCCAGTCAAATTTTTCTGCAATTTTTAGGGCTTCTTCTGGTCCCATTGAGTTAAAGCTTAGATGAAATGCAGCAGCTTTTCTACTCCCACTATCCTCTGGAGCAGATAATTCAACTAATATGCCGCCACAGTGATTCTTTTTGTCATATATTATTTGTACAGGGAAGTCTTTTATCTTTTGTGTAGTTACAAGTTCATTGGGGGTGTCTAATTTAAAACCCTCAGCATAAGGTAGCCAAGAGGCAAGGGCTTGTGGTCCTATCATAATCATGGCGGTTAGGCTCTTTTTACCTTTTTTATATTCTCTTGTAGCTGTAATTAGATGTAGATCTGGCATTTGTACACTTGCCCCTGTTGGAGCTTTAGCTTTCCAACCAGACAATTTTTTAAGATAAGGATAGAGATCGCTGTAATTGGCTGCGATAGCTAAACTCGTAAAAGTAACAAACAATAGGCATCCCACCACCCCAACCATTTTATAAAATAATCGCTTTTTCATAGCTCCCCTCCAAGTTTATATCTTTTTATCCTCCTCTCGTTTTTAAACTTAGCATACAAACTAGATTAAGTTAACCCCTTTGGTTTTTTGTTTACATATTTAAGCTTAATCAGTTCCTGCAAAAAATAGTCCTTTATGCTTCAATTAATTGTAGAATGTGACATAGCATTGCATTAGCGCCATTTTTTAGGTTTAATAGATTTATTTTGTGTTTCTTTTCTAGACTAGCTATTATAAACAAGGTATGGTATTTATAAAAATTTTTGTTAGACTCTTTTTAATATCCCTGGGCATGTTCCTCTGTCCTTAAGGGGAGGGAATATAATGGATTCTGAAAAGCCTGATGTAATACTTGCAAAAGAGATAGAAGACAAACTGAGAAAAAAGATGGGCCCAATCCTTGATCGTTATGGGCTTAATGTTGAGGAGTTAATCCGTCCTCTACAGTGGCGGCCTCTTGTCCTGATCATAGGTAATTATTCATCTGGTAAGTCAACATTTATAAATGAACTCTTAGGAACTCAGGTCCAAAGAACAGGACAAGCTCCAACTGATGACTCTTTTACAATACTAACAGCTCCCAGTCACGGTGAGAAAGAAGGGGAGGTACCTGGAGCAACAGTTGTTAACGATGAATCACTTCCGTTTGAATCCTTACGTAGATTTGGAGATGCACTTATTTCTCATCTAATATTAAAACGTATAAATAGTCCTATTCTTCAGGACTTAGCCCTGATAGATACCCCAGGGATGCTTGATTCTGTAACAGAAAAGGATAGAGGTTATGATTACTTAGGGGTTGTTGGTGAGCTTGCCAGAATGGCAGATCTTATTATTTTGATGTTTGATCCTCATAAGGCAGGTACTATCAAAGAGACATATAAGGCTATAAGGGCAACTCTTCCTGAAGCAGCAGGAGAAGATAGAGTGCTTTATGTGTTAAACAGGATTGATGAATGTGAAAATGTAGCAGATCTTGTTCGTTCTTATGGAACACTTTGTTGGAATCTCTCTCAGATGACTGGTAGAAAGGATATCCCCAGAATATATTTAACATTTTCTCCTTCTGCAGGTAAAAAGATCCCAGAGGGTTTTGAGATATGGCTTTCAGAACGAGAAGAGTTAAAGCAAAATGTATCTAAGGCACCTCAACTTCGTTTAAACCACATCCTTCAAGAGGTAGATAGAGTTCTTAGAGAGCTTCTTTTAAAGGCAGAGGCACTAAGATCTTTTCAGGAAGGTTTTAAGAAGAAATTTTGGACGGTGTTTAAGACAACCACATTAATAGGTATTATAGCATTCTTCTTTACAGATGTCTTGATGAAATTATTATTCCACTATCCTCAAGTTCCATTTATTTCTGCACTTTTAAATGGTAACGTAACTTTTGAAAATCTACTTTGGCCTATTATTGGAATATTAGCTGTGTTTGGGCTTTCATCTCTTTATGTACAACGAATTTTGTTCCCAAACCATGTTAAGTATTGCATTGAAAATCCAGATAGATTAGTTGTGCTAGATACTGATTATCTACGTGATATTTGGGAAAGGGTTAAGGCTGATGTAGTAGAGCTTCTTTCAAAACAGGCAAGAAAACAGCTTTGGATATCCCATAAGAAAAATATACAAAGGATAAAAGAATTTTTAAAACAAGATATAGCTAGGTTCTATGAAAAAGTAAGAACTGGCTGGAATTAAAATAAAAGTTTTATGGAGGCCAACTCATGTCAGGTCATTCCAAATGGAGCACGATAAAGCATAAAAAGGCAGCACAAGATGCCAAAAGAGGAAAGATATTTACAAAGCTTATTAGAGAAATAATGGTTGCAGCAAGGCTTGGTGGTGGTGATCCTTCTGCAAACCCTCGACTTAGGGCTGCTATTGCTGCAGCAAAATCAGAAAATATGCCTAAGGATAGAATAGAGAGGGCAATTAAAAAGGGCACTGGAGAGATTGAAGGTGTCTATTATGAAGAAGTAACCTATGAGGGTTATGCTCCTGGGGGAGTTGCTGTATTAATTGAGGCTATGACAGATAACCGTCAGCGCACTGTTGCTGAAATGAGATATCTTTTTTCTAAAAGAGGGGGTAACTTAGGTGAACCTGGTAGTGTTGCATGGATATTTGAAAAGAAGGGATTAATTATTGTAGAGAAGGATAAAGTAGATGAAGATACTCTTATGACAATAGCTCTTGAAGCAGGAGCTGATGATCTTCAAGAGCAAGAAAAGGAGTGGGAGATACATACAAGTCCTGAAGATTTTGAAAAAGTAAAGGCTGAGTTGGAGAAAAACTCTATCCCTTTTGTATCTGCACAAATTACTATGGTCCCCAAAACTACAGTTAAAGTAGAAGATGAAAAACAGGCAAGTCAAATTTTAAAATTAATGGAAGCTCTTGAAGATCATGATGATGTTCAACATGTATATGCCAACTTTGATATTCCCGATGCCATCTTGGAGAAGGTAGCAGGTGGTTAATATAATAGGGGTAGATCCTGGTTCACATGCCACAGGTTATGGAATTGTTTGTCAACAAGGCTCTAAGCTTAAGTGCGTAGATTTTGGAGTAATAAGGCCAAAGGGAAGGCTTAGTCTTTTTGATAGGCTAGCTATTATATATGAAGGTGTATCTGAAGCAGTAAAAAGATATAATGTTGATGAAGGGGCTATAGAGCAGGCATTTCACTCTATGAATTCTAAGACAGCCATTGTTCTTGGTGAAGTTAGGGGAGTAATAGCTCTTTCTTTGATACATGCAGGCATAAAGATAGATGAATATAGCCCTAGTCAAGTAAAACAAGCTGTTGTTGGTTATGGTCGGGCAAGTAAAGAACAAGTACAGTATATGGTTAAAACTATATTAGGGCTTAAATTTTTGCCTCCTAAAGATGCAGCAGACGCCCTAGCTGTCGGAATTTGTCACATGCAGATGAGGAGGTTTAAAAATACAACTAGGGCGTTTTAATTTATAAATTTATGATAGGTCAGCTTCGGGGTTATATTATATACAAATGGGATCAAGGTATTGTATTAGATGTAAATGGAGTAGGCTATGAGCTATATATGCCAGAGTCTAATCTGGCATCTATCTCTTTGGATAAAGATGAAATAGTCCTTTTTACCCATCTTGTATTTAAAGAAGACAGTGTATCTCTTTTTGGTTTTTTAAATCGGTTTGATAGAGATATATTTAGATTACTTCTTGAGGTCTCTGGTGTAGGTCCAAAACTTGCTTTAAATCTGCTTTCAAGACTTTCTGGCATGGAACTTTTAAAAGTACTTGCTAAAGAAGATATTAAGAGACTTCAGTCCATACATGGGGTTGGCAAAAAGACTGCTGCAAGACTTTGTGTAGATCTTAAAGAACAAGCAAAAAAATTTTTAAAGATAAAAGAAAAAGCAGATATTGGCATAGAATCTTTATCTGTTAATAATAAAACAAGAAATCAGCTTATAGATGATGCAGTATCTGCGCTTTTAAATTTAGGTTATACGTATAAAGAAGCAATGGATGCTATTAATGCTATTGGGACAGATATAGTATCAAAAAGTAATCTAAAGCAACTTATTACATATGCACTTAAGTGTCTTTCAAACAAAGAATAGAGTTTACTTCTTGGGTTTCTTAAAAAGATGTGGTAATAATCTTTATTGTTATTGAAGATTTTACCTTAACTGGAGGATATTAAAGTGAAGATAACAATTGAAGAGATTAAGCATGTTGCTGATCTTGCAAGACTTACCTTTTCAGAGGAAGAGTTAAAATCTTTTTCGCAGCAGTTAAACGATATCCTTACATATGTAGATAAGCTAGGGGAATTAGATACCTCAGGTATTGAGCCAACGTTTCATGCAGTAGAACTTGATACACCATATAAATCAGATGAAGTACATCAAGTAATTACTACACAAGAGTCTCTATCAAATGCACCTGAAAGGGAAGAAGATTTCTTTGTAGTACCAAGGGTTATTTAATGTAAAAAAGTAAATAACAAAACATACTATGATAGGGGTAAGATATGTCTGAATTAACAGAACTTACAGCATATGAACTAAGTAAAAAACTAAAGGCTAAAGAAATATCTTGTGAAGAGGTTACAAAGGCATATATAGAACAGATAGAGCAGATAGATCCCTTAGTAAAATCATATCTTACGGTTACAAAAGATATTGCTTTTGAGCAGGCTAAGAAGGCTCAAGAAAGGATAGATTCTGGCAATTGGATGCCTTTTACTGGTGTTCCTCTTGGGATAAAAGATGTTCTTTGTACTAAAGGTGTTAGAACTACTTGTGCATCAAAGATGCTTGAGAACTTTATACCACCTTATGATGCAACAGTTATTGAAAGATTAAAGGCACAAGAGGCAGTATTTTTAGGGAAGTTAAATATGGATGAGTTTGCAATGGGGTCATCTACAGAAAATTCTGCATTTTTCCCTACTCACAATCCTTGGGATTTAGAGCGAGTCCCAGGAGGTTCAAGTGGTGGTTCTGCTGCGGCTGTTTCTGCAAGGCTTTGTGCAGCTTCTTTGGGTTCAGACACTGGTGGTTCTATAAGGCAGCCAGCATCTCATTGTGGTGTAGTAGGGATGAAGCCGACCTATGGTAGGGTCTCTCGTTTTGGTCTTGTTGCATTTGCATCATCTCTTGATCAAGTAGGACCAATATGTAGAGATATAACAGACTGTGCAATGCTTATGAATGTGATTGCAGGTCATGATACTAAGGATTCTACCTCAGTTGATTTTCCTGTTCCAGACTATCTGGAGGCAATAAAAGATGCTGACTCCTTTATAAAAGGTTTAAGGATAGGACTGCCTAAAGAATATTTTGTTTCTGGAGTAGATAAGGAGGTTGAAGACTCTGTAAGGGCTTCAATTGATAAACTTTCTGAACTTGGAGCAGAAATTATTGAAATATCTCTACCTCATACTGAATATGCAATAGCCACCTACTATCTAATAGCTCCAGCTGAGGCATGTTCAAATTTATCTCGTTATGATGGAGTAAAGTATGGCTTTAGGGCAAAGGGATATGAAAATCTTTCTGAGATGTATAAGTTGACTCGTGCTCAAGGCTTTGGTCCTGAAGTAAAAAGACGAATCATGATAGGTACTTATGCATTATCTGCTGGCTATTATGATGCATACTATAAAAAGGCCTCCCAAGTAAGGACCTTAATAATAAAAGATTTTAAAGAGGCATTTAATAACTGTGATGTTATTGCAACTCCTGTCACTCCAACTCCTGCATTTAAGTTAGGTGAAAAACTTGACGATCCTCTTCAAATGTATCTTTCTGATATATTTACAATATCAGTTAACCTAGCAGGTATCCCAGGGCTTTCTATGCCTTGTGCTATATCTAGCAAGGGACTTCCTATAGGTATTCAGTTTATGTCCGATTATTTTAAAGAGGATGTGTTATTAAAGGTTGGTTATGTGCTTGAACAAAACCTTAAAATGGGCCGAAGAATACCAAAAGTACTTCTTAAATAATTAAACCTAAAGGATAGGATGCAAAGAATTTCTATAAAACGGGCTAAAGCAGGTATGGTGCTAGCTAAAGATGTGACTGCACCAGATGGAAGAATCTTATGTGGTAAATCTACTGAATTAACTAAAGAGATATTAGAACGTCTTAGTAAGATTGGTGTAACTTCTGTTTATGTGAAGGCAGATAAAAAACAAAGTACTCAGATATTAAAGGAGAACATAGAACAGCTTAAAATGAGATTTGAAAGGGTAAAGGATGATCCTGTACTTGTTGCTCTTATGAATACCATTGGAGATTATTGGATAGAGATGCAGAAGAGTAATTCTTAGAGGTGATAAAAGCTTTGCAGGCAGAAGAACTACAAAAAAAGTTAAAAAATGTCCAAACCCTCCCAACTATTCCTCCTATAGTAACCAAGCTAAATGAAATGGTAGAAGATGAAAATACAACTGCCTTTCAGCTTGGAGAGGTTATAGAGACAGATCAAGTTTTAACTAGTAAATTACTAAAGATGGTAAACTCCTCTTTTTTTGGTTTTCCTAAAAGGATATCAACAGTCTCTAATGCCATTGTTCTTTTAGGGTTTAATGTAATAAAGACTTTAATAGTTACCTCATCTATATTTGAAGTAATGCAGGCATCAGACCTAGGGCTTTGGGAGCACTCATTAGGTTGTGCTACAGCAGCAGGTATATTAGCTAAAAAAAGAAATATCCATAATCCTGAAGAGATATCTACAGCAGGTCTTATACATGATCTTGGGAAAATAGTTATAAAGGCAGAGCTTCCAGATGAGTATAAAAAAATACAAGAGCTTGTAGAACAAAACTCTATTACTATGAGAGAAGCAGAGCTTAAAGTTTTAGGAGTTAGTCATGAAACTATTGCAAGCTGGCTTATCAGTAATTGGAATCTCCCTTTAAGGCTAGTTATACCTGTTGAGTATCATCATCGTCCAAGTGAAGCTGGAGAATATAAAAAGATTGCAGCCATTTGTCACTTTGCCGATATACTAATAAGGGCTTTAGGCGTAGGAAATGGTGGAGACCCTTGGGTGCCTAGATTGGACCATGATGCATGGGAACTAATCAAGTTCACTAAAAAAGAGATAAAAGAGATCATAAAAGAGATAGAAGATAGGCTTATTGACATAGAAGAATTTGCAGAGGAGATGCAAGGTTTGACAAATGGCACGAATAGCACTTCTAACTCCTGATTGTTTTAATACCCAAGAGGACAAACTTTGTCTTGAGGCAAAAGGGCATACTGTTTTATCAAAAAAGAACCTTACTCAGGCAATGGATGAATTATTAGCTGATCCTCCTGATCTTGTTATTATCCAAAAGGATTTACCTAATGATCTTTCAAAAGGTGTTATCCAAACTATCAAAAATGATCTTCAGATGGCGCTAATGCCTGTTATTTTAGTAGTATCTGAACAGGATTTAATGGCCGGTGGGTTAGATTGGAATATATATCCAGTGGATGATATTATAGATCTTGATGCTAAAATTGAAGAGCTTATAACGCGGATAGAGCTTGCGCTTGCTCGTACCCATAGGGTAGCAGACAACAATCCCCTTACAAAGCTGCCAGGTAATTCCTCTATACTTAAAAATATTCAAGAGGTTATAAATTCTAAGGCGGCTAAGTCTGTAGGGTACGTAGATATTGACAATTTTAAGCCCTATAATGATCGATATGGATTTGCACGTGGAGATGAAGTCATAAGAATGGTTGCCAGGGTATTGGTAAATGTAGTTAAGGAATTTTGTGGCAATGATGGTTTTGTTGGACATATTGGTGGAGATGATTTTGTGTTTATTGTTCCTACTAACAAGGTAGAAGCAGTTTGTAAAAATATTATTAAGCACTTTGATTCATTAATAACTGTATTTTTAGATGAGGATGATCTAAAGGCAGGCTGTTTTGTAAGTAAAGATAGAAAGGGTAGGATACAAAGATTTCCTCTCACAAGTCTATCTATAGCTGTGGTTCCTCTAGATGGAGATAGATTTAAGCACTATGGTGAAGTAACAGTTGTTGCAGCACAAGTTAAAAAGAAAGTAAAACAATTCCCAGGTAGCAATTTTTTAATAGATAGAAGAAGATCTTTTAAGGAAAATTTTAAGAGTAAAGATTCTGTATCCAAGAAAGAAAACACGTCATCTGATAATCTATTTAATAATAATGATCTTCAACCACCACCTATTTAGAGTATATGATAATTTTTTTTATAGAATCTTGTTGAATTTTAATTTTATTATTTTTGGCAAGTTCTAATGCTGCTAAAAAACTAGCTATAGTAATTTCTTTCCCTTTAGATGTCAGTTGTAGTAAGTCAAAGTAATTAATAACTTCTAATCTTTTTAAGATAAATTTTATTTGTTCATTGATTGTTATTTTACTTTTTTTAACAGGAGGGGCTATTGCTGGACGATTCCTCCTTATAACTGATTGTAAGGCTTTTATTATTTTATATGGATTAGAAATTTTAATAATAGATCTAAATTGAGGCCTTTGATTTTTGTTTTGAGTTTGTAGAAATACATCCCTACCTAATATTGGTTGCTCATTTAGACTTGAAGCTATTTTTTTAATGACTATAAATTCTTTTAAAGGTTTTACTATTTCAAGGCGTGGGTCCTCATCTTCTTTTGAATTATTATCAAGTTGGGGTATTAGGATTTTTGATTTTATATGACATAGTGTAGCTGCAATAAATAAATATTCACCTGCAACTACTATGTTTAAGGCTTTCATAATTTCTAAGTATTCTAAGTACTGAGCTGTTACCAAAGAGATTGGCAGATCTGTTATATCAAGTTTATTTTTATTTATAAGGTGTAAGAGTAGGTCTAGTGGGCCTTTAAATATCTCTAATTTTATTTCACATGTAGGATTCATGACACATAACTATCTTCAGAGTATATCTTAGGAGATATAATTAACATCTTAGCTTATAAAAAGCTACTTAATTTAAGGCAGATGTAGTAGTTTATGTCTTGTTGCATTTTTAAGTTTTTGTTAAAACAAGGACTGTTTTAAAAAATCAAGTAATAGGAGTTGGCCAGATGGCTAAAAAGGTAAAAAAGAAAAAGATCGACAGGATTAGAAATATTGGAATCATTGCCCATATAGACGCAGGCAAAACTACATTAACAGAACGCATTCTTTACTATACTGGTAAAACCCACAAAATAGGTGAGGTCCACGATGGACAGGCTACTATGGATTGGATGCCAGAGGAGCAAGAAAGAGGCATTACCATAACCTCTGCAGTTACTACATGTTTTTGGAAAGACTATGAAATACATATTATAGATACTCCAGGGCATGTAGATTTTACAATAGAGGTGGCACGTTCTCTTAGGGTATTAGATGGGGCTATTGGTGTCTTTTGTGCTGTTGGTGGAGTAGAGCCTCAGTCTGAGACAGTATGGCACCATGCAGATAAGTACCATGTACCTAAGATGGCATTTATAAACAAGATGGATCGTCTTGGTGCAGATTTTTGGGCTACAATTGAACAGATGAAGGAAAAGCTAGGGGCAAACCCATTAATACTTACCCTACCTTATGGTTCGGAAGATGAATTTAAAGGTGTTTTTGATGTTATAAAAAAGGTTTGGATTAAATGGGATGAAGAAAGCCAGGGACGTCTTTTTGAAGAGCTTCCCATACCAGAAGATCATTTAGAGGAAGTTGAAAAGGCAAGAGAGAATCTTTTAGAGGCATTGTCTGAATTTGATGATGAACTTATGGAAAAATATCTTTCAGATGAGCCAATCAGTGAAAAAGAGATCCATAAAGCAATAAGAAGTGCATGTATAGGATTAAAGGGGGTACCTGTTTATTGTGGTTCTGCTCTTAAAAATAAAGGTGTTCAGCCATTATTAGATGGTATTGTGAGATATCTTCCAAGTCCTGTAGATATTCCTGCTGTGACAGGAGAAAATCCCAAAACAGGTGAGATTGAAGAACGTCCTGCATCTGATAAGGCCCCTCTTTGTGCCCTTGCGTTTAAGATCCAGATGGATCAGGGGCGCAGGCTAACTTATGTTCGTATTTATTCTGGTGTTTTAGCTGCGGGAGCAGAAGTTTATAATCCAGGTAAAAATATTAAAGAGCGTATTGCAAGGCTACTTCAGATGCATGCAAACAAAAGAGAAAGGATTCAAGAGGCAGGGGCAGGAAATATTGTAGCAGTAATGGGGCTTAAAAATACTGGTACAGGGGATACTCTTTGTGATTTTGAGCATCCAATACTCCTTGAACCAATAGAAACATATAAGCCAGTTATTTCTGTTGCTGTTGAACCAAAGACAGCAGGAGATCAAGAGAAAATAGATTTTGCACTTAATAAACTTGCAGAAGAAGATCCTACCTTCCAGGTACGTATGGATGAAGAAACTGGCCAGACTATTATTTCTGGCATGGGAGAATTACATCTAGAAGTATTAGTACATAGATTAAAAAGAGAATTTAATGCACCAGTATCAGTTGGAAAACCACAGGTTGTTTATAGGGAGGCAATTCTTAAGGAAGCAGAAGCAACAGCTAAATTTGATAGAGAAGTAGCTGGTTCAAGACAGGTGGCTACAGTTACTTTAAAAGTTGCTCCACGAGATAAGGGAAGTGGTAATGTAGTAATTTCTAAATTAGAGGAAGGTAAGTTGCCTGATACAATGATACCTCATATTGTAGAGGTATTAAAACAGAGTCTTGAGAGCGGGGTTGTAGGTGGATATCCGATGATAGATACAGAAGTAGCTATATTAGATGCTATTTATGAAGAAGGGCTTTCTACAGAGATAGCATTTAGAGCTGCTGCATCTATGGCATTTCGAAAGGCATGTGAACAGGCTGATCCTGTTTTAATGGAACCTGTTATGAGTCTTGAGGTTATTGTGCCAGAGAATTTTTTAGGAGATGTTATTGGCGATTTAAATAGCAGAGGAGGGCGTGTTTCTCAAATTGAGCCAAGAGGACCTGTACAGGTTATAAAGGCAACAGTACCTCTTTCTAGGATGTTTGGATACTCTACTACGTTAAGATCGATGACCCAGGGAAGAGGTACTTTTACTATGGTATTTTCTCATTATGAGCCAACAGGTAATGGTTAGTGCGAAATAGATTAAAATGATTAAATTTTTATATCAAACTAGTTGACAATTATATAATTTTATTACACAAGAGACTTAAAGTTTAATTTTTATATTCGGTTGGGGGACTTATAAAACAACTTGAAAGCTATTTAAGGGGGCATATTAAAATGGGTGTGAAGAAAGAGAGAATTTTAAAGAGAGATTGGGTGAATTTTTTAGAGGAGTTTAATCGGGATAATAAGTTTAAAGCTACTGTTATTAGACTTAAAGATCAAGCACTAGAGCAGGAGTGGGGTAAGCCGTTTATAGGTATTACTTATGATCCTGATGAGAGAGTAGCCAAAATATATTTAGGGGTACCTCAACCGGATAATCCTATTAAGCTTGTTTATGAAGTTAAGGTCCCAAGAGCTTTTTGGCAGATTGTAGATAGTGAGGATACAACCAAGATATTAGGGGTTCAGATACAGCCCAAACCAGGGGATCCGATGGTATATGTTACCTTTGAAGATATTGATTCTGAGGAAGTAAAGAGAAGGTGGCTTCAAGAGATGGCCTATGCACTTTATCTAAAGCGCGGGATGGAGCATGGTAAAGATCAAGAAGATTGGTTTACAGCAGAATCTATAGTAGAAGAGGCAGTAAGTAATTTTTCATGAAGTAATCTGGGTTGAAATTTGTCTTCATAATATTATTTTAATACGTAGAGAATAATAACTGAATTTTGATTCAGTAGAGAGCTTACGCTTTAAACTTAATATATGGCTAAAATGTTAAAAATATCAAATGCTTGTTATTTGTTTAGTTAGAAAAAAATTAATTAGCATGCTTGACAAAAATTTTAGCTTATAGTAAGAGAAGTGAATAAATTGAGACAGTGGTATTAATAGGCAGCTAACTAATTCTAGAAGGAGGGCCATATGGCAACTATTGAGTACAAGGGCAAAACTTTTGAGGTTGATGAAGATGGTTTCTTAGCAAAGGGTATGGAAGAGTGGTGCCCTGAGTGGGTTGAGTATGTTAAAGAGCTTGAGGGTATCACAGAATTAACTGACGACCATTGGAAGATCATCAACACTCTACAGGATTACTTTAAGAAGAACGGAATTGCTCCTATGGTCAGAATTTTATCTAAGACCACAGGGTATCCGCTCAAGAAAATTTACGAGCTCTTTCCATCTGGACCAGGTAAGGGAGCTTGTAAGATGGCAGGACTGCCCAAACCCACTGGCTGCGTCTAAACTGTCGCTATGCGCATTTAGCGCATAAAAAAGACAGGGTAGATTTTGTATGCCCTTGCCAGCAGGTGAGGGCTTTTTTATTTTGACAATTATCGAAAAAAATATTTAATTTCTTAAATAGTTTTTAAAATAGCTTTTAAAATTGTTAACTAAATTACAGAAATTAATATTATGAAATTGGCTATTGGTGGTAAAGGTGGAGTAGGTAAAACGACAATTTGTGCCCATATTATAAAAGAACTGTCTATGCGTGGACGCAGTGTATTAGCTATTGATGCTGATCCTAGTCCACATTTAGGTAGATTGTTGGGTTTTTCTGGATTAGATAGTATTACCCCCATTGCTGAAATGAAAGATCTTCTTCAAGAGCGCTCAGAAAAAAATGGTCCATTCTATAAAATAAATCCCAAAGTAGATGACCTACCAGATAGATTTATGCTTGAGCAATATGGCATAAAACTTATGGTATTAGGAAGTATTCAGCAAGCAGGGGTAGGATGTGCGTGTGCTGATAATGCAGTTCTGCGTAGCCTGTTAAATTTACTTCTTCTTTCTCCTAATGAAGATATAGTATTAGATATGGAAGCAGGTGTCGAATACTTAGGTAGAGGCACTATTGTAGGAGTAGATTATTTTTTAGTTGTTGTACAACCCTATAGAGGTAGTATTGAGACTGCTATAAAGATATTGCGTCTATCAAAAGAGTTAAAACTTTCGAATGTACTTTTTATTGCAAATCAAGTAGTTACAAAAGATGATATTGATTTTATCTCTAATTCTTTAGGACAACTGCCTATTGTTTCCTACCCGGATGTTAATGACATCAAACTATTTGAGAGAAAATCCAAGCCTGTATGGCTTGCTTCAAAGGAATTTCAAAAGGTTACTAAAGAATTAATAGATAAATTAATAACAGGAGAAGTTTCTGGATGAAAAATACAGATGTCTTTAGTGTTGATCTGGCAGATGTGCAAAATCGTCCAGATAATAGAAATATCCCTCTGAAAAAAGTAGGCATAAAGAATATTCGATATCCCATAGTTGTATTAGACAAAGAAAAGGGTACACAGCGTACAGTTGCAAGTATCAATATGTATGTAAATTTGCCTCACAACTTTAAAGGTACTCATATGAGTCGTTTTGTAGAGATATTGAATCAGTATAGAAGGCAAATAAATATCCGCACTATGGAAGCCATCTTAACAGAGATGAAAACAAGGCTTGACGCACAAGAGGCACATCTTGAAGTAAGTTTTCCTTACTTTATCGAAAAGAAGGCACCAGTTACGAAGTCTCCTGGCCTTATGGAGTATCAGTGCGCAATTCATGGAAGTCTCTCTAAAAAATTAGACATAATGCTTGTTGTAAATGTACCTATTACAACTGTATGCCCTTGTTCAAAAGAGATTTCAGATTATGGTGCTCATAATCAAAGAGGAGAGGTAAGGGTGAAGATTCGTTTTACAGGTTTCTTGTGGTTAGAGGATGTAATTTCTGCTGTAGAAAGCTCGGCATCTTGTGATATATATTCTGTACTTAAGCGTCCAGATGAGAAATATGTAACAGAAAAGGCCTTTGATAGACCAATGTTTGTTGAAGATGTTGTAAGAGCAACATGTCTTGAGCTTAAAAGGCTTTCAGGTATTAAATGGGCATGTGTAGAAGCTGAAAATTTTGAGTCAATCCATAATCACTCTGCTTATGCATACGCAGAAGTAGAATTCTAGTGAATATTTTTACTATTTTTAATTAGTGCCTCTGCTAGTAACAGATCATCTTGAGTAGTAATTTTTAAGTTTTTTCTACTTCCTTGAACAATACCAACAGCTACTCCAATAGCTTCTAACATAGATGCTTCATCAGTTACTTCTATACCTACTTCTTTTACATAAGAAATTGCCTTTAATAAATCTTCTCTTTTACAAACCTGAGGTGTTTGCGCCCTAAATAATTTATCCCTCTCTAAAGTTTTTAGTATAATTCCATTTTCATCTACTTCTTTTATAGTATCGTAGATAGGAAGGGCAAGGATAGCAGCCCCTATCTCTCTTGCCATTAGACATACCTGTTCTACTTCTGAGGGGCTTACAAGCGGTCTTGCTGCATCATGTACTGCTACCCACTTTGTGTCTGTTTTACAAGCATTAACTGCTAATTCTACAGATTCTTGTCTTAACGCTCCACCTTCTATAACCTTTATTGGTAACTTTTTTTTAAATGGATTGGCTATCTTTTCAACTTCAGAAAGGGCTTGGGGAGGACCAGCTATTACTATATCATCTATGAGAGGGCATGAGGCTATTGCCTTTATACTCCAGAAAAGTATAGGTTTTCCTGCTAATTCTACGAATTGTTTTGGAGTAGTTGCTCCAAATCTTTTACCTATACCTGCTGCTGCAATGATTGCCGTAACTTTCATCTTTTAAACTGTGAATTCTCCAGGAAATAATTTCCCTGGATTCATAATATTGTTTGGATCAACCTCTTTTTTTATCTTATACATTAATTTTATTATATCGTCTCCTAGTTCCTTTTTAATAAAGGACTTTTTGGTAAGCCCTACTCCATGTTCTCCTGAGATAGTTCCCTCTAATGACAGGGTAGTTTCCATTAATTCATATATAAACTTTTTAGCATTTTTAAATTGAGTCTTATCATGTTTATTTAGTAATAAATTTACATGAAGGTTGCCATCTCCTGCATGTCCGAATACTAGAGACAAGATATTATATTTTTTAGCTAGACTATGTACAATAGTAACCATATCTGATATGTTTGATCTAGGTACACAAATATCTTCACTAATCTTGTGAGGAAATCCAAATCTTTTAAGTGCAGGAGACAGTCCTCTTCTAGCCTGCCAAAGTTTTTGAGTTTCTGTTTTATTTTGGGCAATGTAAGAGAGCAGGGCTCTATTTGATTTACAGCATGATTTTATAAGTTGGGCCTCAAACTCTGTACCTTGAGGATCGCTCCCATCTACTTCTATAAGAATTAATGCTCTAGCTTCACTTGGTACAGAAAATGGTAGCTGTTCTTTTATACAACAAAGCGAGAGATGATCTATTAATTCCGCACACTTAGGCCTTATGCCAGATGTAAGTATACAAGTTATTGCATCACAAGCTAGGTTTATATTTGAAAATACAGATACAATAGTCTTTATATAAGATGGTTTAGGTATGAGTTTTAAATAGATAGAAGTAATGATTCCTAGGGTCCCTTCAGAGCCAACAAAGAGCTTTGTTAAATCGTATCCAACAACTCCTTTTGCTGTTTTAACACCTAAATTTATTATCTTTGAATTTGGCAGAACTACTTCTAGCCCAAGTACATAGTCTTTTGTAACACCATATTTTACTCCACTAGGTCCACCTGCACATGTAGATACATTGCCACCTATTGTACAAAATTTAAGGCTTGCTGGATCTGGTGGATAAAATAGTCCATATTTTTCAACCTCTGTTTGAATATCTTTAGTTATAACCCCTGGCTCCACTTCTGCTAAGAGATTTGTAGAGGAGATCTTTTTTATTTGATTCATCTTAGATACACATATTACAAGTCCACCTTTTACAGGCACGGCTGAACCTGTGGTAGCCGTGCCTGCTCCTCTTGCAACAATTGGTATATGTTCTTGTTGGGCAATAAGTAATATTTCAGAAATTTGTTTTTTATCTGTAGGAAGTGCTACAGCATCTGGAACCACACTTATAGTACTTGCATCATAGCTATAGCATAAAAGGTCTGCTTCGTCTGTAAGTAAATTCTTAGCTCCTAATATAGATTTTAGTTTTTTTAGGACACTTTTTTTAAGCATTAATCTTGCCAGATTTGTCCTTCAAGCCTATCCATTAAAAATTTAATTTGATTTTTTAATTGCTTAGATTCTTCAATTTGTTTTGATATCCTTTTTACTGAATGTATTACTGTAGCATGATCTCTATTAAATTTTTTCCCAATGGTTTCTAATGAAGCTTCAGTATAGTGTCTAGCAAGATACATTGCTACCTGTCTTGGCCAAGCTATAGTTCTTTTTCTAGACTTTGATTTTAATTCTTCTTGGGTGACCTTAAAGTGTCTACATATAAGTCGAGTAATGTCATCTAGAGTGATAACCCTGTCTTCTCCTACTAGATCTTTTATGACCTCCTTAGCAAGTTCCATATTAACAGATTCATTTAATAAATTAGCTTTTGCTAAAAGTCCTATAATAGCAGATTCAATCTGTCTTATATCTCCTCTTAGATGTTCTGCGAGGTAATTAAGTATATCTTCTTCTAATTCTAATCCTTGAGACCTTGCCTTTCGTTCCAATATCTTTTTTCTAGTAGAAAAACCAGGAGGATTTATAGATATTATTAAACCAGAAGAGAGTCGTGAGCGAAGTTGAGAGTTTACATTAGGTATTTCTCTTGGCAGTCTATTTGATGTAAAGAGTACAGTCTTTCCATAATCTACAAGTGCATCTATGGCGGTTGCTAACTCACTTTGTGTTCTATCTCTTCCTGAAAAACAATGAACTTCTTCAAGCATAAAGACTTCACATTCTTGTTTATAACGTTTCTTTAATCTATCTAGTTGTCCAGTTTTAATCGCCTTTACTATTTGAGAGGTAAATTCATTAGCAGTTACATAAATAATTCTAACTTTAGGTTTTCTTTTAAGTAGATGATTTCCAACTGCTTGGGTAAGGTGACTTTTGCCAAGTCCTGTCGAGCTCTGTATGTAGACAACCTTGCTATGATTTGTCTCTTCATTGGCAAGTGCCCAACAAGCCGCGTGTGCAAAGCGATTGCAATTACCAACTACAAATTCTTCAAAGGTAAATCTTGAGCAGAGTTTGGGGTGGATTAACTGGGTTGGAGAAAATTTTGGTAGATGGAGCTGCCTTTTTGCTTCTGCTGTAGGCACCTCTACTGGTATAAATTTTATTGTGAGATTTATTCCTTGCCCCTCAAGGTCATCTTTTATAAGCGGTAAGTAATTATCCCGTACCCATGTGGCAAAAAATTGATTAGGACAACTTAAGAATAGGGTATTATTTTCATACCCTTGATATATTAGAGGTTCAATCCATACCTCAAAGCTGTCTGATGATAGTTTATATCTTAATAACTCTTTTATTTTTTCCCAGAGCTGTTCCATTTTTATAATCCCCCTTCAAGGACAATATACACAGCTTAAAAAATGTTTTTATTTTTTAGAAAAAACTATAAAGAATCCTGGATCATTAACCGATTAATTTGAGTAAAAGATCCTAGATTCAAAAAAGTTCCTCCTTACATCTCCCCGTTGAGGATTGCCTAAATTCTTAACTGATATATGAGGGGTATGTCAAAGCTGAGAATCAGTGGTTTTCTTTAAAAACTAAAATTAGTAATCAACAGGTTAAAAACTCTCTATTTTCCCGCTATATTTCTAAGAAAAAACTATAAAATACGGATATCTTGGGGATTTTAGTCTCGTTATTTTTTTACATATTTAAGGAAAGTTAAATGTTTTTAACAAGTTTTCAACAAAAATTTTAATAAATTCTTTTCTCGTGTTTTCTTCTTTTTTCGTTGTTTTTTGAACAATTTCTTATTTTTTTAAAAAATGGGATTTAGAAGTTAATTTATTGTTATTATTTTATGCTGATTTTTTATTCACATTATACTTATAACCGTCTATAAATATGCTAATTAAGAGTAAGGAGGAATTATGAAACTAAAGGATATTATGAATACTAATTTAGAATTTATTAATGCTGATGATAGCGTCTATGATGCAATTGAGAAAATTGTAGATAAAAGAATAAGATCTCTTTTAGTAACCTATGTTGATAAAGATAACGATTTTGGACTTATTACGGTAAGAGATATTGTGTATAAAGTTATTGATAAGGGACTCAATATAAAACAGACCAAGGTAGGTGAAATAGCCTCCAGTCCTTTGCTTTGTATAAACAAAGAAGAATATCTTGATAAAATTATTAAGATGATGAGTGAGGCCAATGTATCAAGAGTTTTTATATATGATGGGAATAAAATTATAGGTGTAGTTTCTTTAATTGATATATTAAGAGCATTTTTAGTTTCTAATGCAAAAGGAGAAGACATTGTTTAAGAAATCCTTTTGGGGAGGAAGTAAAGAAGAAAAAGTTCTCAACTTAATAAGTAAGCATCTTAACTTATTGCTATTAGCTTGTAAGTCTTTTAAGCATGCTTTTATAGCTTCAGATGTTATTAGTATGAATAACATATTAGATTTGGAAAGAGAAGGTGACTTTGTAAGAAGAGAAATTATTACTTTAGTTTATGAAGGTGCTTTTTTGGCATTTGTTAGACCAAATTTATGTCAATTTGTTGAGTTGGTAGATGAAGTAATAGATGAAATAAAGGAGGCAGCACAGAGATACATTCTAGGTATTAATTTAACCCCTTATATAACAGAAGAATGCATCAAAATTTCTAATTTAAATCAAGAAGCAAGTGAGGTATTACTGTTATCTTTTAAATCCTTTTGTAAAGGTGAAGATCTAAGAGAAAAAAATCTTGCTATTAGAATTTGTGAGAAAAGAATAGATGAGATAAAGATAGAATTACTTAAAAATTTACTCAACTTAGAAATCACCGGAAATTTTTGGCATAACAAAATATTATCTGATTTTTTATATTCTTTAGCAAACATAAGTGATCTTATAGAAGATGCTAGTGATGCTCTTCAAATACTAAGTGTAAGTGTAAGGTAATAATGCCTATACCATATTTATTATTTCTTATTACCTGTGTTTCTCTCATCAGTTTTGCAGTTGGTTCAAATAGCACCTCTAATGCAGTAGGTATATCAATTGGTTGTCAAATTATAACTATTAGAAGAGCTATAGTAGTTTTTACGCTATTTGTATTTGGTGGTTTATTTCTTCAGGGTTCTCACGTTATGGAGACAGTAGGGAAAAATCTTGTTAGGTTAAATACTGTTGATATTACAATATCTATGTTAATTGCTGCTAGTTTTATTATTACTTCTAATTTAAAGCGTATTCCTTTGTCTACCCATCAGGTAATCATAGGAAGTCTTACTGGGGTAGGAGTTGCTTCTGGTATTAAAGTAAACTGGGAACTTTTATTACGGATATTAATTTCTTGGTTTATTTCTCCTTTCTTGGCTTTCTTCTTGGCGATATGTTTTTATAAATTAATAGAATTTATTACTTCTAAAATAACTATTTTATTTTTGGATAAGTTTATTAAGTATTTATTAATATTTGGGATACTTTTTATTGCTTATAATACTGGTGCAAACGAACTAGCGACAGTATTAGGTCCTTTTGCATGCATACCTATAATAATCAGGCATATATTTTGGCTTCAAATATTAGGAACAGTAGCTTTATTTTTGGGAGCCCTTATATTAGGACCAAAAGTAATATATACTGTTAGTAAGGGGATTACTAGTCTCGATCCTTGCTCTGGTATTGCTGCACAGTTAGGGGCTAGTGTTAGTGTCTTAATCTTTACATTTTTTGCAATGCCAGTATCTACTACCTATTGCATTATAGGTGGTATTAGCGGAGTAGGAGCACTTAAAGGGATGAAAACTGTAGGACGTAAGACTTTAAGAAATATATTAATTGTTTGGTGGTTTGCTCCTTTATTAGCGTTTATTGTAGCTTATCTTATCAAGTTCCTTTTTGTATCCTGATCATGAATTTTTACAAAAAGATGAGATAACTAAACGTATTTTTAAATAAAAAAATTAACAAAAAGCATTAAAGAGAAATAAAAATATAATCGAAAAAAGAAAAGAGGTTGTTTAAGTATAGAGTTGTGATATAAATTAAAGACAAATAGTTAAATAGAAATATGCGTAAAATACTATTTATTTTTTATTTTTGCTATTTTAAAAAATATTAAATTTTTGTTAAACCCTTGGCAAAATAAAGGAGGGGGAAATGTCAAGATTTCTTCATCAGGCTGACTTTGATCCCAAGCTCAGCCGTAGAAGTTTTTTAAAAGGATGTGCGATTGCTGCTGCAGCCCTTGGACTTTCTGATGAAATGATACCTAAGCTTGCTGAAGCTGCTAGTTCTCCTAAGAGACCTCCTGTTGTATGGTTACACTTTCAAGAATGTACTGGGTGCTCTGAAAGTCTTTTAAGAGCATCACATCCTGATGTTGCAAGGTTAATTCTAGATCTGATTTCCCTTGATTATCATGAGACCCTTATGGCACCAGCAGGTAAACAGGCAGAAGAGGTATTAGATGAGACTATTAAGCAGTATAAAGGTAGATTTTTATGCGTGGTAGAAGGTGCAATACCTACTAAAGATGGTGGGGTCTATTGTAAAATTGGAGGTAGGACTGGCCTAGAGATTATAAACAATGTTGCACCAAAGTCTGCCGCTATTATTGCAATAGGAACATGTGCTGCTTTTGGTGGTGTACAGGCTGCAAAGCCGAATCCAACAGGTGCTGTTGGAGTAAGAGATATCATAAAAAATAGACCTATAATAAATGTTCCTGGATGTCCACCTAATCCTATAAGTTTTTTAGGGACACTCCTTCACTATTTAACCTTTAAACGTTTTCCTGCTACAGATCAGCTTGGTAGACCTCTTTTTGCATATGGAAGGCGTATACATGATCACTGTGAAAGAAGGCCTCATTTTGATGAAGGAAGATTTGTGGAACAATTTGGAGATGAGGCACATAGAAAAGGATACTGTCTATATAAAGTAGGTTGTAAAGGACCAGAGACATTTTCTAATTGTCCTGCTGTGAGATTCAATGATGTCGATGTATGGCCAGTTTCTGTTGGACACGGCTGTATTGGATGCACAGAGCCCAATTTTTGGGACACTATGAGTCCATTTTATAAGAGACTTCCTGGTGTAAAACTTCCATTTGGAAATGGAGTTGTGGAAGGGGCAGATGAGCTTGGAGAAAAGATTTTAGGTGTTGCTGCTGCAGCAGTAGCTGTACATGCAGCAGTAGGTATTGGAAAACATTTGGTAAAGAGTGGGTCAAAAGAAGAGGAGGACTAATTTTTGTTTTTACATAAAAGGAGGACCAGATGGCAAAGCACATAACGGTTGATCCAATTACAAGAATTGAGGGTCACCTTCGTATAGATGTTGAAGTAGAGGGGGGTAGGGTAAAAAATGCGTGGTCTTCAGCTCAGATGTGGCGTGGTATAGAGGTTATTTTAAGAGGTAGAGATCCAAGAGATGCTTGGCTAATTACCCAAAGAGTATGTGGTGTTTGTACTACAGTTCATGCTATTTGTTCTGTCCGTGCTGTTGAAAATGCTCTAGGGTTAGAAGTCCCAATGAATGCCCAATATATTAGAAACATCATAGTGGCAGCACATGGAAATCAAGATCATATAGTACATTTTTATATACTTTCAGCTCTAGACTGGGTAGATGTAGTTTCAGCAATTAAGGCAGATCCAAAAAAGACAGCAAGTCTTGCTCAAAGTCTTTCTGATTGGCCTAACAATAGCGTAGAAAGATTTAAACAAGTACAAGATAAATTAAAGGCACTTGTTGCAAGCGGGCAGCTTGGTCCTTTTGCAAATGGCTACTGGGGACATCCTGCAATGAAACTGCCTCCAGAGGTAAATTTAATGGCAGTTTCTCACTACCTAGAGTCTCTTGATTATCAAAGAAAGCTTGATTCTGCTATAGCTATTTTGGGTGGTAAAAATCCTCATATTCAAAATTTAGCAGTAGGTGGGGTTACAACTGCAATTAATCCCAATAGCGACTCTGCACTAAATGTAGAGAGGCTCTATTGGATAAAACAAATGCTAGAAGAAGTACAGTCGTTTGTTCATAAGGTCTATCTAACAGATGTTATCGCTATTTGTGCGCTTTATAAAGACTGGCTTAAGTATGGAGCAGGAGTTAGAAATTATTTAGCTGTACCTGATATGCCATTAGATACAAAGGGTACAAGATTTGATATCCCTGGTGGAACAATCTTTAATGGTGATCTTTCCACAGTAAAGGAATTTACTTCATTTAATGATACATACTTTAGAGACAATGTGGCTGAGTGTATTGTTCATTCTTGGTATAAAGGAAGTTGGACAAAACACCCATTTAATGAGGATACAGTGCCTGATTATACAGGTTTTCAAAGTGATGGTAAGTATTCTTGGGCCAAATCTCCAAGATTTAATGGACTTCCAATGCAAGTAGGCCCACTTGCTCAGATATTAGTTGGATATGCTATAAAACATAAGCTTATAACCAAATATGTGGATTCTTCCCTTAAAAAACTTAGTAAGATCGCAGATTCTAAAGTAGGGATAGAGGCACTTGAGTCTACACCAGGAAGACATTTGGCAAGGGCAATACGGTCAGCAGTATTGATAGATCTATCCTTAAAACACCTGGAGCTTCTTACTGAAAATATAGGAAGGGGAGACTATGAAATCTATAATCCACCAAACTTTCCTATGGGGATTCAAAGAGGATTTGGGTTTTTTGAGGCACCACGAGGGGCACTTTCCCATTGGGTTGTTATAGAAGACGGTAGAATTAAAAACTATCAATTAGTTGTCCCTTCTACCTGGAATGCAGGTCCTAGAGATGACAAGGGACAACTTGGTCCTTATGAGGCATCACTGTTAAATAATCCTATAGCAGAGCCGGAGAAACCTTTAGAAGTACTTAGAACAGTTCATTCTTTTGATCCATGTATTGCCTGTGCAGTACATATGCTTGATCCCTGTGGTAAAGAGGTGACCAAAGTTAAGGTATTATAGGGGATCCTTTAGGGAGGCTTATTATGCAATATAAAAAATATAAGGCATGGGGAGTGCTTTTAAGGTTATATCATTGGTGTTTTGCACTTTCTATTGTGGTGCTGATAGCTACAGGTTTTTATATAGCAAATCCTTGGGGTAGCACAGATATTGAAACTACTGTTAGCTTCCCAATGGCTAATATTCGATATATACACTTTGTAGCTGCATTTGTATTTACTGCAGCAGTACTTGTAAGGCTATTTTTGCTTGTTTTTGGCAATAGGCAAGAAAGATTTTGGGATTTTTTGCCTATTACTCCTAGAAATATAAAGAATTTCTTTTCTACCTTATTATACTACGCTTACTTTACGGATAAACATGAGCATCGATTAGGACACAATGCATTAGCTGGATGTTTTTATATAGTTACACTTTTCTTTGCGGTCATACAGTCCCTTACAGGATTTTATATGCTGTATCCTGAAAATCCATCATGGCAAAAGCTAGGTCTAGAATTCTTTGGCACACAACAACAGGCAAGATTTCTGCATCATATATTAATGTGGTATTTTATATTATTTGCACTAATACATCTATATATTGTGATCTGGAATGATATAAAAGACCCTGAAGGACTTATTTCTTCTATATTTAATGGGAAAAAGTTTATGCCTGTAAATAAGTCTTAGTAGTTTTTAATTGCTACCTAATAAAATTAAGCATAGGGCTATACTTTTTATAGTTGATATTAAGTATAGCCCTTTGTTTTTTAATGAAGGTATTTAACCTGCCTTTTCTCTAATAGCTCCTTGTTTAGCTGTTTTTTGGTATAGAGCTCAACAAGTGTTCTTATACAGGTTAGGTAATTATTAACTACCTTTTTAAAATTGTAGATGATTTTATCTCTTTCAAGATAATCTAAATAGGCTTGCACAACCATTTGTTCACTTTCTGGCATATCTTCAAACGCGATTCCGCATCTTTTCCCTCCATTGCTTGAATACCATATAACACGACCTTTAAAGTCTATTCCTTTGATTCCTGCTGGAAGAGGTATGTAGCCTTCAATCTTTTCTCCAACCTTTGTATTGCTATCTTCTGGTAATAAAAGTTCTGCACCATTTATAGATAAATTGATGAGTCTTGGTGTTCCTACTGATTTTGTTTTTAGAGCAGGAGGAACTATAAAACTAAATCGTTTACTTTGTCTTCTTTCACCTTGTAGTTCTTTATTTTTTTCTTTAATTTCTATATAATTCATTTTCCCCACCTACTTTTGATGATTTATAAAAAATTAAATGATTAATTATATAGTTTATTAACTATAAACTTAACTAAATTTTAATAATAAAATAACATTAATGCAAGAGTTATTGTGAAAAATAGTTCCAAAAAAATTGGACCTTACAATATTATTTAAAAATAAAAGCCATGGCAAGATTTAAATTAAATTCCAATTTTTCACCACAAGGAGATCAACCAAAGGCAATAAATTTACTTGTAACAGGGCTAAAACAAGGGAAAAAACATCAGGTCCTTTTGGGTGTTACAGGTTCAGGGAAGACTTTTACTATGGCTAAAGTAATAGAAGAGATAGGAAAACCTACACTAGTTATGGCACCTAACAAGACATTAGCAGCACAGCTTTTTGGAGAGTTCAAAAATCTCTTTCCAGAAAATGCTGTTGAATATTTTGTGAGCTATTATGATTATTATCAGCCAGAGGCATATATCCCTCAAACAGATACATATATCGAAAAAGATGCATCTATAAATGATTTTATAGATAGGCTTAGACACTCTGCAACAAGGTCGGTTCTAACAAGAAGAGATGTAATTGTTGTTGCTAGTGTCTCTTGTATCTATGGACTTGGATCTCCAGAGGAATACGAAAATATGCAGCTTTACTTGCGCGTAGGAGATGAAAGAAGTCGTGAAGAGATAATAGCACATCTTGTTTCAATGTTGTATGAAAGAAAGGATATTGATTTTCACAGGGGCACTTTTAGAGTTCGAGGAGACATTATTGAGATTTTTCCTGCTCATGAAGAAGAACGGGCTATAAGGGTCGAGCTTTTTGGGGATGAGATAGAATCTCTTTGTGTAATAGATCCGCTTAGAGGCTTAAAAATAGCAGAAATACGCGATGTAGTTATCTATCCTACAAGTCACTATGTAACTACTCAAGACAGACTAAAACGTGCAATCAAAACTATTAAAGCAGAGTTAAAAGAACGTGTTCGCTGGTTTGAAGAACGTGGTAGATTAGTTGAGGCTCAAAGACTTTATCAGCGTACAATGCTTGATCTTGAGATGCTTTCACAGCTTGGTTATTGTCATGGAATAGAGAATTATTCAAGGCATCTTTCTGGAAGGGCACCTGGAGAGCCACCTCCTTGTCTATTAGATTATTTTCCTGAGGATTTTCTTTTAATTATTGACGAAAGTCATATTACTGTTCCTCAGATAGGCGGGATGTATGAAGGAGATAGGTCAAGAAAAAAGACCTTGGTGGAGTTTGGTTTTAGATTGCCATCCGCCTTAGATAATCGCCCTTTAAAGTTTAAAGAGTTTGAAAAGATTGTAAATCAAGTCATATATGTGTCTGCTACACCAGGGCCTTATGAATTAAAAAAGGCAAAAGGTTCAGTAGTAGAGCAGATCATTAGACCCACAGGACTTATGGATCCTGAGATGGAGGTCCGTCCTGCTAAAAATCAAGTTGATGACCTTGTTCATGAGATTAGGATTAGACAAAAGAGGGGAGAGCGAGTCCTTGTTACTACATTGACAAAACGTATGGCAGAGGAGCTGACAGAGTATCTATTTTCTCTTGGTATAAAGGTGGCTTACTTACATTCTGATATTAATACTGTTGAAAGAAGCAAGATTATTCAAGGACTTAGAAAAGGAATATTTGATGTTTTGGTAGGGATAAATCTTTTAAGAGAAGGGCTTGATATGCCAGAGGTCTCTTTAGTTGCAATACTTGATGCAGATAAAGAGGGTTTTTTGCGTTCACAACGCTCATTAATTCAGACTGCTGGACGAGCAGCAAGAAATGTACAGGGTAAAGTCATATTATATGCTGATAGAATCACAAAGTCTATGGAATATGCGATATCAGAGACTAACAGAAGACGAGAGATTCAAAAGAGATATAATGAAGAGCATGGCATAGTACCAAAGACCATTATTAAAAAGACTGATGATACCTTGTATCAAATATATCAGATGGATTATGTAGAGTACGATGTAGAAGAAAAGGAATTAGATTATAAAGATATAAAAGAGCTTTCTAAAAAGATAAAAGAACTTGAAAAGGAGATGTTTAAAGCAGCTAAAGCCCTAGAATTTGAAAAGGCTGCATTTCTAAGAGATAAGATCAACTCATTAAAAGAGTTTTTGGTTACAAGGGCATAGATAAAATTTTAGGTTATAGAAAACTAACCCTTCTTTTTTATTAGTTATCCTAGCCATAATTATTTTCAAGACATAGCTATTTATGCCTGTTATATGTTATAATTTTTAATTTTTATAGTCAGCTGTTTAGATGGGGTATTTATGAATAACTGCCTATTGGTGAGAGTGACTTTAAAAGGCCTAGAGAAAAGGGTTGTTATTTTGTAGATTAGATCAAGGAGAGTTTATCTCTGAGATCTTAAGTTAGAACAAATAAAGTCCGTTTAATCCCAAGCCCTTATAGATTTATAACTAGCCCAACTAAGATACTTCTTTTTGAAGTAAAAGAAAAGTTATTAACTAATAACAATTACTATGTTTAGTATTAATAAAAAAATCAATAGAGATAGGACCTTTCCAAAATACTTGTGCTACATCATCTCTTTCACATATTGTAAAGTACACTCTACAAAAGTAGTCTAGACTATTGATTTCTCTTACAGGTGTGTCTATTTCTTCAAAGTGAAATAGAGGTACACAATACAGTTGAGTTGGATCTGTTATTATTTCTATCTCTTTATCTTTATCCCCAATCGTTAGAGTTGACTCACTAAAACCCAAACAATGTCTCGACGTTACAATATGATTTACTGGTTGATCTTGTAAAAGTTTTTTACCTTTTAGATAGAAAGACTCCTGTTTAAATCCACCCTGATGAGTTTTAAAAAATAGAGAACTTAGATCAAATGTATTAGGTAATATGGTAATTATACCTAATCTAAGCGATGCAGGTCTAAGGTCTTTTGCATATAAGTTATAACCTATAGTTAAACCATCTTTAGTTAAAGAGATCGTTTTTATTATCTCAAGATTAGGTAATAATTGTGGAATCTTGTTTCTTATAGATAACTTTTTAGAGGTTTTTAATATTTCAAACTCATCTATTGATAAAGATAAATCCGAGATTTGTTTGCCTTCATTAGTTAGTAGGATAAAATGACCTGAAAAGAAGTCTGATCCCAAAGATATGTTGTTAAAATATCCATGTGGGATAGTACCTATTAGAGGTTTGGAAGAAATATCTTTATCTATAAAGCTATCTATAGCTAGCCCTTTATTTAATAATAATACTAATTGCTTATTTTGATAATTTACAATTAACCTTCTACCACTAATCTTTATATAGTTTTTTTTACATAGTTTATTATTAAAAGTTAACCATTTATCATCGTCATTTTTTATATTTAGTTTTTTATGTCTATTACTCTTATATCTTCTAAGTAACTCATTTGCTTTATATATAGCTGCTCCTATTTTATGTCTAAAGAACTCAAATTTTTCATCTATTGTATGAGTTCTAAAATCACTTCCCCAAAGTATTACTAATTCTTTTTTTAACTTATTAAGTTCATCTTTATCAATGGAAGTATCATTTAGTCTATCAATTAAAGAGAGTAATTGATGACATTGAGTATTCATTCTAGTAGCTTCTCTACCTGTTACAGCCCATCTAGTTATATTATATTTGTCTTGTTTTTTAGTTCTAGTTGGATATGAAGTTGTAGTAATGTAATTAATTTGTCTTTTTTTATATTTATTTTTTAATATTTTAGATGGAAGTTTTATATTAAAAGATAGCTTATCTTTTAATATTGAAAGCAATTTAAATATTTTTTCTATCTGACCATTTTTATATGATATAGTACCTATACTTTGTGGTTTATAGTCAAATACTTCAGCATCTGAAGCATATATACATAAGTTTATGTCATCATCTTTAATTCCTAATTTTAGTGCATTTTCTATTAAATATGTTATAAATTCTATCCACTCATCAATGTCTAGTTCACCCCATACAGTGCGCTGAAATTTTTGGAATAATATGCAATCACTCCATAAGATATATATATTAGCCTTACTATGATATACAGGAGTAAATCTGTATGATAAAGGCCAATTGTTGTCTTTAATTGCATTCATCCAATCAAATATTATAGCCTTATAGTTTAGATCTTTATATAGTTTAAGTATCCCTTCAGAATATACTTGCTCGTTTAATAAGGCAATTTGAGGCTTAGAATTCAAAAGATTTTGATAAGTATTAAGACCAAATTCTAAGTTCCATAGATTTACCCTCGCAGGAATTAATGGAAATATAGCCTGAGAGTAACTTGATCCAATCAATTCAGTATAGCCGTTTAGTATAGAATTCTTTAAGCTTTCTAGATAGTGAGGAAAATCTTTAGCTATTATATCTAAAGTTTGTCCATTAAATTCTACACCTAATGGAAATGTTTCTGCAATAGATAATAAAGATGAATATACATTATTAATAATATATCTATAGTGTCTAGTTGGAATAGATGAAAATGTCAGATTATGATGTAAAATTATATAAGCATTTGCCATAAGCTATTCTATCTTTAATTTAAAATTTTTATATATTTTATCAATTAACTCATTTATTGTATCTTGCTTATCTGTACTTACTATAAAATATCCTAGCCTTTCTGTATGATTTTTTACTGGATATAAGGCTTTATCTCCACAAGTATAGTAAAGCCCATAGCTTTTAATTAATGGATTATCTTTTATAAAATTAGGAAATGATATTTCTTTTATTATACCTTTTTTATGTGGGAATATATACCTTAGAGATACATACTGAATCGACCTATATTTAAGATCCTCAGGGTCAATATCCTTAATATTTAAGGCAAGTAAGATCGCATATTTTAGAAAATCTATACCAGTGTTTATGGGTATTTCTAAAGAAGATAAGTGCCCCCCTGATAATCTTAAAGCTACTTCTATTATGTAGACCTTATTATTATGAATTACAATATCTGCCTTTATAATACCATTAGAAACATTAAATGCTTTAGCAGCCTTAAGTAGTTCTATATCTATAGATTCTTTTAAACGGTTGTCTAAAAACTTTGGGGGGAGATCCCCACCATTTTCTATTATAAAAGGGGAAAATTTTTCTAAAAATTCATAGTTCCTATATGCAAGCCCTACTGTATATATGCTACCATTTAAAATGATACTTTCAGAACTAATCTGGGGACCATCTAGAAACTTTTCTAAAATTAAACTACCAATTTTAGAATAACTCTTAGAAAAATTATATGCCCATTTTAAATCTATATCTTCTGTAAGTCTAAGGACGCCTCTTGCACCACAATTATCAATTGGTTTTAAAACACATGGATAACCAATTTCATATATAGCTTTTTTAAGTTCATCTAAGGATTCAATCTTTTTATACACAGGTAATTTAACTTTATACTGCTTGAGTAACTGTTTTGCCAAATATTTATTTTGGGATATAGAGGCTAATTCATAATTAGTGTAATAGCTGATTCCTAAAATTTCAGCAACTTTAGCTAATATATGAGGTATATCAACACCAAATGCTATTATTCCATCTATTTTATTTTTGTTATAATGACTAATAAAATTTGTTACTTGTTTTACATCTTTTACACTTACACAGTAAAATTCATCTACAAGTTTTGCTCCAGGAGTATTGGGATTTATATCTAAGCCTATAGTATATAATCCTAGCTCTTTGGCCTTCTTTATACCAGGAATTTGATCTAGGCCTGTTCCCAATATAAGAAGAGTCTTTTCATACGCCATGGCTTAATAGCATTCCACCATTAACATTTATAGTTTGTCCTGTAATGTAACTAGCATCTTCTGATACCAAAAAGGCTACAACCTTAGCTACTTCCTCTGCTGTTGCAACTCTTTTTAGTGGGATATTTTTTATTTTTTCTTTTCCTTGAGCAGATGCAATCTCTCTTTTACTCATATCTGTAAGGACTAACCCAGGAGATATAGCATTTGAGGTAATGTTATATTGAGAATATAGCTTAGCAATAGAAAGGGTTAGGTTAATTAATGCTGCTTTTGATGCAGCATAATGTACTTGATTAAATCCTCCCCATTGTCCGCCAATAGATGTAATATTTATAATTCTTCCCCATTTATTTTTTTTCATTATAGGAAGTACCTCTTGAATTAACATAAAAGGACCCTGTAGATTTACCTTCATCATATATTCCCAATCTTTATCATTTATCTGTTCAAAAGGTTTCTCTTGTGATATAGCAGCATTATTAATTAATATATCAATAGTATGGAATCGTTTTATAATTTTTGAAATTAAACTTGTTATATTCTTTCTTTTGGATTGATCAAGTTTAAAACATATAGCATTTAAGCTTTTTGATTTAATAGTTTTTATTACTTCTTTTGCCATCTGGATATTTTTATTATATGTAAATACTATATTATAACCTTTATTAGCTAATTCCAAAGTAATAGCCTTTCCTATGCCTCTACTGCCACCTGTTATTAAAACAGTTTTCATATTAATACCTTTTTAAATGGATGCATTTCATTTAATTCTTGACCAGCTAATAGCATTGGAAGTACATCTTCTTTGTGATATACTTGACAGTGTACTAAAGAGGGTTGTTTATGTTTAAAGATATAATCTATTTTTTTAATATCTTCTTTACTAGAAATATTTAGGGATAGTAAACCATAAGCTTTTGCAATATCAGCAAAACTAGGATTATATTTATTACCTGTAGTTGGATCATCATTCCAATTTAGTAATTGGAATTGAGATACTAAACTTAATCTACTATCATCTAATACAAATATCTTAATAGGTAAATTGTATTCTTTTATAGTAGCAAGTTCCTGTATGTTCATCTGAAATGATCCATCCCCTACAAATACTATTCCAAAGTCTAAGTCTCGTCTTTCAATTAATGCACCTATTGTAGATGGTAAGTCAAAACCCATAGTTCCATGTCCACAAGAAGATAGAAATATCCTATTAGGATAATTAAAATTAAAATATCTAGCTGTTATCTGCTGATGTGCTCCTACCCCAGTAGATACTACAACTTTTTTATCTTTAGTTATAGATGCTACATAACTTATAATATCATATTTAAATAGTTTAGCTTTATCTTGATAAAACTGACTAGAATGAAATTTACATTTCCACTCTTTTAACATAGATATCCAATCATTAAAATCTAATTGCTTATATTCTAGCTTCAATACTTCTTCAAAGAAAAGCTTTAGATCTATATTAAATGTAATTTGATGATTACTTTTGACTTTTGAATAATCCAATTCATTTTTATCTATATCAACTCTTATTATTCTTTTTTGCCTAAAGATATCAGTTTGAGTTCCTGTTTGTCTTATATCTAATCTACTACCTAGAACTATTAATAAATCAGAATAATATACTGCTAAATTGGCATAAAATTCTCCTGTATGACCTAAAAAATCAAAATATAAAGGATGCTCTTTGTTTAGTATGCCAACTGCAGGCAGGCTACTAACTACTGGTATTTTTACTTTTTCAACAAAGCTTCTAAAATCATCTACAGCATTAGATATATATATACCATTTCCTGCTATAATTAATGGACGTTTTACTTGTTGTAGTAGATCATTTAAAATAGAAAGCTTAGAAGGAATTAATTTATTTCCTGCTATGTTATATAGGTTTGCAGTTTTGATTTTCTGTTTAGTAATTCTTTTATAAGAACTCTGTTGAGTATCCATTGGTAAGTCAATTAAGACAGGACCAGGTCTATCTGATATAGCTATTTTAAAGGCTTCTGTTACTTTTTCTTCTATATTATCAGTTGGCAGTAAAGTAAAAGACTTTTTTACTATTGGTTTTACTATATTAACTATATCAGTTTCTTGAAATCCAGTTTGTCTAACTTTTTTAGTTAAGTTAAGGTAGGGTGTAGCAACTTGTCCTGTAAAAACTGCAATTGGTACAGAGTCATAAAAGGCGTCAGCAATAGGAGTAATTATATTGGTAGCACCAGGACCTGAAGTTACAACTACTACTTGAAGGCTATTACTTAGCTTAGCTGCGCCAATAGCTGCATATCCTGCTCCTTGTTCATTTCGGGTACATAATAATCTTATGTTTTCTTTTTTTAATGTATCTAATAAAGGTGCGATTGTTCCACCAGGATATACAAATACCTTGTCAATATTATATGATTTTATACAATTGGTAATTATTGAACTACCTGTTATAGACATTAATTACTCCTGTATTTCTTTATTAGCTTTATTAGCAGTTTCTAAATCATCCAAATAATTTTGATTATTTTTTAATAATAGATATAAATCTTTATTTAGAATATCTTTTAAATTTAATTCATATTTATTAATATGGGCTTTTAATGTAGAAATATTATGATTATGTATATACTCTATAGAGTTTATATTTATAATATTTTTAATTATATCATCGCTATATGATATATCTAAAAAGTTAAGTATCTTCTTTAAAGATTTAAAAGTGTGTATTTTTAAGTCTTCATATTTAATAATTAATATATTTTTATTAATTAGACTTTTTTTATATACAAATGAATTAGTTTTTTTCCATATATTAGCTAATCGTTTAATTGTTTTATTTCTAATAGCAATTTTACTACTTTTGTGATTTATATAATTGTTAATGATTATAAAATCTTCTGGTTCAAATAAACAGATATGCTTATCAGGTCTGTTTTGACTGTTAGAATGCCAAAAATGAAATAATATAGAAACAATAAAATCATCCAATTTTCTTATTAAGAAGATTATTTTTGCTTCTGGAAATATTCTTAATATTCTTTTAAATTCTTCTATATAAAATATAGGAGTCTTATCTCCGATTACTTTAATATTTTGTTTCTTATGTCTATTAAATAAATCAAGTACATAATTTCTTACTATTATATCAGTTTCTCTAGTTATAGATGTATTTAATATATGTTTTGATATGTAATTAGTTTTATTTACTGTAGTAATATATTTATCTAAATTTAGCCAATTATTTTTTCTATGAGCAATAAAGTGATGCCAATTATATATACCTTGTTTTATAGTATCATATAATGAAGGTACATCTCTTAACATACTAGAAAAGAATCTACCTTCACCTAAACAACAGATATTATCACAACTATTTAGCATGTTCATTGTCCATGTAGTTCCACTCCTTGGTAAACCTGTTAAGAAAAATATTTGATAATCCATAGTATCCAGTTATTTTGTTATTTTTTTACCTCCTATATAATTTTAAGGGGCGTAATCCATCTATTGGATCTGCCCTCCAATTTCTCTCTTCTATTTCATTTTTAGTTAAAAGTTTTTTAAAACTTCCATCTGCTTCTATTCCTTGCTTAGTCCACTTAATGACTTTTTCTATTTTTTGTGGAAGCCAACAATGCCCGAATGAGAACTCTTCACCCTTTCCATCTATATCTAGATGAAATTCTATTATTTCTGCTTTCCATCTATGAATAGCTCTAAAGATAACTGCTTCAGATACACAGTGGTCTGACCAACCAACTTTACAGTTAAATTCTTCCCTTAAAGTTTCTATAAAGGCTAGATTGCATTCTTTAATCTTTGTTGGATATGATGAGACACAGTGTAATAAGGTAAGATCCTCACATCCGTTTTTCTTTAAGGTATTTACTGCTTCTCTTATTTCATCAAGAGTAGCCATGCCTGTTGAAAGTACAACAGGTTTTTTTGTCCTTGCACATTCTATTAATAGATCTTTCCATAATATTTCATAAGAAGCTATCTTGTAAAAACTGACATAAGGATACAACTCTTCTACAGCAGCTAGATAAAAAGGGGTACAGGCAAATTCTAGGTTTTGAGCTAAGCATCTATTATATAGTTCTGGTAGAAATTCTATAGGTAATTCCCAGCTTTTTCTTTTTCTATGGAATTCACTTTTTCTTAGAATTTCAGGAGCAAAAAGCTCTTCTATTTTAAAAAGTTGAAATTTTACTGCATTACAGCCAATGTTAGCGCTTATATCTATAAATTCTAGGCACCTTTTTATATCTTTATTGTGATTGCTTGCTACTTCTGCTACAAATTTTGTCATATTTTTTATAGTTAGTTAAATATTTTTAATCTCATTTACTATATTTTTTACACCGTCTTTTATCGAGATTTCTTTAGGAAAACTTAAGGCTTCTTTAAAATTTCTAAACTCTTCTACTTTATGAATAATTTGAGGTTTTAATCCAAAATTTTTATAAAATATAAGAGCGTCACGCTCGTGTTTACTAGAATCAGGAAGACATATAGGATAAGTCTTAAGAAATATTGCTTCATAAAATGAATAACCAAAGGAACTAATGAACATCTTGCTACATGCAAGTAGCTGGGCAAAATCAGGAGAAAAATGCTCAATGGATATAACTTTAAATTTTTTAGAAAGGATCCTTTTTATTTCTTGTTGTAACTTTATATTATGGAGATAAATTAAAAAATCTATTTCCTTTTTTTGACATTTGTTTAGCTGATTTAAAATATCTTGTCTTATTATAATATAATCCTTGCCCCATACTAGATTATGTAATCCTTTGTCTAAATATTTTGTATCTACAGTTACCCCAGGAATAATTATTTTATCTGCTTTTAAACACCAACTATCTAGGTTATCTAAGACAATTATCTTTTGGTTATCGTTAAAATTGTTGTTTAACCAATTTATATCTATGTTTCTGTTATGAAATAAATCAAATATAATAATATTAAATTTATTTAAATCTATAAAATTAAATTTATTATCGATATTATTTATCAAATCATCTATTGCATTTTTATGATATATTGTTTTTATACCATATTGATTAACAATATTTATAGCTGTTTTATCTTGTAATAAAAAAGTAACTGGCCAACTTAAGAACTCTGTTATTTTAAGCCCTAATTCAACAGAACGCATTAGATGTCCATATCCTACTTGTAGTCCAGAATCTACAATCATTAGTATGTTTTTTATTTTGTCATCTAATTGTCGTTGATGTACATGTTTATTAATGTCTAATAGCTCTGGTTCATTTACTAAGATATTTATTACATTAGGAAGAGTAAAATCTTTATTTTGTATTGTAAGTCTACTATAAACTTTGTTAAAGAATTTCAGATCAGCCCATGTATCAATAGATAATCTATGGTTAAATGGTGCATATATATCTTGAGTTAGAACAATTTTATGCGGTTTAAATAAGTCTTTTCTTATGCTAAGAATAGGAAAATGATGTTCTTTTAACTGAGGTGTGTTAGATAATTGATCTGCTAATTCCCACGTCTTTCTCCAGGCTACCTGTATACCTTGTATAGCAGGATAAAGATTATGTTTATTAGATATTAATATGTAATCTCTATCAGGATGCTTTTTTAATTCTTTTATCATTATATCAATTGATTTAGCATCAACTAAAGGACAGTCACCACTTATTAATATGCATATATCAGCTTTATATTCTTGTGCCGCTTTGACAAGTCGTGTAGTTACATGATTTACATCACCGTTATACCAAAAGGAGGAAATATTTTTTTCTTCACACCATTTAATCAATGGTTTATTTTCATCCTCTGCAACTGTTGCAAGAACAATCTGATCTATTTCTTTTGATTGCTTAAGATTATATAAAATCCAATCTAATAATGATAATGATCCAATCTTTCTAAAATGTTTTTTGGGAAACCTTGATGAGCTTAATCTAGCTACTATAAAAGCAACTGTTTTAGATTTCATCATCTTATTGATTAAGTTGATTTTCTAAGATTTTTAATTTATTAACTATAATCTGGTTGCTTGGATTTAGACGTGTTGCTTGATAAAGGGCTTCTCTTGCTGCCTTAAACTGTCCAAGTTTTAAATAGCACTTACTAATTTTAACAAGGACTTCTACTTTTTGATCTAATAGTATAAATGCCTTTTCATAAGCAGATAGGGCTTCTTTAATCATATTGTTTTCAAATAATATATCACCAAGTTCTAGCCAATAACTATTGTACTTAGGATCTAAGCTACTAGCTTTTTCTATAGCCAGTTTAGCTTGTTCTAAATCATTCATTTGTATAAATATTGATGCTGAAATTATATAATTTTCAGGATTATTGGGATCAAGCTTTATTGCCCTTTCTAAAAGGCCTATAGCACTGATTATATCTCCTTCTGCTAATTTAGCTTTAGACAGTAGAGTAATAATAGTTGAGTTGTTGGGAAATATCTTAATCCAAGAGTTTAATATTTTTTCACATTTTTCTAAGTTATTCTTTTCTAGTTCTTCTTTTACAATATTTATCTCTTCATTTAGGAGATAATTTAAAGCCTTTAACACTTCATTATCTTTAGGCTTTAATTTTAAAGCCTTTAATAGAAGATGTTTTCTTACAGATATTAAGATATCTTTTTTAAAATGGTCATTCTTCCAACCTAAATATTCTAGATATGAAGACACATATTGATCTATTAATAAATTAAATTCTCTCTTAATATTAGACGGTATATCTCTGCCCTTTATAAGCTGGTTAAATCTTTCTATATCATGTAAATGTATAAGAGTGTTCCCAAAGTATAAGAGATCAATTTCGCTAGTTAAATAGTTGTTTGAATTTAAATAATAATATCTAGTAAGTTGGAAAGATTGTAGTTTATATAAAACTCTAGCAAGTTTTAAACATAATTTGTTATTTTGCTGTTCTTTTTTAATTTTTTCTCTTAATTTTAGTTCTTTTTTAATGTTTGTTATAATAAAATCGAGATTTTTATAAACTTTATAAAAGGCCTCTTTATAATAGAAAAACACTTTATTAAAAAATATCAATTCATCTGATCTATTTTGGATATTTGTTCTTAATCTATCTAACTCTTTAGTATATTTAGCCACTAATTCATATATTATATATGTTGTTGTATTTTTTTCTATTTCAGTAATTAATTTATTAGCTTTATTAATTAGATTTGTATTAATGTTATTAACAGACTTTTTAAGTTCCTCAGTAATATTAAAGCCTTTATCAGCTAACAGATGTAATTGTTTACAATCTATTAGTATATTATTAAATTTATCAACTGTATTAAGTTTATTATGTAAAGTATTCTGCTTAATACTACTTGTTAATAGATTTTTAATATTATATTTATTTTCCTTTAGATATCTATGGATAACCTCTTTTAAATAAATATCTATGGTACCTTCTATATGAACTCCGCCCTCCGTTGCATTTATATAAGTAATATCAGGTAAGTTTCGTATATATTCTTCAAATTTAAATTTCATATCCCAAAAGTCACGTCTTGTAAAAGTGTTACCTCCACCCCACGCTTTGGCTGGAATTAGAGCTCCTTTTTTATCTTTAGGATTGTATTGCAATATAGTTGCTCTAGAATGGCTATTTTCTATGTCTGTTAGATCCTGTCCCAAAAATATTATAGGATTATTACCCATTATTTGGGCTACTAGTAAATTAAGATGTGCAACTGTTGAAGGGCATTCTATAGATTCTTGTCTTGTAAAAAGAAATTTATTAATTAGATCATTAAACATCTCTGATATTGGACAATATATATGGTTCTTTGCAGGAAATCTTTTTGTAATTAAAGGGCATGCACTTAAGATATATAATAAATTTGTATCTATTTCATCTTTATAACTCCAGTTTGACAATTTTTGATAAGCAATATCTTGATAGTCTATTGTAGAGACAAAATGAGGTGTAATACCATGTTCTTGCAGAGTAGCAAATGCAGAATCTACACAAAATATTACTGCCTTATCTTTTATATTTTTTAAAAGTGTTACATTCTTATCTAAAGAAGGCCCTGCTGCTACTAAGATAGCAGGTATCCCTTTAAATATATCTTTTAAATCAAAAAGGTGAGAAGACCTAAATACTATATCTAGGTTTTTAATTTTATTTAAAAATATTTGTTCTCCTTGTTTTGCAGTGGTAGCACCTGCAATATTTAATTCATTTACTATAGAAAAAATCCTTTGGAAAAAATCTTTACTCCTTGGTAGGAATTTTTTATAAGAAGGGATCTCTAAAAAATAGGCATCTTCATTCATTAATACTCGTTCGTAGGGGACAAAGAATTCTCTTATTGTTTCCTGTTCTAGTCCCAAATAAATGTCTACTCTAGGATCTGAAAGTAATTTAGATAACTCTCGTATTTTTAATGCAGAAACAAAAATTTCTGGACTAGGCTCAAATATTAATATCTTATGTACATTAGGTATATTTTTAAGGATTGATTCTACTGAATAGCCAAGTCCAAAGCCTAGGAATATACATATTCCATAAAAATCTTTACTTATAGAATTTAAAGGGGCTTGTATCCAAAAATTTTTTATATTTTCTCCATAAAGAGCGATTTTCCCCCCTTTATATGGAATAATTAAATCGTATAATCCTTCTGAGGTCTTATATATTTCTACTTTATCGCTATCCCAAAATGGATTAAGTTTTATAAGTAAATCAGGATATTTCTCCTTTATTATTTTAAGATTTTGTGTCAAATAATTATTCATATACTCCCCCGATAAAAAGCTACAGTAGTTTTCTGCAAAGAAGGGACCAAAGTTTTTGGATTATGTATTTTGATTTATATAATCGATAAATAGATCCATTATATAAAGAGTTTTTATGAACATAAGTGTGAGTTTTTTAATATTTAAATATAAGATAAGTCAAAAAAATGACACAATAAATGTTTTCTTATTTGAATAGGATTAAGGTTTTAAATAGATTTTTTAAAACTTTACTTTAATTGGGTTAAAAAATTTTTTTCATAAACTAGACAAACTAAAACAAATGCTTAGATTAGAGATAACCTGATGGTCATTTTATTGATCATCAGGTTTTTTAAAGAAAGAAATAAGGAGGGAATAACAATATGAGCAAGGTAATAGGTATAGATTTGGGAACTACCAACTCTTGTGTTGCAATAATGGAAGGGGGGGAGCCCAAGGTTCTTACAAATTCGGAAGGAGGACGCACCACACCTTCTGTGGTTGCTTTTACAGATAAAGGTGAAAGGCTTGTTGGTCTTGTTGCTAAGCGTCAGGCAGTTACAAATGCAGAAAATACAGTATTTGCAGTTAAAAGATTAATTGGACGTCGTTATGATGATCCTGAGGTACAGCGTACCAAAAAGATTGTTCCATATAAGATAGTTGAAGGTCCAAATGGAGCAGCTTATGTAGAGATTCGCGGTAAGCAGTACTCTCCTGCAGAGATCTCTGCAATGGTGCTTACCAAGATGAAACAGACAGCAGAGGAGTATCTTGGTGAAAAGGTAACCGATGCAGTTATTACTGTTCCTGCATATTTTAACGATAGTCAAAGACAGGCTACAAAAGATGCAGGTCGTATTGCAGGGCTAAATGTATTAAGGATTATAAATGAGCCAACTGCTGCTTCTCTGGCATATGGACTAGATAAGAAAAAAGAAGAAAAGATTGCGGTATTTGACCTAGGTGGTGGTACATTTGATATATCCATCTTAGAAATTGGTGATGGAGTCTTTGAAGTCAAAGCTACTAATGGAGATACGTTCTTAGGTGGTGAAGACTTTGACCTTAGAATTGTTGACTGGCTTGCAGAAGAGTTTAAAAAAGAGCATGGAGTTGATCTTCGTGAAGATAGAATGGCTCTTCAGCGTTTGAAAGAGGCGGCAGAGAAGGCAAAATGTGAGCTTTCTTCTACAACTGAAACTGAGATAAATCTACCCTTTATTACAGCAGATGCCTCTGGTCCAAAACACCTTGTTATGAAGCTTACAAGGGCAAAGTTAGAGTCTTTGGTTGCAGATCTTATAGATAGATTAGAGCCACCTTGTAGAACAGCACTAAAAGATGCTGGGATTACTGCTGCAGATGTAGATGAGGTAATACTTGTTGGTGGTATGACCCGTATGCCAAGGGTGCAAGAGAAGGTTAAAGAGATATTTGGTAAAGAGCCTCATAAAGGTGTAAACCCAGATGAAGTAGTAGCAATTGGTGCTGCAATTCAAGGTGCTGTACTAAAGGGTGAGGTAAAGGATGTTCTACTTCTTGATGTAACACCACTTTCTCTTGGTATTGAGACATTAGGTGGTGTTATGACAAAGCTTATTGAGAAGAATACAACTATTCCTACTAGAAAGAGCCAGATATTTACTACTGCAACAGACAATCAGACCGCTGTTACTATTCATGTATTACAGGGTGAACGTGAAATGGCCAAAGACAATAAGTCCATTGGCCGCTTTGAGTTATATGGTATTCCTCCTGCACCAAGAGGGGTACCACAGATTGAAGTCACCTTTGATATTGATGCCAATGGTATATTAAACGTCTCTGCAAAGGATTTGGCTACAGGGAAAGAACAATCTATTAGGATTCAGGCCTCTAGTGGTCTAACTGAAGAAGAAATACAGCGAATGATTAAAGATGCTGAGCTTCATGCAGAGGAAGATAGAAAGAGAAAGGAACTTGCAGAAGCAAGGAACCAAGCAGATTCTCTTATCTATAATACAGAGAAAAACATAAAAGAACTTGGTGATAAGATTGATGAGGCTACCAAGAAAGAGATAGAAGAAAAGATTGAAGCCCTTAAGAAGGCAAAAGATGGAGAGGATGTACAAGCAATTAAAAATGCACAGGATGAGCTAATGAGAGTAGCTCATAAGGTAGCAGAGATGGCATATAAGCAGGCAGCAGGTAGTGCTGCTGGTGCAGCAGGTGGTGCTGATGCAGGAGCTCAGGCTGCTGGTGGTTCAACAGGTAGTTCAAGTTCCTCTGGTGGTTCTGATGATGACGATGTTGTTGATGCAGATTTTGAGGAAGTAAAATAGTAGTCTTAAAAATATAAAAAAATAAAGGCCGAGGCTTTTTGCCTCGGCTTTTTTATTGTAAATTTATCATAAAAATCTGTCATAATTTTATTAAGGAGTATTGTAAGTGCGTGATTTTTCAAGGGTATTAGTAACAGGTGGGTGTGGATTTATAGGCTCCAATTTTATAAGATTTATATTAAAAGAAACAGATTGGGAAATTATAAATTTAGATGCCCTTACTTATGCAGGGAATCTAGAGAATCTAGCTGATATAGCTGATAATCCTAGATATAGATTTGTTTGGGGGAGAATCGAAGATTCTAGTTTAGTTAATCAATTAATGCAAGAAGTTGATCTTGTCGTAAATTTTGCTGCAGAAAGTCATGTAGATCGTTCGATTCATAGTGCTATTCCCTTTATAAGAACAAATGTAGAGGGTACTCAGGTCCTTTTAGATGGAGCGCGTTTATCTAAAAGGGTAAAGCTATTTTTACATATATCTACAGATGAGGTATATGGAAGTCTTAAAGAAGATGAGCCACCTTTTAATGAACAAAATCCTCTAAAACCAAACAGTCCTTACTCTGCTTCAAAGGCAGCTTCAGATATGTTAGTAAGGGCGTGTTTTAAGACTCATGGACTTCCATGTATTATAACTAGATGTTCAAACAACTATGGACCATATCAATTTCCTGAAAAGCTTATTCCTTTAATGATACTAAATGCACTTGATGAAAAACCTCTTCCCATATATGGAGATGGTTTAAATATTAGAGATTGGATATATGTCTTAGATCACTGCTCTGGCATATTGTCAGTTATAGAAAAAGGGGAGATAGGCAGCATATACAACCTAGGAGGTGAATGCGAAAAGACAAATCTAGATGTTGTTAAGACCATACTTAATATCTTAGGTAAGAGTGAGTCTTTGATCCAGTTTGTAAAGGATAGACCTGGTCATGACAGACGTTATGCAATGGATATTTCACTTGCTAAAAGAGAGCTTAACTGGAGTCCTAAGGTATCTTTTGAAAAAGGCCTAGAAGATACTATAGATTGGTATATTAAAAACAAAAAGTGGTGGCAAAGGATACGATCTGGACAATATCTTAAGTTCTACGAACAACACTATAATATGTTGGGGTTAAAGGAGAAGTGATGACTAAACTCCTTATCACTGGTGCATCTGGAATGCTTGGCTATGATGTGTGTAAGTTGTTTTCAAAACAAAAAGATTATCAAATATTCCCTTTTTCTCATAAAGAGTTGGATATAACAGATATAGATTTGTTAGAGAGATACCTTAGTGATATATCTCCAGATGTAGTTATAAATTGTGCTGCTTATACTAAGGTTGATCTATGTGAAGAGAAAAGAGAGCTTGCTTTTAAGATAAACAGGGATGGACCATATAATTTAGCTAGGCTATGTAGTGATTTAGATGTCTTTTTGGTTCATATAAGTACAGATTATGTGTTTTCAGGGACAAAAAAACGTCCATATAAAGAAGAAGATACTACCTACCCCATAAATGTATATGGTGCATCAAAGCTTGCAGGGGAAAGAAAAATATTAGAGACCTTTAGTGAGTACCTTATCATAAGAACATCTTGGTTATTTGGTATAAATGGTCCCAATTTTATAAAGACAATCTTAGGTCTTGCCCATAAACTTGATACATTAAAGGTGGTTGATGATCAAAGAGGAAGACCTACCTATACAAAGGATCTTGCTGTTGGGATAAAATGGCTTTTGGAACAGGGTGCAAGGGGTGTATTCCATGTAACTAATGATGGAGAGTGTAGTTGGTATGAACTTGCTAAGTTTGCTATAAGAGAAAAGAAGATAGATGTAGAGGTTATACCTGTTAATTCTACCCAATTTAAAAGACCTGCTAAGAGGCCTTCTTATTCAGTACTTGATACCAGTAAGTTTAAAAGTACATGTAAAAATAATCTAAGACATTGGAAGGAGGCAGTTAAAGACTATCTTGGGTATTTAGATTAGCCTTTTCAAGGAGGACAGTCATGGCTTTAATGGAGATAAGTGTAGTGCCTCTTGGTACAGCAAGTACGAGTCTTAGTCATTATGTAGCAAAAGTATGTGACGTTTTAATTGAGTTAAATGTAGATTATAAGCTTACAGATATGGGGACAATTATATGTTGCGATATAGATAAGGCATTTGAAATTGCAAGGAGACTTCATGAAGTCCCATTTGAGCAAGGGGCAAAACGAGTGGTTACTACACTAAAGATAGATGATAGAAGGGATAAAGAGGTAAGGCTTGATCAAAAAATAAAAAGTGTAGAGGAAAAACTTAAGAAAAAATAATTAGCTTATAGAGGATAAAATGAAATCCATTAAAAAAAGATGGTTTTCTATAGCACTTATCTGTTTTAGTATTATGCTTATAATTGCAGGGCTTTATATGGGAGAATGGAAGGCAGTATGGCAAAAGGCAACCACAATTTGTCTTAGTTGTATAGGAATTGGTTGATGCAAAAGATACGATGGCTATGCCGTTTTTTATTTGCTTTTTTGGCTAATGCTAGAATCTTTGTAAGCTCGAAGTATCCTATTTATAGAGGGACCTTTAAAGGGATTTGTTTCCCTGGATTAAACTGTTATTCATGTCCTCTTGCAACAACAGCATGCCCTATAGGAGCTCTTCAAAACTTTCTTGCTAATTTAAGAGTCAATTTTCAGATAGCTAGATATCAATTAGGCTTATATGTAATAGGAACTCTTAGTCTCTTTGGGGCAATTGGAGGAAGATTTGTATGTGGTTGGATATGTCCTTTTGGACTTATTCAAGGGCTTATTTATAGAATACCTTGTCCTTTTAGGAGGTGGGGGCTGCCTAGGATATCACGGGTTATGCCCTTTTTGGTATTATTTATTATGGTGTTTTTATTACCCATCTTAATAGTAGATTCTGCAGGCTATGGTATAACTTGGTTTTGTAAATATATTTGTCCTGCAGGCACATTAGAAGCAGGGATACCTCTTCTTTCCATGGAGCCTATGCTTAGGAGTAATATTTCTTGGTTATTTTATAATAAGCTCATAATACTTTTTATAGTACTTATAGGGTCATGGATTGTTTCAAGACCATTTTGCCGTTTATTATGTCCTCTTGGAGCAATATATGGAATATTTAACAAGGTCAGTCTCTTTGAATTACAGTTTGATAAAGGGCTTTGTGTAAAATGTGGCGCCTGTGCAAATATATGCCCTACAGGCATTAATTTTTATGAGGGGGTAGATGATGTAAATTCTGTAGCCTGTATTAGATGTCTTAAATGTATGAGTGTATGCCCTGTTGGAGCAATAAAGTTTAATATAGTTAGTTCATCAGTTAACTCCTCCTCTAATTTTATTTTAAAGAATTGTTCTTGAAGGGTTTTTTAGTTGATATTAACACCCAGGGGGTTTTGCTCTATACAAAGAACACATATCTACATCATAGGCATTTAATATACGAAGTTCTCTTTCTCTTTTCTTCTCATCAAGTGTCATCTTTTTAAAATTCTTTAGTATCTTAGTAGCTTCATCTTTAGAAGGGATTGCCTCAAAGCCTTCACCTATAACCTTTCCAGTAAATACATCCATAACTGCTGCATCTTCCCCATTAGTAGCAACCGCTATTGGAATTTGATATTCAGGATTTAATACCTTGGCAGCAGCAATTGCAGATCTTTGCCTTGTAACAATAGAGCCAGGGCCATATCTTATGACCATAAAAGATATGCCGTTTACTTTTACTAGGAAATCTATTCTTGAACAAACCTTTTTACCAGAGAATTCTGTACATATTCTAAGACGTGGAGTGATATCTTGTTTATCATAGCCTTTGTTTTCTACTAAAAATTTTGCTATTTTTTGTCTAAAACGTTCATCATCTGTATCTGGTAATTCCTCACCTGTTATAAAGTCTCTTAAGGTGCCATAAACTATGTGGTGTTTGGGTGCTTCAGTCATTTTCACAACTCCTTAGCATTTCTAGTAGTTCAAATCTACCTTTTACCTCTAAAGCCATTTCAATAAGCAAGTCAAGTAATTTGGGAAAACTAATACCTGCCTTTTGAGCTGCCTGAGGTAAAAGACTAGTTGGAGTCATGCCGGGTATGGTATTGGTCTCTATTGCATAAATTTCTCCCTCTGGGCTAAGAAGCATATCTGTTCTACTATATCCTATAAGGGATAAACATTTATGACATCGTATGGCTATCTCTTGAGCCATCTTAGTTGATTCTTTATCAATTTGAGCGGGACATATCTCTTTTGTTGCACCAGGTTTATATTTGGCTTCGTAGTCAAAAAATTCATATTCCTCACTCGGGATAATCTCTACTATAGGAAGTGCTTTTAATTCTTTTAGTCCAATTACTCCACCTGTAAGTTCCCTTCCTTTTATAAAGGCTTCTATTATTATTTTATCATCATATTGCCATGCAAGTTCCATTGCATTTAAAAGTTTTGCCTCATCACATACTTTACTCATTCCCACACTTGAGCCTTGCATTGCAGGCTTGACCATAAGAGGTAATCCTATTTGTGCAACTATCTGTTTTGGGGTAAGAGGGTTTGTTTTATCAAGAAGTAACCATTTAGGAGTAGGGATATCTGCACTTTTATACAGGGTCTTAGAGAGATGTTTATCCATTGCAAGTGCACTTCCAAGTACTCCTGAGCCCTGATATGGTATGTCTAACAGTTCTAAAAATCCTTGTATTGTGCCATCTTCTCCATACTTACCATGGAGTAAGATAAAGGCAACATCTATTTCTTCTTTGTCATTTATAATGTTAGAAAGGTCTTTAGCAGGATCATATTTCTTTATATTGTATTTATTTTTATTAAGTGCCTTTTCCACCTCCTTTGCACCTGCTAAGGAGACCTCTCTTTCAGAAGATTTTCCACCACAAATAAGTGCTAAATTTAGTTTGCGAAATTCTCTCATAATAGATACATTTTTAGCATGTCTGAAAAACTAAACAACCCCCTTAATGAATTACTTTTAAGCCTAAATGAAAGACAAAAAGAGGCTGTCTTGTCTGATGAGAGGAATATCCTTGTAGTAGCTGGTCCTGGTACAGGAAAGACAAGGGTATTAATATCTCGGGTTTCTTATTTGTTAAACAGGTTAAAAGAGAGTAAAGACAATAGCTTAATTGTCAGTATTACATTTACAAATCAGGCATCAATAGAGATAAAAAATAGGATTAAAGCTATAGGTCTTAACGACGCCAATATCTTTTCTGGTACATTTCACCAATTTGCTCTTTGGATGCTTTCTAATAGAGATTTTTATGATTTAGAATTAATAGATGAAGGGGATTCTAGAAGACTTTATTTAAAGGCTGCTAAATTACTTGGTATTCACAACAACGATGCAAGAAAATTTTATAGATTAAGACAACGTAAAGATATAAATGATAGTAGACTATGCTGTCTAGAATTAAAATATAAAGAATTATTGTATGAGTCACTTTTTTGGGATTTTGATACGTTATTATATGATTTTTTAAGGTTTTTAAAGATATGTAGTAAAAGAGGTAAAATAAAGCCCTTTATTTCTCATCTTTTAGTAGATGAATTTCAAGATGTAAATCATATACAATATGAAATCATAAAGACCCTTTCTAAACTAGGTGCCAATACATTTTTAATAGGAGATCCAAATCAAGCTATTTATGGTTTTAGAGGGGCAAATCCTAAATTTTTAGCTAATTTAGCTCACGATTTCTCTCAATTAAAAGAGATAAGCCTTGATATTTCCTATAGGTGTTCTCAAAAGATACTTGATGCATCGGCTTCAGTTGTAAGTGCTAAAAGACTTAGGTCTTTTTTAAATAAGAAAGGGGATGTCTTTCTTTTACATTTTAAGGATGAAGACTCTGAAGCTCGTTGGATTACCAAAAAAATAGAAGAGATTGCTGGTAGTCTTAGTATAGATGCAATTGATAGAGGATTAGGTACATTTAGTGAGCCAATATCTCTTAGTGAGATTGCTGTCTTATACAGAGTAAATCAAATGGCAAATGCTATTTCATCTGAATTATCAAAAGCAGGTATTCCTTGGTATAGAAGTGATAAACCCTCTGCACTTGCCCATCCTCATATAAGGTGGATACATAAACTGTGGCAAGCTACGGGTTCTAATAATCCAGAATTCTTTTTAGAAGAGCTTCCTGGCGGTGTAAAAAGATGGAGGGATAAGCTTAAGGATATAAAAGATAAAATTATCAACAAAAATGGTAGAGATATTATAAGAATTTTGATTAAAGAATTAAATCTTGATATAGATTCTCCTGTGTTAAGTGTACTTGTTGCAATGTCTGATCAGATAAATACTGCTTCTGATATGGCACTTTGTCTTAGAAATGCACAGGATGTTTTAGGTATTTCCTTTGAAGGGGTAAGGCTTTTAAGCCTTCATGCTGCAAAGGGATTAGAATTTTCTGTGGTTTTTATAATAGGGCTTGAGCAGGGTATTTTACCATTGTTTGATGCAGATATAGATGAGGAAAAAAGACTGTTTTATGTTGGGATTACCCGGGCTAAAGAGAAATTGTTTTTATCCTATTGTGATAAAAGAAATATATGGGTTAAAAAGAATAATCCTTATATAAATCTCAAAAAAAGTCCATTTATAGATCTGATTCAGACTGATCTCTTACAAGATATAAAACCATATAACAAATCAAAGAAGAAAAAAAAGAAAAAGATTAAACCTAAGGCATCACAAAAAAGTTTATTTTAACTAGGGTTAATTTGAGAGATAAAAAAATAAAAAGGACTCTATAATAGAGCCCTCTTTAGGGTGGTGCCGGAGGCGAGAGTCGAACTCGCACGGCCTCAAGGGCCACTGGATTTTGAGTCCAGCGCGTCTACCAATTCCACCACTCCGGCACTTACCATAAAGCGACTAATAAGATATTAGCTCGCCTTTGGTAAGAGTCGCATAGGTTCGTTTCGCATCAAGCATTTTAATTAGCTTTTAACAATTGTGCAATCCCCAAATTAAAACTATATATAACTTGACTCAAATTTTTATATAGGTATTTTTAGAAAAATTTTTTGTTTATATTTATTTTAAATGAATAATTCAAACTTCAAAGAAAACAAAAAGAATAAAAAGAGCAAACGATGGAAAAATACAATAATCTTTTCTCTATCTTTAGGGACAATAGCTATAATAGCCCTTTTAAGGGCACCCAATATTTCATCACATATAATATATAGCTCTATTCTTAGCCCTTTAATTAGAATATTTTCCATCATGTCACTTACTCTTATAGCAAGTGCTATAGTAGAGGGCCTTGGTTGGGCATCTATTGTTTCTCGTTTTTCTAGACCTCTTATGAAAATAGGCAATTTAAGTGATTATGCAGGGGTGTCTTTTACTACAGCATTTTTATCTGGTTTAGCAGGAAACACAATGCTCTATAATTTTTATAAAGAAAAGAAGATAGATGAAAAAGAGCTTACCATATCTGTAATTACTAATCATGGATTACCTTCATTCTTTTTACATCTTCCAACAACAGCAGCAATTATAATTCCTTTAGTGGGTGGGGCAGGGGTTAGATATCTATTTTTAGTATTTTTAGCCGCTTCTATAAGGACTTTTTCTGTATTATTGCTAGGAAGATTTTTATTGCCAAGGCATAAACATGATAAAGGTATAGAGGACAATTTAGAAGCTAGTTATGGTTGGCATAAGGTAAAGATTCTTTTAAAAAGATATCTAAAGATCCGCTTGGTTAGAATAGCTCTATTTACTGTTCCAATATATATGTTGGTTGCAGCACTAAGGCTTTGGGGTGTTTTTACGTGGTTAGAACATGTTACATCTCATCTCATCTCTAATAGTGTATTACCCGTTCAGGGAATATCTGTAATAGTATTTACATTAATAGCAGATTTTACTGCAGGGGCTGCAGCAGCAGGGGCTATGTTGCACTCTGGTGCACTAACTATAAAGGCTACAGTGTTTGCATTGCTCATAGGTAATCTTTTAGCTACTCCTGTAAGAGCACTTAGGCATCAATTACCTAATTATCTAGGTGTATTTGGTCCTAAGTTAGGTACTAAGCTATTAAGTTTAAGCCAAGGTGCAAGGATAATAAGTGTAATGTTAGTGACAGTAGTTTATTATTTTTACAACTGGTAATGGATTACATTTTTGGAGGCAGTAATGATAAAGGCAACATCAATAAATCTTGTTCTATTGTTGACAGTAGTGGTAACTTTTTTATCCCATAGTTCTTTTGCTCTGTCAAAAGAAAGTAGTAATTCTACCTCTCCATTTTGTTATGGTGTTCCAAAAAACTCTCTTACAAGTCTAAATGACATTATAAAAGATATCTTACATACTCCTATTATCTTTATTGGAGAGAAACATGATCAATATGCAGATCACATAGTTCAACTAAAGATCATAAAGGCCCTTTATAAGCACAATAGATATATTGCAGTTGGAATGGAGATGTTTGAGAAAAGATATCAAGATGTAATAAATGAATATCTAGAAGGGAAAATAGATGAAAGAACATTTATAAAAAATACTCATTATCTTAAGGAGTGGAGTTTTAATTATCTTATGTATAGGCCTATTATAGAATTTTGTAAAAAGCATCACATACCAATAGTAGCACTAAATGCCCCAAATGAGATAACAAATAAGGTGGCTATGAAAGGATTAAAATCTCTTAGCAAAAAGGAACGTAAAGAGATACCTCAAAAGTTGATATTTCCCAATAAGGCATATAAAAGCTTTCTTAAAAAGATTTACAAGATACATACTGGACTAAACAATTTTGAATATTTTTGCGAGGCCCAAACCATTTGGGACCAAACTATGGCAGATTCTATAGTAGATTTTTTACAAAAGAATCCTGAATATCAAATGGTGGTATTAACTGGTTCAGGACATGTAGCTTTTGGTTATGGTATTCCTTATAGGGTAAAGCTATCCCTTCCTCTTAAGCAGAGTATTATTATCAATGTACATGATGACCAACTTAAGCCTAATATGGCAGATTTCTTTTTGTTCCCACCTTTTATAAAGCAGCCTTTTTCACCTAAATTAGGGGTATTTTTAACGAGCATTAAGAGAGATGGAAAGACTTATTTAAAAGTTGTAGATGTAATTCCTCATTCAGTAGCATGGAAGGCAGGGATAAAACCTGGTTATTTGATTGTAGCTTTTGACGGCAAACCCATACATAATATATATGATTTAAAACTGGATTTATTATTTAAACATAAAGGAGATAGCGCTATCCTTAAAATAAGGAGGATAAGAAAACTTTTACCAGATGAAGTATTTACTCTAAAAGTAGGACCATTTAAGCCAGAGTCTATATTTAGTATGTTTGAGATGATGGGTATAAAAAAGTAAGTTGGAATATCTTTTGCTTTTAGGTTAGGTATTAAATATATAATAAGGAGTTATGATTATGAAAAAGTTTAACTTACTTTTTAAGATATTTATAATTTGTACCATAGTCATTTTAAACCTTGGGCTAATAAGGCCTGTGCGTGCTCAATCTCCAAATGAGATTGTCCAAGATGCTACTATAGTGTTAAAACAACTTGCAATGGCTCCTGATAGGGTTATCCCTCAAAAATTACTAGATAGGTGCTATGGTATTGCAATTTTTCCCTCATTATATCAGGCAGGATTTTTAGTTGGTATTGGATACGGTAAAGGTATCTTAGTTGCTAGAAACTTTAAGACAGGTAGGTGGCATGGGCCTATATTTTTAAAACTTGCAACGGGTTCTTTTGGCTGGCAGATTGGGATAAAGGCTACAGATTTAGTTCTTGTTATAATGAATCCAAGGGGTGTAGAAAGTTTTTTAAAGGATAATTTTACTATAGGTGCAGATCTTTCTGCTGCAGCTGGCCCAGTAGGTAGGAGTCTATCTGCTTCAACAGATGTGACATTAAATGCAGCAATATATTCTTATTCTAGAACTAAGGGATTTTTTGCTGGTGCATACATACAAGGAGCAGCATTGGGCCAAGACTATAATGCTGATACTATATTTTATGGGCACCGCATAAATCCTAAAGAGGTTATACTGGGTAAGCAGCCAAAACTTCCAAGTGTTGGCGAACAACTCCTTTTATTTTTGAATACTCATTTTGGCAAAGGACAATCAATATAAACTAATTTGATTTGTCTTGAGAGTTGTATCCTTAAATTAATATAAATTTCTTTTGACTAAGTTAAAATTTTAATGATAGTTAAATTTAGCTTGGAATATTTATAAAAAGATTGCCAATAGGGAAGGGCTTTTTAGAAACCTTAGAGAAAAAGACTAGTAGAGAAAGGGGGCTGTATTGCTTAGATCCTAAATGAAAGCAATAGAGTCCTTTTAAACTAAAAACCTCTTAGGTTTAGAATTAACCTCCTAATATGCTTCTTTTTGATATAAGAGACCAAGGCATAAGGATCTAAAAAAGAGTTAGAAGATATGCTTAAACAGATGTAAGAAAGTGGTGATACAAAAGAGCCAGAAAATAAAAGATATATTAAAACTATCAGCCGTAAGTGATGAAAAGAGGGCTGGATTAAGAAAACTTAAGCTTAATCCGTTTCTTATAATAATTTTTTTAGTTCTTTTATATGTTTTATAAAAATAAGTTCTGTATTTTGAGAAGCCTTTAACCCTTTTGACCCTGCAGATGGTAAGATTATCCTTTTTATCCCCCTTCGTGCTGCTTCATCAATCCTAAGTTGGGCTTTTGATAGAGCTCTTACTTCTCCAGTAAGTCCTACCTCCCCAAATATTGCCGTATCTTTTTTGATTGCTACATCTTTAAGGCTTGAAATAAGAGCAGCTAATACTGCTAAATCTGCCTCTGTTCCTTGGATTTTTAACCCACCCACTACATTTATAAACACATCTGCATCATAAAATACAATCCTTAAATGTCTTTCTGCTACTGCTAAAAGCATAGCAAGTCTATTTATATCAAAACCAGTTGTAGTTCTTCTTGGCATTGTAAGATGAGAAGGAGAAACCAGGGCTTGAATCTCAACTAAAATAGGTCTTGTCCCCTGTACCAATGGAAGTATTACAGAACCAGGAACATTGTCCTCTCTTGTGCCCATGAGGATTTCTGATGGGTTATCCACTTCTTTTAACCCGGTATCTGTCATCTCAAAGACACCAATTTCAAAGGTAGGGCCAAACCTGTTTTTTATACCTCTTAGGATTCTAAAGGCATGATATTTTTCACCTTCAAAATATAATACTACATCAACCATGTGTTCTAAGACTCTAGGCCCTGCAATCTCTCCACCTTTTGTAACATGTCCAACCATTATAACGGGGATATTGTGGTTCTTAGCAATCCTAATAAGTCTAGCTGAACACTCCCTTACTTGACTAATACTTCCTGGAGCAGAACTCAATTCTGTAACACTCATAGTTTGGATAGAATCTATTGCTATGATAGAAGGAGAGCGTTCCTTTATAATGGCTTCTATAACCTCTATTTGATTTTCACTTACAACCCATAAGCCTTTTGGTATTTTACCTAATCGTATAGCTCTAAGCCTTATTTGCGAGACAGACTCTTCGCCACTTATGTATAAGACATTTCCTAGCCTTTTTGATAGAGCAAAAAGGAGCTGTAATAATAAAGTAGACTTTCCTACTCCAGGTTCTCCTGCTAAAAGAAGAACACAAGACTTTACAAGTCCGCCACCTAAAACTCTATCTAACTCTTTAATCCCTGTTTTAATTCTATCTTGAGTATCACTAGTAATTGAACAGAGCTCCTGAGGTGTATTCTTTACCTCTAGTAGTGAACTATTGGTAGATAAAGAAGGCTTAGATATAACTTCTTCTATAAGGCTATTCCAACTACCACATTCTGGGCATTTACCCAACCACTTAGGGGATTTATAGCCACAACTTTGACATATATAAATAGTTTTTAATCTTCCCAACTTTTTACTCCCCCAATATATCTTCTTCTATCTCTACTGGTATGCTTAAAATGACAATAGTTCCAGATGGCTTACGGTCTTTTATCTCAATTTCTCCACCAAGGGCATCTAGCTGTCTTTTTACAATAGCTAACCCAAGCCCTGTCCCCTTTGTTTTATTCGTTACAAAGGGTTCAAAAACACGATCTCTTATATCCTTTGGAATACCAATTCCATCATCTTCTATAACAAGCTTTAGAGTATTACCATCTAACCATATCCTAAGCCAAATATTGCCTTCTTTTTTATTTTCCATTGCTTCTATGGCATTTTGTATAAGGTTTAGTATCATCTGCATCAGTATGTTTTCATCTGTAGTTACCTGTTCATCTGTACAGTTTATATGAAATTTTATATTGTCTAATTTGTCTAGAAACATCATCTTTATAGATTCACAAAGCCCTTTTATGTTAAAAGTTGAATTTTGAATCTTCAAAGGTCTTGCATAGGCAAGGAGATTATTGGTAAGATTTTCTAGTCTTTGGGCCTCTTTAACAATAATTTTCATATCTTCTTTTAAGGAGTTATTATCTTGAGTTTCAAGATGATATTGAGCAAAGCCCTTGATACTACTTAGAGGATTTCTAATCTCATGAGCAAGTACAGCAGACATTTGTCCTAATGCTGCAAGCCGTTCTTGATGTTCAAGCATCTTTTGTAGTTTTATGTTTCTATTCCACATCCAAATAAAGAAAAAGCTTATAAGCCACAATATAATCAGAGAAATGGTTATTAATATAAGTTGTACATTTGCACGTCTTACAATTGACTGGGCTGGATATGTATGGAGAGCTACTCTTAAACAATAAATATCATGAACAGAGGACTTCTGTGAACCTGAAAGCTTAAGTGGAAAATCTAAAACAAAAACCCTTTCTCCTGTGGCAAGTATTTCAAAGTGAGTGCTTGGATGTTCGTCTTTTATAACCTGTTTTATTCGTATATCCCATATCTTTTTACCAATTAAGTGAGGATTTGAATGTAAAATTATTCTTCCTTTATAATCATATAAGGCTAAAAACGCTAAGTCTTCCCATCTATCAGAGTTGACTATCTTTTGAAAAAGCCTTTTTTGGAATCCATTCCTCTCTATTGAAAATCCTACATTAACAGCTATATCTACTGCATGGGTTTCAAGAAGATCTTTTGATCCCTGTATAGAAATCTGATATGTCCCTATAGCACTTACAAGAGCTACTATGGTAAACAAAAACAAGATAAAGATAAAAAGATGCGATATGCCCTTTGAAACAGCCATATCCATCCACATAGGTTTTATAGGTTTTGTATTATATGATGTACTAAATTGTTTCATATCCCTGGCTTTCTATTGACAAATATATAAAGAAGACTCAAGTAATAAAGAAAACATAAGCCCTGGTTAAAGGAGCAAACAAATGTCACGCAGCCTTCCTTTTTATGCTATTATAGCAGCTATTTTGTTGGTTATCTTTGAAATACTTCTATTTTGCCGCATAAATTTTGTAATGAACTATTTCTACATGCTTGCATGGTGGCCCTATATATTCTTAGCAGATGGTATAGTAAGGTATAAAACTGGTACATCTATTTGGACTCGGTCAAAAAAGTCTCTATTATCTCTTTCTATTTGGTCTGTTACGGTCTGGTTAATCTTTGAGTTATATAACTTAGTAATGAAAAATTGGCACTATATAGATATTGTACCAAATAGATGGATTAGGTGGCTTGGATATAGCTTAGCCTTTGCTACTGTACTTCCTGGGCTTTTTGAGACCTATGAACTTATAGGCGCCTTTAATATCTTTTCTTCTGCAAGGCTTCCTAAGTTTGAAATCACAAAAAACTTGGAAGATATCTTGATATTAATTGGTATATCTTTTCTTGTATTTCCTATAAGTTTCCCTAAATATTGTTATCCACTTGTTTGGGGTGGTTTTGTATTTTTGTTAGATCCAATAAACAGAAGAATGAGAGGAAGAAGTTTTTTATCTGAACTTTCTAAAGGAAATCTAACTAAGGCATATCAAATGCTTCTTTCTGGTTTAATCTGTGGTTTTTTGTGGGAGTTTTGGAATTACTGGGCTGGAGCAAAATGGATATATACTGTACCTTTTGTTGGAAATATTAAACTCTTTGAGATGCCTGTAGCTGGATTCTTAGGATTTCCACCTTTTGCCCTTGAATGTTATTGTATGTATGAATTTTTAAGACTTTTGGGCATTGCGCTAGATTGGGAAAACAATAAAACTAGCCCACCATTTTTATGGGCAAAAAGGATATATAACTATGGTTGGTTACTTTCTTTGAGCTTTCAGATTCCTTTTTGGTGCTATACTTTTTATCTGATAGATAAGTTTACTGTTATTTCATTTAGATAAAAGTTCTAAACTATCTTCTACGTCCACAACAGTGTTTATATTTTTTACCACTTCCGCAAGGGCAGGGTTCGTTTCTACCAATCTTTCTACCTTTTCTTCTAACAGTCTTTGGTTTTGCAGGTTGATCTTCTCCGTGGCTATAAGTAAGTTGCTTTTGTTGTTCTCTACGCCTCATCTCTTCAAGTTGTGCAATTTCTTCTTCTGTCATAGGACGTACTCTTAAAAGCATACTAACTGTTTGTTCTTTAAAACGATCAACCATTTCCATAAACATCTCGTAGCCTTCTTTTCTATAAGCCTGAAGAGGATCTTGCTGTCCATAGCCACGAAGTCCTATACCTTCTCTTAGATGATCCATGTTAAGGAGGTGGTCTTTCCAAAGGGTATCAAGTATCTGAAGCATTAAATAACGCTCTACTTCCCTCATACCCTCTTCACTAAAGCGTTTTTCTTGTTCTTCATATGCCTTAAGTGCTGCTTCTACTATCCTTTCTTTTAACTCTTCTTGGCTTATTTCCTTTTTTTCATCCTCAGATATCTGAAGCTCTATTCCATACTCACCCTGAAGTCTATCTAAAAGGCCTTTCCAGTCCCATTCCTCTGGTGCCTTTTTATCATGTGTGTAATCTTCTACTAGAAAATCTGCTACATCTTCTATAAATCCAATAACAACATCCTTTAGGTCTTCACCTTTAAGTATTTGTTTTCTTTGACTATATATCACCTCCCTTTGCTTGTTCATAACATCGTCGTATTCAAGGAGGTGTTTTCTTATTTCAAAGTTTTGTGCTTCGACCTTTCTTTGAGCATTTTCTATAGCTTTTGAAAGAAGGTTGTGTTCAATTGGTTCCCCTTCTTTCATACCAAGTTTGTCCATTATGCCAGAGATCTTCTCTGCACCAAATATTCTTAAAAGATCATCTTCTAGGGATAGATAAAACCTTGATGAGCCAGGGTCTCCTTGACGTCCAGAACGTCCTCTTAACTGATTGTCAATTCTTCTTGACTCATGACGTTCTGTACCAATTATATGAAGTCCACCAAGTTCTGCTACTCCTTCTCCTAAGACAATGTCTGTACCACGGCCTGCCATATTGGTAGCGATTGTTACCCTTCCTTTTTCTCCTGCATGGGCAACAATTTCTGCTTCTCTTTCATGGTGCTTAGCATTTAATACCTCATGTTTAATGCCCATGCGCTTGAGCATCTTGGAAAGACGTTCAGATTTTTCAACACTAGTTGTACCAACTAGTACGGGTTGGCCCTTTTCATGAAGTCTTTTTATCTCTTCAGCAACAGCTCTGAATTTTTCTTCTTCTGTCCTAAATACTACATCAGGATAGTCTATCCTGATCATGGGCTTATTGGTTGGAATTACAACAACATCAAGGTTATATATCTCCTTAAACTCTGCTGCCTCTGTATCTGCTGTACCAGTCATACCAGCAAGCTTTTCATACATCCTGAAGTAGTTCTGGAATGTAATGGAGGCTAATGTCTGATTTTCGCCTTCAACCTTTACCCCTTCTTTTGCCTCAAGAGCTTGATGTAGTCCTTCACTAAAACGTCTTCCTGGCATAAGACGACCAGTAAATTCATCCACAATAATAACTTGGCCATCTTTTACTATATAATCTCTATCTCTTTGAAACAGAGTATGTGCTTTAAGTGCTTGCTGTACATGATGGAGTAGTTCAGCTTGACTAGGATCATAAAGGTTTTTTACGCCTAAAAGCTTTTCACACTTTGCAATACCTTCTTCTGTAAGTGTGGCAGTCCTAAGTTTTTCATCAATGTTATAATCAATATCTTTTTTAAGATGAGGTATGATTTTATCCACTCTGTAATAGAGTTCTGTAGACTCTTCTGAAGGACCAGAAATGATAAGAGGAGTTCTTGCTTCATCAATTAAGATACTGTCAACCTCGTCAACTATGGCATAGTAATGATCCCTTTGAACCATGTCTTCGAGGGAATATTTCATGTTGTCCCTTAAATAGTCAAAGCCAAATTCATTGTTGGTCCCATAGGTAACATCTGCAAGGTATGCCTTTTTTCTTTCAGCATCTTCCATATCACTTACAATCACACCAACTTCAAGTCCTAAAAATCTATATATTGCTCCCATCCACTCAGCATCTCTTTTGGCTAAGTAGTCATTTACAGTAACAACATGTACACCACGTCCTAACAGGGCGTTTAGATAAACTGGCATTGCTGCAGCAAGGGTTTTTCCTTCACCAGTTTTCATCTCAGCAATCTTTCCTTGGTGAAGTACGATTCCACCTATAACTTGTACATCAAAGGGCCTAAGGCCAATTGTCCTCTTTGACACCTCTCTTACAACAGCAAATGCTTCAGGGAGTAAGTCATCTAGGCTTTCACCTCGTTCTATTCTTTGTTTAAACTCTGGAGTCTTTGCCTTTAGTTCATCATTAGAAAGTTTTTGTATCTTGGGTTCTAATTCATTCACCTTTTGTAATATTGGACGTAGTTTCTTTAATTCACGATCGTGTTTTGTTCCAAAGACTTTTGTTAATAGATTTGTTAACATAGCTACCTACTCTTTTTAGAATTGTTTTAATATTATTATCGTTTGATTTTTATCAAAGTTCTATCATCATTGCAATCTCATCACAGTCAGGGAACTTAGGGCATTTTATACAGTCTGCCCAGACTTTATGTGGTAAAATAGATTTATCTACTACAGAAAAACCAAGCTTTTTAAAAAAGTTTGGTTGATATGTAAGTGTAAATACTCTATATATCCCAAGCGTAATGGCCTCAGACAGACAGTGTTCAACTAAAATTTTACCAATTCCTTGGTGTTGGCAAGGCTCTAGTACTGCCAAAGATCTAACTTCAGCCAGGTCTTCCCAACAGATATGAAGAGCAACTACTCCTCCTATACTACCATCTTCACACTCAAACACAGTATAGTCTCTGAGATGATCATAAAGCTCGCTTAGAGACCTTGGTAATAAAAGACCTTTTTCTGCAAAGTGAGAAAGTATCTTATGTATGGTTTTTATATCTGAAATCTTTGCCTTTCTAATCACTATTTATCTCTACAATATAAGATTTAAGTCCTTCTTTTTTAGCAAGACGTCTAGCAAATGCCATTGCCTCTTGCATTGTATTAAATTGTCCTAAGTATACCCTATACCATACACCTTTTTTAGGTCCTAAAAATACCTTTACAACTTTTGAATCATATCCCTTACGTCTCCAGCGCCTTGCCTCTGAAACCGCATTATCCTTTTCTCTATAAGAGGCTATTTGTAATACAAAATATCTTTTTGGAATACTCTTTTTAGTAGTAATAGTAGTTGAAGTAGCATTAGTTGAGGTAGTGTTTGATAGGTTTTTATTTTTACTTGAACTAAGACCAGGTGTACTAGTTTGATTGCCAGTTTGTTTTAGAGAATAAAAAGATTTGGGAGCAAGAGGGCTTTCTTTTACTTTAGTATTTGTTTCATTTGAACTTAAGTTTTGATTAGTAGAGTTAGATGTATAATTTAACTTACCAGTAGTTGTTGTATTTGTGGTGTTTTCTCCTGGAAGTGGTGGTGGAGACATAGTTGCTATTTTAGGAGCTAAAATACCTGTTTTGGCAGGCTTTCCTACAATCTTTTGTCCTACCCATAATCCTAGTATAAACATCCATAAAAGGGCACAAAAGCTAGATATAATTATAGCTATCATACCACCCCATCCAAATTGAAATTGAAACCTACGGCTGGATTTTTTTGCCATAAATCCCCCTTACATCTTTTCTGGAGCGTTTACTCCTAAGAGTTTAAGTCCTTGTGCAATAATTGTCTTTACTGCCATTGCAAGAAGTAGTCTTGCTTGAGTAAGTTCAATATCATCACTTATAAATCTATGTTTTGCATAATATGTATGCAATAATCCAGCCAAATTTGTAAGATAATAACTTATATGATGGGGTTCTAGGTTTTGAGCACTTTCTTCAATCACATCAGGAAATGCACTTAGATATTTTAATATCTCTATTTCTTCTGGTTGGGATAAAAGAGTGGTATCTATATCCTTAGGAGATCTTAAGACTATGTCTTGTTCCCGTGCCATTTTTATAACACTACACATACGAGCGTGGGCATACTGAACATAATAGACAGGGTTTTCCTGACTCTTTTTTCTTGCAACATCTAGATCAAAGTCCAAATGGCTATCATGTCTTCTTGTTAAAAAGATAAATCTTGAAGCATCTCTTCCTACATCATCTAATAGTTCCCTTAGTGTTATAAACTCTCCAGCGCGTGTAGACATTGCCTTTAGCTTTCCCTGTTCTAGTAAATTTACCAATTGAACAAGAAGTACACTCAATTTTTTAGGATCATGGCCAAGAGCTTCTACAGATGCCTTTACTCTAGCAACATATCCATGGTGGTCTGCTCCCCATATGTTTACTAAAAGATCATATCCTCTATCTAATTTATGTTTATGGTAGGCAATATCTGAAGCAAAATAAGTAAGGGTTCCATCTGCCTTTTTTACAACACGGTCTTTTTCATCACCATATTTGGATGAACAAAACCAAAGGGCACCGTCTTTTTCATATATTTCGCCCTTTTGTTGTAGTTCGTCTAGGGTCTTTTGAACTAGTCCAGTTTCATGAAGTATTTTTTCTGAAAACCAGGTGTCAAATTTTACTCCAAAGTCTTCTAGGTCTGTCTTTATCCCTGAAAGTATTACTTCTACAGCAATATTTATAAATTCATGTAAACATTTTTCTAAAGGAGTATTTAAGTATTTATCTGCCCATTTATCTTTTGCGATCTTAGCAATATCTTTTATGTATTCACCTTGATAATAATCTTTTGGAAGTTCTATCTTTTCACCAAATAGTTCTTTATACCTAAGATAGACTGAGCCCCCCAAATTTCTCATTTGATTTCCAACATCATTTATATAGTACTCTGTTTCTACATTAAAACCTGCGGCCTTTAGTACTCTGGCTAAACTATCTCCAAGGGCAGCACCTCTACCATGACCTATATGAAGGGGGCCTGTTGGGTTTGCGCTTACAAATTCAACTAAGACCTTTTTATCTTTTCCAACATCTCCTTTAGAAAAATCTTGAGGGTTAAGCACTATATCTCTTGATATTTCTTGCCATATTTTGGGGTCTATGAACATGTTTATAAAACCAGGGCCAGCAATCTCTATTTTATAAAAAAGGGGATCTTTTTCCAGTAAGGGGACAAATAATTGAGCAATTTCTCGTGGACTTTTTTTGAGTTTTGGAGCAAGGGTCAAGGCTAAGTTAGTTGCAAAATCTCCATGTTCTTTTTGTTTTGGGATAGATACCTGAAAATTTATGTCTAAATCCTTTGGCAAAAGATCCTTTTTTATTCCTTCTAAGATGGCATTTTTTATAGTTTTAACAATTCTTTTTTTCATTTGTTAACCTCAAGACTATATAAATTCTTTTAAAATGATAAATGTGACGCCAATCTTTAATATTACTTCTTCTTTTATGCAAGAGGATTTATTTTATATGTAAAGTAACCGATTGGTATTTTTTAAGTATTTTTGTACTAAAGGCTAGTTAATGGGAAAGTGTTTCCCCATCTTTTCTATAAAACCAGATAACTAATCCCACAATAAATACAACAAAAGATAGTATTTGTCCCATAGTTACCCACCCCCATAGTATAAAACCAAGTTGGGGATCTGGTTCCCTAAAGAATTCTGCAAATATTCTCACTACTCCATATAGCATTAAAAAGAGGGCAACCTTTTTACCTGTAACCCAATTTTTATTCCTTAATGGCCAAAGTATCAAAAATAAAAGCACCCCTTCTAAAAAGGCTTCATAAAGCTGTGAAGGATGTCGAGGAATAGGACCTCCAGCAGGAAATATCATTGCCCAAGGGACATTGGTAGGTCTTCCATATAGTTCTCCATTTATAAAATTACCAATTCTACCGCAACCTAAACCAATTGGTGCAGTTACAACAAATCTATCACCCCACAGCCAAGGATTTAGATTATGGCGTTTACAATATATAACACATGCAAGCACTGCTCCTGTTAACCCACCATGAAATGACATACCTCCATGCCAGGTTTCAAATATTTCTATTGGATGTTTTATATAGTAGGGCAGATTATAAAATAAAACATAACCAATACGTCCACCTAGAACTACACCAATTGCTCCATATAATATGAGGTTATCTAAGTGATAAAATTCCTCCTCTATTTCTTTTTGCGTTTTCCCTAACATATGAGCCTGTTCTTTTATCTGTTTCCTTACAAGAAAATAGGTGGACATAAATCCAATAAGATACATTACTCCATACCATCTAATAGCAAGGGGACCAATCTTTACAATTACTGGATTTATGTGTGGATATGGGATCATTTGTCTATTTTATCTCTTAATTTAGTTAGATCTATTATCCTTTTGGTTTCTTTACTAGATTTAGACGTTTGGTCTTCTTCTTTTGATTTTGTTTTTTCTTGAAGAGGTTCAATAGGAGCCAATACTGCATGAAGTAAATCTTGATATTGCCTTACAATCATAGGATTTAGATCCTTCTCAAGGATATAGCAAGCCACCTTTTGCCTTTGCACTCTAATAGATGAGGTTGTCATTGCAGCAAGGATATGTGGATGTACTAAAGGTCCTTTTTGTTGGTCATATATAACAGTGCAAGGGAAATAAACATCAAAAAAAGAGGCCTTTTCTAAAGCAAAAATAGCTGTCTCTGTCTGTCTGTTATATCTTATTTCTCCTAATATTAGTCCTAATCCTTCGATACTAAGGAGCACTATTTCCTGGGCGTTTTGTTTTAATTTCATAAGGGTAGCTCCTTAATTTTTCTTTTTTCGTTTTTTCTTTTTTCTTCTTTTACTTCTAGATTTTATAATACAATTTTTACCTTCTAACTGTTGGACTAGATTATATAACATAAAGGATTCTGAAAAGCTCTGTCTTTTTGTAATTTTCTTAGGCCAGGTGTCATTTTTTGCACAAAAGTCAACTGACCAATATCCAGCTAATATTTTTGACATCTTATCTCTGATATCTCTTCTAAATTCATAAGGAAGAATGATTTCTTCAATTAAGATTCTTGTTTCGTATATAGGCCACTTAGGCCTCTTAGTACAAGACAGAATTTTATAAGAATCGAGTCCATAAAGTACAGGGAAGAAAAAGAGAGAAAGTATAAATGCATCATCTAAGTTTTCTTTTTTCTTAATAGATTCATCAACAAAATCTAATAAACCTAATAACAATATTTTTGTATTTTTTTTATCTTGATCCAGAATTTTTTTATATGAAGGAAAAATATTTTCAAGTAGTTTTGATTCTATAAGTAGTTCTGCCCAGGGTCTAGCTGAACCACTTTTTAAATCTTTTAAGTATTCATCTCTTACTCTCACAATAGAACAAAATTTTATTTTATTAGCATGTTTTTTTATGGCATTCCAGGTATGTTCTTCTATTTTAAAACCTGTACGGGCTGCATGTCTTACTGCTCTCATCATGCGAACAGGATCTCTTAAAAATCTCCTTTCAGGATCTCCAATAGTTCGTATTATACCCTGTTTTAGATCCTCCATTCCACCTACATAGTCTATAATACTAAAGTCTGATATGTTATAAAATAAACCATTTATTGTTAGATCCCGTCTAAAAGCGTCTTGTTCTGGAGTGCCATATATGTTTTCATCGTATTGTTCTGGATGAAGTTCATCATTACAACCCGAAGTTTGTCTAAATGTAGAAACTTCTATAATCTTTCCACCTTTAAAATAAACATGCACCAGACGGAATCTTCTGCCTATTATCCTGCTATGACGGAATAATTTCCTTAGCTCCTCCGGTCTTGCATCTGTTCCAATATCAAAATCTTTTGGTTTTCTTCCTAATAAGAGATCTCTAACACTACCTCCTACAAGGTAGGCTAAGTATCCATGATCTTTAAGACGATATAAAACTTTTAGGGCTTCTCTATCTATATTCTTTCTACTTATAGGATGTTTTGCTCTTGGAATTATTAGAGGTTTTGTATCTTTTATATCTTTAAATAAAAAATGTTGATTTGCTCCTATTGTTATATGTAATGGTGAATATTCTTCAGCTTTAGGCTCCTTGTGTGTCCTTTTTCTTTTTTTAATATGAGATATCTTACAAAGATATGGTTGTCTAACTCTCGAATTCATTTTGTTGGAACTTTAAAGAGCTTGGGATCAATTCCATATTTTTTTATTTTATAGTTAATTATTCTAAGGCTTGTATCAAGTAATTGTGCTGCCTTGGTTTGATTCCCTTTGCTCTGCCTTAGTGCCTCTATAATTAACTCCTTTTCAAAATCTGCCACTGCATCTGCAAGACAACGTACTTTTCTTTGAGGCTCCTCTATACCTTCTGTCATACTTTGAAGCGTTAGAGGTAAATGATGCGCCCTTATAATATCTTCATCACATACAAGTACTGCTCGCTCAATACAGTTTTGGAGCTCTCGTACATTGCCTGGCCAATGATACTGCATTAAAAGATCTATTGCAGGCTGCGATATGCCTTTTATATGTTTGTTATTTTCTTTACAATATTTCTCAAGGAAGTGCTCTGCTAAAAGCAAAATATCTGTACGTCTTTCTCTTAGAGCTGGTAAATATATCGGAAAAACATTTAGTCTATAATAAAGATCCTCCCTAAAATGCCCTTGCCTCATTGCCTCTTCAAGATTTTTATTAGTAGCAGCAATTATTCTACATCTAGCTTTTATTGGTTTTGTACCTCCAAGACGTTGGAATTCCTTCTCTTGAATTACATTTAAAAGTTTTACTTGCACAGATTGAGGCAGTTCTCCTATTTCATCTAAAAAGATAGTCCCATCCTTTGCCTGTTCAAATCTACCTATTTTTCTATTATATGCACCTGTAAACGCTCCTCGTTCATGTCCAAATAACTCACTTTCAATAAGAGTCTCAGGAAGGGCTGAACAATTTACAACTACAAAAGGCTTATTCTTTCTGTTGCTGTTATAGTGGATTGCCTTTGCTACTAGACTTTTTCCTGAACCACTTTCACCTCTTAAAAGCACTGTTGCATTGCTTGATGCAACCCTATGCACCATTTCAAAGACTTCTTGCATTCTGCTAGATTTACCAATGAGATTTTCTATAGAATACTTTTCTGAAAGGGCGCGTTTAAGGGTTCTATTTTCCTTTAAAAGGAGCTCTCGTTCTGCCTTTATTGCTTGTAGTCTACTTACACTTTGAGCAATAAGACCACTTATTATTGTAAGAAGCCTTAAATCATCATCAAAGCTTGCTCCTGGCTTAAAGGGCTTATCCACACTGAGTGCCCCTATGGTTTGACGTCCGTTCTTTATAGGAACACATATAAAAGACATCTCTTTTTGACTACTTTTACTTCTACTCCTAGTCCTATTTAAAAAGCGAGAATCTTCACTTATACGTGGTACAACTACTGCTTCTCCAGATGCCACAACTTGCCCTGTAATACCTTCTCCTGGCTTATATTTTCCTCTTTTCCTTGCATCAGCAGAAAGTCCTTGTGCTACCTCAATCTCTATCTCACCAGAGTGAGGATTTAAAATCGTGATAGTACCATGGTGCATACCCATAAATTCTGATAAATTTTCTACTACTTGTTTTAATGCATCTTTAAGATTAGGAGCACTAGCAAGACATTTTGTTACTTCGTATAAACAGGCAAGTTCTTCTACTCCTTTGGTTTGGTCTGTTATTTTACTTTGAATTTTTGTATTTTGTGTTGTTATAAGGGCCATCTTTAAGTCCTTATATTATTAAGTTTGTTTTGATAACCATAACAACAAATGTCAACTTTAATAAGATTCTACAATTTTGCAATCTTTTAGTGATGTAATAAAAAATATTTTTCTCATTTGTAAGTCAATTTTGTTTTTTAGCAAACCTTTGCATATAGCACTGGAAAAAGATTATAATAAAGAAAATCTTTAAAAAATTAAAAAATTTTTAATAAAAGGATTAGAATAGATTTTGGTGCTTCTTAAAACATTAAGGGAGGTAAAAAAGATGGAAGGCATAGGAATTACTGTGATGGAACACCTATTAATACATCAAAAAGAAGCCCCAATGGCTACAGGTAAATTTACAAGGCTTCTTACAGAACTAATCTTTTCTGCCAAAATAATAGCCAGAGAAGTTAGAAAGGCAGGACTAGTTGATATCTTAGGATTAACTGGTGAAGTCAATGTACAAGGTGAACAAGTAAGAAAGTTAGATGAATATGCAAACAGAATTCTTATCTATAGAATGCAACGGGCTGGAGTGCTTTGTGCTATGGCCTCAGAAGAAAATGCAGATATTATTGAAGTACCAGATAATCTTCCAAGAGGAGATTATTTATTGATATTTGATCCACTTGATGGCTCTTCTAATATTGATGCCAACGTAAATATTGGTACAATATTTTCTATACGTAAAAAGACAAGCGACAGGCCATATGTAACCCTTGAAGACTTTTTACAAAAAGGGACAGAACAAGTAGCTGCAGGATACTTCCTCTATGGTTCAAGTACAATGCTTGTTTATACTACAGGAAATGGAGTACATGGCTTTACCCTTGATCCCTCTGCAGGAGAGTTCTTATTATCACATCCCAACATACAAATTCCTGAAGTAGGTAAGATATATTCAGTCAATGAGGCATATACAATGTATTGGGATGAACGAACTAAAAATACTGTTAATTATTTTAAATCAGATAAGAATTTAAGAGGGAAACCATATAGCTCTAGATATATTGGTTCTTTAGTTGCAGATTTCCATAGAAATTTACTCTATGGTGGTATATTTATGTATCCTGCAGATAAAAGAGACCCTGCAAAACCGCATGGTAAATTAAGGCTTCTTTGTGAAGCAGCTCCACTTGCAATGGTAGTAGAGCAAGCAGGCGGTGCGGCAACAGATGGTAAACAGCGTATCTTAGACATAAAACCAGAAGAACTTCATCAAAGGGTACCCCTTTTCATTGGTAGCAAAAAGGATGTAGAAAAGGCTACAGAGCTTATGCAACAAGGATAATAAAACTTAAAAGGGTGAATAGGTTGTAGATGATATATCTGATACGCCATGGACAGACAAAAGCAAACCTAGAGGATAGATTTGCTGGTTGGACCCATGAACCATTAACTCACAAAGGCAGACAACAGGCAAAAGAAGCAGCAAAGCTGTTAAAAGGAAGGGGGATAACCCTGATTTATTCAAGCCCCCTTCCTCGCACTCTTGAGACATCTTGGATCATTTCAGAAATCATAAAGGCTCCTGTAGCTGTAGAAAGAGGTGTATGTGAAATAAAGATTCCTGTATGGGATGGAAGGCTTAAAGAAGAGCTTAAAAAAGATCAAAGTTCAGGATATAGTTTATGGAAGAAATCCCCTCATCTTTTTAAAAAGGAAGGGGCAGAAGATCTTTTAAGTCTTCAAAAAAGAGCAGTAGAATCTATAAAAAGATTAGCAAATATACATGATATTCCTATATTAATAGTTACACATCTTGCTGTAATGAGGGTGCTTATCCTTTACTTTAAAGGTATAGGGTTGGAAGGGTATAGGGATGTCAAGGTAGATAATGCTAGACCTCTTGTCCTTTATAATAAGGATGGTTATTTTTTCATCAAAAACCTTGACGGAGGTAACAAGTAGTTATGTGGAATACATTTAAAACTTTTATATTAATGGCTGCCCTTACAGCCCTTTTTATGGTGGTAGGACAAGTGCTAGGCGGTAGAAATGGAATGCTTATAGCACTTGGCTTTGCGGTTGTAATGAATTTCTTTTCTTTTTGGTTTAGTGATAAGATTGCCCTTACTATGAATGGTGCTCGCCCTGTATCTGAAGCACAAGCACCAGAACTGCATTCTATTGTAAGCTATCTTGCTCAGAGGGCTGGTATACCAAAACCAAAAGTTTATGTTATACCAAGTCAAACCCCAAATGCCTTTGCAACAGGTAGGAATCCAGAACATGCAGCAGTTGCTGTTACAGAAGGACTATTACAACTTTTAAATAGAGATGAGCTAGAAGGTGTCTTATCTCATGAATTAGGACATATCAAAAACAGAGATATTTTAATAAGCTCCATAGCTGCAGTAATGGCTGGAGCAATAAGCTTTTTAGCTAATATGGCTCAATGGGCCCTTATCTTTGGAGGTTTCAGTCGTGATGAAGATGATGGTTTAGCAGGACTTCTTGGCATGTTTATCATGATGATAGTAGCACCTCTTGCAGCAGCTTTGATACAGATGGCAATATCACGAAGTAGAGAGTACTTAGCAGATGCTACAGGGGCAAAGATATGTGGAAAGCCTACTGAACTTGCAAGTGCACTTAAAAAACTAGAAGAATGGAATAGACGTATACCTATGAGAGTAAATCCAGCTTCTGCTCAAATGTATATTGTAAACCCTTTAAGTGCTAAAGGGATAGCAAATCTATTTAGCACACATCCTCCTATTGAAGAGAGGATTAAGCGCTTGTTAGAAATGGCTCAAAGAGGAGTATAAGTAAAAAGTGCAGATCAATAGGTGGCTGATGTGAATTGGTTTCCTTTTGCTATTTGGGCAGCTATTTCATCAGCCACCACAGATGCTATTTTAAAGGCACGTTTTAGCCATTTATCAAGTGCCTCAATGGCAGCAATAAGGTGTAGTGCACCTGCTATATTTTTATTTCCTGCTCTATTCTTTATAAATTGGCCAAGGCTTGATATAGAATTTTTTAAAACCTTACTGTTCCTTTTACCTCTAGAAATAATAGCTCTTATTTTATACATGAGAGCAATACAAATAAGTGATCTATCCATTACTATACCATTTTTGGCCTTTACCCCTGTATTTGCTCTTTTTACAGGTTGGTTAATATTAGGTGAGTTGCCAAAACTTTTGGGAATAATTGGTGTATTATTAACTGTTATAGGAGGTTATTCTTTAAATATAAGTGAGAGCAAACATGGACTCTTAGAGCCCATAAAGTGCATATTTAAGGAAAAAGGCTCTTCTTTGATGCTTATAGTTGCGGCAATCTATTCTGTTACCTCAGTCCTTGGGAAAAAGGCTGTGCTTCTTTCTGCCCCTTTATTTTTTGCTTGTTTTTATTTTTCTTTACTTTCTATAGTAGTTCCTATTGTACTTTCTCCTTTTTGGTTAAAGGATATCAAAAAAATTAGAGATAAATTAAACTCCAAAACATCTTTGTCTTCTTCTATAATTTCATACTTGGCTGTAGCAGTTTCACAGGCATCAATGGTATTATGCCATTTTTGGGCTATAAGCCTAGTAGACGTCGCTTATATGATTTCAGTAAAGAGGACTTCTTTGTTTTTTAGCGTGATATATGGCAAGATCTTGTTTAAAGAACAAAGAATATTAGAAAGGTTAGTAGGAGTAGCATTTATGCTTGTAGGTATTACACTTATATTATTTTCAAAGGGTTAAAACCTATGGTTGTTGCGCTTATAAGTCCACCTTGGCCACTTTTTAATAGACCTTCTATACAAGTAGGGGTTTTAAAGGCATATCTTAAACGTGAGTTTAATAACTTAAAGATAAAGGGATTTCATCCATATTTAAAATTTTCAAACGATATAGGTTTTAAGATATATCATGAAATAAGTTTATCTAGTTGGGCAGCAGAGTCTGTTGCATCTGCCCTTTTATTCCCACAAAAGTATAAAGACTGTAAAAGACTTTTTTATAAGGAACTTGGGAAAAAAAGAAAGCAAATTGACAAATTTGATTTTGACAACATAACAAACATCCTGCGCAAGAATATAGATGATTTTGTGGCTAGTTTTGATGCATCTAACTGCCTTTTGGTAGGTTTTAGTGTATGTCTTAATCAACTTACCAGCTCTCTTTTAATATCAAAAAGATTAAAAGAAAAAAATGCTAAACTTCCAATAGCCTTTGGAGGGCCTGGCTGTGCAGGAGAGCTTGGTAAAAGCATAATAAATACGTTTGATTGGATTGACTACATTATACTAGGGGAAGGTGAGCTTCCTATTAGTTCTTTAATATCATTTCTTTTAAATAGGAGAAAAGGTCTTTCCAAGGCAATTTTAACTAAAAATAGAAAGATTAGTCCTGGCACTAATCCTCAATTAGAACAGATTAAAGATTTAGATAGTCTTCCATTCCCTGATTTTGACGATTACTTTAAGGAACTTTTAACACTTCCTATGAACAAGCGTTTTTTCCCTGTATTACCTATTGAAGGCTCAAGGGGATGTTGGTGGCAGAGGTGTGAATTTTGTAATCTTAATCTTCAATGGAAAGGTTATAGGGCAAAAAGTGTCTCTAGGATCTCAATGGAGATAGATTTTTTAAGCAAGAGATATGGAATATTAGACTTTGCATTCATGGATAATGCACTTCCTAAAAAGGAAGCGGCTGATATCTTTGATCTTTTAAGAGAACACGGTAGAGACTACAAGATATTTTGTGAGTTAAGGGCGGTACATAGCAGAGAAGAATTTATCCGCATGGCAAAAGGTGGTCTTTTAGACCTACAGGTAGGCATAGAATCCCTTAGCCCAGAGTTACTTTCACTTATTGGTAAAGGTGTTAGAGTCATAGACAACTTCTCTGCTATTAAAAATGCGTATGAAGCAGGAATAGTACTTGATGGGAATCTCATATTTCATTTTCCATGTTCTACTAAAAAGCATGTGGATGAAACACTTAAAGCAATTGATTTTTTACTTCCTTTTACTCCATTAAAAGGGGTCTCTTTTTGGTTAGGACTAGGAAGTCCTATCTATAATAATCCTAAGAAGTTTGGGATAAAGGGGATAAAAGCTCATCAGAACTATTCATTTTTGTATCCAAAAGATATTAAGGAGGGGTTAACTCCTTTAGTATTTTCATATAAAAAAGATAGAAAAATCCAACATAAGCTTTGGCAACCTGTAGACAAAAGGCTTAAGGAATGGGCATACTTTCACAAAAGATTTTATCATTTAAAACCGTTTCTATCCTTTAGAAGGGGTGGTAATTTTATACATATTAGGCAAGTAAAAGAAGATGGTAATGTATTGTATCATAGACTTAAAGGTCCTTCCATGCAGATATATCTAAAGGCATTAGATCCAGTACCTGTTTCATCTCTAATTGATTTAGTCCCAGGTAAAAATCCTGATATGCTAAATAAATTTATCTCCTCCATGCAAGAAAAACGGCTTATGTATGTAGAAGGAAATAATGTTTTAAGCCTTGCTATATCCAATCAATTGTAGGATTTGTTAATCTTATCGATAAATATCTTATGATAATATTGCAGTAGGTGAAAAGAAATGATCAATGAAGATATAATGACTCAGCGAAGGAATTTTTGTGTAAGGAATTTGGTAAGAGATTTCTTGCTTGCTTTTAAAAATTTTAAAGAAATAAAAAATAAATATAAAAAGGTTGGGATAGAGCACAATGATTTCGATATCTTAGTTGGTAATAAAGAGTATAAAGGACTTCTTAATAGAATAAGAGATCTATGTCCAAAGGTATTGAACAAAGAAGAGTTTAGAGTAAGGTCCCTTTATTTTAACTCTATAATTAATTTTTTATATCATGATGTAGCTAAGCTTAAAGAACTCTGTAATTTTATTGAGTATCATGATATTATTTTAAAAAACATTAAAGAAGAAACGAGTGAGTTTGACAATAAAGATTCATCAACGATACTAACCAACTGTCAGAAGTTTTTAGATACTGCATTCTTAGAATTAAAAGGCGGTTTTAACAGAGTTGATAAATCTTTCTCTAATGCCTTAGAAGAACTTAAGTGTTTCTTAGCTAAAGAAAAATCAAATACTCTTTTAATAAGATTTTTATTGATTGAGGGGAGAACACTTTTAGAAGATATTTGGGGAGAAGATGGTACAATATCGTTATTGATAGAGCTCTTTCCTGAGGGGCTTGATGAGGCATATTGTTTTGCAGCAGAAGACTATTTTGAAGGAAGTTGGTATGATAAAGCTAAAAAGGCATATATGTATGCTTTAAGTATAAATCCAGATTGTGAACATGCAAAAGACGGACTTAGACTTTTAGGTAAAAGACTTGAAGAATTAGCTCAGATACAGGAAAAGGAAAGAGATAGATTTAAGAAAGAAAAAGTTTAAAAGATTAAGTTTGGCTTAAAAAGTTTTTAATAATTGTTAACAAATTGGGAGAATCCATAATATTAGAATGGGTAGTATTAGGTAAAATGATAACCTTTTTATACCCATTCCATACATATATTAGATGTTCAGAGTGTTTCCTTGGTACAGTTTTATCGTTTGAGGCAAGGATAAAAAGACATGGAACTTTTACATGCTTGGCATATTTGACTGTATTAAATGGATATTTGAGAAGTAAAGATACAGGTACAAAAGGATATTGTTCTTTAGCTAAATTTTCAATACTATCAAATGGAGTGATTAAACATATTGCATCTACGTGTCTTTTATATGCTAGATAAACCGCAGGACTAGTTCCAAGGCTTCTTCCTATAACAAATATCTTTTTAGGTTTGTATCTTTTAACAAAATAATCATATACTAGAACTGCTGTATAAAATATATCTTTTTGAGTTGGTTTACCTGTACTTAATCCATATCCTGGATAGTTAGGTATAACAATATGATAATCTTTTAGTGTATCAAATAAATATAAAAATTGATGAGCCTTTTCTCTATTTCCACCTAAGTATATAATTAAGGGTAAGTTTATTTTTTTATGTAATTCAAAACCTTGGATTTTATATTTTGAAGTTTTTATAATAAAAAGAGAATTAGGATAAGATTTTTCTATTTCTTTTAGTTTTTCCAGAGTTAGTTTATGAGGATGGAACAATATTTGTCCTTGTTTGTTATATAAATATATCCAATAGCCTAAAGAAGAAGCTAACATTACAAAAAGAAGAGCTATTATAATATTACCTGTATAGTTACTTATTGTAGCTGATCGATTTTTTCCCATATCTTGTTTTTGATATCTTGTTTTTTTAAAGACCATGTAGGACATATTAATTCTCCTCTTGGTGGATCAGCACTTATGCGTTGGATAACAGTGTTTTTAGGCAACATCTTTATAGCCTTTGCTACAAGGTCTGTATAGAGTTCTATATCTATTGGTTTGTATTTACCTTGATTGTATAGCTCTTCCATCTTCGTCCCTTTTAATACATACAATTGATGAAACTTTACTCCATCTATTTTTAGCTTACATAGTAATTTAACAGTATTTATCATATCTTGTGGGCTTTCCTGTGGTAGCCCAAAGATAATATGAGCACAAGTTAATAGATTAAACTCTTTAGTTAGTTTTACTGCTTCTATAAAGTCTTCAACTGTGCAATGTCTATTTATAAGCTTTAAGGTTTTGTTTGATGCACTTTGGAGTCCATATTCCATCCATACCATCTTTCCTTTACTAAGTTGTGCTATGAGTTTAAGTTTTTCACTATCTATACAATCAGGTCTTGTGCCAATAGCAAGTCCTACAATCTCTGGATAAGAAAGTGCTTGGGAATATAATTCTTCTAACTTTTCTAATGGAGCATAAGTATTTGAAAAGGCCTGAAAATATGCAATAAATAACTTTGCCTTATAGCGTTTTTGTGCCCATAAGATACCTCGTTCTATTTGTTCTTGTATGCTTAAGCCTTTTTTATAAGCTCCTGTTCCTGAACCTCTTTGATCACAATATATACATCCCCCTGTACCTTTTGTACCATCTCTATTTGGACAAAAAAGCCCTGCATCTATCGGAAGTTTTTGTACACGTTGTCCAAAGCGATTACGTAAGTATGTGTTTAAATCTAGATATGGTGGTGTTGATTGCATTGTTTTAGCCATCTTTTTACAAATTCACATGCCTCATCTTTTGATGATATATTTCTTTCTATCTGTGCCTGTTCTACTGCCTTTAGTATTTTACCAATTATTGGTCCTGGTTCTATGCCAAAGATTTTTTGGATATCAAATCCATTTAGTAATGGTGGAGATTTTTCTACTGGCTTAAGCCTTTCTAAATAAAAATTATGTATTTTTATAAAGAGCTTATCTAATATCTCTGGCATATCTTTAGGGGTTAAGGGGCCATTTGCAGAAAGGGCATCTGACATAGCTACCATAAAAAGGGCAGGGTAATCTGTACCTGTTTCTTTTAATAGCCTTGTCATTGCTCTCGGGGTAGGTCCTCCTAATTTAAAGTCTCTTATGAGGAAAAATGGTCTCATATGAAGACGTACAAGTCTTGATGTAAATTCTATAGATTTTTTTGACCATCTAAGCCTTTTCCCTATATTTTTTACAAGCTCGGCTCCTTTTTTATCATGTTGATGAAATGTCACTCTTCCATCATCTCTTTTAGCTAAACAGTATGGTTTCCCTATGTCATGAAACAAAGAAGCAAATCTTAAGTAGGGAAGTTTCTTAATATTTTCACTGCACCAAGATGTCATTATCTTTGATGTTGAAAAAAATTTCGATGGGGCCTCTATTATTTTATCTATTTGGCAAAGGGCTTCTATAAGGTGATTAAATACATCTAGATGATGAAACCCAGGTTGGTCTATTCCTATTGCACAAGCCATTTCTGGTACCAATTGTAAGAGGAGTTCATGATTATGCAGGCTTTTTATCCCATCACAGGAATTTTTTTGAGACATTAGAATTTCTAATTCATATTGGATGCGTTCTTTTGCTACATCTAAAATAGTTTGAGCAAGCTCCTTTATCCAAGAGGAAGTAATGTGTTCAATGTTAAAATTGAGCTCAGTTTTAAATCTTATAGCCCTAATAAGTCTAAGGGGATCTTGTTTTAGATTTTTTTTAGATACACAACGTATAAGCCCTGAGTTTAAATCATTTAGTCCACCGGTAGGATCAATAATATAAGCAGTAATAGTTTCCTTTTTATATTTTTTTATAATTTTATTTAGATCTTTTAATGCTATAGCCATTGAGTTTATTGTGAAATCTCTAAGAAGTAGATCTTCATGTATCTCTTTGGCACCATTTCTAAATTGGCTAAAATCAATTATTAAATCTTTGGATACAACCCTTGCTACACCTTCTTCTTCATGAAGAGGTACAAAAGTAGCGTTTAACCTTTGTGCAGTATCTCTAGCTATGGTTAAAGCATCTTTAGGGACAACTAGGTCAATATCTCTACAGGGCTTTTCCAGTAGAATATCTCTTATACTACCACCACAAAGCCAGCCATTATAAGGGATATAGTTAACTAGTTTTAACAATATAGATTTATATATTGACTTCATAGAAATAATATAACAGAATTTTTGTTTTCTTAAATAACTAGAAATTTTTTGACCTCTTTACAACTTAGTGGTATAGATTCAAAATTAAAAAATAATCCTTATAAAGGGGTGTAGGAGTAAGGAAATGATCATTATAATGAAGCCAGATGTTGACCCAAGTGGTCCAGAAATTAGACAGATTCAAAATTATCTTTCACAGTTTCCTAACATTACAACTAGGATGTCAGGGATTAGAGGGGCTAGTAGGGTTGTTACAGAAATATATCTTATAGGCCCTACCCATGATATCCCTATAGAACAGGTTGAAAGATTACCCGGTGTTGAAAGAGTAGTAAGGGTTTCTAGTAAATACCGTCAGATTGGACGTCATGGTGGACAGTTAGATCAATTTGGTTTTGAATATAATGGAGTCAATTTTGATCAAGATTGTTTACACATATTTATAGGGCCTTGTGCAATTGATACCCCTGATAATCTAGAGACCACCTTCAGACATATGAAGAGGCTTGGTATAGTAACAGCAAGAGGTGGAGCATACAAGCCTCGTACAAGTCCTTATGATTTCCAGGGACATGGGAAAGCATGTCTTCCTTGGGTTTTTGAATTAGCAGGTAAATATGGTATTAAAGTTATTTCAATGGAGGTTTTAAGGGCTGTACATATAGAAGAAATATATAATGCTCTTGAAGAAGCTGGTAGGCCTACTGGGGTCATGCTTCAAGTTGGTACAAGAAATGCTCAAAACTTTGAGCTATTAAAGGCAGTTGGTTCTCAGCAAGAGTTCCCTGTTTTGTATAAACGTGGTATGGGGCTAACTCTTGAAGAATCGCTTAATGCATGTGAGTATATTGCAAGTGAAGGTAACAGAAATATCATATTTTGCCTACGTGGTGTAAAAACTAGATTAGGTGATCCTCATAGGAACTTAGTTGATTTTATACATGTGCCTGTTATAAAGCGTCTTACAAGGCTTCCTGTATGTATAGATCCTTCTCATTCAGTTGGAGTAAAAGAAAGGGCACCAGATGGCATATTAGATATATTCCATTCAGCTGCAATGGGAGTAAGTGTTGGAGCAAACATGGTGTTGGTTGAGTTTCATCCAAGACCAGAGACAGCACTGTGTGATGGTCCACAAGCTCTTACTATGGAAGAGATGGAGCATTTTGTTGAAGATATACGTATAATGAGAAAGGCTTATGAAGAAAGAAAGGCCCTTGCCGCAAGGCAGGTATTTAAGGACTGGCATCCTCAAAGGGCGTCTTGAGATTAAAGGGGGCATAAGATGAAGATATTCTATATACAACATGTTCCTTTTGAAGGTCCAGCAGCTTTAACAGATTGGGCTGATCTTCATTCTCATGAATTGATTGGCTCAAAGATATATGAAGATGCCCCCTTATTAAGTCCTTCTGAATATGATCTTTTAGTTATATTGGGTGGACCTATGGGGGTTTATGATGAGGATAAACACCCTTGGTTAAAAAAGGAAAAACATTACATAAAAGAGGTAATATCTTCTGGTAAAGTGGTCTTGGGGATTTGTCTTGGTGCACAACTTTTGGCAGATGCTTTAGGAGCTAAAGTTAAGAAGAACATTGTTAGAGAGATTGGGTGGTTTCCAGTTTCTCTTACTCCGATTGGCTGGAATGATCCTATATTTAAGAATCTTCCAGCTACTTTTGATGCATTTCACTGGCATGGAGACACTTTTGAAATACCAAAAGATGCATATCATATAGCATCTTCTCATGCATGTCCTAATCAGGCTTTTATATGGGAGCAAAGGGTGATAGGGCTACAATTTCATATTGAGACAAAGCCTGAGTCTGTAAAGCTTCTTTTAGAAAATTGTGCAGATGAGATAGAAGATTCAGAATATTGTCAAAAACCCAATGAGTTATTAGTAGAAGAGGAAAGATATAAAAAGATAAATGAGATATTTTTTACGCTTATGGATAATTTGCCTACTCTAACATCACATTAATATTTGAGGAATGAATTAAGATTAAAATGAAAGAACCATTGGATATAGAGGGTAATATATTTAGTGTAGATGAAGCCTTATTTTCTTGGATGGTAGATATAAGGAGATCTATCCATAGGCATCCAGAGCTTGGTTTTAAAGAGTATAAGACTTCGGAGTTAATAACTAAAAAGTTAGACGAGTTAGGTATTACATATAAAAAGAGGGTTGCTAAGACAGGGGTTATTGCAGATATAGGTCCTAAAGATACAGGGCCTATCATAGCTCTTAGGGCAGATATGGATGCTCTTCCTGTAGAAGAAGAGACAGGACTTTCTTTTTCTTCTAAAGAAAGGAATATAATGCATGCCTGTGGCCATGATGGACATGTAGCAATGTTACTAGGGGCAGCAGCTCTTTTAAAAAAGGAAGAAGACAGGCTGAGACTTCCTGTAAGGCTTATATTTCAGCCAGCAGAAGAGGCTGGAGCTGGTGCAAAGGCTATGATTGATTCTGGTGTTTTAGAGGGGGTAGACATAATATTTGCTGGACACATTGATCCAAATTTTAAAGTAGGGGAGATTGGCTACAGGCATGGATTATTGAATGCTTATGCAGATGGTTTTGAGATATGTATAACAGGTGAGGGAGGGCATGGAGCAAGGCCTCATGAAGGTAAGGATGCTCTTGTAGCAGCTTCTCATCTTGTTCTTTCTTTACAGAGTCTTTCTGCAAGATGTATAGATCCATTAAGTCCGCATGTTATAAGTGTAGGATATATGCAAATAGGAGATGCTCCTAACTGTATTGCACATCATGGAGTGATTAAAGGTACTGTTAGATCTACGGATTCTAAGGTAAGGCAAGAGATCATCTCAGGTATTAAGAGATGTTGTAATTCTATAGAAGTTATGATGGACATAAAGGTAGAACTTAACTGGGTACAATCTTATCCTCCTGTTATTAATGATGATTATGCCTTATCAATAGTAGAGATGGCAGCTAAGAGTGTTATTCCTTCAACAGGGTTTAAGTTTATTCCTTTACCCAGTCTTGGAGGAGAAGATTTTGCTTATTACTTAGAAAAGGTAAAAGGAGCGATGGTTAGATTTGGAGCAAGTGTTTCACCTATTAAGCCCAAGTATCCTTTGCATCATCCTAAATTTGACTTTAATGAAGAGGTATTTAAAATAGGTGCTAGTTTTATGGCACATGTGGCAATGTTGGCAGCTAAGATGCTTTTAACGTAAATGTATTGAGTAGTTTTTGTTTAGATGCAAGAAGAAGATAATCCTTTTAAGTTTAAAAACAATCTAAATTCTTTTACTATTGGAGTAGAATTAGAAGTTCAAATCCTTAGAAGGGACAATTTCGAGCTTTTTTCTATATCTCCTTTCTTACTAGAAAAGATTCCTCAAAATATAAAAAAGTTTATTAAACCTGAGTTTATTCAATCTATGATAGAGATTACCACTGGAGTTTGTGATAATGTAACACAAGTAGAAAAGGAGCTTTTGTACCTATATAAAGAATTAGAGAAGATATGTAATTCACTTGATGCAATGCTGTTTGTCTCAAGTCTTCATCCCTTTTCTAAGATAGCCCAACAAAAGCTTTTCCCTGATCCAAGGTATAAAAGGCTTTTTAATGAACTTCAACAAATAGGGAGACGTTTTATTTCTCAAGGCCTTCATGTTCATATTGGGGTAAAAGATGAAGATATGGCCATTAAGGTCTATGATAGGCTTTTAAGGTGGCTTCCGGTATTGCTTGCAATTTCTTCTTCGTCTCCTTTTTATCAAGGAAGAGATACAGGATTTGCCTCTTATCGTTCAAAACTTTTTAAGGCACTTCCACTTTCTGGTATGCCTGAGCCTCTTATGAGTTGGGATAATTTTTGTTTTCTTACCAATACCCTTAAGAGTGTAGGGATTATATCAACTATTAGAGATCTATGGTGGGATGTAAGGCCACATCCTACATTTGGCACAGTAGAAATCAGAATCTGTGATGTGCCAATGAGGTTTAAGCAAGTAGTAGCTATTGTTGCTATGATCCAGGCCCTTGTTTCTTATGTGTCAGAACTAGATAATGATTTAAATATTGACAAGTATCAAGATAAATTAATTTTTTCCTATCTTTTAAAATACAACAAATGGCAAGCCGCACGTTATGGTATGAATGCCAAGTATGTAAGTATAAACGATGGCAATCTTATAAAAAGAGATATAAAAGATGTTTTTAGGGAGCTTCTTGAGATTTTGGAGCCCTATTTTTATAGACTCAAAAGTGATACTTATTTAAAAGACTTAAGCTCAGTTATTACAAGAGGTAGTAATGCTGATGAGTTACGAGGACTTAAGCAACAAGGATATAATTTTAAAGACATAATAGTTTATTTTAGGAAGGAGTTTCTTTCATAAATGACGATGAAGGCTATAGTTGCATCTGGACACCAATATGTCAGTCAAACTGCTATAGATATAATAAAAAGGGGTGGTAATGCATTTGATGCAGCAGTGGCTGCGGGATTTTCTTCTGCTATATGTGAGCCTACTCTTACAAGTCTTGGCGGTGGTGGGTTTTTACTAGCGCGTACTAGCTTGGGGGAGGAGATTTTATTTGATTTTTTTACAAATACTCCTGGAAAGGGTGTTAAGAAAGATTTTAAGCCTTATTTCTTTCCAGTTACAGTAAAATTCCCTGGTTCAGAGCAGGTATTTAATGTTGGACATGGTTCTGTTGCAGTTCCAGGTACACTAAAAGGACTAATTCATGTTCATAAGCGTTTAGGTAGACTTCCTTTATCTGATGTATTAGAACCTGCAATATATCTTTGTGAAAATGGAGTAGAGCTTAATTGGCATCAGGCTTATTTTTTAAAACTTCTTGAACCAATAATGACTCTTACACAAGAGGCAAAACGCTTATTTAGTCCAAATGGTAAACTTCTTAAAGAAGGCGATAGGCTATTTAATAATGACTTGGCCTTGTTTTTAAAGAGGCTGTCTGAAGATGAGGGAGAGGAATTTTATAAAGGAGAAATTTCTAAAAAGATTGAAAAAGATATGGAAGAAAATGGTGGGCTTTTAACTAGTCAAGACCTTGCTTCTTATGAAGTTATAGAGAGAAAGCCCTTAGAGTTTTTTTATAAAGATAAGAAGATTCTTACAAATCCACCTCCCTCTCTTGGTGGGGGACTCATATGTCTTTCTTTAGAGATATTTGATAAGTTTGATTGTAAGTGTAGCTGGCTTGGAACTGATCATATAGAAGCACTTGGTTCAACTCTTTTTAAAGTAGAAGAGTTAAGAGAAAAGGGTATCTTAATGCCTAGCTCAATCAAAGATGTAACTATTACTCACGTTATCAATTCTAAAGGTACTACACATTTAAGTATATGTGATAGGGATGGAAATGTTGCTAGCATGACAACCTCCAATGGAGAAGGCTCTGGTTATATTGTCCCAGGGACAGGTATAATGTTAAACAATATGATGGGTGAGGATGATCTTCATCCAAATGGATTTCATTGCCAACCACCAGGGTTAAGAGTTAGTTCTATGATGAGTCCCAGTGTAGTGGTTTCAGAGGATGGAGCTATCAATCTTGTGATTGGAAGTGGGGGTAGTAAAAGGATTAGAGCTGCGATTTTTCAGGTATTAACTCATGTAGTAGATTTTTCGGTAGATATAAAAAATGCAGTTTATGCCCCAAGATTATTTTGGGATGGACAGTTGTTTCAGGTAGAGCCAGGACTATCTCAAAACTCAATAGATGTTCTTAAAAAAAGATGGCCTATAAATTTGTGGGATAAAAAAGATATATACTTTGGAGGTGTACATGCCCTTATACCAGGAAAAGAAGGGGCAGGTGATCCTAGAAGAGGTGGATTTGCCATTGGTTTTTAGTTGGCTTTTTGTTTTTGTCTAATTTACAAAAATTTTTATTTGCTATTTTTATTCAATTAAGTTAGTTTATATGAACGTAGGGTAACGGAAGTGGAGTGAGAATCTCCCGCCGTCCCGCGGCCGTGTTGGGAACGAAAGCCAACAAAGCCACTGTCTCCAAATTCGGAGATGGGAAGGCTGGCAAGTAGGTTTAGGCTTTTTGCCTAAGTGCCCTAAGCCGGAAGACGACCCTACCGTGTAAGCATAAGGCTTACACGAAAGAATGCAATCTTATTGCATTCATCCTACGAGGATAGGAGGTTTTTGTTATGAAATACTTATCAGGATAGTTAAACCCACCCACAATATCCCATAGTATCTTATTTATTCCCTTTGTTTTTTAGAGAATTTTTTAAAATTCTCTAAAAGAGGGGGAGTTATATAAAAAAATAATCTATAACAAGGAGGAGGTTTGGTTATGAAGAAGTGGTTTGTTTGTGTCTTAGCATTTTTTATGCTGGTGTTTATGAGTACCACAAATGGTTTTTCTATGATGCATAAGATACCAAAAAAGAAGGCTATTGTACTTGCCATGTTTGGTACTGCCTATCCTTGTGCTATTCATTCACTTGTAAACATACAGCGTCATATTCAGAAGGCTTTCCCTCACACTCCGGTTAAGATTGCATTTACTTCCAATATCATTCGCATGATTTGGGAGAAGAGGGCTAAAGATCCTAAGTGGCAGCACAATCCTGAAGTGCCCAAAGAGGTCCTTTATGTAAAGAGTCTTCTTGGTGAGATTGGGGATCTTCAAAATGAAGGATATACCCAGATTGTGGTGCAGCCTACACATTTTTATGCAGGTGAGGAGTTTTGTGATGTTCTGTCATATGTACATGGATTAAATGATATTCATACTATAAAGAAGGAGTGGATGCCTTTTACAAAGCCAATAGTAGTTGGACGTCCACTTACTGGTATGTGGGGAGTTCGTTATCCTTATAGAAAGGATATGAAGATACTGGCAAGGGCACTTAAGCCAGAGGTTGAGATTGCAAGAAAGAATCATGCAGCTCTTGTGTATATGGGACATGGCAATGAGTATTATTCCACTGGAATTTACGCTGAATTTCAAGAGGTCATGCAAAAGATGTATCCAGATGTCAAAATCATTATAGGTACAGTGGAGGGCTTTCCTTCATTGCAGGATGCTGTAACCTGGGCAAAAATGGCTCATGTTAAAAAAGTTGTTATGTTTCCTTTGATGATTGTTGCAGGGGATCATGCTCATAATGATATGGCAGGAAATGCTCCTGATAGTTGGAAAAATACCTTTGAAAGAAATGGGATCAAGGTAATCCCCGAATTTGTTGGCCTTGGTGACTTAAATGGCGTAGCTAAGATTTTTGTTGAGCATATAAGGGATGCGGCAAGAGACGGCGGTATAAAGCTTGATTAATAAAGGGCCGGTGCAGGCAACATTGGCTCTGGCAAGGTTCAAAAGTTTTTGAACCTTGCCTCTTTTTTTCTTGTTATTTTTTTGACAGTTCGATATATTAAAACATTCATATTTTTTTCTAATATTAATAAACCTTCCTAAAATGGCATGGTGGCGGACCAGCGGTTCTAGTTAAACAAAAAACATAAAAAAACGGGAAAGGAGGAAGTAGAGCATGCAGGACAAGTTGGCAAATCCAGCACCTTTGGGATTACTAGGATTCGGCATGACAACTGTTTTGCTGAATCTTCACAATGCAGGGATCTTCCCTTTGGGTACGATGGTTCTTGCAATGGGAATTTTTTATGGAGGTATTGCCCAGGTAATAGCAGGCATTATGGAATGGATAAAGGGTAATACTTTTGGCACAGTTGCATTTATTTCCTATGGATTTTTTTGGGAGACTTTAGTGGGACTTCTTTTAATGCATAAACTTGGTTGGTGGGCAGGTCCAGCCAAGAGTGCAATAATTGCTTATCTTGTTATGTGGGGTATTTTTACATTCTTTATGTGGATTGCACTTGTTGTAGGGAAACATCCAATTCCAATCCAGGCAGTATTTGTTACTTTATGGATACTTTTCTTCTTGTTAGCACTAGGAGAGGTGATTCCAAATCCAGCTCTTAAGACATTTACTGGATGGGAAGGCATTTTATGTGGTGCTTTAGCCATGTATGTTGCATTTTCTGGGCTTATAAAGGGCGAAAAAGCACAGGCCTCTTAAACTAAAGAGTTTAAAAGTATTTAATAAATTTCTTTACTTTTTGTTTCTAATTATGGCCCGCTAGAGCTTAAATAAGCGGGCCTCACACTCCTTTAAAATCAAAAGTCTTGGCTGTCTTGGCTGCAAGGGGGGAATCTTTTATTTTTTAAGGAGGATGTGAAGCCATGTTTACTCATACCCTAGGGTTCCCTCGTATAGGGAAAAATAGAGAATTAAAAAAGATAATAGAATCTTTTTGGCAGGGTAAGACAAATGAACAAGAACTTATCTCAGGGCTTAATGATTTAAGATTAGAAAGGCTAAGACAGCAACAGGATGCAGGTATAGATGTTATTGCTGTTGGAGATTTTTCTCTTTATGATCATATCCTTGATACTTCCTTAATGCTTGGACTAATTCCAGATCGTTTTAAAGATATAGAGATCTTTAAAGAAGATGGCTCAATTGATCTTAAGGGTTATTTTTTAATGGCACGTGGTGGTCCAAAGACTTCGCCTATGGCTATGACAAAGTGGTTTGATACAAACTATCACTATATTGTCCCAGAAGTTAACAAAAATACAAAATTTTCTTTGTTTCCTAAGAGATTAATAGAAGAGATAGAATTGGCTAAATCTTTAGATATAGAGGCAAAGCCAGTAATAATTGGCCCCCTTACTTTTATTTATCTTTCAAGAGAAGATGATGAATCTTTTGATAAATGGGAGCTATTAACTCATTTAGTGCCTGTATATAAAGAGCTTTTTAAGCTTCTATCATCTTATACAAAATACATTCAGATAGATGAACCAATATTGGTATTAGATTTAGATGAGCGCATAAAGAGGCTTTTTAAAGATGTATATAAGGAATTAAGTCCAGAACTTAGTTGTTTTAAATCTATACTAGCTACGTACTTTGAAGGTTTAAGAGATAACTTAGAAGTTGCTATATCTCTTCCAGTGTCATTTTTACATATTGATCTTATAAGGGCACCTGGACAGTTAGATGAAGTATTAAGTTGTGTCCCTGACAGTATGGGGCTCTCTTTAGGTTTGATTGATGGAAGAAATGTTTGGAAGACAGACTTAGCCTTAGCATTAGAGAAGGTAAAAAGAGCAGCAGAAGTCCTTTCGCACACTAGGCTTTCTATTGCTACATCTTGTTCACTTATACATGTACCAGTTGATCTCGATTTAGAAACAACACTAGATGAAGACATAAGATTGTGGCTTTCCTTTGCAACTCAAAAGTTAAATGAGCTTAGGCTGTTAGCTGATATCTTTTTAGGGGAAAAGGCAGTAGAGCAAGAATTTCTTAAGAACAAGGAGATAGTCAAGTTAAGAAAAATAGATGTTAGAACAAAGAATCCTGATGTAAGAGATAGGCTTTCACAAGTTACCAAAGACATGTATGAAAGAAAGAGTCCCTATAGGCTAAGAAGGTCTTATCAAAGAAAGGCCTTAGGACTTCCTATTTTACCTACTACCACCATAGGTTCATTCCCTCAAGATAAGGAGATAAGAAGGGTTAGAAAGGAATTTTTAGCTGGTAAGATTAGCAAGCAAGAATATGAAGATAAGATAAAAAAAGTTATAGAGAAGGTTATAAGAGTGCAGGAAGAGATAGATTTAGATGTTCTTGTTCATGGAGAGCCGGAACGAAGTGATATGGTTGAGTATTTTGCTAAGCTTCTTAAGGGTTTTATTACTACCCAACATGGTTGGGTACAGTCTTATGGTACACGGTGTATAAGGCCGCCTATTATATTTGCAGATGTGTTTAGGCCCAAACCAATGACTGTATCATGGATTTGTTATGCACAATCTCTTACTAAAAGACCAGTTAAGGGAATGCTTACAGGGCCTGTTACAATGCTTAATTGGAGTTTTGTAAGAGATGACATTCCTAGAAAAGAAGTATGCATGCAGATTGCCCTTGCTATTAGAGATGAGGTTAAAGATTTAGAAGATGCAGGGATAAAAGTAATTCAAATAGATGAGCCTGCACTTAGAGAGGCAATGCCACTAAGAAGAGCTGAAGCACCTACTTACTTTGAGTGGGCAGTAGAGTCTTTTAAGCTTGCAAGTAGTTGTGTGTCAGATGCTACTCAGATTCATACTCATATGTGTTATAGCTACTTTAACGATATTATTGAGTGGATATCAAAGATGGATGCAGATGTAATTAGTATTGAAGCAAGTCGTAGTAAGATGAAGCTTTTAACAGCTTTTAAGGATTTTGAGTATCCTAATGAGGTTGGTCCAGGTGTTTATGACATTCATAGCCCACGTGTGCCAAGTGTAAAAGAGATTAAAGAACTGATTGAGATGGCAATGGCAGTTATTCCATATGATAGGCTGTGGGTCAATCCAGACTGTGGATTAAAAACTAGGGATTGGCCAGAAGTTATAGAATCTTTAAAAAATATGGTTGCAGCCGCAAAGGAAATAAGGAATAATATAACACGAATATAAAAAAAGTAGCACCTAAAAATGGCACATAATTATTTTTAGTGAGACGTGGGCGGCACAAAAAAGTGTATAGTAATTCAATTCTAAAAATAGGTATTGTATGCTAACTTACTAAGTTTATGTCATTTTTTATAATTAATATCCTATTGGCATATAGCTTGAAAGAAATTAAATGGCATCTATGCACTAATTTATCTCCTAATGATTAAAGAGGATTTGCATAAAGACGCAAAGCTGCGTAAAGGAGATTTATCCTTATGATAATTAATTTTTGAGGAGGAGTTTATGACTTCAACATCTAGTCTCAGAGAGCTTGCAAATGCTATAAGAGCGCTAAGCATGGATGCCATTGAAAGGGCAAGGTCTGGACATCCTGGAGCCCCTTTAGGGATGGCAGATATTGCTACTGTATTATGGTTTAAGTTTTTAAAACACAATCCCTTAAATCCAAATTGGGTAGATAGAGACAGGTTTGTACTGTCAAATGGGCATGCCTCAATGCTTCTCTATAGCCTCTTATATCTTACTGGTTATGATTTAACTATTGAAGATATAAAGAATTTTAGGCAGCTTGGTTCAAAAACACCAGGCCACCCTGAATTTTCTCATACCCCAGGAGTTGAAACCACTACAGGTCCACTCGGTCAAGGTGTCGCAAACGCAGTTGGCATGGCAATTGCCGAGAAGATACTTGCCGCTACATTTAACCGCCCCGGCCTAGAAATAGTGGACCATTACACATATGCCTTTGTTGGCGATGGGTGTCTTATGGAAGGTATAAGTCATGAGTGTTGCTCTTTGGCTGGCACTCTTGGACTAGGGAAGCTTATCCTATTTTATGATCAAAATGGCATCTCGATCGATGGGCCTGTAGATGGTTGGTTTAGTGAGAATGTTGCTGCACGATTTAAGTCGTATGGTTGGCATGTTATAGAAGATGTGGATGGACACAACTACGATGCTATAGAATTTGCAATAAAAGAAGCAAGAGCAGAAAAAGAGCATCCAACTCTAATATGCTGTAGGACTAAAATAGGCTTTGGCTCTCCTTCTTTTGAGGGTAGTGCCAAATGTCATGGCGCACCTCTGGGTAAAGAAGAGATCGAGAGGACTAAGGAAAGGCTTGGTTGGGCATATCCTCCTTTTGTTATTCCTGAGTCTATAAAAGAGACATGGAATAGTCAGAAAAAGGGTGAATTAGAAGAAAAGAAATGGTTAGAACTCTTTAGTGAATACGAAAAAGAATATCCAGAGTTAGCTAGAGAGTTTAAAAGACGAATGCAGGGTAACTTACCTGAAAACTTTGAATTTTGGTCTAAAAAACTTATAGAGTCAACGAGTTCATGTAAAGAAAGTCTTGCTACCAGAAAGTCTTCTTTAAAGGTTTTAAATGCTATAGGACCCCAGTTAAGTGAGTTAATTGGGGGATCAGCAGACCTTGGTTGTTCAAATCTTACAATTTGGTCAGGAGCAAAACCTGTATCAAAGAACAACTGGCAAGCAAATTATATACACTATGGTGTAAGAGAATTTGCTATGGCTGCCATCATGAATGGACTTTGTCTTCATGGTGGGTTTATCCCATATGGTGGTACATTTTTGGTGTTTTCTGATTATATGAGAAACGCTATACGAATGGCAGCCCTTATGGGAATAAGAGTCATATATGTTTTGACACATGATTCTATAGGTGTTGGAGAAGATGGACCTACTCATCAACCTGTTGAGCATATAGAGTCTTTAAGGCTTATTCCAAACTTGAGTGTTTGGAGACCCTGTGATTTGGTTGAGACTGCTGTGGCATGGACCTTTGCTTTAAAGAGAAAACAAGGACCAACAGCTTTAATTCTTTCTAGGCAGTCTCTACCAGCTCAAAATAGAAAGATTGGGCAAGAAGAAGATATTTTTAAGGGTGGCTATAGACTTTATGAGCCTAATAAAGAGATAAAAGCCCTTATAATCGCAACTGGCTCTGAAGTAGAGTTAGCTGTAAATGCAGCTAAAGAGTGTGAAAAGATCGGAATAGGGGTCTTGGTCATATCTATGCCAAGCAGGGATGTATTTGAGTCCCAAGATAAGTCTTGGAGGGACTATGTAATTCCTCCAGATGTTAGGGCAAGAATCGTTGTTGAGGCAGGCTCTAAGGGTGGTTGGTTTAAGTATGTTGAGCACGAGGATCAAATCATTTCGATAGAGCGATTTGGTGCATCTGCTCCTGGAAGTCAACTCTTTAAAGAATTTGGCTTTAGTGTGGAAAGAGTTGTGGAGGCGGTTAAAAGAGTTGTTTCTAGACAAAAGGAGCAGATGAAAACTAATTTTGAACCTATAACAGTCTAAAAAAAATAAAAAAGGAGTCTGTCATGGCACTTATTACACTTAGACAACTTTTAGATCATGCTGCAGAGCATGGTTATGGCATCCCTGCCTTTAACATCAACAATATGGAGCAAGTTCACGCTATTATGGAAGCCGCAGATGAGACAGATAGTCCTGTTATTGTACAAAGTTCTGCTGGGGCCAGAAAGTATGCTGGAGCTGCATTTATAAAACATCTAATACTTGCGGCGCTTGAGAGATGGCCTCATATTCCTGTTTGTCTTCATCAAGACCATGGGGCAAGTCCTGCGGTGTGTGTACGTTCTATTCAAAGTGGATTTACATCAGTTATGATGGATGGTTCTCTTTTAGAGGATGCAAAGACTCCATCTAGTTATGAATATAATGTTGAGGTTACATCAAAGGTTGTAGAGATAGCTCATGCATGTGGAGTATCTGTGGAAGGTGAGCTTGGTGTTTTAGGTTCACTTGAGAACAAACGTGCAGGTAAAGAAGATGGCGTGGGAGCAGAAGGTGAGCTTACAAAAGAACAACTTCTTACTGATCCTGAACAGGCAGCAGACTTTGTAAAGAAGACCAAGGTAGATGCCCTAGCAATTGCCATAGGTACAAGTCATGGTGCATATAAGTTTTCTAGACCTCCTACAGGAGAGATATTGGCAATTGATAGAGTTAAGGAGATACATGCACGTATACCAGATACGCATCTAGTTATGCACGGTTCTTCAAGCGTACCACAAGAGTGGTTAAAGATTATTAATGAATACGGTGGAGATTTAGGACAGACTTATGGTGTTCCTGTTTCAGAGATCCAAGAGGGTATAAAACATGGAGTGAGAAAGGTAAATATAGATACAGATTTAAGGCTTGCTTCAACAGGTGCAGTAAGGCGTCATCTTAAAGAGAATCCTAAAAATTTTGATCCACGAAAGTTTTTACGAGCAGCCACTGATGCCATGAAGCAGATATGTAAGGAACGATTTGAGGCATTTGGTTGCGCAGGAATGGCTTCTAAGATAAAAAACAGGGATATAAAGTCCTTAGAAGAAATGGCAGAGCTTTATAAGAAGGGATATTTTGATCCCAAAATAAATTAGATTAAGACCTGGCGTATGGGGAGGTAGCAAAATGGACGTAGCAGATGTAGCAGGCGTAATTATTTCACCTTCACTTTTATCTTCAGATTTTAGCAGGCTTAAGGATGAGCTTGTTGAGCTTGAAGGTGCAGGGCTAAAATGGGTGCACTGGGATGTAATGGATGGGATGTTTGTTCCAAATATTACATTTGGTCCAGGAGTTATAAAGGCTTGTAGAAGACATACAAAGCTCTTTTTTGATGTGCATCTTATGATAGAGGCTCCAAGTAGATATATAAGCCTTTTTAAGGATGCAGGGGCTGATCTGATTTGTATTCATGCAGAGGCAGAGACGCATCTGGAAAGGGCTGTGTCTGAGATCGAAAGAGTTGGTGCAAAGCCTGCTGTGGCACTTAATCCTCATACGCCACTTTCTTTTGTAGAATATCTTTTGCCTCAGCTTTACATGGTTTTGATAATGAGTGTAAATCCTGGGTTTGGTGGGCAAAAGTTTATCCCTTTTAGCATAGAAAAGATAAGGCGGCTTAGAGAAATGATTGAGACAAAAGGATTAAATACACTTATTGAGGTAGATGGTGGCGTAACTCCAGAAAATGCTGCTAGCTTGGTAGAGGCTGGTGCAAATGTATTGGTTTCTGGTTCAGCCTTTTTTAATTATCCACCTTATGCTGAAAGGCTAAAGGTATTTATGGATGAGATTTCTAAGGCTAAGGGGTTTAAAGATAAAGGACTTGATTTTAGGGAACCTAGTTCCTGATAACTGATATAAAAAAGGGTCTTATGGGGGAGAAGAAATTTCGTATAGCAATTGTTGGTTGTAGTAAAAGGATAGAAAGGATTGCAGAAGCACTTTGTGCAAAGGCAAAGATAGACACAGTAGCTTTAGTTGATCCAAATAGAGATCCAGAGACCTACCGTATAGCCAAACGTCTTGGCATCACTTATGAGACAGATCCAGTTACATTTTTTACTACTTATGATGTAGATATTGCCCTTGATGTAAGTGAAGATGAATCTCTGAGAGCCGAATTAGAGAAAATAGGTTGTTCTCCTACAGCAATAGTGTCTGGACCTGCACTTTATTTAATTGAACATCTATTATCTCAAGAGTCTTCAAATGTAAGGGCAGCAAGGGATAAGACGCCAGATCATTTCCCTCAGATTGATAACTTTGTTGTAGGAAAGTCTAGACAGATACAAGAGGTATTAGATCTTGTTGCCCAAGTTGCACCAACTCCGACTACAGTGCTGTTATTGGGGGAGACAGGTACAGGAAAAGATCTTATTGCAAGGGCAATACATCAGGCAAGTCCATATAGGAATAAACCTTATATTGCAATAAACTGTACTGCTCTTACATCATCTCTTATAGAAAGTGAGCTCTTTGGCTATGCAAAGGGTGCTTTTACTGGGGCAGAACAAGATAGAAAAGGACTTTTAGAAGAGGCACAAGGTGGAACAGTGTTTTTAGATGAAATTGGTGATATGCAAATGGAGCTTCAGGCAAAGATGCTTAGGTTTTTACAGACAGGGGAGATCCGTCCTGTTGGATCAAATCAAGTAAAGATTGTAAATGTCAGGATTATTGCGGCAACAAATAGAAATCTTGAAGAGGCTATTAAAAAGGGGGAGTTTAGACAGGATTTATATTATAGATTTAATACCTTTTCTATAAAACTTCCGCCTCTTAGAGAAAGAACTGTTGATATTCCATATTTGGCATATCACTTTCTTACAAAGGCAGAGACTAAGTTAAACAAACGTCTTAAAGATATTACTCCAGAGGCAATGGAGCTTTTGATGAACTATGATTGGCCGGGTAATGTACGGGAGTTAGAAAATGCTATAGAAAGGGCAGCTATTGTATGTAAGGATGGGATTATAAGGGCAAAAGATTTACCAATAAGATGTGTTGATGTAAATTCTAGACAAGATGGAATATCTAAAAATGGTTCAGATTTTAGATCAGTTAGAGAGAGAATTATCTCTGATTTTGAAAGAAAGGAACTTATGTACTATATAGAAAAGGCAGGAGGTAATATATCCAAAGCCGCAAGGCTTTCAGGAATACCTAGGAGGACATTTTATAGGCTAATGAAGAAATATGGGCTTTAATTAACCTCCACCAAGTATTGGTAAGAGCCCTTTTAATCCACCAATTATAAATTCAACTGCGATAGCAGTTAGGAACAGTCCCATAAGCCTTGTAACTATATTTATGCCTGTTCTGCCAAGAAGTTTTGCAATTGGATCAGCAAGACGTAATACAATCCAGACTGCAAGTCCAACTATTATACAAAAGCCTGTTAACATAAGTTTATCTACAAGCTTAGTCATCTCATGTGAAAAGACAATTACTGTACTTATTGCGCCAGGGCCTGCAAGAAGAGGCATTGCTAGGGGAACAACACCAATACTTTCTTTATCTGCGGCTTCTTCTGCCTCATCTTCTGTGTGTCTTGTATCTCCATGTTTTGCATGCATCATTGCAATTGCCATAAATAGTATTAGAATTCCACCTGCTACTTTAAATGCAGGTAGGCTTATGCCAAAACCATGTAATATAGGAAGCCCTGCAAATACAGACACTATTAATATTATTGCAACTGCGCATCCACACACAAAGGCTGTATGGTGTCTAAAGTCTTCAGATTGGGACTCTGTAAGAGATACAAAGACAGGTATAGCCCCCACTGGATTTACTATTACAATTATGCTAGTTAATACATTTGCGTAGTATGACCAGCTATGTAACATGACAAAGTTTTTATCCCCTATTATTTTTTAGTTTAAAGTAACGATTATTACTATTGGACTTAATGGTTAAATGTCAAGTCAATATAGAAGAATAACAAAGAAACCTTTTATGTTAGATGTGGTTGGTGGAGATGGCCGGGATCGAACCGGCGACCTCCACGTTGCGAACGTGGCGCTCTCCCAACTGAGCTACATCCCCATTAATTTGTAAAGGCAAAAATAAAGCACTAATAATATGGTGTCAAGCAATTGAGTTAGGTAAAAAACTAGTAAAAAATATTATTTTTTTATTGAAAAAATCTAAAGTTTTCTACAAAATAAAAATATATGTTTTCTGCGGCTCTTGTTTACATCTTACTAACCTAAGCCAAGAGGAGGGGTTATGTCTTCTGTGGTTAAGTTGCCTTGTTGGGAGATTTCTCATTGTGATTCTAAAAGATTTAACTGTGTAGCCTATCAAAATCCAGATGTCCCATGTTGGGAATTAGTAAAGATGAATAATGATTATAGAAAATTTAACTCTATTTGTACGGAGTGTATTGTTTACATACTTAAAAATTGCCCCTGTGATTTATCCCAAAAAGAGATGAATTCTATCTTAAGTTTTAGAGGAATTTCTACGTAAAAACCATAATTTTTAGATAAGAAGATATAGTTCGTAGCAAATAAGACATATATAAACTCCTAGTATGCAATAAAGCAGATGTATTCCATATATTTTCCCAATTACTTTAAAATATCTAAATAAAAAAGTTACAATCAATCCAACTGTAGTTAATAATAATTTAAAAACAAAAAAAATAGCCGGATTTTGGTTTATTAATATTTCCATGATAGGATTAATTTCACTACCACCTTTAGTTAAAAGACACAATGTAAACAAGGCATCTAATATAGAGAGTATAACGGGTAAAATAATAATAATTACTATATGAGGTTCAACATAATCTATGATATAACCATTTATTTTATCTATTTCTCTTCGTGGAGATTTTCGTCTACCTAAAAATAATCCATAAATAGCTGCCCTTAAATGGGACTGTCGTCTGTCTTCTCCACTTCTTCTATCCCTTTGCATTTGGTTGGAATCCTGATTGTAGATAAGTGATTTAGTATATAATGATATACTTAACTACTTGATAATTCAATAATAAAAATTTTTTCTCAAATAAAAATCATATTAAATAAGAAATATTAAAAATAATTTGTTGATTTTACAGTAATAAGTTAATTAACGGCTGGAGATTTGCAGAAAGATATACGTGATTTATAGTAAAAAACAAGAAAAAGGAGAAAACATACAAGGGTTTTAAAAATGTCTAAAATTAGTTTTAGGATATTGATAGTAGATGATGAAGTGTCACTTACAATTTTACTTTCTCGTATATTAAAAGATGCTGGCTATGATGTCGATACAGCTCTTTCAGGAGAAGAGGCTAGGGATAAGATAAAAAGTTTTGCTCCTAATCTAGTAATTTCTGATTTAAAGATGCCAGGTATAAGTGGTTTAGATTTATTAAAAGAAACAAAAAGGGAGTATCCAGAAATAGATTTTATATTACTAACGGCTTACGCTACTGTAGAAAATGCTGTAGAAGCTATGAAAGAAGGGGCATTAGATTATCTTGTAAAGCCCTTGAAGAGTCCTGAAGAGCTTAGAGTTGCGGTATCAAAGGTTGTAGAACATCAAGGACTAATTGCTGCAAGACAGGTTCTAAAAGAACAGATAGCAGAAGACCTTCCACCTTCTGAGGTCTTATTTGCAGGGATGGAGAATGTAAAGAGGGAAGTTCTTGATGTAGCCCCTACTAATGCCACAGTGCTTTTACTTGGAGAGTCTGGTACAGGTAAGAGTTTAATAGCAAAGGCAATACACCACTTAAGTGGAGCTAAGGGGGCTTTTGTATGTCTGAATTGTGGAGCAATACCTGAAAATCTGATTGAATCAGAGCTTTTTGGACATGAAAAAGGTGCTTTTACTGGTGCAATAAAGACAAAAAGGGGGAAATTTGAGCTGGCACAAGATGGTACAATATTTTTAGATGAAATAGGGGAAATGCCTCTTTCTGCTCAAACAAAGCTTTTAAGGGTATTACAGGAAAGGAATTTTGAGAGAGTAGGTGGGACAACAGTTCTTAAGACAAATGCTAGAATAATTGCAGCAACTAATCAAGATTTATCTCGTGCCATCGAAGAAAAACGTTTTAGACAAGATCTCTACTATAGATTAAGTGTTTTTCCAATAACTCTTCCACCTCTTAGAGAAAGAAAGAATGCTATAGGTATTATAGCTCAATATTTAGTTAAAATTATTTCCGCCAAAATAGGTAAAAAAGTAATACCATTAACTAATGAAGATATTGAGGTTCTGGTATCTTATGATTGGCCAGGTAATGTCAGAGAGCTGTATAATGTACTTGAACGAGCTATAATATTAAGTAGAAGGGATAAGATATTTTTACCTCCTCTTTTAGAAAAGACTATTAGTAGAGAGAGTGAGGTTCAAAATGACAAACTTATTGATATAAGTTTATTAAAACCTCTTAAAGATCTAGAGAAAGAAGCAATAATTGCAGCTCTTAAAAAGACGGGGGGACATAGAAGAAAGACTGCAGAATTGTTAGGTATTTCTGTTAGGACCCTTCAATATAAGATTAAACAATATGGATTGTCTGATTAATGATGGCATAATTATTGCTTAATCAATAATTTAAGATGCTTGAGTTAAGATAAGTAAAAAGATTGGCATTGAGATTGCATATATAAAAACACAAGAGCGCAGAAAGGCATTCCCAATCCCTCCCAACCCTCCTCTCCCCGAAGGCCTTCGTTCAGAAGGCCTTCTTTTTTATAGTTAGACAAGTTCTTTTAAATTAATTAAAAAAATCGGTCAGTAGTTGGATTAAGTTGTTTTTAGTTAAAAAAATGTAATACTATTTTTGAATTTATAATTCGACAAAATTACCGATTTTATGTCAAAATCATGTCACAAATAGAAAGCTAAGTGCAAAAATTGCGTATAAGTAGATGCAAAAATTGCGTGCTGCGCAAAATTTGCATTTATAAAACATTTATATAATTGTTTAATTTGATAGATTTTTTGTTTCTTTTATAAAAATTTTAATTATTTTTTTGTATAATTTTAATTCTTTTAGTTTTTGATTTTTTTATGATATTTTTATATAAAAAGGTATAAAGTGTGCATTATAGATAAGTAAGGGATAAGATTTTTGTCTAATAAAAAGAAGTTAAAAAACAAGGGATACTAATGAAATGTATCACAAATAAAAACTTATTTTTAAATGGGCGTGCATGGATTTTTGTTCTTTGTACCATTACCATTTTTGCTGTTGTTACTAAAGCAAGTGCTCAACAAGAGACAGGTTATGATGAGAATACAGAAGTTACAGTTCAAGGTGAAGTAATTGCTCCTTTAGTAACTAGTTATATGGGCCTAGAATGTTTTGTGATAAAATCTGGTTCACATACCTATAGGGTGCTAACTGCTCCAAGTTGGTTTTTAACAGGGTTAAAAGTGCATATAAGACCTAAGCAAAATATAAAAGTAGTAGGATCTAAGTTTTATGGATGTGATGGTAATGTTTATATTATGGCTAAATTTATTAGGCTTCTTCCTCAAGGGATAACAGTCGTTTTTAGGGATCAAGATTGTCGTCCTGTTTGGAGATATGCAGGTTGTACGGCATCATCTTGTTTAGTTGTCTCAAGGCCAGCTCATTAATTTAAACTAAAAAAGGGGTGGAGATATGAATGATATCCAGATAGATTCAGTCCTCGTGGCTGATGATGATCCTCTTTTGGTTTTGTTATTTGCTCAGGTTCTTAAAGATCTTGGAGTTAAAAAGATATCTACAGCATGTGATGGTAAAAGAGCAGTTGAACTATACAAAAAACATAAGACAGATTTGGTAATATTAGACATGGAAATGCCAGTTAAAAATGGATATCTAGCAGCTAAGGAAATAAAGCAGATTGATCCCGATGTTAAAATTGTTATACTAACAGGTAATCCTTCTCATCCAGATATAGAAAAGGCATTAGCTGAAGGAGTGATTACATACTTATTTATAAAGCCTATATCTGTTGAGGTGATTAATAGGATTTTATTGAAAAGAGAGAAGAGTTTTATAGAAAATAAATTAGGATGTTTTGGTACAAGGGCTTTAGATAGGAATATAAATAGAGATATTATCAGTGCGGCCTAATGCCTTAGAGATAAAAAAACTTAGAAATACTATCCTGTCTCTAAGAGATTCTCTTAGAGACAGGGACATAATAAGTAAAAAGATAATTTCTAATCTCTTTTCTTTAGATTGTTTTAATAATTCAAAAACTATAATGTTATTCGTGTCTTTTAGAAGTGAAGTAAACACCCATTCTCTTATAAAAGAACTTCTTTCTAAAAAAGAAAAAAATGTAGTTCTCCCTGTTTCTGATATCCAAAACAAACAACTTATCACTTACAAGGTAAAATCCTGGGAAGATTTATGCAAAGGAGCATATGGTATTTTGGAGCCCAATCCTAAAAAGTGTGAAAGGATATCTCCTAAAGAGCTAGATATTGTCGTTGTTCCTGGGAGTGTATTTGATAGACGTGGTGCTAGATATGGCTATGGTGGAGGTTTTTATGATAGATTTTTAGCATACTGCGCTCCTCAAGCGATTAGGATTGCGCTTGCATTTTCTATACAAGTTCAAGACTATATTTTAATACAACCACATGATCAATTAATGGATTTAATTGTTACAGAAGATGAGATCATAAGAGTTGTTAGTGTTCCTCAGGAGAGGCTAATTCTTTAAGAAGTTTAAGGGATCTTGTGCTTCCCATTGCAACTACAATATCTCCTCCACTAAGTCTATAATCTGCTCCAGGACTTACCACCATATGTTCTCCAAATTGTTGAACAGCTAATATTGTCGCACCTGTTTTATTTCTTATATCTGCTTCTTTTAAAGTAACACCATCTAAAGGGGAACCATTTTGTATTTCTATCTGTTCTATCCCAAGATCAAGGGCACTTGAGTGAACTGCTAGGTCCAAAAACTCAATAACAGAAGGTCGTAAGACTGCAAGTGCCATACGTCTAGCACCAATCTCATGGGGCCTTATCACTCTGTCTGCCCCAGCTTGCATCATTTTTGATTCTGCATGAATATCCTCTGCTCTAGTAACAATTAATATACCAGGATTAAGAGACCTTGCGGTTAAGGTAGCATATACATTATCAGCATCTGATGGTAGTACACATATTAACCCTTTTGCTCTATCTACTCCTGCTTGCATTAATACCTCTTCATGTGTGGCATCACCTTCTATATATAAATAACCGCATTGTTCTATCTCAGATATTATTTCAGGTTCTTTTTCTATTACAACAATGGGAATATCGTTTTTTTGTATCTCTTCACATATAGTACGTCCAATACGGCCAAAGCCGCATATAATAAAGTGTTGAGAAAGTTTATTTATAGCCTTTTCCATCCTCTTTTTTCCCCAGATACCTTTAATATGTCCTTCAATAGTTGCTTCTGCTAGTAGACCTAGAGCATAAAAGAAGAATCCAACTCCTAAGGTAATAAGTACAATTGTAAAGATGCGTCCTGCTGGGCTAAGGGGGTGAACCTCTCCATAGCCAACTGTTGTTAGAGAGATTGCTGTCATAAACAGCGAATCTTGAAAGTTCCAGCCTTCTATGAGTTCATATCCAATTACTCCAAATCCCCAAAGGACTATGGAGAAAAGCACTACAGTTACAATTCTGTGCTTTCTCATAAGTGCCTCTTAGTTTATTCACCCCCTATGTTTGTTTACCCTATAGACGACATGCTCTAGATAGTACTTTAGAGAAGCTTTCTAAGCCCAGTTTAAATTCAACAGGCAAATGGATATGTAAGACCCTTCTTTTTGCTTCAGAAAGGGCTTGAAAGTCTCCAACTGCTTGAGCAAATTGTAGATGCCAAAAACTAAGTCCGTATCCAGGGATTTCTGGATATTCTTTTTTTCTCCTTCTAGTAAAAATAATAAAGGCAGAACTCATAATTCCACCTTTATGAAGTTGTCCTGTAGAGTGTAGGTATCTAGGGCCAAATCCCATAGTAGTAGAGCACCCCTTTTCCTGCCTTACAAGTTTTCTCATATCTGTAATAATCTCTTCAACTTCTTGATCATAGGGGAGATAAGGCAGAAATGCTAAATAACCCCAAGAAGGGAGTACTAAGAATAAATCTCTAAGTGTTCTAGAAAGACTTTTCATAGAAGAGGCAAGCATTCTAGATGCTCTAAAATTGATTTGGCTCTGCGGATCTACCCAAAATGTTATAGGCATCTTTTTTTCTTTGACATATATCTCTACGATTTCTTTGGTCTTTTCCTTTGCTAGTTTGACATTTGGTTCATCAAAGGCATTGACTCCCAAAAAGTGACATGCAAGTGCTGTTGCCATTTCCCACCTAAAGAATTCTCCTCCTAGATCATAGTAATCTTTTATATCAAAGGTCATAATAGGGAATTCTGCATCTTTAAGTTCCTTTACAAAGTCATTTAATTCTCCAGTTGTACGTAGATATACAAAGATTCTGTCTCCTCCATAAAATCCAGGGATACCAGGGCTTTCTCCTACAATAGGGACTATCCCCAGAGTTTCTTTACCAGAGCTTTCTGCTATAAGTTGTTCTAACCATAGACCAAAAGGTTCTATATCTGGATCTGCTAGAAAACTTAGTTTATCTTTACTTTGAGCTGCCATCTCTCCTAGGAATTCACCTAGAATAAATCCAGGATTTTGGTCGAGCGCTACATCTGGACCACAGCTCTTTATCATGTTTTCTGCTCTATCAATGAGTTTATGTAGGTCAATACCAAGTAGTGCAGCAGGTACTAGCCCAAAATATGAAAGTGCAGAATATCGACCTCCTATATCAGGTGGATTTAAAAAGCATTTTCTAAAGGCTTTTTCTTTTGCTAAGATTTCTAAAGGAGTGCCAGGGTCTGTAATTGCAATAAAGTGATTACCTGGTTCTTTGACTGTTTTTTTAAGTTTTTCCCAAAAATAGGCGAATTGAGTATTGGGTTCAATAGTTGTCCCTGATTTGCTGGCAAATATAAAGAAACATCTCTCTAATTCATCATCAGTTACTGCAGACTCTATTACATCTGGATCCGTTGTATCAAGTACAACTAGTTTAGGCCAGCCCTGTTGACTACCAAATATTTTAGACATAATAAGAGGACACAGACTAGAGCCCCCCATTCCTAAAAGTAATATCTTAGTAAAGCCTTCATCTTTGATCTGTTTAGCAAAGTTAATAATTTCTTCTAACCTATCTTTCATTTTGGGTAATACATCTAGCCAGCCAAGTCTATTGATAATATTTTTTTGTACATTAGGATCATCTGACCACAAAGAAGGATCTTTTTTCCACAGGCGTTTTAGTATTTCTTCTTTTTCTTCCATAGAGAGCCGGGAAGGTCTTATAATCACGATAACAAACCTCCTTGTCTACTTAATTTTTTATTAAAAAACAAAAACTAAATAACACTAAGACACCTTTGCAATTATAGCAAACATTTTTGTATTTATTTACTATAGTAAAAAAAAATTTTTTGTGTATTTTCACTAATTTTATCGGATAAGATAGTAAATATATTGCTAAAGTTTAAAAGTTTAGTATCTAAAATAGTTAGACTAAAATTATATTAGGAGCAAAAATTGTCAAAGGATCTACGTTTCATCTTAACCAATAAAGAATTTAGGGAAAATTTTTCTAACCTTGGTAAAAACGATGTTTTAATTGGACTATTAAATATAAAACCTTCCGAGGAATATCTATTCTTAGATTTAGTAGAAAGAGGAGTAACAGTCTTTCCTTCTGCTATTTCTCAATTGATAAGTAGATCTAAATGCCTTCAAGCAAGTGTTTATAAAGAGTTTATGGTGCCACTTACATTTGTTGCTAGAGACAGACACGATATGGTTCAAATGATAAATCTTTATGGTCAACACAACATAGGAGCAGTCATTACAAAGCAAAATAGATTCAATTGTGGACTTGGAATTCACAAATGGGATTCTATAGAACAAGTATACAATCAAGCTTGTTTTGGAGAATTAAGATATCCATTTGTAGTACAACCATTTGTTGCAGGTATAAAAGATGTACGTGTTATTATATTAGGAGATTACATAGAGGCATATTGGAGACATAATCCAAATACATTTAGGAACAATCTATTTTTTGGTGGAAATTGTGGAGTATATAAATTAAGTGAAGCACAACTAAGGCTCTGTGAAAAGGTCATGAGGCGAGGGAAATTCCCCTATGCCCATATAGATTTAATGGTTAAGGAAGATGGCACTACATATTTATCTGAAATCAATCTAAGGGGTGGATTAAAAGGAGCAAAGATATCAAGCTCAGAATACGAGTTACGTATCAAGGCTATTTATCTTTATTTCCAATATAATCTAAAAAAGAAAGATAGTTTTATATTTACTTTTTATAAAGAAAATATGAAAACTCAATTATTACCTAATTTTGAAAGCTTGATGAATAAAAACTAAAACTATAGAAAATTAAATAGTATATAAGGAGCATATTCTAAGGAGCTTAAGCCTAAAAAAGCACGTCTTACGTTTTAGGTGGAAGTTTTCTTTGTGGATGCATAATTTCTGTCCCAGCTTCTTTTAAAAGTGCGACTACAGTTCCTTCTTTATCTCCAGGGACAACAAATTGATCTGGATGAAGTTCTAATAGCCATTTACCTACTAAAAATCCTCTTTTCCTTTCAACAGATTTGTGAGGGTTTTCTACTATTTCTTTATTTAGGATTTTTCCCGTCTTTTTATCGATTACTTCAATCAAAAACCAAGGGGCTTTGGCTATGTGGGGAGCTAATTCACCATTAGGTGAGGCTAGGGGGGTTATACGTTTTATAGTAGGTGAGGGGTGGAAGTGGGATCTAACTCTTGCCATACATACTCTAGGAAATCTCTGTTGTATCTCTGCTTCAAGGCTGTCTGAGATTTTATCTGCTAGTTCATGAGAAGGAGTATTCATTACAACATCAAGATCTACAATGAATCTACCTCCTGCAGTACGGCTTAATACCCTTTCTACTTTATCCACTCTAGGATGTGATTCAACAAGTCTAACTATCTCCCTTTCTGTATCTCTATCAATAGCAGCATCCATAAGGTCTTTAAGCGCATGCCATAAAAGCTCCCCACCAGATTTAAAGACAAATAAAGATACTATTAATGCAGCCCATCTATCTAGATTATATCCAAACTTTGCTCCAATAAGTCCTATTAAGACAACAGCAGTAGAAAGAGAATCTGTAAGATAGTCCTTACCATCTGCTTCTAGTGCTGGAGAACTAAGTCTTTTTCCCTCTCTTACCTGAAAGAGTCCAAAACCCAAAGCAATTATAAATGTTAAAATTGTAACAGGAAGGGCAATTCCAACTTTAGGCATAACACTTGGCCCAGATATGGCATGTTTTCCTATCTCATAAGCAGCGGTTAAAATTGCTATAGAGCTTACTAATGTTGCAATAGTTTCTGCTTTATAAAGGCCATAGGGAAATGATGGATGATTCTGGCGTGCAACCCAAATTCCTATAAATGCAGCTCCAGAACCTAATACATCACAAGCAGAGTGTATAGCATCACTTAACAAGGCATTGCTGTGAGATATAAAGCCTGCTACAGCTTTTATAATTGCAAGAAAGAGATTTATAACTATCGAAAGAGCTGCTCTTTTTTGAGAGGTAGAAGACTGAGCATTGGTTTGAGATTGCATGATTAAGTCTCTTTAAAATTATTTTTTTCTAACTATATCCAAGTATAAAAGTAAAAAGGCTTAATGTAAAAGAGTTTTTATAACAATTAGCATCATTTTTTTAAGCACCTCCTTCTTCGAGTTCTATATGAGGAAGATATTCTTCCTCAGTATATGGGAAATCTGCTAGATGTTTTGCAAGGGCAGTATGTAAAAATGTATCTACCCACCAAAATATATTTCTTCTTCTTACTACTTCTCTTAGTCTTCTCATTCTACGTTTTCTTTCTTTTATATCCATAGTAAAGGCTTTATAGATTGCATTTGCTACACCCTCTATATCGTAAGGATTTACAAGTATTGCTCCTGTTTGAAGTTGAGCTGCAGCTCCTGCAAACTCACTTAGTATTAAAACACCATTTCCCTCTAGATTACATGCACAATATTCCTTTGCTACTAGATTCATCCCATCTTTAAGAGGGGTAACAAGCCCAATCTCTGCAAGTCTATAGTATGCAAGCAATTCCTGTCTATCTAGGCTTCTATATAGATAGTGAATAGGTACCCAGTTAGACTTAGTAAATTTACCATTTATTTCACCAACAAGTCTATCTATTTCAGCTTTTAGGCTTTGGTATTCTGGAACCCCTTCTCTACTTGGTACAACTACTTGTACTAGAGTGATCTTACCATGTAATTCAGGATATCTTTCAAGTGCAAGTTTAAAAGCCTTAAACTTCTCAGGTAGTCCTTTTGTGTAATCTAGTCTATCTACTCCTAATACTACTTGCCTTTCAGGTAGTGCTTCATGTAGGAACCATGCAGTATCTGCTACAGATTTTGATGCTGCCTGTTGAGAAAATGCCTCAAAGTCAATACTTATAGGAAATGCACCTATCCTAACCTCCTTTTCACCTACCTTTACCCTTACAACTGCACCTCTTCCATATGAACGAATGCCAGGACATAGTTGATGAATACAATTAAGGAAGTTTCTTCTGTCTCTCATTGTCTGAAAACCTACTAGATCAAACTCTAGTAGATTTCTCAGTATTTGTTCTCTCCAAGGCAGTTTTAAAAATATATCCAAGCTTGGGAATGGAATATGTAAAAAAAATCCCGTTTTTCTATTAACATTTAGTTCTTTAAGAGCACTTGCAAAACACATAAGATGATAATCATGTACCCAAATAAAGTCTTTCGAAGTAGAAAATCTTGCTGCAATTTGAGCAAATTTTTTATTTACATTTAGATATTCATACCAATATTTTGGCTTAAAATTACATAGACTTTGTAAGTCATGAAAAAGAGGCCAAATAATCTCGTTTGAAAATCCATAGTAAAAATTTTTGACTTCCTCTTTTGTAAGAGGCACTGGATGTAATTGATAGCCAACTTCCTTTGAAGCAGGGATTATTTGTCCTGATAAATCTGCATCTTCTGTAGCACCAGACCAACCTATCCACAGCCCACCTCTGTTTCTAAGTACAGGGGCTAAAGCAGTAACTAACCCACCTGCACCAGGTTTTATCTTCCAACCATCTTCTTCCTTTACTAGCGCAATAGGTAACCGATTTGATACTGCAACAAGCCTTGTACCATCACTTACCATTTATCCCTCCTCTCTCTTATTTCAAGATACTTATGAACTTATCTAACATCCACAAAAGTTCATCTGGGGGTACTATCCAAAGATCTGCATTAGTTTCTCTAAACTCCTTACGTACAAGAACACAAAGTCCTTTACCTTTAAGGGCTAAGAAGGCGTCTTCATCTGTTAGATCATCTCCTAAATAGCTGCTTATGTAGCCTTTATACTTGTCAGTGAGCTCATGTACTGCAAAGGCTTTATTTGAACCTGGTACACGAACTTCTATCCCACCATCAAAGTCTTTTATAAGGAGATCAGAGTCTTTAGATAGCTCTTTCCAAGCCTCTTTTACTTGGGTTTCAAGTTGTTTGGCCTCTGTAGTTTTTAGACCCCTTGTATGAAAGGCAACACAGCCCGTCTTTATCTCTAACCGATCTTTAAGTCCATGTTCTATACACCAATTTATATCCTTTTTTAGAGATTTTTCTTGATGAGGAGTTATTGGTTTGATGTATTTTTCTACTCCAGTTGAAGATAATCTTTTAAGTCCGTGACATCCCCAGATCTCTGGGTAAGGTTCAATATTGAGGAGTCTTTTTAATTCATTAGTTTCTCTACCTGTTATGATAACAAGTTTACAATAAGGTATTTGTTGTAATTTCTTTAGACGTTCTCTCACACCAGGATAAGGATATGCCTTATCCCTTTCTTCCACAAATGGTGAAAGAGTCCCATCATAGTCAAACATTAAAAGAGCTTTTTTATCTTTACTAAGATCTTGCCAAAATTTTTCTAAGTCTAGATTATTATTTAATAATTTCAAAGTCCAACCTCTATCCTCTCTTCTAAGCCATGTAAGATACTAATCATAAGACATAGATATTCTCTAAGATGCCTTGTTATTAAAAAGTTTTCGTGTACTAGTCTTCTGGCTTGTCGTCCCATTCTTCTCAATTCATCTCGTCTATGAAGTAGATATCTTATTCTAAGAGCAGCTCCTTCAGGAGTTCTTACTAAAAAACCAGTAAAGTGATTTATTACTTGAAGCCTTATACCTCCAGTATCTCCTCCTATGACAGGTTTTGTCTTCCACATGGCTTCAGTAACAGTAAGTCCAAAGCCTTCCTTTATGGATTTTTGTAATACTATATCTGCTGCACGTTGAAGGGCATTTATTGTTCTATGAGAATCAGGTGGTAAAAGTAACACATGTATATTGGGATCATCTGCTGCTGCTCTTTTTACCTCTGCGAGTACTATTTCCCCTTCAGGATCATCTGTAGCACCACCACCAGCTAGAACAAGCTGTAAAGGGGTCATTTTATTAGCAATCCTATATGCATCTATTACTCCCAATGGATCTTTAAACCTATCAAAACGTGAAACTTGAAGTATAAGAGGAAGTGAAGGGTCAAGTCCAAACCTGTCGTATACACTGTTTATCTCCTCTTCTGGAAGTTCTATATTTTTTTCACTTAATGGATCAATACTAGGTGCTATTAGATATTGAGGATGAGGAAGTGGTTGAGCAAATTCTGCTAGAGAAAATATGCTTGCATCATAAGGTTGAACCCATTTTTTTATATATCTCCAAACAGGCCTATATGGTTTACTAACGTCAATATGACATCTCCATACCCATTTGCCTTTTCTATTAGGACAAAAGTGTAGTAGGGCTGCAGGTTGTGGATCATGTATAAAGACAAAATCTGCATCTTCTAATATTGGACGCAATTCCTCTGCGTTATTTGCTACAGTCATTTCATAATTGGCAAGCATGGAGTCAGAGATTCCAACATGAAATCCTTGTAGAGCGTTATGGAAACTCTTTGTACATACAAAGAATTCTTGATTGCCTTTTATAACCTCCCATCTAGCATCAAGCCCTAGTAGTTGCATAAGTGGGACAAGTTTTCTAAGTATTTCTGCAACCCCTCCCCCTTCTCTTGTTGAATTTACATGGACTACCTTTACTCCTTGTAGTAACTTTGCAAGTTGTTTTAGATGTTCAACAACATCTCTTCCTGCAACTTTGGCATATAACTCTAATAGATCATTTTTATTGTTTCCTTTTGTATTTTCATTATTGTTTTCTTTGTTATTCATATCTATGATTCCTCCATAGCTTACATATTATATCTAGTTGTTAAATTTATATTAAAAATAGGTAGATAGAATATCTGTTAATATATGTCTTAGATCTTTTAGAGAAGAAAAGTAAGGGTCAATAGCAAGGATAGATCTTCTTAAGTCTTCATATTCTTCTCCAAATGCTGCAAGCCATGCACTAAAATCATCACATCTTTCAGGTGTCCTTCTCCTTGCATCAATAAAGTGGTAAAAGATGCTACCTTGAGAGAGATCTGGAACAAGAGATGGCAGTTCTTTAGGATCTTCTATTCTCCTTCCAGTATCAAAAACTACTATTTGGGATCGTAAGAAGTGAAACAGTTGATCTGTTTTTGCCCATGGAATGTATTCACTTTGATCAAGACGCTCTTCAACTACTTCAACTAATTCCATTCTAAGGTCTTCTATATCATCGTACTCTGTTGGATCAATAACACTTAGTTGTTCTGCAAGTGCCTTTTCATGTAGTCCATGATAGACCCATGCGGCAAAATCATTGTTGTATTCTGGCTCATCAAATTGGCTTTGTAAAAAACGACCCCAAAAGTGATGATATATACTTGAAGTAGGTACTTCTTGAAGTCCTTCTAAAAATTCTCTTAAATTTTGTGCTTTTTTACCTGTTCCTAACACAACTAAAGCACAATCCCTAACCTGAAATGGCTCTATATTTACACTTTCAGGGGTATCAGACATATATTCCTCCTTTCTCAGTTATTTAAATATGATAACATGTTTTTGGCTTTTTATAAAAAAGTTAAACATAATCAAAGAAATTTCATTAACTTTTACACTTGGTAGTTTGTGTTTTAGTGATTTTTTATCTTAAAGATCGAAAAAATACAAAAAAACAAAAATGCAAAGAGATAGGTATAGTTTTTAATACTTGCCAGTTATTCAATAATATTTTACAACGAAGTTAATTTGTTATTTTTACAAAAGATTTTCTGATTGGAGGTGTGATGAAAACTTCATTTTTTATTGTATTTGTTTTGATTTTTTTTGTGTTTAATGTTTCTTTTATTTGTTATGCCGCCCCATTTATAAGTGTAGATGGATATGTATGGATTGATAATCCAAATTTTTATATATCTGATTGTAGAGTATTTATAACAGATATGGAAAATAGAGCACTTTTTGCTGTTGCTCCTTCTAAGTTGGGACAACTAGAAGCAGTATTAACTGATAAGATGAACCTTCAAAAAAGACTGCCTAAATTATATAGCCACTGGTCTAAGATATTTTTAAGTGTACAGGTGTTAAATAGAAAAAATCATAGGCCACAACGATATGAGGTTAATTACAATATTAATTTATTTAGTTTTAATAGTGGCAAAACTAAACAATTTATTGGAAAGATTTCTTCAATCAATAAAAAGATTAATATAAATGATTTTCATACATGGCACTTTATTGGTTATTATCATTGGTAGAGGGGGTAAAAAAGTTTGCATATAAAAATATTTCCACGCTCTCAGGTCTTGAACTTTTGGGTTTAAATACCCTTAAAGTTTTAAATTGGCTTTGACATATTCTTCTAAAGTTTGGAAGATCTGAGCCCTCAAAGACCTTACAAAAAAAACTGCCTCCATATTTAAGGGTGTCTTTACATAAAAGAAGGGCTGCCTCTGCAAGGGCAATGGATCTTAAATGATCTACATCTTTTCTTCCTGTAGTATTAGGTGCCATATCTGAAAGTACTACATCAAATTTTTTATTATTGCCTAGTTTTTCTAGTAGTTCTTTGGGTGAGACCTTAAACACATCTGCTTTTATTGTTATAACGTTTTGTGCAGGAGGATTTATTCCTTTGATATCAAGAGCTACTACTTTGCCCTTTTTACCTATTATTTGTGCTGCAAACTTACTCCAAGCACCAGGGGCTGCTCCTAGGTCTAGTATGTTAGCTCCTTTTTTTAAAAATTTAAATTTTTCATGGGCTTCTTTAAGCTTATATACACTTCTTGCTGGATAGCCCTCTTGTTTTGCCTTTTTAAAATAGTAGTCTTTTATCTTTTTCATTTGCCTTTTAAATAGGAATCAAAAAATTCTGTTATTTCATCTAACAATACAGGATAATCCATTACATTTTCATGAGTAGTATCAGGAAGAGTTATGAGTTTTACTTCTCCTGCCCACGCCTTTGCAAGTTTTTCTGAACTTTGTCTTGGTACAGATTCATCATATTCAGCTAACATAAATAGACAGGGTGCTTCTACCTTAGGAGCAAACTCTATAGCATTAAATCTATGTTTTATCAACCACGATACAGGTAAAAATGGATACATCTTTTGAGCAAGCTCTTCTAAGCTATGAAATGGAGTAATAAGACATATTGCATTAGTTTTTCTCTTACTTGCTAGATATGTAGTAACACATGTACCAATGCTTCTGCCTATTATAAAGACCTCTTCAGGACTTTTTTCGTATTTTTTAGTAAAATAGTCGTATATTGATAGCGCTTCTGTATAAAAAGAGGCTTCAGAAGGAATTCCGCCGCTTAATCCATATCCAGGGTAATTGGGCAATATTATATGAAAATCTTCCATTTGATCAAAAAGATCGAGATAAAAAGATGCTTCATCACAATTTCCACCAAAGTAGATTACTAGAGGAAGGTCTTTGTCTTTGTGTAATTCAAACCCCTGAAGTGTTATTCCTGTTGGGGATTCAAAAAAGAAGTTAGAGTCAGGATATTTAATCTCTATTTCTGCAAGCCTTTGTTTACTAAGAGGTTGAACATCAAATATCATGGAGTCCTGTTTAAAATAGAGATATGTACCATAGCCGATAAGTCCACCACCAATACCAGCCCCAATCATTGCTAATGCTTTAAGGATCTTTTTACCAGACATGAGCTTACCTCTTTTTAAAAATTTTCTAGATTTTTTATTTGAAGTTTTTATAATATATTTTCTTACTTTACAATTTCGGAGGAAATTATGAAAGAATATAAATTCCTTGAGCCTAAAAGTAGTGTTCTATTTGTTATCGATCTACAAGATCGCTTATTAAACGCTATGGAAAAACCTGAAAGGGTAATAAAAAATACAACTCTCATGATACAAGCAGCTAAAATATTGAATATCCCTATCGTTACTACTACACAATATAAAAAGGGGTTAGGAGATATAACTAATTCTATTAAAGAATTAATAATAGATTATCCTTGTATTGATAAGATAGAATTTAACGCTTTTTTGAATCCTAAGGTTCAAGAGTTTTTTGATAATCTTCCCTCTAGTATAGATACTGTACTGATTACAGGTGTTGAGGCACATATTTGTGTTTATCAAACAGCCCTTGCAGCTAAATTAAAGGGATTTAATCCATGGGTTATCTCGGATGCTATTTCAAGTAGAGCAAAGAGAAATGTAAAGTCTACACTCTTTAGGTTTTCATCATTAGGTATTGATTTTGGACCTGCAGAAATGGCAGTATATGAACTTTTAAAAATGGCGGGTACTTCTGAATTTAAACAGATCATAGCTTATGTGAAGTAGTCTCTACTGGATAAGCTTAATTTTTAGTTAAGTTTATATAAATGGGTAGCTACGCCACAATTAATATAGATAATTATGCTATCAAAAGGAGTTTTTCTTGCGCAGTTGATACTTATGACTGCTCAAGTGATCTTCAGGACTATATTGTAGATTTACTATTTAAGAAGATATCCTGCTTAGATATAAGCTTTGGACCTATTCTAGAGTTTGGTTGTGGCACAGGACTTCTTACTAAAAGGCTTTTAGAATTTTTCCCTGACATTTATATCTTTTCTTTTGACCTATCATTTAATATGTGCAAAAGGGCAAAAGTAAAGATCAAACCTAAAGCTAATATTGACTTTTTAGTAGCTGATGTGCAGTATCCTAGCTTTAGGCCATCTAGTTTTTCCGCAATATTTTCTAGTAGTTCTTTTCAGTGGGTAAATTCTCCAAAAGAAACTTTGAGCAATCTAAAGAACTTGCTATTAAAAGACGGTGTATTGATTATATCAACATTTGGACCTAAAACCTTGAGAGAACTTTCTCACTCTCTTTCTCTCTATTTTAATAAAAAAGTATCAATTGTTGCTTCTAAATTTTTAGATAAAGAAGAATTAGCGTGCTGTCTTACTAGTTGTTTTAAGGAGTTTTATATTGAAGAGGTTATGATTATTAAGAGGTATATAAGCCTATTTGAGCTTTTAAAGATTTTAAAAAATACTGGCGCAAATATTAAAACACCACAGTTGTCTTCCTTTGTATTTACAAAAAAAAGCATTCAATTGATTGATGAAATATATAAAAAAGAGTTTGGTGAAATCAGGGCTAGTTATCAGGTATTTTTATGTGAGGCCAAAAGATGATATTTTTTATATCTGGAACAGATACAGATATAGGTAAGACCTTTGTATGTGCTGCTATTTCCCTTTACCTTAAAGAGCAAGGTATTCACTTTGGAATACAGAAGTGGGTAAGTACAGGGGATGCTAAAAGGTGTCCTGATCTTGATTTTATAAGGGGTATTTTAGGGAAAGATGCTCCAAGTGAAAAGGATTTTGTCCCCTATACAATAAGGTGTCCATATAAATTTTCTCTTCCAGCATCTCCTCATCTAGCAGCCAAGCTAGATAATAAAGAGGTTGATCCAGAGGTTATAAGAGTAGCTACAAAGCAATATCTCACCTTCTGTGATGTACTTCTTATTGAAGGAGCAGGTGGGTTAATGGTGCCTTTGACTGAAAAGCTTTTAACTATAGATCTAATAAAAGAGATGAGTATCCCTGTAATACTAGTTGCAAGGGCAAGTCTTGGCACTATAAATCATAGCTTATTGAGTATTGAAGCGTGTAAGAGTAGAGGGATTGATATTGTAGGGCTTATACTTAATAATGCAGCTAATCTAGATGATGTAATTATTAAAGATAACAAAAAGATTATTTCTCACCTATCAAATATAGATGTTTTTGGGCCTGTACCCAATGTTAAACATCCAAAAGAAACCTTTCCTTTTTTAACTGATCTTTTTAAAAAGATACGCTCTATGATAGATTAGAGGATATATTATAAAGATAGATGTGCTAAAGAGGTCAGAGATTACAAAAGTTATTTCTTTGTAATCTCTGACCCTTTAAAATTAGGAGGAAGGGCTATTAGGCAGGATTTATTATTTTTTCATAGGGCCAGGCAACTATTCCTCCGTCTAAGAATGCTACCTTTTCTCTATCAAATCCTGCCCCTAGAAGTATTCTGGCAGCTTCATAGCCTCTAAGAGATATCTTACATAGGCACACTATCTCTTTTTCTTTTGGAAGCTCATTTAATTTTTCTCTAAGTTTCCCAAGGGGTATATATAATACATTTTCATAAGGCAGCTTCATCTGTTCTACTTCTTGGGGTGTTCTAACATCTAAAAGAATAATATCTTCTTTGTTATCAATCTTTTCTTTTAACTCTTTAGGAGTATATGTTTTACAAAGCCTATCTAGTTTATTTTGAATAACATTTGCTGCAACAATGATATTGTCTATAGCAGGAGTAAATGGAGGAGCATAAGCCATATCCACATCTGCGATATCATCTATTGTACCTTTCATTGTGATAATAGAAGCGACTGTATTTATTCGAGATAGTACCTCGCCTGGTCCTATAAGTTGAGCACCTAACACCCTTCTACTGTATTTTTCTGCAATGAGTTTTGTAATAATTGGTTTACTATCTTTCATATAGTGAGGTTTATCAGTAGCAGGAGTAATAGCACTCATGACTTCTAATCCTAAAAGTTCGGCTTCTCTTTGTGTAATACCTGTTCTGGCAATATTTAATCCAAGAACATTGCAAACTGCTGTACCACATATACCAGTAAATCTAGACATACGTCCTGCAAGATTATCTCCTATTACTCTTCCATGTTTATTTGCAGTGGAGCCCATAGGAGCATACATAGCCTTATTGGTTACTATATTATAGGTTTCTACACAGTCACCACCTGCGTATATATCTGGATCAGAAGTTCTCATGTATGCATCTACTTTTATCCCTCTAGCTCCTAATTCAAGCCCTGCATCTTTGGCTAGTTCAACATTTGGTATAAATCCTATTGCAAGAAGTACTAGATCTGCCTCTATTTTGGTCTTTTCAGTTTTTACAGCGCAGACCCTATCATCTTGTTTTTCAAATCCTTCAACACCGTCACCTAGGTGTAAATTTATACCTTTAGCTTCAAGGTGGTTTTTTAGATGTATGGCAATCTCTTCATCTAATAGTGCAGGAAGTGGCCAATTTAGTTTTTCTACTATATGGATTTCAAATCCATATTTAAGGAGGCTTGCTACACACTCAAGACCTATAAGGCCTGCTCCTACAATAACAGCCTTTTTAGTTTTTGAGGATTCAATAGCCTTTTTTAACTGTTCTCCATCATGTAGGGTTTTAAGGCAATAGATCCCTTTTGCCTCAATGCCTGGTATTGGAGGTTTAACAGGTCTGCTGCCTGTTGCAATGACAAGTTTGTCATATTTAATCTCTGATTCTTCCTGGGTGTCTAGGTTTTTTATTTTGACTATTTTATTCTTTCTATCTATAGCTGTTGCCTCTGTTTTGGTTATAACATCAACACCTTTTACTGCCTTAAAAAACTGAGGAGTTCTAGGGATTCCTACTGGTGTTGTAGTAAGTTCTTTTATATCTTTTATTTCACCTTCTAGATAAAATGGGAGTCCACATGCACCATAAGAGACTTCGCTGTCTTTTTCAATGATTGTTATCTCAAGACTTGGATCAAGTCTTTTTGCTCTTGCTGCTGCTTTAGGTCCACAAGCAACACCACCAATTATTACAACTTTTTTACCCATGATATCCTCCTACCTCAATGAAAAGATTACCCCCTCAGTTAATGGGATGAAACTTTATAACCTAGTTTATATTTTTAATTAAAATAACATCTAATTAGTGTCGTTTCTTTTATTGAATTTAGTTTGCAATTCAATTGCAACATATTTATATAAAAATTTCAAGAGAATAATCTAAATATTTTTACAAAAGAAATTAAGATAGTAAGTGGATTTATCAAGATTTATTTTATGATTTTTATGGTTTTGAGTTGACAGGTAAGCTATAATGTCATATTTTCCAGTAAGTGTTATAGAGACTTGTTTGCAATAAGCATCTATAACGAGTTAAAAAATTTAGGAGGCTTTTTTATGAAGATTGCAGTTAGTTCGACCGGAAAAGACTTAAACTCACCAGTAGACCCGCGCTTTGGCAGGGCACAGTATTTTGTAATTGTGGATTCTGATACAATGCAAGTAGTAGATGTAATAGACAATACATCTGCCCAAGCAGCGGCTCATGGTGCAGGTATAAATGCAGCTACTATGGTAGCACAATCTGGAGCAGAGGTTGTACTTACAGGTAGAGTTGGTCCAAAGGCTTTTGTAGTATTATCCTCTGCAGGTATAGGAGTGGTTTCTGATATGGCTGGTACAGTTAAAGATGCAGTAGAATTGTTTTTAAGTGGTAAGGTTCAAGTAGATGGTGGTCCAAGTGGAGTACCTCATCAAGGTCAAGGTGGTATGGGCCGTGGTGGTGGAGGAGGCTTTGGCGGCGGTGGATTTGGACCAGGCCGTGGTGGTTTTGGTGGTATGGGTGGCTTTGGCCCTGGCATGGGCGGTGGTCGTGGTTGTGGCGGAGGCCGTGGACTTGGTGGTGGTAGAGGCCGTGGCCAAGGTGGTGGAGGAGGCTTTGGCGGCGGTGGAGGACGTCGAGGTTTTTAGGTCTATTCCTTTAAATCCTTAGCCAGATAATTACTACCATTTTTATAGTATAAGATTGGAGAGCGACCATGAAACTTGCTGTTGCAAGCGGTAAAGGTGGTACAGGTAAAACTACGGTTGCAGTAAGTTTGGCACTTTGTGCTAAGGGAAATGTCCAGTATATGGACTGTGATGTTGAAGAGCCTAATGGGCATCTCTTTTTAAAACCAGAGATTACTCAGAAGGTTACATGTAAAGTTACAGTTCCTGTTATAAATGAAGAAAAGTGCACTTACTGTGGAAAGTGTAGAGATATATGTCGTTTTAATGCAATCACTGTATTTGGTAAGACAATTATGGCCTTTCCTGAACTTTGTCATGCTTGTAGAGGATGTTTTTTAGTATGCGAGGAAAAGGCTATTGATGAAGGTGAAAGAGAGGTAGGAGTAGTTGAAAAAGGAAAGGCTGGGTCTATAAACTTTTGCCATGGCAAATTGAGAATTGGAGAGGCAATGTCGCCTCCTTTAATAAAGGCTGTAAAAAAACACATAATAGATGATGCGCTTGTAATACTTGATGCACCTCCAGGGACAACATGTCCTGTAATTGCAACTGTTAAGGATGCTGACTATGTACTCCTTGTTACAGAACCAACTCCCTTTGGGTTAAATGACTTAAAGCTTGCTGTGGGAGTCTTAAGAAAACTAGAGATCCCCTTTTCTGTAATAATAAATCGTCATGGTATTGGTGATGATAGGGTTGAGAGTTGGTGTTCTCAAGAAGGGATAGAGATAAAGATGAAAATTCCCTTTGACAGAAAGATTGCAGAAGGCTATGCCAAGGCTCAACCTTTGGTTGAGACAAGGACTGATCTAAGAGCTAGTTTTGAACAATTATTAGAGGAGATACGACAGTGAAAGAGATAGTGGTTCTTAGCGGCAAGGGTGGTACAGGAAAGACCACTCTTATGGGCTCTTTAGCTGTTATTGTGCCAGATAAGATAATCGCAGATTGTGATGTAGATGCTGCTGATCTTCATCTTCTCCTTGATCCTGAGATAAAGGAGAGGCATGATTTTATTTCTGGAGTAGAGGCAGAGGTTATATCAGATAAATGCACTGGTTGTGGTACATGTGTAGAGCTATGTAAATGGGAGGCAATAAGCCTTGATGAAACAGCGTATGTAGAGCCTCTTGATTGTGAAGGTTGTGGGGTATGTGCACATTTTTGTCCAGAAGAGGCTATTATTTTAAAAGATAAGCATTGTGGTTATTGGTTTAAGTCTGAGACCCCCTATGGTCCTTTTGTTCATGCTCAGCTTGGAATAGGTGAGGAGAATTCTGGTAAGCTTGTTTCACTTGTAAAGAATAAGGCAAAGGAGTGGGGAGAAGAATTAGGCAAAAAATGGGTCATAGTAGATGGTGCACCAGGGATTGGTTGCCCTGTAATAGCCTCCCTTTCTGGGGCACATGCAGTGCTCCTAATTACAGAACCTACCCCCTCTGGGCTTCACGATATGAGCAGAGTGCTTGAATTAACAGCCCATTTTAAGATACCTACCTTTGTATGTATAAACAAATGGGATCTTCACCCAGAAGGAGCAAATGCGATAGAAGAACATTGTAAAAAGAATAATGTTGCAGTTATTGGACATTTGCCTTATGATCCTTGTGTTGTTAAAGCTATGGTTCAGGGAAAACCTGTTGTTAGCGTATCTGATTCCCCTGTTTCTATAGCAATAAAAGAGATATGGAAAAAGTTGTCAGAGCTTCTGGCTTAAAAAGTTTTAAAATCTTTTAGGGAGGGAAGAAAGTGAAAAAAGAGGGTCAATCATGTAAAACTGGTGCAGGATCAAATCCTGTATTAGATGAACAAGAACAAAAAATTAAAGAGAAACTCTCTAAAATTGATCATAAGATCATGGTAATGAGTGGGAAAGGTGGGGTTGGTAAGAGTACAATAGCTGTAAACCTTGCTTTAGGGTTGTCTCTTGAAAATTTTTACGTAGGTCTTTTGGATGTAGACCTTCATGGACCCAATGTTCCAAAGATGTTAGGTATAGAAAGAGGAGAGCTTAGAAGAAGACCTGATGGGACAGTTGGTCCTGTATATTATTCTCCCAATCTTGAGTTTATGTCTATTGAGCCACTTTTACCTGATAGAGATTCTGCTGTTATATGGCGTGGTCCTTTAAAAACCTCTGCTATTAGACAATTTATATATGATATAGAATGGGGAAAACTCGATTATCTAGTTATTGATGCACCTCCGGGTACAGGTGATGAGCCAATGACTGTTGCTCAGACGATTGAAGGTGCCTATGCAATAGTGGTCACGACACCTCAGGAGGTGTCTCTTTTAGATGTCAGGAAGTCCATAAGTTTTTGTAAGCAAGTAAATATGCCAATACTTGGGCTTGTTGAGAATATGAGTGGTATGGTTTGTCCTCACTGTGGAAAGACAATAGATGTATTTAAAAGAGGTGGTGGGCAAAAGCTGGCAGAGGAGTTAGGTCTACCTTTCTTAGGACGTATCCCTGTTGATCCCCGTATTGTAACTGCAGGAGATGCAGGTAAGCCAGTTTTAGCAGCATATCCTACAAGTCAAACTGCAGAGGCATTTGAGAAGCTGGTAAGAAAGGTTATTGATATGACTCAGATGCTTAATGCACAGAAGAATGAATAAATAAATTAGGGATGAGCAAAGGTGTTTCAGGAGGTGAAATAATGCGTATAGCAATGCCCATATTAAATGGACAGCTTTCAGCCCACTTTGGACATGCTCCTAAGTTTGCAATAGTTGATGTTGAAAATGGACAAGTAGTAGGTAGTCAACTTGTTGACCCACCACCACATGAACCTGGTGTACTCCCAAGATGGTTAGGGAGTTTAGGGGTTACTCATGTCTTATGTGGTGGAATTGGTGCTAGGGCAGTGGAAATGTTAAATTCAGTAGGTATAACAGTAGTAGCAGGTGTAAGTGAACCAGATCCCACGAGAGCACTAGAGGCATTTTTAGCAGGTTCTATCCAAGCAGTTGAAGGTCCTACATGTACAGGGCATGAGCATGGACATGGAGGAGGTTGTAGGCACTAATTTATAGATAGGACTTAGGAGGATATATATGCCTATCTATGAATATAGATGTGAAGATTGTGGAAATATATTTGAGGCATTGGTCTTTTCAAATCAAGCAAGTCAAAAGTGTCCAAAGTGTAATTCTGAAAATCTCACTAAGTTGATGTCTGCTACATCTAGTTATACAGGTACAAGCTCTAAGTCTATACCTGGTTCTGGAGATACTGCGTGTTGTGGATATAGGCCAGGTGAGGCACCAGGCTGTCAAGGACCTGGCAGTTGCTGTGGTAAAAATCACTAAAAAGTTAAGAATTCTTAAAGTTCTAATACGTGAAATAAAAAAAGCCAATAGGTTCCCCTATTGGCTTTTTTATTTAAAAATACTCGTAATCACAATGCTTGCCCTTAAGTTTAAAGGGAAGTAAAAAAATATTTATTTAATCCTTCTTGAATATAAGTCTTTTGCCTTGTAAAGTGCAGCCATTAATAAAGTCTTTATGATTTTAAAGAGGAGAGCCCTAAAGATGTACACTCGCATATTGATTCTTAGATTTCCTCCAGAGATTACAGATCAACCCTTGGTGTATTATCTTTGTAAAGATTATGATCTTTGCTTTAATATCTTAAAGGCTACTATTTTACCTGGACAAGAAGGCATTATGGTTATTGAGCTATGCGGGCATAAAAAGAAGATGAGTCAAGGGTTAAAATATCTTCGTTCACGAGGTGTACAGATAAAAAGTCTTGCTCAGGAGATTCGTTGGAATAGAGAAAAGTGTATCCAATGTGGTGCATGTACAGGAGTGTGTCCAAAAGGGGCTCTTTATATTGAAAGACCTAGTATGGAAGTCCATTTTGATCCTAGTAAATGCTCAGGATGTGAGATTTGTGTTATGATATGTCCTGTAAGAGCAATTGAGATAAGACTAAATCGAGAATATTATACTGCCTTATAAACATCTTTTTATGTCTGTAGATCAAAAAAGCGTATTATTATGTCTAAGTGGAGGAGTAGATTCTTCTGTATGCGCTCTTATTTTAAAGGAACAAGGTTATAAGGTAGAGGCAATATACTTTGTCCTTACAGATATAGATTTATCAAAAGATAAACTAAATACCATAAAAAGAATCGCTAATACTTTAAATATATCTCTTACAGTTTTAGATATAAGGGAGCAGTTTCAAAAAAGGGTTATAAAATATTTTATAGATAGCTATAAATCTGGTCTTACTCCAAATCCATGTGTGATATGTAATCCTTATATAAAATTTAAATATTCTATATTAGAGGCACAAAAAAGAGGGATCCCCTTTGTTGCTACAGGACACTATGCTCGTATTAAAAGACAAAAAGATGAGGTTAAGCTTTTTAAAGCCACATATCCAGAAAAGGATCAAAGTTATTTTCTTGCTTTATTACCAAAGGACTATCTTAGTAAGATAATTTTACCTCTTGGAGAGTTTAGTAAAGAGGAAGTTGTAAACATAGCTAAAACAAAAGGCTTATCAAGCATTGTCTTTCCAGAGAGCCAAGAGGTTTGTTTTTTAAAAGGGGATTATAGGAATTTTTTATTAGAAAGGTGTCCCTTTTTACTAAAAAGAGGAGAAATAATCGACATAAATGGTAGGTACTTAGGAACGCATCTTGGACTTTTTAGATATACAATAGGACAAAGAAGAGGGCTTGGGATACCAGATAAGACCCCATATTATGTAGTAAGGCTTGATATAAGAAACAATAGACTTATTGTAGGTAAGTCTAAAGATCTATTTTCTAAAACATTTATTGTAGATAAGCTCAATTGGCTAGATAAGAGAACAGCATTTAATAACAAATTTTTAGATATTAAAATACGCTTTAGACATAAAGGTGCTAAAGCTACTATAAAAGAAATTGATGATCGTAAAATCTATGTAGAGTTTAAAGAACCTCAAAGGGCTATTACTCCAGGACAGTTTGCTGTATTTTATTTAGATGATCAAGTTCTTGGCGGAGGAAGAATATGCGAGTTGCCCTCTACACATTGGGCTGTAAGGTAAATCAGTTTGATACAGATATTATAGCCCAAGAATTTGTAAAAAGGGGGGCACAGATAGTCCCTTTTAACAGTGAGGCAGATATTTATGTGATAAATACCTGTGCTGTTACTTCAAAAGCAGCTTATCAATCAAGGCAGATGATTAGAAGGGCACTTAAACAAAACCCTTCTGCCAGGGTTGTTGCAACTGGCTGTTATGTACAAGCAGATGCATGTGCTATATTTGAAAAGATATCTACAAGGCTTTGTTTAATAGGAAACGATAGAAAATATGAACTTGTAGAGCTTTCTTTACAGACTCCTGAAGGGCTGGAATGTTATGTAGGAGATATATTTTCATGTAAAAAGTTGATAACTCCTCTATTAGAACGTCCTATTAAACGGACAAGGGCATTTTTGCGTATTCAAGATGGTTGTAATGCCTTTTGTTCGTATTGTATTGTTCCTTATACAAGAGGTCCAAGTAGATCTCTTCCTATAGATCTCGTTGTAAAACAAATAGAAATCCTTATTGCAAATGAGATAAAAGAGATTGTATTTACAGGCATACATCTTGGTGCCTATGGCCTTGATTTGACTCCGAGAGTAACACTTTTAGATCTTTTGAAAAGACTAATTAAAGATTTTTCCTATAGAGATGTTAGGATTAGACTTAGCTCTATTGAACCTAGTGAGATAAGTGATGAGTTAATCCATATTATTAAAGAAGAGAGGTTGTTTTGTCCTCATTTCCATATTCCATTACAAAGTGGTTCTCAAAAGATTCTTTCAATGATGAAAAGGCCTTATTCGGCCCAACAATATGAAGATTTAGTCCTAAAGATTAGACAAAGCATACCCAGTGCAGCAATTGGTTCTGATGTACTTGTTGGGTTTCCTGGAGAGAGTGATGAAGATTTTCTTAAGACCTACGATCTACTTTTGAGACTTCCTGTAACTTATATACATGCCTTTCCTTTTTCACCGCGGCCTGGTACTCCAGCCCAAGGATTTTCTAAAAAGATACCACGTAAGGAGAAATCTAGAAGAGTTAAGGTATTAAGACGGCTTTCTATTCAGAAAAAAGAAGAATTTTATAAATGTTTTTTAGGACAGAGATTAAACTGCCTTATTGAATCTCGTATTAAAGATAAAAAGTATCTAAGAGCAACAAGTGAGAATTATATCCCCGTACTTATAAAAAAGGATGCCAAGGTTAAAAAGTTTGTAAATAAAATTGTTCCCTTAATGCTAACAAGTGTTGAAAAAGATAGTGTTTTTGGAGAGCTAATTTGTGAGTAATTCTAAAGAGGATAGAAAGAAAAAGAAGATAATTTCACTTCTTTTAAGAATAAGTCTTAGTATAGCGCTTTTGATATGGCTATTTAGTAGGGTTGAGGTTCATGGTATTTTAAGTGCTATAAAGAGACTTAACCCAAAGGTATGGCTTATTGCTTTTCTTATGTATATCTTGACTCAGATTATAAGTAGTGTAAGATGGTGGGTTCTTGCTAAAGCTCTTGAGTTTTCAGGCAATTTTTTTATGTATCTTGGGTATTACTTTGTAGGTATGTTTTTTAATCTATTTTTGCCAACTGCTGTAGGTGGAGATGTTTTAAAGATAATATTTTTGTCAAAAGGGCAGGGTAGACGACTTGCTGCTACATATTCTGTTTTGGCTGATAGACTATTTGGACTTGCTGCAATGCTCATTATTGGGGCTTGTGCAGTGCTTTATAAGCCCTTTATGCTTCCAGAGCATTTTAACAATCTATTAAAACTTAGTGGATTATTAACTATAGTAGTGTTGATATTTTTCCCGTTAATTATACGTCTTATAGAAAGATTATATCCTGAGATTGGAGAAAAGTTGTCTACATTAATAATATTTTGGAAAAGGCCATGGGCGGGGTCTTTAGCACTTTTTTTATCATTAATTCTTCAAGGACTAGGTATGGCAGCAGTAGCTCTTTTAGGAAGTTCAATGGGGATACATGTTCCTTGGCAATACTATTTTGCAACCTACCCATTAGTTGCAATACTTACTCTTTTACCTATTAGTTTTAATGGTATAGGTGTAAGAGAAGGAGGCTTTGTATATTTTTTAGGGTTAAAGTCTGTCCCTACAGAAATCTCTTTAACTTTAAGTCTTCTCTTTTTCTCTATTCAGGTTGCATCAAGTTTAATAGGTGGAATTGCCTATGCATTTGGAGTACACAATATTTCTCTTAATCTAAAAGAGGAGTTATGATACACACATCTCAAAGAGACGATGTTGTAAACTATTCTTTAATATTTTGGCTTTTGTTGATTTCGCTCCTTATTTGGAGGCTTCTTTTTATTAAGATAAGTGGTTTTGATTTGTCTCCAGACGAGGCATATTATTGGGATTGGTCAAGGCATCTTTCTTGGGGTTATTATAGTAAACCACCACTTGTTGCATGGATTATAGCCCTTAGTTGTAAAATTTTTGGCACCTCTACATTTACTGTAAGACTTCCTGCTGCAGTTTTATCTGTGGGATCTTTAGTATGGCTTTTTTTACTTACAAAGGAGATGTTTGGAGAAAGAGCAGGATTATTTGCAGTATTATTTTCTATTTTAACACCAGGAAGTTGTGTGCTTGGATTTATAATGACTATAGATCCACCTCTTATGTTTTTTTGGTCTTTAGCCCTTTATCTTTTGTGGAAGGCCACAGAGCAAAATAGCCTTTTTTATTGGATACTAACAGGTATAGCAGCAGCTTTTGGACTTCTTGCCAAACAGACCATGATAGCCTTTTTACCAATTATCTTTTTATATCTCTATCTTCACAGACGAGAACAAATAAAATCTATAGGACCATTTTTGATTTTAACTATAGTATTTTTGGCGATTTTACCAACACTTATTTGGAATGCAAATCATCAATGGATAACATTTAAACACACTGCCCATCACTTTGAAGAAGGCGGACCAAAGTTTCATCTAGAGTTAAAAACATTATTTGAGTTTATAGGTACACAACTGATAGTATTTTCACCAATTACGTGGATATTAATGATCTTTTTATTCTTTAAGACTATAAAAGACATTAAAGTTAACAAAAAGATTGCATACCTTTTATGTTTTAGTCTACTTCCTCTTATTCCAGTTGTGCTTTTATCTTTGAAACAAAGGGTAAATGCCAATTGGCCTGCACCATTTTATATAGCTGGTTTTGTCCTAATTGGAGCCTATATGTGTAATAGCCTTTGTAGGGATGAATCAGCTAAAGTAGTAGATAAAAAATTTATTATAACATCCGCTTTTTTAGTTGCTTTAGTGTTCACACTTCTTACATACTCCATCCCATGGAGTATAAATATCTTAGGGATAAAAGGTACAAGACTAGATCCTACAATAAGGATAAGAGGCTGGAGTGAGTTAGGTAAAGAAGCCTATCAGGTTTTAAGGCCCCTTTCGAAGGAATATCCTGGTATCTTTGTTATGGCTTATAGAAGGCAGACTACTAGTGAATTAGCATTTTATCTACCCTCAAGACCTCAAGTATACTGTTACCCTGGTTCAAGGGTTACAAGCCAATATGATATATGGAAAGGGCCAAAGAGGGGAAGAGATGCCCTCGTTTTTATAGAGTCAGATGAACGTGTACCTAGAGGACTTTATAGATTATTTAAAAAGGTAGAGGGGCTATGTCCCATAAAAATCTCTCTAGGAGCTAAAAATACTCGGAGTTTTAGGCTCTTTTTAGGGAAACGGCTAATTTTTTGGCCTAAACTCCTCTAACCATCTATTTTGCTGCTTTTCCTTTACTTGCTTGATTTTAATTACTTTGTTATGCTCCAAGTTATACAAAATAATTGAGAGAAGCGGATAAAATCAAGGGCCTCAACTGTGCAGTTAGATTTTGCACTTTGAGGCCTAATTATTGTTAGGTAAAAAGAGAAACTATGACACAAGATCAATCTCCTAAAAGAAGATATTGGTTTGATATTCAGTTTCAGTCTATGATCTGGACGTTACAACAGATTATGTATGGAGCAGTAGCTTTCTCTATAATTATTGCTACAGGAGTAGTAATCATAGATGCATTAACTGCCTTTTTAAATATACTACATGCCCATGAATCTATTGGACATACAGTTTTAACTGTTGTAGATAGACTGCTTTTGGCTTTAATGTTACTTGAAATATTACATACTGTAGAGATAACATTTGATGAGGGTTTCCACCTTGCATGTGTAGAGCCTTTTTTATTTGTAGGGATTATTGCATCTATACGTAGAATATTAATTATTTCTATAGAAATATCTCACCAAAACATAGCTAATTATACATTATTTAAATCATTTATGATTGAAACTGCAGTGCTTGGAGCATTAATTTTATCATTCATATTTGGTTTAGTATTATTGAGAAAATCACGTGCAAGAGGTGGGATAGCTTAAACCTTAATTAGTTGGGGGTTATGGAGTACTTATGGTTGGTAATGGAAAAACAAATAATAAAAGAAACAAAAGTCAAAGTACAAAAGAGCAGATAGAACAAGAAACTATTAGCCCTGAGGCGAGTGCTAGAGCTACCAAAAGGATGTCTAATCGAGAAAGACTTAGGGCATTTTTGTCTCTTTTTAAGCGTGAGGACCATGTTCTTATAAATATAGTTGCAGATCCTGATGCTATGGCGAGTGCTATGGCTATTAAAAGAATATTAGCAAGGCGTGTAGAAGAGATAACAATTGGGCATGTAAATGAGATAAAAAGAGTAAACAACTTAGCAATGATTCAATTTTTAAAGATACCTCTACAGCGTCTTCGCACATTTAAGAAAGATAAATTTAATAAATTTATACTAGTAGACTCTCAACCTGTACATAATCCTGAACTTGCAAGATTTCAATATGATGCAGTAATAGACCATCATCCTATTACCACAGGCTGGGATGCACCTTTTGTGGATATAAGGAATGAATATGGTGCTACAGCATCTATGCTAACAGAATATTTAAGAGCAGCAAATATAAAACCTTCTGTTGCTTTATCTACAGCCCTTTTTTATGCGATAAAGACAGATACTCAAAATTTTGTAAAAAAGGCAACGGCTCAAGATGTTTTTTGCTTTCAATATCTATTTAAACGCATAAACCAGAACCTTCTTAGACGTATAGAAAATGCAGATATTAGAAAGTCAGAGTTAAAGTATTTTAAACTTGCCTTTGATGCTATGAAAATTAGTAAAAATAGGGTATATGCACATTTGGGAAAGGTTGCTAATCCAGATATCTTGGTTGTTGTTGCAGACTTTTTTACTCATGTTCATGAGATAGGCTGGGTATTTATCTCAGGTATATATGGAGAAAAATTAGTTGTTATATTTCGTTGTGATGGTTACAAGAAAGATGCCGGTAAGCTTGCCCAAAGACTCTTTGGTAAGGTAGGTTCTGCAGGGGGGCATAGACAAAGTGCAAGGGCAGAGGTACCCTTAAAAAATCTAGATGGACATTTAGTAGGTCATTTCAGCACTCGTACACTTCAAAGACTTACCAAAAAACACCTTACGTAATACTTTATCCATGATTATTATATAAAAAGAAAAAACAACTTAGGCTTTTAATGATATTTTGGGGGTGGTGGTTGTGCCTATTTATGAATACAGGTGTCTTTGTTGTGGACGTATCTCTTCTCATCTTGTTTTAACTCCCTCTTCTTTCGAGCCTTTTTGTAAATATTGTAAAGCTAAAGACGTCAAAAAGATTATATCAAGAGTTAATATTAGGCTTTGTGAAGAAAGTAGGTTAGAAAGGCTTATGGATCCATCATTACTTGGAGGACTAGATGAAAATGATCCTAAATCCTTAAAAAAGGTGATGGATAAAATGGGCAGTATCGTTGGAGATGATCTAGATGGAAACATTAATGAGATAGTAGATGAGGTAGTGGAAGAGGCATCAAGTGATGGTAATTTTTATAGTGAAAACTCAAGTTGCGCAAATGGTTCATGTGATCTATAAGAGATAAGACTAATGTTGTAAGGGGGCTGTCCAAATGGCAAAAGTTGTAGCGATGGTTCTTGCTGGTGGTAGGGTAGATGAATTAGGAGTTCTTACTTATTATAGGCCCAAATCTACAGTTCCTTATGGGGCACTTTATAGGATCATAGACTTTCCTCTGAGTAATCTTATGATCTCTGGTATAGAAAGGGTAGGGATTCTTAGTCAGTATAGGTCCTCATCTCTTGTTGAACATATTGGAACAGGTGCATCTTGGGAGATGGTAGGTCGTAATAGACATATTACAATACTTCCCCCTTTTCACGGAGCAAATGCAGCAGATTGGTACAAAGGGACAGCAGATGCAGTTTATCAAAACATAGACTTTATAGAATCACTTAAGCCAGATTTTGTATTGATATTGTCTGGAGATCACATTTATCAGATGGATTATCAAAAGCTTATAGATTTTCATTTAGAGGCACAGGCTCATATGACTGCTGCCTTTGTAAAGGTTTCTAAAGATATGGCTAGTAGGTTTGGCTTAGGACTTATGGAAGGAGAAGATCCAAGAGGAGGGAGGCTTATAGATTATAAGGAAAAACCAAAAGAGCCCATTTCTAATTGGGCATCTCTTACAATCTATCTTTTTAATTGGAATGTATTAAAAGAGGTGCTAATAGATAATGCAACTAAGGATTCTCATGAATTTGGTAGAGATATACTGCCATCTATGGTAGCTAGTTATAATTGTTATGGATTTAAGTTTTATGGCTATTGGGGCTATTCTAGAACCCTTGAAGAATATTGGCAAGCTAATATGGACCTTTTAGGGGTTAATCCAAAGTTAGACATATCAAAGTGGATAGTTAGGACCAATTTAGACCATGAAGCAATAAGGGATAGAGGTCCTGCTATTATTGGTCCTAATGCTAGGGTAGAAAATGTTAGATTCTATAATGGAGTTAGGATAGAAGGAGAGGTAGAGAATTCTATTTTGTTCCCAGGAACACATGTTTCAGAAGGAGCAGTTGTTAAGGATTCTATCTTGTTTTTTGACACACAAGTAGCACCGGGTGCACGATTAGAGAAGGTTATACTAGATATTGCATCTAGTGTTGGTAAGGATGCATGTGTAGGTAATAGAACAAAAGAGGTTTGTGTTGTTGGTACTGGCACCCAAATCCCTAAAGGGGTTAAGATAGATGGAGGAGTCAGCATAGATCCTGGATTAGGGGCAGATAATTTCCCTTTGTAGTTTTTAAAGCACCAGGGTTTTGGGTGGGGTTAAGATAGTTTGAGTAGTGCTTTGATGCCAGAAGAAGTCTTCAGGTTGATAAGTCTCTAAGAATCTAATAGTATCTTCTTCTGACATTGGACGGGCAAAATAAAAGCCTTGTACTTCATCTACACCCAAGCCTGTTAAAAATGCTAGTTGTTCTCTAGTTTCTACACCTTCAGCAACAGTCTTTTTACCTAGATTTTTTGCCATTTCAGATATGGCCTTTACAATCTCTACATTTTCTCGATCATCAGGGATTTCTCGTACAAAAAATTGGTCTATTTTTAGAGTTTCTGATGGTATTTTTTTAAGATATAACATAGAAGAAAATCCTGTACCAAAATCATCTATGGCAATCTTTACCCCTAGATGTTTTATAACTTCAAATATCTCCGTAATTTTTCCTTCTGCTTCCAAAAAGATACCTTCTGTGATTTCAATTTGGAATCTACATGGATTAATACCAGTCTTTTTGAGTATATTTTTTAATGTTCTTAAGAATTCTGGATCTTTAAATTGGTTTACAGATACATTAAAAGAGAGAGTGAGTTTATCATAGCGTTGTTGTAATTTTTGTAAAAAGTTTGCTGCTTCAGACATAACCCAATTACCTACAGGTATGATTAGATTTGATTCCTCAAGAAGTGGAATAAATTCTCCTGGTGGGACAATACCTCGTTTAGGATGTTTCCAACGTATAAGTGCTTCAAAACCAGCTATGGTTCTATTAAATAAATTTATTCTCGGTTGATAATATAGTATAAATTCGTTGTTGCCCAATGCCTTTTCAAGCTCTTCTAGGCGACGAAATCGACTTAGAATGTTTATAGTATCCTCCTCTGCATAAAAACTTAGTCCTTGTTGCCCAGACTTTTGAGCCTTTTTTAATGCTATTGTTGCGGCTTCAAACAAAGAGGTGGCATCTTTAGCATCATGTGGATAAAAGGCAACTCCCATACATGCAGAAAGCTTGATATTATTTTCATTGTAGGATATAGGAGCAGTTAAAACCTCTCTTAATTTTAAAATAATATCTTGTATCTCTTCTTCTTTCCTTATATGAAATGCAAAGGCAAAGTCATCTGGACCAGTATGTGCTAGTATAGCAACTCCATGGTTTAGTTTTTTAAAGCGTGTTGCAAGTTCCTTTAGCACTTTATCTCCTGCTGCATAGCCAAAGGAGTGATTTACAAGTGAAAAATTATCTAGATCTAAGCGGATTAGGGCTAATAACCCCTTTCTTCTACGAGCTGTTATGACTTCATGCTCTAATGCCTCCATAAAATATCGTTCATTACCTAAGCCTGTTAGTTCATCAAAAAATAACATTATTTCTATCTTCTTTGTTTTTTCAATATGCATCCAGCCAAGTGATAGATCTCTAGCAATCTCTTGTAATAACCTTACCTCACTTTCAGTAAAAGATTGAGGTTCATTATGATAGAGAAATAAGAAGCCCTTTACCTCTTGATCCAAAAAAAGTGGTAGTATTATTAGTGCTCTAAATCCAAATTTTAACGCTTGTTTTCTTCTAAGGCTAAATCTAGGATCTTTAGATAAGTCATTAATTATCACAGGAAGACCTTGTGATAGCATGTCTATTTCTTGTTCATTTCCTTCTTCTCTTATCTTTTTACGTGACACACTAGAAATTTCTTTTAAATATTCTTTAACTCCACTAGAGGCTATAATTTCTAATGGTTGTTCAGGACTTTTTTCAATCCCTACCCAAACTAAAGAAAACCCACCTTCTTTTTGTAAGATTCTTGTAGATTCTTGGAACAGTTTTTTTACAGAATAACGTTCTTCAAAGATAAGCAAGTTTATTTCTCTTAATAGATTATAGATCCTGTTTAGCCCTTGACTTTCTTTAAGGAGCTTTTCAAGCTCAGAGTAACAACTAGTTATATATGCTCTTACAATTAACGAAGCATTGTATAGTAGCAATTTTGCAAGGAGTTTTTGTAGAGAAAGTTTAAGAGAATCTTCTTTTTCTTTTACTTGTATCTCCTGTGTTATAAGAGTATATAACAACTCTGTTGCTTCAAGAAATAGATCAAAATTTACATTCCTTTGAGAGTGGAGTAGTCCAACAGTATAAGCTTGTTCTAAAAAGTCTTTACTAAATGGTTTACTAAAAAGAAATCCTAGATATTTTCTAAATCTTATTAAGAGATCATTAGCAATCTTTTTATCTATACCCGCCTTCTTATAGATCTTTCTTATCGTACTGTTTTGTGAGAGGATATTAAAGAAGTTTTGTATGATTTCAGAATCTTGAAATATTGTGTTTAGTTTAAATAAGAGTTTTTCTTCATCTAATGTTAGAACAAAAGCTTCTAATTCACCAATATATTGTCCAGTTAAATATTTTTTTGCTGATTCAGCACTAGAACACGTCATAAGACCTCTTTAAAAACTATATTTTTTACTTTTTGTCGGCTTATTGTTTTTAAGAGTTTAAGTTTAATAAATTTATTTGAGCTATTATAAGGAGTAATTGTTTTGTCTACCTAAAACGAAGATAAAATAATTTTTTGTGGTTTTTAATAAGAAAAGTTTTTAACTTCTTAAAAAAATGACAGATTTTTTATTTTTATTATTAGATAATTTTTTACTTATTATATTAAATATTGATTCAGGATCTAAGCCTATTTCTTTTCTCAATATTTTTTGGCTTCCATGCTCTATAAACCGATCTGGTATGCCAACTCTAATAATATTTTTAGGCATTACATTGCTATCAGATAAACATTCAAGAACAGCGCTACCAAAGCCTCCCATCAAGGCATTTTCCTCTAAGGTTATTATTAACTCATGTTCTTTTGCCATTTGAACTATGAGCTCTTTATCTATTGGTTTTACAAATCTTGCATTTACAACACTTGCCTCTATTCCCTTTTTAAGAAGTAGATTTGCAACCTCTATACTTGGTTGAACCATGTTACCTATAGCTATAAGACAGACATGTTTTCCGGTCCTAAGCACCTCTGCCTTTCCTAGCTCAAGTTTATGTAGTTTCCAATCAAGACTTGCTCCAATGCCCTTTCCCCTTGGATACCTTATAGCCACAGGACAGCCTAACTGTAGTGCTGTATATAGCATATGTTGAAGTTCATTTTCATCTTTTGGCGCCATAACAACCATGTTAGGGATTGCTCTTAGATATGAGAGGTCAAATGCACCATGGTGGGTAGGTCCATCATCTCCTACAAGCCCACCTCTGTCTATAGCAAATACAACCGGTTGGTTTGTAAGGCATACGTCATGAATAATTTGATCATAAGCCCTTTGTAAAAATGTAGAATATATCGCACAAACAGGTTTTAGTCCTTCAAGTGCAAGTCCTGCGGCAAATGTAACAGCATGTTGTTCTGCTATACCAACATCAAAAAATCTATCGGGAAACTCTTTTGAGAATGCTAAAAGTCCAGTACCTGCCGGCATTGCGGCAGTAATTGCAACTATCCTTTCATCCTCATGCGCAAGTCTTATAAGGGTTTGGCTAAATATAGAAGTATAACTTGGAGGGCTTGGTTGCTTTGGTTTTTTTATCTCTCCTGTTTTTATATCAAAAGGGCCAACTCCATGAAACTTATCTGGATGTTTTTCTGCAGGAGCATAACCTTTACCCTTTTGGGTAAGCACATGGACTAATACAGGACCTGAAAGTGCTTTTACATTTTTAAGTGTATCAATAAGTGTTTCAAGGTTGTGTCCAGGTAGAGGACCTACATATTCAAACTGAAGTGCCTCAAACAACATACCTGGTGTAAAGAAATTTTTAAGGGATTCTTCACTCTTTTTTAAAAGTGTCCAGATATTCTCTCCAACATCAGAACGCTTTAGAAAAGACTCAAGTTCTTTTTTGAGCCTTCTTGCAAGAGGTCCTGTAAGTTTTCTAGATAGATATGAAGAAAGCGCCCCTACATTTGGTGAAATAGACATCTCGTTGTCATTTAATATTACAATAAGGTCCTTTTTAAGATGTCCTGCATTGTTTAACGCCTCAAAGGCAAGCCCCGCAGTCATTGATCCATCACCTATTACAACTACGACCTTGCCCTCTTTTTTGAGCATAGACATTGCTGTAGTCATACCAAGGGCAGCAGATATAGAGGTAGAACTGTGTCCTGTATCTAAGGTGTCGTATATACTTTCGCTCCTTTTTGGGAAACCACTTATACCTTTATATTGTCTTAAAGTATGGAATCTATCAGCTCTTCCTGTTATAAGTTTATGTGCGTATGCCTGATGACCAACATCCCAAATAATCCTGTCTTTGGGGGCATCAAAGACATAGTGAATAGCAAGTGTGAGCTCAATTACACCAAGGCTTGGAGCAAGGTGTCCCCCTGTTTGTGATACAGTTTCTATAATCTTTCTTCTAAGCTCTGAGGCAAGTTTTATGAGCTCTCGTCTTTTAAGTCCTTTTATATCCTTTGGCTCTTTTATTTTAGGTAATATTTCATATTTATCTGCCATATCAATCACCTACTTGTTACGATAGATTATGTATTGTGCTATTGCCCTTAGTGGTGTTGCTTTATCATCAAAGCCTTCTATATAAGAGAGGGCATCTTTTATAAGTTCATTCGCCCTTTTTTTAGCCCCCTCTATTCCAAATAAGGCTGGGTAAGTTGCTTTTTGTTTTTTGATATCTGATCCAATAGGTTTCCCAATCTGTTTTTCGTCACCTTCTATATCAAGAAGGTCATCCCTTATCTGAAATGCTAATCCAAGATTAAAGCCAAAATTTGCTAAGGATTTTCTAACATTGCTATTTGCTCCTGCAAGCACTGCTGCTGCCTCAAGAGATACTTGGATCATAGCAGCAGTCTTATGTGTATGTATATAATAAAGTGTGTGTTCGTCTGTTTGTTTGCCTTGGGTTTCTATATCTGCACATTGTCCTCCAACCATTCCCTTTATACCTGCTGCTTTTGCTATAAGGTAAATAGCCTCTAGTTTTTTTTCTGGCTCAATATCTGCTATATTCCAAGGGCTTTGTCCCCAATTTGAACTAAGTATTTCAAATGCTAATGTCAAAAGACCATCTCCTGCAAGTATTGCTATAGCTTCATTAAATGCTTTATGACAAGTAGGTAACCCTCTCCTTAAGTCATCATCATCCATTGCAGGTAAGTCATCATGTATTAGAGAATATGTATGTATACATTCTATTGCACAAGCTGCAGGCATAACAATAGATTCATCCTTCCCTAATGCCTTTGCAGTAGAAATCATTAAGATAGGCCTTAGACGTTTTCCCCCTGCCATAAGGCTATAGTGCATAGCTTCACATACCTTTTGGGCAGGAACTGGTTCCATCTCTATAAGCTCTTTTAAAAAGTAATCTATCTTTTCTTTATAATGTGCAAGATAAGATTTTAGCTCAAAGGGCATAAATATTCTCCCTTTTAGTTTTCATCAGCTTCATAGTCTTGATCTTTTAAAATTATCTCACCATTTTCATCTTTTGTTAATACTTGTATCTTTTTTTCTGCCATTTCTAAAAAGTTTAAGCATGCCCTATAAAGTTTGATTCCCTTTTCATATTTTTTTAAGGCTTCATCTAAGGCTATGTCTGGATTCTCAAGTTCTGATACAATATTTTCTAACTCTTTTAAAGATGATTCAAAATCATTTATTTTTAGCTGATTTTTATCATTCATCTTGATCCCCCTTACATCACATGTTACCTCATGATGCATGAAAGTGCGAGAGGGTAAAGGTAAGGAATTTAAATTAAAGTTATTAATACCAGCTATATCTAATATTTTAAAGCTGTGGGGTGCTAGTGTAAGGACTAAGGTCTATGGTAAAGACATTATAGAAGATTATATTCTAAAAAACAGCCCTAGTATAATAGCTTTCTGGCATTTTGGATTGATTCACCTGTGTTATTATTTTAGAAAACTCCCACCAACAGTTATTATGATAAGTGGTAGTAAAGATGGTGAAATAGCAGCAAGAGTGGCAAAGAAATGGGGTCATATTCCTGTAAGAGGCTCTAAGATGAAAGGTGGCTTAAGTGCTCTTAGACAAATGAAAAAATTGATGCAACAAGGACACAATGCGGCTATTGTAGTAGATGGTTCTAGGGGGCCTGCTAGAGTTGCTCAAAAGGGAGTTATTGTTCTTTCTAGAGAGACAAGTGCTCCTATATTACCTCTTGGAATTGCAGCAAGACCAGTATTGCGTTTTAATAGTTGGGATCGTATGATTCTTCCTCTGCCAGGTTCAAGATGTGTAATTGTTTGCGAAAAGCCATTTGTTGTTCCAAAAGATGTTAGAGGAAAAGAGCTTGAATCCTTTAGACTAAAGATAGAAAATAGGTTAAATAATGCCTGTAGTTTAGCTGAGCAACATTTATGGAAAGGGTAAGAAGTTTATGGGATTTCACCATATATTTTATGAATTTCATTATTTTAACTGGTTAGATTTTGTAATATTCTTTTTGATGCTTCTTAGTATTATAAAGGGATCTTTTGAGGGGTTTAGCAGGGCTGTTACAACAGTTTTGGGTGTAATATGTGGATTTTGGGCTGCTATGAACTTTGTAAGACCTCTGGCTTTACGCCTTTCTGTTTGGTTTAGTGATCCAGTATGGCCTTATGTTATAGGTTTTATACTTATATTTTTATTGGTTTATCTATCATTTGTAGTGATTGGAATTATATTTAAAGGTGCCCTTCAAATTATTAGGCTTAGTTGGGTAGATAATCTACTTGGTGCATTTGTTGGAGCACTCAAGGGTATGTTAGTTGTTGGAGTGCTTCTTTTTTTACTAACCCTTTTTCTACCTCCTAACAGTTCAGTTTTAAGAAATTCTTATCTTTATCCACGTTTTGTCCATTTTGCACGTCTCTTATCCCCTTTGGTGCCACAGGATATGAGGGGTAGATTTATGTGGAATTGGAGGCACTTTTCATATAAACAAAATATTCCGAACGCTTTTAAAGGACTTGGACCAGGTGAAGCAATATAACTAGGTATTTAAAAGTATTTTTTAGGAGATTTTTATGTTACCAAAAGACCTTGAAGGGGTAAAAAAACATATTGAGCAATATGATAGACTTATAACTCTATTTGATATGAAAATAGTTGATGTAAAAAAAGGGGAAGCCAGGGTAAATATGAAGGTTGGTCCAGATCATCTAAATGCGGCTAAACTATGTCACGGTGGAGCAATATTTTCTTTAGCAGATGTAGCGTTTGCCCTAGCTTGTAATAGTTATGGTAAGACTTCTCTTGCACTTGAAGTTTCCATCAACTATGTAAGACCTGCCAAACTAGGAGAAGAATTGACTGCTTTTGCCCGTGAGCTTCACAGGGGTTCTAAAACAGGACTTTATTTTATTGAGGTTAAGAACCAAGATAACAAACCTGTAGCCTTTTTAAAGGCTACCTCTTTTCAGATAGAGGGCTAAGAAACTAATATTACGGAGGAATACATAAGTTGGGGGAAAGAGAAGATCTAACAATAGCCCTTGCTGGGAATCCAAATGCAGGTAAGACTACAATCTTTAATCATTTAACAGGGGCAAGGCAAAAGGTTGGTAATTGGTCTGGAGTAACCGTTGAAAAAAAAGAGGGTTTTCTTACTTATAAGGGGAAGAGGATAAAAGTTGTTGATCTACCAGGCATATATTCTCTAACTGCTTATTCTATAGAAGAGATTGTAGCTAGGGATTTTATCTTAGAGGAACAGCCAAATGTTGTAGTTGATATCATAGATGCTTCAAATCTTGAGAGAAATTTATATTTAGCAATTCAGCTTATTGAACTAAATGTCCCCTTAGTTTTTGCCATGAATATGGTAGATGTTGCAAAGGCAAGAGGGATTGTTGTTGATTATGATCAACTTTCTCGTCTAATAGGAGTTCCAATCGTTGAAACAGTTGGTACTACAGGAGAAGGACTTGATGCCTTAATGGATAAGGTGCTTGAGGTAGCATCTGGTAAAGAGAGGATATCAAGAAGGATTAATATAAATTATGGTCCTGAATTAGAGGCGGAAATAAAAAAAATAAAGGCAATAATTGAAAAAGATCGTAGACTTTCAAGTTCTTATGATACTAGATGGCTTTCAATAAAGCTTCTTGAGTCTGATAAACAGGTTATTGACCGTATAAAGAGTTCAGAGTTTTCTGAGGAGATACTATCGCAGGTACAAAGGGCAATAAAAAGGCTTGAGCGTATATTTAATGATGATGTTGAGACATTAATTGCAGAGGCTCGTTATGGATTTATCTCTGGGGCTTTAAAAGAAACTATGCATGTATCTGGCATAGCCAGAAAGACCTTAAGTGATAGGATAGATCAGATACTGACAAATAGAATCCTTGGATTTCCTATATTTGTACTCTTCATGTATCTGCTATTTCAGGGGACCTTTAAACTTGGAGCATATCCAGTTTCTTGGATTGAAGATTTAGTTGAATTTTTAGGTAGGCTTGCTAGTGCTTGGATCCCGCCAGGTATCATACATGATCTAGTAGTTCAGGGGGTTATTGGTGGTGTTGGTGGTGTAATTGTATTTTTGCCCAATATCTTGCTTTTGTTTTTGGGCATAAGTATCTTAGAAGATACTGGCTATATGGCACGGGCAGCATTTATTATGGATAGGGTAATGCATACCCTCGGACTCCATGGTAAGTCTTTTATTCCTCTTTTGATGGGTTTTGGTTGTAATGTACCTGCAATAATGGCTACTCGTACACTTGAGACTAAGCGTGATAGAATCCTCACAATACTTATAAATCCTCTTATGAGTTGTTCTGCAAGGTTACCTGTTTATGTATTACTGGCAAGTGCATTCTTCCCAGGCAAAGAAGGAAATGTACTTTTTGCAATATATTTTTTAGGCATAGCTCTTGCTATTTTAATGGGCCAATTATTTAGCAGGACCCTTTTTAAAGGAGAAGCTGCACCATTTGTTTTGGAACTTCCACCCTATAGGATGCCTACTCTTACAAGTCTTGTTATACACATGTGGGATAAGACAAAGGTCTATTTACAAAAGATGGGTGGAGTGGTTCTTATCTGTTCTATAATAATTTGGTTTTTAGGTGCATTTCCAAGACATATTACATATTCACATGACTATCAAGCCCAACTTACTAAGATTAAAAAAGAAATAGAACTAGTTAAAACAAAAGAAAAGAATACAAATATAAAAAACAAAAGATTAGTACAATTACATAAACAAATAGAGATCATAGAAAAAGAGATAGAGGCAGAACACCTTAAACAAAGCTATATAGGAAGGATAGGAAGACTTATAGAGCCTATTTTAAGACCTCTTGGCTTTGATTGGCGCCTTGGAGTTAGTCTTATTACGGGTTTTGTTGCAAAAGAGGTGGTTGTAAGTACTATGGGGGTACTTTACCAAAGCTCCCAGACAGGGCTTAAATCAACCAGTCTTGTTAATGCCTTAAGACATAGTGGTTTAAACAAAGTAACAGCCTTTGGTTTTATGGCATTTGTTCTTATTTATGTGCCTTGTATAGTTACAGTTATTACAATCTGGAGAGAGACTGGTTCTGTTGGATGGACTGCATTTTGTGTGGGGTATTTGATGGTTCTTGCTTGGATTGTTGCATTTTTAATAAGGGTTATTGGACAGATGGTATTAGGAATAGCTTAGTTATAGGGAGTTAGATTGTTTAGTATTCAAAGTGCATCTATATATTGTATTGGGATAGGAGAAGATGGGCTTTTAGGGGAGAAAAAGGACCTTGTGGAATCTGCAACAGTTGTAGTATCTCCTAAGAAGTTTTTTCCTTTAATCCCTAAAGGTATTAACTGTAGTGATATACTTCCTTTAGAGAGATCTATAAGACTTTTAAAAGATTTTGATGGTCCAGGACATGCTGTTTTGTTAGCATCTGGAGATCCTCTTTTTTTTGGTATTGGAAGGAGACTCTTAAAGGAAATTGATCCTGATAGGCTTGTATTTTATCCTGCTCCTACTTGGATACAAAGTGCATGTGCAAGGCTTAAGCTTGTCTGGGAAGATATAAAGTGGGTATCTCTTCATGGACGAGATGGAGATATACTAGGAGCACTTTGTCCTTTTTTGACTCCTGGCAGCAGGATTGCCATTTTAACAGATCCTAAAAATACTCCTTCAACAATAGCAAAAGAGATATTGGATCATCCTGCATCGAGGTTTTTAAATATTAAATTTCATATAGCTCAAAATTTATCACAAGATGATGAAAGGGTAGAGACATTAGAGATATCTGAGGTAAAAAACAGAAAATTTTCTTCACTTAATGTAACTATTATAGAGATAGATTCAGTAGAAAGGATTCATGGGTTTGGTTTAGAAGAAGAGCTTTACGTTCATGATAAAGGACTTATAACAAAGGCAGAGGTTAGAGCCGTTGTTCTTTCAAAATTAAGACTGTTTTCTGGTAACATTTTGTGGGATATTGGAGCAGGTTCTGGTTCTGTAAGTATAGAGGCATGGAAGTTATATCCTTTTATAAGATGTTATGCGATAGAAAAAGATAATAAACGTTTTAATCAGTTAAAGGAAAATATCTCAAATCATTTTGCCTTTGGGTTAACACCTGTATTAGGAAGTGCTCCAGAAATACTAAGTGGGCTTTGTGATCCAGATAGGGTTTTTATTGGTGGCGGGATTACTACAAATGGGCTTTTAGATGAGGTATCGTCTAGACTTAAGAGGGGAGGGGTTTTAGTAGTTACATGTGTACTTTTAGAAAGTCTTAAATTTCTTCTTGATAAATTACCTAAGTTAGGCTTTAAGTTTAATCTTGTAGAACTTCAAGTATCTAGGTCAGAAATTTTAGGCAAGGGATTTTGTTTACGGGCACAAAATCCTATTTTTATATTTCAGGCAATAAAAGATAGGGGTTAAAATGGGCCAAGCACTCTGGTCCTTTTTATATAATGGAGTTCAAGCGTTAGCGTCTCCTCTTTCTCCTTTTTTATTTTCTTATTTCTTATTAAAGAAAAAGTATAGGAAACAGTTACCATTAAGACTTGGTAAGATTGATAAGATAGATAATCTTAAAAGGCCTGTTATATGGATACATGCCCTTTCTTTAGGTGAAGTAAATGCTGCTTTTCCATTTATAAAAGAGGTAAGAAAAAACTGGAAAGATGCTACTCTTTTACTTACGGCAACGACTCAGACCGGACTTGATGCCCTTATAAAGAAGTCTAAAGTACTATCAGGTCCTTATCATATTACTGCTATGCCTTTTGATATTTTGTTTGTAGTTAGACGATTTTTAGATATCTACAGCCCAGATTGTTTTGTATTAGTTGAGACAGATGTGTGGCCCAATGTAATTTGGGAGTTAAAAAGAAGGGCTATACCTAGTTTCTTAGCAAGTGGGAGTATTTCTTCTGTATCTGTCTCAAGGTCTAAGTTTTTAAGGTCTTTTTTTAAAGAAGTTTATGATTCATTTAGCATAATAAGTATGCAATCAGAAGATGATAGGAAGAGACTGTCTAGTTTAGGAATAGATAGAAAAAAGTTAGTTTGTCTTGGTAACTTTAAATTTGATATACCACTTAGAGATATATCAGAGGATAAAAAGAAAGAGATTCGAGAGCGATATCACTTATCAGATAGTAAAATAGTATTTGTTGCAGGAAGTACACATAGAGGAGAAGAAGAGATTATTTTAGAGACCTTTTTAAGGTTAAAGAGTTATCTAAGGGGGATAAAGTTAATTATTGCTCCTAGAGATATAAATCGTACGCATGAGATAATTAGTCTTATAAAGGCTTTGGGGCTTAGTTATATTTTAAGAAGTCAACTTAATAAAGCTAGTGATAGTAGTGCAGAAGTCCTCTTAATTGATACCTTTGGTGAGCTTATGGATTGTTATTTGGCCTCTGATTTATCTTTTGTTGGTGGAAGTCTTGTACCTGTTGGGGGGCATAATCTTTTTGAGCCTGCTTCTTGTGGGGTAGGGGTATTATTTGGCCCTTATGTAGAAAGCTGTAAAGATATGGCAAGGCTTTTAATAGAGAGAGGCGGTGGAATAATGGTTAGTAAAGAAGATATATTTAAACATGCTTTAGAGATAATAAATAATCCCAAAAAGCTATCTTGCATGGGTAGAAATTCCAGAGAGGCTGTAGTTAGCGTAAGAGGTGCTATTAAACGACATATAGATGTCCTTAATTCTTTATTAAAAGAATATAACTAGTTAATTAGTTAATTATCATGTCTTTAGATACCCTTTTTTTAATAGGAAGGCCTTTTAGTCCTATATATGCTGCTCTTATGAGAGCTAGATATCTTTTTTATAAAAAAGGTATTTTTTCTTCTTATAGACCCCAAAGGCCTGTTATAAGTATTGGAAATCTTTCTATGGGTGGGACGGGAAAGACCCCTCATGTGATAGAGATAGCAAATTTTTTGCTTAAAAGGTCACTAAGGGTTACAGTTTTAACTAGAGGATATGGTTCAAGGGTTGGTAAGGGCCCTTTTTTTATTGATGATAAGCATAAGGATCCTTTTCTTGTTGGAGATGAGCCAGTCCTTATATATGAATCAGTAAAGGGTATAAATGTAATTGTTGGCTCAAATAGGGTAGAGGCAGCCAAGAGGGCAATGGAGTCTTTAGATGTAGATATATTTTTACTAGATGATGGCTTTCAACATTTGGCTCTAAAAAGGGATCTTGATATAGTGCTTCTTCCTTATGAGAGTCCTTTTTCAGATGGTAAAGTGTTTCCTGGTGGGTATTTAAGAGAGCCTATTTCAGCAATTAATAGGGCAAATTGTCTTATTCTTACAGATTCTTTAGATCTTTATGATCAGGATTATAGAAAGGCTGAGGTCCATGAATTATTTCCACATATTCCTGTATTCTTAAGTAAAAAGTCTGTTATAAACCTGACTAATTTAAGGGGAGATGTATTTAAATGTGATTATTTAAAGGATAAAAAGGTAGTTGGTTTTTGTGGAATTGCACATCCTGATAGTTTTAAAAATATGCTTTTAAGTCAAGAGTGTAAGATTTGCAATTTTTTAGAGTTTAAGGATCATTATCATTATAATATACAAGATATAGAAGTATTATTTGATATTTTAAATAAATCTAGTGCTCATTTTTTAGTGACTACTTTAAAAGATAGTGTAAAATTAAGAGATATTTTGAGGTTTATTGATAATAAAGAAATAATTGAGCGGTTTTTAAGGGAGTTGTTAGTATTAAACATAAAAGTAGAGATAGAGTCTGGTTTTTGGCTATTTCTAGAAAGTTTTTTAAATAATTATCTGGAGGGTTAATGGGACTTTATTCAGGTTCAATAAGTGCTGCTCGTTTTGAGGTTGCTCCAATAGAAATAGATAATAAGAAGCAGGAAGAGTTATTTGATAAAATAGTTGAGTTTTCCTTTAAAGAAGATAGCTCTAATACAAAAGAGATTACAATAGGCTGGGTTTGTGCACGCGATCCATTTTCGGAACTCTTTAGTATAACTGATATATTTTTTGGACAATATCTTATCTTGGGTTTAAGGATAGATAAAAGGAGTGTTCCTTCTGCTCTTTTAAGAAAGTTTTATATTCAAAAAGAAAGGGCAATTTTAGAAGATTCTGGTAAAAAGGCCCTTTCTAAAAAGGAGAAAAAGCTTTTAAAAGAGAGGATTTTTTACAACTTATTAAAGAAGACCTTGGCTGTTCCTAAGATATGTGAGTTTGTTTGGCACCTTGAATCCGGGCAGTTATTTTTTTTAGCTACACAGATAAAAGTTATAGAATATTTCGAGCACCTTTTTAAAAAGACATTTGGTTTTAATCCCAAACCCATGATACCGTATTATACAGCCCTATCTTTATTAGACTCAGAAGATTATAGAAGCAAATTAAACTCTATTGAACCGGAGAGATTTTTATAATGGAGGACATCAATATTTCAGATATCAATTTTGATTCACATGAGGCTACAGTTGTTGATCTTATAAGAGAAAAGGCATTTGTAGCACGAGAGTTTTTGACTTGGTTATGGGTAAAAAGCCAAAAAGAAGCAGGTACCTTTAGGATAGATGATACTGTAATATCATTAAATTTTGAAAGGGCTTTAACTCTAGAGTCTGGAGATAGTGATCAAAAGGAGATAATTTCTTTAAGGGGTCAGGATATTTCAGAAGAAGAGATAAGAGCAGCGCTTCTTTCTGGTAAAAAGATATCTTGTGCTACAATAAGGCTTTGGGTTGGAGAATTAAGGTGGCATTTTACAATAAAGACAGATACTTTTGATGTTACAGGTATAAGGCTTGATTCTAAAAGATATCAAGATGATGATACATTTTCTTTTATAGAAGAGGAATTAAATATATATAATCTTGATGCTAAGGCATTAGAAGGGGTATTTTTGCTTGAAAAGACCTTTGAGATTTTAGAATTATTATTTAATAAATTTTTGTTATTAAGAATAGACAAACAAAAATGGGCAGTAGAGAGGACCATAATAAAGGAATGGATTCATAAAAGCTGATTATAAATTGGGTAGTTAATAGGTGTTAGGGATTATGAAGTTATTAAGGATGATATTTTTTTATTTGTATATATTTTTTTTCTTTTTTTGTATAAATACCTATGCCTTAACTAGTGATTCTTGGAATGCCAGCGAACCAGAAAGCATGTATTATATCTTTAATCAGGCGACTACTACAACAGCCTCCTTGTTTAGAGAGCCTGTTACAAGTGCACCTGCCACGGTTATAGTTATTACAGCTAAAGAGATAAAAGAAAGAGGATATCAAGATTTAACTGATGTATTGGAAGACTTACCAGGTTTTGATGTACAAAATCGTATTGGCGGACAAGCTGGTGGATCTTACGTTATAGTAAGAGGGTTATGGGGGAACAACAAGTTACAGGTATTTGTTGATGGTGTACCTCTTAATCCTGCAAATGGTACACATCTTGTGTATGGACACCATATCTCTGTGCAGGGACTAAAACAAATAGAGATAATGTACGGACCGGCCTCAGCCCTTTATGGAGCAAATGCGTTTAGTGGAATTATAAATCTTATTACAAAAGATGTTCCTAAAAAGCCTTCTGCTACAGTGAAGTTAGCAGGTGGTAATAATGATACATTTTGTGGCTATTTTTTGGTAGGGGGTAAGGTTTTAAAGAGTTTTAGAATGCAGCTTTATGGACATGGGTACAGAACATCTGGATTTGACATGCGAAAGGAATACCCAGGGAATTTAGTTGATAATGGTTATGGTGTATTAACTCCAGTTTACAATCCTAACTGGCCCTATAATACCCCAGAGCAGGACTATGATTTTATCCTTCAGGCTATAAATGATGGTTGGCATTTACTTTCAACTTATAGTAGGACTAGACAGCCCAATAATATTCAGACTCCTTATTATACTGGACGAACTCAGCTTCCACGAGATAAGGTTGTAATTGATACTTTAAATATAGATACTCATAAAACAGTTAATGTTACAGACAATCTTAAACTTAGAAATGATTTTTGGTTTCAACATTATGAACTTGAACCAGATAGTGATTATGGAAGGGTTACATTTAATAATTATATTTATGAACGTTCAGATGCATACCAGTTGGATGAACGTTTTATTTATTCTTACTTAAATGGTAAATTTATATATGGATTAAATGTAAAAAGGGTGTTTGCATTTCCATATATAAATTCTCACACTCCTTTTAATCATGGAGATGTATATAATGGCTTTCCTCTAGCAAGTGTAAAATCACCTACGGGTAAAATTATTAATATTCCCTCGATTAAGTTACAAAAGTATTGGGTGTTTGGAAGTTATCTACAATTAACAGATTCTATATTAGAAAATTTGACGCTTACACTTGGAGCAAGGTATGATTATGATTCATCTACTCGTCAGGGTTCATTTAATCCAAGAGTAGGGTTAGTTTATTCTTTAGATAAAAATCAACAAATTAAATTATTATTAGGTACTGCCTATATTTCACCATCTATTTATTTTAGATATAAAGCATGGATAGGTGTTAATAATCAATATGCTCATCTTCCTTCCTATCTATTTGGTAAAAAGTTAAGGTCTGAAAAGCTTTATTCTTTAGAACTAAGCCATTCTTATGAATATAAAAACAAGTTATCTTCTCTTATTTCATTATATATTGAACAAGCTCATGATATGATAAGAGAGGCCGGGGAACAGTTAACTGGTTATACATTTTATTTTAAAGATGGCAGTGTGGTTAATAATGCTGTTGTAGAGATACCAACAAATTCAGGGATTCAGACTGATTTTGGTATTGATCTCTTAGAAAAGTATAAGTTCTTAAAAAATTGGTGTATATATTTAGGTTATTCATATCTGAACGCTAAGGTTAGATTAAATGGAAAAACCTATAATGCTCCTAAGGTTTCTAATCATAAAGTACATTTAGGTATAACTGGGACGATAAAAAAATTAATTGGAATAGATTTAAGACTTAGATGGTGGAGTGGTATTTATACAACCCCCTTTAATCCGATGTATAGAGGTAGAAAACTAAAGGGTGAGCTTATTGTTGATGCCAATATAAGATGGATTAGGTGGGATCCAAAATGGGAGATAGATTTTACAGTTAAAAATTTATTTAATACGAAGTACTTTACTTCTGGTACAGAAAGCGAAGACCCTACATATGGGACTTCTTTGCCTAAGATTCCGCAAAATCCAAGACAATGGTTTGTAGGAATATATTATCATTTTTGATATTGTTTTTGTTGGGGATATAGTATTGTTTCATTAACTATTTGGTGAACTATTTTCATGTTATGGTGGGTTAATGACCCTCTATAAATATATTTATAAATATTTCGAAATACTTGCTATAAGTATTATATTATTATTTTTTACTTCCACTGTGGCTTATTCTCTAGGTACACAAGTAGTTATTTTAACTTCACATGATTTTTATCCTTATACCATTACAGAAAAAGCAATAGTCAATGTAATGCATAGTAGTTTAGCAGATGTTATAATAAAAAAATATGTATTGTCTTTGTGGAAAGATAAAGAAAAATCTTTAATTAATAATATCAAATCTATAAGACCTGATGTTATTATTACATTAGGTACACCTGCTTCTATTTTGATACATAAGCAGCTAAATTCAATACCGCAGGTCTTTGCCCTTGTTGTGGATCCATGGAGACGAGGCCTTATAGGTAGAAATATTGCAGGTATATGTCTTAAAATTCCTGTTGTTAAACAATTAAAAGAACTTGTTAGAGTAGCTCATGCTAAATTTATTGGTATTATATGGACTAAAGGACATAAGGAACATTTTAATGAAAAAGTCATATTACAATTAGCAAAAGAGTTAGATGTAAGGTTAATTATTAAAACAGTAGAAAATAGTAAACAACTTCCAAAAGCATTTCAGCAAGAGATTAATTATGGTATTGACAGTTTTATTATGGTTGCAGATCCAGTATTATATAATAATCTTTTAGCTGTAAAATATATTATAACACAAGGTATTAAATATCATATTGCTGTTATGGGGCTTGCTGCTTGTTATGTTACACATGGTGCATTTATTGCTTTACAACCTGACTATAATTATATAGGTGTTCAAGCAGCTAGAATGGCAATTGCTAAATTGCTAGAATCAAATGATATAACATCAACATCCAATTATATTTCTATACAATATCCTGGTAAATATATACTCTATATCAATTTAACTATAGCTAAACTGTTACATATTAAAATATTGCCTTCAATAAAAAATACAGCAGTATTAGTAGAGTAGCAATTTAATATTTTAAATATGAATTTATTTAAAGATAAGTTTAATATATTTAATTTTAGCCTCAATTTTAAACTAGTTTTTATCTTTTTAATAATACAGGCTATTATTATAATTTCGATTAGTTATATTTATATGTTTAAATTTTCTGCTATATTTGAAGGACAATTTACTGAGCGGGGTAAATCACTAGCTTATTATTTAGCAGATTCAATTAAGTATGCAGTTTTAACTAAAGATATTTCTTCGATTGAAGAGAAAGTGAAGGAGGTATTACATCAACCAGATGTGGTTGGTGTTAGAGTGTTAGATAATAGTGGAAATATATTATATACAAATTGTTGGACAGAGAAAGGAAATATCCAAATTTTTAAAGCACTAGTCAAGACCCAAGAAAAATTTTCTGAGGATGAAGATATCTTGAATTTCTCTGTCCCCAAAAGGATTAAAGAGAGTGGGATAGTAGAGATTTGTATGTCTAAAGATAGATTAGATACTCAACTTAGTAAATTACAAGATACTGTTATGTATATAGCTATTGCAGAATTTTTAGGTGCTTTCTTTATAGGGATTATTATATTTAACAAGTTAATAATAAGCAGGATTAATTATTTGACAGAAAAGGTTAAGCAAATATCAAAAAATCCTTTAACTAATGTCAAGATTACTGTAGATGGGAATGATGAAATTACTACATTAGCAAATTGTTTTAATATTATGCAACAAGAATTGAAGAAATATATTGAAGAAAATATAGAAAAGACTAAACGACTAAAAGAGCAGGAGAAACTTGCTTTACTAGGTCGTTTTGCTAGTGAATTAAGACATGAGGTAGGAAACTCTTTAAATGATTTTACCGCAATATATAGTCGTCTTAAAAAAGAAGAATTAAGTCAAGAGGGTAAAAAGATATTAGATGATTTTATTTTTCAGATTGAGGAATTAAAGAAATTTAATAATAATATCAAAAATTGCTTTCAGACACCGGAACCAGAATTAGAATATATAGATTTGACTGAATTTTTACGAGGCCAAAGAAGTGCTATGGGATTATTTTTTAATGATGAGAATAATGATGATAATAAGCGACTTGAATTCGTTTGGCATATACCTGATAAAGAGTGTATCTTGATGATAGACTCCAGCATGATACGTAGAGCTTTGGAAAATCTTATTAGAAATGCTATTGACGCAGTTAATAAGAAAAAGGGAAAAATAGAAATAGGACTTGATTGTTTTGATGAATATGTTGAGCTTTGGGTAAAAGATAATGGGACTGGTATTCCAGAAGAGATAAGAGATAAAATATTTGATCCATTCGTTACCTCGAAAGCTCATGGATCGGGTTTGGGGTTAGGAATTACAAAATCCTTTATTGAAAAAGCCCATAAAGGTAAACTTATATTGGATACCTCTAATGGTACAAAGTTTATTATGAGAATTCCTAGAAATTTAAAGTTAAATTAAAGTTAATGCTATCTGTGCGGCACGTTTTGCTGCGCCTTTTGAGCCTAATAATTCTTTAACTTGTTTAAGTTCTTGTCTCATTGTGGAGATTTTATTTTTATTTTTTAATAAATCTATAGCGTATTTTGCTATATTTAAGCTATTAGCTTCTTTTTGTAAAAGCTCTGGTACTATTTTTTTATTAGCAACTAAGTTAACTAAAGATACATAAGGTACATCTACTAGTAATCTAGCAAGTATATATGAAACTGAATTTAAAATATAAACTACAATAAGAGGTGCTTCTAATATAGCAGCTTCTAGTGTTACAGTACCAGAAGCTGCTAATACTAATTCAGAGCATCCAATAAGATTGTATATATTGCCATTATAGAATTTAATATATCGTAGAAGTTTACTATCGACTTTTTTGATAATATCTATTAAAAAATTTTTATCAATTGATGGAGCTAATCCTACTACAGCTTCAATATCAGAAAGCTCTTGTCTTATAATATCAATTGATTTAACTAGATTAGGAAATATCCTTTTTACCTCTCCATATCTACTACCGGGTAATAATGTAATGATTCTTTTTTTGATATCTATATTTGCCTGAGTAAGTTTTTTAATAGCATTATCTTCCATCGTTACAACATCTAATAAAGGATGTCCCACAAATGTAGCATCAATTCCATGTGTTTTTAAAAACTTTTCTTCAAAAGGGAGTATTACAGCAGCCTTTGTTACATAACGTTTTAGTTTCTTAACTCTACCTTTTCTCCATGCCCATATTTGAGGACATATATAATAGAACACAGGTATACCAAGTTTATGGGCATATTTAGCTAATATTAAATTAAATCCTGGATAATCTATAAGTATAAGAAGATCAGGTTTGTTATTACTTAAGTAATTTTTTGATACCTTAAGAGCATATCTTATATGTTTTATACATGCTGTAATTTCTACCACTCCCATTACAGCAATTTTACTTTGGTGTATAAGTATTCTAGCCCCTGCCTCTATCATCTTGTCCCCACCTATACCTACAATTTCTATGTTAGGGGTTTGCTTTTTCATCTCTTGGATCAGTTTTGATGCATGAAGATCTCCTGATGCCTCTCCTGCTACAATGAATATCTTCTTTTTAGATGTATTGTTTGTATTGTTAGAGCTGTTCACTTGTATCAACTTTTAAATTCTGGAGGTGGGTTAAGTAATTCTGTTATATCTAATCCTAGATCTTTTATTCCCTTTTTTATTTGTTCGCCAATAGTAATTGCTAGCTCAAGGGCATTTTTGCCATGTTCTGCTGTTACTATAGGTGTACTTTTTTCTTTTATACTTTTAATAAATGCCCTTATTTCTTCAAGAAGCATATCTGTATTGTTAAGAGTTATATTTTGTGCACTAATAGCATCTTTTGACATAGCATTACCAGTTTTGGCAAGTATTAGAGCATTCTTTTTAAGACAGTCTACACCAATAAAACATCCAGGTTGAAATACTCTGATCCTTCTCATAGGATATCTAGATATACGACTTGCAGTAAGGTTTGCTGTACATCCATTTTTAAAAACTAATCTTACATTAGCTATATCTACATGCGGAGTTAATACCGGAACACCTACTGCCAATACATTAGTTACTTCTTCTTTTACAAGATTAAGTACAATGTCTATGTCGTGAATCATTAGATCTAAAATTACATCAACATCTATAGCCCTTGGTTTAAATTCACTAAGTCTATGAGCTTCTATAAAAAGTGGACAATTTACCTTTTCTGAAAGTACCTTAACTGCAGGATTAAATCTTTCTATGTGTCCTATTTGAAGTATTACAGCTTTATCTTTTGCTATATTTATTAGCTTTTGAGCCTCATCTACACTTTGTGTAATGGGTTTTTCTAATAGACAGTGAATTCCTCTATTTAAAAAGAAACTAGCTACTTCAAAGTGGCTAACAGTAGGTACAACTATAGATACAGCATCTACTTGATCTGCAATATCTTTATAATCTGTATAGTAAGGACATTCTAGTTTAGTTGCTATTTCTTTTGCCCTTTTTTCATTTATATCTACAACTCCTATAAGTTCAACATCGTCAATCATTGCATATTTTTCTGCATGAAACTTTCCAAGATATCCTACACCAATTACAGCAACCTTTAGCATAATATCTAGATGCCTCCTTCTTTTATCCCAATTATACTGATTCCATATTGATTAGCTAAATTTATCATTTCATCTCTATTAAACATTAAAGATTTATTAGCCTCTATTGCTAAGACTTTGGCATTTACTTGAGCCATAGTTTCAATAGTTTTGGGTCCAGTTGCAGGAAGATCAAAGCGAGTATCTTGAGATGGTTTACATATCTTAACTACTATTGATTCCTTTATACCAAGACTTCCCACTCTTTTTATGGTTGCATCTGTTCCTTCTATAGCTTCTACAGCAATGACTGTTTTATCTTTTACTACTATGCATTGTCCAATATCTAATCTTCCTATTTCCTTTGCTATTTTCCATCCAAATTTGATATCTTCTATTTGATCTTTATTAGGTTTTGATTTAGTTAAAACGCCTTCTTTAGTGACAATATCGTCAAGAAAGGTTGTAGAGGCTATAATTTTAATCCCTTCTTTTTCTAATTCATTTGCCAATGCCCTTAATATGTTATCATCTAATCTATTCTTTAAGCTTTTCCATAAAAGAAGAGCTCTTGTATCAGGACGAACATCAAAGAATATTCTCTTTTTTGTAATTGTGCCTGCAAAAAGGGCATGAGTTACATTGTGTTTTTTAAGATTCTTTATTAGCTTATTTAACTGTCCTAGATAGATCCATTTTATGTGGTCTGCATAGTTTTCTATCTCTTTAGATGTTTCACCTTTATGAGCTATTACAATTACTTTTATTCCTTTTTTTTGTGCTTCTTTTGCACATAGGATAGGAAAGTCTCCTCCACCAGCAATAATACCTAGGTTGCTTAATGAAGGTTGCTCACTAGGCATCAGCAGTAGCCTCCATGCCTGCAGATCGAGGAAGACCTCTTGAAGAGTTTAGGATAAACTCACAAAAGGTTTTGACTGCAGGGATGTCTCCCATATCCTTTAAAACCTCTTGTGCCCCTGCTTTTACAGTAATATCTGAATGAAATATACGTCTATAAGCCTTTTTTAGGGCTTCTATATGTTCTCTTGGAAATCTATGCCGTCTAAGACCAACAACATTTAGCCCATACATATCGCCACGAATACCAAAAAATTTTACAAATGGAGGTATATCCTTATTTACTCCAGACATCCCACCAATAAATGCATAAGCACCTATGTGACAAAATTGATGTACTGCTATCACTCCACCAAGGACTGCATGTTCATCAATTACTACATGTCCTCCAAGTGTAGCTCCATTTGCCATAATAACATGATTCCCTATCTCGCAGTCATGAGCGATGTGGCAGTATGCCATAATCAGACAGTTTTTTCCGATCTTAGTGATACCAGTTCCCCCTGATGTGCCTCTATGCACTGTTACAAATTCTCTAATAATAGTATTGTCACCAATAAAAACCTTTGTAGGTTCACCTTTATATGTAATGTCTTGAGGAGCGCCTCCTACTACTGCAAAAGAAGAGATAGAAACATTTTGAGCAATGGTAGTATGTCCATCAATTACAGCGTGTGCTCCTATTTTACTATTATTACCAATTGTTACATCTGGACCTATAATAGCATAAGCACCTATTTCTACACCATCTCCTATTGTTGCTTTTTCAGATACGACTGCCATTGGATGAATATTGGTATTATCTCTATGCATAATCTTTCCCTTTTTATTTTAATAAATATATTTAACTTAACACGCTAGCCATTAAGATAGCTTCTACACAAACAGTGTCTAACACTTTTGCTATGCCTTTCATTTTCCATATATTTCTTTTTTGTTTAATAAGTTCTAGCTCTAGTATAAGTTGATCACCTGGATATACAGGATGTCTAAATCTCACTTGATCTAATCCTGCAAATACAATCAATTTATCCATCAGGGATTCATCAGTCTTTTTGGCAAATATAATACCTGCTTGTGCAAGTGCTTCACATACTAATACCCCTGGCATTATAGGTTCATTAGGAAAATGTCCTTGAAAAAACGGTTCATTGATAGATACATTTTTATAGGCTTTAATACTTTTATTAGGTATAAATTCTATGACTCTATCTACCATTAAAAATGGATAACGTTGAGGTATAATCTTTTTTATTTCTTGTATGTCTAAATAATAATTATTACTTTCCATCTTTTTTATACTCCTTTTCTAATATTGATAACTTTTCTTTAATAAGTTTTACTTCCCTGAATAATTCAGGTAAGCGTTTTATAAGTTGAGTAGTCTTAAGCCACAACCTATGTGGCATTGCAGGGATACCAGATACAATTGACCCTTTTGATATATCTTGAGCAACTCCAGACTTGGCAGCTATCTTTACATAGTCATCTATTGTAGTATGATCCGCTATACCTACTTGCCCTCCTATCATTACCCACTTACCTATCTTGCTGCTACCACCTATAGCTACATGTGATACTAATATACAATTTTCACCAATAATACAATTATGTCCAATTTGTACCAGGTTGTCTATTTTCGTTCCTTTTTTGATAATTGTTGCATTTAATGCTGCTCTATCAATACAAGTATTTGCTCCAATTTCTACATTATCTTCAATTATCACTTTGCCAGTGTGAGGGATTTTTATATGTCCTGATTCATCATGAGCATATCCAAATCCATCTGCACCTATTATAGCACCTGCATGTATAATAACGTTGGAACCAATAATAGCATTGTCATATATTACAACATTTGGATATATAATTGTATTATTTCCTATTTTGACCTTTTTTCCTATTTTAACTCCAGGATATATAATAACTTTTTCAGATATAGTAGTATTATCACCTATATAAACATGTGGATATATAGCAACACATTTAGATATATTACAATTATCAGCTATATAGGCATCTTTACTTATACCAAAAAAATTGACTTTTTTTTCTAAAAATAAAGATGCAAGCCGTGCATATGCTAGATAAGGATCTTTTACTTTTATAAAAGGTATATTTATTTTTAAATTGTCTGGCCAATTAGATGGTACTATGACTGCGCAAGCTTTTGTTGATAACAGAGCTGTATAGTACCTCTTTGATGTAATGAAAGTAATTTCATTTTCTTTTGCTGCTTCTAAAGAGTTTATACCAGTTACAGTTTTATCTTCATCTCCAATGAGTTTACCATTTAGAAACTTACTAATTTCAGATAGATTAAGTTGTTTTTTATTTGCCACAATATAAGGTGCCCTCCTAAATTTTTTAAAATATTCCACCTATTCTAAATTCCCAATTGCTTCTACTTTCTCCAGGTTTTGGATTCAATTTATATCCCCATTCTATTCTAAGAGGTCCAATTGGAGATATCCATCTTATCCCTAATCCGACAGAGGTCTTTAGTCTTGAGAAATCATATCCTTGTTTTTGCCTCCATACATTCCCTAGATCATAAAATACGACTCCAGAAAGTCCCATACTTTTTATTAAAGGAAATATTGCTTCATTTTGCATATAAGCCATTCTTTCACCACCAATTCTATCTCCAGTGGCTGGGTCTACAGGGCTTATATGTCCATATCTATAACCCCTTACAGTATCAAGTCCTCCTAAGAAAAATTTTTCATATATAGGTAACTTACCTCCACTTGCTTGTGTTACGTATCCTATACCAAATTTTATATGTCCAATAAGTTCTTTCCATATTGGATGAAAGTAGCTTATTACGCCAATAGTTTTAACAAAGGCGCTGTCGCCACCAAAGCCAGCATACTCTAATGTAAGACTATTATCCCAGCCTCTAGTTGGATAATAATAGCTATCTCTGCTGTCATAATTGAGTCCAAGGGTTATGGATCGGGTAGATTTTATACTTAATGAATCCAAAAGTATTATAGATGGATTTTCAGGTAAATTACTTAATGTAGTGTTGTTTATTCTAAATGTAATAGAGGCTGAGAAGTTATCTGTGAAGGCATATCCAAACCTCAACGCACCACCTGTATCTTTTTTAGTATAATCATAATATTCATTCATCCAATTATATGCATCTATACCAACAGTCAATTTAGTATCTCTAAAATATGGTTCAGTAAAACTAAAATTATATTGTCTGCTTTTGCTACTAAAATTACATTGAAATGAGAGAGTCTCTCCTTTTCCTAAAAAGTTTCTCTTTTTTATCTCTGCCATAAATAAAAATTTATCTAACGATGAGTAGCCAGCTCCTATACTAAAGGTGCCAGTAGGTTGCTCTTTAACGTGAACGTCAAGTTTCATTTTATTGGGTGCTGAGCCTCTTTTTGGTGTTATTGTAACTTGTTTAAAATATCCCAATCTATTTAAGAGTATATTGCTTTTTCTTAATCCTGTAGCACTAAAAGGCCCTAATTCTTTTACACGTAATTCTCTTCTTATTACTTTATCTCTAGTAATTGTATTGCCAGTTATTTCTATTCTTTCAAAGTATACTTTAGGTCCTTTGTTTACTACAAAGGTAATATCTACAAGCTTATGTTTTTTATCTTTTTTTATTAGAGGAGTAATTTGTACATAAGCATATCCTTTGTCTGCAAATTTATCAGTTAGTTTCATTATATCTTGCTGAAGAATCTTTTGACTATATATATCTCCTGGTTTAAGTTCTATTATAGAAAGTAAAGTTTTAGGTTTAAAAAGTTTTTGTTTTATATGAATAGAGCCTATTTTATATTTATATCCTTCACTTATTGGAATAGTAATGTATATCCATCTGCCTTTGTACTTAATATCTGGAGTGCCAACTTTTGCATCTATATAACCATGGTTGTGATAAAATGATAATATTTTCCCTAAATCTCTGTTTAGAGTATCTTGATTTAAGATACCGTTATTGCCAGAAAATATTTCTTTTATATGTCTCCAAGTTAACCACCACCAAGGATGCCATACATCTGTTTCCATTAGATCAAGTAGATCACTGTCAGAAAAGGCATGGTTACCTTCAAATTTGATAGATTTGATATGTACTTCTTCCCCCTCATGAATTAAAAAGGTTAAGTCTACTCTCTCTGGGCTAATATGAGTTAATTTATACGTAACATTTGTGTTTATAAAACCTTTATTTCGATATAGATTTTTAATTTTGTCAATATTTTGTTTAATAGTTGCTTGATTAACTACATCGAATTTTTTAATTGTTATTACATCTTTTATTTTATCTTTAGATATTTCTTTATTACCTTTGATAGTAATTTTTTCAATTATAGGTCGCTCATGAACTATAAATGTTACAATTTTCCCTTTTGGACTGTTTGTTACATTTACAGCTACATTATCAAAATATCCTAATTTATATATTGATTTTATATCCTCAGATAAAATTTTAGGATTTAATTTACTACCTTTTCTAGTCTGAATACAATCTAATATAGCAGCTGTATCAATACGTTTATTACCTTCAATTTTTACTTGAGCTATAATATTATTGGTTGAGTTAGTTGATAGTTGAGAATTATATATATGTGTAGTAGATGCATATAGATAAGAAGAACTTATTAGGATATATGCTATAATGTTAACTAAGATTAAGATTTTAGTACAATATATATAATAACTTTTTATCATTTAAATATTGACCCCTTTTACTAATTTTTCCACGCACCAACACCAAAATCTTTGAGTTCTTCAGGCGATAATTCTACAATTTTGCCATGAGTTAGACCTAAACATCTATCCATTTTTTTTGCAAGTGATAAATTGTGGGTGACAATTACTAGTGTAGTATGATACTTTTTATTTAGTGCCAACATTAACTCAATAACCTTTTCTCCACTTGTTTCATCTAAGTTGCCTGTAGGTTCATCTGCTAATATGATTTTGGGAGATTGTACTAATGCCCTTGCCAATGCTACTCTTTGTTGTTCACCACCAGAGAGTTGATTTACCGGCATATCAAGCTTATCTTTAAGTCCTAATTCTTCTAATATATTTACTGCTTGTTTTAATGCCCTTTCTTTATTTATCCCAGCTATTAGGCAAGGCATCATAACATTTTCTAAGGTGGAAAACTCTGGTAATAAATAGTGAAATTGAAATACAAAACCTATCTCTTTGTTTCTAAATTTAGATAACTTGCTGTCTGACCATAAAAATACATTTTGTCCAAAATGTTTAACAACTCCAGAAGATGGTCTATCTAATGTGCCAAGGATATGTAAAAAAGTAGTTTTACCAACCCCTGAAGCTCCTACAATTCCTACTACTTCACCAGGCATAATTTTACAGTTAATATCCTTTAGTACACTTATTTCTTGCCCATCACACCGAAAGGATTTGAATAAAGACTTAACTTCTAATGCTGCTACAGTGTCTGTTTTTTCCATAATATCCTGAATTGCAACTAATAAAAAATTCTACGCTGCTCACCAATAACAAATATTGCTGTCTCATTCAATAACTTATTTAGTCTTGAATTAAGTTTTATATAAGCTTTAGCAGCTTAAAAATTATTACCCTGTTCTTAAAGCAGAAGCAGGATTTATTTTTGCTGCTTGGCGTGCTGGATAAAGGGTTGCTAAAAAACAAATTAGTATGGCACTTGTGGCAATGATAACAACATCAGAAGTATTTAATAAAATTGGTAGTGTATTAGTATAATATACATCTTGAGGAATTCTTATAAATTTATACTTCTTTAAAAGTTCACATATAGTTATACCACTAAAGGTTCCTATCAAGGTTCCTATTAATCCAACTAAAAAGCCATTATATATAAAGATCCTAAGTATTTGTTTATCTGTAGCACCTATTGCCTTTAGTATGGCAATGTCTTTATTTTTTTCCATTACAGTCATTATGAGTGTGCTTATAATATTAAAGGCAGCAACCAAAACAATTAGAGTAAGTATAATAAACATCGCAAGCTTTTCTAATTTTAAGGCAGAAAAGAGGCTTCTACTCATCCTCTGCCAATCTGTTACCCAAAAAGGGAAACCCAATCTTTTTCTTATTGCACGTGCTATCTTATCTGCTCCATATATATCTGATACTTTCATCTCAAGCCCTTGAATTTTATCTCCAAGCCCTGTCAATTCTTGAGCCGCTTTTATAGGAATAAAGGCCAAAGAAGCATCATATTCATACATTCCTGTTGATATGATACCTGCTACATGTACAGTCCTGATCTTAGGTAGCATCCCAATAGGGCTTATAGTACCAGTAGGTATAATTATTTGAATATTTTCTCCTACAAATATCCCAAGGGATTTAGCAAGCTGTTTTCCTATTAAGATAGGAGGGGGAGTTCCGGGTTCATAATCTTTTAGAGCATCTAGCCCTTTACCAGATACTATTTCTCCTATACTTATTACTTTAGATACAGAATTAGGATCTACTCCTCTTATCAATGCACCACTTACTGATGAACCTGTAGATAACAATGCTTGAATATATACAAAGGGAGTAATAGCAGTAACTCTTACATCAGAGGGCTTACCAAGTAGTTTATCAAAAAACATAGATAGTTTATTACCTTCAGGTACTTTTATGGCTTTTATTTCCTTTTCAAGCCTTGTTACATCATCAAATGAGTTATTATAGCTTCTTACAATTACATGAGCACTTATTCCTAAGATTTTGGTCCTTAGATGATTTTCAAACCCTGCCATTACAGCTATTACGACTATTAAAGCCATTACTCCAACAGCAACGCCTGCAATAGAGATAAAAGTGATAAGAGATATAAATCCCTCTTTTTTCTTAGCTCTTAGATATCGAAGTGCTATTAACCATTCAAAAGAACTCACAGAAGAAGACCTCATCTATTTTTGTATAGGTTTAAGTAATGGGAATAATATTACATCCCTTATAGATGCTGAATCTGTAAATAGCATAACAAGTCTATCTATGCCAATTCCTTCTCCTGCAGCAGGAGGCATACCAATCTCAAGAGCCCTTATAAAGTCATAGTCTATTTCTGGTGGAATTTCCTCATCATCTCCTCTATTTTTTATCTGTTCTTCAAACCTTGCTAATTGGTCTCTTGGATCATTCAATTCAGAAAAGGCATTAGCGATTTCTCTACCGGCTATAAAGAGTTCAAATCTGTCTGTTACACTTGGATCTTGTTCATTTCTACGGGCAAGAGGAGATATATCTATAGGATAATGTGTAATAAATGTAGGTTGTATAAGCTTTGGTTCAACTAATTCATCAAATAATTTTGCCCAAAGTTTACCAATACTTTCTTGTCCTGTTATAGGCAGATCTAACTCTTTAGCATAAGAGATTAACTTTTCTCGTTTTTTTAGATCATCTGCAGGTATCTTTCCTATTTCAACCAAAGCCTCTTTCATTGTCATACGTTTCCAAGGTCTTTCAAAGGAAATTTTTTCTCCTTGGTATGTAATAACTAATTGCTCATTGTTAAGCTCTTTTGATATAAACTCAAAGAGTTCCTCTGTTCGGATGATGAGATCTTCATAGGTAGCATAGCTTTCATAAAACTCCAGCATTGTAAATTCAGGATTATGTTGAACACTTATACCCTCATTCCTAAAATTACGATTTAGTTCAAATACCTTATCCATGTGCCCTACAAGAAGTCTTTTTAAACATAACTCTGGAGCAATTCTTAAAAACAGATCTATATCAAGGGCATTGTGGTGTGTTATAAAAGGTCTTGCAGTAGCACCACCTACAATAGTTTGCATCATAGGGGTTTCAACTTCTAAAAAACCATTTGATGTAAAATATTCCCTAACTAATTGGATAATTTTGGAGCGTTTTCTAAATGTTTCTCTTACTTCAGGATTCATTATAAGATCAAGATAACGATGTCTATATCTTAATTCTTTGTCTGTAAGTCCATGATATTTTTCTGGAAGAGGATATAGAGATTTTGTTACAAGTTTTATCCGTTCCGCTTCTATGGTTAATTCTCCAGTTTTGGTCTTAAATAATTTCCCCTCAGCTTCAACAATATCTCCTATATCAAACTTTTTAAATATCTTATATTCATCTTTACCAATAGTATCTCTTTGAACATGAATTTGCATTTTACCTGTGTGATCATGGATATCAAAAAAGGTGGCTTTGCCAAAGCGTCTTAAGGCCATTATCCTTCCTGCTACTCTAAAGTTAAAATCTAACTTACTTAGGGCTTCATTATCGTAAGGGTCATATATCCTGTGGATAGCAGAGATGATTTCTGACCTTTTTATGTTATTGGGATAAAGCCTGATCCCAAGTTCTTCTAGTTCTTTAGCCTTCTGACGTCTTTGTTTAATTATGACACTTTCGCTTTGTTGCTTTTTACTATCAGACATGATCTTATTACTCCTAATGGTATTTAGTCTAAATAAAAAATCCACATAGCTGACAAACACACATTCTTAGTTTAATCTATTTAGAGAGTCAAGTAAGAAGAGATCTTATAGAGGTAAAAATGGATATTTTTCTTGCACTAAGCATAATGTATGCAGGTTTTATCTTTGGAGCATCTAGTGTGCCCGCAGATAAGCTCCCTCACATATGTTCTAATATTAATCCTAGCATATTGCATGCTTTAGTTTATGCAGGTCTTAGTATGTTAATATTTTTATGGAGATATACAGGTAAAAGTAGTATGGGAGCCTCTCTTTTTCAAGGCACAGTATTTTCTTCTTTTTATGGATTAATAGATGAATTACATCTTCATTTTGTACATGGAAGAAGAAGTCAGCCTTCAGATTGGGTAGCAGATGTTATAGGGGCCTTTTTAGGAGCTAGTGTTATAGCTTTGCTCTTTCTTATTAAAAAGTATATTACTCGATCTAAAAGTTCTATTTAAGAGGGGTAACGATAAATGGAAATGATTAAAGTTGGATCTGTTGATATTATTGTTAAGAAGGGCGATATTACAAAAGAGGAAGTTGATGTGATAGTAAATGCGGCTAACAATAGATTATTGGGTGGAGGTGGGGTAGATGGTGCTATTCATAGTGCAGCAGGGCCTTCCATGATGGAGGAGTGTAGAAAAATAGGTTATTGTCCTACAGGTGGGGCTGTATATACAACAGCAGGTAAACTTAAAGCTAAATATTGTATACATACTGTTGGTCCAATATGGCGAGGTGGTTTTCAAAATGAAAAGAATCTTCTTGCTAATTGTTATATAAATAGTCTTAAGTTAGCAAACAAACTAAATGCAAAAACTATAGCATTTCCAGCTATAAGTTGTGGAGTATATGGATATCCAATTGATGAAGCTGCTCATATAGCAATAAATAGCATAAAAGAGTTCTTAAAGAATTATCCAAATAATCTTAAAGAGATACGATTAATTCTCTTTAATGATACTACATATAAAGCTTTTTTAAAGGCTTTAAAAAGCTAATCTTTTATCAACTTTATTTCTATTTTTTTGTATGAATTCATTACTTATTAATTTGTTTTTGTTTTTTATTATAGGTTTTCAAAATGGCAAAAATCATGTATTATATTTTGAAATGGGAAAGTATTAATTTTTTCTTTCTTAAATAACTCTAACCCGAAAGAGGGGAGGACCAAAAAAAATGTTTAGTGTTGGTGACTTAGCTGTCTATCCTGCTCATGGTGTTGGTATAATAGAATCTATAGAAGAAAAAGTTATAGGTGGGGTAGAACAAACATTTTACATTATGCGTATCTTAGAAAACGATATGAAGATAATGATTCCTAAGAACAATGCTAAACAGGTTGGCTTACGCAGTATTATAAATGACAAACAGGTTGAAGAAGTATATGCAATCTTAAAAGAAAAGGATGTCGAATTTACTCCTCAAACATGGAATAGAAGATATCGTGAATATATGGATAAAATTAAAACAGGTTCTATATTTGATCTAGCTACAGTATTAAGAGATCTCTATATCTTACAAATGGAAAAACCTCTTTCCTTTGGTGAAAAAAAGATGCTTGATACTGCAAAAGGATTATTAGTTAAAGAATTATCAATTGCTCAAAATACAGAAGAAAAGAAGATTGAAAAGGATATAGAGGCAATATTTTCTCAACGGGGAAATGGTGCATCTCCTAAACAAGATGTAGATATTCAAATACAAGATACAGACCTAGATTTCTAAATAAAAAGCTTTCTAAATAAAAAGCCTTGTCTAGTAACTCAGATTTCAAAGATTACATAATAGAAGTCCCAGTAGAGGCACGAGGAGAAAGGATAGATAAATTTTTAGCAACTTATAAAGGGCTCAATTTATCAAGATCTTACATAAAAAAACTTATAGAACAAGGGAATATAACCCTTTCATCAAACAAGACACTTACTCCTAGTCTCAGATTAAAGCCAGGTGAAAAGATTTTTATCACCATTCCTCCTAGTAAGCCGCTAGATATAAAGCCAATAAATATATCACTAGATATCCTTTATGAAGATGAATTCTTACTTGTATTAAATAAGCCTGCAGGTCTTGTTGTTCATCCTGGGGCAGGAAATGAAGAAAAGTCAATAGTACATGCCCTATTAGCCTATTGTAAGGATTTATCTGGTATAGGGGGTATCTTAAGGCCTGGGATAGTTCATCGCCTAGATAAAGATACATCAGGTGTATTATTGGTAGCAAAAGACGATATTACCCACCAAAGGCTTTCTGAAAAATTTAAATCATCTCAGATTGAAAAATATTATATTGCCCTTGTAAAGGGAGAAATGAAGGATTTATCTGGTCGTATAGAGCTTCCTATTGGCAGGCATCCTGTTGATAGGAAACGCATGTATGCCCCTTGCCCTAATGGAAGAAGGGCTATTAGTGTGTGGAAGCTTAAAGAATCTTTTAAAAAAGCAAGCCTAATTGAAGTACAAATATTAACAGGAAGGACTCATCAAATAAGGGTTCATATGGCAGCAATTTCACATCCTGTGTTAGGAGACAGGGTATATGGGAAACAGATAGAATTGGTAATGCGAAATACAAAAGTTGAATTTCCTAGACAAATGCTTCATGCTGAGAGAGTAAGGTTTTTACATCCAATAAGTAATAAGTTCCTTGAATTTAGGGCACCTATACCTCAAGATATGAAAGAGAGGATTTCTATCTTAAGAGATCTTTCTGGAGACTAACATGAGAGTTATAGGAAATATGTTAGCAACGATCTGGGCTCCTTTTGGCACGACTTTTGTTATAGTAAGTTATATATTTTTTGCAAGTATTGCTATTTTAATAGGAAGTGTTGCTGGCTCTAATATACCTCATAGTCTAGCCCGGATATGGGCAAGGTTGTCTTTATTGGTTTGTGGGGTAAGGGTAAAAATATATGGGAAAGAGAAGATTCCAAGGAATAGGCCTGTTGTATTTGCTGCTAACCACTGTAGCCAGTTTGATATTCCTATCGCATATAAAGCTATACCAGTACAGTTTAGATTTTTGGTCAAACAAGAGCTTTTTAAGGTACCTATTTTAGGTCTTGCAATGAAGATAGCAGGCTATATCCCCATAGATAGATCAAAGGGGAGAAAGGCTTTAAAGAGTCTTAATGAAGCATCTAAAAGAATTAGCTCTGGAGTGTCTGTTTTAATATTTCCAGAAGGGACACGTAGCAAAGATGGCAGACTTCAACCTTTAAAGACAGGTGGAATTCTTCTAGCTATTAAGGCTAGGACCCCTATAGTTCCTATATCAATAAGTGGAAGTCATAAGATTCTCCCAAAGGGTGCATGGTTTGCTAAGGCAGGCAAGGTGAAAGTTGTTATTAGCGATCCAATAGATGTAATAGATAGCAATGGTAAAGCACGAGCCAAAGATGAAGTACTTCATGAGTTATATGAGGCTATAAAAAGCGGGCTTGATCCTGAAAACCAACCATTGATTTATTAAGGCCTATTTTAATTTAAATTTTAAATTCTTTTGCTATTTATTAACTGATATTTTTATTATTTTTTTACTTTTTTGTATTTCAAAAATGTAATTTTTTATAATTTACCCCTTGCCTTTGCCGATTTAATGTCTATTTATTTTCGTACAATTTAAAAAAACGAAATTATAGGAAAGATAAAAGATAAGGGAGAGAAGTAAGTGATACCAATACAAGACAGTGTACCTAGAAGATGCCCGCCTCTTATGACATGGGCAATAATAGCTGTAAATACTATAATATTTTTGATAGAGATTCATTTACCAAAGCCAGTTTTACAGAAAGTTTTTTACACATTTGGTCTTATTCCGGATCACTATACCCATGGAGCATGGCTATATACATTGTCTCATGGTCTAGGATTTTGGCCATTTTTTACATGTATGTTTTTACATGGAGGTTGGATCCACATTATTGGTAATATGTGGACGCTTTGGATCTTTGGTGACAATGTAGAAGATGAAATGGGTCATTTTAAGTTTCTGTTATTTTATTTACTGTGTGGAATTGTAGCTGGGATAGTGGAGGTTATAACTTTACCTAATTCTCCTCTTCCTATGATAGGGGCTTCTGGTGCAATTGCAGGTGTGATGGGTGCATATTATGTACTCTTCCCAAGAGCAAGGATTATTATTTTGTTACCTATATTTATATTTCCTTTCTTTTTTGAATTACCAGCGTTCTTTTATTTAGCATTTTGGTTCTTTGAGCAAGTATTTACTGGTACATTAGCCCTTTCAGCAAAGGCCTTTGCAGGTATTGCATGGTGGGCTCATATAGGAGGCTTTGTCTTTGGGATGTTAACACACAGGCTATTTATTTCCCAAAGAAAGCCTTGTCATCACTATAGTGATGAATATAGGCCATGGGGGATGCTCAGTCCTACAGATAGAAAATAAAATTTTTTAAATAAGGGGGAATACATAAAATGAATTTTGCTGATCTATTCTGGCTGTTTTTTATAGCAACAGCCCTACAACCTATCTTAAAACAAAAGATGCTTGAAGCCGCAAGGCAAAGGATGATAGCAAAGATTGAAAAACAAAGAGGCTCTAGGGTAATTCTTTTGATACATCGTCAAGAGACCATGTCTTTTCTGGGTTTTCCTGTAATGAAATACATAGATATAAATGATTCTGAACAGGTAATAAGGGCAATCCATATGACAGATCCAGATGTTCCTATTGATCTAATACTTCATACTCCAGGAGGTCTTGTCCTTGCAGCCCTTCAGATTGCCCAAGCAGTAAAGAGACATCCTGCAAAGGTTACTGCATTTGTACCTCACTATGCAATGAGTGGAGGGACTTTGATCGCTTTAGCTGCAGATGAGATTGTAATGGATGAACATGCAGTTCTTGGTCCAGTTGATCCTCAGATGGGACAGTATCCAGCAGCCTCTCTTGTAAAGGTTGTAAAAGAAAAGCCCATAGATAAGGTAGATGATCAGACACTTATTATGGCAGATATAGCTGAAAAGGCTCTTAGACAGATGAGGAAGAATGTAAAAGAGTTGCTTTGTGGATGTGGAAGATATAGTGATTCTGAAGCAGAAAGATTAGCAGAGATACTTTCTCAAGGTACATGGACTCATGATCATCCAATTACATGGCAGGAGGCAAAGGAGTTGGGGTTACCTATTAAAACAGATATGCCTAAGGAGATTTATCAGTTAATGTCTTTATTCCCTCAGCCAGTTAAAAGGGAACCAAGTGTAGAATTTTTGCCTATTCCAAGACATGGTGGGGGTAGTAGTAATAGACAAACAAAGTAACAATAACAAATAATTAAAAAGTTAAAAAAGTTATAAAAAAGTATTTTCTAGATAAATTTTTATATTATAGTAAAAGGGTTTTGTAGTAGTATACTACTACTATAAAACCCTTTTTATATTTTATTTATTTAAGGAAAATTATATTTAAGGAAAAGCTTATGAATGATAATGATTCTAAGAAAAAACGTGATAAAGAAAAAATTTCTATAGATGATCTACCTTCTGCTGAAGAGCTTTTAAGGGCTAGGGGGATTGATTTAGAGAAAAATAAAAAGAAAAAAAAGAGTACTAAAGAAGACACTAGATCTAGTTTTACAAGAACTATAAAACAATTTGATAGTAAATGGCATAAGAAGGATATATTACAAGTAATTACTTATATAATAATTACATTAGTTTGTACAATTAGAAAAGGGCCGATTTTAAAGGCAGCTCTTACAACTCTAAGGTATTTATTAGCTTATTATGTGTATGGTATAGTTATTGTTATGTTATTTGTAGGACTTACTAAAAAACCTCTAAAGTATAATCCTACAAAAAAACAGATTATAAAATGGATAATTTTTATGGCAGCCTTTTTTGCTGTTAGCCAGTTTATTCATGAAGGTTTTCTAATGCTTACTGGTCAATGGCCACCAAAATGAGGAAGAGCGTTTTTTATCCATTTAAAAGTACACTAATATGGGCAATTTTTATAGGACTTGTAGTTATAATATTGTTTTTTGAATTAGCTGTCTTAGTAGAGTCAATCAGGATAAGACAACTCCTTGAGCACATAGCCCTAAGTCCATTTGGTTCTAAAGGTTTTCTTATTTCTCGTGGCACCTTATTACAATTAGAACTTTTTACTTTTATATGTAGTTTCGCAATGTTTTTTTCTTTTATCATTATACTTATTACTATTTGGTATATAAGCAGGGTTGTTCCTCGTATAAATAGGGCAATATCCATCCAAAGAGAAAGTTATTTAAGATATAAATTTTTTGCAGAGGCTCCTCCAACAATTGGCATAATTAGATTTGAACTTTCTCAAGGTATAATAAAGGATATAAATCGTACAGCACTTAATCTCTTAAAAAGAAGTAGAGCAGAAGTAGTAGGTAAGACAATTAAGGATTTTATCTTACCTAAGAAGAGGGATTTTCTTATTAAAGAAATTCAAAAGCTCAGAAGCGGACAGGACCATTTAGAATTTGAATTGGCTTTAGTAGATTCTTATGGACAAAGTTATGATTTAGGATGGCACATTGCATGTCCTACCATTGGCAGTGATGAAGAGAAAAAAGAGGCGTTGGCATTTTTAACTGATATTTCAGAAAGAAAAAGGGCAGAGGCAGAACGTCTTGAAAAAGAGAGGCTTAAAGGTGTTCTTGAAATGGCTGGGGCTGCTGCTCATGAGTTGAACCAACCAATTCAGATCATAATGGGACTTCTATGGCGTTTAGAGAAAGATTTAGATAATAGAGAGAAGGGAATAGAAAACCTTAAAAAGTTAAAGATAGAAGTTGAGCGTATGGCAGAGATTGGAAATAAAATATCCAACATAAGTAGTTATAAAGTAAAGGATTATGTTGGAGATACAAAGATTGTAGATCTTGATAAGGCTACTAAAAAAGAAAAAGATGAAAAATGAGGTGGTGATAAATGTTAATTGTAATGAGAAGGGATGCATCTAAAGAGGAGATAGATGAAGTTATAAAAAAGATAGAGTCTTTGGGTTGGCAGGCAAAGCCTATCCCTGGCGGAGAGCGCACAGCCATTGGTATCCTTAGAAATACTCAGCCAGTAGATCCTGCTCTTTTTTTAGGAATGTCTGGTGTAAGGGATGCTATCAGTGTATCTAAACCTTATAAACTTGTTAGCAGAGAGATGCATCCTGAAGACACTCGTATAGCTTTTGAAGGATTTGAAATAGGTGGGGAGGCACTCATTTTGATGGCAGGCCCATGTGCTGTTGAAAGTGAAAATCAGGCATTTTCAATAGCAGAATCAGTGAAGGAGGCAGGGGCAAAGATATTTCGTGCTGGTGCATTTAAACCAAGGACTTCTCCCTATAGTTTTCAGGGATTAGGAGAGAAGGGACTTGAAATACTAGCTAAGGTTAGAGAGGAGTTTGAACTGCCCATAGTATCTGAAGCAACAGATCATGATGTATGTGATCTAGTAGAACAATATGTAGATATCATACAGATTGGTACAAGAAATATGCAGAATTACAGATTGCTTAGAAGGGCAGGCCAGGCTAAAAAACCCATTTTGTTAAAAAGAGGGATGTGGGCTACTATAGATGAATTTTTGATGGCAGCAGAGTACATAATGAGTGAAGGTAATTCTCAGGTGATATTATGCGAGAGGGGAATCAGGACGTTTACTAATCATTCAAGGAACACGCTTGATTTAAGTGCCATTCCTTATATAAAGCAGGAAAGTCATCTGCCAATTGTGGTTGATCCTAGTCACGCCTCTGGTAGAAGAGATCAAGTTATACCTCTTGCAAGAGCTGGGGCGGCAGTGGGTGCACATGGGCTTTTAGTTGAGGTCCATAATCAACCAGAAAAAGCGATGTCTGATGGTCCACAGTCTTTATTACCAGAGCAGTTTAAGGATTTAGTTATTCAGTTAAAGGAAATGGGCTTTAAGATTTAAAATTATTATCTTAAATAACTTGAAATAAAAATTTTAAGACTCTAAGATAACTCTAAAATCTTTTACTATGGTAGTAATAAAGTGAAAGTTAAAAACTGGATGAAAAAAAATCTAGTTACTGTAGAGCCTGGAACGAATATTGCACAAATTTTATCTTTGATGCAAAGAAATCTTATTAGACATATACCTGTTGTGGATAAAAAGAGTCTAATCGGACTCATTACTGATGCAGAGATAAGAAATCATCTTTATGAAAATAGGGATTTTAATGCAACAGCTCAAGATATTATGATACTTAATCCTGTAACAATTAATCCTTCTGCTAGTATAGATCGGGCATCGCAACTAATATACCAGTATGGGATAGGTTCTCTACTTGTCCTTGAACGAAGAAAGCTTGTAGGTATAATTACAAGAAATGATCTATTAGCAGCTTTTATGGAGCGGTTTGGAGTACTTCGTCCCGGTTTTAGGTTAGATGTTATATTAGAAGGTAGGCCAGATTCACTTGAAGAGGTTTTTAGAATTATTAGAAAACATGGGGGAAGAGTTATAGGTCTTGGGATAGAGACTCAGTCTTCAAGAAGAAAAATTCATCAAATAAGACTAGACAAAGGTAGTTGGCAAGAGATAGTATCTGCTATTGAGAATGCAGGACACAAAGTCGTGTCAATTTTGGAGGAAGAATAAATTTTTTTGAGGTAGGCTTATATGGCTCATTTTCAGGTTGAGAAGTCCTATGAAGAGATCAATGAAAAGATAAGGCAAGGTAAAGTTGTAGTTGTTACTGCAGAAGAAATGGTAGATATTGTAAAAAAGCATGGAGAGGTAGAGGCTGCTAAAAAGGTAGATGTTGTAACAACAGGTACTTTCTCTCCAATGTGTTCTTCTGGAGCAATTTTAAATTTTGGACATAGTGTTCCAGGCATAAAGGCATCTAAGGTATGGATCAATGGAGTTCCGGCTTATGCAGGGCTTGCAGCAGTAGATATATTCATTGGTGCAACAGAACCAAAAGAAGGTGATCCTTTAAATAAGGTACATCCGGGAGAATTCCTGTATGGTGGTGGGCATGTTATTCAAGACCTTGTTGCTGGAAAGAGTGTTTATTTACAAGCAAGCGCTTATGGAACAGATTGCTATCCTCGGACTAGTTTAGAGAAGAAAATAAGCCTTGCTGATATGCCTTATGCAAGGCTTTTAAACCCCAGAAATGCATATCAAAACTATAATGTCGCAGTCAATTCAACTAAAAGGACAGTTTATACATATATGGGCATGTTAAGGCCCAAGCTTGGGAATGCCAATTATTGTACTGCAGGACAATTAAGTCCGTTATTTAATGATCCTTATTATAAGACCATTGGTATTGGTACAAGGATATTTCTTGGAGGCGGAGTTGGTTATGTTATAGCTCCAGGCACTCAACATAATCCTGATGTACCTCGAACCAAAAGAGGTATACCTAAGAGGCCAGCAGGAGCCTTAATGGTTACAGGTGATCTAAAATTTATGAGTCCTAGATGGTTAGTTGGTGTTAGCATTTTAGGATATGGCTGTTCTTTAGCAGTAGGGGTAGGGGTTCCTATACCTATTTTAAATGAGGAAATGGCATTTTATACATCAGTTAGTGATGAAGATATACTTACTCAGGTGGTTGATTATGGACATGATTATCCTTCAGGTAAGGCTAGATGTTTAACAGAAGTAAGTTATGCTCAATTAAAGAGCGGTTATATAAAAGTTCTTGGTAAGCAAGTGCCCACAGCTCCCTTGTCAAGCTATGTAAGGGCAAGAGAGATTTCTCTAATTCTTAAAGATTGGATAGAAAGGGGTAGGTTTTTATTAACAAAGCCAGTGGAACATCTGCCTGTTCCAGAAGATAAAAAAGGACAAGAACTAGTAAAAGAAGGAGAAGAGTAAGCTATAATTGACTAGGATATAGACCATATTTTAATTTAACTTAAAAGGGAGGAGGCAATGAACAAGGCACAGTTAGTAGAAAAGATGGCAGCGAGCGCTGGTATTTCTAAGAATGCTGCAGAAAGAGCTTTAAATGGTTTTATGGAAGCAGTTACTGAGGCTCTTAAGCAGGGGGATAAAGTTACACTTATTGGGTTTGGTACTTTTTCTGTGGCTCAGAGAAAGGCTAGGCAGGGAAGAAACCCTCAAACAGGTGAAGTTATTGAGATCCCAGCTAAGAAGATAGTAAAGTTTAAGCCAGGCTCCAGACTTTCAGAAAGTGTTGGGTAGGCTTATTTATAATCTTTTTGGTGTGGGAGAGGGCCTATTAGGGTTTTGATCTTCATTTAGCCTTAATTATAAATAGGTTATACTGGAGTATAAAGTAGGTGGCAGATGGCAACTGATGCCAAAAAGCCTGCAAGGTCTGCCATAAGAGCAGCGCTTACGGCATATCTAACATCTTTTATGCCAACAGCGCCAAAGTATACTGCTAATACATAAAATGTAGTCTCGGTTGAGCCTTGTATGGTTCCTGCTAAAAAAGCAGCAAAGCTATTTGGGTGCCTGTAGGTTATTTCTGTTACAAGAGCGAATGCTCCTGACCCTGACAGAGGCCTAAGTAGTGCTACAGGTAAAACCTCTGTAGGTATTTTTAAAAGATGTGTGAGAGGGTATAGAATTTTTGATGTAATATTAAATGCTCCAGATGCCCTGAACATACCAACTGCTACAAGTATTAGTACCAAAAATGGTATTAACTTAACAGCTACTTCAAAGCCCTCTTTCGCACCTTCAATACCTGCTTCATATACAGGCACTCCTTTTAATGCTCCATAAGTTACAAACCCAAGCATTAAGATGGGTATAATCCAATGTGATAACATTGACTGAGCTAAAGTAATAGGCGGCATATTTGCTGTAAAAATATGATAGAAAAATCCAATAATAAGAGTAATCAAGGCTATTATAGAGCCCCATTTCATGAATTTGGTAGGAGGGGCAAGCTCATATATAGTTTTTGGAATATCTATAGAATCTTTTTTATCTGCGTTTGTGATTTCTTTTTTTATACTTATAGGTTTTTCTTGATGTTTTTTATGATCCCATTTGGCAAGAAGTTTAGCAGCAACAATAGCTACAAGTGTAGAGCATGATGTTGCAACAAGTGTTGGTACTAATATAGCAGCCGGTTTTTGAGCTCCTGCTGCAGCCCTTATAGCAATAACACCAAGAGGAAGTAGTGTTACATTTGAGGTATTTATAGCTAAGAAAAGACACATAGCATCAGTAGCTCTGCCAGGGAAGGGATTTAATCTGTCAAGTGCAATCATTGCTTTTATACCTAATGGTGTTGCAGCATTCCCTAGCCCTAGACAGTTTGCAGCTATATTTAAGATCATTGCACTCATTGCAGGGTCTTCTGGTGGCACATCTGGGAATAATTTTGTCATAATAGGACGTATAGCCTTAGCGATTGTTTGCATTAAACCACCAACTTCTGCAATTCTGACTAAGCCAAGCCAAAGTGCCATTATTCCGATAAGACCTATAGCAAGGTTTACAGCATCCTTTGCTGTCTTAAATGAGATTTTTGTTACTTGGTCCATCTGTCCAGTAAAAGCAGCAGTGACTACTGCTAAAACAATCATTGCAAACCAGATGGAATTCATTAATGCTGGTTTATTAGGTGTATTATTTTTGTTATTATTAGTCATAATAGATATCCTTATCTGTCTAAAGAAGTTCTTAATATGCTAAAGCCCAAATCAGTTATAGACAAGGTCAAAATTTAAGCTATCTTATTAAATTGCCGAGAAAAGAAACAAAGCTTAAAATAATTAAGGGTAGAAAAAGATGGATATTTCCACATATCACATACAAAATGTCATTAGGGCCTATGGAAGACGCTCTGGACGTATAAAAGGTATTAGGCGTCGAGGTCTTAGTGGCAGTAGTACTCAGAGAGATGTTATAACAATCTCTGCTGAGGCTAAAAAGCGACAGATTACAGAGAAGGTGAGTGTGGAAATCATGAATAGACTTAAGGAACAAAGTTATCCTATTTCACAGTCTTTATCTGGTAATTTATCTAAGGAATTAGGAGATTTAAACTTACAGATTATAAAAGACGATAAAGAACGAGATAGTTTAAGATTTAGGGTTATAGATGAAAATCAAAATGAAACCCTAAAAGAGATTACTTATCAACAATTAGAATCGATAATGGCACAAAGTCCTCTTTTAAGAGACAGAAAAGAATAAGTGCTAGCATTAAGAGTCAAATAGAATTACAATATTTTGTAATTAAAAAGAGGAGCAAGGTATTATGAAAATACAAAATCAGAGTGTGCAGCTAGATGCTTATGTGAAGGCAGCAACTCAAGGCAAACAGCCTGGACAAGCTAGAGGTCAAAATTCTAAACAGCAGATAGCTGTTAGAGGTGATAAAGTAGATATCTCTCATGGTTCTAAATTATTAAATAAAGTCAATCAGACTATTAAAGCTGAAGAGCCTGAACGTGCTGCAAAGATACAAAAGATAAAAGAACAGGTACAAAATGGTACTTATAAAGTAGAACCAGAAAAAATAGCGAATGCAATGCTTTCAGATCTTATAAAAGACTTAGGCTAAACCTCCTCCTCTCTCCCCCCCGAGGGGTAGGCGTAGTTAGATAGCGTCTACCCCTTTTTTATTTATGAATTTTTGATATTTATAAAATTCATAAAAATCATAGCTATAAAACTCATAGTTGCAGCATATAAGAATGCATATTTTAAGCTAGCTATTTGCCATAACCATCCACATATTATAGAAGCAGGAAATACAAAGATTCCAAATATAGTATGGTAGGCACCTATAACAGTAGCCTTTTCAAAGTCCTTTGCGAGTTCTGCTAAATATGCCCTGGGGATAGTATCTTCAATGGCCATATATATTCCATATAAAATAAATGCTACTATTAGTTCTTTTATGTCGTTAGCATAAGAAAATATCAAAGATGATAGAGTTGCTATTGCAAAACCTAAAAGTATTATATTTTTCTTATTAGTTTTATCTGAATATATCCCTATTGGATAAGAAAAAAGTGCATAGATTAGGTTAAAAATTGCATAAAATCCTATACTTTTTATTAGAGAAAAACCAAGTTCTTGAGCTTTCCATATTGTAAAGGCATAACTATAGCGACCCAATGTAGCTATTGCTATTACCATAAAAAAACAAATGAGATTTGGATCTCTTAGAGCAGAGATATCTTTTATTGTTTTTTTAACTCCACTTCCTCTATCTTTAATAAATAAAAAGATGATAAAGATTGCAATGACTCCAGGAATAGAAGAGATTAAAAAGAGCAATCTATAACATTGTTTTAAAGGATAGTCTTTTGTTAACTTTAAAAAATAAATAGCTACTAATGGACCTAAAATAGCTCCAAGTGTATCTAACATCCTATGAAATCCAAAGGCTCCTCCTGTTTTTTTATTATTTAAAGAGGTGGCAATTAGTGCATCTCTAGGGGCAGTTCTTATCCCTTTACCAATTCTATCAAGTGCTCTTAGTCCTAAAAATTCCTCCCAAGAATGTGTAAATGCTAAAAAGGCCTTTGAAAGAGTAGATGTTGTATAGCCTAAAAGGATAAATAACTTACGTTTTTTAAATTTATCACTTATATATCCAAATATTACCTTAAATAAGGAACTGAAGGCCTCAATTAGTCCCATTAGAGAGCCACTTAGAAGTTTACCTGTTCCCAAAATAGAAGTTAAATAGGTAGGAATTATTGGCATTATCATTTCGCTACTTAAGTCATTTAAAAAGCTAATGATTCCAAGTAGAAGAATATTTACTGGTAATAAAAGAAAAATATTATTTTGGGAAGTTCTATCTTTATTATCCAAAAAATCACATCCTAATAAAAAGAAATAAAGGGTTATAGTTTTTTAAATTTTATTTAATTTTAATGCAGTCAACTCTGATTTAATCAATTTTTTTTATTATTTTACTTTTTTATTATTTTACTCCATCACTTTATTATTTACTATTATGTAAAGATTAGTAATATTAAAATTAAGATTGCAAGGAAAGGTGAAAAAATGAACAAAAACTTACTAAATTCTCCTCTTTTTCTTACGCCAATCACCTGTGATAAATTTGAAAGGGATAATTTGACAGTTGAGGTTGCTGGTTCTCTCGTAAAAGTGAGTTGGAAAGATTCCATACTAAAAGATGTAAATTTTTTAGAAGAAGATCTCTTTTGTCAGGTCTTAGATGAAAAAAAGAGGGTTATACTTGAGAAAAAGGTAAACTATTTAGATCAAACAGAGTTTTACATATCTCAAAAAGGGAAATTAACCCTTAGGATTCTAAAAAAGAAAAAGTTTTCTCTATATCTTGAATCACCCTTTCACTATACACCTAGGGTTGTTTTAATCTCAGAAAATGAGCAAAGGCATCATCTTAATTGGTTAGATATAGAGTGGGATAGGATTCAACAAGAGGTAGAAAATGAAACAGGTCTTGCGTGGGGAACACAGACAAGGGTGGCTCTTTTTGTAAAAAGATGGATACAAAATGGATCACAACTTCCTGAAACGCAGTGGATATATCCTGGGCTCGATTCACATGCACTAATACTTGGACCTTTAAAAGAAGTTAGTTTATGCGTTGTTAAATCTAACTTTTTGGATATTAATCAAAGTGAAGAAGAGAAAAGACAGGAAGAACAAGATCCTCAGGTATTAAAACATCTATTTAAACTAGATTTTAAAGCACCAGAGATAATAGCTGTATTAGATGAGATTGATTTTTATTGTCTTTCTGAAAGTCCATATATGTATCTAAAAAGAGAGGTATGGGAGTCTGATTCTATTCAAATAAGGGCATATTGGGACCTTAAAGATGAAGATTGGAATAAAGTAAAAGAAAAACTCCTCATTCCTAATGGACTTGGTTGGGAAGATGTTGATGTAATTATAAGGCTATTTGAGATAAAAGATAATCTATTAGAAGAGATATCGCCCGAAAACAAAAAGATAATAGCTCTTTCTAAAGACTGGCTTTTTACAGGGTTAAAGGACAATAAGACATATATATCAGCGCTGTTTTTATCTATAAAAAAGCAATCTATTAGTAAATTAAAAGATAAAGATATAATAGATGAAGATCTCTGTATAAATAATCCTATAATTGTTTCAGATAAGATAGCTATACCTCCTAGAGCAGATAAGATTATACTTCTCCCAATAGATGAACACAGGGTGTATGCCTATTGGCATATTGATCAAGAACGGCTTAAGAATTTTATAGAAAAGATAAGCTCTGGTAATCCAGAGAGAATAAAGACATATATAAGAGTATTTCATGATTTTGCCGGTTCTTTATATCACCATATGGACAAAGATGTTGAGGTACATCTTGGACTTAGTGATAATTGGTACTTAAATGTTGATCCAGATAAACTGTGGCGCGTACAGATTGTTGCGGTCAGAGATGGAACGGATGTTTTTGAATTAACAGATGTATCAAATCCTGCTCAAACTGCTAGGACTTGTACTGGTTCAAATCCTATAGTTTTTAGAGAAGCTCCACAAATTACAGACCATCCATCACATAGAGCCCTAAAATCTATAATGGGTACAAGTGAAAATTCTATTGGGCTTTTAATAATACACCTACATGCTCATCTTCCTTACATAAGAAGAAGGGTAGATTATGGAACTTCTGGTATATGGCAGCCCATAGGTTATCCAGAAGAGTGGTTTCATGAGGCAATAAGAGAGACATACATTCCCTTAATACGAATGATGGAAAAATTAGTAGAAGAGGGGGTTGATTTTAGAATTTCAATGGATATTTCCCCAACCCTTTGTAACATGATGAAAAGCGCCTTGCTTCAGGAAGAATTTTTAAAATATATGGAGGCCCATATAAGTCTTGCACGCGTTGAGATAGACCGAACTAGGAGAGAGGCTCCTCATTACCATGATACAGCATGGATGCACTTAAAACGTTTTTTAGAAGTAAGAGATTGTTTTTTAAGATATGGGAAAGACCTTACAAAGGCCTTTAAGAGATTTCAAGATGAAGGTTATCTTGAAATTTCAACATGTGCAGCGACTCATGGTTTTTTACCTTTATATGCAATGTATCCTGAGGCAATACGTGCTCAGATTCAGACAGCAGTAAAAGATTATGAATATACATTTGAGAGACCACCATTGGGGATTTGGCTACCTGAATGTGCATATGTTCCTGGATTAGAAAGATATCTGGAAGAAGTAGGGTTAAGATATTTCTTTACAGAGACCCATGCACTACTTTTAGGAGATTGTCCTTCTGCGTTTGGTACCCATGCCCCTGTTTATCTAAAAGGAAGTGATGTAGCGGCATTTGCCCGCGATCCTGAAACAGGAAAACAAGTGTGGAGTGGTGAAGAAGGCTATCCAGGGGATCCTGACTATCTTGAATTTCATATTAAAGGTGGACCTCTAAAATATAACAGAATTACTTCTAGAAAGAGTAACTACAAAGAACCCTATGTAAGAAGTTGGGCTATAGAAAAGGCGGCAAAACATGCCCAGCATTTTATGGAAGCAAGGAATTTTAGATTTGAATATATAAAGAATTGGTTTTGGAAAAAGCCATTGGTTGTTGCTATGTATGATGCAGAGCTTTTTGGACATCATTGGTATGAAGGACCAGATTTTTTGTATTTTTTGTTTAAAAAGCTTTATTATAACCAAAATCAGACAGAGCTTATTACTCCAAGTGCATACCTTGCTAGATATCCAAGAAACCAAGAGATGTTTATAAATCCATCCTCTTGGGGAGACAAAGGTACTTTTGATAAATGGATGTATGGTAGTGTGTCTTGGATGTATCGTCATAGTCATGAGGCAATAGAAGAGCTAAGAGAGATGGTAAAAGATCTTAAGAATTCTCCTAATGATCCCATAGGAGAAAAGATTATTGCTCAAGCTCAAAGAGAAGTGCTTCAATCAATGAATTCAGATCTTGCCTTTGTTATATCAAATGGACATTTTGTAGATAAAATGAAGGGATTTTTCTTTGATAGTCTTAATAGATTTTGGAAGCTTGCATCTATATACTGGCTAAGTAGAAATGATAAAAGCAGTATTTGTCTGGTAGAAAAGATGTGTAAAGAAAATCCAATATTTCCCAGAATAGAGCCATTAACTATAATAAGTTCATAATAAATATTGCTTTTATGTTATAGCTGTTTAGCTATTTTTAGTTCTATATAAGAAAGAAGATGGGCTTTAATCTCTTTTATCTTTAGAGTGTCAGGCAAATGAGAGATAATTCGTTCTATGTATCTTTTTTCTTTTATTTTTTTTAAAGTAGGTACAAAATTTATATCAAAAGTCCAACTTAGAAGCATTAATTTCATATCGTGCTTGCATTTCATATGAGCTAGATTAGATATCTGATTAGCTAAAATGTCTTCTATAATCTTTTCACTTATCTCATTACAATCTGGGAGATCGAGTTCTATAGTAGAGATAAGTTTTGAAGGATTATCGTAGAGTTCTACAAATACATTTAACACATCTAATTTATCAGCATCTCTTATAAGCCTACTATAAAAATCAATATCAGGATCAAGACCAATAGGTAATAATCTTATATTGTGATATTCTATGGCTTTTAGGATCAACTTTTTTAGATCTTTTGAAAGATTATCTAATATAGCTGTCTCTTTTAGAGTTTTTACACTTAATAGGGCGTGGTTTTCTGATTTAGCATCTCTAAAAGTTTTATATTTTTCATATTGTGGAAATCTACCAACATCATGAAATAGTCCAATAGTTTTTGCTATAAAGAGTTGCTCAACATTTAAATCAAGCTCTCTCCCAATATCTACAATCTCTTTACATACCCTTAAGGTGTGATCGTATTTTAGTTTTATCACCCATTTTTCATGTTCATCTTTACCTTTATAAAAGTCCTTTACAAAATTTTTAAACCAATGATAAAAATATAGAAAATCTCTATATGTTATGACATCTTTCATTTAATTCCCCTTATAAATTTTGTATGAAAAAATAAGTTCTTTTTAAGTTATAACACTTGGTCTATCTCTTCCTGTAATATCCTTTATTTTAGCAATTTCATTTGCTGCTAAGATTTGTTTTTTTAGTGCATCTTGAGGATTAAGCTCTAGTAGCTCAGGATTATTTTCATATCTTTCCAGATATAGTCTTAAAGTAGCACCTTTTGTCCCTGTACCAGATAGCCTAAATACTATCCTTGAATCATCATCAAAGAATATCCTTATTCCCTGTCCTGTTGTAACAAAGTGATCTACAGGATCTTCATAACTAAATTCATCAGCCTCTATTATTTTTAATCCACAATATGTTTTACCTTTAATAGTAAGAAGTTTCTCTCTTAATGAATCTATTAGATACTTAGCCTTTTCCTGTTCAAGCTCTTCATAATCATGACGACTATAGTAGTTTCTACCAAATCTTTTCCAGTGTTTTAGTACAATCTGTCTTACAGAAGTTTTCTCTTCTGCTAAAAGGTTTAACCAGAACAATACTGCCCAAAGCCCATCTTTTTCTCTTACATGATCAGATCCAGTACCAAAACTTTCTTCTCCACATATAGTTACAAGTCCTTCATCAAGTAAAGAACCAAAAAACTTCCAGCCTGTTGGAGTCTCAAATAGGTTAATCCCTAACTCCTTTGCTACAAGATCAACTGCTCTGCTTGTAGGCATTGACCTAGCAACACCTTTTAATCCATTCTTATAGCGGGGTATTAGCGTTGCATTTGCAGTAAGAATAGCAAGTGAGTCACTTGGGGTTACAAACATCTTTTTCCCAAGAATCATATTTCTATCACCATCTCCATCTGAGGCAGCGCCAAAATCTGGGGCATTGTCAGACATCATAAGATCTACAAGTGTTTTGGCATATGTCAAATTAGGATCTGGATGTCCTCCTGCAAAATCAGGCAGGGGTTCATAGTTTACTACACTATTGGCTGGAGCACCTATTGTATCTACTAAGATTCTTTTTGCATAAGGTCCAGTGATAGCATGAAGGGCATCATAACACATACTAAAGCCAGATCTAAAAAGCTCAGAAATCTTATCAAAATCAAATATTTCTTGCATAAGAGCTGCATAATCCTCAACAGGATCAATAACTTCTACAATCATATCTCCAATTTTAGTGGTACCTAATTGAGAAATATCTATATCTGGCCATTCAAGTATATAATAACGATCTATTTCAAGACTTCTTTTATATATTGCTTCTGTAACCTTTTCTGGAGCAGGTCCTCCATTTTCAATATTGTATTTAATTCCAAAATCACCATTTGGCCCACCTGGATTATGACTTGCAGAAAGTATTATGCCTCCATAAAGGTTATATTTTCTAATGATACATGAGGTGGCAGGTGTAGATAAGAAACCATTTTGTCCAACCTTGATTTTAGCTACACCATTGGCAGCAGCCATTTTTAATATGGTTTGAATAGCTATATCATTATAATATCTGCCATCTCCACCAAGGACTAATTGAGCCCCTTTTATTTTAGATAATGTATCGAATATAGATTGAACAAAATTTTCAAGGTAATTAGGAGTCTTAAAAACTTCTACCTTTTTTCTAAGACCAGAAGTCCCAGGACGTTGATCATTAAATGGTGTGGTCTTTACTTCTTTTATTTCACCTTTAGACATCTAGACCTCCTTTTTAGATTGGACATCGCTAATACAACAACTCTTACTGTGTGTTTCTTTTAATGAATTTACCACATGTTCTAATGTTAGATTACTAACTCCACTTTTAGCAGATTCTAATGCTAGCTTAGATATATTACCACCAGGGGTTTCAGGACAATATTCTCCTAAAAAGGCAGCTAACATTTCATCAATATGTATGTTGTTGGCAGGAGCTTTAGGTACAAATTCAAGTCTATATCGGTTATGGATGCGCCTTAAGTATTTTGCTGCTAGAAGTTCATCAACAGCCTTTCTAACTAATGCATCGGGACATCCCATACGCTTTGCTAAGATGGCTACTTTACTTGTCTTTCCCTTTTCAAAGTCAAGGTATACTTGTCCCATTACATCTAGACATAAAGAGAATATATGAGAGGGTTTCATAATGATCTGAGATGGTAGATGCCTACGCCAAGTCTGGAGTGCGAAAGATAGTTCTGCTCCTGTTAAAAATATAAGCCAACCTGTATATATCCACAAAAGAACTAGAGGGACAGTTGCAAAAGAACCATAAATTGCATTATAACGTGCAACACCTATTTGTAGTTTGATATATATTGCCATTACTATTAACCATGCAATCCCGCCTACTCCTCCTCCTATACATGCTGGGATAAATGCTACTTTTGTATTTGGCAAAAATTTGTATAAGAGTATAAATGCAATTATAACTACTAATATAGGCAGTACTCTTAGTCCAAGTTTAACAACCTTTGCCATAGGTAAAAAATACTGTAATTTTTGCCAAATAGCAGGGCTTTCAACTGCTGCAATAGCAGCAAAGCCTACGTTGGCAGCAAGGGGCAAGATAATCAATATGGCGAAATAGTTCATAAGTCTTCGGCCAATACTTCGTCCTTTATGGGCATGCCAAATGGCATTCATGGCATCTTCAATATTAGCAATGGTAGAAAATATTACACCTATTAAAGTAATTACACCTATTGCACCAAGTGCGGTAAAATTAGTCTGGTTTACATACTCAAATATTTTATCGACTATCTTTTTTAGTCTAACAGCTACTTGTTCTTTGCTGATTTCTCCTTCAGTTGTACCTTCAGTTGTATAGTTTCCTTCTTTTGCAAGGCTTTTTTGATATACAGGAGCAAATTCATCTATCATTTTATATGCAATTGTTTTTAGTTCTCCACTTGCCCCAAGTCCTTTTAAGACCGCACTTCCAAGGGCTAGTGCAGGGACCATTGAAAAGATAATAGTAAAGGTTAAGGCCCCAGCCCTTATTGTAATAAGGTTTCTAGAGAACTCTCTTGATACAATAAAGAATATCCTAACAATAGCCCTTAATATTATTTCCCAATAAGGCTCTCCTGGTTTAGGTTCTTGCCAACACCATCTTTTTAGATTAAAAGGCTCCTTTGTGAGTATTTCATCATCTTTATTTTTACTGACAACCATATCCTCCTCTCTCTTATAAGGATTACATCTCTAATATTATTGTAATAAACATAAACAAAAACACCATAATTTTATAGAATATTTACTAAAGACTTGAAAATTCAATAAAAAACACCTACCTTCCAAAAGAAAAGATATAAAAAGGCATGGAGTTTATATTATGCCAATAATAAAAATTAAAGTTGGGCGAGGGGTAGATGCTAGGTTTTTTCAAAGATTGGTAGATGATTTTTTTAGTAATTCTTTACCTACTATTGTTCTTAGCAATGGGTGGAGTCCAAAGGTAGATATATATGAGACAGATGATAGTGTTTTTATTGTTGCAGATTTAGCAGGAGTAGATAAAGATTCTCTGTTGGTGACGGTTGAAGGGCAGTATTTATGTCTTTCAGGAAAGAGGATTCCACCTAAAAATCATCCCAAACGATTTTATCAATTAGAGATAGAATATGGAGCTTTTGAAAGGGTGTTAAGATTACCTGGTTCTCTAAATTTAGATTTAGTTGATGCTCAATATGAACAGGGACTTTTAACAATAAAAATAGCTAAGAAAAGAAACGAAGAAACCATAAAAATCCCGATTAAATAAAAAAGATTTATAAAAATTTATTTCTCCAAAAATGGGGTAATAACCTATGGGTGATATCATGAAAAAAACAAAGGAAAAAATAGATCAAATTGAAGAAAAGGCTGAAGAAAAAAAGAGTTTTGATAATATGATTGATACAAAAGATATCCAAAATATAGATAGTAATAGTAAACAAAATACTATAAGGGAACTACCTGTTATTCCTACCAAAAATCTTGTTTTGTTTCCTCATATGGTAGTTCCATGGATTATAGAAGATGCAAAGTTTATTAAACTTGTTGATGACGCCCTTGCTACAGATAGAACCTTTGTCATGGTTGCCCAAAAGCCTAAAGAAGAGGGTGAGAAGGAAAAAGAAGATAATGATTCTAATGAAAGTGAAAGAAAAAAACTTGATCTTTATGAAATTGGTACAGTTGCTCTCATCCTTCGTATGGCTAAAGAAGGTGAAAGTCAGGCAAAGCTTATAATCCAAGGGGTAACCAGGGTCAGGATATTAGAGATTACTAATCATGAACCCTATTTAAAGGCAAAAGTTGAGCCTGTTCAAGATATTGTTGAGACGGATTTAGAGACTCAGGCACTGACTACTAATGTAAGACAAGTATTTTCAAGGATATTAGAGCTTGCTCCCCACATTCCAAATGAACTAGGTGGGGTGATAATGAGTGTTGAAGACCCAGGTGTTCTTGCGGACATAGTAATAAGTCATCTAAATATTAGTGTAGCAGAAAAACAGTCTGTACTTGAATCCATAAGGGTAAAAGAAAGACTTCAAAAGGCACTAAAGATACTGACCCAACAGCTTGAGATATTAGAATTAGGGCACAAGATCCAATCAGAAGTCAGGCATCAGATGGATCGATCTCAAAGAGAGATATATTTAAGGGAACAGCTAAAAGCGATAAGAAAGGAATTAGGAGAAGCAGAAGATATTGCAGGGGAAGTAGAAGAACTTAAGAAGAGGGTTGAAGAAAAGGGGCTTCCTGACTCTGCAAAACAAGAGGTTTTAAGAGAGATTGAAAGACTTGCAAGGATGCATCCTGCATCTTCTGAATATACAGTCTCTAGAACATATATAGATTGGATCCTTGATCTGCCTTGGAATGAGATAGATGAAGAGCAGCTTGATATAAAAGAGGCAGAAAAGATACTTGATGAAGATCACTATGATCTTGAAAAGATAAAAAGGCGTATTCTTGAATATCTTGCAGTTAGAAAGTTAAAACCAGACGCAAAAGGTCCAATCCTTTGTTTTGCAGGACCTCCTGGTACTGGTAAGACAAGTCTTGGACGTTCCATTGCTAGGGCAATGGGTAGAAAATTTGTAAGGATATCGTTGGGTGGTGTTAGGGATGAGGCAGAAATTAGAGGACACAGAAGAACCTATGTTGGTGCAATGCCTGGGAGGATTATCCAGGGGCTTAAAAGGGCAGGTGTTAAAAATCCTATATTTATGCTTGATGAGATTGACAAACTTGGTACTGATTTTAGAGGTGATCCTGCATCTGCACTTCTTGAGGTGTTAGATCCTGAGCAAAACTCTACATTTGTAGACCACTATCTTGGAGTAGAGTTTGACCTATCACATGTAATATTTATTGCAACAGCAAATGTATTGGATTCTATACCTCGTCCTCTTTTAGACAGGATGGAGGTATTAGAACTTTCGGGATATACAATTGAAGAGAAACTTGAGATAGCAAAAAGATATCTGATCCCTAGACAGCTTGATGCACATGGACTCAGTAAAAAGCATCTAAGATTTTCACCAAAGGCATTGGAACATATAATTTCTGGCTATACAAGGGAGGCTGGAGTAAGGGAACTTGAAAGAAAGATAGCAGCAGTATGTCGGGCTGTTGCTTTGGATATTGCTACAGGTAAATCTGAAAAGATTATTGTTAAAGTAAAAGATTTGCCAAAATATCTTGGACCCAAAAGGTATGAGCATGAAGTCGCAGAAAGAACCTCTATACCGGGTGTTGCAACTGGTATGGCATGGACTCCTACTGGTGGAGAAATACTTTTTATTGAAGCAACCAGTATGAAAGGTCAGGGTAAACTTATATTAACTGGTAAGCTAGGGGATGTGATGAAAGAGTCTGCCCAGGCAGCCCTTAGCTATTTACATTCAAATGCAAAACGATATAAAGTGGATGAAGATATATTTTCTAAAATTGATATCCATATACACGTACCTTCAGGTGCTATACCAAAAGATGGCCCTAGTGCTGGAGTTGCTATATTTATATCACTTCTTTCTTTATTGAGAGATAAACCTGTTAGGGCGGATGTAGCTATGACAGGTGAAATTACCTTAAGAGGGCTCGTGCTTCCTGTTGGTGGTATAAAGGAGAAGGTGCTTGCTGCACATAGAGCAGGGATAAAAGAGATAATACTTCCAAAAAGAAACGAGGCTGATCTTAGTGAGATACCAGAATCTGTAAGAAGAGCATTAAAATTTCACTTAATAAACAACTTATCTCAGGCTGCAACTGTTTGTTTCTCAAAAAGAAAAAGATAAACACTTAAAAAATTTAAAAAATAAAAGGCCGGCACTGAGCCGGCCTTTTATTTTTAACCTGTTAGGATAATATTTTATAGAGACTGCCAAGTACTATTACTACTAAATTGGGTAGAGGAACCAAAACCTATAGCTGATGCTGTAGCTCCTAAAGTTTTTCCTGCAGTTCCGCTCTTATAAAATACACCAGAGTCTTGACTATCACCTGCGTACACTTTATCACCATTTTTGTGTTTAGCCTCTGCAGCATAATTGGTAGAGCTACCTGCAGCGCAGATAGATACATTTTTACTTACACCAATTGTACTGTTATTACTACCATCAGATAGTCTAGCATTGCTCAATGGACCAGTTAGTGTAGCATTTGCTGTACTACCACTATAAGTGCTTCCATAAGTTTGCCAATCAGCATAGAAAGCAGCTTCTGTTTGTTGTAAATTTCTTAAGTCAGACAATGCAGCAGAGTTATACGCCCTTGTACGGTACTTAGCAAACTGTGGTATAGCAATAGCTGCCAAAATGCCAATAATAGCGATAACAATAAGCAATTCGATTAAGGTAAAACCTGCCTCTTTTTTGTTTCTTGCTAGTTTCATAATACCCTCCTTTTTAAAGGTTTGTTTTTTTTTCAGTATTATTAATGTAGCCAATGTAACTAATATATAAATCTACTTTATGTTCTCACCTCCTTTGCAATCTCTAATCGGATTTTTATTAAGTTTCTTAAACATCTTTCGTCATTATTTGTCTTTTTCTTTATGCATTAGAGATGCCAAAAGAGATATATATAGAAATGTTTAATTATATAGTTAGTTGCTGGGGTTTTATGATAAGTGATAGAAAGAGTTAAGATAATTATTGACAAAAAATGACTACAATTGACATTTAATGTCTATAATGACAAAAAGTGACAACACAGTTTATAGTATGACAACTATTTTTAAAAAGCTCTTTAAGAGGGAGAAGAGATGTATTAGAAAAGAAATGAGAAAGACAAGAGAGTTTTTATTTTTTATTCTTATTTATTATTTTTATCTTTTAACGCTTTTTTAAGATCCAAAATCCCTTCAGTACCAGGGTAGTCCATTTTTACATATCTAGTTACGTCACTTATTTTCGATGTAATTTCTCCAAGCCTTTCTATTTGTTTACAGATTAAATCTAATATTTGGGAATAAGGATTATCAGGATCCATTTTTTTTCTTAAAAGTTCGCCCCATCCTAATATAGCTTGCATTGGTTGGTTTAACTCGTGAGCGGCTGCCCCTGCCATTTCTAATGCACCTTTTAAGCGTTCTTGATTTAACAGAGCCATTATTCCTTTTTTGTGAGTAGTAATATCTATCACTAATTCTACAGCCTGCACCATTTCCCCTTTACTATCTATTACAGGAGTAGATGTCACAAGTAACCATCTTTCTCTTTCTTTATCATAATATTCCATACTATAGACATCTTTAGTTTTAAATGCTTGCTGTGTAGGACATTGCATGCAAGGAAGTCCTTTAGGAGCGAAAATTTTAAAGCAAGGGGATTCCTGTACATTGTTTAATTCCTCAGTATTAAGTAATTCTTTTATCTTATTATTAAACCATGCTATAGTCTTATTAGCATTTATTAGAATAATTCCTGCACCAATACTTTCTATAACATTAACCCATATCTTACGCTCTCTCTCTAACTTGGTCTCAAGTTTTCTCTTTTCAAGAGCCTTATTTATACATGCTTCTAATTCTTCAGGAGCAATAGGTTTCTGTAAATATGTATATGCCCCCTTATGTACAGATTCTACCGCATCTTCTACAGATGCATAAGCAGTCATTATTATAACTGGCAAGAAGGGATCTTTTTGATGTAATTTGCTCATTAATTCTATTCCACTAACCCCCTCCATCCTTTGATCTGTAATCGCTAAGACAAACTCATTATTATCGAAAACTCTTATTGCATCCTCAGGATTATTACATACAGTAACGTCAAAGCCTAGCAGATTAAGACGAATTCTCATTACATTTAATAAATTGATATCGTCATCTACTAATAAGACCTTTGGGCGTTCCACCTGTTTTTTCCCTTTTGTTTTAATTCCATTGTCTGTCAAAAAAGGAATCATATATACCCCCCTTGCCTATTTTTTAAATTTTAAGCAAAAAATAGGCCAAGGGGATATCTTGTTTTTAATAAGAAAAACTGATTAACGGCCCACCCAGTAATTTGGTGCTTCTTTAGTAATTATAACATCATGTACATGGCTTTCTCTGAGCCCTGCAGGAGAGATCCTAACGAATTTAGCATTCTGCCTTAACTCTTCTATGGTTTTACAACCAAGATACCCCATACCTGAGCGAAGTCCCCCAACTAGTTGAAATATCGTGGCTGCTAGAGGTCCTCTATAAGGCACTCTTCCTTCAATACCTTCTGGAACAAGTTTTGAGCTAGTATCCACAGAATCTTGAAAATATCTGTCTTTACTGCCTTCTTTCATTGCCCCTAGTGAGCCCATACCTCTGTAAACCTTATAGCTTCTTCCTTGGTACAACTCTAACTCACCTGGACTTTCATCTGTTCCAGCAAGAAGACTACCAATCATAACACAGTGTGCACCTGCTCCTATTGCCTTTGTTACATCACCAGAAAACTTTATCCCACCATCAGCAATAACAGTTCGATCATATTTATTAGCAACAGTAGCACAATCACTGACTGCTGTAAGTTGAGGGACTCCAACCCCTGCAACAACTCTTGTAGTACAAATAGATCCGGGACCTACTCCTACTTTTATGCCATCTGCTCCTGCTCTAATAAGGGCCTTTGCCCCTTCTTTAGTAGCTACATTTCCTGCTATAACTTGGGCATTAGGAAAATTATTTTTTATATCTTCTACGGCTTCTATAACCTTTTTAGAATGTCCATGAGCAGTATCTACTACTATTACATCTGTCCCCGCTTTTAATAAGGCTTCAACATGTTCAAGACGATTATCTCCTACACCTACTGCAGCACCAACTCTAAGCCTTCCATGTTCATCCTTACATGCATTGGGATATTTTTTTATCTTTTCTATATCTTTAATAGTAATAAGTCCCTCTAAGTTACCATCTTCATCTACAATTAGTAATTTTTCAATCCTATGCTCATGTAGTATAGCCTTAGATTCTTCTAAAGATATACCTTTGGGAGCGGTGATGAGATCTTTACTAGTCATTACTTCTTTGACTTTACGTTCAAAGTTTGTTTCAAATCTTAAATCTCTATTAGTAACTATACCAACAAGTTTTTTACCTTCTACAACTGGTACTCCAGATATCCTGTATTCTTTCATAATTTCTTGAACTTCACATAGTTTTTGATCAGGAGTTACAGTGACAGGATCTTGAATCATACCACTTTCAGACTTTTTTACCTTTTCTACCTCTTTTACTTGTCTAGATATAGGCATGTTTTTATGGATTATTCCAATTCCACCCTCTCTTGCAAGACTAATAGCAGTATTTGCTTCAGTAACTGTATCCATTGCAGCACTTACTATAGGGATGTTCAACTTTATAGTTGGAGTGATATAAGTAGATACATCTACTTGGGTGGGAAGTATGCTAGAAAATGCTGGTACAAGTAATAAATCATCAAACGTATAAGCCTCTGGTATGGGCTGGTTTAACATAGCCTATCTCCTCTTTTATCATTTTTAATATTATGCCTAGTAATAAACCGGCATCACTTACTATTATTGGCTTATTATGTATTGCCTCTTGAAATTTCTTTACGATTATAGCGCCTGCCAATATAATATCTGCTCTTTTGGACTCAAGCCCCTTTATTTTTTGACGCTGTTTGTTATCTTTTTTTGCAAGGTTTTCAATAGTATCTTTTAGCCACTTATATGTCAAAGAAGTTTCTCTAATAGTTTTAGGATCATATTTAATCATATTATGAAACATAGCAGCAAGTGTCGTAGCCGTTCCCCCAGTTCCTATCAAGTATTTAATTTTGTTACTAAATTTTAGAATACTTGGTTTTATTAGTCTATCTATAAATAATTCTAGTTCACTAATTTGTTCTCTTTTAGGAGGATCACTAACAATAAATTTCTCTGTTAAAGTTACAGCACCTATCTCAAAGCTTCGGCATGAGATTATTTCTGCTTTATTATTAGCCCTCTTTTGGGCAATAACTATTTCTGTACTTCCTCCTCCAACATCAAGTGTTAAAAAGGGTTTATCTTTAGTATCTATGGTCATTGATACAGCATTAAGTGATGTTAATGCCTCTTGTTCTCCTGATATAACTTTAATATTAAAGCCTAGTCTTTGAGCTTCTTTTAAGAATTCCTTAGCATTGCTGGCTATTCTGAGAGCTTGCGTTGCAATAGCATTTACCCTTTTTACCCTTTCATTTTTTATTATATCCAAAAATTCTTTTAAGGTTAATAGACCTCTACTAAATGCTTGTCTAGAGATTTTCCCTGTGGAAAATAGTCCTTCTCCAAGTCTAACATTTCTTCTTAGACTTTTTAGTACTTCAACTTTAGAATCGCTAACTGTAAAAATAACTAATCTGAAAGTTTGACTACCAATATCTGCTGCAGCTAGTTTTAGCTCATTATTTATCTTTGAAGCATGTAGGTTTTTATTCATGTCTTAAGCAAATAGCCCAATAAGTAAAAAAAAACAAGAGATAACCGAAAAAATTAAATAGGAGCTCAGTTATAAAAATTAAAAGGATATTTTTTATGAAATCGAAAGTTCTAATTGTTGAAGATAATATACATTTATCTTTATTATATAAAGAGGCTTTAGAAAATGATTTTGATGTAGAAATAGCAAGGAGTTTAGAAGAAGCACATAGATTTTTAGATTACTCTGATGCTATTATTTTAGATTTACAGCTACCTGATGGTGATGGGATCTCTATTATACCAGAGGCAATAAAGATAAATCCTACTATAGCTATTTTTGTAATAACTGCTTACGGAACTATATCAAGAGCAGTAGAAGCAATTAGATTGGGTGCTTTAGATTTTCTTGAAAAGCCAGTAGATATTGAAGAATTGATAACAAAATTAAAAAAACATCTATCAAATAATAATGTAGAGATTGTAGCTCAATCTCCTTCTATGAAAAAGATATTAAGATTAGCTCAAAAGGTAGCTACTACACCTTTTCCTGTATTAATTACTGGAGAGACAGGAGTAGGTAAAGAAATACTAGCTAGATATATACATAAAAATAGTAATAGAGGTCCTTTTGTAACTTTAAATTGTGCTTCTATACCAAAAGAACTTACAGAATCGTTGCTTTTTGGACATGTAAAAGGTGCTTTTACTGGTGCAACAGAAAATAAAAAAGGGCTTGTATGTGTTGCTCAAGGTGGAACCTTATTTTTGGATGAAATTGGAGAGTTGCCTCTTTCTATTCAGCCAAAACTTCTTCGTTTTTTAGATCAGAAGACATATCAAATATTAGGTAGTACAAAAGAAGAGAAGGCAGATGTAAGAATAATTGCTGCAACTAATAGAGACCTTAAGAGAGAAATAGAAAGGGGAACCTTTAGAGAAGACTTATATTTTAGGCTCGCCACCTTCCCTATAAAAATTCCACCACTTCGAGACAGAAAAGAAGACATATTAGCTCTTATTGAAAAAAAGAGAAAAGAATTAAGTCATATACTTAAAAAACCTTTATCTATTGAAGAAGGTGCAAAGTTATTATTGTTAAGTTTAAGGTATCCAGGCAATGTAAGAGAACTTTTTAATATATTAGAAAGAGCAGCAATTGTAGCAGATAAATTAATTAGTGCAGAGGTTATAAAGAGTGTAATCGAATTAGACAATATAGACAAAGAAGAGATTAATTGTACATCACAAGAAGACTTTTGGTCACAAACTAAATTAGAGACAGAAAAAAAGGAAAGAGAGATTATTTTGGCTGCGTTAGCTGCAGCTGGATGGAATAAGGCTGCTGCAGCAAGGGCTCTTAAAATAAACTATAAGACTCTTTTAAAACGTATGAAAAAACTTGGTATAAGTTCTAAACCCCAAACTCTTGGGTACTGATATACCTATTTTGGGTACTGATATACCTAAAAATACATATCAAAATATGAAAGAGATATTTATTTGTATTTATATCTGTCCATAAAAATGTTATTTGTTAGCCTCCTTCTTGTTTTCTCTTCCTTGGTACACTTTTAGCACAATTGAAGATCAAAAGCTCTGAGCCGATTAGAAAGATTAGGAACAAAGGTATTGCTAGCTAACTTATTAAATTTGTTTTGGATTTTTTATTGTGAAATTTAAAACTGACATAGGTTTCTCATTATTAGAAGTATTATGTGTAATTATACTATCACTAATTACAATTAGTATAGCTATATTTAGCATAAATAAATTTATAAGTATGTATTATATCAATACTATAGCACATCAATTAATGAACGATTTCTATATGGCTCGTAGTAAGGCTATTACTTTACATAAAGATATTGTTATTTCAATAAATGAGTATAATAGTACATTACATTCTAATGGTTCTTATAAGATTTTTATTGATGATGGATCAGGTGGAGGCATTCCAAATAATTGGATACAAGATGGTAATGAAAGACTTTTACTGTCTAGAGTAATGCCTAAAGAAGTAAAACTATATAAATCTACTTTTTTATATGATAAAACTGGCTTCCAATCTAATGGAACACCACTAAAACAGCGATGGGGAAGTATATATTTAAAAGGTAAACATAAATTTTATAAAATGACTTTAATTCTAACTGGTAGAATAAAGTTATATTATAGCAATAATGGGATAAATTGGCAATGAAAAGATTAAAAAGAAAACAATATGGATTTACATTAGTAGAATTATTAATAGGGATGATAGCAGGTATCATACTATTAGGTTCACTCTATATAATATTTAAAGCTCAATTAAAATCATATAATTTACAGAGTCAATATATAGGCATGCAGAATAATATAAGAATAGCTTTAACCTCTATAGCAAAAGAAATCAGAATGGCTGGTTATGATCCAAAAGGTACTGCTTTTTCAAGTATTTCACCTATTAGTATTGCGGAAGAATATGAAATTAGTTTTGCTTATGATAAAAATAAAGATGGTATTATAGAATCAAATGAAATTATTAGCTATCGTTTAAAACCAAACGATGATACTGACAATAATGGTATAGCTGATAATGGAGCTACAATGTTAATTAGAAAGATAGGTTCAACATTACAACCACTAGCTGATAATATTGAAGCTATAGCTTTTGCATATGCATTTATAAATAATACAAATGACAAAATATTAGCATATAATGCTACAGGGACTAATAAAAACATATATTGGGCAATACCATATAATAATTATTGGTATAATTTAGATGTTAATGATGATGGCAAAATTGATAAAAAAGATGATTTTAATAATGATAATATCATTGATATAACAAATACTGGAATACCCATAATAGATAATAATATAAGAGCTATAAAGATATGGATATTAGTAAGATCTGAACATGCTGATAATAATTTTATAGATAATAATTCTTATGTAATAGGTAGATATATAATAACGCCAAAAAATAATCCTATAGATAAACATTATAGACATTGGCTTTTATCTATTACTGTAAAACTAAGAAATATGGGTTTAAACTAAGGAGTTAATATATGAAATATAATAATAGTGGATTTAGTATAGTAGAATTATTAATAGCTATACTGATATTATGTATTGGATTACTAGCAGTTGGAAAAATGCAGATAGGTTCATTAGCGTCTATTAATAATTCTAATCAAAGGCTAGAAGCTGCATGTATAGCACAATCAAAAGTAGACTTTCTATTATCATTAAATTATAATAGTACATTATTATCAACTTCATATAATGAAACATTAACTGATAATAAAGGTACAAAATATTTACTAATTTATACTGCTAAAAATGGTCCAATACCTAGTACTAAAATAATACAAGTAAAGATAAAATGGCCATATCCAATTTGCAAACATATATTTTCTATAATAAATATCAAATATCAATAGGAGTATCAAAGTGATCAATAAATATATATATAAATCTGAAGAAGGTTCAACATTAATTGTAGCTCTTATGATTTTAATTTTATTAAGTTTATTAGGTATTTTTGCTATAAACTCTAGTATAAATACTGAAAAAATATCAGCAAGTGAAAAGCTACATCATGAGACTTTTAATATTGCTGATGGTGGGCTTTCTGCTTCATGTATGTTGATTCATGATAGTTTTTATAATAATGGAATATATAATACAGCTATAACTTCTTTTAATAGTAGTCTATGTATATATAATCCAGTATTGTTTAGTCAATTACTTTTAGGATTTAGTCCAACAGGAACTAATACTACTACAGTGGCCTCTGTAAATGTTATATTTCCATTAGATACATATTGTGCAGCTAATGTAACAATCTCGACTCCTCCTAATAATACAAGTTTAATACCTGGTACTGGTGCAGAATTTGGTTCGGGAGCTGAAGGGATAGGAGTTGGTGCTATAGGAGGTGTACAAAAATTATTCTCATTAGAATCTATTGCAAAGTTCAATAATGGCTCAGAGCTTTCATCTTCACAAATAGATGGAACATACAGAGAAGTATTAACTCCATAATTTTAAATAAGGAGGGTACTATGTGGAGTATTACAATTATAGACTTAAAAAAAATTTATTTTGTTTTTATATATTTAATTTGTTTTTTGTTATCTTTCTATACTAATTCATATGCAGTAATGAACAATTCGCCTATGGCACCTTCTATTGTTGAGTATACACATTATCCTGTACTTCAGTCAGATCAGGTGCCACCTAATGTCATGGTATTATTAGATAATTCTGGTAGTATGGGGTTTTCTTGTGCTTATCCAGGATCATATAATGCCACTCATGAATATTATGGATATTTTACTTCTACAGCAAGATATAAGTATGAAAATGGAATGTTTGTTAGAGATAGTAATGGAGACTGGAGTGGAAATTTTCTAAATTGGCTTACAATGAGAAGAGTGGATGTAGCAAGGCTTGCACTAGTAGGGGGTAGGGCAGAACACAGGGATGGCAGTGGAGTTACTATATTAGATGGGTATAGTTATAACAGAACTTGGGATAATACAGAATTGTATAAAATAGATCCCGGTATTGCTGGATTAAATCCTTATGCTAGTACTAATTATTATTATGGTACCTATAGAGGAGTTATATATGTATATACAATTTATTCTGTAAAATCTATAGCTTCTTATAATATCCGAGTAAAAAAAGATTCTTCATATCCTGATGAAGCTATCAATTTTGTAAATGGTAATTATGCTGGAATTATCCAAAAAATTGGTAACAGAGTAAGATGGGGTAATGCTTGGTTTAATTATGGACTTGGACTTCATCAAAATGGAGCTTATATAGCTAATCCAATTGGTACCCCAATAAATCAAATAGTATATGATTTATCTAATCATTCCTGTGATACTTGGACTCCATTAGCAGAAAGTTATTACACTATAATGCACTACTTTGAACAGCAGCCATTAAATGCTACTGTTGCAGCGTTTTATCCAGATCAAACTAGTATGTGTATGTGTAATTGTAAGACGCAATCGGAGGATCCTTATTATATAGATGGTAAATCTGCCCCTTGTATCAAAAGTTTTGTAATTATTGTAACAGATGGGGATTCTACTAAGGATATACATGTACCCCAATTTTTGCAGGATTATGACCAAGATGGTAACGACACAATTAGAGTGAATGATCCTAATAACGATCCTGAGTTAACATCAGATATGTGTTCTAGTGACTACTTAGATGATATAGCTCTCTATGCACATACTGTAGATTTAAGGCCAGATCTACCAGGGAATCAGACCCTTACTTTATTTACTATATATGCTTTTGGAGATGATCTATCGGGTAGACAGTTACTAGAAGATGCGGCTAAAAATGGCGGATTTATTGATCAAAATGACAATAAAATACCTGACTTACAGTCTGAATGGGATAGTAATGGAGATGGGATTCCAGATAATTTTTTTAGTGCTGCAGAAGGATCAGCCTTACAAGATGATTTGTTTAAAGCATTTAGTAATATATTACAACAGGCTTCTTCTGGTACATCAGTAGCTATTCTTTCTTCAAGAGGAAATGGTGAAGGATTCATTTGTCAAGCCTATTATAGATCTTCATATCCTGTATCAGGTAATATAGTTAATTGGCTTGGCTTTTTAAGATCTTTTTGGGTAGATAGTAAAGGAAATTTAAGGGAAGATTCAAACGGTGATCATATATTAGAAATTGATCAAGATAAAATCATTAAATTTTTTGTAGATGCATCTGGTAATACTGAGGTTAAGGTATATAATGTTAATGCAACAAATCCATATCCTAATCTTGATACTCATCCATATACTGTTAAATCTATAGATAGTATAATACCAATTTGGAATGCAGGGAAACTATTACAAAAAAGAGATCCTTCTACTCGAAGGATATTTACTTATATTGGACCAACAGATATTTCAGATAATACTACTTATTTAAATGATAACCCCTTTGATTCTACAGGTGATGTGGTTTCGTTTGATACTTCTAATGAATCATTATTAGAGCCATATCTTGGAGTATTTTTCTGTAAATATAATTACTTAGGTGCAAATGAAACAACAAGAGCAACTAATTTAATTAAGTACATAAGAGGATATGATGGCTCAAAATTATCAGGTAAGATTAATGTCCGTTCAAGGGAGATTCCAGAAGATAACGGAACGCTCGCCACATGGAAATTAGGAGATATTATTCATTCTGCACCTGTAGTAGTTGGTGCTCCACCAGATAGGTTTGATTTTATTTATCATGATCAAAGCTATTATGCCTATTATCAGCATTATAGAAATCGGGAAAACGTAGTATATGTAGGGGCTAATGATGGGATGTTACATGCCTTTAGTGCTGGAAGAATTAATGCTACATCGACTGTTACACAGTATTTGGAAGTAAATGGTACAAAACTAGGAAGTGAGTTATGGGCATTTATTCCTGAGGATTTACTTCCTCATCTAAAATGGTTGGCTGATCCTGGTTATACCCATGTAGATTATGTAGATTTGACTCCAAAAGTGTTTGATGCAAAGATATTTACACCTGATTCTGTTCACATAAATGGTTGGGGTACAGTTTTAGTATGTGGCCTTAGATTTGGAGGTAAATTTATATGGACATATAAATGCATGAATAAATCACCAGCACATAATTTTTATCCTTGTTATTTTGCTATAGATGTAACAGATCCAAGGAATCCTCACTTATTATGGGAACGTACAATTCCTCCACAAAAGAATGCTAATTCTATATTTACAACGTCTTTTCCTAGTGTAGTAAAAGTAAAGAATAAATGGTATTTAGTATTTGGTACAGGTCCTACAGACTATGATGGCCTTAGTAATATAACTGCTGGAGTTTATATCCTTGATTTAAAAACAGGTAAATCTGTATCTGGAGACTCTCCTATTTTTAAGGCTCTAGAGAGTAATTCATTCTTTAATGGACCAATAGCATTAGACAAAAATTTAAATTATAATGTAGATGCTATATATTTGGGAGAAGATTATTATGATAATTCAACAAATGAAGACAAGGGTAAGATATATAAAATTTATATTCCAGCTATAAATGCTACCACAGGGTTATATGATCCTAGCAATACTATAAACTATAGTGATACACCTATAAATTCTTCAAATTCTAATTTAAATTGGAGATTCGCATGTATCTTTAATGCTCCAGGACCACTTACAGCTCCATTAGCAATATCAATTGATCCCAAAAATAGAGTTTGGATATATGGAGGTACAGGTAGGTATTATAATACCTATGATAAATCAGATTTAAGCAACGAGTATCTATTTGGATTTAAGGATCCATTTTATGATATGGTGAAAGCTGCTTATAATGACAATGCTACTTACTTTGAACAATTACCTGTATATGTAAATGGACTACCATCTTCTACTTATCTAGTTAATTATACAAGCTTATTTAATGCAACTAATTATAGTGTATTTGCTAATTGGAGCGTAAATGGTACAAATGTATCTGGTAACTTTACAGGCAATTTCTATAGCTTACTTTCTGCTGTAGATAATACATGGGGATGGATTAGAGCTTTAGATCTGCAAGGGGAGCGTTCCCTAGTAAAACCAATATTATTTGGTGGTACGCTTCTTTACACTACCTTTAAACCTAATTCAGATATATGTAGCTTTGGAGGGCATAGTTATCTCTATGGACTCTATTATCTAACTGGTACAGCATATCCAAAGCCAGTATTTGAAGAAAATGTTCCTACAACACCTACAGGCGTTGTTCCATATAAGCTTGATTTAGGTGAAGGATTAGCATCTAAGCCCGCTATCCATATGGGGAAAAGTACAACTACAGCATTTATACAACAAAGTAATGGAGAAATTATGAATGTGAAAATCCATCCCGCACATAATACACGTAGTGGTTTAACCTCGTGGGTAGATAGGTCGATAATAAAATAAAAATTATGAGACAAAATTTTAACAAGGGAGGTTATTATGAAGATAATGAGAAAATATAACATGTTGTCATCAATAGTTTTACTAATGTCTTTAATATTAATTACTACTATTACGTGGGCTGGTTCATTAAATATAAGAAAAGGAGAGACTATTGGTAAAACAGTCACTATTGTTAACAAAGTAGATTGTAAAAAGAAATTAGTTATTGCAACAGATACGGCATATAAAGTAGTAGCTCAAACTAAGATACTAGATGAAAAAAGAAATTCAATATCGCTTGATAAAGTTCCAGTACCTTGTGCTGCAGCTTTAACCTTTAGATATACCTCTAATGGATATCCTGTTTTGATGAGTATGTGGGTTATTAAGGGACCAAAGGCTATGAGACAATAAGAGAATTTTATATAGCAGATAAGAGAAAGAGGGGGGCTTAGATGCCCCTTTTTCTTTTTATATGCAGAAAAAATATATTATAATTTAAAACAAAATTTTAGAATTAGAAAAATGAGTAATTAATTATGTCACTAACATTTGCAGTACATCAACCTTCTTTTGCTCCTTGGCCGGGTTTTTTTTATAAGGCTTTTAATGTAGATAAATTTGTTCTCCTAGATGATGTGCAATTTCCAACTGGTTTCTCCTGGGTAAATCGAAATAGAATAAAAGGTCCAAAGGGTGTTATATGGCTTACGGTACCTGTCTTAAAGAAGGGTAGGGGACTTCAACAGATAAAAGATGTAGAATTACTTGATGAACCAAAATGGCGTAAAAAGCATCTACTTACCTTTGGACATTGTTATAGGATTGCTCCATTTTTTTCTGAAATATTTACATTTTTAGAAGGGTTATATAAAGATCCACCAAAGAAACTTATAGAGTTTAATCTTAAAATAATAGATTTTATTGCTGAGAAATTGGATCTTAATGATAAATTTTTATTACAGTCAGAACTTGGTATAAAGGGGAAACATAGTGAGCTAATCTATAATATAGCAAAAGCTTTGGGGGCCAAAACTTTTATAGCTCCAAGACCTGCGAAAGGACATTTAGATATAGAGTTTTTGAACAGTCATAATATAAAAGTAAAGTGGCTTGATTATAGAGCAATTTATTATCCTCAGCTTTGGGGGGATTTTTTAAAAGATTTATCTATTCTTGACTTGCTATTTTGTTATGGCAGCTATAGTAAAAATATAGTCTTTAACAATAAAAGATCAAAAGAGATATGGAAGCAAAATATCTAGAGGAGGAAGAAATGGAGTGTATATTTTGTAAAATTGCATCAAAAGAGATAAGTTCCTCTGTTGTATATGAAGATGATGAGATATTTGCCTTTAGGGATATAAATCCTGTTGCTCCATCTCATATTCTTATAATTCCCAAAAAACATATAGCTACTATAAATGATATTTCAGATGAAGACAAAACTCTTTTAGCTAAAATGATTTTAGTTGCCAAAAAGATTGCACAGGATGAAGGCTTTGCTAAAAAAGGGTATAGATTAGTTCTTAATTGTGAAAAAGATGGTGGACAAGAGGTGTTTCATATTCATCTTCATTTGATTGGTGGTAGAAAGATGAAATGGCCTCCAGGTTAAGTTTAGAGTTAATCTTTTAAGCTTCTAATATTAATTAATGAAGGTGAGGAGAATTATTATGAAAAACTCTTTTAAGGATATAAGGCTTGGGCTTATAGGTGGTGGGCAGATGGCTCAAGCACTTATTACTGGTATATTGAGTAAGAGTCTTCTCGATCCAGACCAGATATTTGTTTCTGATATCTCAGAAGAAAGGCTTTCCTTTCTTAAAGAGACCTTTCAAGTAAATACTACCCAAAATAATCTGGATGTTGCTAAAAAGTGCAATGTATTAATATTAGCAGTAAAGCCACAAGTAATAGAGCAAGTTTTATCTGAGTTGTCTAAAAAGGTTGGGTCAAAGCACCTTGTAATTTCTATTGCTGCAGGAATTACCATAGAGAGACTTGAGGCAGGTCTAAAGTCAGGTTGTAGAGTAATTAGAGTTATGCCTAACACCCCTGCACTTATTCAGGAGGCAGCCTCTGCACTTTGTAAAGGCAAAAATGCAACAGATGAAGATCTTGAGTTTGCTCTTTTGATCTTTTCTAATATAGGTAAGGCAGTAGTTGTTCCAGAGTCCATGATGGATGCTGTAACAGGACTTAGTGGAAGCGGACCTGCTTATTGCTTTTTATTTATAGAGGCATTAATCGATGCGGGAGTAAAGGAAGGGCTCCCAAGGCAGGTTGCACAAGCACTTGCAGTTCAAACAGTCATTGGGGCTGCCAAACTTATAGAAAATACATCAAAACCACCTTGTATCTTAAAGGAAATGGTTACAAGCCCAGGAGGTACTACTATAGCTGGTCTTTATAAACTAGAGAGAGCTGGTTTTAGAGGTATTGTTATGGAGGCAGTTGAAGCTGCAACCATGAGATCAAAGGAGCTAGGAAAAAGCTAGTTTTTTTCTAAAACTAAACACAGCGCCTTTGGATAACTTCTTCCACCTTCAAAGGCGCTTTTTTCAAATGATACCAGTTTAAATTTTGGAAGGAAGTGTTCGAGTAGCTCTTCTATCTCAAATCGTCTTGGGCCCCAATTGCCAGGTTCATCCTTACTGAAAACCTTTAGAATGAGAATGCCTTTTGGTTTTAATAAAGAATGTATATTTTCCACATAGCTATTGTGTTGTTCTGGTAAGAGACTATGAAAACATCCTCTGTCAATTGCTCCATCAAAGCTGCCAAGTTCTTTAATGCTGTTATCAGTGATATCTTTTTGAATAAAATTTATATCTAATAACTGGTATAGTTTTTTGGCTTTAGAAACAGCACCTTTTGCAATATCAATAGCTGTTACTTTATATCCTATAGCAGAAAGTCTAGCTGACTGAGTGCCAGGGCCGCATCCAATGTCAAGAATAGATGAAGGTATCGGGATGTATTTTGATAAGGCAATCTTTATATCAAAGTCTATATCTTCGTAATACCACGGAAGATTTTTAAAGGATAAATTCTTATATATATATTCCCATTTATTTTCAGGACTACTGTGGTATTGGTTTTTATTATGAGTAACTCTGGCCCTTGGACTCAAGGGTTCAATTTTTATTTCTATTTTATTCCCCTGGGGATCATTTAATAATATTGACTCCTTATTTTTATCAAAATTAATTCCTATATCTTCTAGGTGTTTAATAAAGCGATCTATCCAAGTATCCAAGATAGAAAAACTTAAATGATACCTTAAGATGTCCTTATTTTTATCTTCTTTAATCCTAATTTTAGAATTACCAAGAAGGACTAATATATCCTCTTTTTCTTTTATGATTCCATAACCAAAGGTTTTTGAGTAAAAGAGGGCCAATTTCGTAGGCTCTTTTGTATAAAGGACTACTTCTTTAATACCTTCTAGAAAAAATACTGATTTTTTTTCGGTTCTCATAACTGTCCTTTGAATATTTGGTAACTTTTTAAGATATAAAAATATATCTTATTGTAGAAAACAAGATATAAAATCTAAAAAAAATTGTAGATTTTTATTTTAATACTTGACAGTAAAAGTTTTACCTCGTATATAGGGCACGCAACACAGCAAAAAAAAGATTTTTGTTTACTATTGCTAAACAAATTTATATAACTTGTAAGGCACATATGAGATGCCACTTAAGATTGGAGAGAAACTTAAAAGACTTAGGCTAGCTAACAATTTAACACAAGAGGAGCTAGCCAATAGGACTGGGTTGACAAAAGGCTATATAAGCCAGTTAGAGAGAGATTATACATCTCCTTCTTTAGCAACGTTAAAAGATATTTTGGATGTATTAGGAGAGGATTTAGCAGAATTTTTTAAACAGCCGCCTATAGAACAAGTAGTATATAAACGATCAGAAAGAATACTTACGGCAGACTCTGACGATAAGTTAAAAGTTGAGTTACTTGTTCAGGCATCACAAAAGCAGCAAATGGAGCCAGTTCTTGTTACTTTGGCTCCAGGTGGTAAAACATGGGAAGATCGATCCCATCAGGGACAGGAATTTGGTTTTGTAATAAAGGGTAATATTATTTTAGAGGTTGGAGGTAAGAGGCATCGATTAGAAGCAGGAGATTGTTTTTATTTTACTGCTGATCAGCGTCACAGAGTAGAAAATGAGGGTCCTTTTGAGGCCCAAATTTTGTGGGTAGTTACTCCACCTACTTTTTAAGGAGGGCAGAACAATGCAAGAAATTGAGTACGGTTTCGGACAGCACTTAATGATGGATGGTTATGGCTGTGATAGGGACAAATTAATGGATCTTAATGGTATTTATGATTTTTTAAACAACTATCCTAGTGAGATCGAGATGACAAAAATAATGCCCCCTTATGTGTTTAAATACACAGGTCAGGTACCAGAAGACTGGGGTATTTCAGGTTTTGTCCTAATTGCAGAGAGCCATATATCAATACATACATTCCCAGATAAGCTATATTTAAGTCTTGATATATTTTCATGTAAGTCTTTTGACGCACAAAAGGCCATAAGAAGGATTAAAGATATATTTAATATCAAAAAGGCAGAGATAAAGCTTTTGGACAGAGGACATGAGTTCCCTAAAGTAATAAGAAAGGTAGAAAATTTTGTACGTCAACAACGTTCTAGAATGACTGTATAGGATATGCAATTTCTTGGAACAGAGATCCCATCTATCAGTATAAAAGAGGCACAGGCAGTTATATTGCCTGTGCCTTTTGATGCTAGTGTGTGTTATAAACCAGGAGCTAGATTTGCACCTCAACGTATATTAAGCGCTTCTAGTGCACTTGAACTCTATGATGAGGAGCTAGATATAGAACCTTTTAGATGCGGGATATTTACTCTTGAACCTATAGATGTTCCTATTGATCCTTATATCTTATCTGCAAGAGTAAAAGAGATAGTACAAAATATAGTTAAAAGTAAAAAGCTTCCTGTATTAATTGGAGGAGATCATAGTATATCTATAGGTGCAATAAAGGCAATTTTAGAAATTCAGAAAGACAAAGGGGAGTCTTTAACAGTTTTACAGTTTGATGCTCATACAGATTTAAGGGATGAATATCAGGGTAGCAAGTATAGTCATGCCTGTGTGATGAGAAGGGCGGTTGAAGATGGTGCTTGTGTTATACAAGTTGGTATAAGATCTCTTAGTAAAGAAGAAAAACAATTTCTTGATAAACATGGTTTTAAACCCTTATGGGCAAAAGATATCTATAATAACTACCATAGCGTAAAATCTAAGATATTAAGCATGATAACTGACCCTTTGTACATTACTATTGATCTTGACTGTTTAGACCCTTCAATTATGCCAGATGTAGGTACTCCTGAACCTGGAGGGCTTAATTGGTATCAATTGATAGGTATATTAAAAGATATCTGTTTAAATACTAAAGTATTAGGATTTGATATAGTTGAGTTATGTCCTCATAGCATAGCATCACCAAGTGAATATTTAGCAGCCCGTCTTTTATACAAAATTTTAGGATATATCTTTTATTCAAGTATCAATAAAAGCAAATAAGTTATGAATACTCTTGTAAAGAAAGAACCTGCTTCTCAAATACTTGTTGAAGTTGAAGGGGTGTATTTTTATAGAAATGAACACCTTATCTTAAAAGATATAAATTTAACGATTAAAGAAGGAGATTTTTTGGCAATTATAGGTCCTAACGGGGCGGGCAAGACCACTCTTTTAAAGATTATTTTGGGGCTTCTCTCTCCCAATAAAGGAACAGTCAGGATAATGGGGATAGAAAGAGATAAGTTTAATAAAAGATATTTGATTGGATATGTTCCCCAAAAGGCAACTCATACTGATAGTCTTTTCCCAATATCTGCAAAAGAGGTTGTTTCCTTAGGGCTTTTGTCAGCTAAAAAGTTTCCAAAATGGTTCTCTCACGGAGATAAAAAAAAGATAGAGATTGCTTTAAAAAAAGTGGGGATGGAAGAGTTTAAAAATGTACGTTTAACCCATCTTTCAGGAGGACAACAACAACGGATATTTATTGCAAGGGCAATTGTTAATGAGCCTAAAATATTATTTTTAGATGAGCCAACAGCAGGAATAGATGCACTTGCTCAAGAAGAATTTTATGACATGCTAAAAGAGCTTCATGAACAAGGTATTACAATAGTAATGGTTACCCATGACATAGGAGTAGTTAATAAATACGTAAATAAGGTAGCATGTCTTAACCAAAAGCTTGTCTTTCATGGCACTCATGAAGAATTCTGTTCATCTCCAAGGGCACAGGAATTAATCCCAGGGGATCACCATTTGGTTGTTCATAGGCATTAATAAGTTTTTTATTTATTTTTCCATCTTAATATCAGTGATTATCCATTTTTCTTATAGTTTTTAACTTTCTACATTTTTGTATAATGTCTTTTTATATTTTACATTTTTGTACTAAATATTAAGTCGTTATTAGATTTATTGTACAATTTTTTTACATTAACTTAGTTAGTTATATCTTTTGGCTTAATTTTTGCTATATTACTATAATTTGTGTATTAATATTACAAAAATGTAAAAAGAGGAGGGAACTATGACAGGGATTAATTCAGGAGACACAGCATTTGTCTTAGTAAGCGCTGCTTTAGTCTTACTTATGACTCCTGGGCTTGCGCTATTTTATGGTGGAATGGTACGAAAAAAGAATGTATTGGGAACTATTATGCAAAGTTTTTTTATGATAGCTTTAATAACTTTAGAATGGATATATTTAGGCTATACTATGTCATTTGGTCCAGATGTTTCAGGTATCATAGGAAATTTATCTTGGTTAGGACTTAAAGGGGTAGGAGCTGCCCCTAACCCAAACTATGCCCCAACAATCCCTCATAGTGTTTTTATGATTTATCAATGTATGTTTGCAGTTATAACTCCTGCTCTTATTACAGGAGCTTTTGCAGAGAGAGTTCGTTTTGCACCATTTTTAATATTTAGTCTTCTTTGGGCAATATTAGTTTATAATCCTGTATGTCATTGGATTTGGGGAGTTGGAGGATGGTTAAAAGCAAAAGGTGTTCTAGATTTTGCAGGTGGCATGGTTGTTCACTTAACTTCTGGAGCAGCAGCATTTGCGGCGGCATTGGTAATAGGGAAAAGAAGAGGATGGGGTAGAGAACCGTTTGTTCCTCATAATCTTCCTATGACTCTTTTAGGCGCTGGACTTTTATGGTTTGGTTGGTTTGGATTTAATGGAGGAAGTGCACTTGCTGCTGATGCAATAGCAGCAACAGCATTTATTTCAACGCATCTTGCAGCAGTTGCTGCAATGGCTATGTGGGTATTGGTGGAATGGATCCACAGAGGCAATCCAACTACATTAGGTGCAGCTTCAGGAGCAATTGCAGGACTTGCAACAATAACTCCAGCAGCAGGTTTTGTAAGTCCTAATTCTGCTATAATTATTGGTATTATAGCAGGTTTATGTTGTTATTTAGGGGTTCTTGCAAAGGATAAGTTTAGATATGATGACAGTCTTGATGTAGTTGGTATACATGGTCTGGGTGGGCTAATTGGGACTATTTGTTTAGGAGTTTTTGCATCAAAAGCAATTAATCCTAATGGTGCAAATGGATTTTTAGCTGGTAATCCTGATTTTTTAGGAATCCAAGTTTTTGCAGTATGTGTAGTAGCTATATATGCATTTATAGTAAGTTTTATATTATTTAAGTTAATTGATCTAACTATAGGATTAAGAGTAACAGATGAAGATGAAATAAAAGGACTTGATAAAGCACTTCATAGTGAGACAGCTTATAACTAGATAATAACTTAATTGACATTTAAAAGGCAGGAGATTTTCCTCCTGCCTTTTTTACTTAATATGCAGTTACAATAGCATTTATTATAGTTTCTTGTTCTTCAATAGTCAGAAAAGGATGCATTGGTAAGGACAAAACTTCTTTGCAAGCTTGTTCTGCTATAGGGAAATCCCCTTTTTTGTAACCAAGATGGGCCATAGAAGGTTGCATATGGAGGGGTACTGGATAGTGAATCGCAAAAGGTATTTGATTTTTTTGTAGGTTTTTTATTACTTGTTCTCGTTTATTATCCAAGACTCTAATTGTATATTGTGCATAAACACTTGTTTGATGTTCTGGGACTACAGGGGGGAGGACTTTACCTTTTAAGTGAGATTCAATAAGTTGGGTATATATATTAGCAATTGTTACTCTCTTTTCTAGTTCCTCTAAAAAGTGAGGAAACTTAGCTAATAGTACTGCAGCTTGAAGAGTATCTAATCTAGCATTTAACCCAATCTCATGGTGTTTATATTTTACGCTTTGTCCGTGATTTCTAAGTCTTTTAATTCGCTCGTATAAGTCATGGTTATCAGTAAATACCATACCGCCATCCCCATAGCATCCTAATGGTTTAGATGGAAAGAATGAAGTAACGCCTATATCGGAAAGCCCACAGGACATAGACTCCATATACATTGCTCCAAAGGATTGACAGCCATCTTCTATGACTTTTATGTTATAAGATTTTGCTATTCTGTTAAGTTCGTCCATATCAGCACATTGTCCAAAAAGGCTAACAGGCAATATAGCTTTGATATTTGCTCCTTCTTTAAGTCTAGCTTTTATAGTTTCTTCTACCAGATTAGCATCAATGTTAAAAGTTACAGGATCAATATCAACAAATATAGGTCGAGCTTTTAAAAGTACTATAACTTCAGCTGTTGCAATAAAACTAAAAGGTGTAGTTATTATTTCATCTTTTGGTTCTACATCAAGTGCCATTAGAGAAAGAAGAAGTGCATCAGTACCAGAGCTTACTCCAATCGCATGGCTAACTCCTACAAAATCTGAAAGAGTTGTTTCTAATTCTTCTATTTCCGGCCCCATGACAAAACGAGCACTTTTTATAACGTTTGAGATTGCCAGATCTATTTCTTTTTTATAAGCGTTATATTGTCTTTTGAGATCTACAAATTCCATAATATTTTTCCTTTCTTGGGTTTGATTTTAATAGATAAATATTTTATCGTGTAAAATAATCTATTTTTTACTTTTTAAAAGTAAAAGTTTGAGGTGGTATCCTAAATGAAAATAGCAAGATTAAAATATATGGCTTTATTTTTTTTTCTTTTAGTTGTTTCTTGTACACCTAAAACCCATATTTATACAACTAAAGAGTTTCCCAAGCGAAAAGGTAATTATTATAAATTTAAGTCTACTCAGAAACCTTATATTATAGATGGTCATATTTATTATCCACTTCCAAGCTCTCAAGGATTTGTTCAAAGAGGATATGCTTCTTGGTATGGTTGGAATTTTCATGGTAAGAAAACCGCAAGTGGAGAAAGATATAATATGTATGCCTACACCGCAGCACATAAAACCTTACCCATGAATACTATGGTAGAGGTTACCAATTTAAAAAATGGTAAACATGTTATTGTTAGAATAAATGACAGAGGTCCTTTTGTTAAAGGACGAATTATAGATTTAAGTTATGCAGCTGCTAAGAAACTTGGGATGTTAAAGACAGGTACTGCTCCTGTCAGAATAGTAGCTCTTGAGGAGGTAAAAAAGATTAATGGAACAATAGCATATAAATCACATCCTGATTTTAATTTAGGAGATTTTTTTGTACAGGTTGGGGCATTTAAGAGTTATAAGAGAGCCTTAAGATTAAAAAAATATTTAGAAATTAAATACAGAAGAACTGTAAAAATTATTAAAGTAACAACGAGACTTGGGAGTTTATTTAGGGTTCAAATATTTGCTTCTCATAATTATAAGATCGCAGAAAAATTCAAAGATCAACTAGAGATGCAAGGTTTTTTAGATGCATTTTTAGTTGCTCATTGATTATCTGATTCTTGAAAAAAGGCTTTATTTTTGCTTAGAATAAGCCTATATAAATTAAAATAATAAGAGGTGTTAAAGTGAGATTCATTACATTTATTTTTATATGTGGATGTAGCTTTTTGCTTTTAGTAGGAAGTAATTTTTCTTTTGCTCAAGCTTATAATACAACAAGTACAGTTCAAACTGACAATGTTACGTCGACTAATAGCAATATTTCTAATCAACAATTAGCTCCTATGATTATGTATGTAGCTCCTAGGAATGAGCTTCCTGTAAGAACAGGGCAAGGTTTTCGCTATAGAATAATTGCTATTTTACGAGATGGTACAAAAGTGACGGTACTTAAAACTGAAGGAGATTGGGCATATATTAAATTACAAAATGGAAAAGAGGGTTGGGTTTTAAAAAGATATCTTTCCAGTGAAATACCTTTAAGGCAACAAATTGTTAGTCTTCAGAAACAAAATAAAGAGTTATCCTCAAAACTTTTAACTGCTCAAAATGCTCTTTCTGATCTAAAGAATAAATTTAATAATATTTTAACCCAAAATAAGATGCTTAAAACTAAATTAGATTACATCTCTAATGCTTATAATCAACTCAAACATGATGCTGCTAATGTGATAAGCTTAAAAAAGGCTTATGAGGCTGCCCAGAAAGAACTGCAGCAGGCTAAACAACAAATTGTGGTATTAGAGACACAAAATAGTCATTTAAGAAACAGTGATAGAATAAAATGGTTTTTAGCTGGGGCGGCTGTTTTACTTATTGGTTGGTTAATTGGACTTATTATGGGAAGGGGAAGAAGAAGGAGGTCTTCTTTAACAATATAATTATGAATAAATTTAAGATAACAGGGTTAGATCCGGCAGGTTTTTTTGTGTGGGGGATTCATAATCCTAGTTATGAAGTCTTAAATATAAGACGAAGGGATTTTATTTTTCCTTTAGGACATGTTGTTTCAGGTGATCTCGTAACCAATGAAATTAATTTTCCTAAAGAATCTATTATAAATATTAGACATGCTCAGTCTGTATATGAAATTCCAAATGTTTTTCCTTTTTGGGGAACAAGTTTTGTTTTAAAAGATAAAGCTGATAAGTTTTTGGATTCTCCTAATAAAATAACCCTCATGCCTAAAAAGAATTCAATATTTAAAGACGATGATTGGACAGTTATAAAGGATATTATAAAAAGTTCAAAAGATTACAGCCTTAAAGATCTCCCAAGATCTATTTTAATTACGATTGCAATATGTTGTGAAGACGAAGAACTACTTTGTGAGATTGCTAAATTAAGTTGTAAGCTTGAATTTTCTTCTAAATCTAATACTCCTACAGGTATAAGTTATGAAGAGAAAAATAATCAACTAATACCAATAATATATGATCATGATCTTTTTGAGTCTGTAGCCAATAATCCTTATCTTCCTGATTCTTATAAGAGAGCTATGGTATTAAATCCTGGTGTTCAAGGGAGAAGTCCTATCGTTGGAGATTATTTTAATGATCAGGTTAATATTTTTGAATATTTAAGGAGTAATAGTTATATAGCGTGGGGACATTATGCTTCTAATATGGCTCATGATTCAGTTAGATACACTGTAGCCTCCTTAACTCTTAAGGATATCGAAGGTCTTCGTCATTTATATTATCAACGTACTTATATAAGATTAGCAAATATGTTAAAATTAGAATTTAAAAGAAGATTTTTAGATAAAGAAGAGCTTGAAAAATTACGTATATCTATCCTAGAAAAGGTAAGATTATTGTGTTCAAAAGGAGAATCTTTAGAATTTAATGCCACTCTTTGGGGTTGGAATTATGGTTTTGGATTTACTCCTACAGGTTTTAGGTTACATGCTTCTCATCAGCAAATTCACCAACAATTTGCATTAATTCCAAAAGAAATTGAACAAGTAGGAAGATCAACTCAGAGCATTAATTCTTATGCTATTGGAGATTTAATAGCTCAACTTTGTAAGGAGTTTAGATGTCATTTCAATAAAGGATTATTTAACACTTTAATCAAAGCTATAAAAACTAATAAAAGAACAGATTATCGAGATGATGTGAAAAGGAGCTCTTTGATTGTATATGAAGATAAAAATGTAATTATATATGTACCAAAAGCGCAAAGATTTCAAAGTGAGGTACATATTCTTACACTCAATCCTATAGGTAATATTTTAGAAGCAGATATTGCTACTAGAGCAAGTCTTGATAAGGCACTTCTTTTAACAATAAAGGGTTTATATGCTATGGGAGCAAAGATGGTCACTTGTTGTGAAGCTTCTAAACGCTTAGATGATATGAGTAAGGATCAACATTTATTATACTATTTATTACCTAAAAATCCTATTTCTCCTGGCAGTTTTAGTGAATGGCAGTTAAGGTGGATATGTGGACATTATCCAGAAGATTTTGCTTATATTCTGTCAAAGAAAATAAAAGAAATCAAACATAAAGAAAAGATTAATTAACTTTTGACATGAAATATTTTCTAATTAATATCGTGTATCATTTATTGTTGTGACTATGGGGGACACAATGTTTTAGGTTGTGTATCATACTAATTTAGTGTGGAGTAGGAAGACTATATAGTGTCTGCTTTTTTGTTTTTTTATTAAATTTCTTTGATAGTTATGATGACTTTCCAAAATATATATAATCTTTACGTTCCTATATGTAACAGAGGTTATTGCCCTTGTAAGGTGATTGCTTCAGCAAGAGATAATTTATTATTTATTTCTTGAATAATTATCTTATGAGGTTTTATATCTTTGTATTTTGGTATCTTGTTGAAATAAGAGAGTTGTTTCCTACTCATTTTTCATTATTCATTAGATCTTCGCCTTCCAGGAAATCTAATACCATATTTTTTGATTCTATAACCAATTTGTCGTTGTGTTAGTCCCAAATCTTTAGCAGCTCTAGCTTGTACCCAACCGTGCCTTCTAAGTGCTGCTTCTATTTCTCTCTTTTCAAGTTCTTTTAGAGCAATGGGAGTACATTCTTCTTTGTGATTTCTGTATTTTGATATTTCAGATTCCAATACCTTGTGACTATATATCTTTTTTTCAGCTATTGCTTCTGGCACCGCAATCATATAGCTGGGTAAATCTTTTAATCGCACAATTGGCTCATCTGTCATAATCACTAATCGTTCCACAAGGTTTTGTAATTCTCTGACATTGCCAGGCCATGAGTAATTTACTAGAAATTCAATTACCTCTTTTGAAAATGAAATATTTCTTTTATTTCTTTCATTGCTTCTTTTTAGGAAAAAGTCTATAAGAAGAGGAATATCTTCTCTACGATGTCTCAAAGGTGGTAAATGTATTGGAACTACATTCAGCCTATAATATAAATCAGCTCTAAATGTACCTTTTGCCACAGCATCTTCTAAACTTCTATTAGTAGCGGCTATAAGTCGTACATCAACACTAATTGTTTTAGTACCTCCTAGGCGTTCAAACTGTTGCTCTTGTAGTACTCTTAATAACTTAGCTTGAAGTGGTAAGGGGAGTTCTCCGATTTCATCTAAAAATAATGTGCCAGTATGTGCAAGTTCAAATCTACTTTTTTGGAAGTAATGGCTCCTGTAAAGGCTCCTTTTTCATGTCCTAATAGTTCGCTTTCAAGTAAGGATTCTGGTAGAGCCGCACAGTTTACTTTTACAAAAGGTCTATCTCTTCTTGGACTTTCATTATGTATAGCTCTTGCAACCAGTTCTTTACCTGTGTCACTTTCTCCAAGCAGGAGTACCGTAGCGTCGCTTGCTGCGACCTTTTCTATAGCTAAAAAGACTTCTTGCATTACTTTGCTTTGCCCAATTATGTTATGCCTGCTAAATCTATCTTTAAGCTGAGCTCTTAGAGATCTATTTTCTTCAATTAGATAATTTTTTTGTCTATTTATAGCTTGATTTAAGTCTAGAGATTGTGCAATTAAAGTTGCAACAATTGTAAGGAACCGTATATCTTCCTCAAATGATATATCTATTTCAAAGAGTCTATCTACAGTTAATACACCTACAACGTGCTTAGCAAGAATAACAGGTACTCCAATAAATGCTGATCTATCTTTTTCTATATCTTTTCTTGCACGTGTTCTGTTTAAAAATAAGGGTTCCAAACTTATATTGGGGACTACAAAAGGTGCTCCTGTCTGAAAGATTTTTCCACATACTCCTTCATTAAGTCCGTAAGCGCCTCTTTTTTCTTCTTCTTTTGTTAGTCCATATGAAGCTCTTATGTTTAATTTTTTACCTGTTTCATCAAGTAAAACAAGTGTAGCTCTTTCCATATTTAGAGTATCATGTAGGACTTGAAGAACTTTATACAACGTGGCCTTCTAAATCCATTGCAGAACCAATAAGTTGAGCTATTTCATATAAGGCCTTAAGTTCTAAAGCCATTAATTTCCACGAAGCAGATGGCTTAATTCCCTTTTCTGAATCACCTACTTTTATAATATTTTGGTAAGACATCTCTCCCCCTTAAAGCTTCTTTATAAAGTAAATCATCTAACAATATTGGATCTTTATCTCTATATTGTTTAAGCAAAGCTTGTTCCAAAGAAGGACTAATGGATGAGATGAATTGTAAAGAAAAAAAGATTTTTATATTTTTTAGTTAATTTATTAGATTTTAGTAAAAAAATAAAACTAAACTAATAAGATTTATTGATTTTATTTTTTTACAAAAAATATATTAATTTAATTTTTTTATTGTTTCAAAAGAACTGATATCTAACTAAAAATAATTTCTTGAAAAAGCCTATAGCTATAGTTATCAAATGTAAATAAAAGAATTCAAAAATGAATATTTATTATAAAATTGTAATAATAAATTAATTTTCTTTTCTTGTGGGTTTGTTTTTTACAGCCCAAAGTATTTGCCGACAAAATCCTCTTATAACCCTAACTTCTTTTGATCTGAGTTCTATCCGTGCAAATAGTCTTCTTATGTTATTCATCCAATAGTCAGGGTTTTCTGGATTTATAAAACCTATTGCAAGGCAGGCTTCTTTTAGATGTTCATACATACCCTCTAGTTCTTTAACACTTGCTATTTTAGGGCAGGGGGTTTTTATGCTGGAAGTAGCTACAAAAATCTCATAACATAGTATCATTACAGATTGAGCTAGATTAATAGAGCTAAATTCTGCAGTTGGTATTGTGACTAGTCTATGACATAGTTTTAGATCGTCATTAGTAAGTCCAAACTTTTCTGATCCAAATAATAGGGCAACTTTATTTTCTTGACTTATCCTTACAATATCTTTGGCTATAGACCTTGGGGTATCAGTAGGGCGTCTTTGTCTTCCTGTCCTTGCAGTTGTACCTATAACCATATTAAATTTCTCTAAGCATTCCTTTAAGGAGTCAAAGACCTCTAGATTTTCTATTAATTCTGCAGACTCATGAGTTGCCATCTTAAGCATTTTTTCTTTATCTAAAAGCCTTGGTTTTACACATACAAGTCTATCTATGCCCATATTCTTACAACACCTTGCAGCAGCTCCTATATTTTCTGGATAGCGAGGTTCATTTAAAACAACCGCTATATTTTTAAGATTTGCCCTTTTGATATCTCTATCCATATTGTACCTTAGTATTTTAAAAGATTTTTGTATTAGAATAATCTAGTTAATTCTATAAAAAAAGAGCATTGTGATAGTTATGCAGAGGAAAAAGGCTCTAAGATCTGGTTTTACAACTGGTGCATGTGCAGCAGCAGCTACAGGAGCTGCACTTAAAGCTTTAGTTCAAAAAACAGAGTTAATCGATGAACTTTCTATACCTTTTCCAGATAAAAAATTGAGAACGTTAAAGATAAAAGAAGTAAAAATTATCTCTAATAATGAGGCAGAGGCGTGTGTTATAAAAGATGCAGGTGATGATCCAGATGTAACTGATGGGGCACTTATTATTTCTAGAGTAAAGTTATTAGACAGTTACAGCAAGCTTAAAATCCAGCTAAAAGCTGGTAAAGGAGTAGGGATTGTTACAAAGCCTGGACTTTCTATCCCAATTGGCGAGCCTGCTATAAATCCTATACCACGAAAGATGATATATGATGTAACAAGGCTTTTTTTGAAAAAAGGCACTATTGAGGTTACTATAAGTGTACCTAAAGGTGAAGAGCTTAGTAAAAAGACCTTAAATCCTAGGTTAGGGATAAAAGGAGGTATTTCAATCCTTGGTACTACTGGTATTGTTCATCCAATATCTGCTGAAGCCTGGATGGCAACAATAAGTCTTTGTATGGATGTATGTATTGCCACAAACTCTAACCATGATACCATTGTTCTTGTAACAGGAAGAACCTCAGAGCGAGCAGCACAAAAGTACATACTATTACCAAAAGAATGTTTTATCTCTATGGGGGATTATTTACATTTTTCTTTAAAAGAGGCAGCTAAAAGGGATTTTAGTAGAATAATAATATGTGCCCAGTGGTCAAAGATGTTAAAGGGAGCTATGGGTTGGTCTCAGACCCATGTAAGACATGGTGTTTTAAGACCTAAAGATGCCATAAGATTTTTATCAGAACTTTCTAAAGGATTAGGAATTAGGCTCCCTCAAGATGCAAATAGTGCTAGAGAGATATTCTTTTACATTCTAGAGCAAAAGAGAGCAAAGCTACTATTTAAAAATGTATGTGAACTTTGTGCTGATAAACTCTCTAGCCTTATAAGGAAGGATCAAGTATTAGAGTGTCACTTAGTTTCTTATAATGGAGAGGTAATTTGTTAACCCTTTTTTAAGGTAGTCTTTAATATTGCAAAACCTATTATCCCAGATATAAGAGAGCCCAAGAGGATTCCTAAGCGATTTGATATTAGATATTCCTTTGCTCCGTATTCAAAGGCAAGAGAACCAATAAACAGACTCATTGTAAATCCTATACCACAAAGCACAGATACTCCATAGAGTTGTTTCCAGTTTACTCCTTTTGGTAAGGATGCAAGCTTTGATTTAATAGCAATAAATGAGCTAGTAAATACTCCTAATTGTTTTCCTAAGAAAAGTCCTAACATAATGCCAAGTGGTACAGGGCTTATAATATCTTTAAAGGTAATACCCTTTAGGCTGATTCCAGCATTTACAAATGCAAAAAGAGGTAATATTAAAAAGTTTACCCATGGTTTAAGACAGTGTTCTATTTGGAATAGAGGTCCAGGGTTACCATTTTTATCCCTCATTGGTATAGTAAAGGCAAGTATTACTCCAGAAAGTGTTGCATGAACTCCGCTTTTTAACACGCATAGCCATAAAAATAGTCCTCCAAGCAGATATAGTCCTGCTCTTGTTATACCAGACCAATTTAAGATAATTAATATCAAGATAAAGACACCACCTAATAGAAAGGAGATGAGCGACATATCATGTGAATAAAATATTGCTATTAAAATGATAGCACCTAAGTCATCTAGTATAGATAGTGTCATTAAAAATAATTTAAGCCCTTTTGGTACATTAGAGCCCAAAAGGGCAAGTACTCCTAAGGCAAAGGCTATATCTGTTGCAGCAGGTATTGCCCAGCCACTTAAGGCCTGAGGGTTTGAGTGATTTAGTAAATAATAAATAATTGCAGGGACACTCATTCCCCCTAGTGCTGCAATTCCAGGTAGAATCATTGCACTTGGTTTTGATAGGCTTCCCTCTAATATCTCTTTTTTTATTTCAAGCCCTACTAACAAAAAGAAGATGGACATGAGTCCGTCATTTACCCATAAAAATAGAGGTTTTGATAGTACATGAGAGCCAAATTGGACAGAGAATTTTATGTGTAGCCATTTTTGGTATAATATTTCAAGTGACGTATTACTAAAGACAAGGGCAGTTATTGTTGCAAGTAGTAAGAGTACCCCAGATAAGGCATCAGGATCTATCTTATTAGTTTGAGTTTTCATCTTTTCTAAAATAGCTTCATCCATTATGTTTTTATCCTGTTATATAGATTTATGATTAATTTTGAAATTGTTTTTTATTTTTATTCTTTTATTATCGAAAAAATAATACATTTTAAAAAATTGGATCTTAAGGGGTAATATGAAAAACAAAAAACTTATTTTAGCTATAGATGGACCAGCAGGAGCTGGTAAAAGTAGTGCAGGTAAGTTAGCTGCTAAAAAGCTTAATTTTACATATCTTGATACAGGTGCAATGTATAGAGCAGTTGCTCTAGCTGTTAAAGAGAACAATATCTCTATGGATGAGAGCAATGTTTCAAAGTTATTACCAAGTTTAAAGATTGAACTGATTGGAGATAAGATATATTTAAACAGTTTTGATGTGAGTGATAAAATTAGAACTCCAGATATGGATTTACTTGCCTCTGCTGTATCCAGGCTTAAGTGTGTTAGAGATTTTTTGGGTAGCCTTCAAAGACAGATAGGAGAAAAGGGGCATATTGTAGCAGAGGGTAGAGATATGGGAACAGTTATATTCCCTAATGCAGCAGCTAAGGTGTTTTTAACTGCAACACCAGAAGTTAGAGCGCAAAGAAGGCTTAAACAATTACAGGAAAAAGGTATTAATGCAGACTATGAGGATATAGTTAGACAGATAAAAGAAAGAGATGTTGCAGATTCAACTAGAGCAATTGCTCCTCTTAAACCTGCAGATGACGCAATGATACTTGACTCGAGTGATAAAGATTTAGAGACTGTGGTTAACATTATTGTAGATTTTTCTAGGAAACAGTTTAAAAAAGTTGAGCAATAGATTATTTTAATCTTGTCAGTAAGTGTTTTATCTGGTACAGGTGAAGCATGTTTTATGTAGACGAATGTATAGGGTTTATTTCAAATCGTCTAGTTCAGCTTTTCCATCGGGCATTTGAAAAAAGACTTAGTGCCTTTGGGCTTACGGCTGCACAGTTCTGTGTTCTTTCAAAGCTCTATGAAGAGGAAGGGCTAACCCAGACAGAGCTTGCCTCAAGGCTTCATGTAGAAAGTCCTACTCTTGTTAGAACCTTAGATAAGATGGAAGAGAGCCGTCTGATAACAAGGCGAAAAGATCCTGAAGACAGGCGTGCTTATAGAATATATCTTCTTGAAAGGGCACACAAGTTAAGGCCTAAGTTAGAAAAGATAGGAGAAGAAATACAAGATATGTCTCTTGCAGGCCTAAGTGAGAATGAGATAGAAAATTTAAAGAGATATCTATTCATTATTTGGAAAAATCTTGAGGATAATGTTTAAAAGTAATATTCATATTTTGACATTATATTTTTTTTATCTAAAATATAAAAAACGTGATACTTTATTTTTGTGCATTTTTTTTAAATATTTTTTTATGTGGCGTTGAAGTTTGTTTTCTATCCTGTTATAAAACGTTATTTCAGTCTTCAGGGGGTTATTAGTAATGGAAAAAGTGGTGAGTGAGGCAACTCAAGAACAACCTTCAACCGCTTCGGTACAGCAAGATGTATCAGAGGCAGCTTCAGATGAATTAAGAGATAACTCTTCTACTCAACAGATAACTACTTCTCCACCAGAAGCAGATCAGGAAGAGGATGTAGAAATTTCTGATATGAGTAAGTTTGAAGAACTTTTTGAACAAAGTATGAAGGAATTCCACGAAGGGGAGCTCCTAAATGGTAAAGTTGTCCGTGTGGGTAAAGAATATGTGATGGTAGATGTGGGATTTAAGTCTGAGGGGCAGATACCAATAAGGGAGTTTACAGACAGTGAAGGAAATGTGACTGTTGATGTAGGGGATAATGTTGAAGTTCTTTTAGAGCGTTTTGATCCGGAAGATGGAACAATAGTACTTTCACGCGCTAAGGCACTTAGAAGAAAGATTTGGGAAGAGATATCTAAAAAATATGAGAATGGAGAACCAGTAGAGGCTACTGTAGTTTCTCGTGTAAAAGGTGGACTAAGTGTAAGGATTGGTGAAGGTAAGGGTGGTGTAATAGCATTTTTACCTTTTTCCCAGATTGATCTTCGTCCAGTTAGAGATCCTGAATCTTTTGTAGGACAGAAGATAAAATGTGCAATTCTTAAGTGTAATCGCAAGCGTGAAAATGTAGTTGTATCTCGAAGACAAATCTTAGAGAAGGAAAGAGAGGCAAAGAGAGCAGAGACACTTAGGACCCTTAAAGAGGGACAAGAGCGTGAAGGTACTGTAAAAAATATTACAGATTATGGAGTATTTGTTGACTTAGGTGGTATAGATGGCCTTCTTCATATCACAGATATTTCTTGGGGAAGAGTGGAACACCCATCAAAATTATATAAAGTTGGTGATAAAATTAAAGTTAAAGTTTTATCCTTTGATCCGGAAACAGAAAAAGTTTCTTTAGGTGTAAAGCAACTTACAGAAGATCCATGGCTTAGGGTGGAAGAAAAATATCCAGTTGCTTCTAGAGTAAAAGGAAAGGTTGTAAGTCTTACTGATTATGGTGCATTTGTTGAGCTTGAGGAGGGAGTAGAAGGGCTTGTTCATATATCAGAAATGTCTTGGACCAAAAGAATTAGGCATCCTTCTCAGGTAGTATCTGTAGGTGATGAAGTAGAAGCTGTGGTGCTTAAGGTAGATGCAAAGGCAAAAAGGATATCTCTTGGTTTAAAACAGGTAAAACCCAATCCTTGGGATATAGTTGAGGAGAATTATCCTCCAGGAACAATAATAGAAGGTACTATTAAAAATGTAACAGATTTTGGAGTTTTTGTTGGGATAGAAGAGGGGATAGATGGACTTATCCATATATCTGATCTTTCTTGGAGTAAACGTATTAAACATCCTGGAGAATTATATAAAAAGGGACAGACTATAAGGGCGGTTGTACTAAATGTAGATAAGGAAAAAGAAAGATTTTCTCTAGGTGTAAAACAGCTTCAACCAGATCCATGGCAATCTGCTCCTGAAAAATATCCAGTTGGCAGTAAAGTTACTGGTAAAGTTACAAATGTAACAGATTTTGGAGTTTTTGTAGAGTTAGAAGAGGGATTAGAAGGGCTTATTCATGTATCAGAGATTGGTCCCGGAAAAGTAAAAACACCTGTTGGCAAGTTTGAAGTTGGTCAAGAGGTTACTGCTAAGGTTATTAATGTATCTCCGGAAGATAGGCGTATAGGTCTATCTATAAAAAGACTTAAAGAGGATGAAGAGTCATCAATGCTTAATGAATTTAGTTCAAAATCTTCTCCTAAAAAGGTTACAACAACGTTAGGAGAAATATTGCAAGAGGAGTTACGTCAGAGCAAAACAGAGAATGGGAATAAAAAGAGTTAGCCAAAGTAGTCGAAATGTTTATTTAAGCATAAACGAAAATAGCTTACTTTAAGTGTAACTCTTTATTAATAGAGCTTTTTGGGCACAGCTATTATTAAAAGTAGCTGTGCCTTTATAATTAAAGGTTTGATAGGAAAAAGAAAATACAAAGTATTTTGATTGGATGTTAGCCTAATAAATAAGTTTTTATGAGAAGGTATAGGAGCTAATATGTCCAAGTCTGAAAATATAAGTAGTCGTCCAAGCCCTTTTTTAGTTGTTTTAGCAACAATTGGTGGACTTTGTATAATAGGGATGGCTATCTTTTTTTTAAGTATATTTTTTATAACAAGCTCATTTCTATCAACAGGTATATCCCATTATAAAAAAGGGCCTAAAATAGGTGTATTAACTCTAAAAGGTGAAATAATAGAGGCAGGTTCTATCCTAAAGGATATAAGAGATTTTGAAGACAATAAAGATATAAAAGCTGTAGTTTTTAGAATAGATAGCCCTGGTGGCGCTGTTGGAGCTGCACAAGAGATATATCAAGCTATAAAAGAATTAAATTCCCAAAAGCCTGTAGTTGTATCAATGGAAAATGTTGCTGCATCAGGAGCATATTATGCTTCCTTAGGGGCAAGTGAAATTGTTGCAGATCCTGGCACTCTTACAGGTAGTATTGGCGTTATAGTTAAGATTCCAGATATTGGCCCCTTATTAAAAAAGATAGGAGTAAGTCAAACTGTAATTAAAAGCGGAGCATTAAAAGATACAGGTGATTTTACAAGACCACCTACTAAAGAAGAAAGGGCACTTCTTAAATCAGTAATAGAAGATGTATATAATGTATTTGTTGAAGATGTTTCAAAATCCCGCCATATTCCTGTTGATCAGGTAAGAACACTAGCTGATGGAAGAGTATTTACTGGTAGGCAAGCCCTTAAAGCCCATCTAATAGACAAGTTAGGTAATTTTTATACAGCTGTAAATATTGCAGCAAAACTTGCTGGTATTAAAGGAAAGCCAGTACTTGTCTATCCTAAGAAAAATAAACTTAATGAGCTTAAAAAGCTTCTTGAGCAAGGGGAAAGCTCTGGGATTAATCGTATAATGTATCACTTGTTTTATCTTGGTAATATCCCAGGATTAGCTTTTCTTCCTGCTCAGAGCTAAAAAAATAAAATAAAAAGGAAAGTTGAGGGGAGATGTTAAAGAAGGATTTAGTAGAAGAGCTTCACAAAAAGTATCCAGAGTATCTTAAAAAAGATATCGAGGCTATAGTAAGTATAGTGTTTGATACAATGACTCAGGCTCTAAAAGAAGGGCGTAGAATAGAGATTCGTGGCCTCGGTAGTATGTGTCTTCACAAACAAAAGGGACGGGATTTTGTTAATCCCAAAACAGGTAAGTTTACCAAATGCCCACCAAACCATCGTATAGTTTTTAAACCTGGACGAGAACTTAGAAATCTAGACGAGCAAAAGTCGTAACTGTTCTATAAAGTCCTTCGCAAGTAGCTAGTGTTCGAGATTTAAAAATTCTGATACATCTCCTTTCCCCTTGCGAAGGACTTTTGGCTCGTCATCTACAAGGGACACCACACTTGATGGCTCTGGATAAATGAGTCCACAATCAATAATTAGATCAACCTGTTTCCCAAAAGTGCGAGCCATTTCTCTAGGGTCAGCAAATATGTCGGTGTCCCTTAAACTTGCAGAGGTACTGATTAGAGGACATCCTAAAGATTTTGTTATTGCAAGACAAATAGGATGATCTGGAATTCTTATACCTACAGTACGTCTTTTAGTAAGCATCATTTTAGGTACTTGTCTTGAGCCTTCAAGTACAAATGTATAAGGTCCTGGCAATAACCTCTTTAAAACTCTATATGCATAATCAGTTACTCTCGCATATTTGCTGATATCAGTTAGATCACAACATACAAAGCTAAAGGGGGTTGTCTTTGGAAGCCCTTTTATAAGATAAATTTTTTCTATAGCTTTCTTATTAAAGATATCTGCTCCAATTCCGTAGCATGTATCTGTAGGATATATAATAACTCCACCATCTTTTAATATTTCTACAATCTTTTTAATCTTCCTAGGTTGTGGTCTTTCAGGGTCTATTTCAATTAACATAGTTTTTGCCTCCATTAAAAATATCTTTTTTGTATGTTAAAGCATCTTATAATATGTTTTTTATCACAAAGTGGTTTAGGTATATTATCAATCTTTCCAAGAGGAACTTTATTGTCTTTTATCCAGCAAAGTGAATTTGGAATCTTTATTTTAAAACTTCCTCTTAGTATACATCTAGCATATCTTCCCTTAAATATTAAGAAGCTATATCTTCCATAATGGATTAAACGTGGAGCAAGGCTAACAATTGCATTTGGATTATAAGAGGCAACTAGCGAAACTGCAGTGATTTTACCATGTAATAAGGTATTTTTGCACACAACAACAGTAAGTTTATTAGTTAAAATACTTGTAGAATTAATCTTATATCTATTTTCTATAATTATTTTCCTTAACTTAGGGAAATACAAAAGGGCCTTATTTTTAATACCAAAAATCCATATTGCATCAGGCTTTAACTCTTTAAGTCTTTTTGTAAGATTGTTATCTAATATAACTTTTATAGATTTATCACTTTGCATCCAGATGTTAGCCAATTTGTTATATGCTCTTTTTAAATAAAATGGCGATCTAGATGGTAAAATTATCACAATTTTTTTAGCAGCAAACATCTCATAAAGGGAACTTGGTGCCTGATCTGGCAAAAGACGTCTAAATACTTGATAAAAAGGATCAATATCTAGTCTTAATGGTTCTTTTTTTAGTAAAAAATAAAACTTATTGTTTTTAGATGATAGCCATATCCATTTTCTAATAGCATTTTTTTCTCCCCGTAAGGTTATAATAATAGGTATATGTAATTTAAAAATTGGTCGGTTTTGTAGTTGGGTAATATCAAGTGTGAGAATAAATTTATCTTTTAACTTATGTAGTGTTACTGCCCTTAGTGTAAGTATAGGGGCTCCTTTTTGATTTACCCACTGGTTAAAGAACCATTTAAGATTTTGCTTAGAGGTTTTTGAGAAGGACCTTTCAATATCAGAAAAACTTGCACTTTTAAACTTGTATTCTTTATAAAAGGCTCTAATACAGCTTTTAAACGTATTATTCCCTAACAATACACGTAACATATGAAACATCATAAGGGATTTCCCATAGCCAATAGCCTCTTGGGCTTCATTATTTCTTTCTATAAAATCTTTTAAAGGAAAGTCATTATTATTTTTTATAAATGCAGAATATTTTTGGAGGAGTGATCTTCTATATATTATAGGATTTTCACCACCTAATTCTTCCTGGATAAGATAGTCAGAGAGATATGCAGTAAGGCCTTCACACCAATTCCCTTGCTTATAGTTTACGTATACACTATTGCCCCACCAATTATGAAGAATTTCATGTGGAAATGAGCTATATATTATAAATGGAAGCCTTAATACCATAGGCCCTATAAGTGTAAAAGAAGGCATTGCATAACCTGTTTCCCAAAAGTTTTCTACTAGGGCAAATTTAGGGTAGGGATATTTACCTATAAGCCTAGAGTAAAAATTTATATAGCACCTTGCAGCCTTTAAGTATGTCTTTGCAAGATAAGGGGATTTTTCTCTTAAAAATACATATATATGGGGCTCTTTTTTACTTAAATCATATTCAAAAAGTTTTGCACCATAAAGATATATACCTTTTTGTGGGTTGTTACATATCCACTTCTCTATATGTATATTACCTTTATCCTTTATCCATAAGCGTTTCCCTTGGGTTATAGCCTTCCAATCTTTGGGCATATATATCTCTAGAGAAAATCTTATATCTCCTATATTGAAAAATGGATACCAAAGTCCAAAAGGATCAAGATATATGCCCTTTTTGAAAATAATGCCAGAGGTTGTTTTCATCCCCATTTCATAAGGTCCATTTATGCCTAAAAGGGGATGATAAATTATACCGCTATATTTAATAGTTACAGTATTTGAATTCATTAAAGACAATTCATAGATATCAGGAGCTAAATTATTGGCGGTTGATTTAAATATAAGTTTTAACTTAGCATCTTTACTTAATAGCTTAGGTGTTAAAGTAGGAGATAGTACAAAGTTTAGCCTTTTATTTTTGAAGTTTTTTGGGAAAACGATGTAATCTGTTGCAATTATTTTATGTTCTTTAGGGTGAACAAATACAGTAAGATTATGTAAAATTATAGCATCTGAAATAGATAATTTTATAAGAGATAACATAATAACAAAACAAATTATTCTTATCGCCTTTTTCATGATATAAACTCCTTAAGGTTAGATATTAGAGAATCAATATAACACAGAGAAATAAAAAATTCTTTTTTAGACATTTACAATTATAAGGATTTTGGATAGGTTATTTTAAATTTTCTACAGCCTTATATAAAAAGCTTAAAAATAAGGAGGAAGAAATGGGTAAAAAAGAAAAAGGTACAAAAGAAAAACCATTAGAGAAGATGACTGCCAAAGAACTTAGAGAGATTGCCAAAGATATAGATGAAATTCAAGGTGCCCATGCTATGAATAAAGAAGAGCTTTTAGCTGCTATTAGAAAGGCAAGAGGGATAGAAGAACCTAAGAAGAAAAAGGGTGCCTCTATGAGAGAACTAAAAGCTAAAATAAAAGAATTAAAGGCTAAAGCTCAACAGGCAAAAGAAGCAAATGATCTTAAGATGTATAACATATACAGAAAAAGGGCATCAAGGCTTAAGAAAAAGACAAGAAGAGCAGTGTAATTATACCTTATTAGGAGAGTAGAAAGATGTTGGATCAAGAAGGCCCTATTGTAGTATCTACAGAGTTAGAAGGACTTAATCTTTTAAATAGAGGAAAGGTTAGAGATATATATGAGATAAATGATAGTCTTTTAATAGTTGCTACTGATCGCATTTCAGCATTTGATGTAGTTATTCCTACACCAATACCCAAAAAGGGTATAGTTCTTACCCAACTTTCTCTGTTCTGGTTTGAATTTTTAAAGGATATTTGTCCTAATCACCTTATTACAGCTGATGTTGATAAGATGCCAAATGAGTGTAAAGCCTATAAAGATATACTAAGTAGACGTTCAATGCTTGTTAAAAAGGCTAAAGTGTTACCTGTTGAGTGTATTGTAAGAGGTTATATTTCTGGATCAGGATGGAAGAGTTATAAAAGTTCGGGTACGATATGTGGTATTAAACTTCCCTCTGGACTTATGGAGTCAGATAAGCTGCCTGAGCCTATTTTTACTCCTTCTACAAAGGCAGAGGCAGGTGTGCACGATGAAAACATCTCTTTTGAAAAGATGAAAGACATCATAGGTAGTTCATTAGCACAAAAGGTTAAAGAGATAAGTCTAAATCTATATAAGACAGCTTCTGATTATGCACTTGATCAAGGTATTATAATAGCTGATACTAAGTTTGAGTTTGGGTTGGTAGATGATGAATTAATACTTATAGATGAGTGCTTAACTCCTGATTCTTCAAGATTTTGGCCTAAAGATCAATATAAACCAGGTGGGCCACAACCTAGTTTTGATAAACAATTTGTAAGGGATTATTTGGAGTCTTTAAATTGGAACAAAAAACCCCCTGCTCCAGAACTTCCTGAGGATATTGTCCAAAAGACACAAACAAGGTATTTAGAGGCCCTTAAATTGTTAGCTAAAAAGGAAATATAATTTTTTATAATTTATGATCTTGACGTTCAAGCTAACTATAGGCTTCTCCGATATTATCAAGTAGCAACTTAGTATTTAATTTAAGGGGAAAGGAGTTAGCTTATAATGGACGTCAAGATCATAAATCCTTTTTTAGAGGCGGCAGTTAATGTATTAAAAACTATGGCTATGATTGAACCTACTGCTGGTAAGCCCTTTTTGAAAAAGAATGATAGTGCCTTAGGGATAGTATCAGGAATAATTGGAATTACAGGGGCAGCTCAAGGATCAATGTCTATATCATTTAGTGAGCCTTGTATAAAAGCAATAGTGACAAATTTGTTTGGTATGGAAGTAAACGATATAAATGATGAAGTAAAAGACGCAGTAGGAGAATTAACAAATATGATATGTGGAGATGCAAGGAGACGTCTTGATGAAGAGGGTATTAATCTAAAAGCAGGTACTCCTACTGTAGTTGCTGGAGAAAATCATACTATTCACCATATACACAATGGTCCATCTATAGCAGTACCATTTCATACTCCATCAGGTGATTTTGTTGTGGAAGTAGCTTTTAACAAATAAATTGAAAATAGAATCTATTCTTTTAACTTTTTAAATTCATTATTTAGTGTTTCTTCTAATTGAAGAAGAAGGGTATCAATTTTTTGTTGAGCATCTTTATATAACGTTAATATAGTCTTACCAATAGGAGTTAATTGAGTGCCACCTCCTCCTTTACCACCTGTAGTCTTTTTGACTAGAGGTTGAGGGGCTTGTTGATTCATTGAATCAACTAGTTCCCATGCATGTCTATAGGACATTTTCATTGCTCTAGCTGCTTCAGATATGGAGCCAAATTTATCTACAAGTTCAAGTAGATCTATTCTGCCCCTACCTAGGAAGCTTTTAGTTCCTTTATCAATCCAGACTCTTGCATGGATATAGTAGTGATTAGGATCTTTTTTAATGTTTGAAGAATTAATTTGAATGGTTTGTTGTTTGTTTCTAGATTTCACTTTTTTCCTCTGTTTTTGTGTTATTTTTTATGGTAAAATACCATTTTCGATAAAAATGAATTTACATTCATATATATAATTATTAGGACAACAAAGTATAATTTTCAACTAATAATCTATAAAAATTGATATTAAACTATATAATGTGTTACTATATAAAAATTTATGCCAAACAATAATTATATTTGTAGAAAGATTAAATTAAATGATGTCGTTATAACTAATTATTACAAAGGAAGAAGAAACTTTTCTCCTGTAAGCTATTCATCCTTTGAAGGTATTAAGCATATAGTAGAATATAAAGGATATAAATTTGTTTTTGATTTAACAGGAGAAATTAAATGGATATTAAACGAACACATAAAAAATTGGCCTGATCCATTAGCTAAGATAAAAAGAACTTTAACAAACGAATGGGTAGTCTATTTAAGTTATGGTTATGAAGATATTTATGCACTAACTGGTGTTTATTATATCCCTGTTAGAGAAAGACTAGATTATGTCCCAATTGTATTTGATTTGCCATTTAAAAGTAAGTGGTTTAAGGGCTCTATAGATTGCTTTTATGAACTTATAGGTTTTCTTCCTAATTGTTGCAAAGATATCCCTTTAGACATCTCAAATATTATTTTAAAGATCATAAATGCTAATAAAAATCTAGAACTAAAAAGAAAAGCCCATATATTTCATCACCTAATAAGTGGAACAGTACCGATTTTACCACCTGATACAGTATTTGTAGACTATAATGTAATTCCAATATTGATTTCAGAAGGTTGCCTTTATAATTGTAAATTTTGTTGTTTAAAGACAGGTAATGAATGGAGACAAAGAACAAAAGATGAAATAACTAGACAGATAAAGAGATTAAAAGAATTTTTAGGAGAGGATATTATTAATTATCCAGCTATATTTTTAGGGCAAAACGATGCCCTTGCATCTAGCCCAGAGTTAATACTTGAAACAGCCACCATTGGATTTGAAAGCCTTCTTAAGGATTCTATCTTTATAGAAAAATCACTTTATATATTTGCTTCAACAACTTCTTTATTAAATGCGCCTAGTTGGCTTTTCAAAGAACTAAATAAAATAGGTTATAAACATATTTACATAAATTGTGGATTAGAGTCATTTGAACAAGAAGTTTTAAATATGATAGGAAAGCCTATTACTACGAAAGAAGTAGAGGAGGTATATAAATTAGCATTAGGTATAAATCAGGATTATACATGTATAGAGATAAGCCTTAATTTTTTAATCTCTAACGATTTTCCTTTTAAGCATATGGAAACGCTTTTAAAGAACATAACAGCGCCTTCTTTTAAACTTCCTAAGGGGACAATCTACATTTCTCCTTTATTAGGTAAGCAATATAAATATAATTTAAGAGAACTCAGGGATATAATTTTTAAACTAAAAATAGGTTCCAAATGGGATATTAGACTTTATCTTATGCAGAGCCTTTAGGAGCTTTTAATTTAATAAAGGAAGGGGGGAATATCCCCCCTTTTTGTTCTATGCCTTTTCAAAATCCAACAATTTTTTTGCCGCAGTTTTTAAAAGCTCTCTTCTTGCCGGAGCCTCTAAATTTTGTGATATCCAAGGGGTCTTCTTAGGTGAACATAACTTCTTTAATAAGAAGATATCTTTTTCTTGGCCCAAGTAATACACATTAGGCCCTAAATCTATGTCTTTTGTTACAAGAGGCACAGCTCCTTTTTCATGTACTAGCTTATATACTTCAGAATTCTTATCTGTTATATCTCCAAATATTCTAGCATCTGCAATGCATGTTTTAACACATGCAGGTTCTTCTCCATGTTCAAGTCTCTCAAAACAAAATGTACACTTGTCAACCACTGGTTTAGCTTTTGTTTTATCCACATACCTTGCTCCATATGGGCAAGCTACTGCACATGCACCACAACCTAGACATCTATCTTTATCTACCAATACAATACCAGTAAATGGATGCTTATATGTAGCCTTTACCATCATTTTAACCTTTTTACCTGTCTTAGGATCAGTAAACTCCTTTTCAACAGGTTCTGCTACACAAGCCTCAACACATATAGGGTGATCACAGTGATTACAAAGTGCTGGATGAAACGTATATGACATCCCTTTAGGGGTTTTTTCTGGTCCAAGTCTATCAACCCAACTCCTGTGATATGGAACAGGCACTCCCCATTCAGCCCTGCATGCAAGTGCACATGCATGGCAGCCAACACATTTATTAAGATCAATTACCATTGCATATTGGCCCATTTTTTAATCCTCCCTTTCTAGCTCTAGGCATTGCTCTTCTTTTGTATTTTATAACGAGGTATCTCTGGTGGAATAGGTCTTAGCTCTGGAAATTCTAAAACTTTGCCGTCTTTTATAAGGCGTACAAAATTTGTTCTATGACTAGAGCCTCCAAAGAATGGATCATCTACATAGTATGTATTCATAAATTGATCGCTTGCACCTTGTAAATAAGCTTTTGTAAGTTTAGGGGATCTACTTCCAAAGCCATGAGGTAAATAAACAGTATCTGGTCTTATACCAGGTGTTACCTTTACTGCTATTGGTAAAGATTTGTATCCATCTTGGTTTTCCATAGTAACTATGTCTCCAGTTTTAAGACCCATCCTTTTAGCACACTCATCATTAATCCAAAGCATATTCTGTGGACATTCATTGTGTAGCCACAGATTATTCATTGTTCTAGAGAAGGTATGTACAGGGCTTCTTCCATAAACCATACGAGCATATCCTTTAGGTTGAGCTGGTATTGGTTCATATTTAGGAACTGGATCTAAGTCATTGTCTTCAAATGAATCCATATATAATTGAATTGATCCTGAATCTGTATTAAGATCCCATTCCTCTTTGGGATCTTTATATGGATGTGCTTTAAATGTAACTATCCCACCTTGTTTATTTAATTTTTCAAGGCTAAGGTTAATACTTGCAAGCATTTCATTTAAATATTCTTCCTCTGATTCACATTCAAACATTTCTAGTCCAAGTCTTTTGGCTAGTTGTTTTGCTATCCAATAGGGAGATTTAGCTTCAAACATTGGTTTTACAACTGGTTGTCTTACAGTGACATAAGGATAAAGATCTGTGTTTTTGTATACAGCATCATAGCGCTCTAGATAATTTGCTTCAGGAAGTACTATGTCTGCCCAAATAGCAGGTTCTGTGGGGAGAATTTCTGAGGTAAATATAAAATCAAGATTTTCTATTGCTTTCATAGTTTGATATGGATCTGCAATTGTCTGTAGTAGATTTACACACGTAACCCCCCAAAGTTTTATAGGATAAGGTTTACCTGTTATAGTAGCTTTTATAATTGCATCAGTAGGAGTGCCTGGGAAGAAATAAGCAAAGGGATAATCATCTCTTAATGAGGTTTCAGGTGGTACAAACTTACGTTTATTCTTACACTCTAAACATTCAAGCTTTTTCTTAATATGAATTGGTGTTGGGAAATAGAGTCCACCTTTTACACCTACTGCACCAATAATAGCAGTTAATATTGCCATTGCTCGGTGTCTGTGGACATCTGTTTTACCATACCAAGCTGAGTGTCTTCCTGGATGAATAGTTACATGAGGTTTATTAGCAACTAATAGATCTATTGCACGTTTTATATCTTTTACTTTAAGATCACATATTTTAGCAGCCCATTCAAGAGAGTGTCCCTTTACAGCCTTTTTTAATTTATCAAAACCATAACAGTTTGTTTCAACAAAATCCTTATCATATAAATTGTTTTCAATAACATAATTTATCCAGGCAATTAACAGCGCGACATCTGTTCCTGGTCTTATAGGAAGCCATATATCTGCTTTTCCTGCCGCGGCAGAAAATCTAGGGTCAACAACTATTAATTTAGCCCCTCTTTGTAATCCTTTTATATATTGTCGGATATTTGAGACTTCTATATTTTCTCCATAATGAGTACCAAAGAATAGCATCACCTTAGCATTTTCAAAATCCACTCTCTCTTTGACCTGATATCCATAGGTAACTGCATATGCTAAACTAACTGCGCCTAGACATTGAAAGAAACAGGGTTCATTTGAATAGTTTTCTGTTCCAAGTGCTTTAAATATTTCTTTATAAAATTCAGAGGCTATGCCATGATCAAACAGTGCAATAGAGTGTGGACCGTATTTTTTTTGAGTTTTTTGGATATTATATGCTATCTCATCTAGTGCCTCATCCCATGAGATTCTAGTCCATTGTCCACTTCCTCTTGGACCTACTCTTTTCATTGGATATTTCGTTCTATCTGGGTCATATAAGAGTTGGATACCAGAGTTTCCACGTGCACAAACTCTGTGACCATTTGTTGGGCTCTTGGGATTACCCTCTATCTTTACTAAGCGTCCATTTTTTACTTTACCGACAATAGGGCAATGCCAAAAGCACATCTCACATACACTAGGTATTTCTTTTGCCCCTAAACTGCCAGGAAGCCCTTTTTCAACAGCAGCTTCTGCGTTAAGGGGAGAAAAAAGTCCTTTTCTCTCAAGCTCCATACCTGCAAGAGTTGCACAGGTAGCAGCTGAGAGTTTAAGAAAGTCTCTCCTTTTCATTTACAAACCTCCTCCCGTGCTTGGCTAAGTATAAGATTAGTAATTTTAGCTACTTGTTCATAAAAACATATAGGTTTTGCTTCAAGTAAACGGCTATAAAAGGAAGGGAACCATTTCATAAGGTGGTGATTTAAAAATTCACATAGTAGTTCCCAATTATTTTTTTCTATTAATCTTGCTAAAAAAGATAGTTCATGCATTATATGGTCTTGGGGTTCTGAAGAGGGTAGGGGATAAAGCCCCGCCTTTCTATAAAAAGAAATTGCTTCATCTAAGCCTTCTTGACAAAGAAGTCCTATATCATCAAGATAAACTGATGCATAAGGTGCCACAATCTTACCTACACCAGTATTTATAAATAGTCTTGTATATTCTGCTTGAAGCTCTTTTAGATTAGGTCTCAATGGTGAAGCAGAACACTTTATATCAAAGTCTTTGGATAAGATATCAATAATATCGAATAACTCATCAGTCCAAAAACTTTTATCAGGAAAAGAAAAACATGTAGATAAGACATCTAATAGTTTACTTATGTTTTCATATTCACTCATTTATTTTAAGTTAGCCCTTATATACTTTTATTATAGATAGATTGCATTAAAAAATCTTAAAAGTCAAAAGAATTCTAGTTTTCAAGGAATCCTTTTAGCTTTTTACTCCTGCTTGGGTGTCTTAATTTCCTAAGGGCCTTTGCTTCGATCTGTCTTATCCTCTCTCTTGTTACTAAGAAATCTCTACCTACTTCTTCTAATGTATGATCAGATCTTTCCCCAATTCCAAATCTTAGACGTAGTACCTTTTCTTCTCTAGGACTTAGTGTTGAAAGTACACTTCTTATCTGTTCAACTAAACACATATTAACTGCTGCTTCATGTGGAGAAGGGGCATGTTTGTCTTCTATAAAATCAGACAGATGGCTATCTTCTTCATCTCCTACAGGGGTTTCAAGGGAAATAGGATCTCTTGCCATCTTCATAATTTGAGAAACTTTTTTTTCTGGAAGTCCTAATCTTTTAGCTACTTCTTCAGAAGATGGTACTTTGCCTGTTTCTTGTATTATACTTCTTGTAGTTCTTATTACTTTGTTCATTGTTTCAACCATGTGGACAGGTATACGGATAGTTCTTGACTGATCTGCTATAGCCCTTGTTATTGCCTGTCTTATCCACCAAGTTGCATAAGTGCTAAATTTATATCCCCGTTTATATTCAAATTTTTCAACTGCTTTCATTAAGCCAATATTACCTTCCTGTACTAGATCAAGAAGTTGAAGTCCTCTATTACTGTATTTTTTAGCAATGCTTACCACAAGTCTTAAGTTTGCTCGAATAAGTCTATTCTTAGCCTCTCGAGCCTTTTTATGATATCTTGTAAATCTTTCCACTGTCTCTTTAAATTCTTGAGGCAACATAGCTGTTCTTTGCCATATTTCTTCTAAGGAAGCATTTTTTAATTTTTCAGAGGCTTTTAAAAAACTGTTTGCTAATTCTTCTAATAAATGTCTTTCAATACGTTCTCCTTCAAATAGGGATATCATTTTTTCTCTATATTGTTTTATTTCATTTTGAATTTTTTCTAGTGTGTTATTATCAGAGGGTGGGTAAGGAACTTTTTTTAGTAACATACATATATTTTCATGTTCTTTTGAAACTATCTTTAGTATATTAGTTAGTTTGATGCATTGTGGCTTTAAAATCCTTGTCTCTTTTATTTTAGATAAATCTGCTTTGCCAAATTTGTTATTTTGTGCCTCTGCACTATGTATCATAACCCAGCCAAGTTCTAAAAAGGCTTCTACTGCGTCTAAAGATGTAAAGGCTTCTTTTACAAATAAGAATTCTGCTTCTTCCATCTCTTTGGCCACTTCCATTTCCATCTTTCTATCTAAAAGTTCAGTGGATCCCATTTCTCTTAGATATATCCTTACAGGATCAGGAAGTCTTCCAGGCCCAACACTGACTTGTTGTTCCAGTGTATTTACTGAATCTAAGTCGTGTTCTGGGATTTCCTCCTCTATAAATAGTTCCTCTGTATCTAAATCTTTTTGCCACTGCATTATGTCTTCATCTAAAAAGATTTCTTTAGGTATCCCCGTTAATGCATTTTTGTTGTGTGATATTACCCCATGACTGTCCCCCCGTTTTTTAATAATTTCTTGTTGATTATTAGGTTTTTTAGAATCTTGTTGTTTTTTACAAGTCTCCCCTTTGTTGGTAAGAGATTGGTGATCTGAATCCCTCATGAACTCCTCCTCCAAGATTCATAAGTAAAGAATTAATTCTTTAATTCCTTAAGACGCTTAAGCCAAAGTGTTTGTTCTTCTATAGGACTTGACTTAAGCTGTTCTAACAATTGTTGTTTTAAAACTTTATTTCTTTTTTTCTTACAAAACAGTTTTAGCTCTTCACAAACACTGCCAACATCCTCTATTGGTGGAAAATTTCTTATTAATTTGCTTACTAAAAAGTATTTTTCAGAGCCCTCTTCTAATTGAGCATATAATTTGTTAAGATCTACAGGTCCTGTGCTATAATATAGATCCTTTATTAGTAGCCATAGTGATAGAATTTCAGGAGATTCTAGCCACTGCTCAAGTTCAAACTTTAAAAATTCAGATTGATATTCTGGGTACAATATTAAAAAACCAAGCAATTGTTCCTCTGCTTTATTGCTTTGCTGTTTGGTATCAGTGGTTTTATTTTTAGTGATATTTCTTTTAGGTTTTGATACTATCTCTAGTTTTCTTAAGATATTTTCTTCTCTTATTGATAAAACTTGTGATACTCTACCAACCATAAGTGCCTGAAGTACTGGATCACTTACAGCACTTAGAAGAGGCAGTAGCATCTCTACAACATTTGATTTAGCTTCAATGTCTAATGTTCCATTGTTTTTATATTGTTCTATCGCTTTGTTAATAGCGAAGTCTAATCCTGATTGTGCTTTTTCAAGCAAACTTAGGAATCTTTCTTTTCCTTTATTTCTGATAAAACTATCCGGATCATGTTCATCTGGTAAATTTAGGACTTTTACATTTATAGATGCCTTTAGAAACAGAGGAAGAGCCCTAAGAGCAGCTTTTGTCCCTGCCTGGTCTCCATCAAAGATCAATATCCAATTTCTAGCATGTCTTTTTAATATAGATACGTGTTCTTCAGTAAGAGCAGTACCTAATGTAGCTACAACATTTTTTATGTCATGTTGGAAAAGACTTATTAGATCTAGATATCCTTCTACTACTATTCCTAATCCAGATCTTCTAATATGTTCCTTTGTCTTAAATAGTCCATAAAGTACTTGTGATTTTTGATAGATTGGAGTTTCAGGAGAGTTTAAATATTTAGGAAGGCTATCATCTATGACTCTACCACCAAGTGCTACGATATCTCCTTTGATATCTTTTATTGGAAATATTATTCTCGCTCTAAAACGATCATAATAGCCCCTGTAAGAAGGTCTTTTTATGATTAAGCCAGCTCTTTCTGCTACTTGTTCACTTATACCTCTATTTTTTAAATAATTGACTAATTTATCCCATACATCAGGAGCCCAGCCTAGATAAAAAGATTTAATTGTAGATGTTGTTATACCTCTATCTATTAAATATTTTAGAGCCTTTTCTCCTTCAATAGAATCCAATAGTAAATTATGATAAAAATTACTTGCTTCTTTATTGGCAATTAATAGGAGGTCTTTTTCTCTTTTTTTCTTTTTTTCTTTTTTAGTTAATGGCTTTTCTGGGATATCTATACCATAGCGAGATGCAACATATTTGACAGCCTCTATAAAGCTAACTCCTTTTATTTTCATTAAAAATTTAAAAATATCTCCGCCTTCATGACAACCAAAGCAATGAAAGAGCTGCTTTTCTTCACTTACTGTAAAGGATGGATCATTTTCTGTATGAAAGGGGCACAAGCCTACCCAATTACGTCCTGCCTTACGAAGAGGGACATATTCTTCTACGATTTCTCTTATGTTCGCCGTATCACGAACCTTTTGTATGACCTCTTCTGGGATCATACTCCCTCATTAGTGAGGCCGTGGGCTAAAAAAACAGCCCTTAACACCTATTGGGAAAAGAAAGACAAGACACTTCATTAAGCTCAATATAGTAACAAGCTAAAAATTTATGTCAACAAAAAATGATTGGTTATTCATTTTTCTTTTTTAAAAAATGTTTTTAAACTTTTCTTAAATTAATTTAATTATTTAATCATAAAAAAACAATAATAAATTAAATAAAATAAAATTCCTATTTTCAAAGTTAGATAAAAGGCTTAGAATAATTCTAAACTAAATTAAAAATTACCACAGGAGGTAAATAGCATGGAAGAAAGGATTAATATGCCATTATTAGGAGATGATTTTCCACAGATAAAAGTACAAACCACTCATGGGCCTATGAATCTCCCTGATGATTTAAGGGGTAGCTGGTTTGTTTTATTTAGTCATCCTGCAGACTTTACTCCTGTTTGTACTACAGAATTTGTTGCCTTTCAAAAAAGATACAATGATTTTGAGAAATTAGGTTGTAAATTGCTTGGTATGTCTATTGATCAAGTCTTTTCACATATAAAGTGGGTTGAATGGATAAGTACTGAACTTGGGGTTGAAATAACATTTCCTATAATTGCTGCAAACGATTCTATTGCACTAAAACTTGGAATGCTTCATCCAGGGAAGGGTTCAAATACCGTGCGTGCAGTTTTTATAGTAGATCCTGAGGGGAAAGTACGTTTGGTAATGTATTATCCTCAAGAGATTGGAAGAAATATAGATGAAATCGTAAGGGCACTAAAAGCACTTCAGACCTCTGACCAAAATGGTGTAGCAATACCAGCAGGTTGGCCCAACAATGAACTTATTAAAGATAAGGTGATTATCCCACCAGCAACTGATGAACAAACTGCTAAAAAACGTAAGGATGAATATGAATGCTATGATTGGTGGTTCTGTTATAAGTCACTTTAATTAATTGATAAGAGATATCCCATAGAAGGGTAAAATATTCTTCTTGGGATATCTCTTTTAACTTAAGAGATTAAATTTTTTTATATTTATTTTGTTTCCAACAATTAATAATACATCGCCTTGTTCTATTTTATACTCAGAAAAAGGTACTAAAAGTTTCCCATTTTTTTTCTTTATCATTATTATTTCTACTCCATATTTTATTCTTATTTGAAGTTCTTTAAGTGTTTTTCCAATAAAACGTTTTGGAGGAATTTCTTGAGATATTATATAATCATCTGAAATTTCTATCTCTCTTAGTCTATTAAGAAGTGCAAATGAATTTGCAATACAACCAGTGATATCCTTGTTAGATTCTTTAGTTCCTAGAAATTTAAGGATATCATCTTCTAGAATACTACCTATTAATTTTTTTTCTTTAAGGCTATTTACTACAGGGATTTCTTTATTTTTTTCTATAGTGAATATTCTTACTATCAATTCTAATTTATCTTCAGGTGTAATAAAATATTTTACTGGTTTCATAATATCTTTTATAAGTAATTGATTTAGATTGGTTGTTTCTAACATATAACTTTTTAAAAGAGATAAAGAAATATACCCAAGCACTTTATTGTTTTTTTGAGTTATAAAAACTGACCTATATGGATTTTCTAGTAGTATTTTTATTGCACTACTAAGTTTTGAGTTTAAGTTAAGTTTTAATATAGAAGTATTCATAAGCTTTTTTGCCTTAATAATACTAAGAATATTTGCTTCTTCATGTGAGAAAAGGTTTAGTCCGCGTTTTGTAAGTTTTAAAGTATATATAGAGTCCTGTTTTATAAGACTAGCTACAACACTGCTTACTACACATGCAGCCATAAGAGGAGGAATAATTGTATAGTCATTTGTAAGTTCAAATATCATAATTATTGCTGTAATTGGGGCATGTGTTGCTCCTGCAACAACCGCTCCCATAGTAACAAGTGCATATGCTCCAGAAGTTGCTGTGATATTAGGAAAACTAAGGTGTATTATATGGCCTAAAAAACCTCCAGTCATTGCACCTAAAAATAGTGATGGAGCAAATACTCCACCTGAGCCTCCTGAACCAATAGTGATAGAGGTTGCAATAAGCTTTGCAAAAATAAGTATACAAAGAAGCCATAAACTTAGGTTACCAGTAAGAGCATTATTGATTGTTTCATATCCTACTCCAAAGACATGAGGTAGCCATATTCCAATTATTCCTACTATTAGTCCTCCAAGAGATGCCTTTGTATATTCAGGTATCTTTATCTTTTCAAAAAAGTCCTCACTAAGAGCAAGAGTATTTATAAAGGCTACAGAGATAAAACCTGCTATTACACCAATTATCAAATACAAAGGTAGCTCTAAAGGGCTTACAAGTTGGTATTTAGGCACAGTAAATGCGGGGAAATCACCCAAAAAATGCCTTGAGACAACTGTGGCAACTACAGAAGAGATGACAATTGGGCTAAATTGTGGCACCCTAAAATCGCCAAGGATTATCTCAACTGCAAAAAGCGCCCCTGCTATGGGGGCATTAAAGGTGGCTGCTATTCCTGCGGCAGCACCACAGCCTACTATAGTTCTTAGTTGTCTACTTGGTACTTTAAATAGTTGACCTATTGTTGATCCCAGTGCAGAGCCTATCTGTACAATAGGACCCTCACGTCCAACTGAACCGCCAGAAGCAATGCATATTGCAGATGCAAGGCTTTTTATTGCAACAACTCTTGGCCGTATAGTTCCACCTTTTAAAAGTACGGCTTCCATTACTTCAGGAACACCATGTCCTTTTGCCTCTTTAGCAAAAAAATATACAAGAGGTCCTACCAATATTCCTCCTATAGCAGGAGCCAAAAGACGCCAGTACCAAGGATGGGAAAGTGCAAGAGAAACTACCTGTTCACTATTTCCATAAAATATACGAATAAAAATCTTTATAAGTTCTCTAAAAAATACAGCACCAAAACCACCAGCTAGACCACAAAATATGGCCACAACTATCATAAAAAGATGTTCACTTAACTTAGATTTTAAAAAATAAGAACTTACTTTCTTCACCCTTAATTTTTATCAGGACAAGGCCCATTTAATGCTATTAATCTAATTTTTTTTCTTAGTTCTTTCATATCTTCAAGTTCAGAAAGCCAATTTTTAAGTAATTCTAATAATATTTTTATCTCTTCTTTTCCTTCTGGATTTAGAGCATACTCCATTCTTTGTCCCTTTCTTTTAGATTCAACAAATCCTGCCTGTTCTAGTATCCTAAGATGTCTAGATATTGTAGGTTGAGCAAGTTCTAATGCTGCAGTTAATTCGCAGACACAATAAATTTTATCCCACAGTAGTACTAATATTTTACATCTAGTTGGATCTGCTAAAGCTCTAAATAACTCAACAGCTTTTTTTATATCTATTTTATCCGAAGCCACTAAATCCTACCTCCTCTTTAGTTATTAATAGTTTTTTAAAAATTATATCCAAGTTCTAAAAATATGGTTCTTCCTGGTCTAGGGAAATCATTTGGTATATCTAACGGTGCTGCATCTGTATATCTTTTGTTGAATAAGTTATAGATTATACACTGTAGCCACATATTCTTTGAAAGAAAATTATTTTTTAAAATTGATAAGTCTACTAAGGCATAGGAAGGATCGGGTTTTCTAGGATCATTTGGTTTTCTGTAACGCTTACCACATATAAATGTTCTAGTGTTGATATTAATCTCATGTGGTAATTTTATATCCAAGATAATATTTCCCATTTGGGAAGGGGTAAACGGAAATCTACCTCCAAATGTTTCATCTTTAGAATACTGATATGAATAATTTGCTTTAACAGTTAGTATTTGCCATTTATAAGCGCAGGAACATTCTATTCCATAGGATTTGGCCCGTCCACTATTTTCTATAGCAAAAGCGCCTATCTGATTTTGTTTGTTAGAAGGAACAATTAAATCTTTAAATTTTGAATAAAATAGATCAAAGGTTATAAAAAATTTCTTTGTATTATAAGATATACCTCCTTCTGTTGTTTCTATTTTTTCAGGTTTTAACTTTGGATTTCCTATTATAGCAGGATTATTTGCCATGTACAATTCGTTATAAGAAGGGGCTCTAAAGGCTTGACCATAGAGAAGTTTTAAAGAGATTGTTTTTGATATGGTCCAAACAAGGCCTATTCTAGGGTTCGTAGTATCTCCAAATGTATCAAAATAATCATGTCTTATGCCTAATATAAAAGACAATGTTTTTGTAAATTGCCAATCATCTTGTAGAAATATTCCCCAGTCACTTGAATGGATTTTATTTTTACTTAACCAATTAGATGTGTCTGAAACATCTTGGAAGCCACCTACTAGAGGAGTTGGTAATCCACCATATGAATAAGAAAAATTGGCTTTATATTTGATGTCATATGCTCTTTTCCATATTCCACAACCCCCAAATGTGATTTTATGTCCATGCCAACTTGGAAACTTAATTATTAAATTTAACGTAAAAGATCTAAATTTTCCCTGAGGTTCTCCCCATACTCCGTTTTTAAAGGCATCTAGCCCTAAAAATCCATCAGGATAACCTTTCCAGAGTTCTTTAAAGTAATAATAATCAAATGCTATGGTTTGTTTTATTTTGATATTATTAGAAAATTTGTGATGCAGTGATAATATACTAAAGAAGTATAGATATTCTCGTTTAGATCCTTTGGTCATAATATCTGTAAAACCTATAAATGGACCTTGCCTTTTATGTAAAAATCTTAAATTTAGAGTGACATCTTTATATTGTCCTTGAACTTGAACATCTTGTTGTTCTTTCCAGTCTTGAGTTTTTGCTGGAGTTATAGAATATTGAGATAATGAAGGTTCTGTAGATAAGGCATCTTTCCTCACCCATGCTGATAAGCCATTAGATTTATAAAAATTAGCAAATATGGTTAGAGCCCAATCTGATCCTCTTTTACCTGTAAATATAGCAGTTTTTTTAGAGTCAAAAGATCCATATCCCAATCTCATAAAATTAGAGTAATTGGTATTAGTATTATATATGGGATTAAATATATAATTACTATTTTTAGGATAATATTTTTTTGTGATAACATTAATTACTGCTAAAAATGCATTTTCTCCATATAGGGCAGAACCAGGGCCTCTTATTATTTCTATTCTAGATACATTATCTAGTGGCATATCTGTAAATGTCCATGCAGCACTACCGCTATCAATTGAGTTTACAGGATGTCCATCTATCATAAGTAAAATTTTTTCTCCATATGTTTTTAGTCCTCTAACGGTTATGCTAGGATTACCTATTTTATTTATAAAAACAGCAAAACCTGGCAATCTAGATAAGACATCTGTTAATTTAAGAGCTCCCATTTGTTGTATCTGCTTGGCATTGATTACTGTAACTAATGCCGGTGCTTTTGTGATAGTTTTAGGAGATAGGGTAGCAGTTGTGAGTTTAAGTTCTTGTTGAGTAAAAAACAATGAGAGTTCTTTTATGCTTTGGCTTGATATATCTTTAGCTTTTGCATCTAATATTGCAGTTAATAATAAAAGAATAATTAAAAGTATTATTACTATATAAGTATGACCATATTTTTTATTGATTGATTTAACCCTCATTTTTTTTCAGCCTATTAGATGTCTTTTTAAGTATATTATCTATAGCCTTTAAAAGTTGTGTTTGTCTATATGGTTTTAATAGAATACTTGCGGCTCCTTTTTTTAAAAGTTCTTGAGCAACCTTATCTGCAGCAAATCCTGTCACTAACAATATGGGTATATCTGGATATTCCCTCTTTATTTTAAATAATGTTTCCTTTCCTCCCATGCCAGGCATCATTATATCAAGTAGTATTATATCTATATCATTTTTGTACTTATTTAATATATTTAAACCTTCTTCACCAGTTGATGCAGTAAATACCTGATAATTATATTCAGATAATATATCTCTAGTTAATTCTAATATAGCTGATTCATCATCTATTACTAATACACCAATTGGTTTATCAGATTTATGATCTTTATGAATAGATATATCAATTTCTTCATCATTAAGATTATCGCTATTGATAGCTGGTAAATATATAGTAAAAGTAGTTCCTATTCCAGGGGTAGATTCAACTTGAATATATCCATCATGATTTCTTATAATGCCATAAACCATTGCTAAACCGAGTCCTGTACCTTTTCCTTGTTCTTTAGTAGTAAAGAAGGGATCAAATATTTTTGCTCTTACTTCAGGAGACATCCCACATCCATTATCTGTGACTTCAAGAATTACATATCTACCTGGAGGTATAACATTGCCCACAGCATGTTGATGAGATGTTAACACTTTATTTTGAGTTGATAACTTTATAATACCACCATCAGGCATAGCATCTTTAGCATTAATACATAAGTTAAGTATACATTGGTATATTTGTCCCTCATCAGCTTTAATTTTCCATAGATTTTTCTCCATTGTATGGATTAATTTAATTCGTCTATCTAATGTTTCTTCAAGTAAACGAATTACTTCTCTAACAATATTATTTAAATCAATTATAGTTTCTTGATATTTACCTCTTCTAGCAAAAGCCAATAATTGTTTTGTTAGATTTGCTGCTCGCAAAGAACTAGATTCTATTATGGACAGAGCTTTCAGGAATATAGGATCTTTAGTAATATTAGCTTTTTGTTTTAGTATTGATACATAACCAAGTATTCCTGTTAATATATTATTAAAATCATGTGCTATACCACCTGCCAATGTACCTATAGCTTCCATCTTTTGAGCCTGAATAAGTTGTTTTTCTAAATTTTTTTGTTCAGTTATATCAATTACAACAGCTTCTGCATCAATAAATTTATTATACTCATTAAATCTACCAACAGCAGAAAATAGTGTTTCGTGAAGTTTATCATTTTTATCTTTTAGTTTTATGGACCAATCATGTATAGATTTTTGTTTTTCTAATTCACTTAACATGTGTTGAATTTCTTCAGGACTAGTTGAAAAAATAGATATATTTTTACCTATTATAGCATCTACATTGTTATATCCTAATAGTTTAAAGAAAGCAGGATTTGAATTTATAATTTTACCATTTGCATCAAGGATTACTATTCCATGTTGAACTCTATCAAACAAACTTCTGTATTGAGCTTCAGACTCTTTTAATTGTTGTTCCCAATTTTTAAGTGATTCAACCATCTTATTGAATTCTCTTGCTAATACTCCAAGTTCATCTCTACTAGATACTGAAACAACGCGTGTTCTATCACCTTTACCTACAGCTTTGACTCCTTCTACTAATTCATCTAATGGTTTCATGGTCTTATATAGAACTATGTAAGCAACAATACCCATAAATAGAATCGCTATAATGGTGAGTAGAATTCCATTTTTTATCATTTGGTTGGTAATTTGGTTTATTTCTTTAGCAGATATTCCTACACAGACAATTCCAGATAAATTGTTATTATTATTTCCTTCCGCATAATATCTAAGCTCTGGTAATACTTTTGATTGAACAGGTTTCCAAAATTCATATATAGTACCAAGTTTTGGTATATTATATTTGATAATTTCTATGTTATTATTATATGGAGATTTTAGTAATTTCTTAGGTAAGATACCTAACCTTTTTTGTTTTATGATATGTTTAATATTTTTATTTTTTACCGAAATCGTTACGATATGACCTTGTGGATCAAAATATATGATATAGAGTATTTCACTTCTTGCTTGAATAGCCTGTGCTAATTGTAATAGTGTATTTTTATCTTCAGCTAATAATGCTATTTTGCTTTCAGCACATACTCCATTTAACAGAGCAATACCTCTGTGTATAAAATTCTGTTGATAAAAATGAATAGTTCTATACAAAAGAGTTGTAATAAGTATTCCCAATGTTAAAGCTAAAATTATTATTGCAGAAATGATAACTTTAGCTTTTAAACTAATAGGTGGATTATATCCAATCTTTTTAGTTTGATTATCTTTTTTGATCACTTTATTACCTGTGCTTTTTCTATTAATGTTTTATCGATTTGTACTCCAATTTTTTTAGCTATTTTAAGGTTTATAGATAACGATAACTGTTTTGCCCAAAAAAATTTTTTATGAGGAAAGTCTGCACCATTTAGTATCTTATCTACCAATTCACCCGCTTGTTTTCCTAATTTGTAGCTGTCAAAAGACCACGCAAATAGACTTCCAGATTTGACGTCTTTTATAGACAGTCCTGCTAATACAAAATGATAACATATTGAGCTATAAATAAGAAAATCTAGTGCTTCCTGTCTATAAACAGTTGTATCAGGAGTCATCCAAAACGCGTCTATTTTAGGTACTATTTTTTGTATTGCTCGTATAGCTTGTACAGAGTTTTTTACTGGTATTGCAATAAGTTTTTGATGATATTTTTTAGTCAGTTCTTTTGCTATATTAACTAAATAGCCAGTTTTAGCTGGATCATATACTACACCTATAGTATGAATAGTAGGTTTTATAAGAGCAAACACTTTCCAATACAGTTGAGGTAACACATTCATTGATATACCTGTTATAAGTGGTCTAGAGAATGGAAAAGACCAAGGATTTAATACCATAGTAAAAACAATAGGAATATGATCAGTTCTATTCATTAAAAAGAAAAGGCATTGACTACCTATAGCTACTATTATGCGGGGATGGTATGTTTCTATTATGTCTTGTGTATTGCTCTCTTTATTTTTTTCTTGTTCTATTAATTTTTGTATAGATACTACCTCTGCCTTGTTCCCTATAACACTTTTAACTCCATTAAGAGCTTCTACATAAGGTCTAAGATTTGTTTCTAATACAATAAGTACATCAGAAGCTTGACAATTCTTAATAGGGCATAATAACTCTAAAAACAATAAAAATAATGCTAATAACTGTCTAATTTTATATAAATTGAGTTTAATTAATATTTGATAATTAAATTTAACAAGTAAAAGAAAACAACTTTTCATAAAGTGTTCCGATGCTAATATTTCTTTAGAGCTATCTAATCTAACATTTCTAAATTTAATATTTTTGATTGCTATTTAATTTTTAGGGAAGGCCTTTTATAGATTTTTTAACTATAACGTTTCATTTTCTTACTTTAATTTTAAGGATGATAAGTTCAATTTATTTTTGAAAATCTCTGTAATTCCCCCACAAAGGTTAAAGGCCTTCACTCTTTTTTATGTAATTATAAGATAACACGATTATATAATAGAAGTCAAATTATCAACTAGATGGTTAATGTTGTTTAAATTGAAAATATTGTTAAACTTACAGTTTAATATAAATGTCATAAACAATTGTCAAATACGTTTAATTAATTTATATTGCTAAACCCTTAATAAGGTATTTGTATTAATACTTATCGAACTAATCATTTTGAATGTTAAGGAGGAGTTTGATGGGACAAAATGACAAAATTATCCCCAAAAAAATATTAGATATACAAAGAGAATATGAAGGTTTTATAATTGAAGATATACGGGTACTACCTGAAGTCCTTTCTGTTGCCTATATTGCACGTCATTTAAAAACAGGAGCTAGATTAATTCATCTCCATAACAATGATCCAGAAAATCTTCTAGCTCTCTGTTTTAGAACTCCTCCTCCAGATGATACAGGACTTCCTCATATATTAGAACATACAGTGCTTTGTGGCTCTAAGAGGTACCCTGTAAAAGATCCTTTTGTAGAGATGTTAAAGACCTCTCTTGCTACTTTTTTAAATGCTATGACATATCCTGATAAAACAGTTTATCCATGTGCTAGTATGGTTGAAAAGGACTTTTTTAATCTTTCTTCAGTATATTGTGATGCAGTTTTTAATCCCTTACTTAAAGAAGAGCACTTTAAACAAGAAGGTTTTCACTTTGATTTTGAAACCCCAGGAGATATAACCTCTCCACTTATTGTAAAGGGTATTGTCTATAATGAAATGAAAGGAGTTTATTCTAGTTTAGATGGGCTTATTTCAAGAGAGACTGTAAGAAGTATATGTCCAGATAATGCCTATGGAAAAGACTCTGGAGGCGTTCCTGATGAAATTATAACACTTACGTATAAACGTTTTATTGACTATCATCATACCTATTATCATCCTTCAAATCTGTTTGTCTTTTTATACGGAAACATAGAGACTATAAAACTCTTAAGCTTTTTAGATAAGCAATTTCTCTCTAACTTTAACAAGATTGATGTAGCAAGTAGCATATCTCTACAGCCAAGATGGAAAGAGCCCAAGAGAAAAACAATCCCTTATCCAATAGCTTCTCATGAAGAAGTTAGAGAAAAAAGCGCAGTTTGTCTTACATTTCTTACAAATGATGTAATAGATACAATAAAGACATTGGCAATGAGAGTCCTTGACTTTTATCTATTAGATAATGCAGCCTCCCCTCTTAGAAAGGCTCTTATCGATTCTCATCTTGGGCAAGAACTTACTTCATCTGGTTATGCTGATTATCAGAGAGATACCTTTTTCACTGTTGGGCTTAAAGGCAGCGAACCTGATAGAGCAGATGCCATAGAGGAGTTAATCTTTAAGGTACTAAAAGATGAAGTTAAAAAGGGACTTGATAGGGAAAAACTTGAAGCTGCTTTTCATCGCTTAGAGCTTTCTGCAAGACAGATTACAGGCCATTATCCATTAAGACTTATGGATCTTGTCTTTAGTAGCTGGATATATGAGGCAGATCCACTTTATAATCTAAATATATGTTCTCATCTAAATGAACTTAGAAAAACATATAAGAATAACCCTAGATTTTTTGAAGATGTTCTAACAGAGCTTTTAATAGAAAATCCTCATTTTACTCGTCTTACTTTTATACCAGATCCAGATTTATCTAATAGACAAAAGAGAGAGTTTAAAAAGAAAATGGAAGAGATAAAGTCTTCTTTTAGTAAAGAGGAACTTATAGAGATAGATAAAGAAGCAAGAAGACTTGAACTTTTACAGCTTAAACCTAACCCACCAGAGGCATTAAAGACACTTCCAAAATTGTCTAAAAAGGAGATTTCTTCTGAACCTTATGAGTTAGGTACCCAAGAAGATGATCTTGAAGGGCTTTGTGTATTATTTACAAGGATGCAGACAAATGAGTTATGTTATCTACTTTGTGCATTTGATATATCAGGCATAGAATTAATAGATGATGGCTCTTTAATACCTTATTTGCCGCTCTTTTCTGAAGCAGTAGTAAAGATGGGTACAGATAAAAAGGATTATGCAACCATTGCACATGAAGAGGCTCTTGTTAGTGGTGGAATTAGTGCTGGAGTTAATCTTGGTTTTAAGATAGAAGATGATAGATTTTTTAGGCCTATCTTTTCTATGGGGTCAAATGCAATAAAAAGAAATTTAGATAAGATGTTAGATATATATTTTGAAAGATTAAAGAGAGCAGATTTTTCTGATACAGCTCGTCTAAAAGATATTATTTTACAGGGGATGGTTGCAAGGAAGAGTTCTCTTATTCCCCATGGAAATAGCTATGCAGAAAGTTATGCATCTAGAACAATCTCTTCTAAGACATGGCTACTTGAAGAGATATCAGGGATTAGTCAAATTAGATTCTTTGACTATCTTTCAAAGAATTTTGACAAAGCATCTGATGAAATAGTAGATAAGTTATCTAAGATTAAGAGGTTTTTATTAGAAGACTCAAAGGTCTTTATCAGTATTGTTGGAGATGAAGATAGCTATAAAATGTGTAGAAATAGACTAAGCAAGGAGTTTTCTTCCTTTATAGGTAGAGGTGAAAATTCTAAGGGAATCAGTGAAAGTATTAAAAGGTTTAATGATATTAAAACGTTAAAAGATAAGACAATAGATGCCTTAGTTACCCAAACAGATGTTTCTTTTGTAGCGATGTCAATGCCTTCTTTAGGGTTTAAAGACAGGCTATCTCCCACATTATTGCTTTTATCTAGACACTTATCTTTAAGTTATCTGTGGGAACAAATTCGTGTAAAAAATGGTGCCTATGGAGCCAAGGCATCGTTTAGTCCATCTCTTAATATATTCAGTATATCCTCTTATAGAGATCCAAAGATACGAGAGACCCTAGAATGTTATTTAAGATTAATAGACTTTGTAGAAAAGGATATGGACTTATCTGAAGACTCTATAGAACAAGCAATTATAGGGACGTTTAAATTGTTTGATAGACCTATAAGACCTGCTCAAGCACTTTCACTTTCACTTAATCGTTTTATGAGTGGTGAAGATGTAAATTTTAGGAGGTCGCTTAGAAGAGCCTTATTAGATACAACGGCTCAAGATATACAAGAATTGACAAATAAGGTACTAAAGACCAACATAAAAGATGCACGTTTTGCTGTTATTTGTAACTCGAAAGACCTAGAGGAAGTTGAGCCGCAATTATTAGATATGGGCTTTAGTATAAATAAGAAGGAAATATAAGATTTAGCTTTAATAATCCGATTTATTTAGAAAATAGTTAATCAAGGAGTAGATAATAAAAACTCATGTTTAGTCACGGTTCACTTATATCCCATCATGAAAATGATCCAGAAAAACAGGCTTGGCTAGCTAACTTTTATACAGAGAATCACCTTGCTTATGAGGCGTTTCCAGATGAGGTAGCATCTCCTGAACAGCTTAGATTTATGGTATATATGGAAGATGAGCCATATTACTATCCATGTTCAGATGAGATGTTTAATGCAATTATAGAAAAGAGGGCTGCAGAACTTTTGCCAATTGAGTATTTAAAGGTATGGGACAGGATTGAACCCCTTGTAAAACAAGTAGTGGAGGATGAATATAGAAAGCGTTTTTTATTAAGTCTACTTCACATAAAGTTTAGACATGAAACAGCCTCCCTTGTTATTTTACCTTCAAGGCTTGAAAAAAGACTTTTACAGATATTTACTCAAGTAAGTGAAATTCATAGGCCTCAGTCAAGGATTCGAGAAACTTGGAATAGAAGGATGAGAGATCTTTTAAACTCTCAGGTCTTTAAGCAGGCATTAAATGATCCTTCAGGTATTGATTTAAATGAAGATACTCCCTTAGATGAAGTAGATTTTAATATTCAGCTTCTAAAATTAAGACGTCTTATGGCGCTAACAGGATATCCAGAACTATGGCAATCAGATATAATCCCTTCTGTTGATAGATTAAAAAAGATGATGAATACACCTGTAAAGGGAAATGGGTGGAAGTGGCTTGAGGGGTTTTTAAAGAGTTGTATACGTCCATCTTGTATCCATTATCTTTTGTGGATTGGGGCAAGTGCAGGAGAAATAATCCTTGATCTTGCTATGATACAAATATTAATGACCATGGGTGTTAAGGTAATAATGGCAGTTAAGAAGGCATATTATTACAATGCAGTTACTATTGCAGATGTACTTGAAGATCCTATCTTGCAACAAGAGTTCTCAAATGCAGAGATTATTTTAGACCCTCATATTTCTAAAAAGAATCTTCTAAAGGCATTAAAAAGTGACAAAATGTTATTTGTGATTTCTGATGGTACTCAGGAACGTTTTAATCCTCTTCTTGCCTCTGTAACTTTTGCACGAGCATTTAAAGAGGTAGATGCAGTAGTATCTCGTTCAATAGAGGATCGTCCATGTATATTTGATACTAGATTCAAGTTTACAAGGGATATTTTAAGTATTACAAGAGGCGAGAGGCACAATGTTATATTTGAGGAAAAGCCTAAGCATGAAAAGGCAATCAGGTTTTCTGAGGCAGACTTAAGGGCTAAGGCACAGGCCCTTATTGATCAACTTAGACTTGCAAAGCAACAGGGTAAGACTATTATGTTTTATAGTGCCATTGTTGGCAGTATTCCTAACCAACTTGAAACTGCAAAGAGGGTGCTTAATACCTTTGTTTCATATCTTAGGTCTAGACAAGAGGGGGTTTATGTTATAAATCCTGCTGAACATTTTGAGCCAGGAATGGATGCAGATGATATAATGTATATGTGGGAAATTGTACAACGAAGTGGTCTCATTGATATATGGCGTTTTCAGACTGTAGATGATATTGAGAAGGCATTTGAGCTTATGGGGGAAAAGGTTCCACCTGAATGGGTTGGCAAGGATGCCACTTATAGTACAGGTTGTACAATGGAGATGAAGATTGCCCAGGAGGTACAAAAAGAGCATCCTGAAATGCAAATTATTGGTCCTCCTCTTGAGAAATTTTTACGTCGTAAGGAGTATGGAGTAGGTAAGTTTTACGATAGGGCCCTTGATGCATAAAAGATATGGTCATCCTCATAAAAAATGATTAAAATTTAAATAAAAAAGGAGGTAATTAAAAATTCCTTGAGAAGGCAACTAAAAAGAAATATGGCTCTTCATCAAAAACAGCGTATATTTGAAGACAACTCCCTTGCACTTGGACTCTTTGGAGAACAAGGTCAACACCTAAAACTTATAGAAGATGCCCTCCATGTTAATATACACGTAAGAGGTAATCAACTTACTATTACAGGTGAACCTATCGATATAGATCTTGCAGATAGGACCTGTACGCAACTTTATGCCCTGCTCGAAGAGGGCTATCCTCTTTATCCTACAGATGTTGAGTTTGCCATAAGAATCCTTCAGGAAAACCCAAGTGCAAAACTAAAGGATATATTTTTAGACAAGCTCTGCATAGCAAGAGGTAGAAAGATAATTACTCCAAAGAGTCTTTCTCAGAAGCTCTATGTTGAGGCGATTCGTAATCATGATATTGTCTTTGGTATTGGTCCTGCTGGCACAGGAAAGACATATCTTGCAATGGCAATGGCTGTTTCTGCTCTATTAAAGGAAGAGATATCTAGAATAATTCTTACAAGACCAGCAGTAGAAGCTGGGGAAAAGTTAGGATTTTTACCTGGAGATCTTGCAGAAAAGGTAAATCCATATCTTAGGCCACTTTATGATGCACTCTATGATATGGTTCCTCTTGAGAGGGCAGCACGACTTCTTGATCAAGGAGTTATAGAGGTTGCTCCCCTTGCCTTTATGAGAGGCAGGACCTTAAACCAAGCATTTGTAATTTTAGATGAGGCACAAAATACAACATCTGAACAGATGAAGATGTTTTTAACAAGGCTTGGTTATGATTCAAAAGCAGTGATTACAGGAGATATTACCCAGATAGACTTACCAAATAAAGAAGGTTCTGGGCTTGTTCAAGCCAAAAAGATATTATCTGGTATAAAAGGCATAGCCTTTATTGAATTTAATAAGCAAGATGTAGTAAGGCATAGGCTTGTAAGAGAGATTATAGAGGCTTACGAACAAGCAGAGAATTCCTCTTAAATATTTTTTCGTAAAAAGAAAGGGAGAGAAGGTGGCGGTTTACTTAACTACACGTTGTAGGGGTAGTGTTTATGCTCCTATTCTTATAAGAGCAGCTCAACTACTTCTAAATAAAAAGGGATTAAAAAATTCCGAGCTCAGTCTTCTCTTAGTAGAAGATGAGGAGATGATCCAGATAAACACTAGATGGCTTTCTCGTCCATATACTACCAATGTAATCTCTTTTCCACAACAAAACCCACCAATAAAGGACGGGCAACCCCTTGGTGATATTGTAATATGTATTGATACAGCAAGGCGTGAAGCTCATCATGCAGGGCAAAGTCTTTATCAACGCTTAGAGTCTTTACTAGTTCATGGCTTTGCACATCTTTTGGGTGAAGACCATGAGCTTGGCGGTGAGGCTCAAAGGAGGATGGAGGCTTTAGAGAATGAGCTTTTAGAGATACTTAGGAAGGAGAAGGTTATGGCAGATCTTTGTGTAAATGTAGATCATGTAGCAACTATTAGACAAGCAAGGCTTGGTAAAGAGCCTGATCCAATCTATGCAGCAGTTTTGGTCGAATTAGCTGGTGCAGATGGAGTTGTAGTGCATCTAAGAGAGGATAGAAGACATATTCAAGACAGAGACTTAAGACTTTTAAGACAGATTGTAAAGACCAGGCTAACTATGGAAATGGCTGCTACTGAGGAGATGTTATCAATTGCTTGTGAGGTTAAGCCAGATATTGTTACCCTTGTTCCAGAGAGAAGACAGGAGCTTACTACAGAGGGCGGGCTTGATGTAATAAAGTTTGAGCAAGAGATATCTGATGCAGTTAAGAGATTAAACGATGCAGGAATTCCTGTTAGTATTTTTATTGATCCAGACTCTTCCCAAATAGAAGCAGCAGCAAGGACAAAGGCTCAATGTATTGAGATCCATACTGGAAGATATGCAGAAGCCAAAAATATAGAAGAGGAAGACAAAGAGTTTGAGTTAATAGTAGAGTGTGCCAAACTTGCAAGGGATCTTGGCTTAAGGGTTCATGCTGGGCATGGACTTGATTATAGAAATACTCCAAGGCTTGTTCCTGTAGCAGAGATAGAAGAGTTTAGTATTGGACATGCAATTGTATCTAGGGCTGTATTTGTTGGGATGGAGCAAGCAGTAAGAGAGATGTTAAAGATTATAAAAGGTTGTTAGATGATTATAGGTATAGGTTCTGATTTAGTTTTTATACCTAGAGTTAAGGATGCAATAGATAGATGGGGAAACAGATTTATTAAAAGGGTCTTTTGTGAGCAAGAAATCAGCTATTGTATGAAAAAACGGGATTATGCAGCCTCTTTTGCTGCACGTTTTTCTGCAAAAGAGGCTTGTTCAAAGGCTCTTGGTACTGGTATAAGCCGTGGTATTAGATGGAAGGATATATGTGTAGTAAGAAGGGTAGGGGGGCCTCCTACAATAGAACTTAAAGGTAAAGCTAAGGAAATAGCATATAATTTAGGTGTAAAAAATATATATCTTTCTATTACTCATGAGAAAGACTTAGCAATGACAATTGTAGTCTTAGAAGGATAAAAAAAATAAAAGATAAAATATAAAGTACTTAAGAATTTGTTCAAAAGCTACGAATAATTTTAAAGGTTACAAATTTTCAGTTATTGTAAAAAAAATTGAATCTGTATTTCTACTAATAGCTATAAAAGTCGTAGTTTTAAATGAGAACATGTTCATTTTTTGTTGACAGAAATCTTATTTCATTGCTAGACTTTTAAAATGAAAGCAAACATTAAAAATAAACGTTGGTTAAAGTTATATATAACTTTAAGTATTAAAACAAAGGGCAATATAAAACTAAATAGGTTTAAACTTAACTAATAGACCAATGGCTATTGGTCTTAATTTTTTTAAGACCAATGTCTTGGCTAAAGGATGAATTAGGAGGATGAGTTATGGCAGACAAGCCATTAATACTGTGGTTCGATCAAATTACAATTAAAGATGTGCCGTTGGTTGGTGGTAAAAATGCTTCTCTTGGTGAGATGTATCAGAAGTTAGGTGAAAAAGGTGTTAAGGTTCCAAATGGCTTTGCTATTACAGCCGAGGCCTATAAATTACTCTTAAAAGAAGCAGGTATAGAAGAAGCAATACGTAAGGCACTTGATGGTTTAGACACACACAATATTGCTGATCTTAGAAGACGGGGGAAAAAGGTTAGAGAAATCATAATGAAAGCCCAATTCCCTAAGGTATTGGAAGAAGAAATTATTAAAGCATATAGAAATTTAGAGAAGGCTTATGGAGAAAATGTAGATGTAGCAGTTCGTTCTTCTGCTACAGCAGAAGATTTACCTGATGCCTCTTTTGCAGGACAGCAGGAGACATATCTAAACATACGTGGTCCTGAAATGCTTATAGAGGCATGTCATAAATGCTTTGCAAGTTTGTTTACAGATCGTGCTATTTCTTATCGTCATGATAAGGGTTTTGGACATTTTGATGTTTATCTTTCTATTGCTGTTCAGAAGATGGTTAGAAGTGACAGTGCATGTTCTGGAGTTATGTTCACCTTAGATACAGAAAGTGGTTTTGACAAAGTAGTTTATATAACAGGTGCATGGGGTCTTGGTGAAAATATTGTTCAGGGTGCGGTAAACCCTGATGAATTTTATGTCTTTAAACCTACCTTAAAAGAGGGTTATAGACCAATTATTAGTAAGAGGCTTGGCTTAAAACAAAAGAGAATGATCTATACCAAGAATCCAAAGTGTCCGGTAAGAAATGTACAGGTAAGTAAAAAGGATAGAAATAGATATGTTCTTTCTGATGATGAAATCCTTACTCTTGCCAAATGGGCATGTATTATCGAAGAGCACTATGGAAAGTCCATGGATATTGAATGGGCAAAGGATGGAGATGGCAAAAAGGTTGGAACTGGTGAATTATTTATAGTGCAGGCAAGACCAGAGACTGTACATTCTCAGAAGGATTCTAATTTCTATGAAACATATCATCTCAAAGAAAAGGGTGAAGTCCTTGTAACAGGTAAAGCTGTTGGAGCTAAGATAGGACAAGGGAAGATCCATGTTATTGAATCAGTTAATGATATAACCAAATTTAGAGAAGGAGAAATACTTGTTACAGATATGACAGATCCTGATTGGGAACCCATTATGAAGGTTGCAGCAGCAATTGTTACAAACCGTGGTGGTCGTACTTGTCATGCTGCAATTATTTCTAGAGAGCTAGGTATTCCGTGTGTTGTTGGTACAGAAAATGGTACCAAGGTGCTAAAGACTGGAATGGATGCAACGGTTTCTTGTGCTGAAGGTGAAGAGGGGAAGGTATATAAAGGGCTTTTGAAGTATGAAGTTACAAGGCTTGATCTCAGTGAGCTTCCTCGTACAAAGACAAAGATTATGATGAATGTTGGTATCCCTGAGCAGGCATTTTCTCAAGGGCAAATACCCAATGATGGAGTTGGGCTTGCAAGACTTGAATTTATTATCAATTCCCATATTGGTATTCATCCATTGGCTCTATTGAAATATCCTGAATTAAAGAGGAAGACAAGGGGCAATCCTGAACTCAAAGAGATTATAAAACAGATAAATGAGTTAACTGCTGCTTATGATGATAAGGCAATGTACTTTGTAGATAAGCTAGCTCAGGGTGTTGCCTGTATTGCAGCAGGATTTTGGCCCAAAGACGTAATAGTAAGGCTTTCTGATTTTAAGAGCAATGAGTATGCTAACTTGATAGGCGGTAAGCTCTTTGAGCCTGAAGAGCATAACCCAATGATAGGATGGCGTGGGGCATCAAGATATTATTCTGAAGCATATGAACCTGCATTTGCACTTGAGTGTAAAGCCCTTTTAAAAGTTCGAGATGAGATGGGTCTAACAAATGTAAAGGTAATGATTCCGTTCTGTCGTACTGTAGAAGAGGGTAAGAAGGTTATAGAAGTTATGAAGAAGTATGGACTTGTACAGGGCGAAAATGGGCTTGAAGTATATGTCATGTGTGAGATCCCAAGTAACGTTGTCTTAGCAGACCAATTCTGTGATGTTTTTGATGGATTCTCTATAGGTTCTAATGACTTAACACAGTTAACTTTAGGATTAGATAGAGATTCTGAGCTTGTATCTCATATATATGATGAGAGAAATGAAGCAGTAAAACGTCTTGTTCGTCAGGTAATTAATACTGCTAAGGAAAGGGGACGAAAGATTGGTATTTGTGGACAGGCACCAAGCGACTTCCCGGATTTTGCAGCATTTTTAGTTGAGTGTGGTATAGATTCAATGAGTCTTACACCTGATACTGCTGTAAAGACTAGATTAGTTGTAGCAGAGAAGGAAAAGGAGTTAGGTATTAGTCCTGAATAGGATTTGATATTTTTATAAATAAAATATCTGAAATAGTCTAAAATAGGCCGAGGGAACTCGGCCTTTTTTTATGTAATTTTGTTTTATTATTATAAATAAATAATTGATATAAATAAATAACTATGAAAAATTTAATTAATATAAAAATTAATTGACTATATATTTGATCTCTTATAATATACTTATAGTTAACTTTTAAAACTTTAAACTAACAAAGGGGGGAGGAGTTATGAACAAAAGAATTGTGATGTTTGTAAGTAGTGTTGTATTTTTAGTTTTTATAGTGTTTTTTTGTATAACTACTAACTCTTTTGCATCTAAGCATTCTTTGGTCTCTAAAAGTCCATCAACTGTACTTAAAGTAATTATTAAAGGAAACAATAAGTTTGTACATAAACATTCAAGAGGATATTTTTTACCTTATCAGAGTTCTCAGCATCCTATTTTGACAATGATAACCTGTTCAGATGCAAGGGTTCAGACAAATATTTTTAATTTTGATCCTATAGATAAGATATTTGTTATAAGAAATATTGGTAATCAAATTCGTATTTCTGAAGGTTCTATAGATTATGGTGTTCTACACTTACATACACCTATACTTCTTATATTAGGGCACACGCATTGTGGAGCAGTAAAGGCTGCTATGTCAAACTATTCCCATGAGACTACAGGCATTATAAATGAATTAGATAAGCTTCATTTACCTCTTACTATGGCTCATGCAAAGGGGAGTTTTGAGCAAAGATGGCTTAAGAATGTCCAGGCAAATGTCGATTATCAGGTTTCTTTTTGTGTAAAAAAATATGAAAATCTTATAAAGGCAGGTAAGTTAGTAATAGTTGGTGCTGTATATGATTTTATCAATGCATATAAAAAGGGATATGGTAGGGTAATTATTACTAATATAAATGGAATTACAGATATAAATAAGATTAAAAAGTGTAAAGCTCTAAAAAAGGTTTCTAAAAAACTTAAAAATATAGTAGTTGATCGTATATAATGTAATTAAAAAGGGGCTTTAAAAGAAAGCCCCTTTTATTTTTAGCAGGATAATTGTTATATTTAAGTTCCCATTTCCCATGAAGCAAGATATTTTTCTTGTTCGGAAGTTAGTGTATCTATTTTTATGCCCATACTATCTAACTTAAGTCTTGCAATTTCTTGATCTATCTCTTTTGGAACAGTATATACTCGTTTTTCTAATCCTTTTGCATTCTTATAGATATATTCAGCACAAAGTGCTTGGTTTGCAAAGCTCATATCCATTACACTTGAGGGGTGTCCTTCTGCTGCAGCAAGATTTATAAGACGTCCTTCTCCAAGAACATAGATCCTTTTATTGTTGTTTAATGTATATTCTTCAACAAATTCTCTGATTTTTCTCTTGGATACAGTTACCTCTTCTAAGCCTTCAAGGTCAAGCTCGACATTAAAGTGTCCAGAATTTGCTACAATTGCTCCATCTTTCATCTCAAGAAAGTGTTCTTTTCTTATTACATGAATATCTCCTGTAACAGTACAGAAGAAGTCTCCTAATTTTGCAGCTTCCATAATAGGCATTACTTCATAGCCATCCATAACTGCTTCAAGTGCTCTTAAAGGATCTACCTCTGTAACAATTACTCTAGCTCCCATCCCTTTGGCACGCATTGCAACACCACGTCCACACCAGCCATATCCACATACTACAAATATACTGCCTGCAATAAGGCGATTAGTGGCTCGAACCATTCCGTCTATAGTAGACTGTCCGGTTCCATATCTATTGTCAAATAGATGCTTTGTATCTGCATCGTTTACTGCAATTATTGGGTACTTAAGGACCTTATCTTCTGCCATTGCCCTAAGTCTAATTACACCAGTTGTAGTCTCTTCTGTTCCGCCTAATACTTCATTTGCCCAATCAGCATATTTCTGGTGAAGGGTGGAGACAAGATCTGCCCCGTCATCCATTGTTATAAGGGGCTTAGCTGCTATAACAGATTCTAGATGTTTATAATATGTATCGTGATCTTCTCCTTTAATAGCAAAGACTGGGATCTCACTATGTTTTACTAAAGATGCTGCAACATCATCTTGAGTACTAAGAGGATTTGATGCACAAAGCCAAACACTTGCTCCACCTGCTTTAAGGGTTTTTACAAGAGCAGCGGTTTCTGTTGTTACATGAAGGCAAGCACCAAGCCTTAAACCTTGTAGAGGTTTTTCTTGTTCAAAACGTTTACGAATAAGTCTTAGAACAGGCATACTCATTTCTGCCCATTCAATTCTAAGCTTTCCCTTTTCTGCAAGTTCTAGATCTTTTATATCAAAATCCATGGTTTTATCTCCTTTTCTTAAAGTCCAGCTTGGGATTTAAGATCTTCAACTTTGTCTAGTTTTTCCCATGTAAATTCTGGTTCAGGTCTTCCAAAATGGCCATAAGCTGCTGTCTTTTTATATATAGGTCTTCTAAGATCAAGATACTCAATTATATCCTTTGGCTTAAAGCTAAAGTTGTTCTCTATAAGCTCTACTATTTTTTCTTGAGAAATCTTTTCTGTCCCAAATGTACGAACACTGATTGCAAGAGGTCTTGTAACTCCTATTGCATAAGCAACTTGTACTTCACATTCGTCTGCAAGACCTGCTGCAACTATATTTTTAGCAACATATCTTGCCATATAAGATGGTGAACGATCTACTTTCGTTGGATCTTTGCCTGAAAATGCACCACCACCATGGTGTCCACGTCCACCATATGTATCAACTATGATCTTTCTACCTGTCATACCACAGTCTGCTAGAGGACCTCCAACTACAAATCTGCCAGTACTATTTATGAAAAATTCTGTATCCTTAAGGTGTTCTGGTGCTACAACCTTTTTAATAACCTCTTCAATAATAGCTTCTTCTATTTCTTTATGTGTTACATGGGGTTCGTGTTGAGCAGCAATTACTATAGAGTGACATGAAATAGGTTTTCTGTCCTCATATTTTATTGTTACTTGTGTTTTTCCATCAGGACGTAAGAAGTGAAGGATTCCTTGTTTTCTTACTTGGGCAAGTCTTTGGGCAAGCCTGTGAGCATACCAAATAGGCATGGGCATATAATCTGGGGTTTCATTACAGGCATAGCCAAACATAAGTCCTTGATCACCAGCACCAATTTCTTCTCCTCGATCTACGCCTATGGCAATATCTGGAGATTGTTTGTCAATACTTGTAATTACAGCACAAGTTTGCCAGTCAAACCCCATTGAAGAATCTGTGTATCCAATTTCTTTTATAGTTCCTCTTACAACCTGTGGCATATCAACATAGCAATCAGTAGTAATTTCTCCTGCTACAAGCGCTAAACCAGTGGTAACCATTGTTTCACATGCTACTCGGGCATAAGGGTCTTCTTTTAAAATGGCATCTAAAATGGCATCAGAGATTTGATCTGCAACTTTATCTGGATGACCTTCAGTTACTGATTCTGAAGTAAATAGAAAGTTAGACATCATGGCCCTTGGACTCCTTTTAATTTTTTATTTATTATCGGATAGATACCTGTTAACAGTCAGGATTTTTTCTAGTTGCAGCTTTTAATAAAAAAAATACTAATATGTCAAGAAAAAACCGGCCTTTTGGCCGGTTAGGTCCAAAAAAGTAGATTTTATTATGTTGGCGGAGAGGGTGGGATTCGAACCCACGGTGCACCTTTCGGCGCACACTCACTTAGCAGGCGAGCACCTTCAGCCACTCGGTCACCTCTCCATATTTTTATCTATTTTTTACTGGCGGAGGGAGTAGGATTCGAACCCACGGTGCCTTTCGGCACAGCGGTTTTCAAGACCGCCGCCTTAAACCACTCGGCCATCCCTCCGCAAGAGCTATTAAAATATAATGTAAGTCTAAAAGCAATGCAAGAGTAGTTTTTTTGTTCTTTAAAACTTAGTTACTAACTAATAGTTGTGTCATTAAATTGATATATTATTTTCATTAAGTCACATTTTTGACGTTTTTTTAATTAAAAAGGCTTATTAAACTTGAACTACAAAAGACTAAAATGGTTAATTTTACAATAATTTTAAAAAAATTTTTTTAGTATTTTGGGGTAAACAATTAAAAATATAATAAAAAATTTTTTAAGTATTTTACCAAGTTAAAGTTTAATTTTAAATTTAAAAATCGCATAATATCCATAGGAAAATAAAAAGTTACCTTCCTAACTAAGTATACTTTTTGCCCAATCTTAAAAATCTGAAAAAGATTTTAACTAATATTGATAATTCCTAAACACTATTGGGGGGAAACTATGTTTGCAAAAAGACAACCCTTATCAGTTAAAAAACACTATCTTTCTATAAAAGATAAAAGAATGCTTAGATTGAGACGTACTAGATTATTAGAGCTCCCAGGGGGAGGAGATTTTGAACTTAAACTAGTAAGTTCTCCTAAAGGTTTGAGAGAAGCATGTAAACTTGTACATGATAGATATGTAGAAATTGGACTTATAGAAAAACAAAGGAACGGAATATGGATAACACCATATCAATTAAATCCAAATTCTAGAGCAGTTATAGGGCTTATGAGGGTAAAAGGCAGACCTATTTGTACAGCTACTCTTGTTTGTGATAGTGAAATAGGAATTCCTAGCGAGAGGCTATATCCTAAAGAAATATCGTATCTAAAGACTCAAGGAAGAAGAGTAGTTGAAATTACCTGTTTGGCAGCTAAACCCTGTAAAGAGGCTTCTAATGCTTTTTTGTATATTTTTAAATTAATTGGAGTTTATGCATTAGCACTTGGTCATGAAGATATGGTTATTTCTGTTCATCCTAGGCATGCCACCTTTTATGAAGATATTTTTCTATTTGAGAGGATAGGTGGCTTACGATATTATCCTGGCTTAAAAAATGCTCCAGCAGTTCTTGAACGACAGGATCTTACTACATTTGTAGAAAGATTAAAAGAAGCATATAAAGAGTTTCCGTCTTATGCTAACTTATATGAATTTTTTTTGGGTAAGAATGAATCATTTCTTCATGAAATGAAACAAGTAGTAAAAGAAGGGAATAAATCTCCTTCTACACAAACGTGGATAAATCTTAAAGAGAAAATCTTAGATATTAAACCAATTATATCTAGTCAATAATAATTTTTTTTAGAAGTTGTTCTATTTTTATATAACAAAATATTTCTTCACCATAAGTAGCAGTAAGTAGATTTAACTGCTTAGAGGATAGGGTATTTTTTATTCTAAAACATAAATAATTTATACAGAAGTCATGTCGAGCTAAAAGAGTACATCCTTTTGGTCCTAAAAATAAACAGCCGTTAGAATAAAACCTTTTTTTAGGTAGTTCTATCCCTAATAGCAGATTAGTTAATAACAAATATTCATCATACCAATTTTCAATTCCTTTACCACAGCAACTTCCACCAGGAGTATTTTCTGCACAGCTTTTACAGATTTCAATTATCCCAAAGTGTTTCATAATTTTATAACTTTTTAAGATAGCTTTTTTATATTCCTTTAAAAGGTCAGAAAATTCATTACATTTTTTTAACTTATCTTCAAAGCACTCCAACCACTTATAAGATAGTCTAATTTTTTCTTCTATTGATTTAGATTTTGGGTTTATATACATAATCTATTAAAATATTTCTCCTTTATCTTTTTCACTACAACTTGTACCAAAGATACAACCTTCTTCTTTACTTTGTGTTGAAATGTTTTTATTTGGATTATTTGAGTTTTTTTTGCTTAATATTAATAGTTGTTTTATATAATTTATTATAGATTGATCCCCTTTTACTATTTTAATCTTATTTGGTTTTAGGATAACTAATAGAGGTACTTCTTCATCTTGAACAAGTTTCATAAACATAAAATTCACATATGGTTTATAGTTATCAAATAATTTCAATTTAAAATTACAGTAGTATTTATAGTTATATGAAATCTTAGATAAAGGATTTAAATATAAAGGTATATCTATCCTATTTTGAGATAATGTTTTTAAGACTTTTTTACAATGAGGACAGTTATTGGAAAAGATAAGAAATAGCTTAGATTGGACATTTCTATGAGAAATTGAAATAGTCTTTGCAAAACTTCCACTTACTAGGCCTTTATCTATTTGATCTATTAAGGCAGATGGGAAATTTAATAAGCTAAAAATTATAATTTCTGATATTAATATAGCTATTGCTATAAACGTAGTTTCAATCCCTCTTAGTAATATTAAGATAAATATCAAAACAAATAAAAATAAACAATAACTACAATAATTATGAGCTATAAATGCTTGGAAAGAAAACAAAACTCCTTCACTACTTATTCCACATATCAAGAATAGATTTAGTATCTTAGAAACTAATTCTTTTGAAATAACATTTTTATTTTCTATAACTTTAAGTGTTAAGACAATTAAAAAATAAATAAAGCCTATTAAATTAAAAAATAACGAAGGGATGTTAGTTAATCTGGCAATAATTTGGCATCCACTATTTAGACATATTTCCTGTCCTTTTAAAAGAATATGTATAGATTGAATTAAAATGACAATTAATGCAAGAGTTATTGTCACGAAAAATATTAAAGTTATATTTTTCTTGTCCATTAATTATTGTTCCCAAATAAAGCAAAGTAAATTCCTCTTTTTTTTATTAAGAAGTTTGTAAAACTTCAATCTTTTTCTTTTAGTTTATAAAAAGGTTGAGGCCTATTTATAAATAGGCCTCAACACATATCCCAATCTCCTGTGCCCCATTTCATTTTAATCATTTTAATTAAGTATAGGATTACATAGTTACTATCTGTGGTTTTAAAAGTATAATTAATTCTCTTTTATTAGTATACCTATGAATATGTTTAAATAAATATCCTAATATAGGAATATCTCCTAGTAAAGGTATCTTATTTTGATCTCTTCCTTCTTGATCGTCAATTAATCCTCCAATTACTAATACCTGTCCACTTTTAACTCTTGCTGTTGTAGTCATCTCCCTTAAAAATATTCGAGGTAACCCTACAGTACTTTCACTTCCAGTGCTACCAAATTGTTTATATTCTATAGGCTCTTCAAGTTTTGAGGTAACAGGAGTAAGGTGCAACACAACTTCTCCATTAGACCCTATACATGCTACCACACCTAATCCTAACCCTGAAAGTATGCTTTTAGTATCTACATCATAGGTAACTATACCATGTTCTGTATCTATTGTAGAAGTAACTTTATCTATATATCGTACGCTTTCACCCACTGTTAACATTGCAGGTTGTCCATTTAAAAGAGTAATTTTAGGATTGGAAAGTACTTTTACATTCCCATAAGCTTTTAATGCATTTAAAAATATTTGGAAGTTTTTAGTATCTAAAGATATTTTACTTATAAATTTTACTCCTTTGGTTGGATAAATAATACCGCTTCCTGTAGCATTATCTGTGATACCAAAGTATATATGTCCAGATATTCCTGAATTTGATAATAAATTAGCCCAATCTATTCCTGTTTGAGAATCTCTATTGAGTTGCACTTCTATAATTTTAGCTTCTATAGTAACCTCTTTATATAGTTCTTTTTTTAAAGCTTTTATATAAGACGATACTTGTTCTAATATAGATCTAGGTGCAGTTACAGTAATGATACCAAGAGGTTTATCTATTGTATAGAAAAATCCTCTATTATTACTCTTAGAAATAATAACTGATTTAGATGATGTTTTTACATTATTTTGAATATTATGCTTTTTATTGTTTTTGTTGGTATTATTAGTTATTGTTGAATTAGCTTCTTCAGCTCCTTGTGTAACTCCAAGTTGTAATATTTCATTTAAATTTTTAGCAATAGTATCCCAGATATCCATTGATTTACCACTATATTCTAAGGATAAATTACCTTTCATTATACCTGAATTACTTTTATCACCACCTAATAAATCACCTCCAACATTACTATTGTAACTACTTGAGAGAAATGGCATTGGTAGATAAAATCTTTTTGTTTCTTTATATCTAACTATAATAGTATTATTCTTATATATATAGTAATAATCTAATTGTCTTAATATATTATCTAAAGCATTCCAAAAATCATCATTAGCTTTTATATCAACGTCTACTAAAGCTTTTTGATTTACATCACTTGCCCAGCTTACATTCATTCCTTTTAATTGTGCTAATGTTTTAATAACTTGACATAATGTAACTGGACCATTTTTACTGATAATATCAGCACCTACCTTTATTTTTGGCCTACCAGTATTACTTTCTGCTAAGTGAATATCATTAATTTGATATTGTGGTTGCCATTTTGCACTTATATTATTGGAATTATCGTTTGATAAATTTGAAAGCTGTGAAAATGAAAATATATCGTCATTTGTATTTTGTTTTTTTATTGTCTTTTTAGTTTTCTTTATTTCTGCTTTAGGATTATTAGTAATTTGTGATTTTGTATTTAAATTAGCACAAGATGATAAAAATATTATGCTTATAATAACTAAAAGATATATAACTCCATTTAAAAATGTTTTATCCTTAGTTAGGAGCTTACTATTAATAATCATTTTATTTTGCCCCCTTATCTAATTTTTTAGTTTTAATTGTAGATTTTTTATTCAACTCTTTTTCTATTTTATTAATCTGAATTTTAGCAAATTCTTTCAGATTTTGGTCTATATCAGGACCTGCTAATAAAATAGCATTATATTCTTTAATAGCATCTTTTTTTCTTCCTAGTTTGTTATATATTCTTGCTCGTATAAGCATAGTATATATAGAAGGACCTGCTATTTTTTCATATTTGTTTAGTATTCTTAGTGCTTGTCTATAGTTTTTATGTTTTTCTAAAAATATAGCATAGTTATAGTATACATATGCTGGAGGATTATGAGCTAAAAGGGATCTTTCAAAATATGCTCTTGCTTCATCATCTTTTTTCATTCGAGCTAACGCTATAGCTGCATATGAAGCCGCAGTTGCACTATATGGATTTAATTCCAAGGCCTTTTTAGCCCACTTAAGTGCATAAAGGTTATCATGTAGCTTACTTAGACAAATTACAGATATCTTTTCTGCAAGAAGAGCATTCTGAGGCCATAATGTAAATGCCTTTTCAAAATATTTTTTGGCTTCTTCATAATTACCCTTATCTTGTTCTTCTTCTGCCCTAGAAATCAAATAAAAAGCTTCAGAACTTTTAGGAGGTAATAGATTATTGGTTACTTTTTTAGTAGTTATTGTTAAGCTAGATATATTACTTAATGGTGAATTATTTCCTAAAATTAGTTCACCTGTAGCGCCTTCTACACCTTCAGGATTCCATTCTATAGATTTACTTTTAGGATATATCAATAATGTATTATATCTTTCAATGCATTGAAGATTTTTTAGATTTTCAATAACTTGTAATACAAAAGGCCATGGAACATTTTTCATAGAAAGAGTTATTGTTCCTTTTACCCCTTCATCGACAACTATATTTTTTCCACTTACTTGGCCTAATAATCTGAATACATTATGTAAATCTGCTTTATAAAAATCTACGCTTATTCTTGTTACTTTTTTATATGTATTAAATTGTTTATTATTATAGTTGATAGTTTTATATCTAATTCTAGAAGTCCATCTTTTATATGATTTTATATGTTTTACTTTACTACTTATCATTAATAATCTAGATTTAGTAGTGTTATTTTTTAATTCTGATATCCAAGTATTAATATCTCTATTAGTTTTTGTTTTAGCTAAACTAATAGTAGAAGAGTTGAATATTAATATTAACATAAATAAAATTAAGAAATGTATATGTCTGTACCTTAAACAGACTCTCATTGTTCTCCCTCCGGATGTAGAAGCATAACGGTGTCTTTATAGATAAACCTACCGTTTAAATTTTTTATTTTTTCTCTTACAATAATTCTATCTGGTAATATTTTATATACTTTACCATTATGTGTACCTATTCTTGTACCTATATGTACTATATATCCTAATCCAGCTGCATCTTGTACCATTGCTAATGCTTTGCCATGTTTAGGTAAAATAACTCCAACTAAAGTTAATTGACCTACATCCATACAAGCTAAAGAAGTAGTGCAACCTTTATTGTTTTTAGGTATACTATTTGTTTTTACTTGTACAATTCCAATATCCCAAAATGGATGAAAAGGATCAGGTTTTCCTATTGGATTATATACATACAAATGAGGATTCATTAATGCTTTTAATCTAGCTTTTAATTTTATAATTTCAGGTGATTTTTCAGCTATTTTTTTAATATTAGCTTTATCTATTTTGTGTGAGATTATCTTTATATTTGTATTTTTACTACATGCAGTTATTATACTACATAATAATATTACTATAATAATTATATATTTTGTAGATTTGTGTATATATATCATTGTTTACACCCTAAATTATTGATGATTTAATGTCGTTTTTGATGTTTTTTTCTTTTTTCTTTTGTTATTTCCTCTTTTGTCAAAAATCTATATGTAATAGCTTGACATGTAGTTTTAATAATCCAATTTCCACCAATACTTTGATCTTTATTTGTTTTATTATTAGATAAGCTTGAATTAGATTTTCCATTTGTAGTTTGTGACCATATAGCTTTACTTTGTTTTGCTCCTCCCATATCAATTGATTTGATATGAACTATACGTGCCATACGTGTAACTTTATCAAAAAAGCTTATAGTATTGTGGAATGGACCTTGTACTACAATTGATACAGGTATTTCTGCATAGAAGCCTTTTAAAATTTCTCTTTTAGGTTGAAATGATATAAACTCTAAATGACATTCATTCCCTAAAGTGGAAATCTGAGTTAATACAGATGGAATATCCTTTTTAGTTGGAAGCAATTGTAGAGCTCTTTTTAGTATTTCTTGCATAAGTTTTAGCTCTTCTTTTATTAAAGGGAGCCTTTGGGCTTTCATTTCTAAGATATTCATTTGTTTTTCTAGTTGAGGGATTTGTTCATTAAGAGTATTAAGTTGATTAATTTTAGGGCCTAAAAATAAAAACCAGAATATTAATATTGGAATTACCCAAGAAACTATAAATATTGTTATCTTTTGCCATGTTTCTAATTGATATACAAATTCAAATATAGTAGGTGGAATTTTTATTGATAATTGTTGAGTTCTCACATTTATTCTCCTTATTTATTATGTATTGCTTTAGAGTTAGGAGAATTAACTTTAATAGTTGCTTTTAAGCTAAAAGCCATTAAATCATGGCCATCTATATTCTTCCTTTTTGTATTTAATAGTTCTACTGTTTTAAAAGTTGGTAAATTTTCTAATCTTTTCATATACAGAGCTACAGTATGATTATCTAATGCAACACCTCTCAACATAAGAGTCTTTTTTCTAAAGGTTATATGTGTTAGTGATAACCTATCTATTGGTATAGCTGTAACTATTTGATCTAATAATTTAACTGTTATTTGTCTATTAGCTTGTAGTTTTTCTATAATATTAAATCTTTCTTTAATTCGTTTTTTAGCGATATTGATTTTATTTATATCAGCTTTTATTTTATTTAATTTAGCAATTCTAGTCTGTAATGTAATTAATTTATCTTGTTTAGATTCAATTTGTTGTTGTATGGTTATACCTACACCTAAAAATATACATAATAAAAGAATAATAGATAAAATATAGATAGATATCTGTTGTCTAACTTCTTCCTTTTTGCGCCATTCTCTAACTGGTAGTAAATTTATACGAATCATACATCCACCGTTCTTAAAGCTAATCCTGTTGCTATAACCATTTGAGGAGCTATAGACTGTAAGTATTCTGGATTTATATGTTTATCTATCTTTATTGTTTTCCAAGGATTAAACTGTTGTACATTAATATTTAATTCTTTTTTAAAGAATTTATCTAAATCTTTCATTAAAGCACATCCACCACTAATGATTATATGTTTAGGATATGCTTCTTCATTTTCATTTCCTTTTTTATAAAAATCTATAGCTTTTTTAATTTCATCTACCCACATTTGTGCAATGTCTTTACATATATTTTGTACTCTGTTAAATATATCTTGATCTTGAGTCCCTTTGATCTTTAATATTTCAGCTTCACTATGAGTAAGATTTAATTCATCAGCTATAGCCTCAGTTAATTGGTTACCACCTATTGCCATATCTCTAGTAAATAGGGAGTTACCATGAAATACGATATTTAAATTGGTTTTGCTAGCACCTATATCAACTAACACAACAGCTTCATCAGGATCCCCATAAGAAACCTCAAATGCATTGCCTAGAGCAAATGCATCTACATCTACTACTGCAGGGACAAGTCCAACTTCTTGAAGTACATTTGCATATTCATCAACAACTTCTTTTTTGGCAGCAACTAAAAAGATTTCTGAACTTAGTTTTTCTTTTTCATCTGAGGATGTTCCTATAATATGAAAATCTACGTATACGTCTTCTATTTCAAAAGGTACATAATTTTCAGCCTCTATAATTAGATTTTCTTCTATTTCTTTTTCATCTATAAATGGTACTCCTATCTTTTTTACAATTACTGAGTAACCAGCTATAGAAGTAGCAGCATATCGATACTTAGGTTTTAGATTCTTTATTAAATTTAATAAGATATCTTTTAGAGTATCCTGGACTACTATAGAGCCGTCTATAACAGTGTCTTCTGGAAGAATGATTCTTCCTACTTTTCTTATTGTATAGAAAGTTTCTCCATCAGAGGATTTTTCTCTAACTAATTCTACTAGTTTTATGCTATGAGAACCTATATCTAACCCAAGAGTTAACTTTGGAGCCCTTTTTATTTGGTCAAATAGAGAAATTTTCATGAATGCTCCATTTAAGAATATAGTTAATTGCTTAGATTTTTCTTAAATTTTTTATTTTTTTTAGTTCATCCATACAATCGGCAGGATCTTGGAGACACTTAAACTTTTGTCTGCGATACTCTATAATCTTCTAAAAATGGCTAGCTTTTAAGAAAGGGTTTGAAAGAGTTAATATTTTGCGTTACACATACAACGGTTTTTTATATGGTTTTTTATATCAAATAAAGGAGTACATTTATAAAAAAGTATGACAGATCCTAAAAAGATTAGAAATTTTTCTATAATTGCTCATATTGACCATGGTAAATCTACTCTTGCAGATAGGATTCTTGAATTTACAGGAGCTGTTTCAAAAAGAGAGATGAAGGAACAGTTCTTGGATAAAATGGACATCGAGCGAGAGAGAGGTATTACTATAAAGGCCCAAACTGTGCGTCTTAAATATAAAGCTGATGATGGAGAAACTTATGAGCTAAATCTAATAGATACTCCAGGCCATGTAGATTTTTCTTATGAGGTCTCTCGTTCCTTAGCAGCTTGTGAGGGGGCGCTTTTAGTTGTTGATGCAAGTCAAGGGGTGGAGGCTCAAACACTTGCCAATGTTTATCTTGCAATTGAAAACGATCTGGAGATAATCCCTGTCTTAAATAAGATTGACCTTCCAAGTGCTGATCCTGAAAGAGTAAAAAGAGAGATTGAAGAAATAATAGGGCTTGATACAGAAGGTATTATCTTAGCTAGTGCAAAAGAGGGTATTGGTACTAAAGAAATCCTAGAGGCAATTGTAAAGAGGATTCCTCCTCCTAAGGGTGATCCCAATGCCCCTTTAAAAGCCCTAATATTTGATTCTTGGTTTGATCATTACCAAGGCACTGTTGCAATGATAAGGGTGGTAGATGGTGAGATATATCTAGGGCAAAAGATCAAAATGATGTCTACTGGTAAGGTTTATGAGGTATCTAAGGTTGGGGTTTTTACTCCTCATACCCTAGAGACTTCCAAACTAAGTGTAGGAGAGGTAGGTTTTTTAACTGCTAGTATTAAAAGTGTACGTGATACACAAATTGGAGATACTATAACAGATGCGCAACGGCCTGCGCAGGAGCCTCTTCCAGGGTTTAAGCCTGCAAAGGCAATGGTCTTTTGCGGTCTATATCCAGTAGAATCTGCACAATATGACCAACTAAAAGATGCAGTTGAAAGACTATGGTTAAATGATCCAGCATTTACTTATGAACCAGAGACCTCTGCAGCTCTTGGTTTTGGATTTAGATGTGGTTTTTTGGGACTTCTTCATATGGAAATTGTACAAGAGAGGCTTGAGCGTGAATATGGACTTTCTCTTATAACAACAGCACCTTCTGTTTCTTATGAAGTAACTTTAACAGATGGAAGTGTAATATATATCCAAAATCCTGCACAGATGCCTCGTCCAGATAAGATAGCTAAGATTGCCGAGCCTTATGTGAGAATGGAAATATATGTTCCGAAGGAATATGTTGGTGGTATTATGACCCTTTGTGATGAGAAAAGAGGGCAACAAATAGATATGAGGTATATCACTACAGACCGTGTACAGCTTATATATGAGATACCTTTTAATGAAATTGTCTTAGATTTTTATGATAGACTCAAATCAATTAGTCGTGGTTATGCCTCTATGGACTATGAATTTTTAGGATATAAAGAGTCAAAACTTGTAAAACTTGATGTTCTTATAAATAAACAACCAGTGGATGCCTTATCTATTATTGTTCATAAAGATAAGGCTTACTATAGAGGTAGAGAGCTTGTAAGTCGGTTAAGGAAGGTTATTCCAAGACAGCTTTATGAAGTAGTTATTCAGGCGGCTATTGGCTCTAAGGTTCTTGCTAGAGAACGTATAGCTCCACTTAGAAAGGATGTTACAGCTAAATGTTATGGTGGAGATATTACCCGTAAGAGGAAATTACTTGAAAAGCAAAAAGAAGGTAAAAAACGTATGAAACAAGTAGGTAGGGTAGAGATTCCTCAAGAGGCATTTTTAAGTGTATTAAAGGTCTAGTTTTATGGTTAATAAAATATTTCTTTAAAGGGCTTGCATAACTCTAGGCTTGGGTCTATTATCCTGTTTCATGTTCATGAGCTTAAGATCAAACCAAAATAAAAAGTCAGATCCACCAAAAAAAGACTTTAGACAGAGTGTCTGGGAATATGTTCAGGCTATTATTATAGCCCTTATTCTAGCCCTCTTTATAAGGACTTTTATTGTTCAGGCTTTTAAGATCCCCTCTGGTTCAATGATAAAAACCTTGCTTATTGGTGATCATATATTAGTAGATAAATTTGCCTATGGGGTTAGGAATCCTTTTACTCGTGCCCTTTGGATTCCAGGAGGTAAGATAAAAAGAGGAGATGTAATAGTATTTATATTTCCACTTGATCCGTCAAAAGATTTTATAAAAAGGGTAATTGGACTTGGAGGAGATACTGTTCAAATTATAAATAAAAAAGTGTATGTAGATGGGAAATTATTTCATGACCCTCCAGGTGTAATACATCTTGATCCCAAAATACTGCCAGCAAGTATGAGTCCACGTGATAATTATGGACCTGTTAAGGTCCCAAAAGGTGAACTTTTTGTAATGGGAGACAATAGAGATGAGAGTTATGATAGTAGATTTTGGGGATTTGTGCCTGTAAAAAATGTATTAGGAAAGGCGTTTTTAATATATTGGTCATGGAATCCTATTACATTTGATGTCAGGTGGAATAGGATTGGCATGGTAATTCACTAAACTTATCTTGACTAGTAGCAAGTAACTATGATACATCTTATTTAAATTATGGTAGAGCTAGAACTATATACATATAAAATTTTTTTAGGTTCATGCCTCCTATTAATTATGAAAGGAGGTTTTTTTTTGTCATGATACAATTTCCTCACCGCCATATATTGAGTATTAATCAATTAACTACACAAGATATAGCTTTTATCTTAGATACAGCAGATTCTTTAAAAGAGATATTAGATCGTCCTATTAAAAAGGTTCCAACCCTTAGAGGTCGAACAGTTGTACATCTATTTTTTGAACCAAGTACTCGTACACGTCTTTCCTTTGAGCTAGCTGCTAAGAGGCTAAGTGCAGATACTGTATCTGTATCTGCTAGTACATCCAGTGTAGTTAAGGGTGAAACTCTCATAGATACTGCTAGAAATATAGAGGCAATGAAGCCAGACATTGTAATTATGCGTCATTTTTGTTCTGGAGCCCCTCATCTTATAGCTAATAAGATAAATGCAAGTGTGATTAATGCTGGTGATGGAATGAATGAACATCCTACCCAGGCCTTATTAGATTTAATGTCTGTACGAGAAAAAAAGGGAGGTTTTAAAGGACTAAAGGTAGTAATTGTTGGTGATATAAAACACAGTAGAGTAGCTCATTCAGATATATTAGCCTTTAATAAGATGGGTGCTTTAGTAACTGTTTGTGGTCCTGCAACTTTAATCCCACGCGATATAGAAAGGCTTGGAGCAAGGCTAGAGCTAGATATAGATAAGGCATTAGATGGAGCAGATGTAATAATAGCCCTTAGAATACAAAAAGAAAGGCAGGGTAAAGTATTAGTACCCTCTATTAGAGAGTATTCGATTCGTTATGGAATAAATAAAAAGCGTGTTAAGCTTGCATCTAAAGATGTACTAATTATGCATCCTGGTCCAATTAATAGAGGCGTTGAGATGACCCCTGATGTAGCAGATGCTACTAATTCCATAATACTTGATCAGGTAACAAATGGTGTGGCAGTTAGGATGGCACTTTTAGTGTTATTACTTTCAGGGGAGAATTATCGATGAATAGAGATGTAAACAAGTTAGATGTTCCCGTAGTTTTTAAGGGTGTAAGGATTATTGATCCTCTTAACAACATTGATCAAGAGACAGATATCCTTATAAAAGATGGAAAAATAGCATCTATTGGACATGTTGAAAATATTGAAGGGGTAAAGACAGTTGAACTAAGAGGTAAGTGGTTTTGTCCTGCGCTTATAGATATGCATGTTCACTTAAGGGAGCCTGGTGAAGAATATAAAGAGACTATCCTTACAGGTACAAGAGCTGCTGCTGCTGGTGGATTTAATGCTGTTTGTTGTATGCCAAATACCAATCCTGTAAATGATAGTCCATCTGTTACTAGATTTATTTTAGAAAAGGCAGAAAAAGAGGGCTTTTGTAAAGTATATCCCATTGCTGCAATTACTAAAGGACAAAAAGGAGAAAGCCTTACAGAATTTGGAGACCTGAAAGAGGCTGGTGCAATAGCTCTTTCAGATGATGGACGTCCTGTAGTAAGTGCAAATGTAATGCGTGTAGCACTTGAATATGCACTTGGGTTTAACATGCTCATCATTTCTCATTCTGAAGAGCTTGAACTCAGTAAAGAAGGTTGTATGAATGAAGGCCCTATTTCTACTATGTTAGGGTTAAAAGGCATTCCTTCTGCAGCAGAGGAAGTGGCTATTTACAGAGATATTAGGCTTTCAGCTTTTACTGGAGCAAGGCTTCATATTGCACATGTTAGTACAAAAGAGTCTGTAAACATTATAAGAGAGGCTAAAAAACAGGGGATAAGAGTAAGTGCAGAGACAGCTCCTCATTATTTTTCTCTAACTCATGAGGCAGTTATTGGCTATAATACAAATGCTAAAATGAATCCACCATTAAGATCTAAAGAAGATGTAGAGGCTATTATCGATGGGTTAAGAGATGGGACAATAGATGTTATTGCTACAGATCATGCTCCTCACAGTGAGCTTGAAAAGGATCTAGAATTTCCTCTAGCTGCTAATGGTATTATAGGACTTGAGACAAGTATCCCACTTTCTCTTGAACTTGTGAGAAATGGATATCTAACTCCAATGGAGCTTATAGCAAAACTATCTTTAAATCCATATAAAATCCTTGGATTAAAGCCAAGCTCTTTAACTATTGGTGAGCCAGCAAGTTTTGTTATTATTGATCCAGACTTAGAATTTAAAGTTAGCAAAGAAAATCTATATAGTAAAAGCTATAATTCACCATTTTTGGGTAAGACCTTAAAGGGTAGAGCAATACTTACTGTATGTGATTCTTTTATAACTTTTGATCTACTTAATCTTTTATAATCTTTAATCTCTTTCCTATATTTTATTTTCATTTCTTTTTATCCCTCTGTTTTCACTTCATAGTTATCTGAAATATTAATTGCTGTCCTCTTTTGACGATAAGAAAGGTGAGGAGGCAAGTTGGTTATGGATATTGCAGAATTAATCTTTGATAAAAACGAGCTCAATAAAGCACAACAGGAAGATACTACTAGTGTATTAGTTGTAGATGATGATACTAGTTTAAGAGAATTTTTAGAGATCTTTTTTAAAAGAGAGGGCTACCGTGTCTTTCTTGCTGCTTCAGCAGAGGAAGCTATTCAAGTAATGGCTGAAGAGTCTATAGATTTGGTCCTAAGTGATGTGCGCCTTCCTGGTATGGATGGTGTTTCTTTATTAAGACATATAAAGGCAGAGTATCCCTCCTTACCAGTAATTTTAATAACAGCCTTTGCCTCTATGGAGACTGCTGTTTCTGCAATGAAGGAGGGAGCTTGGGACTATATTACAAAGCCATTTAATCTAGATGAACTAAGAAAGGTTGTAAGGCAGGCTTTATTGGCCTCATCAAAGCCTCAGAGTTTTGGGACTTCTCAAGGTGAGAAGGTTTATAGGTTAGGAGGGATGATAGCTAAAAGTCCCTCTATGTTAAAGGTGTTTCAACTTATTCCTCGTGTAGCACAGAGTAACTCAAATGTTCTTATAACTGGTGAAAGCGGAACAGGTAAAGAGCTTGTAGCAAGGGCTATACATGATCTTAGTCCTCGCAAGGATAAGCCTTTTGTAGTAGTAAACTGTGGTGGAATCCCAGAAAATCTTTTAGAAAGTGAGCTTTTTGGTCATGCAAAAGGTGCATTTACAGGAGCGGTTAGTGAGAAAAAGGGGCTTTTTGCATTAGCCCATTATGGAACAATATTTTTAGATGAGATAGGAGAGCTCCCGCCCACGCTTCAGGTTAAACTATTAAGGGTTGTACAAAATAGGGCATTTACACCATTGGGGAGTACTAAGGAGATAAAGGTAGATGTAAGGATAATCTCTGCTACCAATAGAGATCTTGAGAAAGAAGTGATGGAAGGCAGATTTAGAGAGGATCTCTACTATAGATTGAATGTAATCAATATTCATATGCCACCGCTTAGGGAGAGAAAGGAAGATATTCCTGTATTAGTTCAGTATTTTTTAGATAAGTATTCTAAAGAACAAGGGAAGTCTCTACAGGGGATTTCAAGTTATGCAATGAAAGCCCTTATGGAATATCCATTTCCTGGGAATGTTAGAGAGCTTGAAAATATCATAGAAAGAAGTGTTGCACTTTCTACATCAAATTTAATATTGCCAGAGAGTCTTTCTCTTGCTCAGTATAAGGCTAAACAAAATAATAAACAACAAGAAAAAGAAACAAATCCCTTTGAGTTACCTGCAGAAGGAATTGATCTAGATGCCTTTTTGGACTCCATTGAAAGAAGATTTTTAAAGCAGGCACTAGAACGTACAGGTGGTGTTAAGACAGAGGCAGCAAAACTTTTGGGGATTAATTTTAGGTCTTTTAGGTATAGACTTGCAAAACATAGACTCTAAAGGACAAAGACTTAGGCTTTTAAATTGGCTAACCCTAGGAAGGGTTATAATCTTACTTTTACTTTTGGTTGTAACCTATGTAGGGGCCCGTTTTTCTAATTCAACAAATCCTGCAACTATAAGATTAAGTCTCTTATTAGGACTTTCTTTTTTGCTTTCTGCTATATATGCCATTTGGGCAAAATGGGGTAGGGCTACTTCTATTTTAATTTGGTCTCAGATCATAATCGATGTGCTACTTGTAACACTTGCTGTTTATTGGACGGGAGAATCAAGAAGCCCTTTTACTTTTTTGTATCCACTCATAATAGTAAGCGCCTCTTTATTAATGGGGAGAACTGGCGGTACAGTATCTGCTGTTTTAAGTACTATAGCATTCGCTCTTCTTTGTCTTTGGCCTCATATTAATTCAAACAGTAGCATGTTTACCTTTTTTTTAAACATGGCTGCTTTTAACATAACAGCTGCCCTTGGTGTAACTCTTGCTCAAAGGCTTAAGCTTATTCAGTCAAGGCTTAGTAAGGCGCAGGTAGACCTTAGAAGAATGGAGCAAATACAGCGTCACTTAGCAAGGAGTATTAGATCTGGTCTTATCACTGTAGATAATGAGTTAAGGATTACATTCTTTAATCAAGCTGCTTCAGAGATATTAGATATTGATATTGGGCTATTTTATGCAAAACCCTTAAAAGATATATGGCCAGAGGCATACAAGTTACTTGTAACTCCTATTAATCAGGATAATAACATGAATAGAAATGAATTAATCTTAAAAGATAAAACAGGTAGGGAGAAATTTTTAGGTATTTCTATTTTCCCTCTTACAGATGAAGAAGGCCATAGTATTGGCTTTGGACTTATATTTCAAGACATAACAGAGATTAAGGCTAGAGAAGAGAGACTTCAACGCATGGATAAGCTTGCAGCACTAGGGGAGATGGCAGCAGGACTTGCTCATGAAATTAGAAATCCCTTGGCTTCTCTTTGTGGTGCAGCTCAGTTTTTGGCAGAAGCAGATCTTATAAAACCAGAAGGTGAAAGACTTATTAAGATTATAACTAGAGAAAGTGAGCGATTAAACAGGCTAACAGAGACGTTTTTGCTTTATGCTAGACCAGAAAAAGGGGCAGGTAAACCCGTTGCTATATTAAAAGAGATAAAGACAATCATTGAACTTATATCCCAGAGAAAGGGGCTCCCGCCTTGTAAGTTTAATTTAGATATAAGTGAGGATCTAAATGTAGTAATGGATCCAGACCAATTTAGGCAGGTAATATTGAATTTAGTGTTAAATGCAAGACAAGCCTTATCTCAACAAGGAGGTGAAATTAGTATTCATGCACATAAGCGAGACAACTTTGTAGAAATAATTATAAAAGATACGGGCAAAGGGATAGATCCAAAGGATATACCACATATCTTTGATCCCTTTTTTACAACAAGGGCAGATGGTACAGGATTAGGCCTTTCTGTTGTACATAGATTGATAAATGCTCATGGTGGAGATATTCAGGTAAAATCAGAATTAGGCAAGGGTACAACTTTTATTATAAAACTACCTTATAAACCCTATAAACTTGATAAAGAAGAAATAGAGGAACCTGTTAAGATTGCTCCAATATCTTTCCGAAAAATAAATAAGGGCATATCTATTGCAGACAATAATATAAAAGATGTAGGAATAAGAGGATGAAACTTAGCTTTGGTTAAAATTTAAAGCTAAAAAATGTAGGCAAAAAACTACACTTTAGAGGAGAGGAGCATGATAAAACCTACAGTTAAGGATATAGTATTAGATTTTACGTTTACAAGTTCCTCTATATGTATAAGTTGTAGACATAGAGCCTCTTGTAAGACTGCATCTATTATAAATTTGCCAGTTATAAAATGTAGATTCTTTAAAAAGGCAGATCCTATTCAAATTGCTTTTAATCAGGCACTTATAAGATCTCAAAATAAAAGATTTATTAATAAACAATGTGCTATTTAATTTTATAGTGTAGTTAATTTTAATTTATCTTATTGTTTATCTGTTTTGCCCTTCATTTTTAATTTTAAACCCAAGCAGGGATTTTTTGCTTGACCCTAGTGTAGATTCTAGTGCATTCTTAAATTATAAGATTGTATCATTTTTAACAAAAGGATCTATTTATGAGTAAGATCGCTATTGATTTTGATCAAGATCCCTTTTTGGATCAAGTTATAAATGCTGTTCCATCTGGAATTTTTGTTATTGATAAAGAACACAATATATTAATGGTCAATAAGGCCGCTGCAGAGATGGTAGGGAAGAGTCCTGGAGAGTGTTTTGATCGAAAGTGTTGGGAGATATTTAAGACTCCTATGTGTAATACTGAAGAGTGTACTTGTAGAAGGGCTGTGGAGTCGAATTCCACTATAAGAGGACTCTCAGTAATGTATAAAGATGGAAAGGAAATTCCTATAGAGTATGCAGCTCGTCCACTTAAAAATTTTGAAGGTAAGACTATAGGTTGTGTAGAACACTTTATTGATATAAGTGAACGTCTTGAAAAGGAACGAATAATCGTAAAGCAACAAGAAGAACTCTTAAAAAAGAGAGAGGAAGACATAAGGCATCTTCAAGAAGAGATACTTGAGCTTTCTACTCCTGTCATAGAGGTATGGGATGGAGTTTTAGCCCTGCCTTTGGTAGGTACTTTAGATAGTCATAGAGCAAAACTTGCTACTGAAAGACTCCTTGAAGCTATAGAGAGAACAAGATCACCATTTGTAATAATTGATATTACAGGGGTTCCTACTGTTGATGAAGAGGTGGCAAATCACATACTACAAACAGTAGATGCAGTAAAACTGATGGGAAGTAGGGCTATACTTACAGGTATTAGTCCCCATATAGCACGTACAATGGCTCAAATTGGAGTGGATATGAGCAATATAGTTGTTCAAGGAAGGATGAGTGATGCCTTACATATGGCACTTTCTGAGTTTATTAAATATAGCTCTTCAGAAGATACTATAAAGAAATTAGTTAAGAGATAAATGGAGCCGAAAAGAGATTCTAAATTCTCTATCTCACCAATTGGTTCAATACTTTTGGTGCATATCAGTGAAGAGATAGACGACACTGATATAAATACTTTACTAGATTGTTTATCTAAAGAAATAGTGCGAAGCAGTGCAAAAGGAATAATAGTTGATTTATCTAATATAGATGTTGTTGATTCGTATCTTGCATCGAAACTTTCTAATATTGCATCGATTGCCTCCCTGCTAAAGGCTAAGGCAGTTATAAGTGGACTCAGAGCTCCCACCATAATCACCCTTTTAGAATTTGGTATAAAGATTTCCGGGGTGGATTTTGCTATAGATGTAGATCACGCTTTGGAAAGATTGATGTGAATAAGTCTTGTATAGAAACACATAGAAGAGGACATAGCCCCATATCTGAACAGATTTTTATTACTACACAAGCTGATGTAGCTATCTCAAGACGCATAGCTCTTAACATAGCACAACAGGCTGGTTTTAGCCAAAGGCGATGTGCTCAAGTCTCCATTGTTGTTAGTGAGATTGGAACAAACCTTGTGAAACATGCCAAACAAGGAGGACTATTAAAGATTAATCTATCTTTTTTGAATCACATCCCTTTTCTGTCTATCTCTAGTTTTGATAAAGGTCCTGGTATATCATCCATAAAAAGGGCTATGTTAGATGGAGTAAGTGCTACAGAAACCCTTGGTACTGGTCTTGGGGCTATTTACAGGTTGTCAAATCGTGTAGCTATATGTTCTAAAAGTGATATTAATAAATCTTGTCCTCATGTTAGTGATATTGATTGGAACACTATATTGGTGAGTCAGATTTGGGATGAGGATGCTCATTTACCCCTTATGAATGATGAAGTAGAGTTTTCATCTTTATTAGAGCCAATGCAGGGAAGCATTGTATGTGGAGATGGAGTACATGTTGTAAGTAATCCATTTTTTACCAGATTTGTTTTAATGGATGGTTCTGGTCGTGGAAATGGTGCAGCAGAGGCGGTTTGCCAAGCTATAAAGATGCTAAATATGATACCAGCACAGATGCCTATTAAACATATATTAGAAAGCCTTGAGTTTTCTTTAAGTGATACCCAGGGCTTAGCAATGATAATGTTACAATTAGATCATAAGTCAAGGAGATTATATATACAGGCTAAGGGGTCTTTAAGGTTAACCTTAGGATTAGATGATAAATTATATGAATTTTCTCATCCTGTTGATTTTTTTAGATTCAAAGAACCAATTGATCTATCAAAGAACCAAAGTGTATTTGCTGTTCTTTATACTGATGGAGTTGGTAGGATTCCAAGATTTGAGAATTCAGATATGTTAAAGGATATATCTACACTAATCTGGACCCAATTGCTTTTTAGACACTTAAATATCAAGGATGATGCGGCTATTTTGGTGATCAAGTGGAGACTTTAACTACAAAAGATATAGTTAAGGATAGACTTCATATCTTTACGCTGTTAGTTAGTAAAGATTCAGATATACCAAAGGTGCGTCTTAAGGCAAAGATGCTTGCCCAAGTAAGTTATTTCAGAAAGTTAAAGGTAATTGAAGTTTCAACCTCTGCCTCAGAGCTTGCAAGGGCATTAGTCAAACTATCAAATGGAGGGAAAATTTCATTTTATTTTGTATCTTCACATAAAGGCAGAGCTGGGATTGAGATTAGTGTTGAAGGGAATAGCCCTTGCTATAAACAAGAAAAAGAAGGCGGTAATCTATGTGTACTTTCTCTTAAGGACTTAAAAGAGCTACATCCTTTTTTGGGCCTTTCTAAGATATTTGATTATATGGAGGTATTAGGTGGCTATAACGGAACTCCTCTTAAGGTGGTTGGTATAAAGTGGAGTGAGAGGATTTCTTGGGAAGATCTACAGAGACGAGAAAAAGAGATTAGGGATGAAATATTTCCAAAAGATGAAGATGCATATATTGAAAATCTTAGGATAAAACATGAGGAAGTCCTTAGATTATTAAAGGAAAAGGCTCGACAGAATCGTAGACTTGAGAGAATGAATAAGGAACTTTTAAGTTTATCTAGAGATATTGAAGCACTTGCACAAGAGAGAACTTTGGCTGAAATGGCTCTTAAGGTAGCAGATAAGATTAGAAATCCTGCTACAGCTATAGGAGGGCTTTCTAGAGCACTTTTAAAAAAGGCAAAGGTAGATGAGTCTACAAAGGTAAAGATAAAGGCGATTTTTAATGAAGCTAAAAAACTTGAAGAGATTGTTAGAAACTTTGAAAATGTTGCAAGGCTTAATGTTCAATTTTTTACAAAGCAGGATTTAAATCAACTGGTAAAGGAAGTGGTAGAAGAGTTTTTACCTAGGCTTGAGGCTAAAAAAGGAATAAAAGTTAAGTTAGAGCTTTCAAAAGAACCTATAATTATAAAGGCGAATAAAAAAATATTAAAGATAGCTCTATTGCATGTGCTTAGAAATGCTCTAGATGTTTCTGATGAAGGAAAGGAAGTACTAATAAGAGTAGAATTAAATGAAGAAGGCCCCAGGGTAATAGTAGGTGATAGGGGTCCAGGATTACCTAAAGAGATAAGAGAAATAATTTTAGAGGGTAAAACCCCAACTACAAAAGGACTTGGACTTAGTGCAGTTCGTCAGATACTTATTGAGCATCAAGGTAGACTTTTATTTGAAGACAGAAAAGAAGGTGGAACTATGATTATATTTGCTTTTCCAAAAAGATGGAAGGAGCAGTTTTGATCACTAAAATAGCTTTAGGCTTTTGTGAACATATCCGATACTTGTTAAAGATTTAATAAGTTGGAGTTAAACATTTTTTAGTTTTTAACCAACTAACTGAGAAAGAGTTGAGAAATGAAGGATCAAGTAAGTACTTTAAGTTTAAACATAAAGAAAAAGGATATAAACTTTAGTTTTGCAAAGGAGATTGAGAAGCTATCAGGAATTGAGGTAATGCGTTGTATTCAGTGTCAAGGATGTACAAGTGTATGTCCATTTGCAACTTCTATGGAATATCCTCCAAACAGACTCATTAGACTTATCCAATATGATCTAAGAGATGAGGTACTTTCTTCCTCTACAATTTGGCTTTGTGTTGGTTGTCATACCTGTTCAAACCAATGTCCGCAGGCTATAGATATTGTTTCTCTAATGGATACTCTAAGAAGCATTGCTATAGAAGAAAAAAGAAACATTCCAGAACCAACAATCTTAGAATTTCATCGTTCTGTTATGAATTCCATAGAGAATCATGGTAGAACTCACAAACTTGAAATAATGTTGGATTATAAGACTAGAACTCATAAGTGGTTTGAGGATTTTAATCTAGGACTTAAAATGCTATCGAGAAGAAAGCTTGATCTTAGTCCCTCTAAGGTGAAAAACAATAAAGAAATAAAAGAGATATTTACTAGAAGATGGGAGCTTTAAGAGTATGAGACTATATTACTATCCTGGATGTTCACTTGCTACTACTGCAAAAGAATGTAATCGTTCTCTAATGGAAGTAACCAAATTTTTAGATTTAGAGCTTATAGATATACCAGACTGGAACTGTTGTGGTTCTACCTCTGCCCATAGTATTGAAAGAAGGATTGCTCTAGATCTATCTTTAAGGAATCTATCACTTTTACCACCAGATGAAATACTTATGGTTATGTGCCCAAATTGTCTTCACAATTTCCACCAATCACAACAGATGGTCAAGGTTGATCCTCATCGAAGATTTGTCTTAGAAAACAGATGGCAAAGACCTATTGATCCCAATGCGCCTGTAATGCATTTTTTAGAGATATTAGCAGAGATGGATCCAAAGTTTTTACAATCAAGGGCAAAAAGAGAACTTAAAGGTTTAAAGGTCGCACCTTATTATGGTTGCATGCTTTCTCGACCACCGCTTGTAAGTTTTTATCATTGCTACCGGGGGCTAATTGAGAGATTAATGGAATCCTTTGGTGCACAGACAGTTTTGTGGCCCAACCTTACTAAGTGTTGTGGTACATTTTTGTCTGCTGCCAAACCTCCTGCTACAATAGAAGCGGTGAACCAAATTATTGGTACTGCAATAGAAAGTGGGGCAGAGTGTTTAGTAACTGCATGTGCAATGTGTCAGTTAAACCTTGAGATTAGATGCACTCTTAAGGAAAAGATACCAACTTTTCATTTCACAGAACTACTGGCAATAGTCTTAGGTGCACAAAATTGGCAGTCTTGGTTTTCTTATCATTTAGTAGATCCTGTTTCCATATTAGAAAATAGACACATTATATAACACTAATACATATATTAATACATAATACATGCATTAATACATATAGTATTTTAGTAATTAGTAGCTTTTTATTCTCCTATAATGGTAACATATATCCTTCTTACCTTTGCTCTTACATCGTGATTTATAGTTACGATCTGTTGCCAAGTACCAAGAACAACCCTCCCATTTTCTATTGTAAAACTTTCACTTGGGCCTAAAAGTGCAGCTTGTACATGGCTATGGCCATTTCCATCATGCCAAGCTAGCTCATGCATATATTCGTCATCTGGTGGGGCCAATTTATTTATTGCTCGTTTTAAATCTTCTATAACTCCTGGTTCATACTCAATTGTAGTAATTGAGCCTGTTGATCCTATAACACTTATACTTATAATGCCTCTTGTTATACCAGAGTTAGCGACTATCTCATTTATGATTGGGGTAATATCTTTTATATCAACACCAACTTTCATCTCAACCTTTAATTCATGAGTTTCTACTTTCATAACTATGCCTCAACCAATGCGCTCTCTTAATTTATCTAATACAAAAGAGGGAAGGGAAGATATTTTACCTTCCCTATTTATAGAAGCATGTTTTGTATAACCTGTTACAAGTAATTGATTGTTATCCAGCTTTCTTATTTCATGAGCAAAGCTAATAGAAACTTTAGAAAATTTTATAAGGCTTGTGGATATCTCAAGTAGATCATCATATCTAGCAGATGCTTTATATCTACAGTAGCTTTCTGTTACAGGTAAGAGTATTCCAGAGTCTTCTATTTCTTTATAAGAGATATCAGTTAATTCACGTAAGAATTCTGTTCTTCCTATTTCAAAGAATCTAAGATAATTTCCATAGTATACAACACCTGCTGCATCTGTATCAGCATATATTACCCTGTAACGATGTTTTAAAATAGGTGGAATAAGTTCTATCTTATCCATTTACTATCGCCTTCTTCTGTCCATCTCGATCTCTTTGGGTTCTCTACCGATAAGCATAGAAAGTAATCTATATCCTTGTTCTACTACTAATTCAGATCTCTCTGCTGCCTTTTCATTATACGCAGCATCTTCATTTTCTTTAACATCTGTACTGTCATATATAATAAATGGTACAAGTCCAGGTGCATGGGTCTTTAGGACAATTGGTGTAAAGTGATCTGTTACTATAAGCATTCTAAATGGATAGCCTAGGTCTTTAAGTCCATCTAAGATAGGGGCAACTACTTCTTTATCAAAGTTCTCTATAGCCTTGATCTTTTCTTTCATATTGCCAGCATGTCCTGCCTCATCAGGAGCTTCTACATGTAAAAAGACAAGATCTTTTTCTTGTAAGATCTTAAGAGCAGCTTGAGCCTTGCCTCTATAGTTTGTATCAAGATAACCAGTAGCACCGGGTACCTCTACAATTTCCATTCCTGCCCATACACCAAGTCCCTTTATAAGATCTACTGCTGCAACTACTGCCCCCTCTATATCATAGAGTTCTTTTAAGGTTGGGATTCTTGGTCTTCTACCTTGACCCCAAGGCCAAAGAGAATTTGCAGGAAGTTTTCCTTCAGCCCTTCTCTTTTCATTTACTGGATGATGATGGAAGAAGGTTATAGCCTTTGTTAAAAGTTCATAGAGCATTGGCTCCTCTTCATATGTGTGCCATGCCTCTGTTACATCCATACCTGTAAAGTCATGAGGTGGTACTGTAGGTATGCCCTCTGGACCACCTTTCCAGATCAAAACATGTCTATAACTAACCCCAGGAATTAGATCAAAAGACCTTGGGGGTACGTGAGGAGCAAAGTCTTTTAATAATTGATGTGCTTCCTCAGTAGATATATGTCCAGCACTATAATCGTGCATATAGACTCTTCCTTCTCTAAAACTTAGAGTAACAAGATTACATCTATATGCTACGTCTTCAGGATTCATCTTTACTCCAAGCGCTGCTGCCTCTAGAGGACCTCTACCTGTATAATACTTTTTGGGGTCATAACCCATAAGGGACATGTTGGCTACATCACTTCCTGGTGGATAGCCTTCTGGAACTGTGCGTACAGTACCTAAGCATCCAAGTCTTGCTAGTCTATCCATTGCAGGAGTTCTTGCTACTTCTAATACTGTTTTCCCACCAAGGGCATCTATTGGAAAATCTGCCATTCCATCTCCTACAAGGACTAAATATTTCTTATTTTCTTCTGGCTGGTTTTGATTGAGTTTTTCTTCACTCACTTTAGTTAAACCTCCTTCTCTTAGGAGATATTTTTATTAATAATTACTCAAGAGAATCTTGAGACTCTACTCGTATTAGGACAGTTTTATCAGTTAATACCTGAAGGGTATCTATTTTTTCTAAAGCCTTTTTTACCTCTTCTTCTTTTGCCTCATGAGTGAGCATAACAATAGGGACTGATCTCTTTTTTTGTCCTCTACCTTTTTGTACTACAGAATCAATACTTATGCCATGTTCTCCTAATATGCCAGCAATTTTAGCCAGAACTCCTGGTTGATCCATTGCAGAAAATCTAAAGTAATACCTACCAATAGTTTCTGACATAGGCTTTAGAGTAAGCTCTTTTAAAGTATCAAAAGGCACTCCTGTAGAGTATACTCTATTTGTTGCTTCCTTAGATAAATTTCTTGCAATGTCAACCACATCAGATACTACTGCACTTCCTGTGGGCATCTGTCCTGCACCAAGTCCATACAATAATACCTTTCCTACAGAGTCACCTACTAGATAGATTGCATTGTAGGCTTGGTTTACTTGGGCCAGTAGATGAGATTCTGGAACCATCGTAGGGTGAATTCTAAGTTCTATCCCATCCTTGTGTTTTCTAGCAATTGCAAGAAGTTTTATTCGATAGCCAAATTCTGAAGCAAAAGAGATATCTATTGGCTTTAGAGTAGTTATTCCTTCTGTATAGATATCATCAAGACTTACCTTTACTCCAAATGAAAGCATTGTCATTATTGCAAGTTTATGTGCTGTATCAATACCCTCTACATCATAAGTAGGGTCAGCCTCAGCATATCCAAGCTCCTGAGCCTTTTTAAGGGCTTGTTCAAAAGATATTCCCTGATCTGTCATAGAACTTAAGATGTAATTGGCAGTACCATTCATAATTCCAAGCACTGTTTTTATATCATTTGCAACAAGTCCTTCTTTAACTGTTTTTATGATTGGGATTCCACCCCCTACACTTGCCTCAAAACCTATTTCTACATCATGTTTATATGCTGTACTAAATATTTCATGCCCGTAAGTTGCCAAAAGGGCCTTGTTGGCTGTAACTACATGTTTTTTATTTTTTATAGCCTTTAAAATAAAGCTTTTAGCAGGTTCTATTCCACCGATTAATTCTATGACAATTTTTATATCAGGGTCATCTAATACTTCATCTACATTAGTTGTAAGGATATCTTTAGGTACACTAACCCCTCTATCTGAAGTTATGTCTTTATCGCATATTTTTGAAAGTATTATTTTGCAACCAGCCCTTTTTGATATTAGTTCTTGTTGGCCCAGAAGTATCTTTGCTGTACCACTTCCTACAGTTCCAAAGCCAATTAATCCTACTTTTATTGTCTCTGCCATGTATCCTCCACGTGAGTCATTTTAACCTTATTAGCTTTAAAACTAAATTATTAGATTTACAACAAAAAGAAAAGATAGATTGTTATTTTTTATTTTTATGCAAATTCGAGCTTAATCGCCCGGTCTAATCCTGCTAAATCTTTTAAGATCTGATATTGAAATTTAATCTCTTCTCTAGTCCTTAGTGTATCTAGGATAGCTATTATATCCTTTTTTTGCTTAAAGCCTATCTCAGATATAAATAGCATAGGGCTTTTAACATAAAAGGGTAGGGCATGTAAGATATTTTTTATTTCTGACAACCCATTTTCTTCTGCTAATAATGCACTTTGAGGTTCAAATTCCTTTACTGTTTGATCAACTAGATTTAACTCTTCTGAGCTTATATAAGGAGGATTTGTAACTATTACATCAAAAAAAGGCTGTTTTTTAATGGCATTAAACCAATCAGATACAAAGAAGTATGCTCTGTCTTCTACTTTTAGTCTTTTTGCATTTATTCTTGCTAGCTTAATTGCTTCTAAGGAGATATCTAGACAAAAGGCCTTAGCATCTTCTATTTCTCTTAATATACTTAGTGCAATATTGCCTGTGCCAGTTCCTAGGTCTAATATCTTTGGCTCTTTTATCTTGTGTTTATTGCACCAAAGCAAACTTTGCTCAACAATTAATTCTGTTTCTGGTCTAGGAATAAGGGTGTGTTTATTAATTAAAAATTTATCTTTCCAAAATTCCTTGTATCCAACAATGTGAGCTATAGGTTCTTTGGTAAGCCTACGTTTTAGAAGTAGTCTGAAGTTATCTAAGATTTCTTTAGGAACATAAGTGTCAAGATTAGTATAAAGCCAAGTCTTTTCTCTGTTAAAGCAAAGACACAGAAGTATCTCTGCATCAAGTCTTGGGCTCTCACTTGAACTTTTTAGGTGTTCAGTTGCTTGTCTTAACAATTCTTTTATTGTTATAAAAGGGATATCTTTAAAGATATATGACATTCATATATATCTTCTTTATAAAAATTGTGTTCTAAGATAGATTAATTTTTAATTATAATTATCTATAATTAGCCTTCTGCTAGGGCTTGAGCTTGAAAATATGTACCAAGCGCATCCAAAATCTCATCAAGATCTCCATCCATTACAGCATCTAGTTTATAAAGAGTGAGTCCAATTCTGTGGTCTGTAACACGACCTTGAGGGAAGTTATAAGTCCTTATTCGTTCACTCCTATCTCCAGTTCCAACCATAGCTCGTCTTTCTTGAGTTAGATGTTCTTGTTGCTCACGTCTTTTAAGGTCTAAAAGCCTTGCATATAAGACCTTCATTGCCTTAGCCTTATTTTTATGCTGTGAACGTTCATCTTGACACTGTACCACCAGTCCTGTTGGGATATGGGTTATTCTAACTGCAGACTCGGTTTTGTTTACATGCTGACCACCTGCGCCACTTGCTCTAAAGACATCTATTCTAAGTTCAGATGGATCTATTTCTACATCTATCTCATCTGCTTCTGGTAGTACAGCCACTGTAACTGCAGATGTATGAATACGTCCTTGAGTTTCTGTTTCTGGTACACGTTGTACTCTATGAGTGCCACTTTCATATTTAAGTCTACTATAGACTCTGTCTCCACTTACAAGTGCTATTACTTCCTTAAAGCCACCTATATCTGTAGGGCTTGCATTCATTATTTCAACCTTCCAGCCCTTTCTTTCTGCATAGCGGCTATACATCCTAAATAGATCTGCAGCAAAAAGTGCTGCCTCATCCCCACCTGTGCCTGCTCTTATCTCAAGCAGAACATTTTTTTCATCATTGGGATCTTTGGGTAAGAGAAGGATCTTAATCTTTTCTTTTAATCTTTCGATCTCTTTTTTCTGCTGAGTTAGTTCCTCTTTTGCTAATTCTTGTATCTCTGGATCAGGATCAGATAGAAGAGCCTTATTTTCTTCTATTTGTTTTTCTAGTTTTTGATAGTCCCTATAGGCCTTTACTACCTCTTCTAATTCAGCATGTTCTTTAGCAACTTTTAGATAACGCTGTCTATCATTAAAGATATCTGGTTGGCTCATTTCGTTTTCAAGAGCCATATATTTTTCTTCTAATTCTTTTAGTTTTGAGAACATAGTTTGATTACTCATGACCTTTTAGACAACTATTTATAAAAATTTTATATTTTTTATGTATTAGATTCTATTTCTAGAGCAGCTTTAAGTGCTGTTAATGCTACTTCTACTTGGTCATCTTCAGGTATTCTAGTGGTCAATTTTTGTACTAAAAGTCCAGGAAACACCATAAAAGACGCCCATCTCCCTATTGGCATAGATGCAAAACGGATTATCTCATAAGAAATACCAGCTATAGGTAACATAAGAGCAAGTTTTATCAAAATAGCTGTAGCTGCTCTTAATACAACTGGCATATTAGTTATATTTAACGTTTTAAAGCTAAACGCAAATACAATTATGCTTACCATCAAGACAACTATTATAAAAGATGTACCACAACGTGGATGAAGGGTGCTGTGTTGTTGAGCATTTTTTACTGTTAATGCCTCACCTGCTTCAAATGTATATATTGAGCGGTGTTCTGCTCCATGATATGCAAAGACCCTTTTTACATCTGGTAAAAAACCTATAGCAATTATGTAACCAAGGAAAAGGCCAAGTTTTATTCCTCCATCTAATAGATTAAAACTAAGGCTTCCAAGTCCTGCTTTGCTACCAAAAATTATAAGTATAACTCTACTTACTACATGTGGTAAGACTATAAACAGAAAAAGAGCAAGAGATATAGCAATAACCATAGTTAAAAATATGGTTATATTGGAGCTAGATGAATTTTTACTATTTTCTTTAGGCTCTTCTTCTTGTTGCATTGCAGAAAAATTAAGTGCTTCAATACCATTTATGATTGACTCAATTAGTATCACTGCTCCTCTTAAAAAGGGGAGTTTTAAAAATGGAAGTCTTTCTGCAATAGAGATCCATCTCTTCTTTTTTACTACAACAGAGCCATCAGGCCGTCTAACAGCTATAGACATAGCCTTAGGGCTTCTCATCATTACCCCTTCAATGACTGCCTGACCACCAACAGTTGTAGGTGCAAGAAGTAAGTAAAGAAATAAGGAAGAAATAGGAGATCTTCCTGTTTTATTTTTTTTCTCCCTCAAGAAATCCATACTTACGCCTAAATTTTTCTACACGTCCAGCAGTATCTACTAATTTTTGCTGACCTGTAAAAAATGGATGACACTTTGAGCATATTTCAACTCTTATTTCTTTTTTGGTAGAACCTACCTCAAACTCCTCGCCACAGGCACATCTTACTTTTGCCTTATAATAAGGTGGATGGATTTTATCCTTCATTATAAAAACCTCCAAACTTTTATATCCTAGAATACACAAGCACTATAAAAAATCACTTTGAGCTAGAAACGTCAAGTCTTTATTTTATTTATCTATTCATAGCAGCCAAAAATTCTTCATTGCTAGATGTAGCTTCCATCTTATCTAAAAGGAATTCCATACTATCAATTGGATTTAATGGTGAAAGAAGCTTTCTTAGTATCCATACGCGCTTAAGCACGTCTTCTGGCAACAAGAGTTCTTCTTTTCTAGTACCAGATTTATTTATATCTATGGATGGGAAGATACGTTTGTCTGTAAGCTTTCTATCTAAATGGATTTCCATATTACCAGTGCCTTTAAATTCTTCAAATATTACTTCATCCATCCTGCTTCCTGTATCAACAAGTGCAGTAGCTATAATTGTGAGGCTTCCACCCTCTTCTACATTTCTTGCAGCACCAAAGAATCGTTTAGGACGATGAAGTGCGTTAGAATCAACACCACCAGATAATATCTTTCCACTTGGGGGAACAACTGTATTATATGCACGTGCAAGTCTTGTAAGGCTGTCAAGCAGGATAACAACATCTCTTTTGTGTTCTACTAAACGTTTTGCCTTTTCAATCACCATTTCAGATACCTGGACGTGTCTTTGAGCTGGTTCATCAAAAGTAGAGCTTATAACCTCAGCCTTTACAGAACGCTGCATATCTGTGACTTCTTCAGGTCTTTCATCTATTAGTAATACAATTAAGATAACCTCTGGATGATTTCTTGTAATAGAATTGGCAATACTTTGAAGTAACATAGTCTTGCCTGTACGCGGTGGCGCAACAATTAAGCCTCTTTGTCCTTTCCCAATAGGAGTTAAAAGATCCATTATTCTACCAGAGTAGTTATCTGGTTCTGTTTCCATCTTTAGTTGTTCTTGAGGATAAAGAGGAGTTAGATTGTCAAACAAGACTTTATTTATACAGTTTTCTGGAGGCTCATAATTTATAGATTCTACTTTTAGTAGAGCAAAATATCTTTCACCTTCTTTAGGTGGCCTTATTTGTCCAGATACAGTGTCTCCTGTCCTTAATCCAAAACGTCTTATCTGGGAAGGAGATACATAGATATCATCAGGGCCAGGCAGATAATTGTAATCAGGAGACCTTAAAAAACCAAAGCCATCTGGCAATATTTCTAATACACCTTCTCCATATACAGGACCATTTTGTGCTGCTTGAGCCTGAAGTATTGCAAATATAAGCTCTTGCTTTCTAAGTGCACTGTGAGCACTTATGCCAAGGCTTTGGGCTATTTGATAAAGTTCAACCACTTGTTTTTTCTTAAGTTCTGCAAGGTTCATTATTTCAGATAAGGATTTGGCGGGTTTTATAAGTTCTTTTGAGCCATTATCAGACCCATTTGGGCTTTCTTCAGGACAAGCCTCTTCATTTTCTTCTTTTTTCTCTTTATTCTTTTTCTTTGAGCTCTTTAGTATAATCTTTTTAGTAGTCTTTTTATTATTAGAAGTGGTTGTCTCTTCTTTAGCTTCTTCCTCTATGTCTTTTTCAGTCTCTTCTTCCTTAGTTTCTTCTTTATCTTTAGATTCATTTTCTTCTTGTTGTTCTTTGACCTCTTTTTCCTCTACCTTTTCTTTTTTTGTAGAAGTAGAACGCCGTCTTCTAGTGGTCTTTTTCTCTTTTTTTTCTTTTTCTTGCTTTTCCTTTTCTTTTGTCGCCATGTCTACACCTTCTGGTGGACTAGACACTTGTCCACTCATTTTATTTTTTTACCTCCTTTATCCTGGTTTTTTACAGGACAAAAAGTATTACTTCTTATCAACTTTAAAGCTACTTTCTTGATGAATTGTAAAGAAACCGGGAATCACCTTTTAGATTATATAGATTCATATTATCAAAACACAAAACACAATCTCTCATACGCTTAGCTTGAATCCTATTAGTAGGTTCCACTTGTTCTTTTACTTTCTATCAAACAAAATTAAATATTTAGGGAATCCCCTTCCCTCGAACAGCATTTGGGGCCTGTAAGGAAGGCCTGTTCCTGAATCGCCAGAGATATCCATTCCCTGACAGGAATTTGTTAAAACTTTATTCATTAATATATACTTTTGTCAATACTTGATTTTTATAAATTAAAAAAGAAATACTTAAAAAATTATAACACATAATTGTATTAGTTATTGTTATTCTAATAAGCATATTAATGCCTATTGGTCAAGTTTATTAATAACTCTACATGATGAGTCTGAGGAAAAAAGTCATAAGCTATTATCTTCTTTATTTTATAATTATAATCTAATAATATTCTTATGTCTCTAGAAAAAGTAACGGGCGAACAAGAAAGATAAAATATATGAGAACTTATATTATCTTTTATACTTTTTATCACCTCCTTAGCCCCTGTCCTTGGTGGATCTAAGATGATAATTTTTACATCTTTTTTAGTGGTTAAAATACCATTTACACACCTTTCTACCTTATTTAACATTATGTCTATATTTAGGATTCCCAGTCTTTTTACATTTTCCCTTAAGGCCTTTATTGCTAAAGGGTTTTGTTCAACAGCAATTATATTGTTGCAAACAAAAGATATAGGGATTGAGATATTCCCAAATCCTGCATATAAATCAACTATCTTGTTACACCCTATATTTTCGGCTTCATTTACAATTGTATTAATTACTTTTAGGTTTTGTTGCCAATTTATTTGGCTAAAACATCCAGGCTTAGTCCAAATAAAAAAATCTTTTTGATAGTTACTAAATTCTATATTGTATGGCCATTTAAGTGTAGTGTAGCCATAAGAGAAAAAGTTTTTATTAACTAATATGGTTCCACCTACTACAAGTTTATCTGTAACAAGTTCTTTTAATAGCTTAAATGCTACCTCTTTTTTATCACTAATTATAGTGCAAAATACCCTGTTATCTTTAGGTGGGCTTATGAGTTCTATTTGTCCTTCAATTCCTTTGGGTTTATATTGTCTAAAAAATAAAAATATATAAGGTAAAATTCTTCTGATAGGAGCTCTTGCTAAAAGGCATTTTTCTATAGGTACAAACCTATTTGTTCCATAACTAAAATAACCAATTCCCGCTCCTGTTTTAAATCTAAGTCTTATTCTATTTCTATATCCAAGGCTTTTCTTAGAGGGTATAACGTCAATATCAGATATATCAAGTTTAGCGATTCTTTTTAGATTATCTAAAACAATATCTCTTTTTAGTTTCAATTGATACTCATAGGTTGTGTATCCAAGAGTGCATCCTCCACATAAATATGCATTTTCACACAAGGGATTTTTCCTATGTATAGAAGGCTCTAAGACCTCTTTTACTTCAGATAATATGTAAGACTTTGTCTCTTTTAAAACTCTACACCTTAAGGTCTCATTGGGTAGAGCTCCTTTTATAAGTAAGACCTTTTTATCCTTTTGTTTGGATATACAATAGCCATCACTTACTATTTTTGTACTATGAGCTATAATCTCTTTTTTCACAATCCAAGCTATCTTCTATTTAGATATAAAAAGAGGTTCTAAAACTCTAGCTTCCTCTTTGGCGTCTTTTTTCCCTTCCACTAAAACCAATCTAGCAACCATATTATTATAAGGATGGACAAATTGAATGATCTTTGGTTCCAGATTAAAATTTTTCATTTCATATATCAATTTTGACACTCTATCTGCTGGATATATAATGTCTATTAATCCTCCAGGGTTTAATAAGTATTTAGAAATAGATAAGATATCTTTTAAGGTTATTAGGATTTCATGTCTTGCTAGAGCCTCTTCATCTTTAGGACACATTCTGCCTGTGCCTACAGCTCTATAAGGTGGATTTGTAACTACTCTGTCAAAGGTTCCTGCCTTATACTTTAGTTTTAAATCTTTAATATCTGCATGGACAATCTTAATACGTTTTTGAAGGTTGTTTATCTCAACATTTTTATTTGCAAGTATTGAAAGACGCCTTTGTATTTCAACACCATGAATCAATTTAGCTCCTTTTCTAGCTAGTAAGATTGCAATGATTCCGCAACCTGTACCAAGGTCAATGATCTTTTCATTATGTCGTAATCTAATAAATTCCGACAATAACAGTGCATCTAAGGAGAATCTATAACCATCTTTAGGCTGCCAGAGTTTTAGAGAGTATTCTTTTAAGGTGGTTAAGCTACAATCCTTAAGTTCTTTTTCATTTATTTTTATTGAGGGATCTTTTTTATACATATAATCTAATTTATACTGTGATTTTAATCTTAGCTTTTTCTATTTTTGATTTTAAAACTGGTTTGTCAAGAAAAGTTTTTTAATTCTGATAGGAGAAATATTTATGAAAGCAGTATGGCAAAGGGTATCTTTTGCAAAGGTTGAAGTTGATGGAAAGATTATTTCAGAAATTTCAACTGGTGCCCTTGTACTTTTAGGAGTCGAGCAAGGGGACTGCGAAAAAGATGCCAAATATATAGCAGATAAAATATGCAATTTAAGAGTTTTTGACGATGATAAAGGTAGATTAAACAAAAGCCTTATAGATATAGGTGGAGAGCTTTTAATTGTTAGTCAATTTACGCTTTGTGGAGATTGCAGGAAGGGTAGGCGGCCTTCTTTTATAAAGGCCCTTAAAGGAGATGAAGCTAAGGCTTTATATTTAAAGGTAGTTGAACTTTCTAAAGGCTATGGCATTAATGTGAAAACAGGTGTTTTTGGTGCAATGATGAAGGTGCATCTTTTAAACAATGGTCCTGTCACCCTTCTTCTTGATAGTAGGAGAGAGTTTTGAGTAAAAAGGCAGGTAAGAAGAAAAAGATTACTTCTACTGGCATAGCGAATATATTGTATGAGACAAAAGAACTTTTAAAAGAATGGACTCCTCCTTTTTTATGTAATAGTGCAATAAGATTTATATTAAACGAGCTTGATACTGATAGTGTATTAAATCTATGCCTTTTGGCAATTCAGCAAGGTATTTGTCCTCAAATACTTTCAGGATTTAGATTAGATAAGCTTACTATTGATGATTCTGTTAAAGATAGTCTTATTAATAGACTAATTCCTGTTTTGTATGATTCAGAGTTTTTGCGTACCTCTTTGTTTATAATCTCCTATCCAAATGCAAGATGGTATAAGTGGGCTGAGGTATTAGAAAAGGCTGATGAGAGATGGATTTTAGAAAACTGGAGGCATATTTTTAGATTAACTCAGGATATTAGTATCATTATTTCTATGGCAATAGATCATAGAGTAAGGATTAGTAAACGTGGGAGACATATTTTAACTAATGATGTCTTAATTGATGCCTATAGTAGAGATACTAAAAATACTAAAGATATTAAAAATAAAGACGATCAGGCTAAATTACTAAAACAAAAATTTGAACAAAAGAAAAAGAAGTTAAAAAAAACTATTAAAGAAAAAGATAAACAAATAGAGCTATTAACTAATGAGATATCTGAACTTAAAAATAGATTAAAGAAATTAGAAGTAACTTTTGAACAAAGGGTACAACAAAGGCTATCCCAAATATTTGAAGCCATATACCATGATAAAGAAGTTGTAAGGCATCTTTGGGAAGATATTTTAATTAATAGAACAGGTGATATTAAACAAAGGGTAAAAAAGGCTCTTAAGTTACAGGCTCGAATTGATATAGGTTATGGTACCAAACATACCTTAAAAAGAAAGCAACAAGAGCTTAGGCAATATCTTAAAGAGCTTGAGTTTGTATGTTCTGAAAGTATTTATGTTCCTAAAGAATTAATTGATATAAAAGGGTTAATAGAAAAAGAACTACATGAGATATCTAGTGTCTTAAAGGCTTCTAGCAATAGAGATGATTTTGATCTATCAAAGCTAAAAGATATCCATTTATCAGAAACCAAAACTGCTGAAATAACAAAAGAGGATAAAAAACATAGAACAGATGTTTATGAAATAGCTGATATTTATTCCTTTGTCTGTTTTAATAAACAGGTATGTAAAAACACTATTTGTATAGTTGATGGATATAATGTTATAAAAAGTGCATGGAGATGGGCTAAGATCGAAAGGATTGATTTTAAATCTGCACGAAAACACTTTTGCAATCTATGGAAGAATAGGGCAAATGATTGGTACAAAGTAGAACTTGTCTTTGATGGAAAAGGGCAGGGGTTTGATATAGAAACATATAAAAATCTAACAGTTATATTTACAGATTCACGATATAGCTCACAAGGAGCAGATATTTACATTGTTGATTTTTTAAAAGACTTTTCTAAAAAACACCCTGATATAAACAGGCTACTTATTAGTGCTGATGCGGTATTAAGGGCACGGTGTAAATCTTTTTGTAACTATTTTGCAGATCCTCGTTGGGCTATAATGACTTATTTATCTCCGGTTTGATGTATGAAAGTGATTATCAAATTTTATTACTTTCTTTATAATATTTTCTCTTATTTGAATAGGGTAAATTGCCTTTAGATTGGGAAGCTATAGAGGGAGAGGAGACGACTACTCAAGATGGTATCTTGTTATGGGATTCATCCAGCTTAACTCAGGACTTGAAAGAGAGAGCTTTTAGTTAATGCTTCTTCAGCCGCTACCGTAATAGATTAAGATAAAATACCACTATATGAAAGCACTATATTTTATAGATATATCAAACCATAACAGGTTTAAAACAGATAGGGCCTCGCATGATACATGATAGAAGTTTTTTATATAATCCCAATAAAATAAATAGAGAGTATTAAACAACTAGCGATATCTTCTAATAACTGTTATCTGCCTGCCAGATAAATTACTTGTAGTAAGTAAATTATGAATCTAGATTGTCTAAAATGTAAGTCTTCTCAAACTGTTAAAAATGGTTTCCTTTGCAGCAGAAAAAGGTATAAATGAAAGCATATGGATACCAGTTTACTTGCACTACACCCAGAGCAAGGCACATGAAGGATAAGTTGCTTGCATTCTCTACATGCATGGTTTGTCCCTGAATGCAATTACTAAATTGTTTAACGTTTCTGCTCAAGCAGTTAATTGGTCGTGAATGGAAGAATATTCTATCGTTTGATAAAACGATTACTTCTATTACGGAACCCGTTATCTATAAAATAGAATTTTGGGGTTTTTGTAAGTTCCACCCTCTTGTTGGTGTGAGAAGACAGGCATGGGGCTACGAAAAATATCCAAGACGTTGCGCAATGCCCTATATTTTAGGGCTGTCAGGACCTGAAAGTTCATTGTTGCCTATTTGTAGGGCTAGACGGTAATCATTTTTTAGCTCAAGATCCTGTCTGTACACAAGAATCTATCTGATCTCCTTTAGGAGATAGGCGTGAAAGATATTTTTCAAGACCAGTTCCCTCTCCTCATCACTTTTGGCAAGGGCAACCATGGAGTAACCTCCAAAGACAGCACATTGGTTATAAAAGCTGTTTATTTGTCTGATGCTTCCCTGGCTGGGACATTCTGGACTTTTGAGGAATCTGGTTAGGCTAGGCTGGACAAACCTCAGAAATTTGGCAAGGGACATTGGATAGAGAGTAAAAAACAAAAATCCTGCCCAACAAGATACTGGAT